>Ga0209302_10000002_pt1 | contig 232935 bp, 201 predicted proteins | sample ArcOceMetagenome_2_FD_187445 | JGI IMG/M metagenome (GOLD analysis project Ga0209302, IMG submission 187445) | Marine eukaryotic phytoplankton communities from Arctic Ocean - Arctic Ocean ARC135M Metagenome (SPAdes) (version 2) | ecosystem: Environmental > Aquatic > Marine > Oceanic | place...
CTGGCTCTGGAATGTAAGAATCAAGTGCGTCTGCAAGTTCTACTACTTTAGCTTCCCACTTCTCTTCACCTTGAAGTGCGCCTAAAGCTGAACCTTGAATTACTGGTAAGTCGTCACCTGGGAATTCATATTCTGAAAGAAGTTCACGAACTTCCATTTCTACTAATTCTAATAACTCTTCGTCATCTACCATGTCACATTTGTTCATGAATACGATGATGAAAGGTACACCAACTTGACGTGATAACAAGATGTGCTCACGTGTTTGTGGCATAGGACCATCTGTAGCAGCAACTACTAAGATAGCGCCATCCATTTGTGCAGCACCTGTGATCATGTTTTTGATGTAATCAGCATGGCCAGGACAATCTACGTGTGCGTAGTGACGTGTTTCTGTATCGTACTCGATGTGAGAAGTATTGATTGTAATACCACGCTCACGCTCTTCTGGAGCATTATCGATTTGTGCGAAATCTTTAACTTCACCACCGTGTACTTTAGTTAATACCGCAGAGATAGCGGCTGTTAGTGTTGTTTTACCGTGATCAACGTGTCCAATTGTACCAACGTTAACGTGCGGTTTATTACGTTCAAATTTTTCTTTAGCCATCTTAAAATACCTCTGGGTATATAAAATAAATTAATTTATTGTGTTAAACATTGATTAATCTATAGAAGGTCTAAAGAAGAAGTGGTGCTGATAGGCAGATTCGAACTGCCGACCTCACCCTTACCAAGGGTGCGCTCTACCAACTGAGCCATATCAGCATTTCTCTATAAAGACTGGAGCGGGTGGCGGGAATCGAACCCGCTTCATCAGCTTGGAAGGCTGAGGTAATAGCCAGTATACGACACCCGCTAATCTACAGATTATCTCTGTTAAAATGGTGGAGGGAGGTGGATTCGAACCACCGAAGGCTGAGCCGTCAGATTTACAGTCTGATCCCTTTGGCCACTCGGGAACCCCTCCAAATTTTATTGTTCACATTACAAGTAATGTATTAATGGTGCCGACTGCCGGAGTCGAACTGGCGACCTACTGATTACAAGTCAGTTGCTCTACCAACTGAGCTAAGTCGGCACTACATTAAGTGGAGCGAATTCTAGAGTAATGTTTTCTTGCTTGCAACACCAAAATGCAAAAAAAAGCCTATTTTTATGCGTTTGATGGTTTTTTACACACTATCGTATTTATTTAGCGTGTATATATTGACCTCAACGAGCCTGAAAACAGCTTAGGCCGTGAAAAATTAGCTTAGTCTCTAGCTGCCCGATACCAGGAATAAGTGTAGATATTTCCTGTGCATTACCGCCAGTGATTAAAACCTTATCAAGGTTGAGCAACCCATTTGCTTGAGAAATAGCCTCTTTAATCGCGCCAATGGTCATTGCCCAACTGCCATGATTCAAGCAGCTTGAGCTATCAGTACCGAATGCAACACTCGCTTTCGCTTTAGGTGTAGCAACAATTTTATTGGTTCGAGCCAATAAGCTACTGAATAACACTTGTACCCCGGGCATTATCCACCCCCCAAAATGCTCACCATTTGCAGCTAATAAATCAATGGTTGTGGCTGTACCTGCATCAATAATTAATAGATTTTGTTCTGAAAAAAGTCGTTTTGCCCCAACCATAGCTAACCAACGGTCAACTCCTAAACTCCCAGGTTCAAGATACGATGAAGTTATTCCAAAAGCTTTGGCACTACTGTGTACTTGCAAACAGGCGATATTATATTTTCTTGCCCAATGCTCTATGGCATCGAGTACTTCGCTAGCATGCACATTGGCAACAACGACTTCATTAACTGCTGAAAATATACCTTGAGCCAATTGATGTTGAAATGCCTGATAATCAACATAAACAACGTTTGAAAGTTTAGAATCGCTCTCCTTACCCTGAAAAACATACTTTACTTGCGTGTTTCCTACATCAACTAAAAGCCTCATAAACCCGACCTTAAACTAACTTCTCCACCATACACAGGGCCAACTTGGCCATTAACTTCTAACATTAAGGCTCCTTGTGCATTAATGCCACGAGAAATACCGCGAGTAATTTTTTCTCCAGTGATTAAAGCAACCGGTTTATTAAAGTAAAAATCTTGTGATTGCCATTGCGCAATCATGGTGTTAATTCCTGTTTTATTGTGGGTTTTTAAACGTGTAAGTAGCGCTGATATAATGTTAGCGGTTAGCATATTACGATCAACCTCCGTATCTAAAGCGGTTGATAAATCAATCCAAGGTTGATCGACTAACGCAGCACTTTGTTCTGGCATTTTAATATTTAAACCAATACCAATAACACAATGACACGGCTCCATGGCTTGGCCTTCAAGATCAATTAAAATTCCAGCAAGCTTAACGCCATTAAAGTAAATATCGTTAGGCCATTTCAGCTCAACATCAACATTATACAAAGATTTTATTGCATCACTAACGGCTAAAGCTGCCACTACGCTTAAGCCCATAGCAGCCGACATACCTTGCTCTAAATACCAATACATTGATAAATAAATATGCGAACCAAAAGGTGAAATCCATTGCCGGCCTCTTCGTCCTCGCCCTGCACTTTGATATTCTGCGATACAAACTTGTCCGGGAACATTTTGATTAGGCAAACGGCGCATTAAATAACTATTAGTTGAATCTATTAAGTTGTGAGCTTCAACTTTAGTTGCCATGTTTTGATCAAGTAAGTACTTTTCGATACGAGTTTCATCGAGTAATTCTATAGGGTTGGCTAAGCGATAGCCCTTACCTGTAACACTGAATATATCAAAACCTATTTCCTGTAGAGCAGCAATATGTTTTGATATTGCAGCGCGACTTACCCCTAGCTCCTCACCTAAAGCTTGGCCTGATAAAAACTCTCCTTTAACTAGCCTCTTTATCAATTGCTCACGTATGGCTTTCATGATTCACTTCCTGTATCGCTAGATGACAACTCACCATTAACACCAATAAAACGTACTTCTGGCACTAATTTTATATTAAATTTAGCCATGACTTTTTCTTGAATATAAACCGATAAAGCGACTATGTTTTCACCCTGCTTACTTTCATAATTTATAAGAACTAAAGCTTGGTTTTCATGAACACCAACACCACGTTGGCGATACCCCTTAAGACCTGATTGTTCAATTAACCAACCAGCGGCTAATTTAATAGCGCCATTTTCCTGCAAATAATAAGGCATAGTAGGATACTGATGATGTAAAGGCTTAAACACCGCTTCCGTAACTATCGGGTTTTTAAAAAAGCTTCCTGCATTGGGTAATTCTTTCGGCTCAGGTAATTTGGCTTGGCGAAGTTGTATTACTTTAGACATTATGGCTTGAGGTGTTATTGGTGTTGGTAAATCGTTCAGGCCATGGTAACGGTTTTCAGGCTGCCAAGCTTTAGCAAATTTAAAGTTTACATGCGTGATAATACCCTTGCCATTCAAAGCCTGCTTAAAAATGCTTTCACGATAGCCAAATCGACATTCTTCATTCGAAAAGTTTATTTGTTTTTGTTCGGCAAAATCGAACCATGAAACATAGTCAATAAAGTTACTTACTTCAATGCCATAAGCCCCTATGTTCTGCACAGGAGCCGCACCTACACTGCCGGGGATCAGCGCTAAGTTCTCTAAACCAAATATTCCCTTGTTAATGCAGAATAGAACAAATTCATGCCAGTTTTGTCCGCAAGCAACTTTAACTTTAAAGTTTTTGTCACTCTCTGTTATTTCGATGCCCATTAGGCTAGGTTTAATTATTGTTGGCGCACTTTCTTGGCAAAATAAAGAGTTTGTGCCTTCGCCCAAAATATAAGATGAAGCGGCTTTTTCTGCTGTTATTTCAGCTAACTCTTGTAAAGTAGAAGGGAAACATATTTCTGCTGTGATAACAGGTACATTAAAGCTATTGAGAGTTTGTAAGGAGAAGTTTGTACGTATTTTCATAACAGTGGCTATTAGAAATTTGTGCTATTGTACGCATAAAAACTCCAAGCATAAACTGCTTTAAAGCAATTGAATTAAGTATATAAATTAAACTCACTTATGTTAGCCGCGTTTTCTTGCCGCCAGCTTAATAATATTGTCACGTTCGGTATAATATTTATTCTGGTATTTATCGGTATCAATGTTTTCACTATGATTTACCACTACGCCTTCTATAGGTGCATTTACTTGCTTCAACATTCTAAGGCCAGATGAAATTTGTTCACGTTTGGTTTTATTGCCATGCACAATATAAATAACACTATCGACTAATTTAGAAATAATAACCGCATCGCTCACTGCATGAACTGGAGGCGTTTCTATAATAATGCGGTCATAAAAGTTACCAAAAACTTTAATCAGCATATTAAAACGTTTCATGGATAGAAAAGCTAAAGGGTTAGCGGGTGTAACGCCTGAAGTTAAAATGTCTAATTTGACATTTTTATCACGAATAATACATTCATTAATTTGATGCGTTTTTGCCAACAAATTCGAAAGCCCTGGGCGATGTTCATTCAAACCCATGTTTTTAGCGATTGTTGGATGCCGCATATCGGCTTCAATCAACAGTACCTTTTCCATTTCACTAAAAGAGCGAGCAAGATGTAAAGCAACCGTTGATTTACCTTCATTGGGCACTGAAGACGTTACTGCGATTATCTTAGGTGGCTTCTTTTCATTATTAAATAACAAAGCCGTACGTAATGTTCTTATTGCTTCCGTAAAGCGGTTATCTGTGCTGTAAGCGTCTTCTTTTCGCTGATGTGCACTCGCTCTTATTTTCGGCAATACCGCTAGAATAGGAGCATCATTAAAGTTATCTAATTTACGACGTGAATTTAAGGTATCCATTAATAATTCGCGCATGATAATAACTAAAGAAATCACAGCAATCGACAATATAAAAGTGAAAACTATTACCATGATTTTATTTGGAGCAGACTGACTTTTAGGTATTGTCGCCTTATCTATAAAACGCACATAAAAATTTGCTTTATAATTACCCATTGCATCTGCTTCTTTCAAACGCACTAGGTAGTTATTATAAAGCTCTTTGTTGGTTTCTACTTCACGAGTTAACTGAGAAAACTTATTCTGTAAACGACTTAAACGTAAATAATCTTTTTTTGCTATATCTAAACGCTGTTTAGTACCATTTACTTTTTCTAAAGCACTAAAATATTCTTTTTCTATGGATACAACAATATCGAAAACTTGCTGTGTAATACGATTTTTAAGTGACATTAACTCAGCATTAACGGCAATTTTTTTCGGGTGTTTTGGGCCATAACGTTGAGACAGCTCAAATACTTTTCTTTCAATTCTTTCTTCTTCACGACGCAATTGCATCAAGGTAGAGTGACTACTGATTTCATGAAGATCACTCAGTTTTTCAATATTGCCATTATGCTTTTGAATATCTTGATATGAAATCGCAAGATCATCCGCTAATTTAGCTGCTTTTAAAGTTTCTGATGTTAACTCGGTAAGTTGAGAGCCTACTAAGCCCACAACACCTTTGATATCAACAATGCCTTCAGCTTCGCGGTACGTTTGCAAAGACAACTCTGATAGTTGCAACTTCTTGCCTAATTCTTCTAGTTGATCAACTAGCCATTGAGATGTGGTTTCTTTTGATGCGCTATGAATTTCGTCTTGGTATTGTAAATATGTAATACCTACTTGATTCGCTATTTCTTGTGACAATTGTGCAGAATAGGACATATAAGATATTTTAACTAACTCTGTACCGGCAATAGGTACTATCGTTAATTTTTGTTGAAATTTACGTACGACTTCACTGACCGACGCTTGATTTTTTCTTTGCCCAACATTAGCAAGCAATGCGAGTTTATCGTTATACTTTCCGCTATTAAACTCTTCATGTTTAACTAGCTTTAGTTGATAAATAACACGCTCAGCAAATTTTCTAGAGCGTAATAATTCAAACTGTGTTTGTATTTGCTCTTTACTGGCATTTGACTCGTTAAAAGCATCATTAATTGATAAAGTATTCGCCGGTTTGTTGGTGCCGATTTGTAAAATCGCGGTGGCGCTATATGAAGGTTTTAGTAACGACACATAAACTGCCGCAAGTAAGGTTACCACTAGAGTAAAGAATACAATTTTCCATCGACGTGTCCAAAGCGGCGTTAAAATTTCTTTTAAAGCTACCTCTTCATTAATGGATATTAAACCTTTATTCTCTAGAGTATTCAAAAAAAGCTTTGCTCAATTTCTATAATATCATCTGGTAAAATCACGCTCGAAACATTCGCGTTGAAAACCGATTTTTCCCCATTAACTAACCTTGTAATATTCCAAGCTGATTTCGATGCTCTCGCCGCTAAACCACCTGCAATTGCTATCGCTTTATCTAGTGTTAAATCTTCTTGAAACGGATAACCGCCTGGCCGCTTTACTTGACCATGAATAAAAAAAGGTCGATACATTTCAATGGAAACAGTTACTTGTGGATCAATCAAGTAATCACCACGCAAACCGTTAGCAATTTTATTTTCCAGTTCTTTTGATGTTAAGCCAACTGCGGTGATATCAGACAAAAATGGAAACGAAATCACACCTGACTTTTCTATTTTCACTCTAGTCGTTAAATCAGCCTCACCATAAACTGTGATCTGAATTTTATCGCCCGCACCTAATTTATAGTCTTTAGCGGTTACGCTGCCGAGAAAAAACAACAAACTAAATATAATAATTTTCACATTTTCCATCCATTAAAGAACACCTTGTATTAAACATTTATCATCCGCTTCTATCTAGTCTGACCAGTTTAATCAATAAGATTTTAATCATAATGTTCATAAATTAAAATAAAAACTTAATCTTTACATTAACTATTCTTGCTGCAATTTAAACCTTATAAGTTAAGCGTTATGCTGATACCAACTTTATTATACGCGAAATCAATATCGCCATAGTTCGCATCAAGTGATTTATAGTCATAAGCGAACTTAAAGCTTAATCGTTCGCTGTAACGATAGTTCAGCTCTAATGCCGTAACCAAATAGTCTTCGTCGTTGCTGCTCTGAGGTGTTATAAATTCGTCATTGTTAATACCAATAGCAAAAAGCACGGATAAACTCTCGGTAAAGTCATGTATTACATCAATTTGGTGCGTTTGTGCTAAACGGTAGCTACTAATTAATCGATAGGTCTCATCAAACTTTCGATTTGAGACAATATGTAAGGTAGTATAATCGGAAGGTCGCCATGTATAGTCAAATCGCCATTTAAAAGCGCTATCATCAATTAAACGACTGTCTTCAAAGCTTAAGTTCTGATAACCCACAAGTAAATTAAGCTCGCTGATCACTGTTGTGTACCATTTCACGCCAATCAGGCCTGAAATACTATCGCGACTGATAAGTGGATCATTTGGGTAATCAATAATTTTATAGTCGAGATCAAAGGCTAAAAATGTTTTGCCTGATAGTAAATAATCGAAGCCTGATTTTAATGCCAGTATTTCTGTATCCAATCTATTGGTGTCTGTGCGTCGAGTGGTAAATTCACTTTCGTGATAAGTAAGATCGAAATTTAGCCTGCCTTGAGATTCTCGTGTACCGTACTCATAACCAATTATCGCCCCTAATGTCTCTTGAGTGTCGCCTTTTTCTAACTGATCAGCTTGGCCTAAAGATAAACCCGTACCTCTATAAACAAAATCATTAAGCAAAAGCCCAGAAACATGGAGTCGCTGATTCTGGCTAAATTTAAATTGATATTTAGGAATAATGGTGTAATCAGTGTGATTGTCGTCGCTGAAATTTTCGAAAAGGTAAGTGTCAATATTAGCGTTAATATTAAATGCAGACTGTTGGCTTTTAGCGCTAAAAGCTAGGTCTGAAGCTAAACGATAAAAAGCCGTGCTTTCTTCATTGTCCGATTGAAATAGAAAGTTATCTATATAGCCTGCTTCAGTTGATAAATTAATCGCTAAATCATTGTCAAATTCTGCCAATGCTGACGTGCTATACGTACAGTACATTGCACATATAACAAAAAATCGAGAAACACTCATATCTCAAGTTTGCCTATTTTATTATTATTATTATACGGATCAGTAAATAAATCCGTTTGGCATTTTAGCCGCTTACACTACTTAGTATGCACAAAAACAAATTCTATTGAAATGATTTGTTATCATTTTGTAACGGATATTTAATGAATGCTTAGCCAAAATTGGCCTAAAAAAAAGCAACCTTATAGGTTGCTTTATGTATCTAGGTAAATTTAAATTATTAAATCTCTTTGGTGAAGGCCTTAGATTTACGCTGAATGTTATACATTTTTTGTTTACCTTCTGGAAGCTTTTCAATAGCTTGCTCGCTATAGCCTTGTTCAATAAACCAATGAGCACTAACCGTAGTGAGTACAAATATTGAATTAAGGTTTTGCCTTTTCGCCGTTTGTTCAAGCGCTTGAATAAGACGTATACCTCGATTACCGCCTCGATAGTCAGGATGTATAACTAAACAAGCAATTTCACCGGTTTTTGCTTCTGGATATGGATAAAGTGCTGCGCAAGCGATAATAACGTCTTCTTTTTTAATTACCGTAAAGCGATCGATTTCAACTTCAAGTAACTCTCGCGAACGCTTAACAAGCACCCCCTCTTCTTCTAATGGGGCAATTAACTCTAAAATACCACCTACATCATCAATGTTAGCTGCAGATAATTGCTCTTGAAAATCTTTAGCGATTAATGTGCCGGCACCATCTCGTGTAAAAAGCTCTTGTAAAAGTGCGCTATCACTGGCGTAACTTACGCTGTGACAACGTTCAACGCCTTGTTTACCACATTGGATTATCGCTTTTAATAGTAACTGTTGAACATGGTCTTTTTGTTGTAAAAGAAGTTCACTTACTGTTGCAATACCACAACTTCTTATTAATGCGCCTTTTTTGTCAATTAAACCAGCTTGTTCAGTTAATGTAATTAACTTGTCTGCTTTTAAGGCAATAGCAGTCTGCGCTGCAACATCTTCTAATGCTAAGTTAAACACTTCACCTGTTGATGAGTAACCGACAGGCGATAACAAAACCATAGATCCAAAATTTAGTTGCGTATTAATACCTTCAGCGTCAATTCTGCGAACGGCTCCACTATACTTAAAATCAATCCCGTCTCTTACGCCAATTGGCTTAGCAATAACAAAATTACCAGTACTAACGCGTATTTGTGCGCCATGCATAGGCGAATTAACTAAACCCATAGTCAACAAGGCTTCAATATGAATACGCAGCGAACCAGTTGCATCTTTAACAACGTTCAAAGTTTCAGCGTCGGTAACTCGAATGTTATTTTCAATTTGTTGTGGTAAGGCGAGCGCATTAAGGCGTTCTTCAATTTGCACGCGCGCACCATGCACTAAAACTAGCTTAACACCTAGGCTTCGTAGTAAAGCTATATCGTGAATAATATTTGCAAAATTAGCATGTTGAACTGCTTCTCCGCCGAACATTAAAACAAAGGTTTTACCACGATGGGCATTAATATACGGCGCAGCATTTCTAAACCACTTTACATTATCTTCATTACTATTCATGACAACTTTTCGCTACTAACTTTCATTGATTAACAACACCTACAGCCAAGCAGAAACCTTAAGCTTCTTCTACACAACGATTAACAATATATTCCATTGCCACTTCATCAGCCGGATCTTTGTGTGGGCTTTGCTCACTGTCTTCAATGATATTGTCGGCTAATGAGTTTTTATCAATTAAGTTAAAACCTAACTGCTCAAAGTAGTTCGGGATATAAGTCAGCACAATAATTTTTTGTAATTGAATTTGATGAGCAAACTCTAGCAAATATTGCACTAACGCTTGGCCTTGTCCTTGTTTATGAGCACTTTTATCAATAACAACCGAGCGTATTTCAGCCAGTCCAGTTTGGTAAATATAAAGTGAAGCACAGCCAACTACAGCTCCGTCTACCTCTGCAACGACAAAATTTTGCACATCATGAATAATATTATCGCGGCTACGTGGTAATATTTCCCCAAGATCTGCCCAGTAATCTACCAATGCAGAGATGCTATCAATGTCTGACATTTTTGCTCTGCGAACCGACATAGCAGCAGCACGTTGTGCATTCAAACGTTGCTTAACTTGCTTTAAAGTCATGTTAATTTGCGTTTTACTTGGAGCTCCTAATACTTGCGTATTTAAGGTATCTTGGTTGTCTGATAACAAGTTGCCCGACTGCACTTCTGCTAAGGCTTTTTCAACTTGTTGACGAGATGTGCCGCCTAATGCGCCACGCTTATCTAAACAAGATTCAATTGACAAATGTTGGTAAACATCTTGCTCAATTTTGTCACTAAATTTTTGTAACTGTGCAATAGAAAAATCTTCCAAAGCGTGGCCAGCATCAATAGCAGCCAATACCACTTCACCCACAATATGATGTGCTTCTCGAAACGGAATTTCTTTACTAACAAGATAATCGGCAAGTTCAGTGGAGTTTGCATAACCTTGTTGTGCTGCGGCTAAAGTACGGGCACGATTTACCGTTAATCCTTCTGCAACTAAAACAGCCATTTGCATACATTCTTGCCAGGTATCAAGCGCGTCAAACAAACCTTCTTTGTCTTCTTGCATATCTTTATTATAAGCAAGCGGTAAGGCTTTCATGGTCATCATCATACCGGTCAGAGAGCCCATTACTCGGCCCGCTTTACCACGTAGTAATTCACATGCGTCAGGGTTTTTCTTTTGCGGCATTAATGAAGAACCTGAGCTAACTAAATCGCTCATTTCAACAAAGCCTGCTTCACCAGAGTTATAAAACACTAAATCTTCAGCAAAGCGCGATAAATGCATCATGCTGATACTGGCAGTAGATAATAACTCAATGACATGATCACGGTCTGAAACAGCATCTAAGCTATTCAAAGTAGCGCTTCTAAAACCTAAGTTATGGGCTAGTTTGTCGCGATCTATCGGATAAGCAGTACCTGCCAGTGCGCCTGAGCCTAATGGCGAAGTGTCGGCACGGTATAAAGCATCTTTTAAACGCCCAATATCACGGTTAAACATTTCCACATACGCCAAACACCAATGACCAAAAGTAATCGGTTGCGCACGTTGTAAATGCGTATAGCCTGGCAGTACGGTATTACGTTCACGTTCAGCAAGATCTAGCATGGCTTGTTGTAAGTTCACTAAGGCATAAAGTAAATCACTACCTTTTTCTTTACACCAGAGTTTTAAGTCAGTAGCCACTTGGTCATTACGGCTGCGACCAGTATGCAATTTTTTCCCTAAATCGCCGGTTTTTTCGATGAGATTAATTTCTACCCAGCTGTGAATATCTTCAGCGTCAGACAATAAAATTTGCTTCGGATTTTCTTCAACTGAAGCTTTTAATTCTAACAATGCCGTCTTTAATTCTTCAAACTCTGCTTGGCTTAGCACATCAACTGTAGTTAATGCTTCAGCCCAAGCAATTGATCCAACAATGTCTTGCACCGCCATACGATAATCAACAGGTAAAGAGTCATTAAACTTTTTAAACTGTACACTGGCTTGCTCTTTAAACCGTCCGCCCCATAATGCCATGGCTAAATTCCTCTACCTTTTTATTTCTTTTCAGTTAGTACTGAGTCTGCTTGCTTAAGTGCGGTTATTCTACTTGATAAACTGAACAAACGAATAAAGCCTTCTGCATGTTTTTGGTCGTAAACATCATCTGCACCAAAGGTTGCAAACTCTTCTGAATACAAACTGTTTGGTGAGCGACGTTGTGTTACTTGTGCCATACCTTTATACAATTTAACCACTACATCACCCGTTACTTTTTCAGCAAAAGATGCGGCTGAAGCTAACTGTGCTTTGGCAAGTGGTGTAAACCAACGACCGTCATAAATTACGTGCGAGAATTCATGACCCACTGACTCACGATACTTTAATGACTCTTTATCTAAAATCAGTGACTCTAAACCTTTATATGCTGCCATTAATACCGTACCGCCTGGAGTTTCATAACAGCCACGAGATTTCATGCCCACTAAGCGGTTTTCAACAATATCGATACGGCCAACGCCATGGGCAGCAGCTTTGTCGTTCAAATACATTAAAGATTGATACGCTGACATTGGCTTGCCATCAACCGCCACTAATTCACCCGCTTCAAAGCTTAACATTACTTTGCCTGCTTCGTTTGGTGCATCCATTGGGTCAACGGTCATGGTCCAAACTTCTTTTGAAGGCTCACACCAAGGGTCTTCTAACTCACCTCCTTCATGCGAAATGTGCCAAGCATTAGCATCACGACTATAAATTTTAGTTAACGAAGCGGCACATGGGATATTACGCTCAGCTAAGTAGTCTAAAAGATCTTCACGTGAAACCATGTCCCACTCACGCCATGGCGCAATAACGGTTAACTGTGGAGCTAAAGCGGCAAAACAAGCTTCGAAACGTACTTGGTCATTACCTTTACCGGTACAACCATGACAAACCGCATCAGCACCAACTTTTAAGGCAATTTCAATATGAGCTTTTGCAATAACAGGACGTGCCATTGATGTACCTAATAAATACTGTCCCTCATAAACGGCACCTGTTTTTAGAATTGGGTAAATATAGTCTTTTACATATTCTTCTTTAAGATCGACGACGTAACACTCTGAAGCACCTGAAGCTATGGCTTTTTCTTTTATGCCAACTAACTCTTCTTCACCTTGTCCTACATCTGCACAAAATGCGACAACTTCACAACCATCGTAATTTTCTTTTAACCAAGGGATAATGGCTGATGTGTCTAAACCACCAGAATAAGCTAATACGACTTTTTTAATGTTTTTCTTTGCTGCTAATGCCATGATTTTTTCCTTTACAATTTTTATTATCAGTCTAGCCAACGTTGCGAAATAGGCTAGTTTGAATAGTATTTTTAAATTAAATTTGATTTATTTGTTTAATAATAACCGCATGCTTAATCGGCTAATAAAGTCACTAACACTGCATTTTGCGCCCACATACGGTTTTCAGCTGACTGAAATGCCACTGACATTTCGCTGTCGAACAATTCGGTGGTAATTTCCTCTTCGAGATGAGCAGGTTGACAGTGCATAACAATGCTAGCTCCTGCTTTCGCCATGAGTTCGTGATTAACTTGATACGGTTTAAAGGTTGCTAAAATGTCATCGACATTGGTATTACTGCCCATAGATATCCAAGTATCAGTATAAATAGCATCTTGTTGACCTAGCGCTGAAATATTTGAGCTAAACAATAATTTACTGCCTGATATTTCACTAAACTTAATCGCCTTATTCAGCAGAGATTCATCTGGGCCATGACCTTCTGGACACACTAACGTAAAGTCTACACCGACAATAGCGGCCATAATCATTAATGAATTTGACACATTATTTGCATCACCAACATAGGCAAGCTTGATGGTTGAAATATCGTCGAAATTTTCTGCAAGCGTGACAAAATCAGCTAACGCTTGGCATGGATGGTATACATCACATAAGGCATTAATAACGGGAACGCTACCATGCGCGGCTAACTGTTCAATAGAATTATTACTAAACACACGCGCAACAATAGCATCGGCATAACATGAAAGGTTTTTAGCATAATCGCTTACTCTTTCACGCTCGCCTAGCTTGCCATTTTGCTGACCTAAATAAAGCGCATGACCACCTAACTTATTAATGCCAATATCAAAACTTACATGTGTTCTTAAAGACGGCTTTTCGAAAATCATCGCAACCGACTTGCCTGCTAATACTTGATTGTACTTTTTAGGCTGCTGTTTAATATCACGTGCTAAGGCAATTAAATCGAGTATTTGTTGTTTATTTAGCTGATCATCAGCTAAGAAATGTTCTAAGTTCATTAAAATTCTATCCTGTTCTAAAACGCGTTTACGACGTGTTTTGGTTATCTATTTCTAACTAACACTTGGCTGTATTTTAGTACCTACATTGGCACCATTGAGTAAATCGATAATTTGCTCAGGCGATTGCCAGCTGGCAACCGCGATACTTCGTCGTAATTTATTTGCCGCTTGCAACGCTGCATTTACTTTTGCGGTCATGCCACCGGCAATAACACCACTACTTATAAGCGCTTCAGCTTGCTCACGATTTAGCGAACTTAAATATTCTCCTGTAGCTCCTTTAACGCCATTAACATCAGTCAGTAATAACAACTCAGCATTGAGTAACTGACATATCGCAACGGCTGCATCATCAGCATTTACATTCACTAGTTCGCCATTTTTTAACGCTCCAATCGACGAAACAATAGGTAAGAAACTTGCTTTAAGCAATGTATCGAGTAATGCACTGCTAAAAGGCTTAGGAACACCTACTTGCCCTAGCTCTAGCGAACTTAAATCGCACTGTACCATCTGCCCATCAGTTAGCGATAAGCCTACAGCGGCTAAAGATAAACTCGCCGCACTCGCCACAATAGCTTTATTAACATTACCTGCAAGTGCACCACTAATAATTGGCATTTGTTCTTTTGGTGTCACGCGTAAGCCATGCTTTTTCTCGGTTGTAAATCCTGCTTGTGTCAGCATTTCATCAACAATACAGCCGCCACCATGTACAATCACTACAGGTTGATCTTTTAAACTGGCGATAACAGAGAGTAACGCTGTTAATGCTGAAGTATTACCTTGGTTGTAGCCATCTAAAATAGCGCCACCAATTTTTATCACCACAGGTTTTTTCATTAACAGTTCCCCGACATTACTAAGCTATATTCACTTGGCAGACCTAAACTAATATTTGCACATTGAATGGCTTGCGAAGCCGCACCTTTTAATAAATTATCAATTGCGCAACTAACAACGACTACCTGCTTGGCTTCATCAACTTGCCAGTGCACATCTGCAAATGCTGTATGGGCAACATTGTCGATTTTAGGCCAAGCATTTACTATACGAACTAGCGGTTTGTCTTGATATGCTTGAGTAAAAGCTTGATCAACTTGTTGACTTGTTACATCAGGTTTTAACTGTAAAGTCACCGTGACTAATAAACCACGCTTATAAGGGGCTAAATGCGGGTTAAAAATAACCTCAGCATTGGCTTCTTGACTGATTTCAGGTTGATGTCTGTGCTGTAAAATATTGTAAGGCGTTAAACTGACTTCACAAAAGCTTGTTGCTAAAGATGCTTTACGACCCGCTCCCGTTACGCCACTAATACCATTAACCACAATGAGTGAGTTCTCTACATGCAATGCGTTACTAGTAATGGGTTTTAAAGACAATAAGCTAGCGGTTGGGTAGCAACCTGGTACAGCAATTAGGTTACTGCTTGCAATTTCATCGGCTTGCCATTCAGCTAAACCATACTGAGCTTGTTCCAGGGCTTTTAGCGATTGATGTTCAAAACCATAATGAACAGGGTAATGAGTCGAATCTTTTAGACGAAACCCGCCAGAAAGGTCAAAAACTTTAATACCTTGATCAATAAAAGCTTGTGCCCATTGCGCACTAAATTCATGAGGAGTTGCAAAAAAGACGGCATCTATACCATGCCCAGATAAAGCATGTTCAGATGAGTTTATATGTTGATCAAACCATTGCTGCGAAAAAGAGTGCAGGGGTAAATCACAGATCCCCTGCCAGCGAGTATGCAGTTGAGCAAAAGTTTTTCCACTAGAACTACTGTTTTCAGACACTAACAAGTGTTGAATTGATATTTTATTGTGTTGCGTAAGCAACCCAATTAATTCAGCACCTACATAACCACTTGCACCAATAACTATAACGTTCATTTACTTACCATTTAACTTATGATTAGAAACTACAACGGCTATGTTATTTACACGCTACGTTTGCAATTCTATTCAACTTTGACCGATTACTTCTTAGTTATTATTAAGATATTTAATAGACTAACTAAAAAGCCATGACTTCCAAGACCTAATATATAACTCTATCGTCGTCGCATAGTTGAATACATTACATACATTTTCATAGTGTGGTTAAATTAGGCTATTTACATTGTGGAGCTAAAGTACCATCATATAACTAGTTATGCAACTAAATAGCATAACTACCCATAAATTAATTTTAGGTTACTCTATATAATGAAAAATACGCATTTTAAATTACCCAGCTTTACTCAAGCTATTAGCCAGTTAATAGCACAACCTAGTATTAGTTCATCGCAAGCAAGCTGGGATCAAAGTAACGAAAGTGTTATCAACTTATTAGCCGCTTGGTTTGAAACCCTTGGCTTTGATATTACTATTCAAGCCGTGCCTAACGCTAAAGGGAAGTTTAATTTGTTAGCTAAATTAGGCTCTGGCAATGGAGGCTTATTACTTGCGGGCCACAGTGATACCGTACCTTTTGATGAAAATCGATGGTTATCTGATCCACTTAAAGTTACTGATAGTGATAACAAACTCTTTGGTCTTGGCAGTTGTGATATGAAAGGCTTCTTTGCATTTATTTTACAAGTTTGTCAGCAAGTAGATCTGAAGTTATTAAAGAAACCATTATATGTTTTAGCCACCGCGGATGAAGAAACCACCATGGCAGGCGCACGTTTTTTTGCTAACAGCGGCATTATAAAGCCTGATGTTGCCATTATAGGTGAGCCAACTAATTTAGTGCCGGTAATTATGCATAAGGGGCATATGTCTCATAAAATTAGCATTAAAGGGCAAGCTGGCCATTCCAGTAAACCTACCAGTGGAGTTAATGCAATTGAAATTATGTACCAAGTCATTAGTGAGCTATTCAAACTGAGGGAAAATCTTAACCTGAGCTATAAAAATGAAGCTTTTGATGTTCAAACGCCAACATTGAACTTAGGTGCCATTCATGGTGGCGATAACGCGAATAGAATTTGTGGACATTGTGAGCTCGATATTGACATGCGATCTTTACCTGGCATGAAAGACGAGGAATTAGTCTCTTGGTTATCAAAATCATTACAACCTATAGCAGAGAAATACCCAGGTAGATTATCGATCAATGAACTAGATCCAAGCTCGCCAAGTTTTGAGCAAACCGCGACAAGTAATTTAGTAGTTACTGCTGAAAAGCTTTCAGGACATACTTGTTGCGCCGTAAATTACGCCACTGAAGCCCCTTTTATTCAACAGTTAGGTTGTCAAACAATTGTGATGGGGCCAGGTTCAATTGACCAAGCGCACCAACCTAATGAATATTTAGCTCACAGTGAAATTAAAAAAACAGAGCTCTTACTGACAAAAGTAATTCACCACTATTGCTTTTAATTGATGTGTTTTTTGACAAGGCAGACAGACTAAAGAAAATAACGAGCGCTTAACGCTTAACGCTTAACTGTTAACTATAGCGAATTCGATTCCAAAGCTTTTGATTCACTTTGTGTGTAAAAAATTCGTCTGGCTGCCAACAGCGTGGTAATAAATCGAGCTTTTTGCGCTCAAGATAATTTGAAGATAGTAGTTCTAAAATTTCATTTAGCCGTTCTTTATTAATACTGGAGAACTCTTTCGCAGTTTCTACAAAGTAAAGGTTATTGGTTTTCTTTACGACTAGGTCATGCCCATGTCCAATAAAGGAAAGTTGCCGAGTTGCTATACGACATGTTGGCTCATTAGGTACTTCTGGATAAAGCTGAGTTACAATCGCATATTCGTATCGTACACTTTGTTCTGTATCATTAGGAATATAAATTACACCGTAACCTTGCGGAAAATCGCCGGTTATTTCATACAAGCTATCAACGACGCTTCGACAACAATTGCCACGTTCCGCGTTCTGATATAACGCTTGATAGACTTTCGGCAATAATTTGTAATTATAGTTTTCTTTAGTAGATAAAATAATCGCCGTATATATTTGAGGTATTTTTAATATATTTCCTACACCTAGCTTGGGTTGAATACTACCTTTAAGCAACTGTTTAACAAAGCGTAGTTTATTCGTTTCAACTTTTGTAAAAGTATCTCGCTCTTCTTTAGAGTTACCTAGATACATGACGATACCAATACCATTAATGAGGTACTTCATCGTTTCACGATAATTAATTTGCAATAAAGCTTTTCGCTCTTCTACTGATAAACCACGAAAGACATCTTTTGTACCATCACTCCCTTTCATAATTTTCTGGGCATCAGGATGATAGTTGCCTATATCTTGCAGAATGGCAGCCATTAAGATGGGAATTTTTACATGGTCTACAAATTCCAGATACGCTGCTTCGTTCTCAGTTCGAAGCTCTTGATAGTTATACTCTGATATTTTACTGAGCTCTTGTGTTAAATAAGCCCCTGATGAGAGCGTTTTTAAACAAATTTGGTCGAGTAACCTTAAAGAGAGTACGCCTCGATATAAAGGTTTATTGCGCTCATTTACTGAAGCAACCTTACTTCCTTCTGTTGGCGATAAAAGCTGAATAGTACCAAGCAGTTCTGCCGATTTTTTATTAGTATCGGCACGAGTTTCACCTTCACAAATTTCAATTATATCGCGACATATAAGTTGTAAATGCTGAGCTCTTTCGTTACTTTCTTGACGTAAAGCTTGCAGATAATCACGTTTTTCACGTTCCAAACGCGTGACTTTATTTTTACTTTTCTCGCTACCAATTTTGCTTATTTTGGAGATTTCGGCATTAAGCTTATGAATTTTATTTTGTGCGCTTCCTTCTAATTCATAATAACTAATAGCCCTTTCCAAGACTGAGTCTTTTAAAGGGCTGCGACCATAAATTTTACTCAGTAAAATTTTGACCTTAGCTGTAAAATTAGTATCACCTGCTAAATATTTTGACATTAATTCCATTCAATAAAAATAATACCTATTGGTATCGTGCTTATACAGTACAATTTTACAACCGTGAATTGGTTGTCAATCGTGTTACTAAACTTTTCATACTCTACTTAACCATAAGCAAAATAATGAAAATATCAATACAAAAGTAGAAAAATATCAAACGAAATATTCTTACTAATTAAGGTAACTTATCAGCTGTTTACAAGCGCAGTAAATAAGGCATTAAAAGTTTCAGACACTAAACGCACAAACATAGAGGTTTTTTTTCTGATTTGGCTAGAACTGCCAACTTGATAGCAGCCCAGCATTAGAACATACTATTAAAACTATGCCGTAAAGCTCGTTAATCATTAAGGACAATTGATGTTTTCAAGTAACTTTAAAGAAACACTAAAAAGTGTCGGTGCAGCATTTTTTGGCGTTCAAAGTGATAAAAATAGAAAAAGAGATTTTACTCAAGGTAAATTTAGCCATTTTGTTATCGCCGGTATTTTAGCCGTTGTACTTTTTATAACTTCATTAGTTGTTATTGTAAGCTTGGTTATACCAAGTTAAGCATACTTTATACTTAACTTTATAAGCTGATATTACAGAGCACTGGCGTTATTTAGTTATTACTCATTGTGATAAGGCTTTATCGCTAGCGGAGTAACTAACAGCTAATGTTGATGCATTTAATACAGCTTAATAAAGTGCAAGAAGCTCCGCGACTTTATTTCGCTTATTGCCTTTTTGGCTAATAGTTCTAGATACTTCTATCGACTGCTGCTTTTTTGCGTGCTCATATATTTTTCTTGTCCAAATAGTATCGTGGTTACTTATGAGTACTGTAATGTTAGATGTTTTAGCTTTAGTGACTTCTTCAGCAACATTTGCAAGGTCAGCTTGTTCATCTAAGCCAAAACCATTTCCTGAATAACTGGTAAAACTTGCTGTTTTACTTAACGGCACGTAAGGCGGATCACAGTAAATCACATCACCTGATTTAGCATGAGCAAAAGTTTGGCGATATCCATCACATATAAATACAGCTTTCTTGGCTTTCTCAGCAAAAAATATCAGTTCCTCTTCAGGAAAATAAGGGCGTTTATATTTTCCAAAAGGTACGTTATAGCCACCCGATTTATTATATCTACACAAGCCATTGTAGCCATGGCGATTCATGTAAAGAAAAACTAAAGATCTAAAGTAGGGATCTTTGCTTTCATTAAACTCTTTACGAAGTTGATAGTATTTTTCAGCCTGATTATATTCTGGTGTAAAAAATCGGCGAGCATCTGCAATAAACTTATCAGGTGTTCGTTGTACGATGCGATAAAGATTTACAAGATCTTGATTTATATCGCTCAACAGATATTCGTCGTAATTACTATTGAGAAATACTGAACCCGCACCAACAAAAGGCTCAATCAAACGATTTCCTTTTGGTAGCATAGAATTTATGACATCGCTTAAAGCGTATTTCCCACCAGCCCACTTTAAAAACGCTCGATGTTTCTTCTTCATGACACCTACAAACTCTAAAAATTAATACCAGATGATTAGTATCTGAAAAGTAAGGGTGAATTGTATCCTGAATTAGTTATTATTGGGAGCTCTGAAATGCATTGATTTCGTTATTAACTATACTCGTTGGCTTGATCCATGGCTGCCTAGATAAAAGCAACGCCGGTAAAGTTGATAACGCAGCTTGTGCAGCTGATTTTTCAGCATAAACCTTACTGGTGAACACCATAAGTGGTTGTTCATTTAATAGCCGCTGGTAAATATGGTATTCAATGCTATCTAAGGCTTTTAAATATTCCTGAGGAAGGGCTAAATCACTGAACGCAGATAGTTGAATAACATATCCAGTTTTGGTGGCATAAAAATCATTGTCTACTTGGAGACTATTCGTATGATTAATCGCTACTTTAGAAGTTGGGATTGTACTCTGTTCTTCTTGAGGCAATACATTAATCGCACTCTCAAGTTGAGTCTCTATTACAGTATCTGCTTCGCTTGTAGTGATTGCTGAAATAATATCGAATGAGGTCGCAGGTAAGGGCTCATTTTTCTTAATTACGACTGTCTTAGGGCTTACTAGCGATAAATAAATATCTGTTGGTACAGCCCTCTCATATGTTTTTATTATTTCATCTGTTGTGATATCTGAACTCGATTGACTAACATTTTTACTTTCTATCACCATCGTTTGCGGTTGCGACAAAGTCTTTGTTAGCGATACATTATCTGAACCTAATGCTGTTATTGGTTTCGCAAAGTTAAAGCTGTCTAAATGTAATAGTTTAATCACCAATGCAGAAATCAAAATTAAAAGTATTGCTGCACTTAATAGCCATTTATTGCGTTTACTGAAAGACCATTTGATTGAACTTTTTTTAAATATTGAAGAAGTTGGTGAAAGTAACTGCCCTGATTGCGATGATAATAATGAGAGTTTATTATCAAATAAGCTCTTGTTAATGGCAATATTTCTACCCGCTTGTAGTGAACCAAACATAACAACATTTACAGTTAAGTTTGATTTTTTAGCAATTAAAGCTAATTGCGTTAATTCATGTGAAATTTGTAAAGATAGATGCTGAGCTCTATCTAGCACAATGCTGATACTTTGTTTTGATTTTTTTGCTAAATTAATCACACTTACGGCTAACGAAATTTCTGGATCAAAAAGTTCGCCAGTGTATAGCTGTTCGATAATACGACAACGAATTTGAATATTGTTGAACTGCGAAGAAAGCGCAACATAAGCAACGTTATGCTGCTCAGGTAAGTTTGCTAAAAGTTGATTAGATATGGTTGTGTTCTGTTCAACGCTTTCGTCAATAACAAGAATAGCTTGCTTTGAAAAACGTAAAATATAATCAATGCGTGCTTGGGCACTAATTTTAGTGACGCTGGTATTATTGTCAGATATATTAATGTTTTTTGTTAAAGCCGACATGCTTCACCTATTCTGAATTAATTACAGAATTTGCTGAAGGAGCTCCACGCTAACATCATCGTTGATTTCAGAACGACCTATGGCGGTCGGAAGAATAAATCGAAGATTACCAGCTAAATTCTTTTTATCGCGACGCATATGACAAATAAATTCATCAAACCCCATATTCTTGGGTGCGATTAGCGGTAAATCAAAGGCAAGCAGTAAAGCTTCAATACGACGAAGATCTGACACTTCAAGCAAATTCATTGCTACTGAAGTTTTAGCAGCAAGTACCATGCCAGTGGCAACTGCCTCACCATGCAACCAGTTACCATAACCTTGATCAGCCTCAATGGCATGGCCGAAGGTGTGACCTAAATTTAATAATGCACGAACACCAGCTTCTGTTTCATCTTCAGCAACTATATTTGCTTTACATTGACAGCAACGTTCGATCATTTGCATTAAAATTTTATTATCACCGGCTTTAATTGCATCTATATGTTGTTCAAGCCAAGTAAAAAACTCACCATCGCCGAGTATGCCATATTTGATCACTTCAGCCATACCTGCGTTAAACTCTCTAACAGGTAATGTAACTAGGCTTGCTAAGTCTATAAAAACAGCTTTAGGTTGATAGAACGCGCCTATCATATTTTTACCTAGCGGATGGTTGACTGCGGTTTTACCACCAACAGAGGAATCTACTTGTGACAATACGGTGGTAGGCACTTGAATAAAATCAATACCGCGTTGATAACATGCAGCAGCAAAACCAGTGATATCACCAATAACACCGCCACCTAACGCTATCAAAGTAGTATCTCTACCGTGATTACCCGCGAGTAGATGAGACATTATAAGCTCAAAATTTGCTAAGCTTTTCTGAGCTTCACCATCAGGTAAAACGATTTCATCTACATTGAAATCCTTTAAGCTGGTTTTCATTTGCTCAAGATAAAGTGGTGCAACTATGTTATTACTAACAATGCAAACTCGCTTACTGCGGATATGACTAGACAGCAGTTTACTATTTGATAGTAACCCGCTGTCTATATAGATTGGGTAGCTGCGTTTGCCAAGCTTAACTTGAAGAGTGGTCATAAGTATTATGTTTAAAAGTCTAAACGTTCTACTATTTTACTTGCAACAACCTTAGCGCTTTGGTCATCCGTTTGCACGATAACATCGGCAATTTCTTCATATAACGGATTTCGCTCAACAGCTAGGTTTTCAAGTACAGTTCTTGGTTCTTCATCAGTTTGGAGAAGCGGACGACGACGGTCTCTTTGCGTACGTGCAACTTGTTTATCTATCGTGGTTTCTAGATAAACAACAATACCGCGTGCTGATAAGCGATTGCGTACTTGTGGGCTGATCACAGATCCACCGCCAGTAGCTAAAACAATACCCTGTTTTTCACTTAAGTCTTCAATGACTGATTCTTCTCTTAGTCGAAAGCCTTCTTCGCCTTCTAGATCAAAAACCCATGCGATATCTGCACCAGTACGGCGCTCAATTTCTTGATCGGAATCAAAAAACTCTAAATGTAGCTTATCTGCTAATTCTCTACCAATGGTGCTTTTGCCTGCGCCCATTGGGCCTACAAGGAAAATATTACGTTTTTCTGCCATTAGATTAATTAATACTCGTTTATTTATTACGTGAACAGGTAAGAGGGAACCTCCCTCGAAAATTTCAAGGGCGCAATTATCGCAATTGTTGGGTACAAATTGCAAGCATGTAAGGTGAAAACACCACCTTACATGCAAATTAACTTAAAATCTTTCCGTAACTATGCGTGGTGTAACGAATATTAGTAGTTCTTTTTTCTCATTGAAGTTACTACTATTTCTAAACATCCAACCAAAATATGGAATATCACCTAAAACAGGTACCTTTGATACAGAACTAATAATTTGTTGCTGATAAATACCACCTAGTACGATTGTTTCGCCATTATTAACCAATACCTGTGTGCCAATACGCTGTGTATCAATAGCTGGTGCTGTGCCATTTGAAACATCAGATACCGTATCTTGAGTTACCACAAGGTCCAAAATAATTCTGTCATCCGGTGTAATGTGAGGTGTTACCGTTAAACTTAGTACCGCTTTTTTAAACTGAGTTGATGTGGCACCACTAGAAGCCGCTTCTTGATAAGGTATTTCAACACCTTGCTCAATATAGGCTTCTTTTTGATTTGCCGTAGTTATGCGCGGACTGGCAATTATTTCGCCTTTGTTTTCTTTTTCCATCGCACTCAATTCAAGATCTAATATAGTACCATCTGCTAAACGCGCAACTTGAAATGCAATACTTCCCGCAGGGTTAGCTACAGGTAAATTAACATTAAGTCGATCGCTTAAAGAGGGTATTATGCCATTACCTGCATTATCGGCGCCCGTTAATGAGCCTGAGGTTGCAGAATCAGAGCCTGTATCCGTAACACCCCAGCGAATACCTAACTCTTCGTTGATATTATCTTTTACCGTTACCATACGAGATTCAATAATAACTTGGCGCACAGGAATATCTAATACCGAAACCATACGTTTAATATCTTCAATACTGGTTGCCGTATCGCGAATTAATAAGGTATTCGTTCTCTCATCAACACTAACGCTTCCGCGTAGCGATAATATGCTGTTTTCTTCATTCTTTATTAGGGCCGCAAACTCTGCTGCTTTAGCGTAATTTACTTGTACATATTCAGAATATAACGGCGCTAACTCTTCAACTTGTTGCTGTGCTTGTAAGTCTCTAGCTTCTCGTGCGGCTAATTCATCGCTTGGTGCAACCATTAAAATGTTGCCTTCCATGCGTTTATCTAAGCCCTTAACTTTTAAAATTATATCGAGAGCTTGGTCCCAAGGCACACCATCTAGTCGTAAGGTAATATTGCCCGCAACGGTGTCACTGGTCACTAAGTTAAAGCCATTATAATCAGCAACTATTTGTAATACGGTACGTACAGAAATATCCTGAAAGTTTAATGAGATAGCTCTGCCGCTGAAGGTTTCTTCTTCGCCTAAATAACCATCTTGTTTAACCTTAGCATTTACCGTTAATGAAAATACATCATTGAATTGTTGATGTTTGTACTCAAATGGGCCGTTAATATCAACAACTAAACGTGCATTACGCCCTTCTCTAAATGTTTCTATTCCGGTAACTAAGGTACCAAAATCAGTCACATCTAATTTATAAATAAAGTCATCTAAAATCTCAGTGTTATGAAATTCAATGTAAAGCTTGCCAAGTTTATCACTTACGTCAACCGCTACTTTGCTATCAATGAGTTTAACCAATAATTGCGCTTCATTTTCTTGACCACGCTTAAAATCAATATTATCTATTTGATTGATAAAACCATGCCCAAGCGGAATTAACTGTGTTACGGATTGATTTACTTGACCTGTATTTAAAGTTAAAGCAAAAGTATTGTCTTTTTGCACTACATCAAAAACTGACAAATGCTGTAAATTAACGTCAGCAACCACTTTCCCAGCTATTTTTTGTACTTGAATATTATTAACGCCAGCGTGCTCGATCAGTGTTACAGCAACCGTAGGGCTAAATTGATCTGCATCAAAGGTAATTCTAACCTGCGCAGGAGACATCGAAGTACTAACTTCGGGTTGTACAACAATCTTATCTGATAGCTCAAATACCAGTTCAATTTCATTATTTTGAATAGTGTTATAGCTGATGCCTGTTAATTCACTTGCCCAAGAAAAAGTGCTAAACGCACATATATAAGCGATTGTAACTAACTTCATTTTTTTGAAATGTGTCATAAGATTATCATTTTTTATTATATTAAATAGCAACATTAATTCCTTTGCCCCTCTGCACTTGTCTGCGTCATGGTAACGACAGTTTCACGCTCAACCCAGCACCCAGCGCCATCTGGGATTAACTCTAATACTTTTACATTATCTTGGCTTACCGTGGTAATTTTACCGTGATTTAACCCTACGTAGCTACCAACAGCAACTCGATGTAACGTGCTGTCAGATGCTTCTACGAGTGCCCATGTAACACCTAGCTCACCTAACGTGCCACGCATCACTAAACTACTCAGAGAATATTTTTCTAACGGTTGTTTTCTTCTACGCGGATCTGGACTTAAACAACCTGACATTTGTTGAATTTTTTCTTGAATTGCTTCTGGTTTAGGTACGTCAAATGGACTACGTAAAACATCAGCAGAGTAATCAAAATGGTCAAAAACTCTAACTTCTGGCATCGGCTCAATTGTATTGCTGGTGCCTGATTGGACTGTAGCAATATGTTGTTTTAGATCGTCAGTATCGTTAAAACAGCCAGTTAGCATAACAGCACTTAATAAAATTAATTTTTTCATTACTCTGCAGCCTCCCTATAACGATAGGTTTTAGCCTGAAGCTTTAACTTTAAGTCACCTGATGTTTGTTTTTGTAAATTAATGTCGAAGTCGTGCAATGTAACAATACGGGGTAGCCCAGCAATCCTACTTACGAATTGACCAAACTCATGATATGAGCCTATAACTTCTATATCGATAGGTAACTCAATATAAATCTCTTGCTCTATTTCTGGTTGCCAATTCAATTTTACAAAATCAAGGCCAGTCGTTGTGCCAACAAAAGTTATATCATCAAGTAAGCCAGGTGTTTCATGACTTTCTGGTAAACTTTTTAATTGATTCGCAAACATAGCTTCTGCTTCTATCATTTGTTGTTCAAATAACTCTAAATTAGCGGCAATATGATATTTAGCTTGATATTGTTGTTTTAGCGTCGACTCTTCTAAAGTTACACGTTCTAGTTGTTTAATTTGATCACTGATCATTAAAACGTAACCTAGACCTAACACTAAAATAACTAAGAATATCGATAATACTATTTTAGCCGCCTTCGGCCATTGTCCAATATTATCAAGCTCTAAGCCATCAAATTGCTCCATAAATTCCGATAAGTCAAAATTCATTATGGCGCTCCTTGATTAGTAGATTCATTTAAATTGATCAAACCTTTGATTCGAACACGCATTTTAAAATCACTTAATAATTTACTTTTCGCATCGTTTGAAGTTATAGACTCAAGTATCGCATCTTCAAATAAATCAGAACTTTCTATTTCCCTGATCATATTCGCTAAATGGTTATTTGATTCACTTTTGCCGATAATATTTAAACTGTTACCTTGCTTTTCCAAGCGTGTAAGGTATATACCGTTTGGTACCACTTTTGCAATTTCGTCTAAAACTTGTGTGCCTACATTACGACTACGTTGTAATTGTTCAACAACACTTGTGCGCTTTTGAAGTTCTTTTTTCTTTTCGTTAAGCGATTTTATTTTTGAAATGCGTAAGTCTAAAATTTGTATTTCGTTTTGTAAAAATTGATTACGTTGTTGCTGGCCATCAATTCGCATCTGATAAAATTGATTTACAGAGAACACAATTACAAACGCTATTAAGGCGACGACAGTTAAAACAGTGAAGTACTCACGTTGCTTAGCTTTTTCGGCTTCTTCGCGCCATGGTAATAAATTTATATATGCCATGGTGTAAAGCTCCTTAACGCTAAACCTGCTGCTACCATAAAGCGTGGTGCATTTTTTGCTAATTCTTCTTTATTAATTAAACTCGAAATTTCCATACCGGTAAATGGGTTAGCAATTACGGTATGAATGCCTAACTCCTCAGTAAGCAGTTGTTCTACACCCTCAACTAAGGCACTACCACCTGAAATGACTAAATAATCAATTTTTGCTTTACCACTCGTTGTAAGAAACATTTGAATCGCGCGACGAATTTGTTGAACTAAAATGGTATGAAATGGAGCTAAAACTTCAAAAGTGTAGTTAGGGGGAAGATCATCGGTTAATTTAGCTATTTCAGCTTCTTCAAACGATTTATTATAATAAGAGACAATTGAGCGTGTATATTGCTCGCCGCCAAACAATTGATCTCGGCTATAAATATGATTACCTGCCTCGGTGACTGAAAATAAAGTCATTGTTGCGCCAAGATCTACAGTAGCTATGACTTTATCAGCGGCATCATCGGGCAATTGGTTTAAGGTTAAATCATACGTTCTACTAATAGCGTATGATTCAACGTCAATAACTTTGGTATCAAAGCCACCTGCTTCTAACGCTGCTACCCTTGCTTCAACAGATTCAGTTCGAGCTGCGCTCAATAATACGTTAATTTTACTTGGATCAGATTCATTAATATCAAGTGACTCAAAATCTAAGCTTACTTCATCAAGTGGGTATGGGATCAGGCTGTCTGCTTCAATTTCTATTTGGCTCGCTAACTCTTGCTCATTTAAGGAAACATCCATATAAATAATCTTAGTGATTACCGTTTGACCCGAAACAGCTGAAGCTGCGAGTCCCACCGTAGATGATATTTTCTTCCTTATTTTAGCGACCACTTTACCGACAGCGTCAATATCTTGAATTTCTCTATCAACAATGGCGCCTCTTGGCATTGGCTCAATCGCGACAGTTTCGAGGACGTATCCGCCTTCATTTTGGTTCAGCAAAACAGCTTTTATAGAGTGAGAACCAATGTCAATTCCAACCATTAAGGAGGTCTTTTTTTTCCATAAACTACTTAACATAGAATCCTACTAGAACATTTTATTATAATAATATTAGGTAAAAAATTGGTATAAATACATTTATTACATGCTTTTACAGGATATACTAGTACTATTACACCAATTTTATAACTTTTATCGAGCATTTTTTTGTGTTTTCTATAAAAAACCTGTTTAAAACGGGTGCTGTGTTGATATTTATCGGATTTTTAGCACTCGCCGGAATTTATCTCTCAATGCGCTCGAGTTTGCCGAGTGTTGAATCACTGAAAGATTTGCAATGGCAAACGCCAATGCAAATTTTTAGTTCAGATGGCAAACTCATTTCTCAATTCGGTGAAAAGAAAAGAATTCCTTTAACCTTAGATGAGATGCCGCAGCAATTAATTAATGCGATATTGGCAACTGAAGATGACCGCTTTTATTTGCATTTTGGTGTTGATCCTATCGGTATGGGCCGAGCCATAATTGGTCAATTAACCGGACAAAATAGAGGTGGTGCAAGTACTATTACCATGCAGGTTGCTCGAAACTTCTTTCTTACTCGTGAACAGACTTATGTCCGAAAAATTAGAGAAATATTTATTTCTTTTCACATTGAGAGCTTATTAACTAAAGATGAAATACTTGCGCTCTATATGAATAAAATTTCATTAGGCCATCGTTCTTTTGGATTTGGTGCTGCTGCTCAAGTTTATTACGGAAAAGAAACCAAAGAGTTAACGCTAGCACAAATTGCCGTGTTAGCGGGTTTACCCAAAGCTCCTTCCACATTGAACCCTATTAGTCGTCCTGATAGAGCATTGAAACGCCGAGCCGTAGTATTACAAAGAATGTATGTGGCCGGATATATAACCTCTGAACAATTAGCCAACGCAAATCAAGAACCTGTTACCGCAGTTAAGCATGGCGCAGAAATTGAATTGAGCGCACCTTATATTGCCGAAATGGCACATCAAGAAATGATTGATCGTTTTGGTAAAGAAGCGGCATATACCGGAGGCTATAAAGTATTTACAACCGTAACATCAAAATTACAAGCTGCAGCCCAACAAGCAGTTGTAGATAATATCTTCGCATACGACCAGCGTCATGGTTACCGGGGGCCTTTAGCAACAATACGCCCTGTTGATGAATCGGTAACGACCGCAATGGTATCAGATGATGCACAAATAAAACCCATAACGGCTAATGAAGCAATTGAAGCGCTGTCATCATTAGATAGTTATCATTCAATTGAACCGGCTGTTGTAACACAAGTAATGGAGCAATCAGCAAAAGTTAGACTTCAAGATGGCTCAGAGGTAAATATTGGTTGGCAAGGTCTTGCTTGGGCCAGAGCTTATATCAACGACGATAAACAAGCAGCGCCGCCTTCAATAGCTAAGGATATTTTAACAACAGGCGATATCGTAATGGTTTCAGCCGTTGAATCAGGTTATCGATTAAGCCAACTGCCCGAAGTTAGCGCCGCATTAGTATCGCTTGCCACAGATAATGGTGCCATAAAAGCTGCAGTTGGTGGTTTTAGTTTTAATCAAAGTCAATTTAATCGAGTTACCCAAGCTAAGCGACAAGTCGGTTCTAATATTAAACCTTTTATTTATTCCGCTGCGCTAGAAAACGGTTATAACTTGGCATCAATAGTTAATGATGCTCCTATTAATCAGTGGGATCGTAGCTCAGGTGTTGTTTGGCGACCGAAAAATTCCCCGCCGGTTTATAATGGTGAAATACGATTTAGGTTGGCCTTAGCGCAATCGAAAAACGTTATAGCCGTTCGCCTGCTCAGAGAAGTAGGTCTAGACAAAATCATTCCTTATTTAGCTACTTTTGGATTTAATCCACACGACTTACCGCGAAATGAGTCTTTAGCATTAGGCTCAGCCTCTTTAACACCAATTGAGGTAGCTACCGGCTTTGCAACTTTTGCCAATGGTGGTTTTTTAATTAAGCCTTATTTAATTGAGCGTATTGAAGATTCATTCGGCAAAGTATTATTTCAAGCGAACCCAGCCATAGCCTGTGATAATTGTGATCAATCAATCGATAAAGTTTCAGAGTCATCAAATGCACCTTTAAACAGCGAAGACATTTTTAATTTCAATGCTGCTGATAACTTCGATGATATAGAGCTTACTGCCCGCGTGATAAATAAAGCGCCTAGAATTATTAGTGCACAAAATGCCTTTTTAATAACAGAAGCACTTAATTCAGCTATTTGGGGTGCAGATTGGAATATTAAACCGTTTTGGCAAGGTACTGGGTTTCGTGCTCGGGTATTAAAACGTCGCGATATCGCTGGTAAAACAGGCACAACAAATGAAGCCAAAGATGCATGGTTCTCAGGTTATAGTCGCAGAATAGTTACAACCTCATGGATTGGGTTTGACAATCCGAGTCGAAATCTTGGGCAGTCTAGCTACAACAGTAACCTGAGCAAAGACCAAACCACAGGTAAAGAGTTTGGTGCAAAATCAGCACAACCAACCTGGATAAACTTTATGAAGGTGGCATTAACTGAGTTTCCTGTTGAGCCATTTGAACAACCCGAAGCGCTAATGTCTGTACGTATAGACAAAGCATCGGGCAAGTTAACCACTAAAACTGATAAATCTAGCCGTTTTGAGTATTTTGAATTAGGTACAGCACCTACTGAATATATAAGACAAGACATCAGTAGTGAAATTCTTGACGGCGAAGATGCTGTCATCAATGTTGAAGATAGTATTTTCGACTAATTCCAACAAATGTTGACCTTTCATATCAGCTATTTTAAAAAGCTATTTAGTATCTGAAAGGTCAACAAACGTCACTATAAGTTTCGTTATATAACAATTTAAAACTAAAACTTGTTTCTATTCGAAATTTATTTCGAATATTTCATTTATTTATATCCTTTAAAAATCCTAATCCAACAATAATTTCCTGACCAGGCAGTCAACACCGAAAAACAAACAAACCACTGATTTTAAACGATTAATAAACATCTTACTGCTCAATGTTCAATTTATCAAACCTTGATATATCTTATTACCTTTTTACTTACACCATTAAATTATGAAAGTAAGTATGAAAACTTTCAAAACGAAAGAAAAAACGCTTTCGTTTTGCTGGTTGATCGCATAAAATTATCCTCCAAACTCGGAACACCGAAACTAAACATTTAATTATCGTCATAATTTTAGGAGCGAATTCGCAATGGCAGCTTTAGAAAACTCAATCGATTTATCTTCATACGGCATCAATAATGTTGCAGAGATAGTTTACAATCCTTCTTATGAGTTACTCTTTGCTGAGGAAACTAGATCAGACCTCACAGGTTGTGATAAAGGCATTGTTACCGAACTTGGCGCAGTTTCAGTTGATACTGGAATTTTTACCGGCCGCTCTCCAAAAGATAAATACATTGTTCGTGACGATACTACCCGTGATACGGTTTGGTGGTCAGATCAAGGTAAAAACGACAACAAGCCCATGACACAAGAGACTTGGGACAGTTTAAAAGGCCTAGTAACTGAACAATTGTCAGGTAAGCGTTTATTTGTTGTTGATACCTACTGTGGTGCGGATGAATCTACACGCTTAAAAGTACGCTTTATTACTGAAGTTGCTTGGCAAGCTCATTTTGTTAAAAATATGTTTATTCGCCCAAGCGATGATGAGTTGAAAACATACGAACCTGATTTCATCGTAATGAATGGTGCAAAAGCTGTTAACCCTAACTGGCAAGAGCAAGGGTTAAATTCTGAAAATTTCGTGGCCTTTAACCTTACTGAGCGTGTTCAGTTAATTGGTGGCACTTGGTACGGCGGCGAAATGAAAAAAGGTATGTTCTCAATGATGAACTACCTATTACCTTTAAAAGGCATAGCATCTATGCACTGTAGTGCTAACGTTGGTGAAGATGGCGATACAGCCGTGTTCTTCGGTCTTTCTGGTACGGGTAAAACTACGCTTTCAACTGATCCTAAACGCCAATTAATTGGTGATGATGAACATGGTTGGGATGAAAACGGTGTATTTAACTTTGAAGGTGGTTGTTACGCTAAAACCATTAATTTGAGTAAAGAAAACGAACCTGATATCTACAATGCTATTCGTCGCGATGCATTATTAGAAAACGTTACGGTTAACGAAAAAGGTCAAATTGACTTTGACGATAACTCAAAAACAGAAAACACCCGTGTTTCTTACCCTATTCATCACATTGATAATATTGTTAAGCCGGTTTCTCGTGCAGGTCATGCCAAAAAAGTTATTTTCTTAACTGCAGATGCTTTTGGTGTATTACCTCCAGTTGCCAAGTTAACACCAGCGCAAACTGAATATTACTTCTTATCTGGTTTCACAGCCAAACTAGCGGGTACAGAGCGCGGTATTACTGAGCCAACACCAACTTTCTCAAGCTGTTTTGGTGCTGCATTTTTAAGCTTACACCCAACGCAATATGCGGAAGTATTACGTAACCGCATGCAAGCTGTTGGTGCAGAAGCTTACTTGGTTAATACCGGTTGGAATGGCACCGGCAAGCGTATATCAATTAAAGATACGCGTGCAATTATCGATGCTATTTTAGATGGCTCAATTGACGATGCACAAACACAAGTTTTACCTTTATTTAATTTAGATATCCCAACCAGCATTGAAGGTGTCGACGATAACATTTTAGATCCTCGTAATACTTATGCCCAAGCCGAACAATGGCAAGGTAAAGCTGCTGACTTAGCTAAACGCTTTGTAAATAACTTTGATAAGTTTACTGATACTGATAACGGTAAATCATTGGTTGCAGCTGGTCCAAAACTATAAATAAGCCAGTTTGGTAATAGCCTAAAAACGTCAAAGCCGTCGAATATTCGACGGCTTTTTTATGTTTGAACCTCAAGCAATAATAAATAAATGCTAATACCAAATTCAAGTGACTTAATGTTAACCATGACTAATTGGTAAACAAACTTGAGCCTTTAAACCACCTTCTTTTCTGTTTGATAATTCAACACGTCCACTGTGGGTATCGACTATTCGTTTAATAATAGCTAAACCTAAGCCACTGCCTTCTGCTCCTCTTGCTTCATCGCCTTGAGTAAAAGGCTGAAACAAGCGTTCAATCTCAAACTCAGGAATACCTGGGCCTTCATCACAAACACAAAAACAAACTTCTTGTTTTCGTTTGTCATAATAAGTAGATACAGTAACTTTACCTTGAGAATAACGTAAAGCATTTTGAATTAAGTTGGCTACTGCTCTTTTCATTGCAACATAACGAAGCGGAATGTTAGGTAAATCTTCTGTAGTAAAAATTATCTCACGATCTAAAATGCTCTCTGATTGCACCACTTCATCAATTAATTTATTAATGTCATCTAGTTCAGCTTTGTCTTTGCTGTCGTGACGAATATAATCAATAAACTGATCAATAATGCTATTCATATCTTCAATATCGCCTTCAATACCCTCTTTCAAAAACTCATCTTGTTGGGAGATCATTTCAGTGGCTAATCTAATACGGGTTAGTGGCGTTCTTAAATCATGCGATATACCAGCCATCAATAGGTTTCGGTCATCTTCTAGTTGCTTTATACCTTTAGACATATGATTAAAAGCCCGCGTAACCGCAACAATCTCTGTCGTACCTCGTTCCTTTAATGGCTTCGGAAAATCACCTCTTGCCACGTCAAGAGCAGCATGTTGTAAGGCACTTAACGGTCGATTAAGCTGTCGAACAAAAATCCATCCTCCCACCACACTTAAAATACCTAATATCATTAGGACAAAAATAAGCGGAGAAAAGTTTTCTTCCTCTAAGCCATTCAGTGGAATTTTAACCCAATAATTAGGGGCTTGAGGTGGACGAATCCAAAATAAGTACTCATCACCTTGTGAAATCCTAACTTCTGCAGGCCCGCCCAAAAGAGCTGACATTTCTTCAGAACGAAAAGCGTAAAAGATTGCATCTTGTAAGCCTAACTTCATTGCTGCGGCTTCACGATAAACCCCAATACCGGTTTCTCGTTGAAACGCTTCCCCCATGGCAGGGCTTATCGCTTCATCTTCAATATCGATAAAAACGACTCGAACCTGCTTAGCAAGCAACTGATTTACTTGCTGTGCATTAGGTTGAATAATGTATATCGACATAGATATAAACGATACTACTTGGTTAATTAATAATAAAAACCCAATTAAGAGCACCGTTTGACCAAAGGCACTGCGCGGCAATATTTTCATAAACCTCTACTACTGTTAGAATTTTTCATGTCTTTATTAAGTGCTATTCATTTTCTAAAGTCTCATGGTGAAGCTGGCTAAAACAACCACCTTTAATACAACCATAAAGCCTTTAAAATAAAACAACGACTAAAAGTCTATGCTACAGACTTTCCTTCAGGAACAAATACATACCCCAAACCCCAAACCGTTTGAATATAGCGAGGTTTTGCAGGGTCAATTTCTAACATACGTCGCAAGCGCGACACTTGAACATCAATGCTACGCTCAAGGGCTGAGTAATCTCTCCCACGCGCCAAGTTCATTAATTTATCACGCGACAAAGGTTCTCGGGGATGCGTGATTAATGCTTTTAATACGGCAAATTCACCACTCGTTAAAGGCATGTTTACATCACCTTTCACCATTTCACGCGTAGCAAGATTCAACTGATAATCACCGAAAGATATAATATTTTCTTCTTGAGATGGCGCGCCAGGTGCTTCTTGCACTTTACGGCGCAATACTGCTTTAATTCGCGCTAATAATTCACGCGGGTTAAACGGCTTAGGCATATAATCATCAGCGCCCAACTCTAAACCAATAATGCGGTCAACCTCATCACCTTTCGCTGTTAACATAACAATAGGAATGTCGTTAGAGTTTTGGCGTAAACGACGACATATAGATAAGCCATCTTCGCCTGGTAACATTAAATCGAGGACTAATAAGTGAAAGTTTTCACGCTCTAATAACCTATCCATTTGCTCGGAGTTAGCTGCGCTTCGAACGACAAAGCCTTGCTCAACTAAATACCGCTCTAGTAGGGCGCGTAAACGCATATCATCGTCTACTACCAAAACTTTCGGTGTTTCATGTCCCATAATACTTGTTCCATTGGTTATTTTTAAACTTATGTTAACTATAAGTCATATTACTTCAAATATAAAAAGCTGTGCAGTACCAAGGGGCTAGCATTTGTTACAAATTATGTTTCATCTTAGTTTAGAGAATTGAATTACTTGCTTTGGTTAATTATTGTGGGAGAATACGCGAATGAGAATTTGGCACCATTTTCACAAAGTCCCCTTTAGAGTTTTACGCATCAGTAAAAGGCGTAATATCATCCGCATTAAACGCAGTATGATCAAAGTTAAAATCGCCTTAGCACAAGAAAAAGTTGAAACAAGAGCCATGCTTAGTACTTATAAACGTTACACTAAACGTAATGCAAGTGCTGAGGAGATGCGTATTGCTAACCAACAGTTTATTGATATTTTAAAAGGCTTAGGTATTGGTATTTTCGCTATTTTACCTTTTGCGCCGATCACGATTCCTCTGATGATAAAAATCGGCCGATTAGTCGGTGTTGAAATTCTTCCTAGTGCATTTGTCGATGACAAAAAAACACCTAAGCCTTAATGTAAACTTATTTTAAGTAATTAATCGCTTGGTCGGTTACACATTTGGTAAAGCTTTTTTGTCGCTCAACTTTTGGTAACTCGGCAATACTTGCGGTGACTAAATGCATTTTTTCCTGCCTTTGCTCGTCAGAAAGGTGTAAAAATTGTTCGTGAAAGCAACCATGTAAACCATAATTTAATGACACATCTGATTTAAGCGGCTCTCCTGCCAAACAAGTTATTAGTTTTTCAGCCAGGGTATTTCGATCTAATTCAGTAATTAACGCTTTAATCGTTAAATTTTCTTTTATTTGTTTTTGTTGTTGGCAGCCAAACAACATGTCTGCCACAGCAACCACAGGTATAAGTGCTTCATGTTGAGCGCCAAATCGTGCTTTTAACCATTGGTTTCTATCGAGTGTTTGATTTTCTGCTGCTTGCAAAGACGCACTAGACATAACAATAACTACAGCTAAGTTTACCCATAAAGCATGGAAATATTTTTTGAATGGTTTAATTGTTTCACTGAACATACAACTTTCCTAATAATAGTATTTAACTTAAGTTGAGAAGCATCAACCGTTAATTAATGCATAAACCCACCAAAAACACCTGCACTGAGTTACAGCAGAAAATTGTCATGAGCAAACTTTATGAATATCGATTAACGTGGTTAAATAACGGTATCTAAGATCTAAATAATATTTGATTATACCGTGATAAAACAAATAAAAATATGCTGTACGCTACTCATGATTGTTTCGTTTTCAAGTCCGTTATTAGCTGCCAATAAAGTTAACGCAACTACTAACATTAATACAATTGAGCTATTAAACAAACAGTTAGAAAATGAAATTGGCAATGTTGTTTATGTTGATTTTTGGGCTTCTTGGTGTATCCCTTGCCGTCAATCATTTCCGTGGTTAAATAACTTACAAGCGCAATATCAAAGACAAGGCTTAACTATCATCAGTATTAATTTAGATCACAGCCGAGTGCTAGCCGATGAGTTTTTAAAGGAAATAAAAGCAAACTTTCCGGTTATTTATGATCCCAAAGGCCTAATTGCAAGAAAATATAAACTTAAAGGAATGCCAAGTAGCTTTATTATTGACCGAACAGGCAAAATAGTCAGCGCACATGTCGGCTTTAATCAAACTAAACAACTAGCGTACGAAACAGAGCTGCAAGCATTACTAAGTAAGCCATATAGTTCAAACTAAACAGTGCATCTTAAACAGTACAAACTAAGCACTTTGATTGTAATACCAAATGTAATAAGTTATTGACGATTTAAACCACCTTAAAATGATCGATTATTTATTTCAATTGCTATAAAGGCTATTTTTCTCCGATAATAATTATATTCATTAACTAGAAATTACAGCGCACTTTCGCTAATAAAGCCCATAAAACAAAAAAGCGAGCACAAGGCTCGCTTTAAAATTTAACCATAAACTTTTGACTTAAAAACTATATTTATAACCTAAAGTAACGCTGCGTGGTTTACCAGCCATGATTGAACCATGTGTACGTGTCGCCATGTATTCTTTATCAAGTAAGTTATCAACATTAAGGGTAATTTCTTGGTTTTCTGCAAGGTTGTAATGTGCAGCTAAGTCTACCACTGTTCGGCTTTTTATCGCTTCGCTTGGTAATATTACACCTTGACCAGCCGTTGTGCGCATTTCATCCATATAGCGTACTAAAACATCACCACGCCAATTTTCACCAACAACACCAACATTCAGTTGTAATTGATTTTCTGGTACATACGGTAGCTCATCGCCTACAACAACATCACCCCAAGTATCTAAACCTGATTCAAATGAGTTTTGAAACTCTGTTTCAGTAAACGTGTAAGTTAAACCCACTGGAATCATTACCGAGCCTGCAGCAAACTCATAGCCTGCTTTAGCTTCGATACCTGAAACCTTTACTTCACCCGCATTATATTGGTTACCAATGTTTTCTTCATCACAACCTTGGCTCGCCGTACAATTACCATGCATGTTTTCGTAATCAGAATAGAAATATAATACTTCTGCATTTAACGCGTCTTTATTAAAACGTAAACCTAACTCATAGTTAATGCTTTCTTCATTTTCTGTTTTATCGTTACCTGGAGCTGGCGGAGCGAAACCTTTTTGCACACCACCAATAACCACTAAATCAGTATTTACACGATAAGTTACTGCAAGTGAAGGTAATAAAACATCAACATCGTTACTCACATCTTTTGATGTTGGTTCGTTTCTATCTACAACACCTTTTGCCCAATCTTTACGCGAAATAGTCATATCTTCGTAGCGTAAACCGGCATTAATAATAAAGTCACCAATGGTATATTCATCATGAATGAATAACGCGACAGCTTTCGCTGAATCTATACGGTTTGAGTCAGTGCCTTGAACACCAGCATCGGTTAAGCTCATTTCATAATTGGTGTTATCTAATTGATAAAGATCAACCCATTGAAATCTATCCATACTGTCTTCGTGGTAACGAGCACCAAATTTAACTTGATGAGCACCAAAGTCAGCATCTAGAACCGTTTGAATACCTTTTGACTCATAATCACGGCTGTTAGCTTTAACTTCAACACTGATTTCGTTATCTTCGAACGTACCATTGTCAAACGCAGAAGCGATATCAATACCACCACCACTTAAGCTTTGCCCATTCACTTTATTGGTTTTGTACCAGTTACGACTGAATTCGTTAAAGTAAGCAGAAGTTCCTAAAACAAAGCGATCTGACAACTTAATACTATGATTTACCTGAAATTGCTTATGCTCTGTGTCCATAACATCAAGCTGTGATGCTGAATAACGAGAATATGGGTTAGCGTCAAAGTCGCTCTGGGTTAACCCCATGTAAGTTTCATCAGAGCTTTCATCAGAATATTTTAATTTAAATTCTAACTCTTGGTAATATTTTGCATCGGCATCACTGTTAATAAGAATTTTTGCCATAATGTCATTTTTAACAAAACCAGTATCATCACCGGTGTGGTTTACATCTTTGAAACCATCAGCTTGATAACGAAATACTTCAAATAATGACGATACGTTTTCGCCAGCACCACCAACATAAGCATGTGCTTTAGCAAAACCATCTTCACCTGCGCTTAAATTTACTTGTCCTGCAAGTGCCTCGCTTGGAATACTACGCGAAAGCATGTTAACTACACCACCCGTTGTACGTGGTCCATACATAGCACTTGACGTACCTTTAAGTACTTCAATTTGTTGCATACGACCGGCAGTTGGGAAGTAATAAGCAGAAGGAGCTGAATAAGGTGCTGGAGCGGCTAATACGCCATCTTCCATAATTGTAACTTTTTCACTGCGATTTTGACCTGTGCCACGCATACCAATATTTGGACGTAAACCATAGCCATCTTCTTCAAGAACATAAACGCCAGGAACCGAGGTTAATGTACGCATAATATCGGTGAAATCGAATTTTTCTAATTCTGCTTGAGAAATCATGTGAGCACTGCCAGGCACATCATTTACCGCTTGAGCATTACCAAAAATAGCTAAATGCTCTATATCATCAGCTGCTTGAGCAGTATTCGCAATAGAAGTAACAACCGATAGAGCGATTAACGCTGGTTGAAAAAGAGGTGAAATTCGCATGGATAAACCTATAAAAGAGACAATTATTTTAATTGCCCGCATTTAATCACGAAACTAAATAGGAATCAATATCATTTGTATTGTTTATTATTGTTTTACAAAGAAAGCTTTCAAAAACACAGCAGTTAACACCCGCCACCAACACCCGCGATTAAAGTTGCATAATGTTACTAATGGCTTCATTTACCTGCGTTACATTAAACTTTTCTTCCACCATAAGTCGGCTAGCTGCTGCCATTTTTTGCCACTGCTCTGGGTTTTCAATAAACCAAATCATTCTAACTGCTAAGGCACCAGCATCACGCGGAGGTGCTAACCAACCATTTTCGCCATTCACTACTGTATCTCGACACCCTACAGCATCGGTGGTTAATATGGGTCGCCCAATGCTCATGGCTTCTAATACGGTTCTTGGTAAGCCTTCATGATAAGAAGGTAATGTGTATATATGACATGCTTGAATATAAGGCTTAACGTTATCTGTTTCCCCTAAATACTCAATATGGCCTTGTTTTTGCCACTGAGCTACTTCGCTAGCACTAATTTTATCTGGTGAACTATCGTAAGGACCTAACACTTGAAACTTAACGTTAGGATAACTTTGTTTTACTATTTTGGCGGCCTCAGCAAACTCTCTTATACCTTTATCACCCAACAGGCGAGCAATCAGTAAAAAGGTTGTTGCTTGCTCAGGTAAGGGTTGCTTTTGGTAAGCCGAAATATCAACACCGGAGCCAAATACACGATAACACTTGTTGGCATCAGCTAACCCTAACTCAACAAATAGCTGTCGATTATCTTGGTTTTGAAAAATAACGCTTTTCGCATTGGTTAATGAGAATTTATATAAGTGCTTAACGATTATATTAACCAAATTACGGGCAAAACTGCCTGTTTCAAAGGCATAACCTAACCCCGTTATCATCGCGTGGAAGTTTTTAAAGCCGATAAAACGAGCGGCAATTCCGCCCCAAATAATCGGTTTAATCGTATAGGCGAGTACATGATCGGGTTTTAATGACTTTAAAGCTTTTTTAATCTCGAATAATGTACTTAGATCAGCAACTGGGTTTAATCCATTACGCTCAACTGAATAAGGTCTAAAGCTTGCACCTAACGCGGTAACTTCACTTACAACTTCTTCTGAGGCTGGTGCTGTCATCACAATTACCTCGTGCCCTGCTTTAACAAATGCATTAATCAAGGGACCCCGAAAACCAATGATAGAATTAGGGTAAGCGCCAATAATTACTATTTTCAAAATACTGCCTTAAAATAAAATGTAATGATTCAATAAGCACCTATGTTTTATTACAATAAAATACTGCTTATAAAACAGCATCATAGGCTAAGATTTTTCATATTCCTTTCAAGACCAACCGATTTATTTTCTGTCGCTCGCTCGGTATTAAACTTACAAAATAGCTACATATGGCATAAATAACGCCAGTAAGCCCACAGGCAATAAACAATCCAAGCCAAGTGGCTGCTATATAATCTGTTATTGTAAAAGCGAAGACCAAGGTTAGTACTATTGCGGGCAACGAGTAGCGTATTAATTCACGATATAAATGCCACATGTTTAAGCCTATAACGCGGTATAAATAGATATTCACCAACAATAGCTCACCAACAAATAAAGCAAAGGCGGTACCCCAAGAAGCACCTACCATACCTATTTTCTTTACTAATATAATGGAGATAATAATGTTTGCTATTGCGGTAACCAATAACAACAAACTGCGAACCTTATGTTTATTTAGCGCTTGTAATACTGCATTGGTCGACGTTTGAGCCAATACGAACATAAAGGGCAGCATAGGAATTAACGCAATCCAATAAGCCTGAGAGAAGTCATCACCAACAAATAGCTGGATAAATAACTCACCAAAAGCAGCAAATACAGCAAATACATAACCTAGTACTATCATTTGATACCGACCAATAATGCACAATTGTGACATTAGTACAGTATTCGATACTTCTTGTTTAACCATTTGAACAATTTTAGGGACAAAAATATTCGAAATAGCACTGGAGAATGCAATAAAACTGAACAGCAACTGGCTTCCAATATTGAAAATACCCAAAGATTTACTGTTGGTTAATGTGCCAATAATTAAGTTGTCTACGCGCCAGTTGATTTGGTTAACTAACACATTGAGCGCAATAAAAGATGAATAGATAAATATCTCTTTTAACGTCGCTTTATTCGGTAACTTTGCCTTGAATTGAATATCAATATTCTGTTTTATATAGCAAAAACGAATGATGCTGTGCACCAGGTTGGTAAAGGTATCGATAACAACAATAGCCAATACGCCATAACCTGCCTCCAAACAGCCAACAACAATACTGCAACGAGCAATGAATACTAAGATATCCGTGGTCTTTTGGAAGCGAAAACGTTGGTACGTACTAATAATACCGGTAAGCGAATTACTCATTAACGTAATCACTACATTTACTAGCAATACTAAAAAAGCGGCCTGCAGTAATTGAATTTCAGCTAGGGTCATAGACTGCTGAAAAATCGCTGGCAATTTGTACCAAACAATTAAACCGACACCAACAACAAAGGTTGCTAAAGCACCATATATCACAACCATACTACTGATAAATTCAGAAGCTTTGTCTTTTTCGTTATTTGCCTGATAAACAGATAAAAAGCGAATCGTGGTATTTGCTAAACCAAACTCCAATACAATAAGGTAACCAGCCAAGGCAGAAACCAAGCTATAAATGCCATAATCGCTAACCCCTAAGTGATTTATAATAAAAGGGATTAAAAGTAAGGCAGCTATATTTCGAATGGCGATTGAGCCATAGCTTAATAAGATGCCATTGCGCCTTTCACGGCTTAAATCTGTCATCTAGGTGTCTTTTCTATAGGTGTTATATACGATCAACATTAATATAAAGTATCCACTATATTTTCCAATGTTTTGCAGGCTAAAGCAGTATAATAAAAAGACTAAAATGGGTAACCAAGCTAAACGAAATATATGACTACTAGCTACACGGTTCCTTTCTGCCCGAAAGCCGAAATAGATATAAGTTGCAAACAAGGTAAAACCTATTACGCCAAAACTTATCATTATTTCAAGTAAGGTATTGTGCGGCCCTACAACTTCGTTAAATAGGCCAGCCTGTAAAAAATAGTGATTATAATGCACTAAGTAACCATTAATGCCGGCACCAAATAGCACAAAATTATAAGGTAAATCTAAAAATAATTGCAGATAAGCTTGTAATATATCACTTCGAGAGCCCGTTAAGTCGGATAAATTATTGCCATTGAATCGAACAAATATATCTAAATCGCCGATAAACGACGCACCGCTTATCCAATATAAACAAAATAATATCAGGAGAAAATTTAATAACAGCAGGAATCTTACAAAGATATCGCCTATTGCCGAACGAAAATAAAAAATAAAATAGGTAAATAAACTTAAAGTCGCAACAATAAAAAAACTACGAGATACGGTAAGTGCCCCAAAAGCTAGCATAAGTAAAATAATTAAAAATGTTGATCTCGAGACCTTTGCTCTTGGTACTACGGGTAAGTAGAAATAAATCAGTAATAAACAAAACAACCCAAAGTTATTAGGATCACCCGCACCACCTGCAAATCGAGCAATAGTTTTCACAGAGTGTGCAGCTGCAGCACCAAAATACTGATGCACTAAACCAAACAGTGTTGAGGTAATTACCCCGCATAACAACACAAAACGCAACTGAGAAAACGTACAATATTTATTCTTATCAAATAAAAGCAAGGACGTAAAAATAAAAAATATAGACCAACGCACAGTTACAAATGAAGCCATTGCTGGGTTATATAATATATGCATTAGCTCATACACAAGTACCAATAACATTAATAACAAGCCAGGCTGAGAGTAATGTGTATGTGCCACATGCGTCATTAAATATCGACCAAACATCGCCAGAAAAATGCAAGTAAGTAATGATATGGAAATATAAGGTGACTGGGTAAAAACTTCCGTACAAGGCAACAAAAAAATAGCTAATTGAATGCTACGCCCAAAGGGTAATAAAAATGCACAAATAACACCAATTAGCACAACAATTAATAATAAAGGTGCGCTATTAGTGATGCCATATAACACAATAAGCAAAGCGCATAACCCAACCTCTACCTTCAATAGTTGCGATAATTTAGTTGCGAGCATACTTATCACGCGAGCTATAAATATTGGTTAATTGTGCTAACACGCTTTCGGTAGAAAAACCTTTCTCTAAAAATGCTTCAGTAACTTTATCTGCGGTTAACTCAACCAAAGGTAAATTATTTAATTGCATCAGCCAAGGTGATAGATCGTCAAGCGGGTTAAAAGTTACTAGCGCTAAACCCATGTCTGATGCTTTCGCGATTGTATTTGAAATTAAACAAGGTAGCGCGGCTGCTTGTGCTTCTAATAAAGCTACCGATATGCCTTCAAATAGCGACGGCATAATAAAAGCATCTGCACTTTTTAATAATAAAGGTATATCAGGTGTTGCAGTTAATAACGTGAAACGAGCCTGCACAGCTTCTTGTTGAATAGCTTCAGCAAAATCGGCTTTTAATGGCCCTTCGCCAACACAAACAAAATGTATAGCAGGGTTGAGTGTTTTATCTTTTGCTAGCTCTAATAAAAACTGATGATTTTTTACTATTGAAAAACGCCCAACATGTAACACTAATTGTTTATTCTTTGGTAAAGAAAACTGCGTTTTTATGTTATTCGTATCTTGTTTATCTGCTAAATATCGCTGTACTGATATAGCATTATTGATCACCGTAAAAGACTTATTGCCATACAAAAACTCACCCGCTTCCTTACCGCAGGCTAAATGCACATTACTTGCGCGAGTAACAATTGCTTTAAATAACGACATAAATGGCAATAAAAATTTGTTTTCAACACCACTGGTATGAGAGTGACACACTCTTACCTTAATACCTTTTTGTTTTGCCAACCCCAGTAAAACACCATTTTTAAAGCTGTTATGTACATGCACAACATCGTACTTATTCTGGTTGGAAAGAATTTCATTTAGCGCTTTTAAGTGCTGAAAAGGTTTTTGCTTTATCGTAGGAATAATAAATATATTCCCCCCAAGTGCTGTAATTTCAGCTCTGAGTGGACCATCATTAAAACTAATAAAATCAAACTGATATTTGCTGTCATCTAAATGTCGATACCAATTCATCACCACAGACGATATACCGCCTAAGGTCAGCGCAGGAATAACCTGCAATATTCTAATTTTTTTCATTACGTAAATATGCATCCAAATAGCGCTGACGAGTTGCTGATAAACTGTAACCACGTTGTTCAAATTGTTGGTCAATCACCACTTTACTCACGGTTGCTAACTCAGCTTGTTCTTCAATGGCTTTTACCCAAGGCTCAAACCCAGCATTTAAATCAATATAACGACATAACCCCAACCTCATATCGGCTTCTTCAGGAATACCCGTTGATAACACACAAGGCAACCCAGCGGCTTGTGCTTCTAATGCGGCAACACCAAGACCCTCATTTTTTGAAGTCATCACCATCACATCAAATAAAGACAATAACTGATCCACATCAGCTCTTTTACCCCAAAACTTTACATGGTTTTCAAGTTTCAAAGCTATAACCTGAGCTTGTAGTTTTTCTTTTAGCTCGCCATCACCAATTAAGTGCAAACAAAAATCTTGGCGTACTTGCACGAATTTACTGATCACTGATAATAAAAAATCATGATTTTTAACCGTATAAAAACGGCCAACACAAACAATATTAAGTTGATTAGGCTTGAGGTTGAATGTTATTTTTTCTTGATCATTAATAGCACTTTTATGTCTTACTTTGCGAAAATCAAAAGCATTAGGCACCACTTCAAAATGTCTTTTGTTTTTGCCCTTACCATACAAAAAAATGCCAGCGTCGGTTGAAATAGCAAAACGTTTAGTAGCAAATGCCGAACTTAGCAATCGACCTACCAGTAGCATAACTTTAGATGATAAATTATTTGCGCCAGTACTCGTATTGCGAGCATGGGTTATTCTCGCTGGAATGCCTGCCAAAAAAGCAATAAAAACACACAAACCAGAATAGTAAGAAGTATGGGCGTGCAGCGCATCATATTGAGGGTTAGTCTTGAGTAGTTGATATAACTGCCTAAGATTTTTGACAATTCCCTTACGCGGACTATCAATTACATGGATATTACCGCCTTTATCGAGAACTTCATCAGTAAAATAACAATGCTCATCGGTCATGATGACAAAGTCATTGGTCAAAACATCAGGGTCTTGGCTACGAAATAAATCCATAATACGGCTTTCTGCACCGCCTAGGTTTAAATTCATAAACACATGTAAAACGCTTATTTTATTAGGTTTATTCACATCTATACCTTAGCGTTTTGTAATTATCTTAGCCGGAGATCCTACCACGGTAGTATTTGCTGCAACGTCATTTAATACGACCGAATTAGCACCAATGCGAGCATTATCTCCAATGGTAACAGGACCTAGTATTACCGCTCCGGCACCAATAAATACATTTTTACCGATCACGGGAATACCATTTTCTGCTTCAGATTTACCATTCCCACCTATGGTAACATTTTGGTATAAACAGGTACCGTCACCTATTTTAGCGTGCTTATGAATTACAACACCCAAGCCATTATGGAAGAAACCAACGTTTTCACCAATTTCGGCGGTATACTTAACGTCACAGGCAAAAATAATACGAATAAAATAGTGAATTAGTTTTGGTAATAAAGGGATTTTTTTTAAATAGCACCAACGTGATAAATAATATAAACGAACAACAGCGTGCATAAGAAAACTTAGATATGAAAATCGATTTGTTATTATTGTACTGTTCAATTTACTCCTGTTATATTGGAAAATAAAGTCAAAAAGCGAAAACGGAACATTTCAGCTTTCGGTTTCCTGAAGGCTGGCCAGTTATTATGTATAAAATTATCAAACGAATTATTGATATATTAGCGGCCTTATCAGCGCTAATTATTCTCTCACCTGTATATATTTTTGTTGCTTTTAAAGTTGCTAAAAACCTTGGTAAACCAGTACTTTTCAGCCAAAAACGTCCTGGATTGAATGGTCAAATCTTTACCATGAAAAAATTTCGTTCCATGCGAGATGCTCAAGACAAAAATGGTAATATTTTACCAGATCAAGAACGTTTAACGCCTTTTGGCATAAAACTCAGAAATTCCAGTTTAGATGAACTACCAGGACTTTTGTCCGTACTAAAAGGTGATATGAGCTTAGTGGGTCCTCGACCGTTACTGATTGAATACTTGCCATTATATTCTGAAGTACAAGCAAAAAGGCATGACGTAAAACCAGGTATTACCGGCTGGGCACAGGTTAATGGCCGTAACGCGATCAGCTGGCAAGAAAAATTCGAACTCGATGTTTGGTATGTTGAGAACCAATCTTTGTGGTTAGATATTAAAATTATCTACCTGACCATTAAAAAGGTTTTCTCACAAGCCGACATTAACGCCGAAGGTGAAGCTACCATGAGCAAATTTACAGGCCAATCATGAATAAAAACAAAACTTTAGTAATTATTGGTGCTGGTGGTCATGGCTTGGTTGTCGCCGACTGTGCCTTAAGCCTAGGTTACTACAATAACATTATATTTCTTGATGACTGCTTAGATAAACTCAACGCGAATAGCCATTGGCAAGTGTCTGGCCCTACCGCCAACTGGGTTAATTACCGTGAAAACGCCGATTTTATTGTTGCTATTGGCAGCAACACAATACGGGCTAAATTAATAGCGCAGCTCGTGGCCAAACAGTGCCACCTAGCAACATTAATTCATCCTACGGCCTTTGTTAGCCAACATAGTTCGATTAGCTATGGCGTCGTTATTTTTGCCAATGCTGTGGTTAATATTGGCGCACGCATTGATGAAGGTTGTATTATTAACACCGCGGCAACTATAGATCACGATTGTCATATTCAGGCTTATTGCCATATTTCTCCAGGAGTCAATATTGCCGGCGGTGTTAAGGTTGGCAAATTATCATGGTTGGGTATCGGCAGTGCCGTTGTTGAATATATTACCATTGCCCCAAACACCCAATCTGGTGCAGGCGCAGTAATCACAAAATCTACCCAAAGTAATCAACTGTACATGGGCGTACCTGCCCTCCCTGTTCGTTCACTCATTTAAATTTTATAGGATCACCTGTGCTCAATACGCATCTGTCACCATGGCCTAGCTTTAGCGAAGAAGAAATAACTGCGGTTAGCCAAGTTTTACAATCAAATAAAGTTAATTACTGGACTGGCCAACAAGGCCGAGAGTTTGAAAAAGAGTTTGCCGAGTATACTGACTGTAAATATGCCGTGGCCGTTGCTAATGGTACTTTGGCGTTAGACTTGGCTTTACATGCTTTAAATATTAGCCAAGGTGATGAAGTTATTGTAACTTCCAGAACCTTTATCGCTTCCATCAGTAGTATTATTAATGCGGGTGCAACGCCTATTTTTGCCGATGTTGAACTTGACAGTCAAAACATTAGCGCTGCAACAATTAACCCCGTAATAACCGATAAAACCAAAGCCATTATATGTGTTCACTTAGCCGGTTGGCCTTGTGAAATGGATGATATTATGGCACTAGCCACGCGGCATAATTTATATGTAATAGAAGATTGCGCGCAAGCTCATGGTACCAAGTACAAAGGAAAATCGGTTGGAAGTATTGGCCATATTGGTGCTTGGTCATTTTGCCAAGATAAAATAATGACCACGGGTGGTGAAGGTGGAATGTTAACAACTAACGACGAAAACCTTTGGCGCAAAGCATGGGCTTTTAAAGATCATGGAAAATCGTATGCGGCGGTTTATGAAAAACAGCACCCACCTGGTTATCGTTGGTTACATGAGAGTTTTGGTACCAATTGGCGCCTTACTGAAATGCAATCAGCAATTGGTCGCATCCAGCTTAAGCGTATGCCAACTTGGACCAAACTACGTAATGAAAATGCGGAAAAAATATTCCAAGTATGTCGTCAATATTCATGGTTAATCGTACCAACAGTGCCAAATTATATTCAACATGCTTACTACAAGTGTTACGTATTTGTCGATCAAAGCAAACTACCTGCAGGTGTCTTACGAGACGATGTTCTCACTGCAATTAATGCGCTTAATGTACCTTGTTATTCTGGAAGCTGCTCAGAAGTTTATAAAGAAAAGGCTTTCGATAATACAGAGCTTCAGCCAAAAGTGGCGTTAAAACAAGCAAAAATGCTTGGTGAAACAAGTTTAATGTTCTTAGTGCACCCAACAATTACTAATAGTGAAATAAGTAATGTGTGTGAATCACTCACCCAAGCGCTTGATATTATTAATAACAAACTGTAAATCGCTGTATCGAGAGTAAATATCTATAGCATTTGTTAAATTAAGTAATGACAATGTAACCATATGTTGCAAGAATACTTAATCAAGATCGTTAATGCAGTTTGCATTAAAAACGGCGTGTAGTAGGGTACATTTTCATGGTTAGACGAATTGACTTAATTCCAAGTGCTATTAAGTTGTTATTAGCAGTAATATACGATTTATTCTCTCTAGCAGTAGCATTTTATTTTGCTTATATTATTCGCTTAGGTATCGAGAATATTGAATTTTCTCTTCACGAAAACATTGCTTTCGTTGCAGTAGCAACATCAACACTAACACTGTTTTATATTTTCGATGTTTACAGCTCTTTTGTACGGTTTTTCAATGCCAAAGCCTTCCTCAAAGTTCAAGTATTACTGCTTGTTGCCTGTTTTATTTTTTATTTAAGCAGCCTAGTTTTTGACGCATTCATTCCTCGTTCTGTACCGATAGTATTTTTCGTTATTGCCAGTATCAACATTGCTGGGGCAAGAGCATTAGTTAGCATAATTTCAAGAAAGAATTTATTTGATGAACGAGAAGGTGTGGTTATCTACGGCGCCAGTAGTGCAGGCAGGCAACTGGTGCATGCCTTATCTCAAGGTAAAAAGTATCAACCATTAGCTTTTCTAGATGAAAAGAAACGCTATGTAGGTCGTAGAGTTTTAGGGCTTAAAATCCACTCGCATCAAGATATTGCAAAGTTAATTAAAAAGCATGGTCAATTCAAAGTATTAATTGCCATACCTACCGTTGACCCAGCGCGCTTAAAGCAAATTGTTGCGCACTTAGAGCCCTATGCCCTTGAGTTATTAATTGTGCCTGACATGTCAGATATAGTATCGGGCAAACGTGGTATAGATGAATTAAGAGAAGTTTCTGTTGATGAATTACTTGGCCGCAAGCCGGTTGAGCCCATTGCAGAATTACTCAGTGCCAATATTACTGACAAAGTCGTTATGGTGTCGGGTGCTGGTGGTTCAATAGGTAAAGAGCTGTGTCGACAAATCGTACTAAACAAGCCCAAGGCACTGATATTACTTGATGTGAGTGAGGCGTTATTATACGAAATTCACCAAGAATTAACTGAAACTTTAGCAGAAAGCCTTAACCTTCTGCACATAGAGCCTTTAATTGGCAATGTGCAAAATGGCATGTTAATGAGCCATATTTTTCATAAGCACAAAGTACAAACTATCTATCATGCCGCGGCATACAAACATGTTCCTATGGTTGAGAATAACGTTATTGCTGGGGTAACTAATAACGTATTGGGCACATATGAAATCGCTCAAGCTGCTATCTACTGTGAAGTAGAGACTTTCGTGCTTATTTCTACCGATAAAGCAGTAAGGCCTACCAATGTAATGGGTGCCACTAAACGCTTAGCTGAATTGGTACTACAAGGTTTTGCTAAAAAAGATCATAACACGCGTTTTATCATGGTACGTTTTGGCAATGTATTAGGCTCTTCTGGCTCAGTAGTACCGCTATTTAAAAAGCAAATTAAGCGTGGCGGCCCTATCACCATTACCCATCCCGATATTATTCGTTACTTTATGACCATTCCAGAAGCTGCACAGTTAGTAATTCAAGCAGGAGCTATGGGTACTGGTGGCGACGTTTTTGTATTAGACATGGGTAAACCAGTAAAAATAGTCGACTTAGCATATAAAATGACACATTTAATGGGCTTAACAGTTAAAGATGTTGCCAACCCACTCGGTGATATTGAAATACAGTACAGCGGTTTACGCCCGGGTGAAAAACTGTACGAGGAATTACTTATTGGTGATCAGGCAAGTAAAACTAAACACCAGCGTATATTAACCGCCAACGAACGTTCATTGCATTATAGTGATGTGGCAAAAATAATTGATCAATTAAAAGACGCTATGTGTGATGAAGATGAAGCTAAAATTCGTCAAATATTAATCGCGGCACCACTTGATTACAAACCAACAATTGAAACTATAAACCAAGCAGAAAAAAAGCAGCCTGTTTGTAGTATTGTGGCTTAGCTAATACTCTCTTGCTCTATTTATATAGCGCTTACGCCGTCAGCACTAAAATGTGAGCTACAGCTTAATGAGCATTAGCCAAGCGTTGGCATAATCAGGTAACTGTTTATTAGCTTGATGATAATCTTTCCAGCCAAAGTAACTATCAACTAATAAATCTAATTGAAATAAATTATTGTCAAAAGCACCACCTTGATCAGACAGTACCCCTAAACGTGATACTTCATTACCTGCTTGTTTATAGCTCACCATAAATAACTTACCTAAGCCGAGATCAGCAACATTGCCTGCAAAAGACACTTGTGGTTGAATCGCTATTTTATTTTCAAGCGTTTCACCATAACCCATAATGCTAGGCACTTCTGAAAAATACCAATAGCGCGCTTGATCACGCTTACCTATCGCATAATCATAAGCAATGCCGTTATTACGATGAACATTAAAGTAACGTCGCACACCGTTAACGTCAACAACACCTGTGCCTTGCAATAGCACGTCATGCAGTGCTTCTTCTGTTAACCAAATTAACGCTTTAGCTAATTTTTTCTCTTCTAATACGCCAGAAATTATTTCTTGGCGAGTAAACTTATTACGGGTAATGGTTGGATCATTATTCGCTTCAGCTAACGTTAAGCCTAGCTCATCATAGGGCAACGCATATAAAGCCTGATTATAAACCGACGTTTTAACATCGCTGGCAGTTAATAATTTAGTGTAATACTTAGTTAAAAATATTTTGTCTGTAGGAATATCATTTAACATACTTTTTTTTCTAGCGTTCGTACTTTTAAGGGCGATTGAGCGTGCGCTTGCAATATCAGGTGTCCAACGATAGAAATCAAAGTGACTAGTGAGAAAGTCAATGTCATGTAAACGACTATGGCGATTAGCTCGAACATCTTCACGATAAGTTTGGCAAATAAACGCTAAAGTTTGCTCAACCCTCGAAAGCGTAACGCTTTCATCAAATACCTTTCCAGCATGTACTGCAAATTTATCTTCATTAAAATGCGCTAAATAATACTGAGTTTTATCCGCAACTTTGCATAGTGCACTAGCTTTAAAATTTGCCATCTTTCCAAGTTCAGGGGCTTTATCTAGCGCAAAAAAGCTCACTGGGGCTTCTGTGAAGGCATGAGCTGTTGTTGTTATAGAGAAGAGCAAAGAAAAATATAAAGAAAAAGAAAATCGCATCAGTAAAATCACCAATTAAAACAGAACACCATGGTATGACAATCTAAAAAACTACGCTAGCACAGACATCTATAAATCATAATTAAATATTATTTGATATTTTTTGTTACTAAATTCATATTTAGCCATAGTGTTTTTTTTTACATTATGGGGTAGTCTTAAATAAGTAAACCAAACTGGTTTACCAGGAACCTCATTATAAACTTATCATGGATGATATCGTATAGAAGGATCAATACAGTGCGTTTAAAAGGACAGTTAATTAAATGGCATGCTGATAAAGCATATGGGTTTATTGCCCCTACTGGCGGCGGAAGTCATGTGTTTATTCATAAATCCGCTTTTGAAAATCGCCAAAGAGAGCCAAAATTAAAAGACGTTATTACCTTTTCAATCACCAAAGATAGCGACAATAGATATTGCGCGTGTGAGGCAACATTTTCCGGTGAAAAGTTAAAGCAAAAAAAGCCTAAAAAAGTTAGTCTATTCTCAATTTTTTTATCGCTTACTTTTCTTGCGTTGCTCGTGATTACAGCGTTTTTAGGTTATTTACCGCAAAAAATAATGCTGTTCTATCTTTCTCTCAGCTTTATAACGTATCTTATTTATGCCTTTGATAAATCTAAAGCAAAGCGCAAAGCTTGGCGAACATCTGAAGGCACTTTACATATACTTGCTTTAGCTGGCGGTTGGCCAGGTGCGGCATTAGCCCAGCAACTATTACGACATAAATCATCAAAGCGTGACTTTCGCGTTATATTTTGGCTAACCGTTATGATTAACCTTGGCATGCTAATAGGGTTACAAACTTCGGCTGGAGCTAAATTTTTAGCAATTTTTAACTGAGGTTTAAGCAAAAATGTCGATATGAATTCAGTAATATAAATCAACAACTTCTAAGATTTATATTACTGAAATAGTGTTAAGTCCTTGAGGTATAAAATAACTTAGTATGACTAGCTGTATATGTTTAACCCAGCAGTATTAGCGATATATTAATAACGACAAACCCTAACCGCCCTAATCTAATGGCGCTAGTAACGACGTTAAAATATCATCGGTTAAGCTCAGCTTATTATCACTAACCTCTTCCGACAATAGCGCTTTTGCTAGCTCTGCCTTGTTTTGTTGTATACGTTGAATTTTTTCTTCAATTGAATTTTCAATAATGTATTTATAAACAAAAACAGGTTTATTTTGCCCTATACGATGCGCTCTATCTGTGGCTTGGTTTTCTACTGCAGGGTTCCACCAAGGGTCAAAATGTATCACTGTATCAGCAGTCGTCAGGTTTAAACCTACACCACCTGCACGTAAGCTGATTAAAAATACCGGCACATCACCGCGCTGAAATTTATCAACAACTTCTTGTCTTTTCGTGGTTGAACCGGTTAATTTTACATGGCCAATATTAGCGGCTATTAGCGCCTCTTCAATTAAGCCCAGCATGCTAGTGAACTGCGAAAAGATTAAAATTCTACGGCCTTCATCAATTTGTTCAGGCAAGGTTTCCATTAAATAATCAAGTTTTGCTGACTGTTCTACCTTTTGAGCACCATCAAGCGATAACAACTTAGGGTGGTTACAAACTTGTCTTAATTTTAACAATGCATCAAGCACTTCAATTTGGCTTCGTTTTAAACCTTTTTCAGCAATAATATCTTTTAAGCGGCTGTCCATTGCGAGCCTAACCGACTCGTAAAGTTCGGCTTGTTTACCTTCAATACGCAGTTTTTGAATAATCTCGGTTTTTGGCGGCAATTCCGTGGCAATTTTGTCTTTAGTTCGACGTAATATAAATGGCTTAATACGCTGATTTAGCAATAATTTACGTTCGTGATCAGCATGCTTTTCAATTGGCGTTCTAAAAAGTTTAGTAAATTGCTTTTGCCCGCCTAAAAAGCCCGGTAATAAAAAGTTAAATTGTGCCCAAAACTCACCAAGATGGTTTTCCATTGGTGTACCGGTTAAGCACAACTTATGTTGAGCTTTAAGCAATAAAAACGCTTGGTACAATTGAGTTTTAGTATTCTTAATATAATGCGCTTCATCAAGAATAAGGTAATAAAATGGCTGCTCACGATACAACTCTAAATCTTTAATAATCAGTGCATAGCTAGTAATAATAATATCAACTGGCTCTTGGCCTTCATCTCGGTCTAAACAATTAAAATGCTGCTGGCGTTTACTACCGTGTAAAACCTGATATGAAAGCTGTGGCGTAAATTTCTCTATTTCATTGGCCCAGTTAAAAATAACACTGGTAGGTGCAACAATTAAAACAGGCTTGGTTAATCGGCCTTGCTGTTTTTCAATTAACAAATGCGCCAAGGTTTGAATGGTTTTACCTAAACCCATATCATCAGCCAAAATACCGTTTAACTGGTATTCGCGCAAAAACTGTAACCAATTTAACCCTTGATGCTGATATGTTCTTAAGGTTGCGTTTAAACCCGTTGGCACAGGTACAGTAGTGACCTTTTGAAAACCTTTTAATTTATCAGCCAATGCTCTTAGTTTACTAGTACCCGTAGCGATCATGCCTTGGTCGTCTAACATTGATAATGTTTGATGGCCCTGAAAACGCGAAAGCTGCAATGTGCCGTCACTATTTAAAGCATTCGGCATAAACAATTCTATAAACTGTTTTAATAAGGGCTGAATACTTTTGTAACGCAAAGCAACAAAATCGCCCTTGTCTAAATCAACATAAATAAGTGACTCTGGCGCAATAAGTTGCTCTTTTTCTCGGTCAAGCAAAGCTGACTTGGGTAATTGTTCAATAGCGCCAAGTAAAATAGGGAACGCCGGCATTTTTCTGCCATCAACCGTTAAGTTTAACCCCAACGAGAAAAAGTCATGATCATCGGTTTCAATAACTTCTGCATCAAAAATACTATCAGTTGAAAGGGCTTTATAATAAAAATTGTCAGCAAAACTAATATGCCAACCGAGTTCTTTCAGTAAAGGAATTTCTTGATGCACAAGTGCTTGCCAAAAAAATCGCCCTTGCATTAGCATTGAAAATTTCGGTGTTTTCTTTTTATTTAAATAGTCTTCATTAGTAAAAGTGTAGCGCTTCGGCTCAGGCTGAACACTAAACTTTAGGCTGGTTAATTTATCTACAACACTTTGTTCATAAGCCAAATCTCGATACAACTTAACTTTAGCGTTACTGATATTGTCTGGCGAAATAGTGACATTTTTGTCATGTGGATTTACTAAGCTTCCCTGATAAGAAAAATTAACTTTTACATATCCGGTTTCAGGGTTAGTTTCTGAAGGCGTTGAAAAATGTAAATAAACTTCAGGTTTAGTTAATTCTTGCGAGAATTCTGTTTTTGGCTTAGGTAAACGCTGTACTGCATCACCTAGCGACATTGACAGTTTATTCATTACCCAAGGTAATTTATCTTCTTCAAAAATCGGCGAATTAAGTAAATCAGCTTCAAAATCACATTGGGTATTGGTATTAATTTTTCCGAAACAATTTTCTAGCTCATCGTAGTAACACAATGGCTGTGCTTTAATGATAATAATATGGTCAGTTGGCTTATTAAAAACGAGCTCTAAGGTGTGTAAATGGTTACCCAATGCTTGCCATTGCCATTGCGCCTCTAAAGGTTCACCTAAGGTAATCGCCTCGTCTAAATTGAAACTTGTTTGCCAGAAACAACGATTAGTTTTGATAATTTGTTCAAATAAATCAAAATACTTAATATTATCGCCAAACTGATTGGTACGCATAAGCTCGGTAATTATTGATACGTCATCGTTATTCGCGTAAGCGCTATTAATTAATGAGCTGGCAGAATGTTCAGTGCTTAATGTTTGACTCCAACCACCACTGGCTTTAGCGCGCGAAGATTTAATCGATAAAGTGTAATAATCGTCGTCAACATAGCTATTTGGCTTTAAGAAATATAACAACGATTTTTGGAGATTATTCGGCTGATATCTCGTCGGCTGTGCTTGAAAACGATTAAGCCATTTTTCAATCACTTTTTCTGGCGACGCCGTGCTGTTTGGATCAAAGTGTTGATCGATAAAGCGTTGTGCTAACGCAGCACCATGCTTACAGTCTCGGCCAATATAACAATCACAATAACTGGCAATACCACCGTTTTTTCCTTCAAAAACTAAACGCGTTAAATACGTTGACTGGTTGGCGCGCTCACTTGATACCACACCGCGAATAGTTTCACCGTCAAGCGCACATGTTTTTACGCCTTTAGATTGAAAAATTCTCGCGCCTTTTTTCCATTCATTTTTACTAAAGTGTCGTTCAAGTAGTTCAGGTGTGAAGATATTTATTGCCATAAGATTTTAATTATTAAGAACTTAAGCCTATTGGTAAGTTGAAAAGTTAAGACGATTTTCTTCTCAAAAGATAAAGTAGCTATAGTACTTTTAAGCGCTATAACTAACAACAGATTACTCATATTTCATACGAATAGTAACATAATCACTACTTATGCATAAGTACAGCATTGGCATAAACGATAAAAATAAATTTAAATTTAAAGATTCACCAATATCATCATTAATTTAGCTAAATGGCAAACCTGTTTATCTCGTTAGCATTAACAAATTAACTTACTCAGCAAGCCATAAATACGCTAAAATAATACCCAATTACCCTTGTTTGAGCCCCAACATTAATGACCACTGCAACTTTGCCTGCCAACTTTAAAGCACTTAACCTTGTGCCAGCTTTATTAGCTCGCTTAACCGAGCTAGATTATCAGCAACCAACACCTATTCAAGCGCAAGCTATTCCTAGTGTGTTAGCTGGACAAGACTTAATTGCAGGAGCAAATACCGGCTCAGGTAAAACCGCCACTTTTGCCTTGCCTATGTTGCAGAAAATACACTTGCAAAAAGTGCAGGCAGAAAAATCAAACACAGAGCAAGCACAAAAAGGTAATTTTGTTACGGGTCTCATTTTAGTACCTACCCGCGAACTCGCTAAACAAGTGGCTGATAGCATTAAATCTTACGCCGCACACTTTAACGGAAAAATTAAAACCGTTGCGGTTTTTGGCGGCGTATCTACCAACACACAAATGCTAGCATTACGTGGCGGTAGTGATATTTTAGTAGCAACACCTGGCCGTTTACTCGATTTAATTTCAAGTAACGCGATTAAGCTCGATAAAGTAAATACCTTAGTGCTTGATGAAGCCGACAGAATGTTAAGTTTAGGATTTACTGAAGAGCTGTCTGCACTGTTAGCGCTACTACCTAGCAAAAAACAAACCTTACTTTTTTCAGCAACTTTTCCTGAGCAAGTAAAACTATTAACCCAAGCCTTACTTAATAACCCAATTGAAATACAAGTACAAAACGCTGATAGCAGTACTTTAGTACAGCGAGTTTTCACTGTAAATAAAGGCGAAAAAACCGCCCTTTTAGCTTATCTAATTCAGCAACATAAATGGCGACAAGCACTTATTTTTGTTAATGCTAAAAACAGCTGTGAACATTTAGCGTCAAAACTCTCTAAACGTGGCATTACTGCTGAAGTGTTTCATGGTGATAAAGGCCAAGGTGCACGTAGTAGAGTGCTTGAAGCATTTAAAGCTGGTGAGATTGACGTATTAATTGCTACCGACATTGCTGCCCGTGGTTTAGACATTGAAAAACTGCCGGTTGTTATCAACTTTGATTTACCCAGAAGCCCGTCAGATTACATGCATCGTATTGGTCGAAGTGGTCGCGCTGGTGAAGTAGGCTTAGCCTTATCACTGATCGATTATGAAGATTATCATCACTTTAAAGTGATAGAAAAGAAGCATAAAATTCGTTTAGAGCGCGAACAAGTTGAGGGTTTTGAAGTTGACGAGGCCCTTAATGACGAACTATTAGCTCAATTGCTAGCTGAAAGTAAACCGATGGCAGCACCTGAAGGTAGCGGCAAGAAAAAACGTAAAAAGAAAAAAACCATTAATGCTGATATTTGGGCTGGTCATAGCGACCAAGAATAAGCTACGTTGGGTCACTTATTAGCTATAAAAAATTATTATTTTCCAAAGTCTTGGACCTTCGCAACTTCGGCAAACAACCGGCGATAGTCTTGCAAGGCTTTAAGGTAAGCTTTCACGTAAAGGTAATGCAGTGCAGTTATTAGTAACAGAGTGTTTAGGCAAAACATTAAGATTAGAAGGTTCTATTGCGGGCTGGCAACAGCTATTTTGGGACGACCAATGTGTATCGCAAATAGATGCAAATGCCGATAGCGATACATTTTTACATCAGTTTTCCCTGCAAAGTGAGCAAGGCGAGTTACAAGTAGAGCTTAATGGCACATTACAGTGGCAGCCTTTTGCGCTGCAATATCAACTGTTAATCAATGGTCAAGAAATACAAAAAAAATCATTAGAAGAAAAAGACATTGAGCAACAAGACGTTATTGTTCGTGAAAAACAGCCATTAAAATTTAGCTTGGTTGGCATGGCAGGTCTTGGCTTAAAGTTACTAAAAAGTGCCAAAGTCATAAAAGTGTTATTTGCCGCCGGCAGCTTAGCCGCTTATAGCTGGTTATTCTCTATCGAATTCGCCATCGCACTTATCCTCTGTTTAGTTTTTCACGAGTATGGTCATATTAAAGCCATGAAGTACTTCGGTTTAAAAACCAAAGGCATTTACCTGATCCCTTTTGTTGGTGGTTTAGCACTGAGTGACGACAAAATTAATACACGCTGGCAAGACGTAGTTATTTCCATTATGGGCCCATTTTTTGGCTTAATACTCTCACTTGCCTGTTTAATTGGCTACTGGATAACTGACCTAGAAATACTCGCCGGTTTAGCGGTATTCAACGCCCTGCTGAACTTATTTAACTTGTTGCCCATATTGCCACTAGATGGCGGCCATGTACTTAAAAGTGTCGCTTTCTCTATTAACTCTAAACTTGGCTTAGTCGCTTGTGCCCTTGGCGCTGCATTGGGTATTTATCTTAGCTACAAATTTGGTTTAGCGTTACTCGGCTTTTTATTAGCGATTGGTAGCATTGAAATATTTTTTGAATATAAACGTCGACACCTAAGCCAATTACTGCCACTTAATCGCTATGCACAAGTAGTATCTGCAATATGGTATGTGGTTACCGTTGGTGGTTTAAGCGCTATTATTTGGCTTGTAGGCCAAACGGGCAACGACGCCTTATCACTACCGCTTAAAATATTAGGTAGTTAATAGTTTATAGATTCAAATAACATGATAGTAACGATTCGCTGATATCGACTCTGATATCAGCTTTTATTCCTCTTGTAGTCAGTATAACCACCTTAAAATCCTTATATATATGGAAATTAGTTTTTATATCTCCTTATATATATGGAATATTAATAATTAATTTATATCAATGTATTACCTATAATTATTTAAATTCTTGCAAAGTGGTGAATTCATAAATCTATTGATATGCTGCGCTAATAACCATAGATGCCGGCGATCTGTCATTACTTTTTGGCCTCTATGCTAACGACTGACAATAATGAATAAAATACATCTAAAACAAAATTCAAAGTAAAAAGGAATAAGGTTTGATCTCAAAAAAAGTAAGAGAATTGTTTGTCTCTTTAATGGAAGCAACAGACGACTCCGCCGTTATTTACGATGTAGAAACCGAGCAATACAGTGGTTTTTTCAATAACACGGTAGTCGATAAGTATATTGAACTAGGTGCATTAGAACTGGTTGAAAGCGATACCGGCGCTACCGTTATTTTACTCAATAATCGCGACGACTTTTTAAGCTCATTCGCTGCAGGTGTGCGTGAAGCAAAGAACGGCGCAGACCAATCTTATGCCGACTACAACGCCAACCCGTTTGCCTTTTCAGTCGGCTTTGAACATTTTCATCAAATATCGAAGAAAAAGCGCCAACTAGTGGGCTATGTTTGTCATGGTTTTGAGCGGGATGATACGGGGTTGGTGCATTCGCAGTAGCACTTTAAGTATCAACCGTAGCAAAGTTTAGCTCTGCAGCGTTAGTTTTTTAGCTTGAATTTTCATCCCTTGAAAAATTTTATCTGATAGTTCAGTAGGAAAGTCTTTAGGCAACATAAAGGTAATGTTTTTAATAACAGTGCCATTCATCAGTATATTGCAGTTCATCAGTACCGGCTTTTATTCGCCAATAACCTACAAATTCACCATTCATCCATATAGTTAATGAGTTTACCTTGCGCTTCGCCATTACCATTCATCCTGATGTTGTTTTTGGCTACAAGAATTTCCATTAAGCTCTTTGGTATTATCTACAAATTGTAATTTAATACCTAAAACGATTAGTACTTTATACAAACGTTCTAACGTGGCTTTTTGTGGTGCACTTTCTAGTGTTTGATAGCTCTGCTGACTAATATTGAGTTTTTCAGCCAGTGCCTTTTGTGAAAGGCCATGAGACTTTCTAAATCCTACTAAAATAGGTTTGAGCTGATCTAGAGTATTAATAGTGTAATTAATTTTCATTCTTAAAAACAACCTATAACCTGTTATTGTGAAAAACAGTATATAAGCTGTATTTCATAAAAACAACTTATAAGCTGTTATTTCGAGTTGATGATGGTAATGGTGATGGTGACAAGGGATTAGGTCGCCTATCTAAAGACTAAAGACTAAAGACAAGCTCAAAACGGCGCAGAGCAATCCTATGCTGATTACAATGCTAATCCCTTTACTTTTTCAGTGGGCTTGGTGCATTCGCAATAAGCAAGTGTGCTAGGATTTACAATCAAATAATAATCAATAATGGTTATAAGTTTGAGTGTTTTATTCAACTCACATGCCTATTCCATCAAGTTAACGGGCAAACTAGCCAGTAAATAATACCGACTAGTTTGCGACTTTAAGCATAACAAACATACTAGCTAAACAGCCTAAAATGGCACGTCTAAAATGGCACCCCAAACATTGACGCTAAGTCATCATCAAAGTTAAAAAAAGGTGACGATTCGCGTTGCTTAATGCGAGTGTTTAACTCAGTCTTTAGTGCTTTTAACGTTGAAGTGCTAACAATAAACTGGTTAATAGACATTATTTCATCTTCTAATCGTTCGGTATGTGTTGCGATATTCTCTGTGGTTATTTTATTGCTTCTACCATGAAAATGTTCCCAAACAATAGCTTCAGGTGTATCGGCCGACTTTAACTCCTTAAGCTCAGCGTTTAATTCACCGACCTTTTTCGATAGCAAAGCTTCAATTGCCGCGAGTGTTTCAGCATCAAAGTTGAAAGAGTCGTCGTCAATGTGCTCGTGGTAAAGCGTTAGCAGTGTAAACACATCTTTATTTTCTCTAGCACTGGCAAGCTGCTGCATTAAATCATGCTTAATCGCTTTTTTAGTGGCATCGCTTTCTTTATCCGGATGTAGCTTAGCGGCAAGGCGCTTATACATTTTATTTAATTGGCTGCCTTTAAATAATTTTTCAAGAATACCTAGCTCTTCCTTGCTGTTTCTTTTCGAAAAACTTCTATTGTACTGGTAGTCAAAATCTTCTTCAAAGCCCTGTTCAAACTCTTCGCTATCGTCATCCTTCTCGATTTCTTCTTCATTCATTTTTTCGTGAAAACGTTGAACATGCTCTTGGATCAGAGCAGGATTTTTAATTATCTCAATGAGCTCCTCGCGATTAAACTGCATTTCACCGCCAAACATTTCATCTAACATGTTAGCTAATTCGGCAATACTCTCTTCATCTACCGCTTGGTCTAAACTTTCAGTCAATAGTGTCAATTCTGTATTTATTTGTTCACGTAAATCAGCAACATCAATACCTTCAGAGAAAAGATGTGTAGCTAAATAATCGATATCATCCGAAACCCAACCTAACAGCTCATTTCTTTGCTTATCGGTTAATGATTTTTTGGACAGAAAGCGTATTAAATGCTCAACTTGCGCAGTAATAGCATCAGCTAACTTTTGTTCAGCAGGCTGGGCTTGCTGTTTAAATTGCTCAAACAACTTACTTCTTTTTTTAGTGAAATTAGCATTACGCTTTTGATGCTTCTCTATTTTTATCCACAAAGAAGATAGCGTACTAGACGGCTTATTCTTTTTATTTTCAGCACTGAATTTACTTAACTCGGGAATGATACCGTTCATGACAATATTGTTGTTGGCCTAGTGATAAAGCTATTGTAGCTGTTAAATAAGTTATAGCGCAAAGGTGATTGTTATCTAGCGACCCGCACCAATGATTGCTTTAAAAGTTACAATTGCTCCTGTGTACCTCTAAATAAGTTTGCTTAGGCTGATAATGACATGGTAAGGCTATTTTCATTCCTTGCTTCTTCTTAAAATACTCATCTACACTGCTTGAAGTAAAAAAATCATTAATATTTTTACTAATAATGAGTCGATAGTCTTCATCTAAACTAATTAAATGTTTATCAAAAGCGGCATCATAGGTTGCTGATAAACACAGGCCATTAGCGGGATCTAATCTTATTTTTTTATCTTCGACCCACGGGACTATATGACTTGCAATATTAACCTCTGGAATATTTAACCCCGTAATACAACAAGTACTATTGTAGATTTTTAGTATTATTTTCCTAAATACATTTTGATTAGTGCGCGTTGTAACTTCCCTTACAACTTCTTTACCTTCGTATTTTTCAAGACCATCCAATAAATAGCTAGGGTAATCCAAATTTACCTCAGTAACTGCCTGACTATCCAGATCAATATTACTGAAGAGTCTTTGTTCAAACCTAAATTCTACTAAAAATTTTATCAAACAATTTAAAGCCGCAGAACAAAAACCATTTGCCAAGTAACTTTTTGGAATACCTTCAATATGCCATAGGTTGTTCACTTGAATTCTATTTTGCCGAAGCACAAAAGTGTATAACTCGTTTAAACGATCTATTGAAGAAACCATCCAAACATTTTTACAGTCATCAAAACCAAATGACTCATTCGCTATTAACTGATTCAAGATATCTATAGCCCGAATATACGATATGGCTTTTTGGCTACCAGCAACATTTGTTGCTTTGATATAGCTGGAGAATGAACTTTTAATCATTTAGTTACTCTTTTCATTATTAAATTATATAAATAGAGAAAACAATTAAATTTTTTAAAATTTACTCTAGCATTTAATTTGAAGTATGGTCTCATTCAGATTCATTTAATATACATAAATTTAAAAATTACTTTCACTGTTTTATCAATTATATGACATCAGTTCCATGGCGAATTCTTATCCCTATTAACATTTTAATTTTTTATATTGTTGTAGGTACAATATGCATTACAAAAGATAAAATAACTCAAATTAAAATCCTCTTTTCATCAAACAATCATCACTTATCCTCAAGCAACTCAGTCAAACAAGCCACTTGCTCGGTTAATGTTGCGACTTGTTGTTCTAAAACCGTAACCCTTTGAGTAAGTGCGTGCTCACTTTTTGATGGTGTTGCTATGTTTGTGTTATCTGCTTTGTGCTCTGTATCACCTGTTGGTGTGCTGATGTTAGCCGCTACTGAGTGGGTTTCATCATGATCTGAGAATAAATGTAGATAACGAGATTCACGTTTACCGGGTTCTCGCTCAAGCTTCTGCACTAAGGTTTGGTTATTTAGGTTTTGCAGTTGTTGTAATACTACTTCTACTTCATTTACATCGGCAAAATCTGCTAAGCGATTGGTGCGGGTTCTTAATTCTCCTGGTGTTTGCGGGCCTCTTAGAAATAATACGCAAATAATCGCGCGTTGTTGCGCTGTAAATTGTAAGTTGCCAAACTCGGTGTTACAAAAGCGATGAAAGTATTTATTTACTCGGCTTGACGCTTTTTGGTCAACCATCAGCTGATTCATTTGTACCAGTTCATCTACCGTGTTTTGCCAATCATTTTCGCTAAGCGACATAACAGGTTCGCGGTTACTTTTTTGATTACAGCCAGCGGTTATAGCATTTACCGACAGTGGATATTGCTCTGGTGTGGTGGTCTCTTTTTCTAACATTACGCCAATAACACGGCATTGCTCTGCGGATAATGTGATCATTTTGAAGGCATCCTTATTGAAAATATAAGTCTATCTTTTTTACTGGATAAACAAAAACAAAAGCGTAGAAAGCAAAAATAAACTCTGTACATCAAATAATTATACTAGTAACCTTTCTTAACCATGGTGAGCTTTAGTTGTTAATAAAAACGATTCAAATAACGCGATAACTTGTGTAATAGATGAGTTTAAACGGTGATCGCCATCAATCAGGTGCAAGGAACACTGCGTTTGCTGAGCATATTTTATAGAGCTAGCTACGGGCACAATATCGTCAGACCAACCATGTACAATCTCAATATTGTTAAGCTTAGTATTATAACTTTGCTGCTGATAACCCTGCATATACAAAGCTGGCGCCAATAAAAATACGCCCAGTGGTTGGTTACTTAATGATGCGACTAATGAAACGTAACCGCCCATGCTTGAGCCGACTAAAATATAAGGTTCAAGCTCGCTTGCTAAATAAGTATTCAACTTTGTCACCCGCTCATCGGGGCTTACTATATTGCTGTAGTCAATACTATCGACACTAAAACCTGCCGCTTTGGCTATGTTTGCAAGTTGGGCTATTTTACTGCCCCATGGGCCACTTTCTTTGCCATGTGAAAATATAACTTTCATGTTTACTCCGTTTTCATTGCCACTTAAAGCGATTTTAATATTCGATGCTTGTGCCAACTTTCAAGCAATGCGTGAATAAAGTGAGTACTTTCCAAAAAAGGGTGATAAGCGTAATCAAACACACTCAACCGACTATCGCCATACCATTTGTAGTGTTTACCAATACCCCCTCGAGGAATGGTTATCGTCATTCTTTTAACTGATGAAAACAATGCGATATTTGCAGATGTAACGGTATAGTTTCGTTTTACGCCAACAAAAGCAAAACCTTTTTCACCAACAATTTTGATTGGGCATTGAGCAAATAAGTTTTTAATCAAGAAGTAAGTAAAAAAGCACAAAATCAGTTCTGCTACAAAATAATTCGCTATAAATGACATTAAATCAAATACATTTAAATTATCAGTCCACATAAGACTTAATTGATTAAAACGCTGAAACTGTGTCTCACGACTTAAGGCGGCATAAATTAGCCATATAAAGACGACGAGCAAGGTAGAAAATACCAACGTATTGCGTCGATACCAGTAATTTATATCAGCTTGAGTACAAGGTGATATGTAAGATATTTTCCCTATCAGCTTAGCTTTTCGCTTGGCACTTATTTTTATTTTGTCTTTATTTACTGGTTTGTTCATTTGCTATTGGGCATTAAATGCTGTTTATTTTTTGGCTGTTTATTTAAAACCAAGTTGTTCAAATCATGTGCTAGCAAGCTATTTTTTCATTCAATTTGCACTAATACCTCCCTAATATAATTATCAACAGAAAAACCCTTTGTGAAAACTGAATACCTCAATTACCTGGTTGATGTTAGGCGATCTTATTTAACAATACTGTTGATAGTTATCAATTTTTTCTTTTAGCCGCTGTGCTAAATATTCATTTTTCGTACCTAACGTTTCAAGAATCAATTGCGCCTCGTTACGATAATTCCTTATTTTATCTTTTGTCCAATGAGCTGGCGGTGGCTGTAAGTTAGTTATTCTATCAGCCATTTTTACCATGCTTATTTCTAAAGGTTGCGCTTTTATACGCGCTAAGCTATCGATCATTTGATCTCGCTTAGTGGCTAAATTAGTGTTTTTGGTTAACGCTAAAACACCTGCAGCAACATATTGATTAAATGCAGTTTCAATATCTTCAAATGTAACTGCAGTGTCTTCAATTGTATCGTGTAATAACGCGCATACCACTGCAAGGTTTTGAAACTTAATCGGTTGGTAATGTAACATTTTATCTATTTGCGGCTGTGCAAGTGCGGATATAACTTCCATGGCAACTAGGCCAACATGGTTGATATATGGAACATCGCTACCAGGTATAAACTGTTTACAATGTGCTTTGCTAGCAAAATTCCACGCTTTTATGTAGGTATCTTGTTGCCATTGTCCATTATCTATTTTGCTCAGATAAATTAATTGTTTATTTAATTCAGTCAGAGGCAGTTGATAAATTAACTTGTCACGGTGTAATGTTAAAAACCTGCTTTCATGCTGATTACATTGCGGCATATCTGACGGTTTATTTTCTGAGAGTTGAGCGTATACAGCTGAACTATCAGCACTATTATTTGGCTTTTGAAAGGGCAATAATGACTGGCTTTTTGCACCATATTGGTCTAACTCGATTAACAAGTTTTCTACTTGCTCACGTTGTGCAATCAATTGAGTTTTATCAAACTGATAAGGGAAAGTATATTGGTCTAACATACTACCTTTATAAAAATTTTCTGCACGCAAGAAAAAAAAGTAAGTGGTATCGCCTTGTGTAACTCGCCAAATAATCCAATAACAATCATCAATAAAGCGACTAACGAATTGCTCTTGATGATAAAACTCTCCCGAAAAAAGCGAATTAAACGCTACTTCATCACTTATAAATAATGGCGTTTTTAATAGATCAAAATATAAATACGGATCGCCGCTTTTATTTAACCAATTCTGCAATAGCCAAGCCATACGTTGCTTTAAGCATAGCCAATAGGTTTGATTATATGACTCTGGTGGTTTGCTTTCAGTAAATAAATGTATATTCATATGTTTAATCACACTGGTTAAGTTTCTATGTATACCGTTTAGACAAAGAAAACGAATCAAAGGCAAGCCCACATGCCATAGCTAATCATTTTTAACTGGTTATAAAAGCTAACAGTAATTGTTTGTGCATCATAATAGCGAATACGCATATTGAAAAATAACTCGCTTTTACAATGAACAAATAAGCCAAGTTCGCTAAGTGTTATAAAACGGTTACAGCAGTATTAACCACAACAAAGCTATAAAATTTACGCCGAATATAACGGGTCAATTAAAAAATCATGGTGATAAATCAATCAGTTGTGCTAAAGTTGTACAGAATTAAAATAAAATATGCAAGCTATGGAGTAAAGTGAAAGTAAAATTAAGTATGGGCTTCTTTAGTTGTAAGTTAGTGCAAAAGAATTGTTTTAATAGCACTAATTTATGCTGTTTTACAGATGCCGTAGTCATATTTAAAGCTGAAATTAGTGAGAGAGTTTCTTTTGCTATTAATGTGCTTTTACTGGCCATTTTCCCTCGTGTGCAAAAAATAAAGTGTTACATGCAAATAACCATTTCCCCCTTCCTAAAAATAATGAACCTCAAATAACAACAACAGGCTTTTCAATGGCAAACAGTAAAAATTCATCTTTCAAATACCACGCGTTTATCTCATACCGCCATGCAGATAATAAAACACAAGGTAGAAAATGGGCCACATGGTTACACCAAGCCATTGAAACTTACGAAGTGCCGAATGATTTAGTCGGCCAGAAAAATAGCCGAGGAGATACTATTCCCCCTCGTATTTATCCCGTGTTTAGAGACGAGCAAGAACTGCCTGCGCATGCCGATTTAGGTACATCAATTGTTAGTGCATTAGAGCAAACAAACTTATTAATTGTTTTATGCTCACCTAGAGCTGTCGCATCAACGTATGTTGCTGACGAAATAGATTATTTCAAAAAATTAGGCAACTCTCAGCACATCATTGCTGCCATGATAGATGGAGAGCCCAATACCAGTTGGGACGAAGGTAAACAAAAGTTAGGCTTTACTGAAGCAGATGAGTGTTTTCCGGTTCCTTTACAGTTCGAATACGATCAAGAAGGTAATGCTACTGATAAGCACGCGGAGCCAATCGCTGCAGATTTTAGAATAAATAATAATGGTAAACCCGAGCAAGGCTTTACTACGCCGGCCGCTTATCGCGAACACCTAAAAAACACCACACAGCTTGATAAAAAGTCAATCACTGCAAAGGTAAATGCCTATCAACAACAACTGCATTTAATGTTACTGAAAGTCATCGCCGGAATTTTAGGTGTTCCTTTAGGTGAACTTACTCAACGTGATAAAGAATATCAATTAGAGCAAGAGCGCTTAAAAGCAAAAAAACTGCGACGTTGGTTAGCTGCTGTTGCAATATTAGCTATTTTGGCTGTTGGGGCTGGTGTGTTTGCTTATTTTCAGAAAGAGGAAGCTATTTTTCAACAACAACTTGCGATAAAAGAAAAAAATGGTGCACTGGTTTTACAGAGTGAATTTCTTACTCAAATGTCGAAAAACCAAAGCGAGCAAGGGGAATATGACACAGCATTGCTATTATCGTTAAATGCTATTCCAGGCCTGTATGGCGGTGATAGGCCTTTGCTCAAAGGCATAGAGTTGTCTTTCCATGAGCCCTTAAAAAAAATCAATCGGCTTATGAACATTAATGCCCAACACCCACTATCGAGACATTCAGTAAAGTTTGACAAGACCGGCCGCTATGTTGCGATGGTAAAAAATCAAACATTAACTATATGGTCACTTGATGATGGCCAGCCTGTGACTAAAATCACCTCTGAATCAAGAATATTAAATTTTGACTTTAGTTACGATAGTCGCTTTATTTTCACAAGTGCAAAGGCAGTAGACGTTTGGTCAGTATTAACAGGAGAACAAGTACAGCAGTTTGATTACCCTGATAGGCAATTAAATCGCGTTGCGTTTCATCCCGTTAAAAATTTGCTGGCCATTACCTCTGTAATGCCCGAAAAAACAATCCCCGCATGGTTACAAACTAATAAAAGCAAAGCTGAGAGCGCCGTTACTAGCTATATAGATGTATTTGACGCTGAGAGCGCAGAAAAAACCACTACTATCAGCATAAAAAATGTTATCCCGATAAAGCCTATTTTCAGCCCTGATGGCACAAAAATACTCAGCGTGGCAGTAAATCACGGCACTTATGTATGGTCATTAGAAACCGGTGAACTTATTCAGCATAAATTTATTAATGATTTTTCTGATATTAATACTAAGCGTAACCGTGGCACTTTAAAAGCACACTTTAGTCCAAACGGAGCAATGATATTTAGTGAAATAGACAGAAGTAAAGTTGCGATATGGTCAGCTGATACAGGAGAAATACTCCAAATCATTAAAATATCTGAAAAATCGTCTAAGTTGTTAAGTGCACAGTTCAGTCAAGATAACAAAAAACTGCTAACGTTATCAGATTATAGTAATCAAGCTGTAGAGTGGTCGATAGCAACTGGAGAAATTTTGCATCGTTATCAGCTCAACGAAAGTCACCTTTCTTATGCCAGCTATAGCCCTGGCAGCGACTTGGTATTAGCCTCATCTGTTAACGACAAAAAAAGCATACTCTGGTCAGCTCAATCACATGAACTAATTAAAGTTATTGATCATAGCTTGGAAGCAACAAACTTAATTGACATATTTTCTACCATTATCAAGGGTAATTTTTTTACAGTTTTTGGCGAGAAAATAGTATCGTGGTCACTAACGATTAAGGCAAACAGTCCATTATTTTTGAAAAAAGAGTCTTACTTTATCAAAAATATACATTACAGTTTTGATAATGAATTTGTTGTTGTTAGCCAACGTAATGGTAAACATTTTATATGGGATATTAAAAAAAATACCGTAATACACGAATTTGATTTTGGTAAAAACACACTACAAAGTTATATTTTTCCGAAGCAGAATAAACTATTAATTACCAGAGAAGTTAATAATAAATTCGAAAGTGAAGCATTGGTTTATGATTTACAAACAGGAGAAAAGCTTGATGAATTTATATTTGAAGGAAAACTCTATCGCGATATTAAATTCTCACCTGATGGCGATAGTATAATTTACGTACTTCAAAAACCGCAAGAACAACAGGCATTTAAAAACGAAGTGTTACAACATAGAGACTTACTAACAGGGGTAACTAAAAGTTTAGTTAGAAATAATTTAATACCCTCTTATGAGTTTAACCAAGCAGGCAAAAAGGTATTGTTAGTTTCAACCTTTGACTATTTTTCTTCAGACCTTAAGAAACAAAACTTACCTTCTGAGGTTATATTATTTGACCTTATTTCCGGTAAGCGCGAGGCAACATATCCTGATTTAGTAAACCCCAAAATAGCTATTTTCAGCCCTTTTGACGACAAAATATTAGTGCAACATGATACTAAAAAATTAAGCTTATTCTCTGCTGATTTTATTGAAAATTTATCCACCCTTTTCTATTCAGATGGACACTGGATAAGAGATTTTATTTTCCACCCTGACGGTAATGGTGCAATTTTTATAGATGGTAGCTATGTTGCTGTTTGGAAGTTTAAAGACGAACAACCAAGTATGTTAAAAAGACACTCTTTAGATAATGTTTTTCTGGTGGATGTTAGCATTTCCAGTGATCAACAATATTTATTAACAACATCGAGTACTGTTAACCCCGAGCGTAATACCAGCGTTTTATGGGATGTAAATACCATGGAGAAAATTGAGACTTTTTCACAAGTGACTAAAGATTTACCTTCTAAATTTTCAAATGATAGCAAGAGTATTGTTACTACAGAGTATTTAACACCTAACGCTCGCTTTCCTACCGCAAAAGTCACCCCCATTTTCCAAAAAATGCTGAAAAAAACTGATAAAAAAACTGATAAAAAAACTGATAAAAAAATGGTTAGTATTAAAGACTATGAACAACAAGCAATTAACAGCTTACCAATAAATAGAAGCTGCCTAACGCCAGCAGAAAGAAGAGCATTCTTTTTACCCGCACTATCAGCGCAGCAATGGCAAGACAGAGGTTGCGCGCACTTTACCAGTGAATAAACTCTGTTTGGCCATGTTGATATAAAAATTGAATATTATAAACGTTATAAATAAAGGGAAATTTAATGAAAGCTAATAAAAGTGCATCTGCCCCGCTAAGTATTAGAGGCATTATCATTTTAGCATTTTTTGTGGTCGCTACGATTACCTTAGGAATTTATGGTTTTAGCTCGGTATATGTTGTTAAAAACAATATCTCTCACCCAGAATTAACCCGTTGGTTTGATGTTTTTTACAGTACATTTAAATTATTTTCTTTAATTTCTTCCCCTGCCGATGAAGCATTAAAGCATTGGGCAATTTCAGCAGCAAGACTTTCTGCGGTTTGCACTGTGTTTTTCTCTATTGCATTTGCAACCTTTTTTGCCGCTGGTAGCTGGTTTAAAAGCAACATATTAGTTAAATATTACAAAAATCATTACATTATTTTCGGCTTAAATAGCGAGAGCGCCTATTTAATTGATGATTTACTCAATAAAAAAGAAAAAGTCGTTATTATAGAGAAAGATCATAGCAATCCATTAATTACTCAGTATAAAAAGAAAAAAGTTACTCTGATACTGGGCGATGCTTCAGATATCGCTATTCAATTAAAAGCCGCTATTTTAAACGCAAAAGCAATGGTCGCTATAACAGGCTGCGACTTAACTAATTTAGCTATTTTAAAAACCTTAGTTGAGTCACCTTATAAACCTGAGCTTCATTGTCATATTGGAATAGACAATGTAATGAGCTACAAACTCTTTGAACCTAGCGCTTTTTATTCAATTGATAATATTAAAAAACAATCTACTGGCTTGTTAATTAATATATTTAACTTAAGCGAAAAAATAGCTATCGACTTAGTGCAATCTATGGGGCTAGGAGAAAACACAGATACGAGCTCTATTACTAGCGAACCGGTAAGTGTGCTTATTTCAGGTTTTGGTGAAATAGGAGAATCTATTCTCAGAGAGCTGTTGCTTTTGGCTCACTTTTGTAATCATAAAAAAATCGAGATCACGGTTTTATCAACTCAGCCCAATGACTTTTTTATTACTCATCATCAAGTGTTTGAGCATTGTAATGGTAAAGGCTTAGATTTATGGGACATTACTTTTGTAAGCTCTGAACAGCAGCTTCAAAACCCGTCGAATTTTAATCATATTATTGTCAGTGATGAAGATGAAAATATCGCCTTAAAAAGCATATTACGCTTATATGATATGTGCACCTTGGCGCAGTCGAAAACAACGGATAACACAACAACATTTCATTATTACAACGCCTTAAATCACAATATAGAGCATCAACAAATAAGATCATTCGGCGCTTTAAAGAAAGTATTAAGTTTCAACCAACTATTAGATAGCAACAGCGAAGTACTTGCGCAGCGAAGCCATAACACTTATGCAAAAACAGAACTCGGCTTAAGTGCTTTAACGCCTGACGCATTATCCGTTCTAATAGAAAAACACGACCAAGAAACAGTAGACTCAACTCAGTGGCTACATTGGGTTAACCAACCTCTTTTTAAGCGTAAATCAAACTTTACTGAAAAACGTCATTTTCCCATGAAACTATTAGTTTTAGGTGGCTCAATACCTACGATCACCTTTGATGATTCAGATGCAACAAAACAAGAAGCTTTGGACTATTTGCCGTATTTAAATGAATTTTCAGATCTAAACATGGCTTTAATTCAGCGCTGGATGAAATTTATTAAAAAACAAACGGGACTCAATAATGAGCAACTCACCCATCGAATTCATGCGCTAGCAAAAACTGAACATAATAGATGGAATGCATTTCATATTGTCAATAATTGGCGATATGGAGAATCAAAAAACGAAGCAATGAAAACCCACGATTGCTTATTAAGTTGGTCAGATTTAGAAGAAAAAAGGCCTGATACCATCAAGTATGATTATAAAAATATTTATCATATTGCTGAGTCATTAGCTTTAATTGAACACGAATAATCGATTAGTTTATTGCTTTGAGAGAATAATATGACAATAGATACTGCACAACACGAACCTGTTACCGAGTTGTTAAATAGCTGGATAGTTCATAATGATTTAAAAAGTGCGAATCAGCTACGAAGTATTATTTACTATCATCTAAAGGGTATAGTTAAAAAGCAAATTACTTATAAAGCTTCATCTCATAGCATATTAGAGCAGCTACCCAACACTACCTCACTTTTGCACGAGGTGCTTGTTCAATTATCTCCACCCAAAGAAGTTTTTGATAATAGAGAGCAGTTTTTTCTGTCGTTAGCCTCTTTTGTAAGATGGATGTTGCTCGACGATTTAAAAGCTAAAGGTGCACAAAAAAGGTCGAATAACAGCGAAAATATAGCAAAGTTTATTTCACTATCAGAAGATCCTGAGCCCTATATTATTTTCGATAGTGCATTATCTAAGCTAGCTAAGATCGCTCCTAGATCATACCAAGTTGCTTTACTACATTACTTTTTAGGTTATGATATTGAAGATATTGGCTCTGAGCTGACACTAAAAAAATCAACCATTTATAGTGAACTTTCAGCTGCAAAAGCTTACTTACGCACCCAGTGTTAAACGGATAAAATAAAAATAATAAGAACAACAATGAACTTTGATACTCCACTAGCATTATTTCAACATTTACTGGCAATTGATGAAGATAACATGGCAGTTCAACTATCTATTTTAATGAGTAGTGAACATGAATTTTATACTGAAACAACCGCCTTAATTACCGCGCATGAAGAAAATAAAAAACAAACAACCTTTAAGCAACTCATCGGAAAACAGGCCGAACAACTAGTTGATGACAATATAATTCATGATTTAATCAACACACAAGTTAGCGTATATAAGTTAACTAGAAAATTAGGCCAAGGCGGAATGGGCGCAGTATATCTTGGCGAACGCAATGATGGTCAATTAGCACAAAAAGTTGCAATAAAATTTGTCTATCCTTCTATTGCAGCGTTAGCAGGTGAGGATTTCTTACAAAAAGAAGCACAGCATTTAGCTAACCTAGATCATACAAATATCGCCAAAATATATACGGTTGATAAAACAGAAAACAATCTCCCTTACATGGTGATGGAATATGTTGATGGCATTGCTATTGATCAATTCTGCAACGCAAATGCGCTAAGGTTCCAAGAACGCTTAAAACTATTTAAGAAAGTCTGTAAGGCTGTACAGTTTGCTCATCAACATATGGTCATTCACGCAGATATTAAACCATCGAATATCCTAGTTGATAAACAAGGTGAACCCAAATTAATGGATTTTGGTATCGCTCAAAATATCAACAGCACAATGAATGGTAATACTTTAAAAAATGAACAAAAATATAACCACCTAAAAGCTGTAAGCAGAGACTACGCTAGCCCTGAACAATTGGCAGGAAATAAGTTATCAACTACGAGTGACGTTTATGCTCTTGGTAAAAACCTCACAGCAATGCTCGGTTCGGATATGGTCATTCCCAATGAAGTTAAGGCAATAATTTCAAAATCAACTGAAAGTGATATCGAAAAGCGATATTCATCTTCTTTCGAGTTATCACAGAGCATCACTAAATTTATTAATAAACAGCCTATTAGCGAATACAGCAATACTTTGATGTACAAAATCTCAAAGTTTTTTCAAAGAAATAAACTAGTCTCAAGTATTTCATTATCACTCATTATTACCATTGCTATTAGCTCTTATTCGCTATATAGCAGCAATACAAAGCTCATTGAGCAAGTTGAAGTAAGCGAAGAAGTTACGTCTTTTTTAACTGATATGTTTGATGCTTCAGATATTGATAAAAACAGCGTATTAACTGTTGAAGAACTTATTGATAACAGTAGTAAGAAAGCACTTGAAAGCGTAAATAAAAGTCCAAAAGTTAAAGCACATTTACTTAAGGCTATTGCTAAGGTTTATCAAGGGCGAGGTTTACTGAAAGAATCCGAAGAGTTATACAATAAAGCGCTTCCATTATTTGATAAAAATGATGAGTCTTTTTATATTGCGCAAAATGAACTTGCACAAGTTTATATATCTTCAGGCAGAAAAAGTGATGCAAAAACAGCAATTGAAAACAGCATCAATAATGCCAATACCGAAAAAATTATTTATGAAGCTTATAATTTAATGGGATTAGCATTGCACTCAGGTGGAACTTATCAAGAAAGCAGACGTTTTTATCAAAAATCTCTTAGTGGATATAAATCATTGTTACCAATCGATAATTTTATGGTGGCAACGGTGCTTGGTAACTTAGGTAGCTCATTCATGATGGAAGGAAAAAATGAAGAAGCACTTGAATATTTTGCAAAAGCAGTTGATTTAGACATTCGTATGTATGGGGATGTCAGTCATCCACGAACAGCATTACATTTACAACAGTTTGGAGCTGTGCAAGCTGGGCTTGGTAACTTCGCCATGGGTTTAACAAACTTAAAGAAAGCCGCTGAAATGTTTCAGGAAATTTCACCTGAAGGTCACCCAAGAGTTCATGCAACTTACAACAATATTGCCACCATTTATGGGCGAGATTTAAAAAAGCCTAAACAAGCATTGGAGTATTCAATGATGGCACTGAACTCGTTAAAAGGAGAAGACCTTAAAGACTCTATTGCATTGGCAGTGATTTATCATAATATCGCTGCAAACAATAGAGATATTGGCGAATATAAAACCTCTATTGAGTGGCACAAAAAATCATTAAAGACAACAGAAAACCTAAACATTCAAGGATATATCAGAGCTGTACAATTAGGAGGATATGGTGAAACCTTAGTAAAAGTTGAAGATAACGCGAATGCTCTTAACTACTTGAACCAGGCCATAGCAATGTTAAAAATGTCTGCTCCTACCAACCAATATCTGGCAAGGTTTGAAAAACTTGTGAACAAACTTTCATCTATCGATAGTAGCCCCTAGCGTTGTATCACAACACATACTCCGAAAGGGGAAATACGTTAATTAGCAGTAGCCTTCTCACACAAGGTTACTGCTATCTAATAAACTCGCTATAACAATAATTAGCAACTTCACTTTTAGCTACGAATAATACTTATACCCTGATGACTACAACCATCACGATACCAAGGAATATTTCTCTAACAAATAGCCTAATGACTACCTGATAAACATCCTACAAGGTTAAAATATGGCCACTCATATGGTGGTTACTTCAGGTGTTTGACTCCCCGCATATGCATTTGAAATACCAATCTGCCTATAGCTAAAGCCTTTTTTATTTTTTACAGTCCCTTTTTATTCGATGCTGTATGATTGGGCGAATAAGTACTAAATTGCATTTTCATAACCTCTGAAGGTGTATTCCCTTGATATCGCTTAAATGTGGTTGAAAATATTTTATGCTCACCAAATGCCAACATTTCAGACACTTTTGAAGGCTTAACCCCTTGTTTAAGTAACTGTTTAGCCCTTTCAATTCGATAATTTGCTAAATACTGACTCGGACTTTGGTTGACATAGGTTATACACCAGCGGCGAAAGGTAGCCACATTTACCTTAAAAATATCAGCGATGTCAGTAACCCGAATATCCCCTCTTTCCTCACCAATCAAAGGTTGCTTATCAGCAATAAGTCGTTCCATTGCATGCTTAACTCTTATTTCAAATAGCTCGGGGGTAAATGGTTTAGGTTTTGCCATCATCTCAGTCAGTTAAAAAAGTGATGGTTTAATTTGGCAAACGCCTTAGCGATTCACTAGCTAAGAAAAACGCACCAATTTTTCCAAAAAATAAATTATTTTTTAATGCGCGATTAAAGGAAGGTTTATTTTTTATCTTGATGTTTTAATAGAAGAAAAATTCATCAGTTCAGGTGAATAATTAAAATATAAATCAGACAAGGAACCTATCGTAATGATAAAAAAACTAGCCCCACTTATAGCAACCTTATGGTTGACTGCTTGTGGTGAACCTGAAGTCCCTGAAACTTATGGTGTATATGCTCGCCTAACAAATGGCGATTTAGTTCAGCTTGATAGAGAAGGAGAGATTCAAAATACGAAAATGGTGTTTTTTGGCAATAGCTCAAGTATTAGTATGAGCGAAGCAATAAAGGCCCCGCGATTTAATTATATCTTACGTAAGCCTAATACAACTATCGAAATGGATGAAGTTGAAGGCTTTATTGTTTTCGGTGAAAAGCAGCCAGACAAAAACGTAAGAATAAAATACTTTGCTGATGCAATGTCATTTAACGGTAAGTTTTTTGATAATAATGGTAAAGGAGCTGTAAACGAAGAAACATACCTTGACCAAGGTTGGTCTTGCGCTCAAGCGGATGGTATGAGCTACAAGAAACTTCAAGAGAACATGTACCTATTTGCCCTGCCTGATACAGAAAAGGAAGCGTATAAATTTTGTCAGTTGGCATCGTATAAAGAAGCAGGTAAAGGCAGCAGAAAATCACCGCACGTTGCAGTTGATTTTTACGGTTGGTACTACGATGGCGCTTATTGGACGTTCAATGTTGCAGAAGAAGATAGTGACGGTAAAGAGAAAGAACTAACAAGAAAGCAAGCCATCAAAGATCGTATTGCTGAATCTCTAGCTAAAAAGAAAGCAGAAGAAGTTGCTAAAAAGAAAAAAAGAGCAGAGCAAATTAAGTCTTACGAAAGCGCCCCCGTTGTTAAAGATTTAAAGTATTTTTCAGAGATTGATAATATCTTTGCTTATACCGCCCAAAATGGTGATGGAGAAGGGTTTTCCTTATCAGCTGAATATATATGCTTAGGAGCTTTTTGTTCAAGGTTAGTTTATAAAGGCATTAATGAATTTGCTTTAGATGATTTATTGAAAAAGCACAAAGCAAAAGTTACTGAGTTTAAGAAAACTTACTCCCAAAAAGAGCTTTTAGACTCGCAAGTTAAAGTCAAAGACTTAAATATACCCACATCATTTAATAAAAAAGGCTGGTTGAGGGTTGCTCATTCAGATACACGGGAACATATTGAACCTCTATTTGGTCTTTATACCATTTCAACAAAACTGGCCGTAAATATCGCATCAAAAGAAATAACCCCTCATTTGAAAAACCAAGACCAAAGGTTCGCTTTTGGCACAGAACTAATCGCTGAAGGCTATAACTCCTATCGTGATAGAGGAGGCATGTCTTTTAAATTAGATATCAGCGAAGCACTAATAACGGCGATAGGAAAGAAAACCGCGGGTAAACCTAGTATCGAAGAGGTGACCTTAAAATACTTAAAAACAGACGATCTGCATAGAGGAACAGGAACTAGAAGCCTATTCTTTGTTTCTAGCTTTAAGCTCAAAGGAATTGAAGGTCGATTTATCATATCAGACTCTAAGGATAACAAGTATATCCCTCATGTCTATGAAGCACTAAACATCAAACTAAAAAACAAATAACTTGAGGGTATCCTTATGAAAACGAATAAATTCTTAATATTGGTAGTCTTGTCTTTGTTGGCTACTGGCTGCAAAAGCACGTCAGAATTACTTAATAGCGCCACAGCAGGCTTAAAAAGTGTTATGCCAGGCAATGGTATTCATGGTTTAGCGGCCAAAGGCGATGTTAATGGCATAAAAGCGCTGGTTGCAGAAAAAGGTAATGATGTTATCAACAGTAGAAACGATATTGGTAATACACCTTTAATGATGGCTGCTTTCAAAGGGCAAGACAAAACAATTGAATACTTACTAAAAAATGGCGCAAAAATTAGTTTAAAGAATAAAGATGGAGAAACTGCTTTTCATGCAGCAGCTCAAGGTAATCAACCTGGCACCTTTAGGTTTTTAAAAATAGCTACGCCTAAGTTGGCAAGCAAGGCTGACTATAACCAAATTACGCCCTATATGAGAGCAGCGTATAGCGGCATTAGCTATGAGTTTTTTCATGATTTAACAGATAAAGTATTCTTTGCCAAAGATGCTGATGGTAGTGATTTGTTAAGTTGGGCGGTGGGCGGTGGTAACACATCGGTCACTAAATATTATGGCCAACGTGCAGGCAAAAACTTGAACATAGACAAGTTAAGAGCAGCACATTTAGAGAACTTTGATAAGCCTCAAAGTACTCAGAGTTTGGTATTGTTAGCTAATATGTATTGTGACTACGCATGGAGTAATAAGCAATTCAAACCACAAAGCTCTGATTATTTGAAGTTTGGCCGTTACTGTAAATTTAATTGGGATGACTTTATAAAAGAACGAAATGGTTAATTTTTGTAAAATTAGCTTAAGTGAGAGCTGGTAAACAAACTAGCTCTTTTCTCTATCTTAAATTCAGCCTCAGAAAAATTATGCTATGAAATTATTACTTTCCTTTTTAGCACTGTCGTTATTTTCATCACATTTATTAGCAAAAACACTAATAGATAATAAGAATGACTTAAAGCGCCTTATCGTAAACCAGCGCCTCACCTCAAATTTAGAACATTTTTATTTTATGGAAGATGGTACGCTGCTTTATCAAGAATTAGATAACGAAAATTTCACTAGTGGCCTTTGGTTTATTAAACAAGCAACTTTCAATTACGACAGTCCTTCTCCTTATCAAGATTTTGAACCTACCAAACAAGAACTCAAGGGAAAGCCAGTTATTTGTATTGCTGTTAATGTAACGTCTAAAGAAGAGTTCAGTTGGTTACCATGCACACGGTTATATCAAGAAGAAGGAAATTTATACCTTGCTCATCAAACACAATGCAACTTAGATGACCCCGTTGAGAATGAGGTGATTCATTGCAACTGGACACGGCGTGTTTTTTTCTCTTATCGTTTAAACGCTATTGAAGAGTAGAAATTTTTAATGCTTAAACATTACGTCTATATTTTGGCTTTGATCTTACTTTTATCGCCAACAGCCCCCTACGCGAAAAAGCTTAATTTAGCTGAAGTAAAAGCCAAGTTAACTAAAATAAAGAGTAATTCTCCTCATACCTTGTGTATAAAGCAACATAAAGTTGAGTCTTGTGTTGACCTCATCATTGGAAATGACAAAGACATATATTTCAACGAAATCACCAAAAACCTAAACCTTCAAAAACAAATGGCATTGTCTAACTACCTCATTGAGTATGTATTAAAAGACAAAGAGATTTTGACCGATGAGCGGTTAACTAATAATGAAAAAAATAGCCTTCATGCACTACATTTTGAGAGAAATGAATACGGATTGGTTGAACGTATTCCTAAAAGACTACTTGATAAGGTGTATTCATTAAATTTAAAAAGTTCGAATTTTTTTAAGTACATATCAACACCTAAATATCATCGAAAATCAACGTTTTTAATAAAATCAGCAATGCAAAAAGACAATACTGAAAATGAAGTATTTGGAACACTTATCGCTAAAACTTACTATAAAAATAGAGTAAATAATATTTCATCCCTACCTGTTTTTTTCGATAAAGTACTGTCGATGTGTACCTTGTGTGATCGCCGCGAATATATATCTAAATTTCACAAGTTACCTGGTTATGGTAAAAATATTGTTGCTGGCTTACCCCGAACATCAATTGAATACAAATACATCTTCAAGCCTAGTATTAGTGCAGGTTGGGTGAATAAATCACTATCAAATCGCTATCAAAAATTACTAGTAACTAATGTCAGTGAAATTCCTTATTTTATCGATAGCGTGTTAAGTACTTGTTCAAACTGTGATAAACCTAGCACCTATAGAAACCTAGTGAAAACAAACGGATTTGGTAGTAAAGCGAGAAACTTTTTCGAATCGATTGAATATAATTATGTGTTGAAACATTTTCCCTATCATGAAATTGTTGAAAAATACTTTGATTATGCCGTTAGCTTTGAAAGTGACTTACCTAAATTCTTTAACACCGTGCTAGCAAAATGCCAACAGCGTTGTGATAGCCAGGCTTATTATAAGAAAATACTTCAACTACCAAAACTCAACTTAAACCTCGACATAGAAAAATTTCGAAATCGCCTTATATATCAATATGTCGTTAAACATTTGCCCTATAACATCAGTGCATATTCATCAGAAAATACATTTAGCTTAAGACTTTCTGCTGGTGGGCAATCATTCCGCACTTCATTTAGTGGCATTTGTGAATATAACTATGCAACCTCAAGCCGAGATAGTGCCTCTTTCTTTCAAGCAATGAGAGGCGCGTCTGAAGCAATTAATCATTACGATGTTTATAGTTGCAAATTACCTCAAACTGCTATTAACCGAATAGAAAAATTCACTCAGGTTATGAACTCACAAAGTGATTTTAATAAAATTGTCTCTCGAACTCATTGGTCACGCTCTGAGTTTAAATATGCCACATTAATTTATCCAGAGCCTTCTCAAATTGGAACAAATAGCTATAGTGATGCGCCAAGCAGGTCATCATCAAGTACCTCTACAGCTAGCTCATCGAATACCTCAAATTCGACGAGTAAATCGCCTACCAACAAGCGTGAGATAAAAAGAATTGTGAGTAACGGGCGAGTCAGCAATGTTCCATCATTTAGAGTAGAGTGTACTGGTGGGAGTGATCACGTCATCTACCATAAAAACGGCACTTGGTATCATGGCTTTTTAGGGAAAATGGGCAATAAATTTAATACTTGGAATAAAGAACGTGTTGGCGCCTATTTGTGTAAATAAGAATGGGAAGAATAGAATATAAAACAATTTAATCACGTGAAAGGCAAAGGTTCTACTTTTTGTGTTTATGGACTATTTCACTGTTAATCTACTACAGATCGCCATTGAAAATGGGGGATTACTCTACAGGAACATGCTCTTCCCGAAACAGTAACCCCCTGAACAAAATACTAAATTTTACAATTTTTATGAGTATATAAAGTAAAAACACTATTCAATATTCTGGATCTGCTCTCTCATCTGTTCAATTAAAACCTTTAACTCTACCGCTGAATTAGTAATATCAGCATTGATAGATTTAGAGCCCAAGGTATTCGCTTCGCGATTAAATTCTTGCATCATAAAGTCTAAGCGACGACCCTGTGCTCCGCCCTTTTTCAAAATGCTGCGAGTTTCTTTGACGTGGCTAAATAGACGGTCAATTTCTTCGTCGACATCCATTTTTTGCGCAAGTAATACCAGTTCTTGCTCAACGCGTGATGATTCTAGTTCGATGTTTGCATCAGCAAACTTGTCGGTAATGCGTTTACGTTGCCATTGAATAATTTCAGGCATGTGGCCTTTAACAATTTCGGCTTGTTCAATTATGCCGTCTAAACGCTGTTCGATTAGCGCTTTCATATTGCCGCCTTCATCAGCGCGGGCAACTATAAAGTCTTTTAATGCTTGGTCGAAACCGGCAAGAATTTCAGCTTGAATGGCATTCATGTCTGACTCTTCGGCTTCCATAACACCAGGCCAGCGCATGATTTCTAGTGGGTTAATTTGGCTATTTAGCGTTTGTTCATTGATCCAGTTTGCATGCTTAAGTAAATTCTCTGCAAGCGCTGTATTCATCGATAAATTGCTTTTTTCACCTGGGTTAGCATTGAAACGTAAATTACATTCAACTTTTCCGCGATTAAGTTGCTTACGAAAGCGCTCGCGCAATACTGGCTCTATGCTTCTAAATTGCTCAGGCAAACGAAAGTAAGTTTCGAGAAAACGTTGATTTACAGAGCGAATTTCCCAAACCGCATTGCCCCACTCGCCTTTTACTTCATAGCGCGCAAATGCTGTCATGCTGTGGATCATAGAATTACCTAAAGAGTTAAAATTAATATTGTGATGAATTATGCCCTAGCTGATACTTGGTATCTACACTAATAGCGTGTAAACGGCGAGATTATGCAGTGATAATCTCGCTATATACGATATTAAGCGTTTGCTTGTTGCCAACGTGCTTGAATATGTTCTGCCACTCGAAATGCATTTGCATAGATGGTAAATGTATAAGGTACACTGCCACCGGTTGGCATAAATGACGCATCGGTAACAAATAAGTTATCAACTTCATGGGTTTGACAATTTTTATTCAGTACTGAGGTTTTAGGGTTATCGCCAAAACGACAACCGCCAGCCATTAAATTTGATGCTGGCGAGCTGCTAATTGAAGATCTTATGTTGGTTGCGCCCATTTCGCTTAACAGTTTTTCTGCTTTTTCAGCTAAGTACTCACCTACATCTAAATCATGGTTGTGCGCGCCAATACGTATTTTAGCCACTTGGTCGCCCCACTTGTCGGTAACTTCTTCATCTAAATCAACAAAACAATTATCGTTGGGTAGCCAATCGTTAAATACTTCAAAGCGTAATGTTTTATAGGTAGTAAATTCAGTTTTCATGCTTTGTTTAAGCTCTTCACCCCAAATTAACTGTTCGCTACCTTGGTTTTCATCGTATTGCCATTTTGTACTTTGCGCACGTGAAATCGGGTTTTGATAAAACAAAAAGTCTATCGTGCCGCCTTTGGCTTTGCCGTTGCGATTAACACCAGTAAAGGCTTTATCGTCAATTTGATACCAGTCTTGCAAAGCACGGTTTATAAATGGCCCTACTTGGGTTAATTGTGCTTTTTTCTCGGCCGTTAAATCTTTATAGAAAAAATCTCCTCGACCAGTGCCACCACCACTAAAGATTAAATTTTTACCCACATTGCCTGAATTATTAGCTAATCCGTTTGGAAATTTTTCGCCTTTTGATGCTAATAATAAACGAGATGTTTCAACCGCTTGGCAAGCCACAACGTAATACTTGGCTTGAACCACTTTTTTACGTCCAGCTTTGTCATAGTAATGCACACCAGATATTTCACCTTGGCTATCTGTGGCAATGTTGTAAACTTTTGCATGGGGTGTAATGGTGCAATTTCCGGTAGCTACTGCGTGGTTTAGCAGAGCGGCTCTGCCACTACCCTTTGCGCCTGACGAACAGCCATAACTACTGCAATATCCTGAATATTCGCAACTATTTCTGCCCATTGCCGGTTGCGACAATATTGCTCTTGGCACAGGTACGGCGTGATACCCGATATTTTCTGCACTTTCATCTATCCAAGAAGATATAGCGTGTTCAGCAACCGGAGGGTAAGGAAAATCTGTTGAACGAGGCTCTTGATGCGGATGCTTTGTAACTCGACCTGAAACACCTACCACTTTTTCTACTTGTGCATAATAAGGCTCTAGCTCTTCGTAACTTAACGGCCAATCTTCGACATTTGCTCCGTCAATTGCGCCAAATTCAGATTTTAAGCGAAAATCTACTGGCTTTAAACGATGAAAATAGCCACTCATAAAGTTTGATGAGCCACCAACTACAGTGCCATTCCAAAAGCTCCAACCTGACTCACTTGTTGCCTCGCCTTGCCAAAAGCTTTCGCCAGCTTCGTTTTCGTATTCTTCTTCAATAACGTGCTGTTCGTCTTCAAGCTTAGGGTTGTATACATCGCGTAAGCTAATGGCTAATTCGTCTTTGTAAAATTCTTTTTCGGTTAACCAAGCGCCTTTTTCTAGTACTAAAACCTTGGCGCCTGCATTTGCTAAGGTATAAGCCACGGGTGATGCGCCTGCACCACTGCCTACGATACAAATATCATATTTCATGCTTTTTTAGTTCCTATTTGCGAACGAATATAATGTTGATGACTTACCACTGTAGTGGCTTTATTTACAGGTGCGGTTTTACTTGTCGACTTAGTATTGCTGCTGAAAATAGCTTGCTGCCCCGGCAATTCGTAATATCGTTTACCCATAGGCGGTAAAGGGAAACCGGCTTGGTGTTCTAACCATTGCCAGCCTATACCATCAGGATTGCCGCCGTAACTTGGCGGTGACAGCATGGCTTCGAAAATATAGCCCACTAAGTTGCTTAACCAATTCTCTCCTGCACGCGACTTACTTATTGCTCGCAATATTGTTTCTTTTTCTTGCAGTGTCAGCATAACAAAGTTTTTTTTCAATTGGCTTTGACTAAAACCGTTTAACCAACCTACACCTTTGTAAATAAATTCAATTTCGGCGTTATCGGTGGGTTGTTGATAAACAACATTGTATAAATACTGCGTTGCTTGAATTTCTTTGGCGCTTGGACCGGTTGGCGACTCAGGCAACAAGTGTGCAAGTACGGCGTTGAGCGTTAACCAAGGATCGGTTTGCAATACTTTCGTTAGTTGCTCATTAGCCATTGCTGACCAAGCACTTAATGGCGTGGCGGCAATCATAGTAGCACCCGCAGCAGATTTTAAAGCACTACGGCGTGACACTTTTTTTTGTAACCATATTGGCGTGCTAAAGCTTTCGTCAAAAAATGAGGTGATTTGCGAAAGCGCTTTACTCGTTAGTTTCTTTCTCACCTGAACTTTAGCCGTTTGTATTGGTTTCATGTACGTTGTCCTTATTATTTTTAACCTGCCACTTATCTAGAAAACTCAACCAATATTCAGCAGAATATTCTAGGTCATCAAGTAGCTCGGCAGTATCTTTTGACAGTAACATTTGGCCTGTATTAGTTGATACATACATATGAGGGTAACCTTGCACTGGCGGCAATGATTTCATGAAGGCTTCGTTTTCATTAGTGTCACTGACGTTAATTTTCAACAATACGTAGTTGTTATGTAAGGCTTGATAAATATTAGGATTTTTTTCTAAAAACGCATCCATTTTATGACACCATGTACACCAATTACCGCCAATTTCAATTAATACATTTCGTTGGGTTTGCTGAGCTAACATTATAGCTGCTTGCGCGTCTTTAAAGGGATCGCGCTTGTCGTCATAAACTTTGCTGTACAAAGGTAAGTTATTTGACAAGCTAGTAACTTGGCTCGCTGGTTGTTGCGCATTGGCTAATTTAGCCATAAATACACTGGTTAAAAATAAGATAATAAACAACTGAAATTTCATACACACTCTCAATTTCGATAACATTTAAGGGTAATAACAACAAACGCTTAATAGTATGACCTTAGTTTAATTAACTATATTTCAAAATACTTGTTAGGTCATTATGTCAAATTGCCAGTCGAACGATTATAATGCGCAGCAATTATACTACGATAGGAAATGTAACATGCGTCCAAGCGGCAGAACTTTAGGGCAAATTCGTCCTGTAACTATTACTCGTCAATTTACAGCTCATGCAGAAGGCTCAGTACTTATTGAGTTTGGTGACACCAAAGTTATTTGTACCGCAACGGTTGAAACGGGTGTTCCACGTTTTCTTAAAGGCCAAGGTAAAGGCTGGATCACAGCTGAATATGGCATGTTACCTCGCTCTACTCACACGCGTATGCGTCGTGAAGCGGCCAATGGCAAGCAAAGTGGTAGAACATTAGAAATATCTCGTTTAATTGCTCGCTCTTTGCGCGCAGCAGTTGATTTAGTCGCTTTAGGTGAAAACACCATTACTGTTGATTGCGATGTAATTCAGGCTGACGGTGGTACTCGCACCGCTTCAATTACTGGCGCTTGTGTTGCTTTAGTTGATGCTTTAAACCATATGCGCGCAAAAGGTATTATTAATAGTAACCCACTTAAACACATGATTGCTGCTGTTTCTGTTGGCATCTACCAAGGTGAAGCGGTTTCTGACTTAGATTACGTTGAAGACTCTTCAGCCGATACCGACATGAATGTGGTAATGACTGAAACAGGTAAGTTAATTGAAGTGCAAGGTACAGCAGAAGAAGAGCCTTTTAGCTTCGACGAAATGCAAGCAATGTTAGCATTAGCTAAAAACAGTATTAACGAGTTATTCGACATACAAAAAACCGCTTTAAACTAAACAATTTAGGAGCTGAAAATGAAAGATTATCAACGCGAATTTATTGAATTTGCTTTAGCTAAACAAGTATTACGTTTTGGCGAGTTTACATTAAAGTCGGGTAGAACAAGCCCGTACTTCTTTAATGCTGGTTTATTTAATACAGGTCGTGACTTAGCCCGTTTAGGGCGTTTTTACGCTGCGGCATTACAAGATTCAAAAATAGAATATAATTTATTGTTTGGCCCAGCATATAAAGGTATTCCGATTGCCACAACCACAGCAGTAGCACTTGCCGATAGTTACGATATCGACATGCCTTATTGTTTCAACCGTAAAGAAGCAAAAAAACACGGTGAAGGCGGTAGTTTAGTCGGCTCGGCCCTCGAAGGTAAAGTAATGTTGGTTGATGATGTAATCACTGCAGGAACGGCCATTCGTGAGTCTATGGAAATTATTCAAGCACACGGCGCTGAGTTATCAGGTGTATTAATTGCTTTAGACCGACAAGAAAAAGGTCAAGCTGAGCTTTCTGCTATTCAAGAAGTAGAACGTGACTTTAATACCAAAGTAATTTCTATCGTGACACTAGCAGACGTGATCAGCTACTTAGAAGAGCAACCTGACATGGTTGATAGTTTGGTAAGTATCAGAAAATATCGTGAGAATTTTGGTATTTAAATAACTTTAATAGCCAAGAAAAACATATAAAACAAAAAAGCCTGCATTTGCAGGCTTTTTATTTATTGAAACTGATATTTAAAGGCAATTTTTAAAGTTTTTATTTGCGTTAAGCGGTTAACTCAAACTGATGACTTGTTGGTTTTTCGTATGCTTGATTAATATTTGCATAAAATTGTTCAATTCGGTTCGCCCTTTGATCTACCGCTAAAGACCGACTTGGCGCAATAATTTCTTGTGCTGATAAAGTTTGCTCGATTTGTAGATCGAACGCTTTACTACTTTCATTATTTGCAAAGCTCTCATCACTTTGCAGTAAATCTTGGTTGCGATATAAATCGCCGCTTCTACGTTCATCTTTTTCATTGTCAGCGTTTGCATTGGCTTTAATTAACTCTGACTGTGCTTCTATAATAATACTTGCCGCAGATGCCGCAACCCTAATATCTTGCGAAGATGGATCTACAGGTGCTAAAGCAGCAGCCTGTACTTGCTTCATTTTAGCAATGGTTTCTTTCGGGTCACCAGCAACGGGAGTTAAGTCTACAGAGACTTCTCCTTCAACAGCATATTTTTTGCCATCAGGCCCAGTTTCATACGTGTAAGTTGGTGCGCCAGTATGTGCACCACCCACAGATGCATGGGCTCTTTCATGGGTTCGTACTTCTTTATCACGAAGTTCTAAATCGCGAATAATCTCTTTTTCTGCTAAGACTTCAGCATCAGATTTTTGCGAATCAGTTGCAGCGTTTTGACCTTGTTTTGAATCGGCAGAACTATCTTTATTTTCTTGATCTGATCCTTGCTCTGAATTTTCATTGTTACCTGCATTACGGCCTGAGCCATTGCCAATAACATCGTTAGCAAGCTCTGCTTGTTTACGTAAACTCGCGAAGTCTACTTGTTGATTATTTTGAGCAGGTGTACGACCTCGCTCTTTATCTGAAGCAACGCCTTTTTCAGCGGCTGATTGGCTAGAAGGTTCTGGCCGGGTAATTATTTCTCTTTGTTGGTTATCACGGCGCAAGCTATCGGTCTGCAAATTAACAGCAGTTGGTAATGGAAGTTGATTGCTTTGCGGCGTGATATTCATAGTAATTAAACGCGCACGTCTAACAATGTGCCAAGGTTTTCATCTGCTGATTCAATTACGTTAGCAGATGCTTTAGCTTGAAATTCTGCCACGTGTAAATCAACCACAGATTGTGTAAGATTCGTTGTGGTGTTTAAACTTTCGGGTGTAGCCCCTGCAACTTGGTTGCTACTTTGCCCACCTATGCCATAAGTTTCAGGTGTAATACCAACATTGGTGGCTATTTCTTCGGCAGCCTTATAAGCACTTTCATTAGCTTTTTGAAAGCCTTGCACGCCGGCATTAAAAGCAGATTGAATTTCCATGAAAACTCCTAAATTATTACCTTTAGTTACCTGTTTAATTATTAACCAAAACAGCCAAAAAGTAAACTGAGTATTTTTTAAGGAAAACTTTTAAGAACCCAGCTTTTTAATATCGTTAAAAACTCACGCTGGTGAGATATGAAGGGTGCATGAGAAGCTTGCTCAAATACATAACACTGGCTGCTTGGCACAATTTCATCGACTAGCTTAATAACTTGCTTAGGCACTAAGCCATCAAGCTTGCCATACAATCGTAAAAATGGTTGATGAATACCAGGTAACTGCTCAGATATATCTGAGGTTTCTAATAAACTTAATGAGTTATCTAACACTTGCTGAGTGGGTTGTTCGTGCTGCATCACTAATTCACGAATAGTTTTAATATCTTGGCGAATATGCGGGCTGCCCATGGCTTGAATTTTTAAAAAGTTACTGATGGTTTTTGTGGTATCTTGCGCCAGTTGTTGATGAAATAAAGCCAACACACTTGCTTTAATCCCCGGCCAATTATCGCGTTCAACAAATTGCGGTGAGCTGGCAACGGTTACCAGTCCTAATAATTGTGATGAATGACTTATCGCTATTTGGCTAGCCACTAATCCGCCTAAAGACCAACCGACATAAATGGCGGGTTTTCCCACAGCCAAGATAATTTCTTTCGCTATTTCAACTAAAGAATATTGCTCAAGTTGCATTGCGCTATTGCTGGCAAAACCGGGAAGATCAACCGTAATAACTTCAAAGTCTGCTTGTAAATTCGCCAGGCAAGGCTGCCAAACCGCAGAGTTAAGTCCCCAACCATGAATAAACACTAATGGAATGCCATGCCCTTTACTCGCAATTTTTAATCTTTGTGCCATGCTATTTATCACGCCTTATAATCTCCACAACGGGTTGGCGCATAGTTTAACCAATGGATGCTAAAAATGGAATTTGGCAATACTTTAAACAGGACAATACTAAAATATTTAGCTTTAACACTACACCAACAGTTTTCAAGCTTTAGACTGAAGATAAGCTGCTGCCTTTTATGTGGTAATGATTGCCAAACTCACCCTTTACTTTGCCAGTTTTGCCAAGCAGATTTACCTTATTTTAATTATCAATATTTGCCTTATGATCTGCTTACTTGGCCTGCGGTAACAAAACTTATTCCAAAAAATAATTTTGACCATCTTGTCGCTATCGCGCCTTATGTGTGGCCGTTCGACACTTGGATTAGTCAGTTAAAATATCAATATAAAACAGAACTTTCTGAGCTGTTAAGTCAATTACTTATTAATCATTGGCATAATTTATTAGTGGTTGAAAATGTCGATTTAACTCCTACTAATACCTTAGTCATATCGGTGCCGTTGCACATTAAAAAATGGCAAACTCGCGGCTTTAATCAAGCACATTTAATTGCTCAAAAATTCGCTAAAAAATTTGAATACCCTTATCAGGCTAGTGTAGTAACGAGAGAAAAATGTACTGAAAATCAGGTAGGAAAGTCGGGATTTGAACGCCGTAAGAATTTAAAAAATGCTTTTAGTGTCAATCTTGAGCACATTAACGATTTACCAAAAAATATTATTTTAATAGATGACGTAGTAACGACAGGCACCACAGCGAATGAAATCTGTAAAATATTGAAAAAAAAAGGAGTGCAACATATTACACTCCTCAGTATTTGTATCGCCATTCCTGTTGGCTAATATCTCGTTCTGCTTACTCTGCTAAGGTTGCACTAAATGCTTTCGCAAAAAATAGACTGTTTGCCACTATTTTCATACTACCTAAAAAGTAACCTCTAAAAACTAAATTATCTGTACTCGCAATAACGCGTCCTTTACCGACATTATGAGCAACAAGTGTTGGGTTATTTGCTAAACGATTAACTAAATTTTTATCCGAATAGCCACTTAATAAAGGGCTTTTACTGTATTTTGCAACGGTAATAAAAGGCTCGTTTGTTTGCTGCATAATGATTGTACTGTTACGAAATACTGGTAAATCACTTTGTTCATAACCGAAGGCAAGTGGATGACTAATATCAAGTTCGGCTTGAAAAATTGCGCCGGCAATGCGTTTTCTAGCCGACAGTTTTTCTTTATCACCATAAGTGAGCTTTTCAGTGTCAAACAATTGGTCAATATGGTTTTTGCTAACAAAATCCATTTTTAAGATCTCATTCGACGACAGCCATTTAGCTGCACTTTTCTGGCTAAAAATAACGCCACCATTTGCCATCCATGAGGCAAACTTACCTACGAACTGAGTGCTTAATGCTTTGTACTTACCGTCAACCATAATAATGTGGCTATAACTGGCTAAATCAATGGCCGCTAACCTTTGCATTTCAACTACAGTTACCGGTATTTCTAGTAAATTGTCGAGATAATAAAGCATTTCAGCCGCTTCATATTGAGATACACCTTTACCGCCAACTAACAATACTTTCGGTGCTGATATTGGACGAAACGAGCTGCTACCAATATCAATGCCTTTGGTGGTTAATCCTGTAACTAAAGCGTTCAGTGGTATTTGGCTTTGTGTAGCAAAGTCAGCTAAAATTTTGCGCCAATTTTCAACATTTTGAATCCCTGCAGGTACAATAATAGTACCAGGGCTGAACGTTTTAACTTCGCCGTTAACTGCCGCGGAGAAGTCTTTAGTAGCCACCTTTGCTTTGATGTTAGCTTGAGCAATTTTGTGTAACAGTTTTGGGGCTAAGAATTCATGCCACTCAAATACATAAGCGTAAGCAGAGTTATCAAATTCGGCTGTTTCTACCACCATTTCTCGCCAAGGCTTATCTTGAGTTTTTAAGCCCCAAGTGCTGCTAACTTGATCAAACTTTATATTCATCGCTAGCGGTAATGTCCAACCAGAGACATCATAAAAGGTATTATCTTTAAAGTTTTTATCTTGATTAAATAAGGCTTTAATTACACGATACTGAGGCTGTGCTAATGGAACATAGTAGCTTTGTTCAGCGATATAGGTGAGTTCATGGCGTTTGTAATCTTGCTTGAGCGGATAAACTTTAATTTGATGTTGCTGCAACTTGCTTAGAAAAGTTTTTAAGCGGTAATTGTCTTGTGTTTCAGTAAAAATATAACCGTTAAAGTTTTCATCACTGGCTTGCTTTTGGGCTTGTTTAAAAAAGTCTCGACGATAATCTTTGAATTTCGCTTGGTTTTTCCATGCCCCTTCAATGGTTGATAACGACGTTAATACTTGATTTTGAATGCCGTACTCAAAGGTTAATAAACCATTCACTGTATCTTGCTGTAGGCCTCGACTACTTGCCTGTTCAAACAAAACGCCAATACCGCCATTAATGTCAGGATAAGTAGAGCCCTTGCCGTAATAAAAGTCGTCAAAGCTTTCTTCGCTGTAATATAAACGATCTTGCGTATCAAGTGCTTTAGCATGATAAGTCGCTAACAACTGCGTTAATTCAGTATTTTTGGCTGGTGTTAATGGATGAGTTCGCGTTGGAATACCGGGCTGAAAGAAATAACTACCGTTTGCGCCCATTTCATGAAAGTCGCCCAAGACATTGGGTTGGTATTGGTGAAAATAGGGTAAACGATTTTGACTCTCTTTTTGAGATAACAACAACCAATCACGGTTTAAATCAAAGCCAAAATGATTAGTACGACCAGTGCGCCAAGATTGATGATGCTCAATATGATTTGGATCCGAATTTTCCGAGATACCGCGATGGGTTGTTACCCAATTTACAAATCTGTCCATACCATCGGGGTTTAAACTGGGCTCTATCACGATAATCGTATCGTCGAGCATATCAGCCACAGCTTTATCTTGTGAAGCGGCTAAATGATATGCCACTACCATGGCAGCATTAGTGCCACTTATTTCATCGCCATGTACACTGTATCCAAGCCAAACAACAATAGGATCTTTAGATGAGGCCGCTATGTCTGAGCGTCTTGCTAGAATATCATCTATATTGCTAAGGTTTTCTGGACTAGAAATAGTGAGTAATACTTGTGAACGAAATTGCGTGGTTCGGCCCATTTCAGCAATATTAACGCGATCAGCAGTTGCCGCTACTTGATGTAAATAACTTAAGATTTGATCATGGCGAGGATGACGTTCACCGATACCAAAGCCTAATACAGACTCTGGCGTAGGTATTGTTTGCTGATAATCACTACCTTTGGGTAAATACGTACTTACGCTGGCACTTAAAACAGTAAACGAGAGACTAAATAAACAAAAAATTACAATTCGACACAGCGATAACGACATACGAGCATTCCTTAATTAGTTACCTGATAAAATAACAAAATTATGGCGTTTGAACTAGTTTTCTTCTCAGAATTAAGGGTTTATCTTTTGGTTAGATAATTTTTAAAATTTTAGCTGTATAAATTATGCCATCTAGGACTAGCGCCAAACGACAGAGCAGAGTAAAATGAAGATACTTGAGTAAAATAGTCGGGTATTGAAAATTCAATGCCTGTAAAAAGTTCCACCCAGTAGTGAGAGTAAACTAGTATGATGATTAACATTTCAGAAACTGCACAAGAACATTTTGTAAAACTACTTTCTGGTCAAGCAGAAGGTACAAGTATCCGCGTTTTTGTTGTAAACCCGGGCACAGCAAGCGCAGAATGTGGTGTATCGTACTGTCCAGCTGACGCTGTTGAAGCTGACGATATTGAACTAAAATTTGAACATTTTTCTGCTTACATTGATGCCGATAGCAAATCATTTTTAGAAGAAGCTGAAATTGATTTCACCACCGACCAAATGGGTTCTCAATTAACCCTAAAAGCGCCAAATGCTAAACTACGTAAAGTAGGTGATGACGCGCCTTTATTTGAACGTGTTGATTATTTCTTAAAGTCTGAAGTAAATCCACAATTGGCTGGCCATGGCGGTGAATGTACTTTAATGGAAATTACCGATGACGGTTATGCGGTATTACAATTTGGCGGTGGCTGTAATGGTTGTGCTCAAATTGATGTTACGGTTAAAGACGGCATAGAAAAACAGTTAATCGACATGATGGGTGATGAGATTAAAGGTGTTAAAGATATGACTGAACACGAACGTGGTGAGCATTCTTATTACTAAACACAATTAGCACTCGTTACAAATGTCATTATTAGAAAAACTTGGCCAAGATCCTCAACGTTCAATGCAGCGTTTTCTCAGAGGACTTGGCCTTTTTATTATTGGCGCTTGTTTTATATTTCTAGGCCTTTATTACAGCCATATTTGGCAAATAATAGGTCTTATTATTTTAGCTTGTGGGTGTTTATTGGCTATTTATGGTTATGTCGGGTTATTTGCTAATCGGTTGTATCATATTTTTAATCGCACCAAGCCATAAAGTACAAGTAGTATAATAAAGCGTTAAAACCCTTAACCCCTAAAGTCGTTAAAATGCATTTTTATTACGTTGATAATGCCAAGCCAAAGTTACGCCACGCGCTAACATAAACACACAAAATGCCGCCCACAGCCCATGGTTTCCGTAATCTTGTAATAACCACCATACGGGGAAAAAGCAGCCAAAGGTAGCAATAAGCATACTGTTTCTCATAATATGTGCTTGCATTAAACCTACATAAACACCGTCGTATAAATAACACCAACACGCCAATAATGGCAGCGCTACTATCCAGAATAAATGTTGCTGAGCATAGTCAACTACGGCAGTTATATCACTAATAGCTAAAATGAAATATCGGCCAGCAAGATAAAATAACACGCTGTAGCAAAGGGCAAAAATTCCAGTCCAGAACAAGGCAATATTTACGCTGACAAACATGCTTTTTTGGTTGTTCTCACCTTTTGCTTTTCCAACCATGACTTCGGCGGCATTAGCAATTCCATCTAGCCCAAACGATATTAACAATAAAAAATTCATTAAAATGGCATTAGCAGCTATAACGTCATCACCTAACCTTGCTCCTTGGAAGGTCATAAAAACAAAGCAAACTTCTAAGCATAAAGTTCGAATTAAAATATCTCGATTAAGCTTAAAGTAGCTAAGTAAAGCTGAGCGCTCAGCTACCTCGCTTAATAAGTGCTGAAAACTGCTAAACAAGCCAATAAACTTTTGCTGAAAGTTTTTAAATACAAAGGCTAAACCAATAAGCAAACCACTGTATTCTGAAATAAGTGTCGCAAATGCCACACCTTTAACTTGCCAGCCAAAGCCCATAACAAACAATAAATCTAAGCCTAAATTTATTAAGTTTGTGGCAATAATGAGCCACATTACGGCTTTTGCTTGATGGTTACCAAGTAGCCAACCCATAATGACTAAATTTGCTAAAGCCGCAGGTAAGCCCCAAATGCGTATAGCACTGTATTCTTTCGCATAAAATTGCACTTGTTCGGAGCCACCGGCAAGTGCTAGCGCTACATCAAGGTAAACACCTTGCAGTAAAATAACGGTTAAGCCAATACTAAAAGCGACAATAATGCCACGGAGTAAAATCAAACAGTTTCTTTGGTCATTTTTTTCACCAAATGCTTGTGCTGATAGTCCGGTAGTCGACATACGCAAAAAACCACACAGCCATGTAATAACTGTAATAATCATCGCACCTACTGTACTGCCACCCAAATAATAAGAATGAGATAAATGCCCGATAACCGCGGTGTCTACCAACCCCAATAATGGTGCGGTAATATTTGATAAAATCATCGGTAACGCAAGTACGAACAGTTGTTTATGCTGTTCTATATCATTGAATTTCAAAAAAACTGACCTTTGTTATGAATTGGGCTGTATCTATAGCGAAAAAAAAGCTATTTTACCTGTGCTTTTAATGTCTCTTATTTTGCAGGAAGATTACCATGAAATACCGTCTCTTGGCAGCATTGTGCTTGTGCTTACACTTCTCTAGTTTTGCTACTGTTATATTGCAATATCATCATGTAAGTGAAGACACGCCAGCAAGTACGAGTATTTCGCCCGAGCAATTTTCAAAGCATATGCAATATTTGCAAGACAATAACTTTAAAGTTGTTGCTCTATCGACGGTAATGGACGCTATACAACAGCAAAAGACCTTACCTGACAAAACGGTGGTGATCACATTCGATGATGCCTACATAGATATTTTAACCAATGGTAAACCTATACTAGATAAACATAACTTTCCTTTTACCATATTTATAAATCCCGGCATTGTTGGACAAAACACTTCACACTTTCTGTCATGGCAACAACTAAAAGCAATGGCTGATGACGGGGTAATTATTGCCAATCATGGCATGGAGCATGATTCACTAGCGCGTATACCAGACGGCGTAACCAGCCAAGCTTGGTTAGCAAAAAATACAGAAAGCTTATTACGCGCTGAAGAAATTATTAAAGCTGAAACCGGCCAAAGTTGGCGTTATTTTGCTTACCCTTATGGTGAATTTAGTCCTGAAGTTCAGCAATGGGTACGTGATAATAATTTTGTCGCTTTTTCTCAACAATCAGGCGCTGTTGGTGTACATACTGACCTAACCAGTATTCCACGTTTCCCTGCATCACAACCGTATGACCAACTTTCAAGCCTACGTGACAAGTTAGAATCATTGCCTTTTAATATTCAATTAAAGGGCGACAACTTGAAAACCATTTTTGAACAAGGTCAAGCAACTTCAATTACCATGACTGTTGAGGAAGAGGATTTCTCGCCAGACCAACTGCATTGCTATATTTCAGGGCTAGGTAGACAAAAAATCGAATGGCAAGATGATAAAACCTTTGTTATTAATTTTAGCGCGCCTCTAAAGCCAGGCCGTGTACGTTGCAACTGTACTGCACCGAGTATAAGTGAGCCAGGACGTTATTATTGGTTTTCAAAACCTTGGTTTATTCTTAAGGAAAATCGTGAATGGTATCCGTTATAACAACGGCGAGATAACTTGGCTAGATAACTTAGCTTGATTACTGGCTATGTAACAAGTTATCCCGTACTTTATCTATCAAAATAAACATAAGCTCAGCCATTTTCACTGAAAACAATGATAAGGGCTGAGCTCAATTTTACTTTTCTGCGTTGAAGCTAAACTCAGTACAAAGCAACTATTTTTGCAAAATCACTCACCAGCTTATCACCTTCAATCACAGGCACTGCACCTAAGGCTTGTTTAGGTTTAAATATCGCTTCAACTTTGCCATTAGGATTAATTAACACTAACGAAGCGCTATGATCAACCAAGTAATTCGATACTGTTGCTCCGTGATTTTCTATGGCATCGCTATTTGCTGGTAAATCAACTTCGGGTTCGGTTATCGCATACATTAAGCCTAAGTTTCGGGCAAATGGAAATAACATGCCATGATCGCCATACAAGGCCTTAAATTCAGGATTAAAATAACCAATATAACTGGCTAGTTTTTCTTGTGTATCGCGCATGGGATCAACAGAAACTAACAGTACTTGGTTGTTATCTGTTACCGCTTGCAAATCATCGTAAATAAAGTTCAATTCTTGTAGCGTTGTTGGGCAAACATCAGGACACGATGTATAACCAAAAAATACCCAATTCCACTTACCTTTGAGCGATTCATTGTTAAACTTTTCGCCTAGGTGATCAGTTAATTCAAATGCTTTTACATCTCTAGCTTGTTGATAATGTAAAGCAAATTCAACTGGTGATTTTTGATTTAGTTGACTAAATAATACTAAGCCTGCTGCAAGCGCACCTAGTGCAACTATTACCGTAACAATTTTATTCATTAGCCCGTCACCGGTAATAAATAGTGATCAAGTAACAAAATAATAAATAACGCCATTAAATGTACAATCGAAAATTTAAAGGTGTCCATGGCAGTTTCCTCATCGGCATTAAACTTTAACTTCCAAGCATAAGCAAAAAACACCAAGTTTAAAACTACAGCGCCAATTAAATATAACCAATTACTCATGCCAACTAGATAAGGCAATAAACCAACAACAAACAATAGTACGGTATACAGTAAAATTTGAGTTTTGGTGAAATTTACCCCGTGAGTTACTGGCAACATCGGAATGTTAACTTTAGCGTATTCGTCTTTACGATGAATGGCTAAAGCCCAAAAATGTGGTGGTGTCCAAGTGAAGATTAATAGCACTAACAATAAGGCATTAGGATGCACTTCATTGGTCATGGCTGTCCAACCTAATAAAGGAGGAATTGCGCCAGCTAAACCGCCAATAGTAATATTTTGTGGTGTAGCGCGCTTTAAATACATTGTATATATAAAGCTATAGCCCACTAAACCGGAAAAAGTTAACCAAGCTGTTAGTGGATTTACTAAGCTGTATAACACAACAAAGCCTACAACAGCTAAACTAATAGCAAAAATAGTAGCGCTGCGAGCTGTAAGTCGGCCATTAGGCAATGGGCGATTATAGGTGCGCCCCATCACTTTATCTATTCGTTCATCTACAATGTGATTTATGGCAGCAGCAGCTGACGATAAAAAGCCAATACCGATCATCGATGGTACTAACACTTGCCAAGGAATAACGCCCGGTACGGATAAACACATACCTACTAATGCCGTTAATACCAACAATGCCACTACGCGGGGTTTGGTTATTTCATAATAATCTCGCCAAACTGGCGTACTAGGTGCGCTATGACTCGCTTCTACCGTATTACTTTGACTCATACTATGCCCCTAAATTTTCCGTTTTAAACTGTATGTCATACTAATTAATGACATCATTAACATTGCCGCTACCACATTGTGACTAACTGCAACGCTCAGCGGTAAAGAAAACCAAACATTACTTATGCCTAAACCTACTTGTACGCTAAGTATAAAACCTAAACTCAATGCTGCATTTCTAAAAAATGGCGACTGAGCGTTACGATATATACTGATAGCAAGCCACATTAAATAAAGCGTAGTTACTATAGCACCAATACGATGCATAACATGAATGGTTAAACGCGATGCATGATCTAAGTGACCAAATTCGTAACTGTCTTTTTCTGGCGGAATAAGGTCTAGTGCATGCTCAAAATTTAGCTGTTGAATCCAGCCATCTTGACAAATAGGCAGCTCAGTACATGTTAACGCCGCATAATTTGACGATGTCCAACCACCTAAACTAATTTGCCCAGCTAAAATAAAAATGCCAATAACGCTAAACTTAGCATATTTTTTCAAAGCGAAATCACCACCGGGTACTCGATGAGCACTCAAGCGCAAATACAATAAAAATAGTAAACATAAGGTGGTAAACCCACCGAGTAAATGCCCCATTACCACCACAGGCATAAGCATCATAGTCACGGTCCACATCCCTAGCGCGGCTTGAAAAATCACCACCAATAATATCAAAATAGGTAAACGCACTGGGCCGCCTTGAGCACGTCGTTTTATCGATAATAGTGCAATCAATAAAATTAATAAGCCTAAAGCGCCAGCAAAGTAACGATGGATCATTTCATTCCAAGCTTTTTGCTGCTCTACTGGGCGATCGGGAAATGCTTGTTCAGCAAGAGTAATTTGTTCACTGGTTTTTGGCACGTCAATAAAACCGTAACAGCCAGGCCAATCAGGACAGCCTAGCCCTGCATGTGTTAGACGAGTATAAGCACCCAAACTAACCACTACTATAGCTAATAGAATACTAACAAAAACCAGCTTTTTAATGTCAGACGAGCTTTGCGTTCTCATATTAGCCAATCCTCGAATATTTCAATAACTTCTTAAAGTCAGCTAATATCGACTTACCAAACTGCGGTAATTGTTTATCACTTTTTGGCGGTATATGGCTTAAAATAACGTTACCTAAAGGGTCAACAATAAGTACTTGAGATTGCTTTATTTCTATTTTTGCTAATGCTGGCATAGCTTGAATATGCCATTTTTTACTATTAATTTTTTCTGCTTGCGACGTCGTTAAGCCCGCTTGAGTTAAAGCAACGGGTTTTACGCGTGGCATTTCTTTACCAAGTGCAATATAAGTATTGTTAACGCTAACTAATACTTTTTCGCACTGTACATCGCACTGCGCAGGTAAGGTGTACAACATTAACCATTGATGCTCAAAGTCGTCGACATTCAATCCCAGTTTTGCCAACGTTAATTCATTAGCAATTAACTGCCCTTGGTTAGTTACACCATAATTAAACCATTGTTGATTTAATGCTAATTTAGCTAGCACAACGGGGATAATAAATACCGCTAAGAGAATTAGCATACTGCGGCGCGATTTATTTAACTCTGAAGAACTCATACAACTCAGCCTTTTTTTCTTATTATTTAATGTCGGTATTTTCTACTCTACTTGCTAATGTATATTTATGATTCGTTTAGTTATTTATGCTTAGTCATTTTTATCGCTGCCCAAATCATTAAACTGATCCAAGCCAATGCCAAACTAAACCATTGAAAAGCGTATCCTCGATGCTTTTCAGGTGGCATTACGATGGGCTGCCAATTTTTTTTATAACCCAGTGTTTCTTTTGTATCTAAGTAAACAACAAAGGGCAATAGTTTCTTGTTGATTAATGCCGAAAATTTATCTAATTCAATTTGTTGTACTCGCAAAGGCCATGTTGCATCAGTTAAGTTTTGCGCTTGTAATTGAATGCCCACTTCAATTTCTCTTATATGGCCTGAGATTGTGTGCTGTCCGGTTACCGGTGTTATTTCAGGCAAAACATTTCTGTCTATAGACCCTTGCACCCAGCCTAAATTCACTAATATGGTATCGCCATTACTTACAATAATTTGATACACCCGATAACCTAATCGCCCTTTGTCGGGTTGATTATCAAGTAAGAAAACTTTCTCAGCATCAAAAGTACCTGTAAGCTTAATCGGTAAATCGTTAATGCCATCTTGTAAGCCTTCAAGTGCTTTTACTTGGGCTAATGAGAGAGCATCACGCTGACTTAATGCTTGTATACGTTCTTGGCGTTGCTCTTTTTCAAGTGCCCGTTCAATTTGCCAAAATCCGAGCTTGATTAATGATGAAAATACTAGCATGGTAAATATAACCATTAGCCAATTAAGTTGCTTTAACTTGTGCTGAATTGATACCAGATTCATAGACTACCGCATGTTCACTAACTAAAAACAGACTATAAAAGAGAGAATGCTGTGTTAATTAAAATTATTGTTGTTGGCTTACTAGCCTTTATGATTTACAACTTATTTAGGGCATTGTTCATTATGAATAAAAATGATCCTGACAAGCCACCTATGTCTAAGTTTATTGGTCGCAGGGTAATAACATCGGTTGTGATAATTTTACTGCTAGTACTTGGCATATACACTGGGGTTATCACCCCAAACCCTCGCCCTTTCTAAATAGTTGAAGGTACGGATTACTTTACCGTACCTTCAAACACTTACACGGGCTGCATAACATTGCCGTTATTCATAACGTTAAATGATATAAACAAAAACAAATAAAATTACCCAAACTACATCAACAAAATGCCAATACCAACTTGCGGCTTGGAACGCAAAGTGGTTTTTCGGGGTAAAATGTCCTTTAAATACGCGGATCAGCATAACCAATAGCATAATAGTCCCTAAGGTTACATGCATACCATGAAAGCCGGTCAACAAGTAAAAGGTATTACCGTAAATGCCACTATCTAAGTACAGCTTCATTTCATCAGCATAACCATGTGCATACTCTAAGCCTTGGCAAAACAAAAATACGACACCTAATACCACGGTGAGTCCTAACCAAAACTTCAATAATCCACGTTTTTCTTGCTCGAGTGAAACATGAGCAAAATGTGCTGTAATTGAAGAAGTTAACAACAAAATAGTATTAATTAATGGTAAGCCATACCAACCCATAGCAGTGGTTTCAGTACCATCAGGCGTTTTAATTAACGGCCAAGTTGCCGTAAAGTCTGGCCATAAAATGGCTGCCGTTGCTGCATTGTTTCCTGCACCATCAAGCCACGGTACTGAAAAAGTACGGGCGTAAAGTAAGGCACCAAAAAATGCCGCAAAAAACATCACTTCTGAAAAAATAAACCAGCTCATACCTTGGCGGAAAGAGTTGTCCATTTGATGACTATACTTTCCAGCCATTGACTCGGTAATAACATTGTTAAACCAGCCAAAAACCATATATATAATCAAAGCAATACCGGCCAGTAAAACCCAACCGCCACCGCTAGCTTCAGGATTATTTAAATTTGAAACATAATTGCCAGCACCCACGGCAATTAAAAACAGCGCTATCGCCCCAATTATTGGCCATTTACTTTGCGCTGGTACGTAATAACTTTCGTATTCTTTGGTTGTCATTGTTGTTCCCCTCAATTAAGTGCCAAGCACTTAAGAATCAACTGAGCTTGTAATATCGTATAAGGTGTAAGATAACGTGATGGTTGAAACATCGTCTGGCAAGTCTACATCAACATAAAATTGCAAACCCATTTCAACATCTTCACTGGCTTTTAGCGGCTGATTATTAAAACAAAAGCATTCAATCTTTTGAAAATAAACCGCAGCCCGACCCGGTGATACTGACGGCACGGCTTGGCCAACAATATTACTAACCGATTCATTCTTCGCGTAAAACTTTACGACCTTACGCTCACCTGGGTGTACTTTTACTTCGTTAATCATTGGCTCAAACCGCCAAGGAATACCCTTGGCGGTTCTTGTCAAAAATTGCACCGTAATCGTACGTTCGGTATCTACCGATACAGCATTGTAACTTGCTGCCACATTAGACGTTTTGCCGTTTAAACCTGTGATATCACAAAACACGTCATATAACGGTACCATCGCAAAACCAAAACCAAACATGCCAAAAACGATGAGCATCAGCTTTTTAACTGTTTTTTTCACTGATGCATCATGTGTTTTTGCTTGTGTTTGTTCCGACAACTTATTTTGCGATTCGCCGTTAGTCATTTTATTTCCAATTAATCAATTTTTGGTGGTGTTTCAAACGTGTGATACGGCGCAGGGCTAGGCACTGTCCATTCCAATCCTTCTGCACCATCCCAAGGTTTCGCCGGTGCTTTGTCGCCACCTCTAATACACTTGATAACCAATACCAAGAAGATTAACTGTGAAAGTCCAAAAGCAAAGCCACCAATACTGACCCATTTATTAAAGTCAGCGAATTGCAAAGCGTAATCAGGAATACGACGAGGCATACCCGCTAATCCTAAAAAGTGCATAGGGAAAAACAGTAAATTCACTGAAACTAGTGAACACCAAAAATGCCACTTACTTAAGGTATCGTTGTACATGTAGCCAGTCCATTTTGGTAACCAGTAATATGCGCCTGCAAAAATAGAGAAAAGCGCACCGGTAACCAATACATAATGGAAATGAGCGACCACAAAGTAAGTATCATGATATTGAAAATCGACTGGAGTCATCGCTAGCATCAAGCCAGAAAAGCCACCAATAGTGAACAAAATCACGAAGGCAATAGAGAATAGCATTGGTGTTTCAAAACTAATTGAGCCACGCCACATAGTTGCCGCCCAGTTAAAGACTTTAACACCCGTTGGTACGGCAATTAACATGGTGCAATACATGAAAAACAGTTCGCCAAATAGTGGCATGCCTGTGGTAAACATGTGATGCGCCCAAACAATAAACGATAAGAAGGCAATCGATGCCGTTGCGTAAACCATAGAGCTATAACCAAACAGTGGTTTGCGCGCAAACGCAGGAATAGTTGTAGATACAATACCAAACGCAGGCAAAATCATAATGTAAACTTCAGGATGACCAAAGAACCAGAAAATATGCTGGAACATTACAGGGTCACCACCACCGGCGGCATCAAAGAAACTGGTACCAAAATACGTATCGGTTAACACCATAGTTACCGTGCCCGCGAGCACCGGCATTACCGCGATTAATAAGTATGCTGTGATGAAAAATGTCCAAACAAATAATGGCATTTTCATGTAGGTCATACCTGGCGCACGCATATTCATAATGGTAACAACGATATTAATTGCGCCCATTATTGAGGAAATCCCCATAATATGTACCGCAAATACAAACAGTGCCGTACTACCGTTGCTGTAAGTTGTTGATAATGGTGCGTAGAAGGTCCAACCGAAATTTGGCGCGCCACTTTCTAGAAAGAAAGTCGACAATAAAATAGCGAACGCAAATGGGAGAATCCAAAAGCTCCAGTTATTCAATCGTGGCAATGCCATGTCTGGCGCACCTACCATCATAGGTAGCATCCAGTTAGCTAATCCTGTAAAGGCTGGCATTATTGCACCGAAAACCATGATAAGACCGTGTACAGTCGTCATTTGGTTAAAGAAGTCAGGCTCAATTATTTGTAAACCGGGCTGAAATAACTCTGCGCGGATAACCAGCGCCATAACTCCGCCAGTTAAAAACATAATAAATGAGAACCATAAGTACATCGACCCGATGTCTTTGTGGTTAGTAGTATATAACCAGCGTTTCAGGCCGGTCATTTTATGATCATGGTGATCACCGTCATGTGGATCATGTTCTGATTGATCATTAATTACATCTGTAGTCATTTTAACGCCTCCCTACTTCGCGCTAGCAGCAACATCTGCTGGCTGGACTAAATCACCGGTGTTGTTACCCCAAGCATTTCGCTCATAAGTTACAACCGCAGCAATTTGCGTTTTAGTTAATTGGCTAGCAAATGCCGCCATCGCTGGATTTTTCTTACTGCCATTCAATACCATGTCGAGATGTACTTTTACGTCACCTTTAATAATTGGGCTATTTACCAGTGCAGGAAATACCGGTGCCATGCCTGTTCCATTTGCTTGATGACAAGCAGCACAAGCATTCATGTAAACTTCTTCACCCATGGTCATTAATTCAGCTTCGCTATAAACCTTGGCTAAATCTTCGGCAGGTATAATTTCTTCAACTACTTCTGTTACTTGTTCTGTAACATTTTCAACGGCATCTTCAACAGCGCCTAAGATACTTGCATCTTCACCGCCCGATACAGCTTTAACATCAGCAGCTTGTACCGCATCGCCAGTATTATTACCCCAAGCATTACGCTCGTAGGTAACCACTGCAGCAATTTCTTTTAAGCTAAGTTGCTTGCCGTAACCTTGCATACCTGTGCCCGCTTTACCATTGAACACAATATCTATGTGCTCACTAACTGGGCCTGTAGTTGCAATGGCACTGCCTTTAAGTGCTGGAAATGCTGGTGGTAAACCTTGGCCACTCACTTGATGACAAGCCGCACAATAAGCTGTGTAAGTGGTTTCACCCAGTTGCATTAACTCTTCTAAAGGTACAGAAGCATTTAATGACGCAGCTTCAGCAGCGGCAGCATTAGCTTTAAGTTGCTTTTGTTCGTCAAGCCAAATGGCGTAATCTGCTTCAGACTTAACTTCCACAACAATCGGCATAAAGCCATGATCTTTACCACATAGCTCAGCACACTGACCGCGATAAATACCGGGTTCATCAACCTTAGTCCAAGCTTCGTTAATAAAACCTGGGTTAGCATCTTGTTTAACTGCAAATGCTGGCACCCACCAAGCGTGAATAACATCATCAGAGGTAATAACAAAGCGTACTTTTTTGTTAGTAGGAATCACTAAATGGCGATCAACCTCGAGCAGGTAATTTTCGCCTTTATCGGCTGAAGTACCATCTTGATTTTCGTACTGCTCACGCGGTGTAGAAAGTACGGAATAGAATTCGATATCTTGATCGAAGTACTTATAATGCCACTTCCACTGTGAGCCGGTAACTTGAATAGTTAAATCGGCATCATCGTTATTTTCCATATCAATGAGCGTTATCGTGGCGGGAACAGCCATAGCGATTAGTATGACGACAGGGATTGCCGTCCAGAGAATTTCAACTTTTGTGCTTTCATGGAAGGTTGCTGGCTTAAAGCCCTTTGATTTACGGTGAAATACCATAGACCAAAACATGGCTCCAAATACTACAACACCAATAGCAGTACAGATATAGAGCACCAGCATATGTAAATCATATACGTCTCTACTGACATCCGTAACGCCTTTGGTCAAATTCAGGGGCATATCTGCCCAAGCTGAACTAGACAACAAGCCCCCTAGCAACAACAAACCTAGGTTACGTCTTTTCACTCGACATCTCCTTTCACCCTTTTAAGGCAAAACAACACGGTTTTATCATAAATCCCGGCTGTTTTACTCATACATTTATTATTATTTAAGTGACGTATTATTCGACAACGGTCAAGTACGCCCTATTGTTATATTTGTACGTTTTCTAGACTAGAATTACTTAAAAGTTGATCGGGGTCAATTTAAAATTTCAAAAGCATTGAAAATAAAAACCAATAAATACAATAGAGTAATAACCCTAAACTGAGTGAAAGGTCCATTTCTAAAAGGATATACTGAATGTTTATTTATTGTTCAGCTGGCTTTTTTTACACTGAATAATAAATAATCAACACCACAACAAAGCTGTATAAAAAACCTACAACACACGAAAATTTAAAGTGAAATGTGTATTTTAGTCGTTAACAAAAATAAGATAAAAATGACGGGGAAAAATAGATAAAAAAAACAGATTAAACCGAATGATTTCAACAAAACAAACGAGTTTAATCTGTATTATATTGTAAGATTTAAAGTTGCAGGATTTAAAATTATCGAAAAACTTAACGTTTTATAACAATTACATCCAATCGGCAGCTCTAATTACACCGACTGCCAACCCTTCAATATTGAACTGCTGCGAACGTAAGTCCACTTTAATAGGTTCAAAGTCTTCATTTTCAGCATGCAAATAAACCACGTTGCCTTCACGTTTAAAGCGCTTAACGGTTACATCGTCTTCAACCCTGGCTACAATAACTTGGCCACTTTGCACATCAGTTGTTTGGTGCACGGCTAATAAATCACCGTCTAATATCCCAATGTCTTTCATGCTTTCGCCATTAACACGCAATAAATAGTCTGCAGCAGGATGAAATAAACTACCATCAATTTTATAATGTTGCTCTACATGCTCTTGCGCCAATATAGGTTCGCCGGCAGCCACACGCCCAACAAGCGGTAAACCATCTTCTTCCATAAACTCTTCTGCAAGGCGAATACCACGCGATGTACCAGGCAACATCTCTATATAGCCCTTTTTCGCCAGTGCCTTCAAATGCTCTTCTGCGGCATTGGCTGACTTAAAACCAAAATTAGTCGCAATTTCAGCACGTGTTGGCGGCATACCTGTATCGGCGATTTTCTCTCTGATCAGATCAAATATCTGCTGTTGTCTAGGTGTTAAAGGGCGCATTTTCATTCCTTAAGCGACTGATGGTTAAGCCTGTATTTTTAAACAGTATTACTGTTATTGTATACAGGCCTAGAGTAAACGCAAGATTTTATTGTTTAATACATAAGCGAATGGGCTGATTTTTAATGAAAGCTAGCGCTTTAAGAACTAAAAAGACCGCCAATAAGATAATTGGGTCGGTGATAAAAAGATTGAATTAGCTATTTATGGTTTTAAGATTATTGAATAATATAATGTTACCTAAGCTGAACTCTGGATAATGAGTGCTGGATAATGAGTGCTTGATACTCAAGTGCATCAAAAGCTTAGGTGCTAAAGTAAATGCTATAGCAAGGTGAACATCACGAATAGTCACCATCAATGCTTCATTTTATGCCATTTCCAAGGCAAACGTTTATGAATAGTGCGCTATTTATTGACGTTTTAACCCAGATAACGGGTTTAAAGGGAGCATTGAGCAAGTGCCGCTTATCCAGAGTTCAGGTTACCTATTTTAAAATTCCTTCGGAGCCACAATGCAATCTAAAGCTATTAATTTTAAAGACAAATTCACTAAGTTTTCCGAGCAATGGTCTCCTCGGGTAATTGCTGAGATGAATGATTACCAGTTTAAATTGGTTAAAGTTGAAGGTGAGTTTGTTTGGCATGACCACCCAGATACTGATGAAGTATTTATTGTTATTGAAGGCGAACTCAACATTGAATTTAGAGAGGGTGTTGTTACCTTGTCTTCAGGTGAATTATTTGTAGTCCCAAAAGGTATTGAACACAAGCCGGTTGCGGCTACAGAATGTAAAATTATGATTATTGAGCCTAAAGGTGTGGTAAATACCGGCGGTGAAACAACTGATCTTACCGCTCAAAATAACTTATGGGTTTAAGTGTATAAATGAATGATTAATTTTTTTGGTTTTATTAATGGATTATCAAGTTGAGTGGATTTAATGAATAAAGAAGAGTATTTAGCAAGTTGTAAAACTCAGTTACTTACAATTTTTAAGCTCGCTAAGAATCATCAAAAAGATGATCAGCAAAAATTTCGTACTGAAGGGTTTATTCAAGCGGGTAAAGTATTAGGTATTATTTCACATAAAAATGCTGCTGACTTAATGGAAGAAGCTCATTTCGAGGTGTTTAACGAAAGCATTGCTGCACGTAAAAAACGAAAAGCTAACTTAAAACAGGCAATTGAAAAAGGGGATGATAGTTATATTAATATTCCTGCGCTCGAACGCCTAAAGCGTTAAAAAGACTTAGAATATATTTTTACTGACTACTTCATGTAAAAGCCGCCCGGGTATAGCTGCGGCAAATACAGCAGAAATAATAGTACCAATGTAAGCACCTAGCATACAGCGAATATGTAAACGCTTGCGACGTTTTCGGATCGCAACAACTCCAACTGAAACACTAACAATAACGACAATAGCAAACAAATGCAGCCAAGAGAGACTACCTGTTGGCATAATGAAAAATGAACTAAGCGAAGTCAATAACATTAAGCAAGCCCAAATTTTGCCATTTATTTTGTGAAATCGTGTGCCTTTGCTTAACACTAAATTTAATAGACCCAATAAAATAGCCGGGATCACTACCAGTAGATGTATTTTAATGGCTATGTCCATGCAAACCTCGCTTTATTTTAAATAGGCAAAATATCTAGTCATCATATTTAGTAAATTCAAATCTATAAACTGACTACAAAAGTTATTACTTTCTAAACTTCACATTTGTCATGCTTCATGCACTGTTATGTGAAAAATGACTAAAGCACGATAGTTTATTCTGTGTTTTAGTTCAATCTAGCCAAACTTAAAGGTGTAAGTTAAAATCAACTAACTATTAAAGTACTTTTTGCGATAGATATTAACTATGATAAAAATTAGGGATCTAGAATACCTAGCTGCTATAGCTCAGTATAAACATTTCGGCCATGCGGCAGATGCTTGTTTTGTCAGCCAGCCTACATTAAGTGGGCAAATTCAAAAGCTAGAACAACGACTTAAATTAACATTAATAGAGCGGCAACCTCGCAATGTTATGTTAACGCCAGCAGGCGAAAAATTAGTACAGCAAGCTCAACAAGTATTGAATGCGGCAAATAATTTTGAAGAAGCCGCAAAAGCTTTATTAGATCCGCTTTCAGGAGATTTGCATATAGGCTTAATTCCCACGCTGGCACCTTATATATTGCCGCACATTATGCCTGAGCTGAATAACAACCTCACAAAAATAAGCTTTTACCTTCATGAAAACAGAACGCAAGATTTACTGCAAGAATTAGAAACTGGCAAACTTGATGTTTTGATTCTGCCTTGGCTACCCGAAATGGCACGTTTTGAACGCTACGATTTATTTAACGAGCCTCTGGTAATGGCTACATCTGCATCTCATGCAATGGCAGAGCGTTCATTTGTAACCTTTGATGATTTACATAATCAAAAAATTCTCACCTTAGAAGATGGTCATTGCTTAAGAGATCAGGCCATGGGTTATTGTTTTAGTGCCGGTGCGGAAGAAGATCATAGTTTTCGCGCTACTAGTCTTGAAACTTTACGTTACATGGTAGCAAGCAATATGGGTATTACCTTATTACCACAATTAGCAACGATGAATTATGCACCACAAAAGCATATTCATTATATTCCTTTTCAAGAGCCTCAACCGATTCGTGAAATTGTATTGTTATGTCGAAGTGGTTACGCTCGCATGGAAAGTGTTAGAGCGATAGTGACCCATATTCGCCAAGCCGTAACAGGTTTGTTCGATTAGCACATAGTCACTTAATGTATCATTTAACTTAACGTGCTCGTACTTGAGTAATTTTAAAAATAAAAAACGCTATTGTTTTCACAATAACGTTTAAAGATTCAAGAGTTTATTGAATATTATGCCGCAGCTTCACTCAATTTTTCAGTGTTATCTAGTGGATTAGGTGTTCTGATTAAATAATCAAAGGCACCTAACGCCGCCGTTGCACCACTACCCATGGCAATAATAATTTGCTTAAACGGTGTATTGGTAACATCGCCAGCCGCATAAACGCCAGCCATATTTGTTTCACCTTTTTGATTAACCACAACTTCGCCACGCTCTGTTAACGCTACCGTGTCGGTTAAAAATTGGCTATTAGGCACCAAACCAATTTGTACAAATATACCGGCAAGCTCTATTGTTTCTTGCTCATTGGTCGCACGATTCAAGTAATTAAGCCCGGTTACATGTTTTCCATTGCCTAACACTTCAGTCGTTTGTGCATTAACAATAATGTCAATATTCGGCAAAGAACGTGCTTTGTTTTGCAATATAGCATCAGCACGTAAAGTACTATCGAACTCTAAAACAGTAACATGCTCAACCAAGCCTGCTAAATCAATGGCTGCCTCAATACCTGAATTACCACCACCAATTACTGCAACTGACTTGCCTTTAAACAAAGGGCCATCACAATGAGGACAATAAGCAACACCTTTACCGCGGTATTCTTGCTCACCGGTTACATTCATTTCTCTCCATCTCGCACCAGTGGCAATAATGGTTGAGCGTGTTTGTAATGTTGCACCATTTTCTAATTCAACAGTGATTAAACCACCTTCAACATCACTTTCAATAATATTTTTTACACGTTGATTATTCATAATATCAACATCGTAGTCGTTTACATGATTCTCTAAGCTCGCCACCAGTTTTGGACCTTCGGTAGCACTTACAGAAATAAAGTTTTCAATCGCCATAGTGTCTTGCACTTGGCCACCAAACTTATCAGCAACAATACCGGTACGAATACCTTTGCGAGCACTATATATTGCAGAGGCTGCTCCTGCAGGGCCGCCACCTATAACTAATAAGTCAAAAGCTTCTTTATTGTTTATTGCTTTCGCTTGTCTTGCACCGGCATTAGTATCTACTTTATTTAAAATTTCGGTTACTGTCATTCGGCCTTGACCAAACGCTTGTCCATTAAGGTAAACCGCAGGTACTGATAAAATATCACGTTTGTACACTTCTTCTTGGAATAAAGCGCCATCGATCATTACATGTTGAATCTGTGGGTTAATGGCGGCCATCATGTTCAACGCTTGCACTACGTCTGGGCAATTTTGGCAACTTAAAGAAATATAGGTTTCAAAGCTGTAGTTTCCTTCTAATGCTGCCACTTGTTCGATAACAGCTTTATCAAGTTTTATTGGATGTCCGCCACTGTGCAAAAGAGCTAACACAAGTGAGGTAAATTCGTGCCCCATAGGTACACCGGCAAAACGCATTTCGCCACCTGTTTTAACAGATTTTACTAACATTGATGGCACACGTTCATTGCTTGCATCTGCTTCAACAACAGACACTAATGGCGACATTTGTGCAATTTCTGTCACCAAGGAATTTAATTCTTTTGATTTTACGTCGTCACCTAAAAATACTGACAATTCAACAGCCGATGTTAAATTTTGCAAATAGGTTGTTAGTTGTTGTTTTAAGTTTGTATCTAACATGGTTTATTCCTTCGAAAATTGTGATGAATATGATTTAAGGTATTTTGCTTTTACGTTAAATTTAGCCGCGACATCTGTATATCGCGGCAATATTATGCTTAGTTTAGATTTTGCCAACTAAGTCTAAAGAAGGTGTTAATGTATCTGCACCTGGCTGCCATGCTGCTGGACAAACTTCTCCGTCATGTTCAGCTACATATTGTGCTGCTTGAATTTTACGAACCAATTCTTTTGCAGAACGACCAATACCTAAGTCATGTATTTCAGCAATTTTAATTTCGCCTTCAGGGTTAACAACAAACGTACCACGTAGTGCTAAACCATCTTCTTCGATCATGACACCAAAATTACGAGTAATTTTACCTGTTGGGTCACCAATCATTGGATATTGAATCTTACCAATAGTGTCTGAACTAGCGTGCCATGCTTTATGAGTAAAATGTGTATCAGTTGATACTGAGTAAACTTCAACGCCCATTTCTTGTAACTGTGCGTAGTGATCAGCCATATCGCCTAACTCAGTCGGACATACAAAAGTAAAGTCAGCTGGGTAGAAGAAAAATACTGACCACTTGCCAGCTACATCAGCTTCAGAAACTTCAATAAAATCGCCATTGCTAAATGCTGTTGCGTTAAATGGTTGAATAGTTGAATTGATAATTGATTGGTACATGTGTATCTCCACTTGTTTAAAAAAATGAGTTCTTGTTAAGTTGGGAGAATGATACGTCGTAATTTTAAATAGGAACAATCGTTTGAATTTATAACATCAATAGGTAAAACCTATTAAAATGTATATGCATGTATATATGTGACTATCCCTGTCTTGAAATATTATTGATAAGTTAGAGATAGAGGTTACTGGTTTTTAAGTATTAAAGACAAAAAAAAGCGCCCTTCAAATGAGGGGCGCTTGTCATAAAACACTAATACAAAAAAATAATAAAAACAAAATCGAGGGGGGAAATCTCTTGCTAAGTAAGAGCTTGTATTTATGATTAAGTTCAAATTAATTTAACTTAACTATTTAATGCATTTAGTTGAAGTTAAGTGTGCTGCATTTGTTTACTTAACCTGAACTCTGGATAATGCGTGCTTGATACTCAAGTAAATCATAATCTTAGGTGATAAAGTAACTACTATAGCAAGGTGAACATCAGAAATAGATACCATCAGTGCTGCTTATCCGGAGTTCAGGTTAATTATTTTAAGCAAAAAAAAGCGCCCCTCAGTCGAGGTGCGCTTACAATATAAAAACACTAATATAAAACAACAATAAAAACTAAATCGAGGGGGAGAATCTCTTGCTAAGTAAGAGCCCTTAACTCTAATTTAGTTCAATTAATTTAAGTTTTATTTAAAGTAAATTCTTAAATCTTTGATATAAACTTTATTTTTACCAACAAAAACAATCTATTAATTATTTTCAATAACGTTAAATATGAATGAGTTGTTGTTTGTCAGCAATTAAATTAAGTACTTTGGTGAGTTTTTTCGCGAGGTAACCAGATAATAACTTCGGTTGCTTTGTTATCAAGGCTAATTCAGCTTCGGTGATGGCAACATGGCAATCAAATATATTGTTGTTTGCTCTAAGCATTACGTCATCAGCAAGTTTCTCTACTGTAAGTTTTTCATTTTCAGTGCTTAAGTGAGTAAGCTCAGCCAGAGCGACAAGATAAAAATTTATCGACATAATATTCGCTTCATCGCCATACCAATTTGCGGTCATGGTGTGAAAATTTAACTGCGCGGATAGTTTATTCGTAATAGAGAGTATATTTTGCACTTCTGTCGCTAAAGCATCACTTACTTTAATAGAAATTGGCAATGTTTCATTCATAATATCCATGGGTATTAGAGCTCTAATAAAAATAGTGATTTATATAATAACGAGTTTTCAGGATAATTACCGCGGTTGTTATATTATCGTAAACGTAAGCGCCGGAAAAACAACCAAACTTTTATATAGTTTACCTTGTAATCAGCTGTTTATAATTTTATTGTGGCTGATTTATTGCACTTTTTAATCATGATGACAATAGACTTACAACCAATATTAACAAGCGATAGACTGTTGTAAATAGCCGTTTAGTGAACAAAATCTAATTAGAAATATAAGTTCAAAACCACCTTTTAATGGAATTGTAGTGGATAAAAATATTAATAAAACAAATAAATCCCAAACTAAATCTATAAAAAGACCATTTAAGTTATTTAATTTGAGTCATAAGATTCACAAATGGTTGATGCTATTTATTGGTGTTCAGTTTGTTATATGGTCCGTTACTGGCGCATATATGGTGTTTTTTGATATTGACTATATCCATGGCGATAGCTTGGTAGTTGCGCATCAAAAGGCCATAAAGCCAGAAAACTTAACATACGCTACCGCTAAGCTATTTAAAAAATACCCCGATGCTAAAAATTTAAGTGTTGGCTTGTTGGTTGACCGAGAAGTGTATCGCTTCAAGATAGCAAAACAGCAATTTATTATTGATGCAAGTAACGGTGAAAAGCTATCCCCGTTAAATAAAAGTACTGCAATTGAAGTAGCAAAATATCATTACGCGGGTAAGGAAGATGTACTTAATGCCAAACTCATTTTAGCAAACCCAGAGTTTGGCTTATCGGCGCGGCACCTACCGGTTTGGCAAGTCGACTTTGATCACTTCTCTGCGCCTGCATTATTCATTTCAGCTAATAACGGCAAAGTGGTCAGTAAACGACATCGATTTTGGTATATTTTTGATTGGATGTTTCGCCTACATATTATGGATTATGGTGACGAAGAAAACGCTGGCAATTGGCTGTTATTTTTTATCGCCATACTTGCGATTTTTGCCGTATTCAGTGGCTTAGTATTAACTTACTTTAAAGCAATAAAACCAAGATTAAATACTCGAAAAACCTTAGGTAAATCCAAGAAAAAAAGACCTAGCAGTCGCTCTTCTGTTGGAGGTAAGTCATGATTATCTGGATAAGAAAGATTCATAAATGGGCCTCTTTGCTCGTTGGCTTACAAGTTATTATTTGGGTCGTTAGCGGTTTAGTATTCAATGTAATCGATCATCAAAAAGCCCGTGGTAATACTTATCGTCAAGCTTTAACGCCAACAGTTAGCCTAAACGTAAATTTAATACCGGTTGAACATTTATTAAACGCTTATCCAAACACTATTGAGCTTAATCAAACCAGTATTCTCTCACAGCCTTATTACTTGTTAACTCAACAACAAGGTTTATATCGTCACTTTAGCAATAATTACCATATCGTGAACGCCGTCACAGGCCAGTTAACCTTAGTGGATAAGCCATTAGCTATTGCGATTGCCAAGGCAAGTTATAATGGCCCAGGTGACATAACTTCAGCTACGTTAATCACCCCACCTATCGCCGATTTTATTAAGCACAAAAATCCCAGCTGGCAAGTTAATTTTAATGACAAATTAGCTACCAGTGTCTACGTTGAACAAGGCTCAGGGCGTGTTATTGGACATAGTAACAGCGATAAACGCTTTGCAGATTTTTTCTATATGTTACATTTTATGGATTACGGTAGCGCGGGCAACTTCAACACGGTTCAAATTAAGTTGTTCGCTTTTATCACCTTGTGGCTAACCTTAACGGGACTTATTTGGACAATACATTTATTACGAAAAGGGAATTATCGCTTTAAGAAATAGTAAAAATAGAAGGCCTAAAAAATAAAACACTGTGAATGTTACGAAATTATCGTTTTTTATACCTATCTCTACTTATACGAACCTATGCCACTGATTTAATTAAGGTAAATTAATGGCTATTTTTCAAGATTAAATTCGAATTCAACCTCAAGTATTTGGCTACTGCTATTTTCTTTAGCGTAGCGCCACTGTGTTAATGCTTTTTTTGCTGAACGAACTAGCACGCGATCGACTTGCTTATTTAAATTTGTAATATCAACGGCTTTGCCCTCATCTGAAATAATATATTGCAATTTTACCGTGCCTGACTTTTGTTCATGAAGTGCTGATTTAGGATATTCAGGCATCACTTTATGTATCGGGTTAATCGCAACTAATTTTGCATTAATCTTGGGTATTTTAACCAACGGGTTAAACACTTTTTGAGCGGGTAATTCTGCTTTTAACAACACAATTTGTTCTTGCTTAACAAGGCTATTTCCTAACGTTTTTGGTGGCAAACTCTCTGGTTGAGGCGGTAACCTAGGAGTAACGGGTAATAATGCTTCAGCTTGAGGTTTAACCTCGCCTAATTCAATTATTCGAACAGAGTGTGGTTGGTAATGCTTAGCACTATTGTGCGCAGGTGGTGCGGCAAAATGAGTGACTATCGCCATAATACCAAAAGACGCTGCCCCACCAGTTAAAAGCAAGGCTAACGTGTGCCAAGGGGAGCGCTTTACATGCATTTTTTTAGTGCTATCTCCCACGAGTTCTGGGGCTTTAATTTGATCTTTTCTTTGTTGATAAAGCCCAGAAAGCTCTTTATCGAAGCTATCGGCACTCATGACTGACTTCCTATTAAGTGGTGTAAATTATTGCGTGCATAACGTAAACGGCTTTTAATAGTTTCAAAGCTATCGTCGGTTAACATTGATATTTCTAACACTGAAAAGCCCTCTTGCTGAAAGATAAAAGCCTCCTTTTGTAAAAAAGGCAATTGTTCTAGTGCAGCATTAAATTGCGTTAATCTATCAGCAGCTTGAATAGATTTCTCCAGGTTTTCTGTTAGCACTTTATTTTCATCTAACAATTGAACCTGCCATTTTTTTTGACGACGAAACTCATCAATTAGGCTATTTCTTGCAATGGTGAACAACCAACTTTTTACATTGGTTTGAGCTTTGTTACGCCCCTGTGTTTGCATAACTTTTAGCCAAGTTGTTTGCACTATATCTTCAGCTAACTCTTTATTAGATTGACTCAACACATAGTGATATAACGACAGATGAAATTGTGCAACCAGCAAAGACAAATATTTGTTTTTACCGGTTGCCAAATAACTTGCCAGCAACTTTTCAGGGCTAGATTTTGGGTTGTACCAACCTTTTATCATCGAAGGTAACTGCAAATTATGATCCTAACTTTGTTGTTCCATATTAAACGCTAGCTGTACTGTTAAGCCTTGCTGAATAGTGGTTTCTCCAGCTTCTGATTTTGCGCGATACTTCCACTTTCTTAACGCTTGTTTAGCGGCTTGATTAAACACACGCTTTGGTTCTGCGTCAATAACTTCAATATTAGTAACACCGCCTAAGGCATCAATATCAAATCGCAACTTAACCCAGCCTTCAATACCTTCTCTTGCCGCAACAGGGGGATATTTTGGATTAATGCGTACAATAGGTCGAGCATCACTATCGCGCTTATTATTATTTAGTAGCAAGCTAGTATTAGAGCTTGCTACTTTAATCCCCTGATTATCATACTTATAATCTCCTATAACACTTGTTTCTATTACGGGCTCAAAAGTTTTTGGCATAGGTTTAGGTGCTGGCGGAGGATTATTTTTAAATACAGGCTTAACTTCAGCCGGACGTTCCTCAGGCAATTGAGCCACCTCAACAATTAAGCTCGGTTGTGCTTCAGGTGGTAATACTTGATCGTTATTGACCAAGTATGCCATAAAAGCAAATAAACCAAAGGTTGTTGCACCCGCAAGCGCTGTTATCGTTATTATATTTTTCATCGTTTTACCCCAATATTTGATAATTTTAAAGTGATATAAATTAAAGAGGTGTGAACACACGCTAAGTCAGTGGCCAGTATCTAACTTATGAGTAAAACGATTAACTTGTACAAATGGGGTTAAAATAAATTAATTAATTTCAAACTAGATAAAAGTAGATTATCGACAACAATTTGCAGCGAAAAATAATATTACAATTTTTTTAATTGGTTAATTTGAATTTAACTGCGCTGCGGTTACTATAGCTGCCCAATGTAACGTTTAGAATAATGACATGACAAAATTAATTAGCCTATTTGTGCTAGTACTCTCGATAGTAAGTATTAATAGCTTTGCTGAGACTTTAAAAGTAGCCTCATGGAATATCGCTTGGTTAGGCTCGCATGAATATAATCAGCGTAAAGACACTGATTATCAGAAACTAGCCCGCTATGCTCGTGAGTTAGATGCTGATGTTATTGCCCTGCAAGAAGTTGAAAGTGCAAAGTGGGCGGCAAAAGTGTTTGGTGATGAATACGACTATTTCTTTACCACTAAAGACTGGGTGCAACGTGTAGGTGTTGCGGTTAGAAAAAGCAGTGGCTATAAAGCCACAGCGATTGAATATAAAGAACTAGATCAAGGATTAGCACGTCGAGGTATGGACGTTACCTTAACTAAAGATGGTAAAAGTGTGCGGTTATTAGCAGTACACATGAAATCAGGCTGTTTTGATAAAGCGCTAGACCAAACAAGCATTGCAAGCATGCCAAACAGCAATGAAAAAGAAGTTTATGCCAAAACCGCTTGTGCAGAACTTGCCAAACAAGCTATTCCTTTAGAAGCATGGGTTGATGCGCGCGCTAAAGAAGGTGTACCTTTTATTTTATTAGGCGATTTTAATCGTCGTTTTGTTAAAGATATTTCATTAAACTTCAGTGAAATACAAGGCCTATGGCAAACCATTAATGACGAAGGTGCAGAAACCCTTTGGGCACCTACGATTGCGGCTGAATCAAAATGTTGGGGTGGTTATTATAAAGACTATATCGACCATATAATTTTTGATCCAAAAGCCAAAGCACAATACGTGGTAAATTCATTTGAACAGCTAGTATTTGAACAAAAATATACCCGCGAACTTAGCCAAACCTTGAGTGACCACTGCCCTATTTCAATTGAATTAGCGCTTTAGTTTCCTAAGCAAAACCAACATGGCATTTTAATGTTGGTTTTGTAAAATTGTTATTTATATTTTAGCCGTAGTCCTGCTGAATTAGCATGCTTATGGCAATGAAATTGGAACACCCCGTGAACGATAAAAACAGCTTAGAGAATGAATGTGTAATTTTATTGCATGGTTTAGCTCGCTCAGCACATTCCATGGATAAAATGGCAGAACGCTTAACCGCTCAAGGATATAAAGTGTTGAACATTGATTATCCTTCACGCTCATACTCTATTGAGCAACTGGCAGAAAAAACCATTTCAGACGCATTACTACAGTGCGAGGGTATGCCTGTAAGCTTTGTTACGCATTCAATGGGTGGCATTCTAGTGCGACAATTTTTAAGTAATCATACGGTTAAAAACTTAAATAAAGTCGTGATGTTAGGTCCGCCCAATAAAGGCACCGAGATTGTTGATAAACTGAGTAATATACCTGGGTTTCATCTAGTTAATGGCGACGCCGGCATGCAATTAGGTACAGGCGCATTGAGCGTACCTAATCAGTTAGGTAAAGCTAATTTTGATGTTGGCATAATTGCCGGCACGCAAAGTATAAATTTAATTCTCTCATCGCTTATCCCAGATACAGATGACGGTAAAGTTTCAGTTGAGAGTACTAAGGTCGAGGGCATGAATGATCATATTGAAATGCCCACTACCCATGTTTTCATGATGCGTAATGACGCGGTAATCGAGCAAGTTCTCCATTACCTAAAACAAGGTAAGTTTGAACATTAGCTAGCCCCAATTATTCCTTTTCACGCATAAATTTTTTCCAGACTAAAGTATAATTGCTTGTACTAATGGCAATTTTTATCTTAAGACTATAATAAGGTATATATCAAAAAAATATGCGGTGAATAATATGTTTACAGCTCGACACCTAGCCACGTCATTAGCACTTATAAACGCCTTTATAATTGCGTTACTCATGTTCGTATTAACTGAGGTTATCGAAAACATAAGTTTGTTAATAGCGGCTATATCAATAGTGAGTTTTTTTATTCTCCTGTTCAGTATAAATTTTTGTGTAAAAAAGACACTCCAAGCGCAACAAAACACCCTCATATCAAGTTTACAATTAGATCTTTCAGCTAACGACACATTACAGAGTGTCCTTAGTCAGCAAGCCAATAAAACACGCCTGGCGGGTAAAAATATCGATAACAAAGCCAGTAAACTTGCCATTAACTCTGCCGAGGTCAGCTATTTTCTTGATCAACTCAGTAATGCTATTGAATTATCGAGTAAAGATGTTGAACGCCTTGCAAGTTCTGCACATCAAATGTCGATAAGCATTAAAGTAATGAACGAAAATTCGATCATCGCATCAAAGCAATCAAGCCAAGCTATGACCGAAGCTTCGGCAAGCTCTGAGCAACTGAATGACAATGTAGAAGTTATAAACCAATTAAATGCTGACGTGAATAATGCCGCCGAAAAAATTAAATCACTGTCTCAAAATGCCGCTGAAATTCAAAATATCACAAATGTAATAGATGCTATTTCAGGGCAAACTAATTTACTTGCTTTAAATGCCGCGATAGAAGCAGCAAGAGCTGGAGAACAAGGCCGTGGCTTTGCCGTTGTTGCTGATGAAGTCAGAGCGTTAGCCTCAAAAACTGCTGAAGCAACAGAAAAAATTGGCTCTATGTTAAACCAAATTAATGAAGAAACCTCTCAAACAACCCATGTAATGGCGCATGTAGTTGAGCAAAGTCATCGTATAGTCAATAGCATGGGCCCTTTAGCCACTTCATTGAGCGATGTGAACCAACAAATGAAAGAGTCGACTGATGCGAGTAATCATATAAGCGACGCACTTCAGGAGCACAATACTACCAGTAATGAAATTTCTTTAGCCATTACAAACTTGCATAATTTTTTAGTCGAAAAAAGCCAAGAAACTCATATTGTTTCAGATAAAGCAGCTGAGCTTTGCCAAAGTACAGAGTCAATATTTATTGAGCTTTCAGAGTTTAAAACTGGCTCTAATATCGAAAAAACTTGTCAAATAGCACAAACCGCAGCACAGCAAGTAGGCGAAATGTTTGCTGAGAAAATACAGGCGAATATCATCAATCAACAAGATCTTTTTAACTTTACTTATCAAAAAATTGCCAACACTACTCCGCAGAAATACCATAGTAGTTTTGATGATTTTACCGACAAATACTTACCTGCCATTCAAGAGTCTATTTTACAAAACAACACCGATATAGTTTACGCTGGAGCCGTAGATATAAACGGATATTTCCCAACCCACAATCAATGCTTCTCAAAGCCGTTAACCGGTGATATTACCACCGACACTATGAATAATCGCACAAAACGCATATTTGACGACAGTACAGGTAGCCGCTGTGGCTCACACACAAATAAATTTTTGCTACAAACATACAAGCGTGACACAGGTGAAGTAATGCATGACGTTTCTGCGCCAATTTATGTTAATGGCAAGCACTGGGGCGGATTTAGAATTGGCTTTACTGCGCAATCGAGCTAAGCACATATACTTTCGTTAATTCAGCGTTCGATTTTTAAAATTTTTCTGAGGTAAAAAAAACAATTTAGCACGTCAAAATATCTATAGCGCTTTTAAAATAAGCATTACAAGCCAATCACTAAAATAGCTATTGTGAAGTTATTATGAATGTTGCAAATTAACTATACCAATGCATCGAAAATTTAGTATGGTGTTATTGAGCTTTAGCAGTATTTAATGAATCTAGGTAGGGGAATCAAGATGAAATTATTTAAAAAACTAGTGCTATCAACCTTTATTTTATCCGGTGCTTTTTCAAATATTTCAACAGCTAATGAAATGGAAATAACCGCTAAATCACAAATAATATCAGCCGACAGTAAACTTCGTACATATACAGGCGATGTCAGAATTGCCTTTAACAACGGAAACCTATCGACTAAATCTAGCCATGCATCTTTTAAAGATGGTCAAACCGTAATGGAAGGAGATGTGGAGATTATTCTCAGTAATGCTATTGCCAAAACTGAACGAGTAACCTTTACCCCTTCTCAACAAGGCTTAATCGCACAAATGGATAAAGTTACCTTTACCTATAAATAGTAATAAGTGCTTTACGTTAACTTTATTCTTTAATGCGATAATCGAATTAAAAAAACCGCTACATGATGTTTTATATAAACGTCATGTAGCGGTTTTATCTTATCACTTATTTGTTGGTTTACTGTTGAGTCACTAGCGCTAGTCTTAATTCGTTCAAGGCATCTACAGCGAAACCTTGATCGTAAAAGTATAATATTTCACCTTTATTATTTAATAATACTACGCGCGTATTTGCGGCATTTTCATTACCTGTAAAAGCTTGAATTTTTTCACCGTCTTCATAAATCGTTACCACACCTTGCCATAATGGTTTTGGTATTCCTGCTCGCATGCCATTATCGATAACTGTACTAAACATTTCAGGGAATAAGCCTTGAATCGTTGGCACTTCATAAACCTTAACCTTGGTATTTGTCACATCTAACGCAATTAACCAGCGGTCAATATCAAATTGAGAGTTTTGTACATAACCAATTAATAACAAAGTTAATTCATCATTAAAGTCACCAGGAATAGACACTGGCTTTTGCGCTAATGTGGTACCAACCACAGCAGGGAAAGTTTGACCGGTAATGTCTTTATTAGCATACTGAGTAGTACAGCCAGTTAATAAAAAAAGTAAAACCAATATAGAAATTTTAAAACGCATTTTTACTACTCCTTAAATTATAAAGAGCTATACGTAATCGTTATGAGTTTGGTTCACTTGTGAACGACTCTTAATTTAAATACCCGATAAAGTCTAACTTATACCAAGTTATTAACTCGCTAATTCGGTATTTTTAGCACGGGTATTCAAACTAATATTTTAATCGAACAATGGAGCCGATTATTCATTATTATTTTGTTTTAGTTCTCTTAATCTTTCACGATATTTATCGCGCGCCAGTGCTTGCATGTCAGTCACGGCATCGCTTTCGTCAACAATTTCTCGCCCTAGTAAAGTTTCAATGGCATCTTCTAAGGTAACAATGCCTGAAGTTTGGCCATATTCATCTTCCACAGCATAGATATGCATACGATTTTTAATAAACAAATCTAATAATTGCTGAACGGGTAGTTTCTCTGATACTGCGCTTAGCGGTAAAACAAACTTACTAATAGCTTCTCCGCCTAAACCGTTACGTTCAGCTTCAAACAAATCACCTTTAATGACTTTGCCAGTAATGTCATCAATAGTGTTGCCGTATACAGGTATGCGAGTAAACTGCTTTGTTTGCTCGTGGTTAAGCGCATCGGTAACAGTAATATCTTGATGCAACATGTGCACAACGGTTCTAGGCGTAAATACATCGCCTGTGCGCAACTCTCGCAAATTTAGCATATTTGATAAGTATTCATTTTCTTGAGAAAACAAACTACCGTCTTTATAACCTAATGACGCTAATGCAATAATTTCTTCGCGCGTAATTTCGTTTTCTTTACCTTTTTTAAACGAACGTGTAAGGCGAGTCGATAACCAAACCAAGGGGTAAACAATTCTGATTAACCATGTAATGACATAGGCAGAAGGTACCGCTAAGTTACGCCAGAAAGTGGCACCTAAGGTTTTAGGAATAATTTCTGAAAAATATAAAATAACCAAGGTCAGCATTACGGCAATTAAGGTTTCCCATTTCTCACCAAATATACCAATAGCCTGAGCACCAACACCAGCCGCGCCCATGGTATGAGCAAAGGTGTTAAGAATTAAAATACTGGCAAGAGATTCTTCTAACCGGGTTTTTACTTTTGCTAAAACTGCACCGTGTTTGGGTTTCTTAGTTTGCAATTGCTCAACAAAGCTAGGCGTTATTGATAATAATACGGCTTCTAGCACTGAGCACAGAAATGACACGCCAATAGCAACGGCTAAATAAATAAAAAGTAAAGTCAAAAAATAATTCCATGTTAATGAACGTTAGGTTACACCCACAAATACTATCATATTGATGATGTGTTTTTTAGTACGTTAAATTAATGTATTAGTATAGCTTACGTTAAATTCATCTAAAATATGGCATGCCCTATTTCGATCTATGCCTGTTATATTTTAAAAGTGTATTGCCTCGTTAAGTATCAAAGACAACATTTGCTTAAGCTAAAAATCATTATTTACACAGCAACGCCATTTTACTCTTTAAAGGTGTAGCTGAACTTAAAAATTAAGCTACATCAATAATAATAATTTCACAGTCTTGCTGAACTTTAATAGTAACAAATTTTTGCTGAGTTACCTCTGCGCCATCACCTTTTGCCATTTCAACTATTTGCTGCCCATTGCCTAAAGTAAATTGCCCTTGCGATGCAATAACATAAGCTTGATGCGTTATCTGATGAATTATCTCGCTGCCTTTTACTAATTTTCCAGCAAATATACGTGCATCTTGTTGAATAAATAATGCTTGTTGGCGATCTTCCACATAGCCCGAAACAACTAAAGGTAAATGGCTATTCGTTGCTTTTTTTGGAAATGCCATACTGTCCCAGCGTGGCGCAACATTATGACTGTTAGGTTCGATCCAAATCTGAAACATACTTGCCGCTTGAGAGCCCTGATTAAACTCTGAGTGCCAAATGCCTTTACCTGCACTCATTACTTGTACTTCACCCGCCCCCGTAACGCCCTTGTTTCCTCGACTGTCTTCATGAGAAATAGCCCCAGAACGTACAAAGGTAATAATTTCCATGTTTTTGTGCGGATGTTCAGGAAAACCACTATAAGCTGCGATCCGGTCATCATTAATTACACGTAAACGACCAAACCCCATTCTTCTGGGATTATAATATTGTGCAAAACTAAAATGATGATGCGTATCTAACCAAGCATACTTAGCTTTACCTAACTGTTGAAATGGATAATGTTTAATCATTTTCTACACCTTTATACGGCAATAGCCCGTTGATAATTAAGCAACGGACTCTTCATTAAATACCGAAAACCGAGCTATTTAAGTCGATTACTAATAAGCTGATCTGCTGAGTACTTGCCAGCGCCTGAAATGGCTAATGCTAAGGTCATCGCTAATAAAGCCAAAGCAAACTCATAGCCATTGTTCGACATAAATAAACCATTTGCTAAGTGCACTTTAACAATAGCAACCACCATAGTTATCGCCAAAACCGCACTCGTAGGTCGAGTCAATAATCCTAAGATCAAAAGTATACCGCCAAAAAATTCCGTGCTGCCAACCAATAATGCCATTAAGTAGCCTGGTCCTAGCCCTATTGAGTCCATCCATTGCCCAGTGCCTTCGAGACCGTAACCCCCAAACCATGCAAATAACTTCTGTGCACCATGTGCCGAAAAAATAACCCCTGCAATGAGGCGTAAAGGTAGGGTAGAAGTACTGAGGTTTGTTTGTAATACTTTCTTAATAATTGAACTGTTCATGGCTTTATAAATCTCTTTATTTGTTTAAGTTGCGGCTATTCTATGTGTTGTAATAAGATTGAATAACCCCTAAAATTCGTCTAATTCATTCAAAAATTTTGAACAATTATTTAAGGTTATAAATATGAAGGGACCACTGTTAACGTTAGAAGCCTTGCTGGTGCTCGACGCGATTGATAACAGGGGCAGTTTTGCTGCAGCAGCCGAGCAATTAAACAAAGTACCTTCAGCGTTATCTTACATAGTTCAAAAACTTGAAGAGCAACTCTCAGTAACCTTATTCGTTCGACAAGGAAGGCGCTCAGTACTAACACCCGCTGGCCAACATTTACTATTAGAGGGTAGAAAAGTTCTCGAAGCAGTGAGTAAAATTACCGAACAAACACAAACACTTGCACATGGTTGGGAACCCAGCATTAAAGTCGCTTTTGACTCCATTATGGCAATAGAGCCCATAATGCAATGCCTGCAACTATTTCTTCAAGAGCACCCGAATGTAGAAATTGATCTATGCGAACATGTAATGAATGGTTCTTGGGAAGCATTAGTTGAAAACAAAGTCGACCTGCTTATTGGAGCTCCAAGCCCTGTGCCGACTCAAGCAGGTATTAGCGCGATAAAAATAAGCGAGCATAGTAATGTTTTAGTTGCCGCTAAAGGACATGAATTAAGCCATATTACGCGGGCTATAACCTACAATGATATTGCTGACTATCGTACTGTCATCGTACACGACTCATCAAAAAATACCGTGCCTATGTCATTAAACATTATTGACCAAAGCCGACATTTTTACGTGGCTAGCGTAGCGCATAAAATTGAAGCTATTGTTGCGGGTATTGGCGTAGGGTTTTTACCAAAAGATCGTGTTCTACCATATTTAATAAGTGGTGAATTAGTGGCATTAACAACAGAGCAAGTTCATCAAAACACTGACTTATTTCTTGCCTGGAAAACGGTTAATAAAGGTAAAGGTTTATCTCGGCTACGTGCATTAATGTTAGCGCAATACTCAGCGACTCAAACCTCATCTATAAAAATATAATCTACAAAAACTAAACCACTATAAATTCATTGATAAAAAGCGTTTAGCTGCCTCATTATTCGCTAACTCAAGGCATGCGTTACGCGTAGTTAAAAATATTATCCCAATGATGATCTAACGTTTTTTTCGCCTGAACTAAATCAACACCATGATAAACACCATTTTTTAATACCACCAATTGCATACGCTCGAGTTTATTCAATGCATCAGGAATTTCAAAATCTAGCTCACATTGATACTTATCTTTAAACCATAACTCTATCGCCTCATCTAAAGCTTGAGACGTTAGGCCAGTTTGGCTTTTCAATAAAAAACTATAAGCGAGTATTGCTTCTTTAAAGTCTTCTTCTTCTGCTGCATCAATTAAGGTGTGAAAAACACCGGCGTTATTATCTAGATTTTTAAAATAAAGGTTGTCTGAAAGCGCCTTCATAAATTTAATTTTTCTGTTCTTAAATTTACTCCACTCTTTAAATATAAAACCAGCAAAAACCCCTAGCCCAAGCGCAAAAGAAATAAAGTGCTGTTGTGTCATTTCTACCGCTTCTTCGCGCCAGCCTATCCAAAATCCCAGTAATGCAGCAAGTAATAAAATTGACGCGCCAAGTTTAGTGACTAACACCACAGCGCCACCAACCACGGCTGAAGCACCAATAAAAGCTTTATCAATGGGTCGCATACGCACCTCGCTGTTTGGAAATAACATTTCTAAATCCGCTTTAGGCACATTTTGAAAAAGCTTAACTATGGTTGAACCTGGCTCAAAACCCATTAAGGTTTTTTTCTTCGTATCGAAATGCGCTTGGTCTTTAAAGGTAATAAATATTGCTACGCGATCGTAGTTAGTAAAGTTAAGCGTTTGTTTTCGTAAGCCAAATAATGAAGTTATGGTTTCAGTTACTTGTGACTCGCCTCGACGGTAGAAAACCACTTGTTCAAAGTCGTCAAATTCAACTTCCAGCCTCACCTTAAATAGTGACTCTTCTGTTAACGCATCTTGTAGGTCTTGTTCGGTAATTTTTTCAAAATTAGCCGCGTTAAGAACATCGGCAAAATTATTGGCAAAGTTCGCCTGACATTGCGCTTTTTGCTCTGTGGTATAAGGTTCTAGCTGTTTAGTATCGGCATTAGGATCAAAGGGTGCGTAATCGTTTTTTAACGACTCTAAGGTTTTATGATATTCAACATGCAATGAGTTCGACAGCAGGTCACAAAATTGTCGAAATGATAATGAGTCATCAAGCTTAAGCTCACGCACACACATTTCAACAATATCTTGTTTTCTATAAGGAATAAAGCGATCAGCAGCCATAGTAAAATTTTAAGTAATGTCAGATAGTTAGAGTGTAAGATAATTCGATATATATTGGAATGTGAATATCTATTGTAGATACGCGAACATAAAGCACGCATTAACTTTCACATTTTCTATTTTTAAAAATACCACAGTTTTACTGACATAGAACAAGTTAACACAAATATTAGTCACTTTGCCGCCCTGCTAAATTACAATTTAACGTTTAGCAGCGCTATAATATAACCACAATATGTCTATTGAATACTGGAGTTAAAATGAGTGTAGCAAGAGAGCAAGTGTTCGTTTGGAGTAGAAATATTAGACTTTTTCACTGGATTAATGTCGTTGCTATTAGTTTACTCATTGCGTTAGGTACCATGATTTTTTTTAGCAAAAATTTTGGTATCACTGGCGATGGAAAAGTGTTGTTAAAAACAGTGCATGTAATTGTAGGTTACGTTTTTGGATGTAATTTAATCTTTCGTTTAGTTATTGGGTTCATTGGAAAAAGCTACGAGCGCTGGCATAAAACCCTGCCCTTCAATCGCGGCTTCAAAACTGAACTTGCTACGTTCAAGCACGGTAAAAATCTCACTTACAAAGGACATAACCCAGCCGGTAAATTAATGGTATTCGCACTACTTTCAGTGATGACAATACAAATGATTTCAGGTCTTGTTATTGCCGGTACAGATATTTACTACCCACCTTTTGGGCATTATTTCGCTGAAAGCATTGCCATTGATAAAGATAATTTAGCCGCAATAAAGCCTTACTCGAAAGAGAATGTAGATGCCGAATCTTTTCAAGCCATGCGAGATGTAAGAAAACCTTTTATTACTGCGCATGTATATGCTTTTTACTGTTTTTTATTGCTTATTCCTTTGCATATTTTAGGGGTTATTATTGCTGAAAGACGAGAAAAAAGCGCACTAGTTTCTGCCATGTTCAGTGGCTATAAATATCTCCCTATAGTGAAAACTAAGTCTAAGTCGCAGAATGAAGCAAAAATAGCAACAGAGAATGCAAGCAAAATTGAAAGCAAAAATAACGCTGATTAACTTATTATTGCCGAACAATTAACCATTAGATTTATGTATTTTCTCCCACGTATCATTAACTTGTGATTGCGATAAATTACTTTCTAAATCAATAATACTCAACGGCAAATTTAATACATCAATTGCAGTGCTTTTTGCCGATAATGGCTGTTTTAATGTTGTACCTACCCAAGTGTCTCTGCCGGCATTTTTTGCGGTATAAAGTGCTTTATCGGCAATATCAATGCAGTCTAACCAAGAAACTTCTTCTGGATTATGGCCACAAAAAGGAAATGGTACAAAACCTACTGAGCACGATAATGAAATTTCAATATTTTGGTTAATAATAAAAGGTTTTTGTTTAATTTGCTGACAAATACGCGCGGCTAGCTTTGTCGCTAAGTCTCGTGATGTTTCTCTTACCACAAACAAAAACTCCTCTCCGCCCCAACGAATTAAGTAATCACTTTCACGCGCTATTTTTTTCAAGCGCTGGGTAAATTCAATCAGTACAGCATCGCCAGCTTGATGCCCATATTGATCATTAACTTTTTTAAAGTAATCAATATCAATTAAGAAAAAGATTAAATCAGCTCCTTCAAGCGCGAGTTTCTCAGCCGGTAAGTTATGATATTTTCGATGCGTTAAAGCTATTTCCGCAGGCATATTACGATCTAAAAATCGGCGATTATTAATGCCTGTTAGTGGATCTGTTACGCTGACTTGCTCAAGCGCCTGTGTTTTTATTTCTAATGCTTTAGTAGTTTGTTCAAGTACTAAAGTACGTCGCTTCACTTGCTCTTCAAGAAATACTTTTCGTTTATGTAAACTTGATGTCCGTAGACGAATAAACAAGCCTATTAAAACTAATATAACTACACCCAGTAAGATCTTAGCGATCAGGGTTTGATACCAAAATGCTAACACCTCAAAATGCAATATTTTTGACTGTTCGTTCCAATGGCCCAAATGATTAGTGTTTTGTATTTCAAGTTGGTAATTACCAGGAGGTAACGTGGTATAGGCAGCTATTTTGTGCTCTGCATCTGTCATTATCCACTGTGAACTTAATCCAAGTAAACGATAGCGATAATTTATTAATTGGCTATTAATGAAATCAAGCGAGGTGAATTCAATGGTAATTTTGTTGTTTTCGGCTGGTACTATTAAAGGTGATGCATTATCTTGTGTTAAAAGTGCGCCGCTGTAGGTTTGCCCCCCAACAACACTATGTATAATCACTAAAGGTGCAAAACTATTGTCTGGCTGCCAAAGGCTTGGTTCGATAATGGTTATTCCACCACTACCGCCAAAAACTATCTCAGATGCTGAAGTTTCAATGGCCGCTTGACCGTAATAAGGCGCAAACAGTTTGCCATCATGAGCAGATAAAGGCGTTACCGCAAAGTTATCAATATCAATTACGTCTATGCCTGCAACACTGCTAACCCATACTCGGCCATATTTATCCGATTGCATTGCACGAACAACATTACTTGAAAGGCCTTGTTTTATATCTATTTGTATAAAGTTCACGGGGTGATCTTTGTCTTGTGATACAAAAATACCATCACCTTCGGTGCCAATCCATAATCGGTCATGTTGATCATAAAAAAATGACGAAATAAAATGATCAAACCTTATGTTTGATTGCTCTGCTTGTGGCAGTTGGTAAATAACTTTACCTGTTTCATCAAGCCAATTAATACCTCGCCAAGTGCCAACTAATATTTCGTTATTACGCCCTTCACCAATAACAGAAATACGCTGATCGGTTAATTTATTTGTCGAGGTATTAATTTTTTTTGATTGTGTTAGTTGATTTTTATCTACCCTAAAGCGCCACAGGCCATCTGTTCCGCCAGCCCATAAATAACTATCGTTAAAATATAAGGCGCCGGTATAAATGCTATTATTTCGCTCTCCAGTATCTAACTTTTGTAACTTTGACTGCCAATATTGGTAAATCCCCCAATTACTGCCAATAAAATTGTTATTTGAAGTTTTTACCGACAAAACTTCAACCGCACCACCAGGTAAAGCATTATTAGGATTTTCAGCATCAACACCAATATTTGTTAGAAGCCCCGTTTGAGCATTAATAACATCAACACCCTTTTCTCTAAGACCAAGCCAAATGTTACCTGTGTTATCTTCTACGACTGAATTTACATTCATATCTGATAAACCATTAACATGGCCTACATCACCGTATATTGTTTTAAGCGCGCGTTTTTTCGGGTTATACGAACTTAAGCCTTTATTAGTAGCAAGCCATATTAAGCCATTTCTCGCGGGGTATATTTGCCAAATTTCATCATTCGCTAAGCTGGTATCAATTAATCTATTATGGCGCATTCTTTGGCTACTATTTTTTGCTAAATCTAGTTCAACAACCCCGCCCCCAAAACTGCCTAACCAAATAACGCCAGGAGATATCTCGGCAAGTGCATATAACCACTCTTTAGTAGCAAACGCCTGAGTTACCACTAATGTTGAATCTATTTTTAAAAGTCCATTCTGGGGAGTAGCAACAAAAATGCTTTCATCACTTGTTTGTAAAAGTGCTGAAATACGTAAACTGTTTGGTAAAAAGGCGGTTAAATCGAACGACGAGAATGTAGCTTCATCTACTTGTTTATAATAAAGCCCTTGGCTAGTGCCAATCCAAACGGTATGGTTTTTAGCGTTTAATATACTGAAAATTCTTAAGTTTGGATTTGCTAAATATAGCTTTTCAAAATACAACTCACTGGTTTGGTCCATCGTATTAAATTTAAACACGCCTATTTCGGACGCTATCCAAATAAACGAGGTATTATCTTTTGTTTCTATGGAGATTTTACCTACAGCCGGAAGCTGGTTTGCGAATAGTTTGATCGATTTAAAATTTCTAGTGTAAGGGTCAAAACGCATTAAACCTATACTGGTCGACATCCACATTATGCCGTTAGGGTCAGCCACCATCCCGCTAATACTGAAGTTTTCATCGTTAACTGTAGTAGGTACATTTTCGAAGTTTGTACCGTCAAAGCGAACTAAGCCATGCGTAGTTACCAACCACACAAAGCCGAGTTTATCTTCGCAAATAGTATTAATAGCGCCATGAGGCTGGCCTTGGGCTACAGAATAGTTTTTAAATATTTTATCGTGCCAATGCCATCTTTCAACATCAGCGGCTTTCGTGAAGAAAGCTAGAAAAAGCAATATGAGGAATGTAATACACTTGAAAAGTTTATACATAAATTTACTTCAAATTATTTATTATTGATTTGAATATTTTTATTTTAAAACCATGTTAACGACTATTTGAGATAAGTACTAGCGATAATGGTTACACTTTCTTAGCTAGCCTGCACCATTACGCTGCACAAGAACGATATAGAATTCCAATAAGTTAATAATGTCTAAAACTTCAAGTTTATGTGATATTAATTATTACAATATAAGTCTTTTGTAAGTAAAGTGAAAAATGAGAAAAGCATTAAGAGAAAAAATAATGACTGTCTGCGATAAAAAAATAGCCAGTAAAGGCAATGAAGTAGGGCTTTCATTTTATGCCTTTTTCGCCAATAAAAATGATACGCCTGAATTACTAATGGAAGCCGCAACCTGGTGGATACAAACACATCAATTAGATCACTTTGTTAAAGCGCATATTATTAAGAAGATGATTGAAGATGGCGTGTAATTAACATTGCAGCTATTTTCTCAAACGACCAAAACGCATTAATCACTAACAAAAATTATTATAAAAGGAATTATACGTGAATACAGTGCCAAATTATCAAGAATACACGCTCGAAGAACTGCAAGAAAGCTATAAGCAACTCGACCAAAGTGCCTACCCTGAAATAGCTGAAAAGATTAAAAAAGAAATCGCCTCTCGATTAGTTGATATTGAAAGTAATGAAGCAACTAATAACACAGGTGAAAACTACGTTACCCCTAAAGGCAATTGGTTTGCCTTGCATTGGCGCGGCTTATTATCACTAGAAAATAGCTATTGGATAAATGTATTTGCCATTGGCCTGATCCTTTTATATATAACCCCACCACTGTTTCAACTTTTAGCGGATAGTAATGCCTCTTCTGAATTAAGAGGCTTGGCGATTATCGTTTTCTACATAATTATAACAGGCATCTCTATTTGGCAACTCGTTGGGCTATATCGTTCGGCTGATAAACACCCTGCAAGAGGCGGCACTCAGGGCTGGGCAATGATAGCTAAAATAATGGTGTTTATTGGCGTAACTCGCTACTGCTTCGACATGTATCAAACTGGCATCCCTTTTATGCTAGCAAGCAGTAAACTTGCCGTTGGCCAATCAGAACTTCCCCCCGTAACCATTCGATTGATGAATAATGGCACAGAAATAGAACTGCAAGGCGGATTCGAGTTTGGTACTGCAGCGCAATTATCACAGGTATTATCTGATAATCCGCAGGTACAAATTATTCATTTAAACAGTATTGGTGGCCGTTTAGTTGAAGCAAATAAGCTCGCAACTATCGTCAAAAATAAAAATTTGGTCACTTTTACTAAAATTCAGTGCTTATCAGCCTGCCCTATTGTTTTTCTAGCCGGAAAAGAAAAACTACTCGGTGAAGGGGCTAAATTAGGTTTTCATAGCGCCTCGTTTGGTGGCGTATCTGGTAGCGAACTAAAAGAATTAAACAACGAGTTACTTACGCAACTTGAACAAGCCAATGTTGCCCCTTGGTTTGTTCAAAAAGTATCTAAGGTAAGTGCCGATGACATGTGGGCTCCAACTGAAGAAGAATTAATTAAAGCTCGCGTAATAGATAAAATTGTCGACTCGCAAGACTATGCGATGAGTGGCGTTACCGACTGGCAAAACCCAACAACAATTGATCAAGAGTTACAAAAACACGAAATCTATAAAAGCATGAATGTATTCGATAAAGAAGGTTATGCCGCAGTACGCGAAAAAATGGTCGCGTTTATTCAAGATGGCACGCCTTTAAATACCATTCAAACCACTATTAATAATTACCTTTATGTTGAAAGAATAAATCACTATATGCAGTTAGGTGGCGATAATGCAGTAATAGAATATATGGATTCACAAATTGCTCAAATGGAGTTTTTACAAGAAAAATATCCCGCCAAATGTGCCTTCTATACTTACCCTGAGGTATTCGATATTAGCATTGCTGATGATATTACTCGTATAGTACCGGCAACAATTAATGAAAAAGAAACCCTGGCTTTAAACTCACTTATTCAATCTCTATCAGTCGATAATTATATAGTTGATCCAACAGAACAAAACGAACTAATTACCCAAGTAATCAATAAAATGATCGCTTTTGATGCCTCTTATGGTGATGTACTAGGCACGCCAACAGATTATAAAAACGAGCCAGAAAAGCTATGCGCTGTTGGCATTATGCTAAACAAAGAAATTAACTTATTACCAAAAGAGAAAGCTGGCGCTTTGTTGAGAAGTTTTTTCTTAACGCAATGATCCGCTATGAAAAGGTTTAGTATTTAAGAGCTTATGTATGTCAGGATATTTTACATAACGCTTTTAACTGATCTTACCTCAAAGTATAACCGAATGAAAAAAAAGAATATTTTTCATTTGGCTTATTTTATGCTTGCTTAACAATTGTTTAAATACACAATAATTACAATTATCTACTAACATTCACGGATTAAAACTAAAAGAGGGATTAACATGAGATTTAAATTATTTAAAATAGTTATTACTGGTTTATTTATAACCATGTGTAACGCGGCAAATGCAGGCTTGTTACTCGTTGAACAATATGACGACTATTGGTCAGCAGACGTAAATCTATTAATAAATTACGCCAATACTAACAATGCTAGCTCGTCTGCACTTTCGGAAGTTATTGACTTTACGGATGATCCTGCAGGATTCGCTGGAGCAATTCCTGGCAGCAGCCCATGGCCTTCGGCAAACGGCGCAAATCTAGGTAATTCTCATCCACTTAATAACACCTTTTTCGCTCGCATTACTGGCGAGTTTTTCACAAATACCGCAGACACTTATTTCTTTCAAACTTTTAATGATGATGGTGTATTTGTATTTATAGATGGTGAACTTGTTATTAATGATCCGAACGAACATCCAGAAACTCGTTTCGAAGGTTCTAAATTACTCGGTGTTGGCAGTCATTCTGTTGAGTTGTACTTTTTTGAGAATGGTGGCGAAGCATCATTAGAGTTTTCAGTTGCAGACTCATCTAGAGTTTTTACCCATTTCAACGACCCATTAGGTGCTACTACTTTGGTGGCTGCTGTACCAGAACCTTCTACACTTGCAATTTTTGCATTAGGTCTTATGGGTTTAGCATCTCGCCGATTTAAAAAATAGTCTAAAATAAATTTAGCTTCTCGGTATTAGAAAACATCAATTGTAGTGATTGATGTTTTTTTATGTTTATTTTTTGATAAATTTAGCATCTACATGCTTAAAAGTGTTTTTTTTAAAAGCCACAGCTGGCGAAATATTTAAATACCGATGAAATGCAGTTAGGTTTTATTTTAAATGAGTGTCTTTTAAACTTACCTAATTTAGTTTCGTATATGTCTATAGCTGGGAAGTAGATATATCGTTAGAAGGCGATAAAGCAATTAATCCAATAAAAGCATTTTCGTTTAGAGCCGTTGGTATTGAATAATATTCAATCCATTTACTAGCCTCAGGGTTCAACTCATCATCACTATACAAGTGATAAGTGCCAGCAATAATGGTAGTTGCTATTAAAAACCCTATTTTAAATTTCTTTATAAAGTCCATTTTAATTAGTGAAAATGTAATAGTAAGTGATAATGACTATATGTTAAATTTCTTAGCAAGCATATATAAAGTAACCTACAATAAGTTGTTTATACTATAAAATTTAAATAGATTTATGAAAATTTCATTCTTACTTTTACTTATATTTAGCTTCTCTAGTTATGCTGTTGATAACGATGAAATCAACATAAATATCGCCAACCTTCCCGAAGGAAAACATGTCGTTTTTGAATGGCAAGGAATGCCAACAATGGTATTAAAGCCGACAAAAGAACAATTACAGCTCATCAAAAAGAATAATACTCAGATAACACCACAAGATATAGATAGTGCATTCCAAAGCTACGCCAAAACGAGTGGGAATGAAAAAGCCACTATGCTTTACCACTCAACCAAAGATGCATATCAAAAGCATGAGCTGATTAATCAATACCCAGTCATCGTTCTACTGGCTGTAAGTCCTATTCGTGGTTGTGCTATAAGGGCAGATTATGATGACAATGTGCTAGTAGATCCTTGCAGCGGGATCTCATTCTCTTTAGATGGTAGACCATTGGAAAATGTAAGTGAGTTTTCTTCACCATTGTTCATTCCAAACTACTCACTTGTAGGTGACTACTTAACCATACAATCGGCAAATGTTGATAAAGTTATAGACTTTTCACCTGATATTTTAGCGTCAGATAAGTCTGATAAAATAAAGCTGTTTGATGCTATCTCTTGGGATAAGTTGAATATTGTAAAAACATTGATTGAACGAGACAAAAACTTACTCGCAGCTAAGACCAGTGTAGATTGTAATATCGTTCATTTAGCTTCTACTAAATCCAAAGAGCTATTGTCATATTTAATTGATAAAAAAGTATCAACCACGCATATTTGTAGCACTAGATATACACCTATCATGTTTTCTATGTTGATGAAAAAACATGACAATGCCGCTTTTTTGTTAAAGCACGGAGCAAAATTAGAGGCATATTGCGAAGGAAATGAGTGTGCAAAATCACTACTTGATTATTTAGAGTATGAAAATGGATATTCCATAGAGTATGCTAAAAAATTAATCCAAGAAATTGTTACTCAACGTTAGTATGTGAATTAAATTATAAGCGAGATAGTTGTGTTCAAAAAATTTATAAATGGCGTGGTTTTTGGTGCAGGCTTTGCGCTCTCTTTTATTGTTATATTAGTTGTTTATTTTCAGTTTTTCTTTATTGATTCGATTAACGCTCGAACTCCATACACAGAGGGCGAAGAAATATCTACCGAGGTCAGTAGTGTTTCTAAACCAAGGTTAGGTTTCTTAGGCTCCTCTGCTGTATTTTCAGGTGATTTTCCTAGCGATAAAAATAAAACCCTCTCGCCGGGGGTAGGAAAAATTATTGGTACTATCTATGCTGAAGGTGAGCCAGTTAAAGGTATTGAGCTTAGATTAGGCTTGAATGGAGAGGTGATGAGTCAGTGGGCAACGACCGATAATACTGGGAGATATGAAGTTAATGTACCTGCTGGTGAATATCAAATAAATGGGTATGAAATTGATTTTCAAACGGCAAACAAATATTTATCTGGTTTAATTGATGCACCAAGAAATATTCATTCAAGTGATATTTTCAAAGTAAGTAACGGTAAAGATGGCGTTGGTTTGAGTTTGTCATTTGTTAAACCCGTTATAAAGCTAAACCCGAAAAGTGAGGTAAGCATTGATCAAGAGGTGGTAATTGGTTGGGAAGCTTACCCTGGTGCAGCACACTATTTAATTCAAGTTTATCGAAAAGAAGGTCCTACTGATTACACCACTAGTGACACCTTTTTTGAATGGTCAAATAGAGCAAAAACAACATCCACGTCACTAAAATTAAATGGTTTAAGTGAAAAATTAGCATCGGGCTTTTATTATACATTTGAAGTACATGCGATAGATGAAAACGGGAAACATATCTCCAGCTCTCGCAGACAATATAGTTCTTTTGATTTTTATATAAAGTCTTTATAAGCCTTATTTTGAATCAGTATCATTTTAAAGTTTTTATACGCTGAGACTTTGTTTACCCTTGTTAATTAAAGAAGTATTATTCAAAATTACACTTAATTTTATTTATTTGATGAAACTTTATGAATTGGTTTGAAAAAAATTTAGAAGCACTTATTTTTTCTAGTCGTTGGCTACTAGCACCTTTTTTTCTCGGTCTGATCGTCGCGATAATTACATTACTTGTGAAGTTCATGAAAGAGCTTTCATCACTTGTTATGATGATTTGGAGCTCAAATGAACATGATGCAATTATTTCTATTCTCACGCTAGTAGACACCTCACTAGTAGCTTGTTTACTACTAATTATTATCTTCAGCGGTTATGAAAATTTTGTCTCGAAAATTTCGGTTAGCGATCACGAAGATCGGCCAGCTTGGATGGGACGAGTTGGATTTGCGGATCTCAAGCTAAAATTAATTGGTGCCATTGTAGCCATCTCTGCAGTTGAGCTCCTAAAAGCTTTCTTAGTAAGCAACTTATATACTGGTGAGCAACTTGCTTGGAAGGTAGGAATTCACTTCACATTTGTACTCTCTGGCTTATTCTTCGCGCTAACTGACTGGATATCGGCAGCTCGGAAAAAAGACCACTAATTATTGAGGTTACGACTCAAGTCTACACGCTGCATTTTCTATTTAGCTCGACTGTAATCGTTTTTGTAAAAGGGATGTAGCCAAATAACATTGAACAGAGTGCTCAAAAATTCTGTTGAGTCATTTAACTGATTTGGCAATGCTGTAATTCCTTTGCCGTGAGCATATTGGCAAAAATAGCACTTATGCGATATTGGATAATTGATATAAGCCATTAAAGTCATTAAAGTCATGTCGAACGTTGGACTACTTTTATTATGGAGTTATCCAATAATCAAGGTGCATGAACTTGTAAACTTGAACTTTTTGCGTATTGAAACGCTAGCAATCGGTCATTCTTTAGGTCAACCGTTATCGAATAACCGACATTAGCTTTTATTATATCATTAATACATTAAGAACAGTTTTAACCAAAATAACTCGTTGTTAGAGAGGCTGGAATAAGCTTATTGTGAGCGTTGAGATTATTCTTGGTTGCCTGATAATTAATAAAGTGTACCTGACCCTACTTAATATGACCCTACTTAATATTGACATTAGTCACTAACCTAGATGCATTCACCCACAAGCATCTGTAAATCAAGGCTTGTTTTGTTTTCACCAATGGCTGTCATCCCTTTCACTGGCTTAGCATATCCACATAACCAAGAAATAGGACTCATTGGGCTGCCTTCAACCACCGCAGGCCTAAACGTTAGAATTTTTCCCTGCAAAGGCTTTGGCACCTTGTTTCCGAGTTCAATATGAAAAGCACCATTAACTACAGTTACACCTGTAATTTTGTTGGAAATCAGCTTATCGGGAGAAGGTAGTCCGGCTTGTTTATTATTGGCTGGAAAACTTAAATGCTCACCGTAATATTCTGTAATAGGCTGTCTTAAATTGCCCGCAAATGTATACGCTTCAGTAACATGCGCTTTTATTGTATAGGTTTGATATTGCGGTAATGCAACTGCTGCTAAAATTCCAATAATGGAAACCACAATCATCAATTCAATTAAAGTAAATCCCTTCACATTCTTCATTATACAATTTCTCCAAGTTTAAATAATGGTTCATAAATTTGCATGATGTTGAAAGCAATACCTAGAATTACTAGTGTATAAATAACGCCAAACATCCGTTTAAAGTGCTGCCATATAGCTAACTCTAATCTTTCTGAGTGATAACCAAATAGTGAGGTAAGCTCTACAGATTCATCTAGCCCTGCCTCCACAATGGCAATCATCTTTTTACGAAAAGATTCATCGCCTCTATTTATATCTAACGGCGTAGTAATAATTTTATTTAGCATCAAGATTTCAGCCATAACATTTTTTGAGGTGAAAAACTTCATAGCTCTACTCGGTTTGTTAATGATCAGAACATCGATATTTTTTATGTATTTACGATATGAAAAAGTAAACATAAATGTCAGAAAAGCCACCGCTAGACCCAATAGCCACATTGACGAAACGAAATCGAAAGAGCTATTACCTAGCGCAGGATATTGCTGAATAATGTCTGAAAAAACAGGATATACGTATAGTTTATAAATCGTAATAAACATGATGAATACTGCAGTTATTACCTCTAGATAAGACAGTTTATTGCTAATAACTTTAAGTGTTTTTGATGAAGTGAGGCTTTCTGCTAAGTTGATCGATGAAAAGACGTTAAGCGCCCTTTTAATCTCAGTGATACTGGAAAGTTGGAATATTTTGTCGAAAAGCTCTTTTTGTATACCTGTTAAATCCTTTTCTGAATACATCAAATGTAAATCAGCCCCTTCAAAAGCTTTATTAGCTTGCTGTAATGTTAATTCCTCATTAGTTTTTTGAATAAAATATCTACATTTAAAATGAAATAGCCCCCAGCTCATACAACCTTTCCCTTTGATTTATATCCTACTATTAGACTCTATATTGATTACTACTCAATGGCAATTAACAGTTTCAATCAACATAAAGTAGCTTACTAAAGCTGGCTTCGAATTTATTTTCAACTCATGATTCTAATTATCATGCTTGAAACTAGTCTCGAATTAAGAAGCGAAATAAAACTTAATCCATATGCTAAATTTTCTCATGGCGTGACGCATTTCTCATGATTTATGACGCACGACATAACCAAACCAACAAATTTAAAAATATCAAAATATTTTTAGAGTAAAGGCTTTACTTTTATAGAGTGGTTACTCTATAATTACTTTGTTCTCTTTTGAGACCTGTTGTATTAATTTTTAAATTCTAGCTTCCCCAAGCTTCTATACCGATGTTACCTTTTGACATCGGTTTTTTTATGTCTAAAATTTGATGATTCTCTTGCTATCAAAGTACTCTGCTTAAACTAAATACATGAATGTTTGCACACTATTTACTGTTTCATCGGTCTATTGTTTCAAGTTGCTTATCAAGATAATATTTCTGAAGCTACTGAGCCATAAACCATTTATCGTTACCGAGTTACTTAGGATCTCTTATGCCAAAATATACGAAATCAAATAATGCTATTGCTGCGCTTACCTCTGAGCAATATCGGGTTACGCAAGAAAGCGGAACTGAACGTCCTTGGACTGGTGAACTATTAGAAAATACTGCACCCGGTATTTATGTTGATATTGTTTCAGGCGAACCTTTATTTGCATCAGCTGATAAGTTTGACGCTGGCTGTGGCTGGCCAAGCTTTAGTAAACCTATTGAAAGCACTCATATAAATGAACTTACTGATGCCACACATGGCATGGTGCGTACAGAAGTTCGCTCTACACATGGCGATAGTCATTTGGGGCACGTTTTTACCGATGGCCCTGCTGAAAAAGGGGGGTTGCGGTATTGTATAAACTCAGCTTCTTTAAAATTTATTCATCGCGATAATATGGTCGCTGAAGGTTACGAAGCTTACTTAGAACAGGTAGAGGGATAAAATATGACCATTGAACGAGCGGTTTTAGCGGGTGGTTGTTTTTGGGGTATGCAAGATTTAATTCGTAGGTTGCCTGGCATTACAGAAACCAGTGCAGGTTATACGGGTGGCGATGTTGAAAATGCCACTTATCGAAATCATGGTAACCATGCTGAAGCTATTGAAGTTTATTTTGATAATACGGTGATCGGTTATCGTAAAATTTTAGAATTATTCTTTCAAATACATGATCCTACAACAGTTAACCGACAAGGCAACGATCTAGGTAGCGAGTATCGTTCGGCTATTTATTACACTAGCGCAGAGCAAAAAATGGTTGCTGAAAAAACGATTGGTGATGTAAATGCTTCAGGTTTATGGCCTGGTAAAGTGGTTACAGAACTTGAGCCTGTTGGTGAATTTTGGCAAGCCGAAGCTGAGCATCAAGATTATTTACAGCGCATGCCTAACGGGTACACTTGTCATTTTCCAAGAGCTGATTGGGTACTACCTGAGCAGTAATCTTAACCTTAAGCTTAAAATTTAAATTTGATGCTTAATAAAGCACCTAAAACAAAAACGCCTCGAATCTTCGAGGCGTTTTTTTATATCTTTGATTTTAGCTAATTACTCTTCTGAATAAGGGCCTTCGCTTAATTCGTTCAGCTCTTGCATATTCTCATCTTGAAACCATTCACAAATCACTTTATCAGCTTGCTCTGAACCGCTGCGCTTTAATGATGAAAACGCCTGCACTTTAATGTCAGCATTGAGTTTTGCGAGTTCTTTTTTAACGGCAAGTACTTGTGCACTTACTTTACCTTGAGAAAGTTTATCGCTTTTTGTTAATAAAGCTAATACCGGTAAATCACCGTCTGCAGCCCATTGAATAAGGTCCATATCAAGATCTTTTAACGGATGGCGTATATCCATTAAAATAACCAATCCCTTTAAACATTCACGCTTTTCTAAATATTCACCTAAAGCTTTTTGCCATTTTTTCTTCATTTCCATAGGCACTTTAGCAAATCCGTAGCCGGGTAAATCGACTAAACGCTTATTTTCTGCAATTTCAAAAATATTAATTAGCTGCGTACGACCTGGTGTTTTACTGGTACGCGCTAAGCTTCTTTGATTAGTTAATGTATTTAACGCACTTGATTTACCTGCGTTAGAGCGACCTGCAAATGCAACTTCAATACCACTATCTGCGGGTAAACGACGGATATCGGGTGCGCTAAGTGTAAAGGTCGCTTTGCTAAGATGAATGGCTGTAGATGACAAGTTTAGATCCAACTATGTAAGTAAAAACGGCATTATATCGTTTTTTCGCATTAAAGATGCAATTGTATTCAGTTTTTGCTAAAAAAATTAGCTAAAAATATCTCTAAGGTGCTTTAATAGTGTATGATGTTGCCGATTTTCCGGCTTATTGATTGCATTCAATAAAAAACACCAAAGCATGTTGAGAGTTTAGTTATGAAACATATTTTAACTTCTTTAATTTTAACACTTCTAAGTATTAATTTTGCTGTAGCCGCATCGGGCGATGCAGATGCAGGCAAAACTAAAGCAGCTACTTGTGCTGCGTGTCATGGTTCTAACGGGATTGGCGCAAGCGATACATTCCCCAACTTAGCAGGCCAACATGCTGATTATATTGTTAAACAATTAAAGGCTTTTAAATCAGGCGATCGCAAAGACCCACTTATGAGCCCAATGGCAGCGCCTTTATCTGAGCAAGATATGGCTGACGTTGCTGCATATTTTTCAGCTTTACCTCGTGACGGTGCCAGCCAAGGTTCAGGCGCTGATAATGCAAGCGCTACAGGTAGTGCTGCACCAGTAGCTTATGTACCAGACCCAGCTGCAGGTAAAAGTTTATATGAACTTGGCGACCCTTCTCGCAATATTGCGTCATGTATTGGTTGTCACGGAACTGAAGGTCATAGTGAAGTACTGATTTACCCAAATTTAGCTAATCAGCACCCAGAGTATATTGCTAAACAGTTAATGAACTTTAAAAACAAAAGTCGTGATAACTACGCAATGAATCAATTTGCTGGCAACATGACCAAAGATGACATAGCTGATATGGCCGCTTATTTTGCTGACCCTGCAGCAGTTGCCAACGTAGTTTCACGTAGAGTAATGCCTGCAGCGCCAATAACTGCTGAAGTTATTGCCGGTAAAGCTAAGTCTGCTACTTGTGCTGCTTGTCATGGCGCAGACGGTAATAGCTCTGTTGCTATGTACCCTAAACTTGCAGGTCAAAGCGCTGATTATTTAATAAAACAGTTACAAGAATTTAAAGCTGGAACACGTGAAAACGCAGTAATGGCCCCAATGGCTGCAGCGCTAAGCGAACAAGATATGCTAGAAATTGCTAGCTATTATGCTGCACAAAAAGTAGCAACGGCTGAGTTAGCCGGCTCTGAAATCGGTAAAAAACTTTACTTTGGTGGTAACGTAAAACGCAAAATTACAGCTTGTGTTGCTTGTCACGGCGTAAATGGTAAAGGTATGAATAAAGCTGGTTTCCCTACAATTGCTGGCCAGAATGAAACATACTTAAAAGCGCAATTAATGAGCTTCAAAAAAGGTGAGCGTAATAACGATTACAACACCATGATGCAAAGCGTTGCTTCTAAACTATCAGAAAGTGATATGGATGAGCTTGCTAAGTACATGGCTTCAATGAAGTAAGCTAGTTTTAACGTTATTAAAAAAACCGCATTCATTGCGGTTTTTTTGTTTTTAAACTGGACGTTATCAAAGATTTGATTGATTTTTTTCTCCGCATTATTTCACAATCATTAAATTCGTGTAGAATGCAGAAGCAATACGTTAACAAATTTTAGCAGTAAACCCATGATCGTGTTTACGACAAGTAGAGAGTAAACCAATGAAAAAATTTATCATTACTATTTTATTAGGATTAAGTGCAATTGCTACCGCCAATGCGGCAGAAGGTAATGCAGAAGCAGGTAAAAACAAATCAGCAATGTGTGCTGCTTGTCATGGTGCTGACGGAAATAGCCTTGTACCTATGTACCCTAAATTAGCGGGTCAAAGCGCTAGTTACTTAGTAAAACAACTCGTTGAATTTAAGCAAGGTATGACATCAGGTGGTAAATCTGGTCGTGTTGACCCTGTAATGGGTGGCATGGCAATGGCACTTAGCGAACAAGACATGGCCGATGTTGCTGCATTTTATGCTAGCCAAGAAATAACAGCAGGTACGGGTAACGCAGATGCTTTAGGCAAAAAACTTTATTTAGGTGGCAACGCTGAAATGGAAGTTACTGCATGTGTTGCTTGTCATGGTATTAATGGTAAAGGTATGCCAAGTGCTGGTTTCCCTGCCCTTGCAAGCCAAAATGCTGAATACTTAAAAATTCAGTTAGAAAAATTTCGTAACGGTTCACGTAATAATGACCTTAACGGTATGATGCAAGGTGTTGCGGCTAATTTAACTGATGAAGAAATCACAGCATTATCGCAATATATGTCATCTTTAAAGTAATATTGTACGGGTTAAACGCCTGTAGGATAATGTTTAAAAAGTAGTGGTTATCACTGCTTTTTTGATCTAGCTTTTAAATAAAAGTGTGATTTTATTTTCTCAATAAAAAGGGAAGCTCAATGGCTTCCCTGTTCGTAATAATTTAAAAGTTAACCCTTAAATTAGCCGCTTAAAATGAGTATTTAAAACCAACAGTAAATACGTCAAGTCCATCGTAATTTTCAAATGAAGCTTCAACACTGGTTTTGTCGTTTAATTTCTTACCAACACCAGCACCAAAGCCTAGCTCCCATTCGTCATCACTATAAGATGCACCACGATAGCTAGCTTTAACATCTAAGTTTGCATATGAAGGCATGGCATAAGCGTAGAAACCATTATCGAAGTTATACTGTCCACGAACAGAAAGAGCGGTGAACCTTTCTACTTCAAGCTTAACGCCGTCCATGTTATCGTCAGAAATACCCGTACCTAAGCGCAATTCTGGCATAAATGAAAATTTACTGCCCTCTTGAGCAAATTCGTAAGCAATTGAACCATAGATAACACCTAACGAAAGATCTTCATCAGACAAGTTTGCATAACCGCCGCCCGCCGACCAGTTAGCAGAGGCAGTTAAAGGTAATGCCAGTAAAGAAAGCGCAATAAGTGATTTTTTAAACATAATAATATCCTTTTATTCTTCTAGAAAAATGAAATCAAACTAAGAAAGTGCGCATGCTATCAATGCAAAATTTGTTAAGCAATTAAATTATTGTTATAAACTTTTACAATACGTAACAAGTTATGTTTTCTGTAAAAATTCACCGGTAAAATATAGCTTGTTGTAAGTATTCAACCTTGTTTCGCGTTATGATCAGCACATTGCTTTATTCATTTTATATTCGTTTTTTATTCGGAATGCCTCATATGATCGAAATTATTCACCCTACTCAATTTAAAACCGTACCTTGGAAAAACGGCAAAGGCGAAACAGTTGAAATGGCGATAAACCCTGGCGGTACTTTAGAAAATTTCGACTGGCGCTTAAGTATGGCAAGTGTGGTTGAAGATGGCGTTTTTTCTAACTTTACTGGTTACACGCGCAACTTAATTTTAATTGAAGGTGATGGCATTAACCTGCAGCACAACGATAACAAAATTGACCGTTTAAAAAACTTACTTGATGTTGCCACCTTTGACGGCGGCAATAAAACCATTGGTAATCTACATACTAATGAAATAACCGACTTTAACGTTATTGCCCGAACTTCAGCGTTTCATAGTAAGGTTAGCTGTCATAAAAATACTACCAACCATATATTAGAAAAAAGCGACTTATGCTTTGTCTACAGTTTATTTAGCGACACAACTCTCACGACAAAAAGCACGCAAGAAGTTACCCTTGTACCTAGCCAACATTTAGTAAAAATAACCGACTTAACGGCAGATAATGTTGCGATAACGGGCGAACATTTGATTATTGTTTATCTTAGGCGTTGTGCGATTTAAGCTTCGCTTTATAAAACGAAGCTTGTGCGCTGCTAAACAGGTATACGGTTATTAATCGCTATAATTACTCGTTCTAACTTTTAAATATGATTTTTTAATTTTGCTGTCGTAGTCTCAAGATAAAGTAAATTTAACCTAGGGAACATTGTGATGACATATCGACATTTTATAACCTTATCGGCGTTACTCATGTTGCTATCGCCGCTAGCAAATGCAGAGTTTGAGCGCAAAATTGCTATTGATGAAAGCAAAACCACTAGCCATAGCACAAAAGTTAAAGGTAAATCGTTTGACTACACCGCAACTACTGGTACACAGCCTGTTTGGGACGAAGAAGGCAACCCAATTGCGAGCCTTTTTTATACCTATTACCAACGTTCGAAAGTAAAAAATAGAGCGGCGCGTCCTTTACTTATATCTTTTAATGGCGGTCCTGGTTCAGCTTCTGTGTGGATGCATGTAGCTTACACTGGCCCTAAAGTGCTAAATGTTGATAGTGAAGGTTTTCCATTACAGCCTTACGGTGTAAAAGCTAATGAATTTTCAATTTTAGATACCGCGGATATCGTTTTTGTTAACCCAGTTAATACCGGTTATTCACGAGTTTTACCTAATAAAGAAGGCAAAATGCCGTCAAAGGCAGAACAAAAAGAAATGTTCTTTGGGGTAAATGCCGACGTTAAATACTTAGCTGATTGGGTAAATACCTTTGTAACTCGCAATAATCGTTGGCAGTCTCCTAAATACCTTATTGGTGAAAGCTACGGAACCACCCGTGTTTCGGGTTTAGCATTAGAGCTACAATCTCGCCAGTGGATGTATTTAAACGGCGTTATTTTAGTCTCTCCTACCGATATAGGTATAAAACGTGAAGGACCAGTAAAATCAGCAAATCGCTTACCTTACTTTGCAGCAACAGCTTGGTATCACAAAGCGTTAGCCAGTGACTTACAAAATAAAGACTTATTAGAAATATTACCTGAAATTGAAAAGTTCACTGTCGAGCAATATCTACCAGCCCTTGCTAAAGGTGGCTTTATTGCCGCCGATGAAAAACTGCGCATAGCTAAACAAGTTGCCCGATATTCTGGCTTGTCGTTACAAGAAGTATTACGCAATAATTTAGATATTGAAGCCTCTTACTTTTGGAAAGAAATACTGCGTGAACGCGAACAAACCGTGGGTCGTTTAGACTCACGCTATTTAGGCATTGATGAAAAAGTTACCGGTAGCAGACCAGACTATAACGCAGAGCTTACCTCATGGTTACACAGCTTTACACCGGCTATAAACTACTATTTACGTGAAGAGCTTAATTATAAAACCGATGTTAAATATAATATGTTTGGCAACGTTCATCCATGGGATAGAAGCAACAACAACACAGGTAAAAACCTACGTTTAGCCATGGCGCAAAACCCGTATTTAAACGTTATGATTCAATCAGGTTACTACGATGGTGCGACTAATTATTTCGATGCTAAATATACCTTGTCGCAGCTTGATCCAAGCGGAAAAATGAAAGACAGACTGTCTTTTAAAGGTTATAAAAGTGGCCACATGATGTATTTGCGCTACCAAGATTTAGAAGCTTCGAATCAAGATATTCGTGAGTTTTTAAAAGCAACATTACCGAATAAAACTACCCCTGCGAAATATCAAAGTAAGCCATAAACAATAACGTTATATCAAATGTTTGCGTTATTAGTCAGCGTTGTCGGTGTAAAAACTGACAACGCTGTCGCTTTTAATTTAACCAGCAGTAGGCAAATGTAGTTTGCTTATTGCTAGGCTCGCCAATTGGTTACTCTTCGTCATCAATAATATCTGGCGTAACCGTATCCACAACATCAACAGCGCCACCCACTACGGTCGTAGTCACATCAACCGCGGTAGAAATAACCGTTGCCGCAATACAGCCCGACAAACTAAAAATTACGCCCAACAATAAAAGGCCTTGTGCTATTTTTTTCAAAACAATTTCACCAAATAAGTAAAAATATTCATTCAGAATACGATAATTAAATGATAAATCAATAAATGAATTCAGGCACCTGTTAGTAATAATGCTGCTGGGATAGTTATGCTTTTCAAAGCCCAACAAAGAGACTTTATTTTTTATAAGAGATAAACTGTCGCCATTAATGATTTAACGATGATATTTATGGGCTATTTACTTGCAGTGACCCTATTGTGGGCATTTTCATTCAGTTTAATTGGCGTTTATTTAGCAGGCCAAGTTGATGCCTGGTTTAGCGTTTTAATGCGCATTGCGCTGGCAACTTTAGTCTTTTTACCGTTTTTAAAATTAAAAAAAACACCCAAGGCCTTAGCTTTAAAACTGATGCTTATTGGCGCAGTTCAGCTTGGCGTAATGTATAGCTTTTACTACCACTCCTTTTTATATTTGTCGGTGCCCGAAGTCTTATTATTTACCGTGATGACCCCTATTTATATTACCCTGCTTAATGATGCCCTTGAAAAGCATTTTAATCCTCGGTTTTTTCTTATCGCTATTATTGCGGTATGTGGTGCGTTAGCTATTCGCTACGAAAGCATTAACAGCAACTTCTTGGTAGGTTTGTTACTCGTGCAAGCCGCCAACATGTGCTTTGCCACAGGGCAAGTAACCTACAAGCACTTAATGATCGACAGTAAACTCGACCACAAAACCGTATTCGGCTGGTTTTTTATTGGTGCATTCATTGTCGCTTCTGTTTGTTATGTGTTATTTGGCAATAGCGATAAATTACCCAGCACGCCAACTCAGTGGGGGGTGCTAATATACTTAGGTATCGTTGCTTCCGGTTTAGGCTATTTTGGCTGGAATAAAGGTGCAACGCTTGTCAATGTCGGAACATTAGCAGCAATGAATAATTTACTTATTCCAGCAGGCATTGTTGTTAACGTGCTGATATGGAATACAGAGGCTGACATACTCAGGTTAAGTATTGGCGCTGGGATTATTTTCGCTGCCTTATTACTTAATCAAATAAAAGCTAAACCTTCAAATAACGAACATAATGCGCTGTAACTTATGAAATAGCGCCAACATTTGATGAGCTACGAATGTTCAGCTTGTTTCGACCATATTAATCAGGCAAGCATCATTCAAAATAACGTATATGTTTTAATGATAAATAGCGTGGCGAAAGCACTTTCTTCATCGATAAAAAAGGCCACCAAATGGTAGCCTTTATTTACAACAGCTTTAACTGCCATATATTCATAGAGTTAGAGCTAAAGTTAGTTAAGTTAAGTCAAATCAGTTAAGCTAGATTTCGTAACTAATCACTTGATAACCTAGCGCTTCTAGCTGAGGCCTTAAGGTGTTAGCATCGCCAACCACTACCATTAACATCTCACTTAAGTTTAAGTGTTTTTTCGCTAAGGAATTAATCTCTGCCTTGCTAATATTGGCGACTATATTATTGCGCTCTTTAACAAAGTCTGCACTTAAGTCGTGCTCCAAAATTTGTGCTAAAAAGCTTAACTTACGACCCGGAGTTTCATACTTTAAGGCATCTTTTTGGTTAATGGCATTGCGCATAAAGGCTAGCTCTTCATCACTTATACCTTGCTCTGCGTAACGTTTAATTTCTTTAACAAACTCAACAATCGATTTATCGGTAACGTCTGCACGTACTTCTGCACTGGCGGTAAATGTGCCGGAAAATTTATTACCATAGAAATACGAACTTGCACCGTAGGTATAGCCCTTATCTTCTCGTAAATTTAAGTTAATACGGCTATTGAAAGCACCACCTAGCGGGAAATTCATTAAATAAGCACGATAGTACTCGCCTGTGATGTCTTGCGTAAGTGAGCGCTTACCTATGCGAATTACCGATTGTGCTGCGTTATCTTTATTAACTAAGTAAATAACTCCACGTTTAGCATTAGATTCAGGTAAGTCTAATAACAAGGGTTTTGCTGCACCTGTTAAAGCATTAAATAAACTTAAAGACTTTAATACCGCTGTTTTCTCTAAATCTGATACCAGTATTATTTCACTGCCTTTAGCTTTAACTTGTTGTTGATAAAGTGCTTTAACATCGGCTAGTGCAATATTCGTTAATGACGCCTCTGAACCATTACTAGACGTTGCCGCAATGTTGTCTGCATGTAGTAATTGGCGATAAGCATTTGCCGCTAAATAGCCTGCATCTTTTTTGCCATTAATTGCGCCTTGAATCGCGTTGTTTTTATTACGATCAAATTCATTTGGCAAGAACGCAGGTTGCGTAAGCTTTTCATACACTAACGCAAGTGTGGCATCAATGTGCTTAGTTAAGGCGTTTATATTAATCGATAAATATTGCGTGCCTGCTGAAATGTTAACCGAGGCACCAAGCTTTTGCAGCGCTTTACTCATGTCTTCTGCGCTTCGCTGCGTAGTAGATTCATTTAACATGGCCGCTAACAATGATGCTGTGCCTGCCTTTTCTTTATGCTCAAAGTAATGACCTGCAGGAATTTTTATCAACATTGACGTTGTTGGTGTTTCAGTACTTTGCGTTGCGAGTATTTTAATGCCGTTAGCAAAAGTTTCTCGCCACATTTGAGGAACTTCAACGGCTTTATTTGCGCCAGCAACTGGAGTTACACTGCGATCAAAGTCATCTTTTGCTTTACGGACTTGTAAATTTTGGGCGGTAGCGCTTTCAAGTGTTGGAAGCACTCGTTTAGGTGCAACGAAATTATCAGGAGCGGCAACAAATGCCAACTGCCCTTTTGGCACTATACTCATGATCACGCCATGTTTATTTTTAAGATATTTTTTATAAACACGCATAACATCAGCTTTAGTTACGTTGGCATAGCGAGCGATGTCTTGTTCAATATAATTTGGGTTGCCTTTGAAAGTTTCATTCGCCGCTAACTGACTTACTTTACCGGCAACACTTTGCAAACCAAACACAAAACCTGCTTCCATTTCAGCTTTAGCTTTAATTAAATCGTCATCTTCAACACCACGTGCTTCAAATTCGACTAGAGTATCACGAATCACTTTTTCCATATCTGCTAAGGTTTTACCAGAAGCCGGGTGAGGTAAGGCTAGCAGGTTAAAAGTACAAGCGAGCTCAGCACATGGGTGACTTACTGAGGCTTGCACCGCTAGCTGATTTTTCACTAAGTTTTTATACAATAATGACGTTTTTCCACCACCTAAAATGCTCGACAACAAATCTAATGCCGCTTCATCTTTATGCCTAACACTTACCGTTGGATAAGACATATACACTAAAGGCAAGTGCACATTATCTTCCATAGAAATATAACGATCTGCGTCTATAGTAAATTGCGGTTTTTCAGGCATGTTAACTTCAGGACCACGAGGAATGCTACCAAAGTATTTGTTCACCATAGCTAAGGTTTCAGCGACATTTAAGTCGCCACCTAAGGTTAAAGTCGCGTTGTTAGGGCCATACCAACGTAAGAAAAAGGCTTTTAAATCATTAACATTTACACGATTTAAATCGTCGATATAACCAATAGTTTGCCATGAATATGGATGACCAACAGGATACATAGCTTCCGCTACACGTTCGCGTAATAATCCATAAGGACGATTTTCGTAATTTTGACCGCGTTCGTTCTTGACGGTTTCACGCTGTATTTCAAATTTTTCTTGGGTGACTGCATCAACTAAAAAACCCATGCGGTCAGCTTCAAGCCATAACATTTTTTCAAGTTGGTTAGCGGGTACTGTTTGAAAGTAATTTGTTCGGTCACTGTTGGTTGTACCGTTCATGGTACCACCAGCTTCAGTCACTATTTTAAAATGCTCGTCGTCTGCAACATTTTCTGAGCCTTGAAACATCATATGCTCAAAAAAATGTGCAAAGCCAGACTTGCCAATATCTTCGCGAGCCGAGCCAACATGGTAAGTCATATCAACGTGAACGAGTGGGTCAGAGTTATCTTGATGAAGTATCAGTGTTAAACCGTTATCTAATACATATTTCTGATAGGGAATTACTGTTTTTCCAGCTTTACTGTCTACACGCTCAACAAAGGTTATGCCAGGTACTGTTATTGCTGGCTCTTTAGTCGCTGCTTGTTTAGTGTTTTCACATGCCGTTAAACACAGACATAACAAGGGTAGCATCCATTTATTCAAAATATTCACCTTTAGGTACAACTATTATATTGAGTTATCTCAATACTAACTAAATAGACAACAAGCACAATAGCTTGTTTGTTATATTTTGCTAAAAATATTGTAAAATTTAGTAACGCTGTTTACCGATAAACCCTATATTTTTGAACTAATAGGTAAGCGACTGATGGCGCGCTAGAAACCACTGTTTAATCGATATTCAGTTACTTTATTAGAAAATATGTTACGCTCGATCAAAAAGCCTAAATAGAGCTTAACAACACTTGGAGCAATGAGATGAAAGACCTGCCGCAGACTTCAGCTGAACATTGGGTTGATATTATCGCTAAAAGTGAACTGCCTGCTATCACCTCTACAGCTAAAATGCTGGACAAATTTAATAATGATGATAAATCGTCTTTACCTAAATTAAGTCAGGCAATTTTGCATGATCAAGCGCTTTCTTCTTGTCTGCTTAAAGTGGCTAATAGTGTGCAACACTTTAGTGTTAATAAGGTAAATACTGTTTCTCGTGCTGCAGTGATATTGGGGATTAGGTCAGTAAAAAACATTTGCCTTACCTCTAAATTAGTTGAAGGACTGTTATCAAATAAAGAACTTAACCCTAAAATTTACCATCAATTAACACAATCAATGGCGAGCTCCTTTTATGCCGGGCTATTAGCCAAAATGATGGCACCACAATATGCAGAAGATACTCAGGAAGAACTCTATTTAGCAGCAATGCTCTATCGAATAGGCGAAACTGCCTTTTGGATTGTAGGTGGAGAGTCTGCCGAAGAATTGATCTCGCATAACGATATGGCCACAGAAAGCTTTCGTCAAAAATGCATTAATGAAATTGGCTGCGATTTTTCACAGCTTAGTACTGAACTTGTTAAAACATGGGGCTTAAGCGATTTATTATTAAAAGCTTTAGATAAACCTAAAAGTCGAACGATTGAAATTCAAATAATTTATTTTGCGGATAAGCTCAGTAACACAATTGCAAATCCAAGCTGTAGCGCAGAAGAGTTTCAGCAACTGTTAACAGATATAGCGAAGTTAACTGGCTTAAATGTTCGACAGTTAGTCCTGAAAATTGAGCATTTACGTGAAAGGGCTAACAAACTACTAGCATCGTACGGTGCTTCGGCTTTAACCAAGCATATTAAACCTTTGCCAAAAGAAGGTGACTTCCAAGGTAATAAGTACCAAGTTTTAAAGCCTAATCCTGAGAAAGAAATTAATTTGCTTAGTACTTATAGTAAGCTCAATACCTTACTTAAATCGTCGACCGACTTAACAGAGTTTATACAATTAACCTTGCAAGCTATGTCAACAATATTTGCTTTCGAACATTGCAGTTTATTTTTAGTTGTTGATGATAAAAAGGCGATTAAATCACGTTTTACATACGATATAACCGGAAAACAATCAGACATAAATACCAAGTTTTCTCTTGTACGAACTAATAATGTTTTTAGCTACGCTATGGATAATGGCCAAGCCATTTTAGTAAAAGATCGCCAAGAAGCTAAATGGTATCAATTCATTACCGGTGAAATTGCCGAGTTTATGGTTAAAGGCTCAGTAATAATTTGCCCAATTAAAGTGGCGCAAACACCGATAGGTGTAATTACCGCACAAGTTTTTCAACATGATAAAGAGATTTCTAGTACAGATTTTGATCTTTGTTCTGCACTAGTCGAGCACCTTAACTTGTGCTTAACCATGCTTTCATACAAAAACAAATAAAGTAAACTTTCCTCAGTCTTTCGTTACTTACCAGCACCCACTTAAGTTTTTGTGTAATTATATTACAACTTTAAATTTTATCTGTGCTAAGTATATTTTCGGTTCATAATTTACTTACTCATATTTCAAGCAAAAAAAAGAGTCGACAACTAAGTTATCGACTCAAAAGCTATATGGGGAAGCTTAAATTCAAACTTTCACAACAAGTGTTAAATTTGGAAACAAGGTAATTATAGAGTAACAGCTCTAAGTATGTAAAGCTCATTTTGTAATTTTTTTACATTTTTAGTTATTTAATTACCTTTGAACCCATTATCTGTGTTCAAAAGTCGATAAATAGCACGCTATTGATAAACGTTTTGCTTTGGAAATGGCATAGAAAGAAGCATTGATGGTGTCTATTCGTGATGTTCACCCAGCTAAGCATTGACTTTACTATCTAAGCTTTTGACTCTCTTGAGTATCAAGCACTGATCATCCAGAGTTCAGGATAAATAAAATGAAGGAATAAAACTAAAAAAAAGGCCTCTGCGTAGAGGCCTATAAAGTAACACTCGTTGAAGGGATCATTAAGTGTTATTTAATAAGAACGTTTAGCTAGTGAAATAATTTCACAACAGCATAAACATTATAACAATAAGGCACATTAATACTGGCATTAATGTGCTTGCTCCCAGTTATCACCAATACCAGCTTCAGCAATTAGCGGTACACTCATGGTGATAGCATTATTCATTACCTCTACCAATGTAGCCGTGGTTGCTTCAACAATATCTTGATGAATTTCAAAAATTAATTCATCGTGCACTTGCATGGTCATTTTAATTCTAGGGTCGTTTTGCTCTTGAATCCAAGCATCAACATCTAGCATAGCCTTTTTAATAATATCGGCGGCTGTACCTTGCATTGGCGCATTTATAGCAGCACGCTCAGCCGCTTTTTTGCGCATACCATTTTTAGCATTAATATCGGGTAAATAAAGTCGGCGACCAAATAAGGTTTCAACATAACCCGTTTCTGTCGCTTTTTGACGGGTATCTTCCATGTATTGCGATACATTAGGGTAACGTTCAAAGTACTTATCCATATAAGCTTGCGCGGTATGGCGAGGTACGTTTAACTGTTTTGCTAAGCCAAAGGCTGACATGCCATAAATTAAACCAAAGTTAACCGCTTTAGCGCTGCGACGTTGATCGCTGGTAACTTCGTCTAGCGGTACGGCAAAAATTTCTGCTGCTGTTGCTTTATGTACATCTTTACCTTCAGAAAAGGCTTTTACTAAGCCGGGATCGTCAGATAAATGCGCCATAATACGCAATTCAATTTGCGAGTAATCGATAGCGACAATTTTATGCTCAGGTGGCGCAATAAAGGCTAAGCGAATTTTTCGTCCTTCTTCACTACGAATAGGAATATTTTGCAAGTTTGGATCAGTAGAAGAAAGTCTACCCGTAGCTGTAACGGCCTGATGATAAGAGGTATGTACCCGATTAGTTTTATTGCTAACCAATAGCGGTAGTTTATCCGTATAAGTAGACTTTAACTTACTTAAACCACGGTTCTCTAAAATAACTTTCGGTAATGGGTAATCTAAAGCTAATTCTTGCAGCACTTCTTCTGCCGTCGAAGGCGCGCCTTTAGGTGTTTTCTTAATAACCGGAATTTTAAGTTCGTCAAATAAAATTACTTGTAATTGCTTAGGAGAACTTAAGTTAAAGCTTTTACCTGCTAAATTATGTGCTTCAATTTCTAGCTCGGCTAAACGTGCACCTATCGACTGGCTTTGTTCTGCGAGCATATCACGGTCTATCAACACACCATGCTGCTCCATGCGAGCAAGCACCGGTAATAGTGGCATTTCAATATCAGTAAATACCGAGAGCTGCGAAGTGATCTTGGCTAATTGTGGGTAAATAGCTTCGTGCAAACGCATAGTAATATCGGCATCTTCAGCGGCATAATGTCCAGCCTTTTCAATATCAATTTGATTAAAAGTAAGTTGTTTGGCGCCCTTGCCTGCTATTTCTTCAAAATGTACTGTTTTATAGTCTAAATATTTTTCTGCTAACGCATCCATGTTGTGGCGCGTTGCCACACTATTAAAACAATAAGACTCAAGCATGGTGTCAAATTTAATGCCCTGCATTTCAATATTGTAATGCGATAATACATTGGCATCATATTTTAAGTTTTGCCCGACTTTAAAGACAGTATTACTTTCTAATAATGGCTTAAGCTGCTCAAGCACCCACGTTAATGATAACTGCTCAGGTGCATCAATATAGTCATGCGCTAAAGGAACATAAGCAGCCTTCCCCACTTCTATACAAAAAGATAAACCGACTAACTCAGCTTTCATATAATCAACGCTAGTGGTTTCAGTATCAAAAGCAAAAAGCTCAGCTTTGTTTAGCTTTTCAAGCCAAAGTGTAAAACTAGCTTGGTCTAGAATAATCTCGTATTCGCTATCAACGGCTGCTGGAATTTCTGCAACTTCCGCGCTTTGTTGAGTACTTTGCGCAGCACCTTTACTATCGCCTGCATCTAAGTCAGCTAATAAGCGTTTAAGTTCGTACTTTTTATATAATGTTCTTAATGTTTCTGTGTCTGGTGTTTTTGGCTTAAGTTCAGCAACGTTTTGCTCTAGTACTACATCAAGCTTAATGGTGGCAAGTTCATAAGATAACGGTAAAAATTCTAACGCTGTGCGTAAGTTTTCGCCGACTTTGCCTTTAACTTCATCAGCATGATCCATAACTTCTTGCAAACTTGGGTGAGCCGTTAACCATTTTACCGCTGTTTTAGGGCCGCATTTTTCAACGCCTGGAATGTTGTCAACTTTGTCTCCCATTAAGGCAAGGTAGTCAATTATTTGATCTGGGCGCACGCCAAACTTTTCAATTACGCCTGCTTCATCCATTTCAACATTGGTCATGGTATTGATTAAACGCACATGGGGATTTACTAACTGCGCCATATCTTTATCACCGGTAGAAATTACCGTTTCAATACCTAAAGCAGTAGCTTGATGAGATAAAGTGCCAATAACATCGTCTGCTTCAACGCCATCGACGACTAATAGTGGCAAACCCATAGCGGTAATAATGTCATGAATTGGCGCAATTTGTGTACGAAGGTCGTCTGGCATTGGCGGGCGATTAGCTTTGTAATCTGGATACATGTCATTGCGAAATGTTTTACCCTTCGCGTCAAATATCGCAATAATATTGCCATTAGGGTAATCTTTTTTCAAACTTCTGATCATATTCAAGACGCCAGTAATAGCGCCTGTAGGTTGACCTTCAGAAGTTGATAATGCTTGCAAATATGGCACGTGATATGCGCGAAATAAATAAGATGAACCATCGACTAAAATAAGCGGTGATTGGTCAGAAGTTGGCATGATAATTTTATAACTAGAAGAAAGATGGGGTAAGCATGCCATAATCGGCAAATTCTCTCTAGCACTTCATTATATTTAGTCACAAAAATAACCGAAATTGTGGATAAGTATGTTGAAAAGCACAGGAAAACCCCCTAAAGATCTGGCGAACTTTACGGCAAGTGTATTTTAATTAATTGTTATATAAGGAAAAAGGTAAGTCAGAAATCCTTTTCACATATTTTTTATTATTTTTATATTATGTGGATAAATAAATGTCCAAGCTTAGATTTACTTGTTCAATTAACGAACAATAAAAATTAGCGAGCTAAGAGATTACCAGAAAACAGCACCATTACCAGACAATTATTAAACTATTTTTACCCTTTTATGACACCTAGAAATAACAAAAAAACATAAGCTATATTTGGCAAGGGCTAGCTTAATTCGATGAATTTATTTTTGATAAAAATATAATTTTTATTTGCTAATTAATCCGAGGTGAATAAAAAAAAGCAACCGTTATACATGAATGTGAGTAACGCCAATGAGCGTTAATAACTAAATGTAAGGCATGTAAGCTCAGCAAATAAAAAAAGTCACTTTAGACTTACGTGTTAAGTAGCATAAAGTGACTTAGGTTATGTGCTTTATGGGCTTATTTTCTAAATAGGTGGCCCAACTAGCGTAGTAAATATACTCGTAATGATTAATACGGTAAGTGCGATAAACATCTCAATTGAAATAGAGCGCTTTAATGTGAGTACATGATGTTCTTCGGTGATCTGGGGTACTAGCGATAATTTATGCCACGCCCCCAACATAAGCATTGCACTGACCAATAATAATTTGAGTAATATTAATTGCCCATAACTCGAGGTGAACAAATCTGCCACTGTATCTAAGTATTGTAAAATCAGGGTAATGCCTGATGCTAAAAGTAGTACGATAATCATAATCGCAAGCTGACCAAATTGATGCATTAACCGCTTTACTTCAGTAAGTGCTAGTAACTGGCAACTTTTATAAAGTGGTAATAATGAACCTACCCAACAAGTAATGGCCAAAACATGAAGTACTAATAACGCTTTTATCCAGAGATTTTTTTCAGCACTGTGACCAGTAAAAGTAAAACTATAGGTAATGACTATCAGCACTACAACTGTTACCAAAATATTGAGCGTATTAAATAAGGGACTATATTTCCCCCAAGTACTCACCGCAACTATAGCGAGTAAAAAAGCAGGCATTCTTACCAAAGCTTGTTCGCCAATAACTGACTTCCAAGCTATTTCCAACATAAAGGCATCAGTCATGCCAGAGAAACCTGATTCAGCCATTGCCCCTGCCTCAATTGGCACCTGTAGTATAGAAGCAATTAACGCTAAGCTTAAACAAACCAAAGCCCCACGTTTTATATAGTTATTAAAAGTCGCAACGTTATTGGCGCTAGCTTTATTGTTGCGATTAAGTAAACGTAAAACTAAGGTACCGGCCAACGCTGCACTAGCAACATAAACTACTAACTTTAATAAAAGTAATAATACTGACCAGTAACTTAATTCCATTGCTTATCGTCCTAGTGATTATGGCTGTGCGAAGCAGGCATCGCTTGTTTCATTTCTTGATGCATACCATGCCCACCAATCATAAAGGTAAATGTACCTGTCATTTTATGACCATCACCACCTAAAACTACCCACTTAGCCGTGTACTGGCCTTCACTTAAAGTCGGTAATTTGTAATTAAACTGCTTACTCGCCTGTGCACTTGGCTTAAAGTTAAAATCTACTGTTTTATTACCTGAATCTGTAAGTAAAACTTTAGCTAATCTAACCTCACCACTAAAGGTCAAGACAAGCTCTTCAGGACTTTGCATCAACATAGCCTCATTCTCAGGTGATGACTGTGTCATTGACACATGTGCCGATGCTGTAAATGCTAATGCTAATGCTAGGCTTAAAAATGTCGCTACTGTATTAAATAATTTCATTACTACCTCTATTTATTAAAAAATTAAAACCAAAATTTTACGCCAGCAACAAATTCTGTTTCGCTGCTACTTTGCCCGTTTTGTTCTGCATAGTCTGCTGTAGTGCCAAACTTGTTTGTCCATTCAACACCGACATAAGGTGCAAATTGACGGGTGAATTCATAACGCACTCGAAAACCAATAGCACTACTTGATAAACCACTGCCTAAACCATTTTCAACATCACTTTTACCATACAGGGTCAGCTCGGCACGCGGTTGTACAATCAATTTTTGTGTCAGTAGTAATTCGTATTCTGCTTCAAAGGTTAATGCTGTATTACCGCCCTCGCCTAAGTAAGCGGTCATATCAATTTCAAACCAGTAAGGTGCTAGGCCTTGCACACCAAATGCTAGCCATTGACGGTTTTTGCCTTCTTTATAGTAGTCAACGCGAATACCTAATTGCGTATCCCAATATCCAGTCAGGGCATGTCCCCATAATATATCGGTTTGATTTTCTTCCAACTTACCCTCTGAAATATCACCTTCTGTTTTAATCACTAATCGATCAAATGTGGTGCCATACCAAGCTTGAAAATCGAATACGCCAGCATTAGCTTGCTCATTATATTCAAGCCTGTTGCCTAAGAGTGTATAAAAGCTATGTTCATCAGCCAGTGTTAGCCTATGCTCTTCACCTAAAGCATAAGGGCCTTTAGTTAACGTTGTGCCAGCCGAGTATGCATGTGGATCTCTAGCATCTTTAGGCGCGTCACCACTTTGTGGTTGCGGCTTTTCACCATCAGCACTAGCCATACCTGACATTTCATTTTGGGCAAATGTTTGCACGCTTACTAAAGGTAAGTAAAACAGCAGCGCGCTGATAAAAGGTTTAAACGATGTTAAATTTCTCATGATACAACCACCTCTCTAAACATACCTGCATCCATATGAAATAGTAAATGACAATGCCATGCCCAACGCCCCACATCATGTGGTGTAGTTAAAAAGCTGATCCGCTGTGCTGGTTGCACTGGGATAGTATGACGACGGACTTGAACATCACCCTGATCATTCTCTAAATCACTCCACATACCATGTAAATGCATAGGATGCGTCATCATGGTATCGTTTTGTAAAATCACCCGAATACGTTTATTGTGCTGCATATGTACTGGTGTACTTTTACCAAACTCTAGGCCGTCAAAAGACCAACTGTAGCGTTCCATATTACCGGTTAAATGCAGTTCAATTTCCGCTTCTGGCTCTTGATGATTAGCAATTCCATCCAAAGAATGTAGATCAGCCAATGTGAGTACACGGCGACCATTTTTACGCAAGCCAATGCCTGGGTCGTCTAAATTTGTTCTGGGCATGTCAACACGCATGTCAACTGATGCACCATATTCTGTTTTGGCATGACGAACTTTCGAACTCGCAACGCTAAGCGGGTTATCATGCATATTATGCTTACTATGGTCCATTGCCATTGCGCCATGTTGACTATGGTCCATTTTCATTGAACCTTGGCCCATGCCTGACTGCTTCATGTTAGCCATAGCACCATGGTCCATACCTGTCATAGCGCCTTTATCGTTGCCATGCCCCATATTACCCATGTTGCCCATCATGTCAGTCATCGTTAACCATTCAACTGGATCTAATATTGGTGTTGGCGCATCAATGCCCTCGGCAATTGACAGTGTGCCTTTTGCATAACCAGATCTGTCCATACTTTGAGCAAAAATAGTATAAGCATCGTTTTTAGGTTCAACAATTACATCGTATGTTTCACCTGGCCCAAAGCGAAATTCGTCAACGGTTACTGGTTCTACATTTTGTCCGTCCGCCTGTACGACCGTTAATTTTAATTCCGGTATTCTTACATCAAAAAAACTATTACTCGAACCGTTAATAAATCTTAGCCTGAGTTTTTCGCCCGTTTTAAATAAGCCTCTCCAGTTAGCCATGGGCGTGCTGCCATTCATTAGAAAGGTCATAGTTGATGCTGACAAATCGGCAAGATCTGTTGGGTTCATTCGCATTTCATGCCACATTTTTCTACGCTGCAAGGCATTGGCGACACCGCTATTTGACACATCATCAAAAAACTCAGGTACCGTAGGCTGGCTGAAATTAAATACATCACTCTGTACTTTTAATTTTCGGAACAATGCCATTGGATCATCATCTGTCCAATCTGATAATTGAATAACATGTTCGTTATCTGAACTAATAATGTCGGTTTCTCTTGGTTCAATAATAAGAGCGCCGTACATACCTGTCATTTCTTGGAAGCCACTGTGGGAGTGATACCAATATGTACCACTTTGCTGTAGTTTAAACTTATAAACAAAAGTTTCGCCAGGCATAATGCCTTTAAAACTAATGCCGGGTACACCATCCATTTGATATGGCAAAATGATACCGTGCCAATGAATAGAGCTAGGCACTGATAACTTGTTTGTTACTTTAATGGTAACATCATCACCTTCTCGCAATCGTAAAGTCGGAGCAGGTATTGAACCATTAATGGTCGTTGCCATACGAACAACACCGGTAAAATTTACTGGAGATTCGTCGATAACCAACTCAATAATTTTACCGCTAAGCTCTGGTGCATTTCCGGTGATTGTATCTGTAAATAACGATGAAGCTGCATGAATAATACTTGGAAACGCAGCTAGCACTCCTCCCGCGACAAGTCCTTGGACAAATCTGCGGCGAGGCATGGAAGATGACTGTATTTTATTAATGTCGCCCATTAACGGACTCCTCTTATTCGGAATATAAGTGCAGTATAAAGCTGATACCTGTCAATAACATGACTCAAACATGACAAAGTTGTAATCTTAATGTCATGTTGCTGTTTACACAGTTACGCCATAATGTATAAATATAGATGATTTAGGAAAACTTCATGCGATTACTTGTTGTAGAAGACGAACAAAAAACAGGTGACTATTTGAAACAAGGCCTGACGGAAGCCGGGTTTCAGGTGTCTTTAGTACGTAATGGTTTAGACGGTCATCATTTGGCGATGACTGAAGTATTTGACGTCATAATATTAGACGTAATGCTGCCTGACGTTTCAGGTTGGCGGATCTTACAATCACTTAGAGAAGCAAGTAATCAAACCCCAGTGCTGTTTTTATCGGCTCGCGATAGCGTTGATGACAGAGTAAAAGGCCTCGAACTTGGAGCAGATGATTACCTTATTAAGCCCTTTGCATTTTCAGAAGTATTAGCCCGTGTCAGAACACTTATTCGCCGTGGCGGAACACCGAAAATTGAAAACACGCTACAAATTGCTGATTTAGAAGTCGATATTTTAAAGCATAAAGTAAAGCGAGCCGGTAAAAATATACTATTAAGTAATAAAGAGTTTAGCCTGCTCGAATTAATGGTGCGTCGCGAAGGTGAAGTTTTACCACGCTCCTTAATTGCATCTCAAGTATGGGATATGAACTTTGACAGCGATACTAATGTTATTGATGTTGCCATTCGCCGATTACGTGGCAAAGTTGACGAAGGTTTCAACATTAAACTCATTCATACGGTAAGAGGCATGGGTTATAAGTTGGAGGTTCAAGTGAATGAAAGTTAACAAAAGACCTCTATCTCTGACTTTTAGAGTGGTTTTATTTGTCGCTGTAAGCACAATATTTAGTTTAACCTTTCTCGGCATACTAATAGATACCTCGATAAGACATCATTTTATTCAGCAGGATATTAATGAACTCAAAGTTATATCTTCTTCAATTAATGAGGCTCTTTCTAAAAATACCGACAGTAACGAAACGCTTACAGAAGAGTTATCGCAGGCGGTTTCAGGTCATCATGGCGTTTATTATCAAGTTAGCGACCAAAAAGGTAATTTTATCTATGCTAACGCTGCATTAAATTTTCAACACTTTACCACTGCACCTGCTATTGAAGGTGATTTTGATATTGAAAACATAACACATCAAGATGTTGGAAAATTCTCATACCGTGTATTAGCAACGACTTACCAAACGCCTAAAGCAACATACAAAGCAACTATTGCTATTGATATGAGTTTTCATACTCATTTTTTAACTCAATTTAGGCAAAGTTTAGGGGCGATTATGATTGGCGCTGCTGTTTTAGTGCTACTAGCTGGCTGGTTTGCTGTTCACCAAGGATTAAACCCGTTGCGCGGTCTGAGCAAGAAAATGCGAAATATTCAAACGAACAATTTTGAAATCAGGTTAGACGAAACAAACGTCCCTATTGAGCTATTAAATATGGTGCAATCATTTAACTTGATGTTAGATAGGCTGCAAAGTGAGTTTTTACGCTTATCTAATTTCTCTACCGATATTGCCCATGAATTAAGAACCCCCTTAACCAATATAATTACACAAACCCAAGTTGGGTTGTCAAAGCCTAGAGCGTCAGAAGAATATCAAGAACTGCTATTTTCGAATTTAGAAGAACTTGATAGGTTAACAAACATGGTGCGAGATATGCTTTGGTTAGCTAAAACTCAAAATGGCTTAATTAAGCCAAAACAACAAATATTAAATAGCCAAACAGAAATTGAAGCTTTATTTGAATACTTTGATGCCCTCGCCGAAGAAGCAAACATTACCTTTGTTCGCCAAGGTGATGATGTAAGTTTTTATTGTGACAAACTACATTTTCGCCAATTACTCTCTAACTTGTTATCAAACGCCATTCGATATACTGCAAAGGGGTTGTCGATAGTAGTCAAAACTGAAGTAACAGTGCAAGGGCAAGTCGCTATTTCGATCAGTAATCTAGGGGATAAAATACCCGCAGAACATTTGCCTTATTTATTTGACCGATTTTATCGTCCTGATAAATCCAGACAACGCCACAGTGAAGGTGCTGGCTTAGGCCTTGCCATTGTTAAAGCGATGGTAGAAGCAAATAGTGGCGAAGTAACGGTTACTTCAGATGATGATAAAACCACCTTTAAGGTTTTATTTAATGCACCACCAAACAGAGTTTAGAAGTAACGAGCATAAAAAAACCACCTTTAGCTTCTATTCTTATGTCGAATAAAAGTTAACCGGTGGTTTTCTAACAGGTTTTATCTTTTAAAATTATCTCGTCAAATAGTGTCGATAATTAAACTTACATAGTGACAAATTCTTCCGCAGACGTTGGGTGAATAGCGACTGTGTTATCGAAATCAGCTTTGGTTGCGCCCATTTTCATAGCAACAGCAAAACCTTGTAATAATTCATCGCTGCCAAAACCTATACTATGAATACCCACTATTTTTTCTTCTTTACCCACACAGACCAATTTCATGCGTGTTGGGTCGCGATAGTCTTCGGTTATAGCTTGATACAGCGCAGTAAATTGAGAGTTATATACTTTAACTTGATCTTCACCATGCTCAGCAATAGCTTCAGCTTCGGATAAGCCAACAGTACCAATAACTGGGTGGCTAAATACCACGGTAGCAATATTAGAATAATCTAAATGCTCGTTCGGTTTATTGTTAAATAAACGCTCACACAAACGACGGCCCGCGGCTACGGCTACAGGCGTTAATTGTGCTCGGCCCGTATTGTCGCCTACTGCATAAATACCATCAACGTCGGTATTTTGAAATTTGTCTGTTGGAATAAAACCGCGTTCATTAAGCTTGATACCTGTTGCTTCGATATTAATATTATCGGTTGCAGGTTCACGACCAATGGCCCAAATCAAGCTGTCTACTGGCCCAATACTTTTGCCATTTTCTAAATGAATAGTTAATTTACCATCGTTATGTTTTTCAACACGTGTAGGCACGCTCATGGTGTGTAATGTAGGACCATGTTTAGCCATTTGCTCGACTAAGGTGTCGCTTAGCATGTCGTCAAAACCACGAAGCGGCTTTTCTTTACGCACTAATAAATGAGACTCGCTACCAAGTGCATGCAAAACACCCGCAAGCTCTACCGCAATATAACCAGCGCCAACAACTGCTACTTTTTCAGGTTGCTCGGTTAATGCAAAGAAACCGTCTGAATCTATGCCATATTCTGCCCCTTCAATATTTGGACGACTTGGGCGCCCGCCTGTGGCAATAGTAATATGGTCGGCCGTATATAAAGTGCCATCAACTTCAACGGTATTTTTGTCAACAAACTTTGCAAAGCCATTAATAACGGTAACATCATTACTCGCAAAACCACGTGCGTAAGCAGCATGAATGCGTTCAATATAAGCTTCTCTGTTTTCAACTAGCTTAGCCCAGTTAAAGCTTTGCAGGGGCGCTTTAAAGCCGTAGTCATTAGCGTAATGCAATGCATCAGCAATTTGACCGGCATACCACATAGCCTTTTTCGGTACACAACCTACATTTACACAAGTGCCACCAATGTGTTTTGCTTCGATAACGGCAGCTTTTTTACCTAAACGAGCAGCTCTGTTTGCCGAAGCAATACCGCCACTGCCAGCGCCAATTGAAATGTAGTCAAAATGTTGCGTCATAGTTTTACCTTATTTTTGTCAATGTATTAATTGCGTTTATACTAATTTAAGTTCTGGTGGATATTAAATACAGAAAACCAATAACTTATTACAGCAATACTTATAAGTAATATCAGACCTTAATCTGATGTTTTAAATTTCATCAGCACTTTTATTTTAAGTGCTCGATAAAGTCATCCGCTATCAGCGGTTTAGAAAACAAATAGCCCTGAATGTAGAAACATTGTTTATTCACTAAATAATTTAACTGTTCTTGTGTTTCAACACCTTCTGCCACACATTTAATACCAAGGCTTTTTGCCAAAACTAGTGTCGCCTCAATAATGGCTTCGTCTTTTTTATCTAAACCGATACCATGGACGAAGCTTTGATCTATTTTAATAACACTCAACGGTAACCGCTTCAAATAAGATAAAGATGAAAAACCGGTACCAAAATCGTCAAGCGAAAGTAACACGCCCATGTTCACTAGCTCTTTCATCGTTTTTATGGCTTGTTCAGGCTCAACAATAAAAGCACTTTCGGTAATTTCTATTTTCAATGCGCTGGCAGGCAAATTAAATTTATCTAACAAACCACGAATAGATGAAACAAGATTGCTATGGTTAAAGTGTTTAACTGAAAAATTTACCGAAAGATAAAAATTAGGTCGGTATTTACGCCAGCACTGTAATTGTATGAAACCTCTTTCCATGGCTTGTTCTGTCATAGGTATAAGCATACCTAACTCTTCTGCAAGTGCAATAAACTCTACTGGTGATATAACCTCATCGTTGTGGTGCCATCGCATTAAAAGTTCAGCGCCAACGGCTGTATTATTATCCTGCGTATTAATGATTGGCTGATAAACGTTAAAAAACTCTTGTTCGTTTAACCCTATTTTCAAATTGGCTTCGTCTGTTAGTCGTGCTTTTGCTTCTTTATTCATTTGCTCGGTAAAGAATTGAAAATTGTTACGACCTAATTGCTTGGCGTGGTACATAGCCACATCAGCATTTCTAAACAATTGCTCTGAGTCTTCTGCATCATTTGGATATAGCGAAATACCAATACTTGCGCCGACACTGACAAGATTATTATGTAAGGTAAATGGTTTCTGCACTATATCGATAATTTTCTGTGCTATATGCGCAAGATCATTAACGCTATTAAAGCGTTCAAGTAGAACGACAAACTCATCGCCACCAATGCGAGCTAATGTATCTTCGGATCGCAAAGACGTGGTAAAAAGTGTAGAGACCTCTTTTAATAACAAATCACCAAACTCATGCCCTAAAGAATCATTAACTTGCTTAAAGCGGTCGAGATCTATAAAGAATAAAGCGATTGGCGTTCGACTTCTGCGCGAAGAGGCTATAGCTTGCCTCAGTCGATTTAACAGTAGCGCTCTATTAGGCAAACTTGTTAGGTGATCATAATTAGCCATTACATGTAATTTTCTGCGCCTTAATTGTCGAAATCTAACCCAGATTGAGATAACAACAATGATAACAGCGGCATACAAAGTATAAGCAACCGGCGAAAGCCAAGGTGCATAATTAACATGAATACGAAGAAGCGCAGGTTTTGAATATTGTCCCGTTACTGTTGATTTTACTTGCACTTGAAAAGTGTACTGACCTGCATCTAGATAAGGAAATACAACATAATTTTGTTGGCTTTGAGGAAACGAAACACCTCCGACAAAGCCATATTTAAATATTGGATTCTCATTTTTTCCAAAAGTGAAGTCACTAAAATCTATACGAATACCAAAGTCATTATAATTTAAGTGTATTTTTTCATCATTAAAAAGTCGGCTTGAGGTGTTAAGTGTGCGCGATAATGCATCAACGTTCACAATACTAACGGTATTCAAATCGTCTTTATTTTTGTTATTAAGCTTTATCGGGTCGAAAATGCTGACACCTGAAATACCACCATAGACAAACCGCCCATCAGCTAATGTCAAAAAAGCCCCAGCATTGAACTCTGAACTTGCTAAACCATCAAACTTATTAAAACGTCTTATATGCTGATCAGTCGAACGTATTCGATATATGCCGCTGTGGCTCGACACCCAAACATTGTCTTCGCGATCAATTTGAATACCATAAAGGTTTACATCTAGAATGCTATTGTGCTCATCAAAGAAATGCTTAACTTCAAAGGTATTCGGGTCGATAGCTATTAGCCCAACCTGCAAATATGAAAACCAAATAAGACCTTTGCTATCACGACTCCAATTATCGATATAACTAAAACCATCTCTTGATACGCCTTGAGGACGGTAAACTGGCGTTAACTTTTTAGTTGATTGATTATATTCCCATAACGTATCTGTACCAGAAATAAGCACATTGTTAGGGTCATCAGAGAATGAAGGCATAATATGCCGAACATAATTGTTATCAAAATAATCAGGTAAATCATCAAGTGTGCTTACTTCACCTGTTAGTGCATGAATCTTTTGAATACCTTGGTTAGAGGTTAACCAAATATAGTTGTCGATACTTTCAATGCTTAGCCAGTCGTTAGCTTTCGTTAATATTTTCTGTGTTTTTTCAGGAAAATTAGGCGTTATTATGCTTTTTTTATCAACATCGAAAATAACAATACCAGAAGCCGTTGATAGCCAAAGTCGCCCCAGGTAATCTTTTTCCATTTCATAAATGTTACTTTGCGTAAATGTTGTTTTATTGTTGTTATTCAACAGATAACGTTGAGTATTGTCGGTGACTAAATTGATAAGATTAAGGCCATTATTGGTTCCTACCCACAATCTATTTTTTTGTGTGGTGACTATGGCAGTAACATTGCCATGAGATAAACTATTTTGATTAGAATAATCATAATTATAAGTGGTTACTATTTCAGTCTTAGGATCCCAACGATACGCACCAGAACTATTAGAGCCCATCCATAACAAGCCATTACTATCCACCAATAAACTAATAACACTCGGGTCTGCAACTGCCTTGAAATGTTCACTAAACTTAAACAAAAATTCATTCTTATCTGTAGCAGTATCAATGCGATAAACCCCTTGGGTTGTTGCCACATAAATAATATTTTCTGTGGCTAACAATTGCCAAACAGAGGTATTTTCAATCGCTATTTTGTAGGGTAGGTATTCACTTTTAGCCTGCAGAAATGCTGTTAGTTCTTGCTCAGAAAAACTAAAAACGCCATCGTTTGAACCCAAGTAATAATGACCGTTCAAAAATGCAGCACTATAAGATTTTGAAGACTCTAATTCATTAAAATTACTGCCCGCCGTTGGGCTATGCAAAACCGAAGGTAATTGAATAATCTGTTCAGCTTCGACGTTATATACGAAAGTCCCTGATCGGCTAAAAAACATTAATCGTTCGTTTAAAATTGCTAAACCGTATAATATATCAGCACCCGATAGATACGGTGTAAAATCAAGTGTCTTTATAACTACGCCAGATTTTGCATCGTAATTAATAGCGGTATTCTCGGTTAAAAACCAAAAGCTGTGGTTTTTTTTATCCTCAATAATACGCCAAATTTCTAAATCATTTTTATTAAAGCCAATACTAAAAATTAACTGATATTCTTCTGTTAAAGGGTTATAGCTATATAAGCCTTTACCCGATAAAGAAATCCAAACTAAACCATCGCTTGCCACATAAATATTGTTAACACTAAATTTATTAAAATCATTGTCAGGGCCCATTAAGGTGCTGATTTTATAGCCATCATAAATGTTAATACCATTTTCTGTACCAAACCAAATATACCCTTGTTTATCTTGTGCTATCGCTTGTGCACTGGCCTGAGCTAAGCCATCTTCTACCGTAACTCTCTCAAGCATTACATTATTCATTTTTGCCGTAGCTGAACCAGAGAAGCCACAAAAGCAAACAGCAATAAAAACCGTTATTACAAACAAAAACTGATTGATTTTTAACATATTTTCAAAACTCAATTCTCGATAATAAAAGATAAAATAATTAATGGCACTGACATAAAAATTAAGTATGGCATTGTTTCACAGAAACTTTCTTACATTACGAGTAATAGTAACACGTTGTTATTGACTATTTTATAGGGCCAGATATTTATACGCTTCAACAACTAAACCTTGAATTAATCTATTCTGCCCTTATCTTTACTAGCAATGTCTAACAAAAATAGTGCTCAATATGACCAATCCATTATTACAAGCCACACCATTACCACAATTCTCTAAAATTAAGCCTGAACATATTAAACCTGCGATTGAAGAGTCTATTGCTAATTGTAAAAAAATTATTAGCGAAGTTTTGGTTAATAATACGCAATTTACTTGGGATAATTTGGTTGCACCTATTGATGAAGTTGACGACGTATTAAGTAAATTATGGTCACCTATTTCACACATGAACTCAGTGGTAAGTAGCGATGACCATCGCGAGGCTTACGAGTCATGCTTGCCACTTTTATCTGAATACGGCACTTTTGTTGGGCAACATGCGGGCTTATTTTCAGCTTATCAGCAATTAAGTGAAAGTGCAGCGTTTAAAGAGCTGAACACCGCTCAGCAAAAAGTAATCAACAACGCTTTACGCGATTTTAAACTTTCAGGTATTGCGCTAAATGAACAAGACAAAAAGCGCTACGGTGAAATTTCAACGCGTTTATCTGAACTTAGCTCGACCTTTGGTAATAATATTCTTGATGCTACACAAGCCTTTAGCGTTAATATTACTAACGAGAAAGAACTTACTGGTTTACCTCAAAGCGCAAAAGAAGCCGCAAAAGCCTTAGCCGAATCACAAGAAAAGTCAGGTTGGTTATTTACCCTAGACATTCCAAGTTACTTACCGGTAATGACTTACTGTGAAAATAAAGCATTACGCGAACAAATGTATCGCGCCTTTGTCACACGCGCATCAGAAATAGGGCCAAATGGCGGCGAATTTGACAACAGCCCAATTATGGCAGAATTACTCTCATTACGTCACGAGCTCTCTACTTTGTTAGGCTTTGACAGCTTTGCCGATAAATCGTTAGCCACTAAAATGGCGCAAAACACTAACGAAGTACTAGGATTTTTAGAAGATTTAGCGATTAAATCAAAAGCTCAAGGCGAACAAGATTTTGTAGAAGTTACAGCCTTTGCAGAAAAAACTTTTGGTCAAAGTAATTTACAAGCTTGGGATTTACCTTATTACAGCGAGAAATTGAAACAAGATCGCTACGCTATTTCTGACGAAGAACTGCGCCCATATTTCCCAGAAAGTAAAGTGGTAGCCGGCTTATTTGAAGTTGTGCATCGCTTGTTTGGCTTACAAATTAGCGAACGAAAAGACGTAGATACTTGGCACAAAGACGTTAAGTTTTTTGATGTTTTAGACAACAAACAACAGCTGCGCGGTAGTTTCTATTTCGACTTATACGCTCGTTCGAAAAAGCGTGGCGGTGCTTGGATGGATGATTGCGTTGGCCGTCGTGAATTAGCGAACGGCAATATTCAATACCCGGTTGCCTACTTAACGTGTAACTTCAATGGTCCAGTTGGCGACAAACCTGCGTTATTTACACATGACGAAGTCGTCACCTTATTCCACGAATTTGGTCATGGCATTCACCATATGTTAACGCAAATTAATGCCGCAGGAGTTTCAGGCATCAACGGTGTGCCATGGGATGCTGTTGAATTACCTAGCCAATTTTTAGAAAACTGGTGTTGGCAACCAGAGGCATTAGCCTTTATTTCTGGCCATTACCAAACCAATGAGCCTTTACCTCAAGATATGCTCGACAAAATGCTAGCAGCGAAAAATTTTCAATCTGCCATGCAGATGCTTCGTCAATTAGAGTTCAGTTTATTCGACTTTAAAATGCATGCGCAATACTCACCAGAAAAAGGTGATGAAATTCAGCAAGTGTTAAATCAAGTACGTGAAGATTACGCAATTATCAAGGCACCTGAATTCAACCGTTTTCAGCATAGCTTTGGCCATATTTTTGGTGGTGGTTATGCAGCAGGCTACTACAGCTATAAATGGGCTGAAGTATTATCGGCAGATGCATTTTCTCGTTTTGAAGAAGAAGGCATTTTCAACCAAAAAGTTGGTCACGACTTTTTAACCAATGTGTTAGAAATGGGCGGTTCAAAAGAACCAAGCGAATTATTTAAAGCCTTTCGTGGTCGCGAGCCTCAAATTGACGCATTATTACGTCATAGCGGCATCACAGGTTAAATTCCATGGCATTAGAAACAATTGACGATATTTATCAACGCGCCGCCGCCCGCAAAGGTGGCGCAGCCAAGCTTAATATTTTGCTGGGCCCTGGTAAACAAGACCACTTATTAACTGCAATACCTGACGATCGCTTTTTATCTGAGTTCAGTAAAAAGGTTTTTCAGTCAGGCTTTGTTTGGCGCGTTGTTGAAAACAAATGGCTAAACTTTGAAGAAAGCTTTTTTAATTTCAATATCGAAAAAGTGTTGATGATGCCAGAAGAAATGATGGAGCGAAAAGCGGCAGATCCCAAAATTATTCGAAACTTTAATAAAGTAAAAACCATTAAAGCCAACGCGCAAATGATTTTTGAAGAGCAGCAACAAGGACATAGCTTTGCTGAGTTTATTGCAAAATGGCCAAGCGACAATATTATCGGTTTATGGGCTTATTTGAAAAAGCATGGTCAACGCCTTGGTGGCAACACAGGTCCTTATGCTTTAAGAGCTTTAGGCAAAGATACATTTTTACTGAGCCGAGACATTGAAGCCTATTTTCGAGCACACGATATAATTACTGGCGGTATTCAAACAAAATCAAGCTTAAATGCCATTCAAGCAAGCTTTAATACTTGGCAGCAACAGTGTGATTTATCATTAGGCCAAATCAGCCGTTTGGTTGCTTATGCTACAGGCGATAATCATATTCATTTAGAAGAAGCCGCAAATGTTGAATAAAATTGCTGTTGCTTATGTTGATGCCATTGATGTTGATAAAGCCAAAAAAATTGCCAAAAAATGGCAGTTAGATTATATCGGCGATATTGCTGCCATAAAAAATCATCCAGAACTATTATTTGCCTTACAAGTTAATTTACAACGCTTAGAACTTAGCAAACTTGATGAACCTAAATTGGGCGCAATTTGCGTTGATTTTGTTGATGGTGCTACCGCGCATCGTCGTAAATTTGGTGGTGGCCGCGGTCAAGATATTGCCAAAGCCGTAGGCTTAAAACATGGTTTTACACCAAATGTACTTGATGCTACCGCAGGTTTAGGGCGAGATGCTTTTGTATTAGCCACCTTAGGCTGCAACGTTACCATGATGGAGCGTATGCCGATTGTAGCCGCCTTGCTTGAAGACGGCTTAGAGCGCGCAAAATTAAGTACTGAAATTAATGATATTACTAATCGCATGCGCTTAATTAACTCTTCATCGATTGAAAACATGACCTTAGCCGAACCACCCGATGTAATTTATCTCGATCCTATGTATCCGCATCGAGAAAAGTCAGCGGCCGTGAAAAAAGAAATGCGTGTGTTTCAGTCATTAGTGGGTGAAGATCTTGATGCCGACAATTTACTCGCGCCAGCGATTGCCTTAGCAAAGTATCGCGTAGTAGTTAAACGCCCAAGTTATGCGCCGCCGCTTGCTGGTAAAACACCGTCTACTAGCATTAACATGAAGAAAAACCGTTTCGATGTTTATGTTAACTTAGCTATTCCTAAGAATAACTGAAAATAAATTGATTAAAAGTGCTCCTTGCATTTAGGAGCATAAGCGATATTCAGACCTTCCCCTTACTGCGCTTAACATCTTGCATACATACAATCGCTTAGTTCTGCTAAGTAACGTATCAGGCCTATATCAGTTTCATCATCTTAAATTTGTCACATTTGTGTCACCTAGCCGTAACGTAACTGTCATATAAAAAGGTAAAAATTTAGCATGTTTTAAAAACGTTATTTACAAGGTTGAATGCTAGTGCGGGTTTCAAGTTTTTCAAAAGTGTCCGTTTTTGCGGTCAGCTTATTTGCAATCGTTTTTTTAACAACCATGTTCCATGTTGGTAGTTCACTCACATCTAGCCGCGCAGAACTTGCCGACTATCAAAAGCTAAAGTCCGCAACCACCGTTAACTTCTATCGTACCATTGCGCAATATTTGCGTTCTGGTGATGCAACTTTATTAACTCAAGCACAGCAAAAATTAACATACATTAAACAGCAAAGCACACAACTTAACTTTCCTCTTTTAAAGGCTAAGATTGAGCAACAAACGGTAAAGCTAGATCATGATATAAGCACAAAATATCGCGCCTTAGGAAAACTCAGTGGAGACCCTCTTGCTCTACTAAGAAACTCAGAACAAGACATGCTAGCGCTTTCTTATAATTTGACTGGCTATGCACAAGTGAGTGATAAACTGAGTATTAAACAGCGCCTCAATTACTTAACAAACACTCAATTAATTACTAAAAGCATTAATGAGCTGATACATAGCCGAGAAAAGTTATTTCTTACTGGTGCTTCTAACGCTACGCATATGAAGGTTATTACACTTGAGCTACAGAGTTTAATAGCAAAGCTAGAAGAAATGCCTGCTTTAGCTATATATGCTGATGTGGAACAAGATGATTTTTTTGCTGATGAAGAAGATAATGAAGACTTAGCAAACGATGCAATAAATGAACTACGCTCAATCAACAGTCGCTATCTTAATGAGGTTAATAATACCTTAGCACTTAAATTAAGTAGTAAAAAAGGTCTGCAACAGCTAGCAGAAGACGTTGAAGCATTAGAGCAAATTATTCTTATTGGCGAATTAACAGTTACTCGCAAACAACAAGCATTAAATAATCAACTTATGTGGATTGTTTGTGGCTTAACGGCATTTTTAATTATTTTTCTTGTGACTAATTATGTCTTACAACGTACGGTTATTTTAAACCCTTTGCGCAAGCTTCGCGATAGCTTTGTCGCCTTGGTTGAGCAAGGCAAAGTAGATAACATTAAAGGGATTTCTGCTAGAACCGAGCTCGGTGAAATATCGTCAAGTTTTAATGAAATGGTAAATAAGCTTGCCCATGACGACAGACAAAAAGCGCATCAGCTTGACCTAGTAGCAAGCGCACTTAAAGCCATGGAAAGCCAAGTACAAAATATTTACCAATCGTCTGCAAGTACCAGTGACCACGTACAAGGCGCACGTGAGATTATGGCAGCACTTGGACAAGCTACTGAAACCGTTAACGACTTATCTGGCCAGGTTGTAAGTAACGCACAAGCCACTCAACAAGCAATGGAAGCGAGCCAAGCCCGTGTTGGACAAGTATTAAAAGCCAGCGAGTCAACCAATATGGCTGCACAGGAAAGTAAAACCGCCATTACTTTACTTTCTCAATCAGTAAATAGTGTAACCTCGATTGTTGACGTTATTGCCGCGATTGCCGATCAAACAAATTTACTGGCATTAAATGCCGCTATTGAAGCAGCAAGAGCTGGAGAGCACGGTAGAGGTTTTTCGGTAGTCGCAGATGAAGTAAGACAGTTAGCCGGTAAAACACAAGAGTCATTACAACAAATTTCAGCGAAGCTTGAGCAATTACAAAGCGCGACCAACTCAATTCAAGCCACCATTATTGATATAGAAACCGCATCAGCCAATCAACAAAACATTGCCGATGAACTTCAACAAACGGCTATAGAGGTTACAGGCCAAGCGAAAGTTTCGGCTGAAGTCGCTCAAAACACTTTAGAACAAATTACCCTCCAGCGAGAACAGTTCATTACGTTTGAAACCGCTATGAGTAATGTTGACCAAGAAGTGAATCAATCACAAAAACTTGCCGAGAAAATAACTCAAGATGTTAATAGCCATATATCAGGTATTTCCGATACCTTAAAGCAAGCTAGCTAGCTAGCTAACGCAAAGTGTGGTTAATTAATTCCATCTAATTCGTGCGCTGTGCTATACATTATTCTACACTAGCTTAAACAGTACTTAGCTTTAGACCACACCATAAAATTACCCTAACACTATAAAGTAAGGGTGCTAATTCACTACACAATAATGGAAATATTATGATCTCTTTAAATGCAGCTATGCCTGAAGGGCAGCTACAAGAATTAAAAAATGGTGAAATGCTCACCCACAAAACCGCTGAATTATTTGCGAACAAAAAAGTAGTTATGTTTGCCGTACCTGGCGCATTCACCCCTACGTGTTCAGAAACTCATTTACCGGGTTACGTTGTATTAGCTGATGAATTCAAAGCCAAAGGCGTTGATGCGATTATTTGTGTGGCAGTTAATGACGCATTTGTAATGTCATCTTGGGGTAAAGCGCAAAATGCTGAAAATCTAATGATGCTTGCTGATGGTGATGGTAGCTACACAAAAGCCTTAGGCCTTGAAATGGATACCGCCACTTTTGGTGGTTTACGCTCACAACGTTACGCTATGATTATTGAAAACGGCGTTGTAACAACATTAAATGTTGAACAGCCACAGAAGTTTGAAGTTAGTAATGCCGAAACAATTATCAAACAACTTTAAACGACTTTAAACGACTTTAAACAATGTAGTTAACCGTTGTTTATCAAAGCAGGGAACCATTGGCTCCCTGCTTTATTCTGTGCATTCATTATGCTCAAAGTCTTAATCACTCAAGATTAATTACTCGCCTTCAGTTTGCTTAATCATCTCTATGCGATAACCTGTTGGCGAATCGATATCCGCTTCAACAATTAAAAATAGTTCATGTGAGTCTTCATCAAGGGTTAATTGAAAGTTTGATAAAATAATCTCACTGCTATCAACTTCGGCAATAGCAAATACTTGATAAGTATTGTTTTGTAAGTAAATTGACTCCGGCTGAGTGTATACTGCACTGCGGTTATACAAAGCAGTTTCTATAGTTTCATTATTACGAACAAAATAGAATTTAACAAAGTTAAAGTCATCACTATCGACTAAATCTATCATGGTAATTTGATGATCGTAGATACTTTCTCGCGTACTATTTGAAACTACAAGTGACTTAATAGTTATTTCAATTTCGTCAACAATACCGTCATTGTTTTCATCAACATTGCCGTCGCCGTCTAAATCAACATCTTCTTCATTTAAGTAAAAGAATACGGTTTTATTGGTGTTTTCAGCCAAGCCCAATAAATGATTACTTAAAAGGCGCTCAGTAGTACCCGGAATTAATAAATCTAAACTATAATCACCTTTATCTTGAACTTTAGTCTCGCTATAGGTACCAATTTCAAGTGCTGATATTTCTGCTTCATCATCAACACCATTAATATATATATCTAACGTACCAGTATAATTAGGGATTAATTCGTGTTCTCTAATCGCATTGTATGCTCGAAATTGCGCTTCGGAGTCGGTATCTAAATACTCGGTAATTGACGAGTTAGACATTCTATCCATAGCATAAGGCGAGTTACCTGAACCGGTATTTTCGCGAACTATCATCACATATTGTGCAGGGAATGCGTAATCTATATCGTCTGACGTAAATAGTACTTCTTGCGTTCCAGCCCTAGTGATGTAGAAAATATATTCGTCTTGGTCAAATTTTTGATTATCCGATAACTGCTTATAGTTGTATTGACCAACAAGTTTTGCTGCATTAAAGGTTTCGTCAGACTCAGACATATAAAAATCTACGCCAGCTGAATCAGGATGTAAATTTAATACCCGTAAGTTGAATAAATCTTCATCTTCGTCTTCTTCATCGTCAAGCATTTCGATGCTGTAGGTCTGTACTTGAGCAGCCGTAATATCGTCAGTTAATACCACAAGTTCAATGGTATCGGTTGTAACATTAACTTGCCCTTCTGCAACTAATTCAAGATCATCACGGTCGCTACTGTCTTCGTCTTGCCAACCCATTTCATAAAAGTAGCTGCCCGTGTCTATTTCAAAAGCACTTAGCGCTTCTGTATAAGCAACACCGTTAAAGGTTACTTCAAAGTTATCAGAATCATCGTCATCGTCTGACTCAAGATCTTGATCTATGGTAAGAATAATATCCGGCGCATTTTTCGAACTGTTATAAAATTTTACATAGCCCACATTTGAGCTATCACTGCCGCCGCCACAAGCAGCCAGTACAAATGCGGAAGAAAGTAACAGTATTTTTGCAGGCGAAATCGTTGAAAGTAGGTTGGAGTTAAAGCGCATATGTTTTTCCAATAGAGTTAGTTGTCACGACTGTACAGATATAACTGCCAGCTTATTTATGCTTACACCTGTTAAACAGCTGAGATAGCACTACGTAGAGCGGCATTTTATGGGTAAGTTCAACGATTCACAGTATCTTTGCACTTCTTTACTTAACCCTACATTTCCTGACATAGCGGGCGACTTATGCAAGTTTATAGTTAACATTTCATTCACTATTTTAACTTATCGCCCTACTTTGTTATCTCACGTATAATGCTGACATTAAAAGCTTAAACTGGGTTATTTCGTTGATATTTTCTGATGTAATTATTATTGGCGCTGGCGCTGCAGGCTTAATGGCTGCTGCAACTGCTGGCTATCGTGGCAAAAGCGTAACCGTTGTGGATATGGGTAAAAAGCCTGGTCGAAAAATACTCATTTCAGGCGGTGGGCGTTGTAATTTCACCAACGAAAATGCCAGCGCTGAAAACTACTTATGCCAAAACCCTCATTTTGCTAAATCAGCATTGAGTCGCTATAGCGCACAAGACTTTATTGAACTAGTTGATCGCCATGGCCTTAATTATCATCATAAAACCTTAGGGCAATTATTTTGTGATAACAGCGCGCAAGACATCGTCGATATTTTGATGACCGAATGTGAATGGGCCGGAGTTAATATTGCCCTGCGCAGCGAAGTCATATCAGTAAGTAAAAATGAAACCGGTTATGTGGTAGTTACCTCAAGTGAAAGTTACCAGTGTGAATCATTAGTTATTGCCTCAGGTGGCTTAACTATGCCGAAATTAGGCGCCAGCCCAATAGGCTATAAAGTAGCAGAGCAATTTGGTTTAAACGTTTTACCAACAATGGCAGCTCTAGTGCCCTTTACTTTGCACGATCACGACAAACAAAAGTTTGATGGTTTATCAGGCATTAGCTTAGCGACTGAAGTGACTAGCGAAGACGGCACCTCATTTAAAGAAAATATACTATTTACCCATCGTGGCTTATCCGGTCCCGCCATACTGCAAATATCGTCATTCTGGCGCTCAGGACAAGCGGTAACTATAAATTTATTGCCAGAAACTTCGATCGAAAATTTACTCTCACAATGGCGAGAAACTAGCGGCCAGAAATCCCTAAAAAACATGCTCGCAACCTTATTGCCAAAGCGCTTCATTGAAGCACTCGTAAAACAAAAAGATATAACCGATAAAACCATTAAGCAAATTAGTAACGACGAAATAACCTATCTAAGCCAATACCTACATAACTGGCAAATAAAACCCAATGGCACCGAAGGCTATAGAACCGCTGAAGTTACTTTAGGCGGTGTAGACACCGATGAATTGTCATCAAAAACCTTCGAAGCTAAAAAATCGAAAGGCTTATTTTTTATTGGTGAAGCTATTGATGTAACAGGATGGTTGGGCGGTTATAACTTCCAGTTTGCTTGGAGCAGTGGTGTGGCTTGTGGGCAGGCGGTTTAGTATAGTAGTTCAGAATGAAAACAGATACTTTAAGATCTAAATAGAGACTATTAAGAACTAAATCGATACAAATAGATGGTTCGTTACCATCTATTTGTAGATTAAAGACTGCTTTATTCGATTATAAATAAAGACAATATTGAGCAAACTAAGCTTGATATTCATTAGCTCAAACCTGAATAGACACTTTTGGTAAATAGGCTTTTACCAAGCCTGACAGTCTCAAAAGCCACCAAAGCGGACAGTCGATCTTTTCAAAAAAAATTAATTAGAGTATTAATTCTATAGCAATCGCCCCCGAAGCGGGTTAGAAACTATAAATTAGTCGCCAGGATCACTTAGCCACTACAATATTTGGGTATCCAGACAAAATGATACATAAGCCTAAATACGTGGTGTGTATTTCTTTGAAGTTCCATGTGCTGAATAATATAGACTAGGGCAAGCCCCCGAGATTTTCGCTACGCTATGTTAAAATCTACAAAATTGATTGAATATATACTCACATTTGTTCAAATACATTAGTTCAGAAAAAGTAAGTATCACCCTCATTATAAATAACTAGGTGAGTTTAAAAATGGCAGTTACAAAATCTGTTACAGGCTCAAAAACCAAGCTAAACCTAAAAATCAAAACTCATACTCTAAAGCAACTCTCAGGCTATGATCTTTTCCTGAGTTAGAAACTTCCGTTATAAAGCCTGCTTCCCATTTTAGTTGTTTTTGACCATCAAAGCGCTGAATCCCCATAAAAGCAGGACCTATGCCAAAATAATCTTCACCTGTATAAACCTCAATTGCAGGTTGAATTTGTGGCTTCCATCGGTAACGATATTTTAGCCTAAACTCTACTTCAATTTCATCTTGAATCGTTTCACCCCACTCATAGATCCCAAACAAGTTCATTGTAAGACTAGTTCGACCAAATTCTTTTTCAAAAATAATGCCTGTAGTCACTTCCCAATCATTACTTTTATGTTGTTTTTCTACTTCAAATAACATTCCCCAATCAGCCCAAAGCTCCCCTTGTTCAGTCAACATCCAACGGACCTCAACCTCATATGCTTGCAGACCAAAGTCTTCAGTTTCTGTTTTTTCTCCTATTAAATAGCCTTCTAACATTACCGTTTCACTTAATGACTGACCGTAAGCTATTCTCTGACCCAATAAGGTATTGTTATCTGTTTGTCTAGACATTAATCGCCATTCAAACTCTCGTTCATTAGGAAGCACATAGGGATGATAAACTTTATCAACAACCATGCCGTCTGCAATTGCAGCACTTGAAGAGATAAGTAACATTACTGCTAGTAATCTAGACCACATTTTCATTCTCCTAAACTTTATCAATATCATAGTGTTGTTTTTTCGATGATTTTATAAAAAATGTCACTATAAATAGTAATAAGCTTACTGTGTATAACATAATAAACTCCAATGATGGGCCTGCTTCATAACCAAAGAGTGTTTTTAGAAGGTGACCATACTCAGAGCTATCTTTTACAAATTTTGTACTATCCCAAAGCGCTCCGCTGCTTTTAATAATATCCACTTGCTGAAGAAGGTTTACCACCTGACTTATTTGTCCTGATAAAAATAAAGCCCATACAACGTAAAGTAAGATGAAAAACTCTTTTTTGATAAACCAATGTAATGAAAAATAGAGTAAAGCGCTAAAGCTCAAGCAGATACCTAGCCCTATAGATAAACCCGCTACAACATCTCTAATAGATTGGCTATTTGCCAAATAACTGTCGAGAAAAACGATAAACTCACTTGCGTTGATAACAGTAAATATAATGAGTCCGACAAAAATTAAATTGGTCTGATATACGGCAATCGTTTTTTGAGACAATAATGAAGAACAACCAATGAGCAGGCAAAAATAGACAAGTACTAACTCAAGTGTTTTTATAACTTCTATACCCATTCCATCAAATAGCTCTCCCATCATGGGTAAATAATAAAATGTTGCAAAGATACCAACGACACTTGAAAAACAAACATAAAGTAGTTTTTTATGAGGAACTCTATTTGGCGTAATACAAGTACTAACCAAGCAAAGTAAGACAAAAATAGGTAACAAATCTTTAATAAATAAAATCACCGTATTAATTAACATGATTCACCTCAACTATTATCACTCCCCTTGCAGAGTTTGGGTGATACTCGCCAAAATATTCATAATTCCCTGGTTTTAATGGTCCGATAAAAATAGTGATTTTTCTTTTAGGAAATAAAACTTTCTCTCTATTTAAATCAAAACTATCAAACTCTTCTGCTACCTTATCTTTATTAAAAATGATTAATTTTACTTTTTTATTTGCCGGGATTTTTAATTCGGAGGGGGTGAAAACATGATTTTCTAAAGTTAGATAAAACTCTTTTGTCTGCGCTTGTGAGTTGTGTGACACAAACAGACAAAATATAGCAAACATCAATCTAAGACGAATAAGCTTAGTCATTGTTAAGCGCCACAGTATTCGTTTTAGCTAAGTTGATAACAGCCTTTAGTCCACCCAATTCAGAGGTCATTAATTGTATTTGGCCATTATGTAAATCAACAACATGCTTCACTATAGATAGCCCTAAACCACTTCCTGTTTCAGTATGCTGTTTACCTCGATAAAACCGATGAAATACTTTTTCTAACTGCTCACTAGGTATACCAGCACCTGAATCTTCTACGACCACTTGTACATTATCTACATGATCCTCAACAGAAATAAGGATATTAGTATTTTTTCCACTGTATTTATTCGCGTTTTTAATCAGGTTATCGAATAATATTTCAAGCGAAAATTTGTCCCCTAATATGTGTACTGGCTTTGCATTCAATGAAATAGTTTGTTGTGATTGCTCGATTTTTTCAAAGTTATCCGAAATAACGTCCTGTAACAGCGCTCTTAAATCTAATTCAACTTTGTTTTGTTCAAAATTTTCTGGTGTTGTTCTGTTAAGCGCAATTATCTGCTCAATGACATGAGCCATTCTTACTGTATTTTCATTGAGTTCATCAATATGGTGACGTTCAATTCGATTGCTTTCAAAGGCAATCATTAAGTTATGCGCAGTAATTTTTAACACACTGATAGGGGTTCTTAGCTCATGCGCAGCATCACCTGATAAACGTTTTTCCCGCTCAAAAGAATTATTTAATCGTTCAAGTAAGTTATTGAGTGTTTGTTCGATAGGTTTTAGTTCTTCAGAATTTTCTTTAACGGTAATAGGCGTTAAGTCACTAGCACTTTTTTTCGTGAGTTGGTTTGATAAGAGGGTTAACGGTTTTAAGCTTCTTTTTATCGCAACAAAAACTAATAAACCGATAAGAGGAATAGCATAAACAATCGGGAGTATGGCTTCTAGTAACACTTGTTCAACTGATTCAAATCGCTGCTTGATGGGTTGTGCAACAATCACCTTGATTTCATTTTCAACCAAAACAAACACCCGCCACCTTTCCCCTAAAAAACTGCTATCACTGAAGCCGCGAGTGGTATTTGTGATAATGACTTCTGGAGAGTTATCACTTTTTAAACCTAACTTATCTTTTAGCCATATTTGATAGGCAAAAACAGAGTGTAATACAACATTGGTTGATGCTTCCTTAATTGGACTATGTAGCAAGGCAATAGCAAAGGAACGCATTTCTTCATCAAACACTTGATTGAGTTTGGTTTTACTTGCCTTATACCCTTGTAAAGCAGCACCGAATGACGCCAACGTTACAACCGATAATATAACAATAAGTAAATATCGTTGTATGCTCATTTATGTTTTACTCACAACATAGCCTACACCCCGAACATTTTTAATAAATTTTTCAGGCAGTTTTTTTCTTATATTACTAATGTGTACTTCAATGGTATTTGAGGCAACTTCTTCACCCCACTCATAAAGCCTACTTTCCAGTTGCTCTTTCGATTGAATTCTTCCTACATTTTCTAGCAATGACTTAACGATCATATATTCTCTTCGAGAAAAGTTTTTTTCGATGTCATTGACAAAAACGGTGTGGCCTTGGGTGTCTAGTTCAACCTGATTATGCTTTATTACAGACGAAGAGTGTGTACCAAGTCTTCTTTCTATTACTCTTAACCTAGCTAACAACTCCTCAATACTAAATGGTTTTGCTAAATAATCATCAGCACCTAAATCTAACCCTTTGACTTTGTTTTCAATACCGTCTCGTGCCGTTAAAATCAATACTGGTAGGGTCTTTTTTATATCTTTAACTTGTTTTAATACATCTAAACCATCAATATCTGGCAAGCCTAAGTCAAGAATAGCTAAGTCAAAATCACCTGTTCGAATTGCAGAAATCCCTTCTCGGCCTGTTAACACGCCATCTGCGCTATACCCCTCATTTCTTAAAGATTCTTTTAAACCATGAGCAAGATGAACATCATCTTCTATAAGTAATAACCTCATCGCTCAACAATTCCTTCTATAGTAAATACTTATCTTATAGACCAATGTAATATATTTTGTTCTTTAAGAAAATTTTCAGCATCAGCGCCTTGAATAAGCGCCAATGTTGCTAAAAAACCAGCTTGTATACATTGTGGAGCCGCTACCGTTATTGAATTGGGAGGGTTCTTTACAGGCCAACCTGTTACAACATCTAGAATATGACTATATCGATGATTATCTTTCAACAAAAATCTGTTTGCATCACCACTTGTTGCTACGGCCCCTGTTCTTAATGTAACAAGGGTTGATTGACTTGCATCAAAAGATGGGTGTTCAATACCGACTTGCCAAGGTTCATCATTTTCTCTTGTACCATGTACCGCTAGATCGCCACCATAATTCACGAGAAAAGGAGCATTAGACCTTTGACTTATCAATAAGACTGCGCGGTCAACCGCGTATTCTTTGCCTAAACCACCAAAATCAATTTCCATTCCCTTTTTCATCAAAAACGAGTTAGCTGAGTAACTGACTTTATCCCATCCCACTAACTGAAGCAGTGCTTCAACACTTTTTTCACTCGGTACATTGTCACTGCCATCGAAGTGCCATACTTTTCGCAATATTCCTGAGGTAATATCAAAAGTCCCTTCACTCATTTCATAACACTGGCTGGCAAATTCAAATAAGTTAAAAGTCTCCTCATCAATTTCAACAACTTGCCCTGCTTTGCTGTTAATTTCAGAGCAAAGGCTCTTGCTGTCGTATCGAGAATACTTATCTTCAATTCGCCAAGCTTCATTTGCCGCAATAAGCCCTAACTCTGTAGCTAATGCTTCGTTATCTGTATCTATTAATACTTCACACAAGCTTGCCATAGAAAAGAAGGAAAGTGTAAATCCTCCTTTTCTAGCTAAACACTTAACAACTCTGTCCCCTTTGACCATATTTGACATAAAACCAATTAAAATGAATAAGTTACTTGAACAATAATAGCATCAACTTGTTCATATAACTCAACTTCTTTTAATACTCCAATAGCTTGCGTACCATTATCTTTAGGGGTTTGATGATAATACTCCAACCTAAAAGATAAATTGTTTCCATCGCCCAATGGCATGCCGTATTTTAGACCTACAGTGTAGGTATCTAGCTCTCCAATGCGATAATCAGCACTAACAAAGTTCGGTTTTGCTTCATCTTGCGCTATGAAGGGCTGATAAAACTCTGCTGCACTTTGAGTATACAGTCGAAAATGCGGTTCGATAAAATGTCCATTAGTAAAGGGGATCAAGTACCTAAAATCAAACGTATGAGAATCTATCTGCCAATCATCTGTCATATATCGATAACTAGCATCAAGTATACCGCTGTCAAAGTGATACTTGGTTTGCCCAAAAAAAGCATGCTTGGTTCTTTCATCAGGTCTATTCTCATACAAGTAGGCTTGAGATTCCCCGTTTTTATTGACCGAACTGATTATTTTGAACGGATCAGTCATGTAACCACTTACTGTTGAATAGGAATAATTTAATTGCACTATCATTTGTCGATTAATAACTTGGGTGACACCAAATAATAAATCAATGGTAGATTTTGACTCGTCACTGGCTATTCGTGTTTTATTAAAGTCATCATTGAAGTTTGGATCATTAGAATCACCTACGTCCATCTCAGATAAAGGTTTTGGAATACCGCCTTCAGGTTCGATAACATCATAAGCGTAAGCCATACCCGCAGATAGCGTAGTGTTCTTTTTATTAAAGTCTCTCGCTACATTGCCATTTAATGATGCTGACATATAGTCATATTCTTTAGAAAAATTACCACCGACACTCACGGTATAGTCTTTTAACAAAGGTTGCGTCCATTGTCCCGTTAACTGAACCCGCGTATCATGAAAGGTATCATCTAACGGTGTATCACCAGCTTTAACGTTATATTGACCATTACCTGACGGCCTTGTAAATGTTTGTGGGGTTGGTTGAGCAGTAGCGCCATTGGGTGATGCTCCCGTTAGCGCATCAATAGTTAATTTTAAGCTGAGTATTTCATCATTCTTAAATGTTTTTGTTCCTGCGATTATCGCTTCTGTTGCCGAAACTCGATCCGCTTCTGCATAATGCATTATTGCGGTATCAAACTGCCACGTTTCTTCAGCACAAACAGTGGCAGTAGTTCCCAACAAAGCACAGCTTGCCGTGGTTAGCATGACTTTAAGATTGGGTTTCTTCGCTTTTAATTGCATCCGCAACCTCCACCACCAAAACTACGACCACCGCTTGTGGCTTCTTTACTAAAATAAATATGATCATCTAACGATGCATCGATAGGAGCACTTGTAAGCGCCATTTCTTTCTTAGCCAATAAATCCCTTTCCCAAGGCTCTACACCTAGACTAGAACAACCACTCATCCCAACAACACTACACACAAGGCTAAGCGCAACTAAAACTTTATATCTATTAACAATTAACATGGTAACTCCTTACAATAACTGCTCAATTTCTTGTTCATAATTTACTTTTTTCTTATCCGTAAAGCCTACATGCGCACTAACAATTTTGCCTTCTGCATTAATGATGAAACTACTTGGCATACCTTTGAGCTGAAGCTCTTCTGCAAGACTTCCGTCAGGATCATATAAAATAGTAAAGTTGGCAGGAGTGCTAGCTAGAAACTGCTTAGCAAGGTTTGGCTCTGCGTCCAGATTAACACTAATGACTTTGAAGTTTTTATCAGCATACTTTTGCTGTATTTTATTCATCCAAGGAAACGATTTTCGACATGGCGTGCACCATGACGCCCAAAAATCTAAATAAATCACATCACCTTTGTATTGTTTGATAACGTCCTTGTATTGCAATGAAGTACTATCTTTAGCTTGTGCATGGGTTATAAACAATATTAATGCTGTCATAACGATTGCAATAGTTTTCATTTAAATAGCCTAATTTAATTAATTACTACCCTAAGTCTAAAAAAGTTTCCTTAAGGCTTTCTTAAGGAAACTTTAACAATTAGAATTACTAGATAATTAATGTCTTTTAGAGGCTAATTTTTTTTCTACCTTCGTGAGTAAAACTTGTATTTCATTTTGTCTATATTTATCAGCAATTGGCCTAGTCCGCTTAGCAAAAGCGGTCATTCACGTAATTGTAAAAGTTAAAAATCAAATTCATTCATTAAATCTTCAATAAAATGAGCTGCTAACTCATGCCTACCTGTATAGCCCGATTTTGAGTAAATATTTGTCGCCTGGCTCCTAACTGTTTTTTCCTTAACATGGCGAGCAAGAGCTATTTCTTTCATCGACAGTCCTTTTATCAACAGTAAAGCGATTTCTGATTCTGATGGTGTAAGACTCCACTGAATGAACTGTTCCTTCATTACAGATAACAACTCACCCGCAAGCCTTGCTGTCTTCGTTTTCTCTACTTTAATTTCTGTTCCTAGGGATTTAACATGTTTTATTTCAAAATATAAAACGATAGAAATAGCGACAAAAACAACCAGCTCTATAGTGATATGAAAGAAGCCATCTTCACCACTAATAAGGTCTCCTATGATGTCATAGATAAAAAATGAACTAGCAAAAGATAATACAATCGCTGGAAAATATTTTTTAAACGTCACAAAAGCCTCTTATTTTAACTACTATTATTTTTTTGAATTTGAACATTTCTTTCCAAATAGGTTTTCCACAGAGCATATGAAGTGCTACAGCTCCTACATGAAGAAATAAATATAAGGGTATTAAAGTTTCACCGATCTCATGAACTTCTTCAATGAACTCGAAAACATTACTCTCTGTATTTGAGCCTAACATAAATAGCGCAATACCAGTAAGAGACATCCACGTAAAAATTAATAATCCAAAAGCTTGGGTAATACCTGATAGCCCTTGGTGAATCTCTCTTTCTGGCACTTTTAAACTTAACAGGGTGCGAAAATCATCTAATGCTAATCGCCATTGTTTTATTGAGAAAGGAGACCAGCTTTTAAAAGAAAGAGGTCCTTGTGTAGCAATTCCTACTAAAAATCGTAATGTTATGATTGCGGCTACTGATAAGCCTAAGTAACTATGCAGTAAATAGCCTATTGATATTACATCATCATCTGCAAACTCACTAGTTAGATAAGCTGTAATCCCAAAGACTGCTAATCCTAAATGAATAAGCTTTGCGTAAATTGGATATTCATATTTTTTCATAATAACTCAAACTGTCATTTGGCAAACCTTAATAAACTTTACCAGCTACACCATATAAAATTAATTGGGCACTTGCCCCTTCTAGCTATATATTGACCTCCTAGGGTACATAGTGGGCATTTGTCTGATGACTAAATTTTAAAGAGCAACTAATGTTAAATAGAGAAATGTAAAATTTGAATATTTTGCAATGTAGTATTTGTGTGAAAAAAATTAAAGAGGCTGTTATGAGTATTGAAAGAGAACAAGTTTTCGTGTGGACTCGAAGAGTAAGGCTTTTCCACTGGATTAATGTTATTGCCATTTTATTACTCATTATTATTGGTTTCATTATTCTTAATAGTAAAGCAATTGGTGTAACCACTGATGGGAAGGTTTTGTTAAAAACAATACATGTCATAGTGGGTTATATATTTGCAATAAATTTACTATTTCGTCTAATCATTGGATTTATTGGTAAGTCGTATGAAAGGTGGAATAAAACATTACCTTTTAATAAAGGATTTAAGAGTGAATTAATTGAATTTAAACAGAAGAAACAACTTGCTTATAAAGGGCATAACCCCGCAGGGAAAATCATGGTATTTGCATTACTCACCTTAATGTCTATCCAGATGGTTTCAGGGTTAGTAATAGCAGGAACAGATATTTATTATCCACCATTTGGTGGTTATTTTGCTCAAAGTATCGCGGTTGATAAAGATAACATGTCAAGTATTAAGCCTTATTCTAAAGTTAATGTTGATGAAAAAGCATATAAAGCAATGAGGGAAATCAGAAAGCCTTTTATTACCGCACACGTTTATGCTTTTTATGGCCTAATTTTTCTTATCCCTCTTCATATTTTAGGAGTGATTGTAGCTGAAAGAAGAGAGCGAAGTGCCTTAGTTTCAGCAATGTTCAATGGATATAAATATCTACCTAAAGCAACAAGAGATGAATGATAACTCAATAAAAGTTAAATAAATTAATCAGGATTATTCTGGGCATTAAATAACTCCACAGTTCTAACTTATAATGATAATTTTAGGCTCGAATTAACATCATGTGATGGAAGGTCAACGGCAGCAATGAGCTTATTGTTGCCTGTCAAATTTAGTTAAGCTTTGTCATTTAAAAGTGTCCGATCAGTTTGTGATATTACTTCCCACTTACACTTATCTTTCTTTTCCCCGTTACATGTAACACAATTTACTCGCTCTCTTTTCATTGCGACACAAAGTAAATGGGTAGGACGACTCATAGCGACATATGTTGTTTTGAATCTATCTTCCATTCTGCTAAAACCAGTTTTAGGTCTTTGGTAGCTTTCACCACAAAACAAGTTTCCAGTTTTGTCATTAAAAAAGTAACTCGATTCAAATTTTGAGTAATTTTCATTCTCTAACAATAGTGTTGCCATGTGAGTCTCTCCTTTTACAGAGTGTATAGTTCCTACTTTAATGGTTATGTCATCTTTAGAAATTATGTTTGTTTTGCTCTTATGTTCGAATTGAGAAGAAATAATATTGTTTGTAATAAATGCATTATTTGGGAATGCGTATTCGTATGAAGTTAAAAATTTTAAAAATTCTTGTTTTATAGCTGAAGTCGCCTTTCTTTCAGATTCAATGTCTTTAATCCAACTAAAAGCCTTAATGTTAAATTCTCTAAAAAGTACAGGGTTTTCTTTTAACTCATTAATTAGTGCTGATTTGCTATACGCTTTTTCTTGGTTTAAAGCCAATATCGCAATAAATGCATTAATGAAAATGTCGTAATAAATTCGAGTTCCACTATTGTTTATTTCTTCGGTAGGTCTTTTTTGAAAATATGATATTAAATTGTCAAAGTTAACAATTCTTTTGGCAGTATCTCGCGAATAATTATTCACGTATGAGTGTATGGTTACTTTATCATTACTTTGATCAGGTTTCTTTCCTACAAAGCCCACAATATTAAATGGAGAAGACTCTCGATTCCAATTTATGTACGACTCTTCTTGCAACAAGTTATGATTTTTAATCTCATTGTAGAATAATTCAATGGCTTCTTCTGGGTGGTCATATAATAAAATACGAGGTTGCAACGAAGCCCAAGTTGCTTTTCCAATAACATCTGGTAATTCTCTTTTAAATGGATTTAGGCACTCACTTATAGTTGAGCTATATCTCTTACTATCTTTTATTTCTAACCGTAAAAATTGCCTATCACTAATATTCCAAGCTGTTTCATTTGCTTCAACTTCACTAAATATCGCTTGATCAGGATCTCCATAAAACTGTCGAACAACATTAGAATTAAAAACGTCATCAATAATATTCAATTGATGTTTCTGTGTATCTTGCATCTCATCTACAAATAGGAATTTAAATCTTTTTTCAAAAATAGGATTAATTAAAGAACCATATATATTTGTATACCAACTGGCAAAATTAAAAGTATCTTCAAAGCTTAAATATCCCTTACCCCACAAAGAAAAAATAAGAGCTTTGATAGCCTTATAATTGTCAGAGGTTTGGTTTTTAATTAGAGTTTTACCATTAGACTTTTTTATAATATTGTCGCTAATATCAAATTTTAAGGAGGCTAGGAAATCTATTGAGTTATTAGTTTTATCTTTAGATGAGGCGCTTTTATTCGTATTTTTATTCGCTTGCCCATACAGGTAATTACAAAGAGTTTTAGAACCATTCTGACCAAAACCGATATCAAAAAAACAATTCTTCTTTTGATAATAAACATAGCCAGAATCTATCTTACTAATTCGGTCGAATTTCTTTTCTGGGTATAGACTAAATGCGGGTATTGCTAAGTACCTATCGACAAAACTCTGAATAGTGCCAAAAAAATTAGGATGCTTAAAAAGAATATCTGCTTTACCACCAAGCTTACTTTTTATTTCATCAATTGCGACATTCGTATGTGTTAATACACAAATACCGCTGCCATCAGGAAAGGGCATCTTACGAGATAGCAATAAAAGCTTGGCAAGTAGTACTGTTGTTTTACCGCTTCCGGGGCAAGCAATAATATTGGCATTTTCCCAATGATCTAATATTCTACGTCTCTCGCTGCCTCGCTCGCTAAATGACATTTTAGGAATACCTAACTCTAGACAAACAGATTCTATTTCTCTTTCAGTAAACTTAAATTTATCCATTGTCGCCCTCTTCACCACAAGCATATTTAATTGCATCAACAATATATTTAAGGCTGGGGTCAGATTTAATGATCTCTTTAAGATCATCTTTATTCTGGGTAAGGATTTCAGAAAAAATTTGTGCGGTAACGGCTTTTGATGGTTTATTTGAGCTTACGAATGGCTTGAAAATTTCATAAGCTATGTCGAATTTATTTCCGCTATTTAATTTAGTTTCGCCTAATGGGGTAATTGTATCTCCATCGTTATCATATCCCTCGGTATGTAAATTTAAATCACCTTTTGCATCATATAATTGTTGAAGATAACCTTCTGAAGACTTAACTTTTTTAGCAACTTCTACAGCCTGAGAAAAATGTCCTCTTAACTGCTCACTTAATGCCAAATCGTACTCCAGTGTCCATTTCTCATTCAAAAATGCTTTCACATTATTGCTAAACTTTGACTCAACTATTCTCTTTCTCTTTTGCCTAATTTCATCAATATTATCAATATCTAATTGTACTTTCGGCCAAGTATTTATAATTTTATTCAGACCATTTGGCATTCTGTTTTTTTGAATGCACTCTTTAATAGCGTCATTAAGTTCGTCTTTATTTGAATAGATATTGCCTTGTATGTTTTTTATATCGTAGACAGTTTCACCTACTGACAATGAATCACCTACTTTGTAGTAAGTGGGTTCAGTGGGTTCAGTGGCTTCATCGCGATAATATTCCAAAGCTCTGACATCTATATCTGTTATTACTGAAACTGGAATTTTTAACTCATTTCCCTTTGCTCGTATAAATATATTGGCATAGCGTAAGAACGCAGTACTATTTACATTGACTATCGAAACGCCATATTCATGAAGTGGCATACCAATAATTTCAGCAAGAGTAGGGATAAGAATATTTTCTGCATCTCCTTCCACCATGATTACACCTTTTGCAAAAAATAGGTTTGCTTTTGTAGAATCAAGAAAACGTTGAAGAAATTTATAATCACCAAAAGCTAGTCGAGTTTGACCGCTCCACATTGGGTAAACGCCACCTTCATTACAAAGAATTAAATTCTGTAAATCTATTGATGAACCTATGGTCGTGCTATGGGTTGTTAAAATAAACTGTATTTCTTGGTCGGCACTTAGTTCTTGTAAGGTTTTAATAACACGTAATTGTGCTTGTGGATGAAGATGCGCTTCGAGTTCTTCTATAAGGCATAGTCTAAGTGAATTGTATGGGTCTGTTTTAAGATGGAGTAACTCAGCAGCCATGAATAACTTATTGAGTGTACCAAGACCTGAACTATTCTCCTCTAGCTCCAAACCTAATGATCGCAGGATTTTACTTAATTCAGGTTCGGCAATTTTTATTGAAGCAGAACGGTCATCATCATGATGAATGAAACTTTTTACATAAGTATTTATTTGACGAATAATATTATCAGATGCATCGTTGGTATTGGCCTTAACTTCGTCAAGGTAACTAGCTATTTGGCTATTGGCCTCCTCTATAATTTCTTCTAATTGATGTTGTTCAAATTGACCACTGTCATTTTTGGTTTTCTGAAAACCTTTATGGCTTTGAAGTATTTGAGCTAAACGGGATCGGTAACCTGGTGTTAATTCTGTTTCTGCATCTCTTAAAGGCTTCAAATAGGTTACTTGTAATAACTCTCGTGCATTTCCATCCATTTGAATTTCAGAATTTTCTGGTCCAGCCTTTAAGTCCCAAATGATACGATTGTTATTTTGAAGATTTACTTTTAGAAGAAGCCTTAGTTCGAACTTACGCTTATTAAAGTAACCCCACTCAAGGAAGTTGGCAGCTTCTTCATCTGTAAAATCACTAAAAATACCAATAATAGAAAGGCTTTCTGCTCTTATTAGCGATTTTTTTTGGTAAAAATCTTTTGGCTCGAACCTGACTGATTCAAAACTTTTAGTATTAAGCAGATAGCGCACAGCATCAACGATTGCAGTTTTACCTGAGTCGTTTTCACCAATTAAGACATTTAAGCCTTTTTTAAACTCTACTGTGAGTGATTCATATTTGCGAAAATTTGTTAATTCGAGTTCCTTGAGGTACATACTCGTCCTTAATATCAAGCGTTAGGTAGCACTGTATCGTAATCATATATTAATCAAAACAAATAAATTAACGCTAGGGTATTAATAAATTTTAAGCTAAAGGATTATTTCTGAAGTAATTAATAAAAGTGAAGTAAAGTTCCTTATCGTTGCAGGACTTTATCGTTTTCTCTATATCCTTGCTGTTATAATATTCAAGTGAGTATCGTTGAGTTTTATCAGATTCACACTTCAACAATTTTAATGATTCATCGCAAAAATTTGCAGTAGTCCAAAGCTCAAATGAGATTTTTTTATCGCGCCAATCGGGATGATTTTTAATATATTTTCTTAATGTAGGTATTCTTTTATTTACCCATTTGTCTACTTCATTATGATCAACAAAGCCATTGGGTAAGTGAGCTTTGCACTCGATAAACCTAATTCTATTATCTTGAGTAATAACGGTTACATCAACTTCGGCTTGTTCATTTGGAAATGGTTTATATATTTTATTCAGCTTAACCGATTCAAAATTCTCAGTTTTCCGAATAACTTCAGCGATTAAAAATTCAAACAACGTTCCTCGAAGGTTTCCAGCAACACCCTCTATTTTCCCTAAACTCTTAAAAAAGGCACCAATATCATGTTCATTACCAACTTTTTCTGCGGTATTTGATAATATATCAATAAGCTTTTTCAAACTTTTGGTTATTTCCTTGCCAAACAATGTATCAATTGTGGCTGGGATAACCCCATTTTCCTTTGCTATCCGTAGAGCTGTTGGAGAGTAATTTTCTGCAACAAAAATATGAAGGCATTTCCCAATTTTAGGCAAATATGCAAGTGTCTTACATTTTTTCAAAAATGCTTTTATACAATGTTCAGTAATGTTTTTTTCAATAGCTACATCACAAGTTATAAAACCAGGTTTTGTTGCAACACCTTTGCTTCCCGAAGTGAGTGGTGATAAGTATGAAGGTGCAGTTAGATCCCAAGAAAAAGTACCAACCATTGGCTCAGTATTTTCACCTCTAATTTTGCACGATCCATAACTAACCATACCTAAATTTTTAGCCCAATTTGCAATAGCTCTAAGTAAGATATCTTCTGCTACTATCCTTGCTTTTAGCTCAGCCACCAAAGTTTCAGTGTCATCGGTATTGCCTTGTATAAATATACATTCACCCAATCCATGGATATTTTGAACTGCAATCAATTTTATTTTTTCTAGGTTTTTAACAATTGCTTCAGCAGGAATGTGTTTTTTTTGTTTCACTGGAGAACCACAAAAAGTAATAAATTGCTGCATTGTTGCAACTCCTTTTCTTTGCTTTAGCGCTGCTATCGCGAAGCCATAAGAGGAGTTTGATTCAACAAGTACATCAACAAGTGCGGTCCAATAACGATGTGAACAAAAATCTTTTTTTAGGTACAGGAATTGTGCGTTATTGCGAAGGTTTAGCCCTTCTAACTTCTGGACATTGTCACTTCGTTTTATTCGTTGTCGAGCTGCTGGCTGAGAGATATTTAATTTCTGAACGAGCAATTTTGCAAATGTAGAGCTTGAGCACGGCCCATGATTATCCAGAATAGAAACTAATACATCATTCATACTGTCACACTACGCTATTAATATAATTACTTTCGTAATCATACAGTGTCTTTTAACACTAAGACAAGACATACCTATTATATGTGGGCTACAGAGATCTTTTTTTTAATTATAATTAATTTATGTCACACCATATTAAAAACATTGGTTAGTTAACTCAGCAAGGTTACTATTCTGATGTCTTTTTATTTACTTTCAACAATAAGCTATCAGTAATTTTCTGTTGCTTTGTTAGTTCCTTCCGGATCAAGTCTGAATCAATTTGCTCATATGCTTCTTCTATACTTTTCACATAACTAGAAACAGTAAGTAGAGCTGAATTTCTATCAATATCACTAATGTCAGTTTCAGCATAAATGTTAGAATCAGCCTTACCTGAATGATAGATGTCAGCCAAAATTTTTAAATCAATAAGCTTGTTGCATTTACCATCGAATTTACAAAACGAACTGGCATCGATAAATTTTATCTTGGTATTTCTTGGTCTATTTTTTTTGAGAACCAGTACATATAAAGGGACTGTTCTGGAGGTTATCAACTTTGGCGGTAATTGGATAACTGCATCAACATAATTGCCATCAAGCAAAAGGTTTCTTGCTTCACTTTCGGGTTGACGATGAAGAGGACCCTTTCCCAAAACAACAAAACCAATACCATCTTGTTTAAGCGACCAAATGATATGTTGGATAAAACCATGCTCTCGGTATTTGTCGAAAATAGTGTTTGAATCAACTCGTCCGTCTATGAATTCCTTTTTATATCTCTTACTAATTTCATGCTCTCTCACGCCCTCGGTTGCAGTGGGTTGAAATAGGGTATATGCAACATCAAAGCTTTCTTTACCTACGTTAGCATTGGGTGACAGTGCAAATGCATGTTTTGCGTCTATGTTTGCTGCTCCTGCGATTAATAGTTTCTCGTGAATGTATTTACTAGTTTGTAAAACCGATTCTGTCGTTATTGATACATTAGCATTATTAAGGACATAAGAAACTGAGGACTCCCCAGTGGTAGCAAACGGGTCATATGCATCATGAGGCCCATCCTTATTTGCCAGTAAAGATATTAACTCTGAAAAATCAAAAGGTGACTCTTGGTACGTAAAATTTTTCGATAGCCTATCCTCAGCATTCATTAATTGAAGGCGTTGTAAAACATGATCGTAAATAACGGTTAACTCATGCACACCAATGTTTTCAAATGTTGCTGGCTCCAGCAAAAATGAAATTTTATCCGTCATTCTAAATAACGGGCTAAGATCGGGCAATGCTAGTGCTTCATTGACCACTTCGTTAAATAGTGTTTCATGTAATTTTTTGATGAAATCCGTTTCAAGGACCGCTTTAAGATCATCTACATCAACAATATTGAAAAGTAACTCAACTTGCTCACGGTAGTAATCTTTTTGAACTTTGTTAATGAAACAAATAGTCAAAAATGACAGAAAGAATTTTCTCTCTACCTCTGTATCATTAGTGAAACCAGCATGATTGTATGATTCAACTATGTCCCTAACCAAAATCTCAGTGTTCATCATCATTGCTCTTTCCATAGACTGCTAAATACAGCATCAATTTCTTGTTCTCTGCCTTTTATTAACTGCTGATGCAATTGTATTTCTGTCCTTACACTATCAGCCGCTTCAACAATTAGCTGCTGTTCTGCTTCGCTTATATTTGGCACTGGTAATTCTGATAGAGTTTTTTTGCTGATCGAAGACTGATAACTACCCCCGCTATTATCATGCATCCAACGCTGTACATCAGAGCCATTAAGATAATATTCCAAAAACTGTGGGGATAACGAGACATCCGGCTTTACCTTGATAATAAAAAAGTGCTGATTGGCAACAACATTGTTAGGAACACTGTTTAAATAAATAGCTTTTTTTTGAGGGCCTTTGGCAACAATTAAAACATCATCAACCTTTAAGTTGTTATCTACTTTACTTCCCGTTAAATCCGTTCGAGCTAACTGTTCCCATTGAATGGGCCGTTGATCATTTTCTTTATCAAAATCACGTAATTGAATCACTGAATGAGTTGGCTCATCAGATTCAGGAATCCCATTTTTAAAGGTTCTTCCACCACGGATCACCGCAATATCACTCAACTTCATAGAGATTGTCCTCAATAGATATTACTTAAACAATAACATAACCCACTCTTAAAGTGGGAATAAAATATTGACAATTTCTAATATTTGATCAAAAATCAAACTGACATTAACCCACTACAGAAGTGGGAGGTGAGACTAAGAAGGTAAATGAACATAAAAAGACAAACATTTACCTATTAGATAAGGCATACAATTATGAGTATGGGAAAAACACGAATTGGTATAACTGATTCCTTAAGAGATAATTGGGTAGAGCAATTTAAGAAAAAAGAAAAAGCTGGTAACTTTGAAGCATTTTTAAGAACACAGGACGTTAGTTCTCATGGTTTTAGATCAAGAGTTCCATGTGTATATGAAAATAAACGCATTTATCACACCATGTCCTTTAATGAGACATTGGCTTTAACCGAATTACTGCATGACCCCGAAGTCATAGATATAAAAGAGCAGTACCCAATCACTGATATTGATAAATCTAGAGCTTTTGCTGAACAATTGGACATTAAGCATCCGCGCTATTTCGGCACTGCTGTAGATTCAATTATAACTTGGGATTTTTTATGTACTTTAATTGGTGGTAAAAAACGCGTAGTTAGTGTTAAACCTAAAGCCTTGCTTGAAGACAAACGCACTAAAGAAAAACTTACCCTTGAAGAAGCGTTGGCAAATGCACTGGGCTATGAATATAGAATAACAACTGACGAAGATGTTCGAACTGAAAAAGTTAGAAATATTATTCGTTGTGTTAGAGGAGCTGTATTATCTATTGAGTTACAGCTTATTTATGCTAAATGGTTAAACGTATTTTTCAAAAAAATAAAAAATAATCTCCATGATGAGTTAAACGTCACAATTGATGAACTAGCTGAGAAGTACAAAATTAGCTACGTTCAATCGTTTACTCTAATGCAGCATGGCTTTTGGGTTAAAGATATAATATCTGATGAAACACTCCCTTTAAGACCCGACTCAACTCCTTTCTTTATGGGGGTAGAGCGTAATGTTTAATTTAAATTCATTATTAACACCTGATGGCTCAACTTTATTAGAGGAGCCTATGTGCGTAGCTGAGATCTTCCCAAAACGTGATTGTGTGTTCTTATTGCCATATTTTACGGCAGGGGAAAAGGCTACTCAAAATCCAGATAGAAAACCCAAAAAATTTAAGCTAAGTGAACTTTGCAAGGAAATTAAAGCCGGAAGAATAGTGTTAGGTAAAATCAAGCTAGAAGCATTTAAAGAAGTGCCTGAAGAGTTAAACTACGATAGAAAAGGAAAGCTTTTACCTTCAATTGCAGAAAGAGATAGACGCTTTGAAATTGTGGAGGCTCTTTTAGGTTATAAGGATGAGCTTTTTTATCCAGAGCGTGGCAAAAGTCCCATTAGAATTGTTGCCGAACAGTATGATACTACCAAAACTTGTGTACAACGTTATCTCAACACTTTCTTTCGAGGCGGCAGGGCAAAAAACTCTCTTATTACTTCGAGAGGTCGCCATTGTACATCTCCAACATCAGGAACAAAAAAACGAGGTAGACCAAGAAAAACAGCAAGAGTTGGTATTATAGGGAAAAATGTTGATGACAATGACATAAAGGTAATGAAAAAAATCGCTAAGCGTGATTTTGTTGGAAATGGCTTGTCATTAAAGAAAAGCTTTTCAAATCTTATTAAAGAACATTTTTACCTACAGAAAGGAAGTACCGCACCTGACGGCTCCGAAACTGAGCCTACGCTTCTAGCACTAACTGACCGTGTAAGCATTAATCAATTTAGAGATTGGATGCCAAAGTTGCTTGATTGCCCTTCTATGAAAGAAGTGCACGCGATGCGTGGACAGAAAGTTGTTTATGAAGCAAACAATGCTGCTCGTGCTGGTCATTCCGAATTTGAAGCAGATGGACCGGGTGATGTATGGATGATGGACTCCACTGAAATCGATATTGAATTGGTTTCTCCTACTAACCGCCAAGCTAAAATCTCAAGAGCGACTTTATATGTTATTCGGGACGCTTTTTCTCGCTCTATTTGTGGAATCTATTTAGCTTATGGAAAAGCCTCGTGGAAAGAAGCCAGACTAGCATTATTTCATGCTATACGAAAAAAAGTTGAATTTGCAAAAGAGTATGGTCTCGATCTTACCGATGATGAATGGGCTGAATATGGTATGCCTAGAGTTTTGTTAGTGGATAATGAGGAATTTCAAAACAAGATAAGTGCTTCAGTAGGTAAAGATTTAGGGCTAGAAGTTTGCTACTCAAGAGCATACAGAGGTGATGATAAAGGCTTGTCTGAGTCATCATTTAATATGATTCATGCAATGGCTAAAAATGAAAAAATACCGGGATTTAGATATAAAAATTTGATTGGTAGAAATAGAAATTTACCAATGAAAACCGCTTGTTTAACGCTATTTGAAATGCAGCAGATTTTAATAATCTATGCCATTTATCATAACAATCACATTTGGAAAGATGACTTTCCTATCGAAGAGTCAGCTCTTAAGGCAGGTCTTAACAGAGTTTGTCGTGAATATTGGGATTGGGGGTTAAGAAACAGAAATTATTATTTACAAGAAAAAAGCGACAGACAGTTATATTTGAGCCTGCTAGAAGTTGGAACACTTACTGTGCATAAAACTCACTTCCACCTTCAAGAAATTGGGACAAATTATTATTGTGAAGAAATACGACTTAAGAAATTTCAAGACAGACCAAAGATGCCAAATAGCCAAACTCATAAGACTTTACCTTGTAGGTATATTCGCTCCGGCCTAAATAAGATAATGATCGAGTTTAAAGGTGAGTTCTATGTTGCAAGGTTAACCAGAAAGCATCAGCAAGAATGTGGGAAATTATCTGTTTCAGAGTTTTATGAATGGCAAGATGAATTGAAGATTAAAAAAGATATTTTTGAAGGTGAGCACATTCAAAATGAACATGAATTTTCAGATAAAGTTCAAAGTGTTGTGGGGAAAGCAAAAAAAGCAAAAGAATCAGAGAATGTTCAACCTCAAAGTACCTTACCTAGTAAGCCTGAAGCATCTAAGCCACTAATTGAGGAAGCTGACCAAACGGAGAATAAACGCTATGAAAATGCTTTAGATCATGAACATGGTATTTCAACAGCATCACAAGAGAATACTGAAGATCTATCTAGCATTGAAGCACCTTACGGTGACGATTCGGAAGATGATATTGACGATGAACTACTGTCACTAGCGGAGGAGCTGTAAATGGATTTTCTAGAACAATTTGATGATGATATATTGAGAGTGCCAGCAACCTACAATGATAACATTCCTGAAGAGTATAGGGATAATCCACTAGCCTCAGCATTGTTTGAAAAGTTATCAAAAAAGGATTTTGTTTCCTTAGTTTCATACCCACTTGAGTTTGATGAATCATTTAGATCAAGATCAGGAAGTGACCGTATAAAAAAAGCGTGTGAATTGTTTAAATTGGTTATTCCAATAACTCACTTTCATGAGTTGTATTCCGTTATGGAAAGAATGATATTTAATTCATATATAGATAGGAATCCTCTTAAAAAAAGTATTAAGTTAAACCAATATTCACTAGCGATACATAAGAAAATAATGGATCGCGGCTGGAAAAAAACATCAGGTGAAAGCTTTGTGTATACAGGACCAAGTGGACTTGGAAAATCTACTCAAGTAACAAGAGTTGCACAATGTTTCCCGCAAGTGATTTACCATTCAGAGTTTAATGGTAAGCCTTATAAGCAAGCACAGTTAGTATGGGTAAAAGTTAAAATTCCATCAGATGCAGCTAGAAAAAACTTTTCTCAATTATTTTTGAAAGCGGTAGATGAATGTTTAGGTACTACTTATGCCAAAGATAATGATGGCGTATCAGTTGGAAAGTATGAGGAGTTATTCCGTACAATAGTTTCGACATATAAGTTGGGTATGCTAATAGTTGATGAACTCCAAAACTTGTGTGTTGCCAAATCAGGTGGAGATGAAGTCTTTCTCAACTTTTTTAGTAGCTTATGCGATGACTTAGGTGTTGCATTGGTATTGGTTGGAACTCCAAACAGCACCGATGTTCTTAGTGAGACTTTTACTGCCACAAGACGATTAACTTCTGGTGGGGATATCCATAAAGACAGGTTTAAAAAAGGAGATGCAAACTGGCAGTTGTTAGTTACTAAGCTCTGGAAATATCAATTTGTAAATACACCTACGGAGATATCAACAGTTGTTGATAAAAAAACTAAAATTTCGAATTCTACATTGTTTGACGAGATATATGAGTTAACAGAAGGAATTCCATCAATATTAACGTTTTTGTTCGTGCAGGCTCATATCATGGCAATTGAAAAGCCAAATAAAGATAAATTAGAGGTCATTAATATTAGTCAGTTAAGACGAGCATTTAACAAAGGTTCACAATTAGTAAAGCAAGCTGTGTTGGCAATTAAAGATGGTGACTTGGATGTATATAAAGATTTAATGTCAGTTTCTGAAAAAGAGCGAGCACCTAAAAAGCTCATAATTGTTCAAGATCTTAAGCAATTGCTTGACTCAAAAAAACTGAGTAAGAAAGGCGCTACTGCTGTTAGAGCAATAGTCAAAGAGTTAGATAATGGCTATGTTCTTAATGAGAAGGAAAAGTCGCTACTTGCCAATGCAAAGTCAAAATTGGAACTAATAGAAATAGAAAGCTCTCAACAAGGTGAGTGTAATGAGGTGAAGTTATGATGCCATTTCACTGCCCTATTGAGCCAAATGAACATTTGCTAGGCTGGCTGTGTCGAGTTCACCTGCTAAGCGGTAATATTAAATTTGCTCATACGGCAGCAACACTGGAAGTGTCTGACAAGCCATTAAAGGGTTGTAATCACAATAGAGCATTTCAAGATGGATTGAACTTACTTCCAGACTTAAATAAAAATTTTGAAAATCACACTGCCTTTGGCTTGTGGGCAATATCATTACAACTCAAGGAATTTGGTGATTGGAAGCAAAATAACGCACAACTAGTTAAATGTGGTTTTGACCCAAACAAATTTGCATTTCACAGTTCATGGAAATATTGTTCATCATGTATATCAGAGGACATTAATATATATGGGCATAGTATTTGGCATTTTAAGCATCAATTGCCAAGTATTACCCATTGCTATAAACACCAACTTCCACTTTTATCAGATAGGACCAAATTAAGGGATTTGCGAAGCTCTTCATTACCACAAATGTATGATTTCTTACCGCATAAATTTGAAAATGAAACTTTGATGGTTGAGTGGAGCGAGTTTATTTTGACAATGTTTGATCGTTTAAACTTGAACCCTGAACTGGGGGGAATATTGCGCGAAAGAACTTTAAATTACTTAGATATATCAAGTGATTTAAGACTTAAAGATAAACCCAAAGTACTAACTATTCAGAAGAAAATGGATTCGGAGGTCCCAATTGAATTACTAGAGTATTTATTTTTATTTTACTCTCAAGAGTTCAAAAGACATCATTCTATACTCTGGAATACTTTAGGTTACTCGGTATATGAAAAGGCAAAACATCCTGTTTACTGGTTAATAATTCTTTATTGGCTTAAAGATAAAATTTCATTGGAATTGTAATCAATGAAACGCGCACCTTTTCATTTAGAAATACCGAATGACGAGGTGCCGTACAGTACTATTGCTCGTTATGCATATATAGGAGGGTTTCGTGCTCCTATAGCGTTAAAACAAATCTTTAATAACCCCAAAAAAAGGATTCATCCATTTTTACCAGGCTTACTTAATAGTTTTTCTGAATTTTTTGATCTAAACCCTATAGAAGTAATCACTCATAAAACAATTTATCCTCTTGTTAAGTTTGCTCAACCATCAGCAACAAGAAGCATTTTAAATGCAATGAAATGGAAAACTGACGACAAAGTCATTTGTAGTACGGCAATAGGTCATAGCCGATTTTCTACGTTCTACGGCCTCAAATATTGCCCACAATGTGTCATAGCAGATATAGAAAAATATGGTTTTACTTATTGGCACATAAACCACCAGATCCCCGGCACAGAAGCCTGCTTTAAACATCCTTGCTTGCTAAATGTAGTTGCGATGGGAGAAGGGCAAAGAGACAGAGCGTTATTTTTACCTAGCTTTGAAATAAAACAACCATGTTCAGCTAATCAACATCAAATTAAGTTTGCTTCATTTTCGGCAGAGTTATTGACTGCATTGCAAACTAAGCAGTCCAATTTCACTGATGTTTATCGACAATTACTTCAACAGCTAGACTTAATTTGCTCTAGCGGTAAAAACCTGAAGACTTCTGAAATATTGAAATTAGCTTCGTGCTACTGGAAAGGTCTGGAGTTTTCAGAACAAGGTGTTCCTGTTGTACTTAATGATTTTAAATTTATCGGCCCAATTCTTCGAGACAAGACTAACTCACCAGCGCATCCTATAAAACACATTCTTTTAGCTGCATTTCTCACAAACAACGATGTGTCATTACTTTTTAAACGAAATAAAACAGTTAGTAACGAAGATGGTAAGAGTGTTAGCAACAAAGATGAAGACCAAGTTTTAAAACTTTTAAAAACTGGTAAAAGCTTAAATGAAGTAGAAAAACTCACTGGGCGCAGCAGGTGTTATATAAGGCGAATTTCTGAACTCAATAGAATTCCTCACCAGACAAACTCTTCAAAGTATTCAGACGAAGTGCGCAGAGCTGTACTTATAAAAGCATTGTACGGTATATCTCGTAATGAAATAGCCAAAGTTCTTAAAGTAGGACTGGGATATGTTGAACAAGTTATTTGTAATGAGCCAAACATGAGTAAATGGAGAAAGCATCTCAGAATACAGAAAAATATTTTGGCGGCATGTAGACATCTTACTGCAATTAGAAAGGAGCACCCTAATTGGAACAGAACTCAAATTCGAAAGTATGCCGAATCGGACTATTTTATCCTATATAACCATGATCAATCTCTTATTGAAGAGATTCTTCCGCCACCTCTGGCACCAAAAAGATATTATAAAGACTGGAACAAAGAAGATAGTCGCTTGTTTCAAGCTATTTCAAAGCTTGAAAATATCGAGTCATTATCTTTATCCGCGATTGGAAGATTGGTAAATGACCATAGTTATATTCTCAGATCAATTGAAAAGCTACCTAAAACTCGTCAATTATTGATTGAGCAAGGAAAAATAGAAAGCTAATTTATCTAATCACCGAAAGCAAACTAAAAGGTTTATTCTGAATTGGAATGAAATTAAGTTGTTTTATTACCATTGATAATACAGTAGCCTAGGCTTTGATTTTAAAATAAATATTATCAGCTAGCGACATAAGCTGCATGGAAGTAGAAAATGAAATATTAACAACGGATAGTAGCTTTTATAGATATTCTTGGCTTTAAATCACTTTTAAGTGAAACTACTGACAATAAAGGAATCGATAACGAAAAAGCTATTAATGCAGTCATATCTGCATATGAAGCAATAAGAGATATATGGGACTTAGACAAAAAATCTGACTATTTAGATACAGAATCTTCTGATTCAAAAAAAGTCTCCATTTTTTCGGATTGCTTAGTAGTTTCCTTCGAAGTAAATCAACCGAGTCAGGTTTTCTACACATTATTAGAAATTAAGTGGCTCATTATGAGGTTAATTTCAAGAAAAATACTATGTAGAGGTGCTGTTTCTGTAGGTAAATTTATTCACACTGACCACTACCTTTTTGGTCCGGCACTAGTAGAAGCATATACTCTAGAGTCTAAGGCAGCTATGTACCCAAGAGTAATACTCGACCATACCGTAATAGAGGCAGGTGCTCAAAACAGTATTATGGATCATGATAGTAGCGAAGAATTAAGATATGTTCGCTCGTTATTAGAACAAGATTCAGATGGTATGTATTACATTGATTACTTTTTTAAAGCACAGTCTGAACTCGATGATCCAGAATATGATTTTCCAGAATATATAAATAACCTTGGTGCAATTATTCGCAAAGGGTTAATGGGGTCCAGCCACCATAGTAAGGCAGATATTCGAGTTAAATATTCATGGATGAGAGAGCGCTATAATCAGATGGTAGAACAAGTAACTGAGCCAAAAATTATCGAAAATTTAAATAACTCTGGAGATTTTGAGCTAGCAAGCTTTTATAAGGACCTTAAGAAAATAAGCCCTAAAAAATATGTAATGAAAGGATTGTCACGCAAAAAATAAAATCAAAAGCCCGTTAAAATACAGATACTTTTCAACAGGTTAAAAGTATCTGTTTTAATTATATATTTGGCGTTTTTTTGACCGCCAAATATATAAGCTAGAGTGCATTATTTGTATCTGTTTACATTCTGAGTGGCTAAGTAGTTATAACTAATTAAATTTAAAAGATTATTTTAAATTTAATTAGTTAATGCAATAATCATCATAAGTACTTTCAATTAAACAAATTAGAATGGAATCTTCATTTAAAGATAAAAAGAACGTGTATCAGCAAACGCCTGATGAACTCAATAGAGGTGACGGTGCTGCTATTTCACATGACAGCCTACCCCCTAGGACAGAATTATCGCAGTTGGAGTTAATGAAGCAGTGGCGATGCAATCTGGAGCACCTTCGAGAAGGGTTAGGTATACCTGCTTGTTATAGCATTAAGGCTGATGAACTTAAAGATATAACGCCTGATATAAGAGAAAAGTTAGATTATCTTAAGAAAACAGATGAACTACTCCAGCAGCATGATGACTTTGCATTGTCTGAAGTGGGGTTTAATAAGTACAAAAATGCTCATTTGTTAATTGTTGATTTTCTGACTCAGGCCTACAAACAAAAAAAAGAGCAAGAAGAGGTAGGCCAGGTTAAATTTTATTTCTTTTCTCGTGCGAAACATATTAAGCAACAGGCTAAAACTATACCTTGGTTATCTGCATTCTTTCATTTGATATTTCTTGTTATTACTAGCCTAGTATTACTTACGGGCGCAGTAATAATAGCCACGATAACTCAACACAATGGGATAGTGTGGGCTTTATTAGTTTTATCATTGCTGAATTTTTTCTTGATAGCAAAAAAGAAAATAAAAGCATATAAAGTGACAGCATTTACACCTGTTAGATTCATTATTAGCTTACTCAGTATTTGCTCATTAACTGTCGCTCTTTACGCATTATTTTTTATAGCGATTCCTTCTTTGATTGCTTGGGAGGTAAAACCTTATTGGCGTGATGATATTCTGATTATAGGTTTAACACTTTTTTCGTTGATTCTTATTGGACACTCTCATGGTGATAGTGAATGGGAAGTTAGTTCTGATAATACAAAAAAAGAAACTGCTGATACCGTTAAGCTGGCTGATGTAGAGGTAATAAAATAATGCATCGATTAATTATAGTTCTATTACTTTTTTTTCTTAGTTTACCTGCGACAGCACTGGATATAAAAAGTGCATGCAAAGAGCGAGATGAACAAAAAAATGCACTGCTGAGTAAAATGTCGACGTCAATTTCTGAAGCTTTGTTGGCTGGTCAGTGTATCGGCTATAAAAAGGCTTCCTATAACAATTTCAAGATTTCTACCTTTACTGATCTGTCAAAAGCTTGCTCTGAATATGTCGAGCAAAAAGAAGCATTGTTACCTTTTAATATGAGTACCAATTTAACAGAGGCTATGTACGCAGGAATGTGCTTAGGTGTCATCTATAAAATTGCGACAAAGTGCAATAGTGATGAAAGTCTTATTAATTACCTTTATATTGCTAAAGGCGTTATAGATACGACTGAAAGCCAAGTCGAATTTCATATAGACGACTATTTGGATTGTAGTGAGTATTAATAATGGCAAGCAAAGGTAAGAGTATTGCAGCGGTAGCAGCACATGCTTTGGGGATTGAACTAAATTTACTTCCTAAACGTTTACGTAATCGGCTTAATTATTACGTTAAAGATGATAGTTTAAAGGCACAACTGTTAGATCAACCAGAGCCTTTGTCTGAATCTCGAACGTACAAACCTAAACCCATCCGTTCGGGGAATAAAAAATTCATCAATAATTTAGTTATTCTCGATACCCTATTTGAAGATAAAAAAATAGTGACTAGTTGGGTGAACGGTGAAAAAATATCGAAGGAAAAACTCCAACAATACTTTGCAGAGTGGCGTGCAAAAAAACTACTCTATCAGGCATTAGAGTCACGTTTACCTATGTTAGATGCTTTTTTTTCTAGAGATGACATTAACTGGGTAGAAGATGAAATCCCTTATCCATTTAGTGACGGTGAATTTAGTTCGGTCGAATTAATTGCCAATGTTATCACTGCTGACAGTAACCCATCTCCATACGATAACGCGATTAAAGCGGTAATAACGAATCAGTTTGGTGAGTTAGGTCAAATATTAGAACAATCATCTGATGAATTTAGAAATGGTGAAGGACAATGGTTAAACCAGCTCTATATAGCGAAACGAAAGGAATATGAGGAATATAGTGCATTACTAAATAAATATTAATTTATTTCAAATAAACTCTTTTTTGTGAAATTCACAGTTTGATACTTGCTCCTGAAGTCACCGCAATAATGTGGTGATAAACGGGAGAAACGCTATGTATCAATTAATTCTTTTTTATCTACTTAATGCCAAGCATTTAAGTCCCCAAGATAAAGCAACCAAACACCAACTAACGTCAAAGTTCAATTTAGTTAATGAAAATGCTAAGGGAGCTCAGGATGCTTAAACCTCTTAAAAAACTGTTAATCAATGTTCAAAAATCTTGTAAGGGATCCAGCTCCTCTGGCAAAGCTTACAAAATACTTCCTAATTCATTATTAAAAAAGGCTGTTGAGGTAATAACTGAGCTAGAAAACGGTGTGCACCCTCAATCACTTGGTGCCAAAAAACTCCGCCGTTTACCTAACCATTATCGTATGCGCATAAACCATAGCTATCGAATGTTGATTGGCTATAAGGATAAACAATGGGTCTCCTTAGGTCTCTATAATCGTCAAAGCTTTAGTACTTTATTAAATAGACGAAGGCGTTAGTCATTCGGTCTACGCTATTTAAATTTAATAAACAAAACAGGAATACAAAATGACTAAGAAAATTCAACCTCAAGATAATGCTGCGAATCAACCAAATGCCAACAAAGGCACTTCTGGTACTAATCGCCAATACGACCAAGCTCAGGGTAATCGCGGCAAGCAGATACAGCAGAAAAAAAAGTAATATCAACTATTAGCAACTAGGAGAAGTGCTCATATTGAATATGAGCACTTAACTTCTTAAGAGGGAGTTTTAAATAATGAATAAAATTAAACGCGCATTAATGGTTACTTTCGATTTTACCCAACGAGGTAAGAGTGGAACAGGCTTTGCTGCTGGTAGTTTATTATCAGCCTGTCGAAGTCATGAGCAGCATGATCGAAAATTTACGATAGAACATTTAGCCATACCTATGACTAACATTGCAAAAGAACAGCTATCAGTAATTAAAATAGTAGACTCAATTAATGCAAAGATACCTCTAACCAACTTAAACCGTCTAGCATTAGCTTGTTATGTATGGAGTTCGGATCTTGTTGAGCCAATCATTAAGCTGTGTCGTAAAAAGGGTTTCAAAGGGAAAGTAATTCTTGGTGGTTATCAGATCAACAGCAAAACATGTCGTCAGCTTTATCCAAGTGGTGACTTCTATATTCCTGGCTATGGTGAGGCATCATTACCGGAAGCAATTATGGATGAACACTCAATCACAAGTCGCTTTCTTGATATCAAAGTCAATTTTGAAAACCTGGCATCACCTTATTTAGACGGGACAATATCGCTAGATAATGGGAAAGAAATGATTCACTGGGAAACCCGTAGAGGTTGTGTTTATAAGTGTAATTTTTGTGCGCATAGAGACCTAAAAGATAAAGGCGTTCATTTACTTGGAATAGATAAAATAAAGCAAGAATTAGATCTATTTCAGCAAAAAAATATTAAGAAAATAAACGTACTTGATCCAATTTTTAATAATGAGCCTAATCATATCGACATTCTTAAGTATGCAATAACAATAAACCTAAAAGCATTATTGTCATTGCAAGTTCGTTTTGAACGAATAAATGAAGAGTTCCTTGAGCTTTGTTCCCAGTTAAATGTTCATTTAGAGTTTGGTCTACAAACGGCTGATGTAAATGAGTCTCGGATTATCGAAAGAGCAAATAATATGAATAGAGTAGATAAAAACATTAAATTGTTACAGCAATGGGGTCAGTCTTATTTATGGATTGCCAGGTCAAACATTAGAAAGCTTTAAAGAGAGCATCACCTATTTACAGCATAGAAATATCGATGATATTAAAGCCTTTCCACTGATGTTACTTGAAGGTACAAAATTAGCTGAAAACAAAAATGAGTATAATATTATTGAAGATATAATTGATGAAAGTGAGATCCCTCATGTAGTGGAGTGCAATAGTTTTACTCGTGGAGAGTGGGAAATAATGCGCTCTTATGCAAATAACCTATCACTGCCTAAGGTGGCTGCATAATGTTTATAGTCATAGAAGGGCTTGATGGCGTAGGTAAATCCACAATAACAAAAGCACTGGCCAGAGAGGTGGATGCAGTGATGTTAGCAACGCCTGGTGATAAATTTAATAGCATGCGCAGTGAGTTAGAGTTGATATATAAAGACAACCATCAGGCCAGACAACTTTTTTATATGTCTACGGTAGTTAACATCTCAGAGCAAGTACGTGATTTAATCAGCAAAGGGAAAAGTGTTATTGTCGATCGTTATTGGTTATCTACGCAGGTTTATCATCAGTGGAAAAGTGAAAACCACCACTTTGAACTTACTGATGTAGAAAACAGTATATTGGTACCAGATGTTACTTTTTATCTGCAATTACCCTTAGAGCATCGAAAGAAGCGGCTATTAAGTCGTAATGGTAATACAGCGGAAGATAACCTTACTATAATTGATACTACAGATACTGAATTAAACAGCTTATATTTACAGTACAGCAGCACAAGTATTGCGGGACACTGGGTTAGTATTAATACTGGCGAAACTGTTGATGAAATTATAAAAAATATAGGTACAGAGCTAAAGGAGTTTAAACAAGGAAAGTCAAAAAAAATTAGAATGAACTCTGCGGTATTTACTGATAGTTAAAATGGAATAAGTCGAAAGCCGCAGTTTTAATTTATCTAAGTGACTAAGTTCTTGCAGTGAGTTATTTACATCAACTTTAGAGAAGAAAACCCCCTGTTTTCTTATGTATTCGTTATAGTTCGGCATAACTATTAGTTACTTTTGAATAACAATGAATCCAATATATTCATGTACATTTTAAAGCATTAAAACCTAACCAAGCATTACTCGTCTTTATGTGGTGTTAGCTTATCAACAGTGTTCAAGTTGTGTTCAATGCAGCAGTCATTCTCTTGGGCACTTTCAATGGTTACTCTATTTTTTCCGCTTTGTTTAGAATGATAAAGCGCTATGTCTGCCTGTTTCATTGCTTTTTCAAAGTCGAGATAGTCGCTAGGTTGGCATAATTTAAAGCCAGCGCTGGCGGTAATTGATAAATCGTTACCACCTAGTGTTGCCTTTAAGCCTCGAATACCTTCAATTAAACGTGTTGTTAAACTGTCGAGATCAGATTCTTTTTCAATTGCTACCGCAAAGGCAAACTCTTCGCCGCCGTATCGACAAAAAACCTCATCTACTCGACAAAATTTTTCTAAATAGCTTGCTAGCTCTACTAAAATCAAGTCACCTGCGTCATGCCCATGTGTGTCGTTTACCAACTTAAAGTCGTCGATATCTATTAAGCCAAAAGCAATTGATACTTTTCTTCTATTGCAAGACTTAATCAGTCGATGTACTTGGTCGATAAAAAAACGGCGATTAGGAATATTAGTGAGGGGGTCAAAAAATGCAATTTTTTCTAATTTTTCGTTGGCCTTTTGTAGTTCATTTGTTCTTTCTCGCACTAATTTTTCAAGCTCATTTTTTAAAGACTTTAGTTCTTGATTTCTAAACTGCAGCTGTTCTAAATGAAACTTTCGCTCTGAAACGTCACGCTCAATTGCGCCAAAATGCGTTACTTCTCCGTATTTATTTTTTAACGGAATAATATTCATTTCAATCCAATAAGGTCTGCCATTAATGTCATAATTTAACAAGGTTTCTGTAATAGCTACATTATTTGTCAGTGCAACATTGATGCGTCCCATGGCTTCTTTATCGGTGAGTTCTCCTTGTAAAATTCGAGGAGTTTCGCCTATAGCCTCTTCTTTTTTGTAGCCGGTAAGTGTTTCAAATGCTTTATTAACGTACACAATTTTAGGGCCGGTTGGGTATTGAATATTATCTGCTTCACATACAATAACAATATCTTGCGTGTTTTCTACAATGTCTGAGAAAAAATAAAGCTGTTTAAAATCTGATATATCATTAAAGGTAACAATAATTGCACGAGTATCGCTGTCTTCATTGCCCTCTGGGTAAGCATTTATCATAACCCAAAGTGAGTTATTAGCGTTTACTATCCCTATTATTTCATTGGTAACGGGCTTTCTCGTACGCCTTACCTTGTTTACGGGAAAGTTTTCTTCAGCTAACTTATTACCAGCATAATCTAAAAAGTCCCATTGAAAATCGGCAGTTGCTTTGTTATTCATATCTTCAAAACTTACATCTAACAATTTCAACGCTGTTGGATTAGCATATACAATTGAGGTATCCCATCGATGAACAACAACCCCTACATGCGCTTTTTCGAGTAAATTTTTTAGATTAAGACCATAAAAATCTGTCATTTCGCGCTCACTTCTTTAATGCATCTTTTAAGCTTAGAATACTTTGAGATTTTTATGCAAATTAATACTATGTATCCCCTATAAAAGCTCAATTAATATTCGGTAATTGCCGCAAAATCTGGTCAGACAGGCTTTCTAATGGTATAAACGCGCCATAGAATTAATATTTGCAGTATTAGTGAATACGTTTTAATAAAATTACTGCGCTAACAAGTGAAGGCTGTTGCTAATTACGGTGAAAATTCATCGCAAGGCACTGAATAAAAATGAATTTAACAATAGAATTTAATAAACCAGAAATTAAAACTAGCTTTGAATGGCAGTTAATACAGGAAGTAAACGTTAAAAATGACGATAACCGAGTTATTGCTAAAGCAGAGATTGAAATAATTACCCTAAACAAACACCGCGGCGCTGACGAAAGCTATGAATTACTTAGCCAACAAGATGCGACTGATTGGGAAGTACCTTTAAATTTATTCTTTAAAAAACAAAATATTGCTGCTGACTTAGTCGAAAAATTTCAAGCCAAAGTAGACGCAAAAGCGAAAGATCATATTTTGATTGAAGCGATTAGTGTGCTACCGGCATTTCGCCAGCAAGGTGTAGCTACATTTTTATTAAATGAAATTGCCCAGCATTATAATAAAGTGCAATCTATCTCACTATTAAGCTTGCCGATGAATTTATTTGTTGATGCGCAAGATTGTGAAACTGAAGAAAACAAAGCGTATTATCAAGCGATGAATTTAACTGATGATGCCTTAACTCAGGAACAGTTAAGTGCATTTTTTGAAAAATCTGGCTTTAATCATTTAGCCATTGATGACAGTGCCTTAGAAGCACCATTACCTTTTAAAGTTTTTATGGCTAGCCCAAACACCATCACTGCATAAATGTTGCGTTGTGTTCGATAAACACAACATGTTAAGTTAATTCACTAATGCAGCATAAGCTACATGCTGCGTTAGTAAGTTAATACTTTACCGCCCTTACATATTATCTACGTTGAACTTTTGAATTAGCCATTTGAGCTAGCCACATGAATTAACACTTTATTTTTTCATGCTTAAGGCTTGCTACGTTTAATACGTTTCATTATTTGCTTCGCGCCAGCATATTCATAAAATGGATAAATATTTAGCTCAACAATTGCGGCCATATTTTTCTCAAAGTCCGTCATATTATCAGCTTTAATATCGCTTAAGCCCTCGATAAAATGAGCTTCTGACAAGTTACAATTATTCTTACTAGCGGCCATCAGTTCAGCAGAGGTAATTTGTTGATTAGCATAATTTAACATCTGTTGATGCCAAGGTTTCAGGTTTACATTTGTTAAACCTGTCTCGGTAATTTGTTTTGCGACATGGGGTTTACCTAACATTTTAAAAGCATGCGCTCCATATAGCACACCATAAAAACTTCTGTCGTTACGCGTAATATATTCAGGCATTAGATCCGCCGCAGTTTGCCAGTTAAAGTTAACCACATTAGACAAAATAGCGAGGTATAAATCGTCAGTACTTAGGCTGTGCATATCTTTATCAGAAAAATAGGTGGTAAGCGCTTTATTGTTGCCAAGCCAAAAATCAGATTCCGCTAAAGCACTTTTAAAGTCAACATCAAGTGAGGCAGCCTTTTTAGCTGAAAAGTTTGACATGCGCAGTTTGCCCATCAACCTTAATACCGTACTTAATTGCATATGATAATAAGCGTTTTCTGGGGTCTGTTTTACTAATAGTTTATAATCTTCAAATACTTGAGTTAATTGCTGACTAGTATCTTTATGACAAAGGTTATCGAATATTTTGTCTACTTTGTATTCATTTAAAGCGCCTAAAATATCGCTGCTTTCAGGATTATGTTTGGCTGCAGTTTCGAGCACAAATAAGGCTAATTGTAAGTTATTCTGTTCTACATATGTTGCCGCAAGTGCCATGTTTCCGTTTATAAATTTGGGATTATCGTGCACTGTTTCTTGTAAAATATTAATGCGATCTTCAATACTTAAACTCCCTCGTGGCGCGAGCGGAAGTTTCATATATACCGGTGGTGCTATATCAATGGTTTTTAGAAAAGGCTGTTGTTGAAAAAAGGTCTGCCAATAGGCAACATCATAACTATTAGTGCCAAAGCTTTTAATCAAATTCAAACGATAATAGTTTAATAACACATCGTGATTATAAGGCTGGCGCTTATATAGTTCATCATAAGAGGCAATAACTTGGTTTAAGGTATATAAGTTCTTATTGGCCTCATATTCTTGTAATTGCTGCAAGGCTAATTGTGTTAACGCTACGGTGTCTTTTGGATATTTGGCCGCTGTTGCTGCTAACGAATTATCTAATGACGATTGATTAGTTGTTGCTCGGCTGGGCTCTTTTTCCGTACTTGCACAGGCACTAAGCAAAAGAATTGAAGTCATTAAAACAGCTAAAATAATTTTCATCTCTGTGCTCCTAGTCCTGATAGCCAAGTTGTTCTGCACGCTCAAAAGCTTTTTCAGATTGCTCATTGTTACCGGCAAAGCCCAATGATATGCCTAATAAGTACTGTGCTTCACCATTAGTTTCGTCTAACGCAACTACCTCACCAATAACCTCAAGTGCTTGTGCAAATTCTGATTGCTCTAACAAGTGCTTTGCGAGTGCTATTTTATTGGTTGTTGTCGCGTCATTAATATCAACCTTAGGTGTTGATTTCGACGGTTTTAGAAAAACAAATAAGCTTTGTGAATGTGTTGGCAATTCACTGACCTGCTGGTAAAAGCGCGCATAGTCGCCAACTTTAATAACTTGCTTAGGCAAAACAAAGGTTGAGCTTATGTACATGCCGTCACTTTTTTCTTGTACTTGATGGGTTATTTCAAAAAAGTCGTTTTCTACATTTTTCGCCGGTTGGCTATAACCTAATGTTGAGCCTGACCACGGGTGTGGGTAAAAGGAATTAATAACAACCGTTATAGGTTGTAAGATAACAAAATCGAATTTTCGCGTTGCTACGGGCGCAAGATTACTCAGTGTAGTAAAAACATTTAAAAGTGCGCTGTAATCATAACTGTATCTAAAGTTATCAATTTCTGCTGTTAACTCTGCTATGTCATTGAAATTTGCTGATAAGGTAAAAGGCGTTGTAATATCAATGGGATCTGAGTTTTCAAAATCGTTAATGCGTCGGCTAAACAATAATGGCGACAGTATTTGCTCTGCGGCTGATAAAGCGTTTGGCGAAAACTGCATAAAACTTCTTAGGTTGGTTTCAACATGACCTGCTAAATCTAACGATACACGCGCGTTAATTTTCGCTTTATCAACTGAAAAGTCGATATTCACGGTGGCTATATTGTCAGCACTTGTTGTAGCCGGTAGTGTTAATATTCTGCCCTCTTGTTCATTTACCACTAACGCTTTTTTATCTTCTAAATTAAGGTTAATACCTGGGAATGTCCCCGTTTGCCCACTGGTATCAAGCCAATATTTTGCAGTTTTTGTTTCAATGTAGGTGATCATATGGTCAAAATTTAACATCGGTAAATCGTCGTTAAATTTTGCGCCTGGGTATGAGTTAATTAATGCAGGATATGCTGCTATATCGGCTTGTTTTAATAAGGCAATAATAAGTACGGTTTGATCTTTACAGTCACCGTAGGCTTGGCTTAGCACTTCGCTCGCTAAATGAGGCTTATAACCACCTCGATTTACATGGGCACCTATATAACGCACGTTTTTCTGCATATAGTCAAAAACGGCTTTAATTTTTTCACGCTCATTCATACCATCTTTAAATAGAGATTGAGCTAACTCAACAATGGATTGATCAGCTTTTTGTGTTGGTAAATATAAGGTATTAAACCACTGATTAACGGTACGCCATTCTTTGATGGTGGAAAGGTGAATAGACGGTAAAATATCATCTAAACTCGGCATTTCCATTTCCAACTCAATACCGGTTTGGTTGCTGGTTTGCCAGCTATAAGTTTTAGTTTTTGCTGCTTCAGTCAACTTAGGGCTTATTTCAATATTGTGGTTAACAATAGAAATTTCAGTATTTTTGGGTAATGTTAGGGTGTTTTTAGTTTCTAATACTGGATCGATTCGTAGCCAATTAATGCTAGGGAGAAATTTTACGAAATGAAAGCTAATACTTGAAAACCATTCGTTTTCAATAAAAGGTTTTATTTGCTGTGTAGTGGCTTGATACTCAATAATACTGCCGGCGCGCAGTTGAGGAAGCGCAAACTCATATTGTTTACCTTCATCAAAGTAGTCACCATTATTACTGGTGACTAAGGTAATAGCGTCTGCTTGCATTTCTATTACTTTACCTTCTGGGGTAATAACCCGCGCAAAGTCGATTTGTTTTTCTTGGTAATGCGAATTAAATTGACTAATCATTTTTGAATAGTCTTTTACGGCACTTTCATCTGCAATATAAATGGCATTATAAAAGTGACTTTTTTCAAACCCCTTATCATCAACAATAACATCGCCTCGGCGGCTTAGTATCACCGCGCTACTACTAAATTGTTTAGTCGCTAACGCGCGTTTTTCAAGTAGATCTTCTACAGACGGACCAATACTGGCCGTTTGTGAAAAAGCAGGTAAAGCCAAAAATATGAAGCTAATAATGATTGTAATAATACCGCGAAACAGCATGCTGATTTCCTTATTCTAAATACCGGTTAAGTGCTTAACAGGTTGAATTTTATACTGCTAGCTTACCTAGTTTTTGAAAATAACTAAAGTATTGTTTTTCTGGAATAATGTTTGAATTTTTTAGAAAGGTATACCTACTAGTGAACGCTTAGAGTTAGCTTCGGCTAGTAGGTATAATTTATGCTATTTAATTAGTGTTTTGCTTTTCTTTTCATGCTGATAAGCATTAATAAAGCTAATACTAATATAGCTACTGTGCTTGGCTCTGGCACGGCAACTTGATTACCTAATTGAGCACTAGTTCCTCGTGATGATATATCATCATGTGAAAAACCTAAGTCTAGTACATCGACATTTGCTAATGAAAATTCCGCTAAACCACTGCCAACAACCGTAAAGTCAATTGACGCAAGTAAGAAGCTACTTAAGCCAAATTGTACGGTGTCAATATCAAATGCATAAGTTGTTTCGCTGATGGTAAATGGTTGGCCCATGGTGTAGCTATCAACTCTATCGCTAGGAAAAAAAGCATCTATATCAAGCTTGTCACCAAAGGTAACTTGTTCAAAATCTAGCAAACCTTCTGCGAAAATAAAATCAAAGGTAAATTCCGTCACAAAAGTTTGAAACCCGAAGTCATCTTCTAGTTCAGAGATATAAATATTCGCGGTTAATGTGTCGTTTATACCATAGTTTTTGTCTTCTACATCGATGGTAATAAGTGAAGCGTTGGCGGTTATAGCAGCACACCAAAAGCTTAGTAGTATCAGTAATTTTTTCATGTTTATTCCTATTATAAATTTATTATTGTTATTTCAACTGTTACTACATCGCACAGCGATTGCGAGTACAGTTTTGCATAAGCGTACGTGCATCAAGCGTATTTACTTGGCCGTCGTTATTAAAGTCGTAACTTAAATCAAAGTTTTCGCCCGCTCTTAGCATGCTGATAAACGCTCTAACATCAGCGATATCAATATCGGCATCGTTGTCAAAGTCACCAATTAACACTTCAGGTGTGTTAAAGGTTAGTGAGACAATAACTGGATCATGATCTGAGGCACGATAAGCGTCACTGCCGTAATACGACACTAACTGAGTTGCTGATTTATTTTCAATATTGTAATCAAAAACGACAGGTTCATCGGCGTTAATATGCCACTCGTCAACTGAATCAACAAAAGCCGCTAAGCTGCTTGAAGCTAGGGCATGATCTAAGTAACCACTTTCACCACCAAAAGTATAAGAATAAGCGCTTAGGCCTACCTTTTCAGCAATAAGGTTATGATAGCCACTAGCGGTAATAGCGCGAATTGGGTCTTCCATGCCATACGCATTAAGGTCTCCAATAATGAGCATATTATCGGTATCTGATTGCGTTGGCTTTGAAGCTAACCAAGATACAAGTTTATTGGCAGCTTGAGTACGTAGCTCATTCCAACATGCTTGTCCGTCATTTTGATCAGCATTTGCACCTGAAGCACTGCCACAGCTACCTTTTGATTTAAAATGATTTACAGCAACAGTAAATGCTTCACCGCTAGTGTTAGAGGTAAACGATTGTACTAAAGGCTGACGATTACCAAAATCAAATGGTGCTTCGTTTGTTGTTACTGCATTACCAGCAAGAGTTACCGTACCAGGCTTGTAAAGTAAACCAACGGTAATCGCATCAGTACCTAGTTCTGTGGCATCAATACTTATATATTGATAAGTATTTGCACCGACAACGCTATTGAGTTTATCGGTTAAGTCGGCAATAGCAGATAACTCATCAAAGCCATCGTTTTCTATTTCCATTAAACCAACAACATCAGCATTAATTTCAGCTAAAGCGGCAACTATTTTGTCACTTTGGCGTGTAAACTCTTCAACGTTGTCAGCGCCACGTGCGGTTGGAAAACCACCACCTAGTCCGTCACCATTAAAGTAATTCAGCACGTTAAAGCTTGCGACTTTAACTTCACTTGTAGAACCAATAGTTGGAGATGCTAAACGCTGGTTATTGCCAAGGAAAGTTGGCTCTTGCGTTGGTAGAACACGATATTCATTGAAACTGTAATCTAAAATACCGGTAATATTATCAACCGCATCGCCTAAGCGAACGCCATTATTGTAGCTTAGTCCCGAGTTTGGAAATGGTATAAACTCCGGGTTTTGGCTATTGTTTTGATCATCTAGAACAATAACATTTCGCGTATTTCTCTCGGCTAATGCTAGCGCTTGACTTGAGTTAGGTTGATAAATATTAGTTGGGATCAGTAAGCGACCCTTTGATAAGCTCAGTTGACCATATCTTGCTAAACTAAAGGTATCGGTTACATGTAGTTTTTGCTCAAAAGTAACTTTCATCCCTTCTAATGATTCCCAAGTATTTAAACTATCAACCGGCATAATTACATTCGTTGCTGCGATAGTATCGCCTACTCCACACTCAACAACATTTTCGCTAAGCGTTAACTGTGTACGATTATAAAACTCTTTAACGTCACCTTTAACACGTACTTGCGAACCTAAAGTTGGCGCTTCGCCTTGACCATTTAAATAAACAAAAAGCGCTTCTGAAGTTTCAGGGTCTGCATCGTTATCTTGCGCTTCTTCTTGAACAAAAAAGCCAGATAAACTATCAACAACTGAAGTTACTACACCTTCCACAACTTTGTTTTGCTCTACCATAGGAGAAGCATCGCCGTTACCTTGAATTGCACTGATAAGCTCAGCACTGTCACCACACATACCGATTAACGATGGTACTTCTGGTTCTGGATCAGGGCCTGGATCAACCACTGTGCCATCAAAGCTGTGTGAGCCTAAAAAGCTAAAAGTGTTTGATGGATAGCTATCCCATTCATTGGCAACAACGAAAGCATCGCTAACATTCTTATCGCCGCTGGCAATCGACGATTTTCTAACCAAGGTAGTATTAGACGCCCAACTTATTCTTTCGCCTTTAACGCCAAAAGAGTCAACGAGTTCACCATCTTTTACTAGTTCGAAATAGTCATCGCCATTAAAGTTAACTGCGCTAACCGCTATATCTATTAAAGGTTTTAAGGCGCTGTCTGCTGTTACTTGTGTTGAACCAAGCACTACAACGTCATTCGCTAATACTACACCCGATAGATCTGTTGTTACTGTTGGTTCAGTATTGCCGTTAGCATAAAGTTTTAATTGGTAGCCGGTTAATGAAACACTGGTATCGGTTGGGTTAAAAATTTCAACCGCTTTGTTGTAGCTACTGCCTTCAACATACTCAGAAATAAACAAAGCTGAGCTGCTTGATGGTGGTGTAGGGTCTACCGGATCAACCGGGTCTGGATCAACCGGGTCAACTGGGTCTACAGGCGTAGGGTCAATCGGATCTACCGGTGTTGTTCCATCACAGGCATTAGTAAATACTTGTGTTACCCATTCAGGGTGATCAATAAACGGGTTACGGTTCCCTTGGAATTCATAAATACGGTTATTACGTTCTTGCTCGTAACTGTCAACAGGGTCAGCAACATGCCAAGCAAGTAAGGCACATAATTTACCCAAACGAGGTTGGCCTGTGCTGGTTAGCATATCAACTAAGGTTAAATCAGGTGTTTGTGGATCAGCACCTTCATAGCGAACATCCATATAAAAGGTCATACGGGCAACATCACCTTTTACCACATCACGTGGCTCAAATGAGTTACCATCGACGCGATTTTGTGGTGCTTCTGATAAGGCATTGTCGCTGTAATCAAAATCTAAATTACCACGCGATGAATTAACTGAAATATCGGTAGGTCTTAAATGATGAATATCGGTATACGCTGAAGCGCTTGAACTTGGGAAGCCATGACTTTTGGCCCAAACATGCTCGCGATTCCAGTTATCAGGATTAGAAGATTGTGAACCACTACCGTTTGAGAATTTAGCTAATGAAAGGCCTCGGTATAATAAAATAACATTATCGCTGTTCAGCGGATCTTCATCAGTTTTCGTTAGAGCAGTCCAAACTTCTGAGTAACTCAGTACGTTATGATTTAAAGTAATGGCACCATTAATTGCATTGCGAAAATCTGTTGCTGATGCTTGATTAGCTTGCAATGCGTGTACATCGGCATAGTAAATAGCGTCATCAAAATCACTTGCTGATGCCACTTTACTTAAATCAGGGCAATTAAAACATGCGTCTGTAATAGTATCTGTAACTGGTGGCTCAACAGGTGGTTCAATAGGCGGGTCAATGGGTGGGTCAATTGGCGGTTCAACGTTACCACTGTTACCCGAAACCATTACGTTATCAAAAGAAATATACTCAGAACCTGCATTGTTTTTCATGCTGATACGAATAACTAATGAATTGCCTGCGGCAATTGCTGCTGTCACTGTTTCACTGGTAAAATCATCAATTAAGGTATTTGAAGCACTGCCCTTACCTTGCCAATTCTCTACAGTAACAAATGCTCCGCCATCGATAGCATAAGCAACATCGAGGAAGTCTGTCCCTTCATGGTTACCATTTTCTGCGGCATTTACCGACAAGCTGACATCAGAAAAGCTACTAATATCGATAGCTTCAGACAACCACACCGCTGTACCATCTAAATCTCTGCCTTCAAACTTGCCATTATTAACTTTAAACCAATCTGAAGTCGCGGTAAGTCCTGCTGAACTTACATCAATTGACCATTTGGTTACATTCGTTAAATCAATTTGGTCGAAAACTGCTCCTTTACCATCAATGGCAGCAGCGTCGAAGTTTTCACTCCATATTTCCTCTGCGTTAACCAAAGTTGATGCTAATACACTCCCGGTAAAAATAGTAAAAACCATCGAACTAGCGAAGCCTGACCTAACGCTGTTGAGTTTTTTTGGTAAAAAAATAGCCACCACACATTCTCCTAATATTATTATTATTCAAAATCACCTGACCTTATTTTGCCTTATTAATGTTAAATTATTGTTACAACAAAATGAAGGTTTTTTAATCACTGACCACTTGGTAAGTAAATAAATATATTATTTTTTTATTACTAACAGTAAGTTAGCTGGAAATTTATTTTTATGATAATTGAGATAACATTAGAGTATTGCATCTAAATAATTATAAACTCTTGATAAAATGCAAAGTTTTTTTATTTTTGATTTATTCAAAGAGATAAAAATAGTAAATGTTTTAGATTAATATAAATAACAACAATGAAGAGATATGTAATGTGGAGGGGCTAAAATTAGAGGGTTAAAAAATAAAGCGGTTAATTACAGTGTAATTAACCGCTAGTATTCTGGTTAAAATTATCGATATTATTTCAGTAAGGTTACCAATTCAGCTAAGTCTTTCACCACATGATCAGGCTTTTTAGCTAACGGATAAAGTGCTTTACCCGGACGAGCAATAAACGTGGTTTGAAGGCCAGCTTCTTTAGCGCCAGCAACATCCCAACCATGAGCGGCTACCATCATAGCTTCATTCGCTTTAACATTAAGTTTTTTAAGAACCCACTCATAAGCACGTAAGTCAGGCTTATAAATTTTTATATCTTCAATACTGTAACGCTCGTCAAAGTAAGAGGTTAACCCTGCACTTTCGAACTGTGCTTTAACGCCTTTATTTGAAGAGTTAGTTAAGCTAACCAACTTGTAACCTTGTGCTTTAAGTTGCGCTAAGCCTGCTTTTACATCGCTATGTGGTGGCAAGGTTAAAAGTGGCGTTACTATTGCGGTTTTTGCTTGCTCAGAAGTGATTTCAATATTGTTGTTTTGTGCCACCATTAATAATGAAGCCACGCCAATTTGGCCAAAGTCGTGGTAATCGTTCATCACAGTAGAAACCAGCGAATGATGCAACATGGTAGAAAACCAAAGTGGCAATAAATCTTCGCGACCACCAAGTGCTTGGCCAATAGACGTTCGCATTGACGTGAGATCAAGTAAGGTTTCGTTAACATCAAAAATAAGTACTTTAGGTTTGCTTGGTGCTTCGTTCGCCATAACAGCTCCAGATAAAAGGCTCGTACCCACTAAAAGTGCGAGGGTAATTTTTTTTAGTGATTGTAAAACTGACATTAATTTTTTTCCGTTTGTAGGGCGTTGAGTACAGCTTCAGGCTCTGCACGTAAAGTATAGTCTTCGCTGATAAATGCGTAAGTAATAATACCATCTTGATTAATAACATAAGTTGCAGGCAAAGGTAGTTTGAAACTTTTATCGCCGTAGTAACTTTCAAAGTCGATACCAAAACCTGTATATAAGGTTTGAATTCGTTCATCTAAAGTAAATAACAAACCAAATTGATTTGCCACAATATTGCTCACGTCTGAAAGCACGTCAAACTCAAGCTCATTTTTTTGTGCTGTTGATAATGACTCGTCAGGTAACTGTGCTGATACAGCAACTAACTGCGCATTATGAGCTGTAAATTTCGGTAAATAGTCGTTTAAAGCTTTTAACTCTAAATTACAATATGGACACCAACCGCCACGATAAAAGCTGACAATTACTGGGCCTTTTGCCAGTAAATCAGTTAACGCTACGGTATCGCCACGATGGTTCGCTAGGCTAAAATTTGCAACCTTTTGACCTACTTGTAAGGCATTATCTCTAACATGTTGGGCAATAAGCTCTTCGTTAGTTGTGTTCATTAATGCTAAAACGTCAGCTGGTAAATTAGCTTCTTTTTGAACATTATATGCGTCAATTTGTGCTTTTAAACTCATAATAAAAACCTCGTTAATAGAACTATACTTCATTATAGTGTTTTACTTATTTAAATAAACATTGCAAAAGTGAAAGCATCATTCGAAAATATTAAACATTGAAAAACAAATGTTGGTGTTGTGATGTATAACTTAAGCGATTTAGAAACCTTTATTGCTGTGGTGGAAAATAAAGGCGTTTTAGCTGCTGCGCGCGAACAGCGATTGTCGCCTGCCACCGTGAGCCATAGGTTAAGTAAACTTGAACGAGAACTTTCAACTGTTTTAGTATTTAGAGATAGTCGTAGAATACGTTTGTCTCCAGCTGGAGAAGTTTTTTATACGCGAGTTGGCGCTATTATAGAGGCTTTACACGATGCAGAGCACAGCATTGGTGCTCGTAGTTCATCGGTAAGTGGCTTACTCAGAGTTACTATGCCGCCTTGGGTGTTTTCTAAATATGTAATGCCTAAGCTCACCCAATTTGAAGATACCTACCCTGAACTAAAGCTCGATTTTCTTATTAACGACCACTTTGTTAATGTTGTTGATGATGCGCAAGATGTGGCGATAAGAGTTGGGCAATTAAATGACTCAGGTTTATTGTCTCGAAAATTAGTAAACAACAGCCGTGTACTGTGTGCTGCACCAAGTTATATCGAAAAACATGGCATGCCAGCAAATTTAGCTGAACTTGCTGAACATAATTGGGTTTGTTTACCTTGGCAACGACAATTAAAGTTGTTTGATGAAAGAGGCGAAATACAAAACTTTAACGCTAAAACCCGTTTTACGATTTCAAATTCAGACAATATGACACAAGCCGCTATCGCTGGGCACGGTATCGCAATTAAGTCGCGAATAGCGATTAATGATGAATTCGCTGACGGCACTTTAGTTGAAGTAATGCCTAAGGTAATGGCCAAAAGTGATGCACCCGTATGGTTTTTGCGACCACAAAATAGCTTAACCACCCGTAAAACTGACGTGTTTTATGACTTTATGAAATCGCTGTTTATTGATTGCTAGTTGCTGATTGCTCGTTTTTGATTGCTACTGTCGATTACTAATTACCGATTGCTAAGCACTTATCTTTAGCTTAGCTTTAAACATAAAAGTAACTTTACTTAGTCGCTGTTTTTTTCCAAGCTGTTTTCTTTTTTGTTTTCGATTTACGCTTAAAAGCTACTTTTGGCAGATGAGCGAAAGATTGCTGCTCTGATTGGTGGATCATCTCGGTGATTGTTGATGTTAAGGGAGTAATTAAATGTTCGTAACGACTTTTTTTCTCACTAATATTGGTCAGCGTTGCTTCCCAATGCGCGGTCATATCTGGCATGGTAGCAGCAATAGGTAAGGCATTAATTAGCGAAGTCCCCACTACAGTTGCGTGAATATTTTTAGCTTTGCGTTCTAAATATCCACGTTTAAAAAGCAAATCAATAATGCCGGCCCGGGTTGCTTCAGTGCCTAAACCATCAGTATCTCTTAACAATTTCTTTATTTCGTTATCACTAACAAATCGAGCAATGCCGGTCATGGCACTTAATAAACTGGCATCGGTAAAGGGTTTGGGTGCTTGGGTCATGCGGCTAATTAATTCACCATGAGTACAATGTAATTTTTCACCTGCGACTAACTTAGGTAATAATTGATTGCTGAGTTTTTCGTCATTATTTTGAGCCGAATTATCTGTGTTAGCTTCAGCCTGCTTAGTTTTAGTTCGCTGAAATAATACTTTCCAGCCTTGCGCAATAGGTGTTTTGGCATTAGCTAAAAATTTTCCGCCCGCAATTAAAATCTCAACTCGACATTGGTTGTATTGATAAACCGGATAAAACTGCGCTAAATACTGTCGCACAATCAGAAAATAAATTTTCTTTTCAAAAGGGTTCAAGTTCAGGTTATTCGCTGATTTTTCTGTTGGGATAATGGCATGATGCGCGGTAACTTTAGCACTGTTCCAAGCTTTACTTTTTAATGCACTATTAGCACCTTGAGCAAATTTTCCATAATTTTCATCGGCGCTGGCCAACATGGCAATAATACCTTTCGCTTGCGCATGATGCTCTTTCGGTAAATAACGACAATCTGAACGAGGATAGGTGATCAATTTATGCTTTTCATAGAGCGCCTGACATACATCTAAAACAAGCTTAGCATTTAAAGCATATATTTTTGCTGCGTCAATTTGTAATGACGATAAATTATAAGGTAAAGGCGCAGCTTGTTTTTTTTGTTGCTCATCAACCTTGCTGACCTCAGCGGCTTTATTTTCAATTCGACCAACAACATTTTCCGCTAACGCGCGATTAAGTACTCGCCCTTCCTCATCCATATGGGGTTGGCATGCCTCGCTTGGCTGCCACTTGGCAATAAACGCCTCTTGCTGATTAGTTAGCAAATGCGCGTGTACTTCATAAAAGTCTTTCGCAACAAAGTTGTCAATTTCTTGTTGGCGTCGAACCACTAAACCTAAAATAGGGGTTTGCACTCGCCCTACTGACAACACACTGTTAAAGCCTGCTTTTTGACCTTGTAAAGTATAAGCACGAGTGAGATTAATGCCGTACAACCAATCAGCCCGAGAGCGCGCTAACGCTGAAATAGATAACGGCATAAACAGTTGATTACTTTGCATGTTTTTTAGCGATCTTTTTACGGCTGGCAAATTTAAATCGCTGATCAGTAAACGTTGAATATTTTGCTTTTTCTTCGCGGGGACTTTTAAAAATTCGATCACTTCATCGACTAACAGTTGCCCTTCTCGATCAGGGTCGCCTGCATGGATAATTTCATCCGCTTGTTTAACGAGTTTACGCAACACGGTAAGTTGGGCACGCGTTTGTGCTTTGGGTTTTAGCTGCCATTGTTCTGGAATGATCGGTAGATGGGCCATTTGCCATTTTTTAAACGCTGGGTCATAGTTTTCAGGATCAGCTTGCTCAAGAATATGTCCAATACACCAGCTCACCACATCACCATTTGCAAGGGTGATATAACCTTGATGATTTTTTTGAGGTTTAGGCAGAGCTGCTGCTATGGCTCGTCCTAAGCTTGGTTTTTCTGCGATATATAATTTCACAATGTAAACTTTTCTAGCGTAACGTCAAATGAATTTTATAACAGCCTAACACTTAAGCCTGTTTATTTATACAGTTATCAAAAATTACTCTTGAGATTCTAGCTAAATATTTTACTGTGAGTTAAATTGTGCTACTTTCCTGATGAACAATTACAATATTAAGCGAATACTAATGCCTACCATTGATACCAATCAATGTCCTTTGTGCCAACAAAATAATTTCTGTGGCATTAATGCTGAAACGCCCTGCTGGTGCACAACAAGTGAAGTAAAACCTGAGTTACTGCAAAAAGTACCACAGGCGCTATCCCTAAAGTCGTGTATTTGCAAAAAATGTATCGATAAATTTAACTTCAATAACATTGTCGATAAGACCTAAACGTTAGTAATAACGTGTTAATATTTCTCTTTCAACTTTCTTAATCCATTCAATAATAAGGGGTTTTTGTGTCATATAATAAAAAACAACAAGACACTATATTTAACTCAATTACCACACCACTAGGCGATGAACTTACTTGGCGCTGGGAAGAGAAGAAATCAGTGTTACTTACCGAGTTTTCATGGGAAAAAAAAGAACGTATTTTAACCATTTTACGCGGTTTATTTAGTGAAGAATGGCATAAAAAAAACATTAAAAAATCACCTGCATCGCTACAGTTAGAATTAAGGGAATTCACAAAGCTAAGTAAAGCACAATTAATTTTTACTAAACCCGCGACAGCACAACTCCCTGCTATTGCTGTTATTTGGTGGCCTTGGGGCCATGGCGGTACGTATTCTATGCGTATTAAAGTTTTAAACAGTAATTATGACGAGGCTTCTTTAGAGATGGGCCGAGCAAACCTACTTTCAAGAATCATCCACAAGCTTAAATCGAAATAGCTTAACGTTCACTTGTTAGCAATCATAATTTAGCTACAATTATAGTAGTTAAGTTGATAGTTACTGGATGATTATATGCTCACTTTAACCTTGTATTATGCGACAAACAGAAACCACATTGGTGAACGTTGGTCACCTGACAGCTACGGACAAGACTTTAGCTCTGACCGCGCTAACAATTTACGCTTTGGCAAAGTTTGCGTAGAAGTAAGCGCTAACAAAGTTAAGGAATACCTTAACAGTACCGTTGATAAACGCTCAGGCGATGGTGAAAGTTTAGCTAGCTATATCGAGAAAAAACTGCGTAAAAAACATTTAATCACGGCTTTTGAAGAACCTAAAAATCTAGCCGATGTCACAACAACTCAACTGCCTTCCGTTAAGGTTTTTCAAGCGCTAAAAAAACAAATGGAAACGAGACAAGATCTCGTTATCTTCATTCATGGTTTTAATGTTGACTGGTTTGAAGCGGTTGCTTCCGCTTTGGCTCTAGAGTTAATGCTAAACCGACATTCGCTCAATAATGAAGAACAAAAAGACACTTGTGTGTTCTTATTTTCTTGGCCTTCGGACGGCGCAATGATGAAAAACAAAGCCTACTTGTCTGACCGTAACGATGCCAGAGATTCCAGTATTGCGGTAGCGCGAGGGTTTCTTAAATTACGCGATTTTCTGATGACTCTAAGACCTACGCATAAAGATCCTGCCATAAAAGAATGTGGACAACAATTACATTTGCTTTGTCATTCTATGGGGAATTATGTTTTACAACATGCACTTGTTTCATTAGATAAACTCAATAATCAAAAACGTTTCCCTCAATTATTTCAGCATATATTTATGTGTGCACCTGATGTAGACGACAATATTTTTGAAGAAGAACGCCCTATGGTTAACTTGCACAGGTTAGCAAAGCAAGTAACGGTTTATTATAACAATGGTGATTTAGCGATGTATATTTCTGATTATACTAAAGGCAATACTGATAGGCTTGGTCACAACGGCACGGCTAGACCCTCGCAATTACACAACAAAGTCAGCCAAGTAAACTGTTCTAAAATTGTTGGTGGTATTACTGAGCATAGTTATTACTTATGGGCCACCGTTAATGAAGATATCAGACAAAGTATTGATGGCGTACCTTACGAAGACAGCACTCGAAATAGACAAAGTAAATCAGCGCAAGTTTGGCGATTAACTTAAGCTAACTTAACTCTTTAATTTATCGCGACTGTGTTAGCTTTGTTGAGTAATTTGTTTCTGCCTTTAATACAGTCGTTTTTATATCTAACTATAAATTACAATAAAAAGCCGAATTGTTATTCAATTCGGCTTTTTGATATCAAACGTAACAAACCAGCTTAACGACGACGTTGTTTGTTCTGTTTAGCATTTGATTTGGCTTTACTCTTGTCACCAAAAGCTTTTTGTCGACCATGCTTTTTTTGCTGCCCCAGTGTGTTTTTACGAGCTGGTAAGTCTTTCTTGGTTAGATCGGGCTCATAACCTGGTAACCACTGTTGCATTAAACGCGTATCTAATACTTTCTCTACCGCTTCTAGCAACCATTCTTCTGATGGACTCATTATAGAAATAGCTAAGCCGTCGTTACCTGCTCGTCCTGTGCGGCCAATTCGATGAATGTAGTCTTCGGCGATATAAGGCAACTCGTAGTTAATCACGTAACGTAAGTCATGAATATCAATGCCACGAGCAGCGACATCAGTTGCTACTAATGCTCTTGTTTTACCCGCTTTAAATTCAGCTAATGCTTTGTCTCTTGCGCCTTGAGACTTATCACCGTGTATAGATTGAGTTTTAATACCGTCTTTCGACATTTCTTTTGCTAGATCATCTGCGCCTTGCTTAGTACGAGTAAAAATAAGCACTTGCTGCCAATTTTTCGAACCAATTAAAAACGATGTCAGTTCACGTTTGCGATCACTATCAACGGTATAAACAATTTGCTCTACTTGGCTTGCTGCAGTATTACGTTCGCTAACTTCAATAAGCTCTGGATCATTGAGTAATGTTTTACTGAGTTTAAAAATTGCATCATCAAAGGTGGCCGAAAAAAGCAATGTTTGGCGCTTTGGTGGTAAGCGATTTAAAATTCGATCAATTTCATCTTTAAAGCCCATGTCTAACATGCGATCAGCTTCATCAAATACGATGGTTTCAAGATGAATTAATAACACACTGCCATTAACAATATGGTCTAACAATCGACCTGGTGTGGCGATTAAAACGTCTGCACCTTTTTCTATTGCTTCAATTTGCGGTTTAATACTAACTCCGCCATAGGCTACAGCAATATTAAGGTTAGTATTTTCAGCATAACTAACAAAGCTTTTATACACTTGTTGTGCAAGTTCACGTGTTGGCGTTAACACTAATGCTCTTATCGGCCTTTGAGCAGGAATATTTTCACCCAAACGTTGAAGAATAGGTAATGCAAAAGCAGCCGTTTTTCCTGTACCCGTTTGCGCGCCTGCCATAATATCTTTATTGGCTAGAATAGCGGGAATAGCTTGTTGCTGTATTGGAGTTGGCTGCTCATAACCTAAAGCTTTTACAGCGTCAGTTAATGATTTATCTAATGTTAGTGATGAAAAACTCATGACACTCTATCGCTTCTTAATCGCTTGTTGCTTTTGTTTAAGTTCATGCTCTAGTTCATCAGGATAAAAAACTAAACCTTGCTCGTCTTGACTTGGAAATACCACTATTGCTAACTCATCATCAGCTAAGCCATGTGTCCAACGACTAAACCATTTATTTAAAGAAATAGCTTCAGGTTGACAAGCTTGCCATTCATCAGTTGCCCAAGCTTTTGCAAACTCTTCATTAGGCCAAACTGGCACGCAGTCTTCATCTTCGGTATTTAGCATTACACAGCCATGCTCATCAGTTAATATCCACAGAGTATTTTGACTGACAGTTTCATTGATGAAATAAGCCGCACGCTGTGCATCATCCATTTGCAATATTTGTTTAATTTTTTCTGCTTCTAACACGAGTAATCCTGCCCAACTTTATTAATAGCGCTATTCTACAAAAATTTGCATCTCTTCGCCGATCTGTTTACGCATTTCCATTAATTTTTTCGCACTTTCATGCTGTTTTTTATCTTCATCTGTTTTTGGTATCCATGTAGGAATTTGTTCAGACTGACCGTTTTGGTCTACAGCAACCATGATAACAATACAGTGAGTTGTTAAACGACGGTTTAATGATTTAGGATCGCAAGCATTAACTTCTAATGCGATATGCATAGAAGAGTTTCCGGTATAAATTACCTTAGCTTCTACTTCTACTAAACTACCGACATGAATAGGTGCTATAAATCGAATACCGCCAGCGTAAGCAGTAACACAATATCGACCACTCCATCCTGCTGCGCAGGCGTATGCGGCTAAATCTATCCATTTCATAACCGCACCACCATGAACTTTACCACCAAAGTTAACATCTTGCGGTTCAGCTAAAAATCTTAAGGTAATATCGCGTTGTGGTTGGTTCATGACTATTCCTAATAAAGTAAATTGAGTTTGGTTGATTAACAGTAGCAGTACTTACATTACACGACATTTAGCGTTACATTACCACTAGTTAAATCATTTATAATTTAAAGGTAAACCATGAAAATATGGGTTGATGCTGACGCCTGTCCTGTTGTAATTAAAGAGATACTATTTAGGGCTGCAGAACGAACACAAACAACCACGACTTTATTAGCAAATCATTATTTAAAAGTACCACCATCAAAGGTTATTAGCTTTGTTCAGGTTACCGCGGGTTTTGATGTTGCTGACGATGAGATTGTAAAACGCGCTCAAGCCAATGATTTAGTGATTACCGCTGATATCCCATTAGCAGCAGAAGTGGTTGAGAAAGGCTGTTTAGCTTTAAACCCTAGAGGTGAGCTATACACTGAAAGTAATATTCGCCAACGCCTTAACATGCGTGATTTTATGGATACATTACGTTCGAGTGGCATTGAAACAGGTGGCGCACCACCGATCAGTCAAAGTGATCGACAAGCTTTTGCTAACAACTTGGATAAATTATTAGCTCAGAAATAATTATAGAGTAGCAATATGGCTAAATTATATTTAGCCATAGTTATACCAATTGATATAAACAATCGATCATTCTAAAGCGGTTTAAATATCCAGTATCTAAGTTGCTTTCAATCCCAATAGCCTGCTATTGGTCGATCAAGCGCCTAGCTACTGAAAATTTATCCTCGTTTAAAATTGATCAATTCATTAAGTCAATTGGTATTAAAGAGTTCTACTTGCTTGGGTTAGGATTTATTCTTCTTCTACCGCCACTTTTTTGCTCGCTATTACCGTAAGGGTTACTAGCAGAGCTATTTCCTATATGACGTCTATTTTTTCCAGTAGGTTTATTCCCTCGAGCATTACCACCGGAACGTTGTCCATCTTTATGATCCAAGCTTTCAGATTTAAATTTTCTTGGCTTTTTAGGCTTTAATGCTCTTAATTTACGCGACTCTGGTAGCGCATGTACAGGTTCAAAACCAGCCACAATCTCTCTTGGAATATGTGCTTGTATTACGTGTTCAACGTCATTAAGTAAATCTATTTCATCAGCACACACTAATGATACAGCATGACCACTTGAACCTGCTCGGCCCGTTCTACCAATTCTATGAACATAATCTTCAGGTACATTAGGTAATTCATAGTTAACTACTTGCGGTAGTTGGTCAATATCAATACCACGTGCGGCGATATCAGTAGCAACTAGAACACTGATCTTACCTTCTTTAAATTGTGCTAATGCTTTGGTTCTTGCACCCTGGCTTTTATTACCATGAATAGCAGCAGCAGGAATCCCTGCGGCGTCTAATTGTTTAGTTAGTTTGTTTGCGCCATGCTTAGTTTTCATAAACACGATAACTTGTTGCCAATCATTTTCTAAAATTAAATGTGTTAACAACGCTGATTTTTTGTTTTTATCAACTGAGTAGATCGATTGCTCAACTCTTTCAGCCGTGGTAGTTTCTGGGCTAATTGAAATCTCTACAGGGTTATTGACTATACGTTTAGCAAGTTCACGAATATCTGGAGAGAATGTCGCAGAGAAAAGCAAAGTTTGACGAACTTTAGGTAACAATGACAATATTTTCTTAATATCTCGAAGAAAACCCATATCTAACATTCTGTCAGCTTCATCGAGTACTAATATTTCTAGTTGATTAAAGCGTATAGCATTTTGGTTATATAAGTCTAACAACCTACCTGGCGTGGCCACTAATATATCGACACCTTCACGTAGTTTTTGCATCTGAGGGTTGATCTTAACGCCACCAAAAACGACAGCTGATTTTAATGGTAAGTGTTTACCATACATTTCTACATTCTCAGCAATTTGTGCTGCAAGCTCACGCGTTGGGGTAATAATTAATGTTCGAGCTTGGTTTGCACGAACTTTATCTCCACGAGATAGCAATTCAAGAATCGGTAAAGTAAAGCCAGCCGTTTTACCTGTGCCCGTTTGGGCTGCAGCCATAACATCTTTACCAGAAAGCACTGCCGGTATTGCCTGAGATTGAATAGGTGACGGTGTATCATAGCCTTTCTCAGCAATAGCTTTTTGTATTGGTGCAGATAAACCTAAATCGGTAAAACTCATAGAATGTACTCTTCTCGCTGATGGTTTGAGCCAATGTCAAACAGCGGTGGAGAATACATTATAGGAGGCTTTAGTGCAATGATAGTGCTTGTAGGCAGTAGATTTAATATAAATTATTTTCGATTAATAGATATAAACGAAAAAACCCGTAACTTTCGTTACGGGTTTTAAGAATGATGGTGGAGGGAGGTGGATTCGAACCACCGAAGGCTGAGCCGTCAGATTTACAGTCTGATCCCTTTGGCCACTCGGGAACCCCTCCACAGGGTCGAAAACCCAGCATAAGCTGGGTATTCTGAAAAGAAGCCTAGCAATGTCCTACTCTCACATGGGAACTCCCACACTACCATCGGCGCTAACACGTTTCACTTCTGAGTTCGGAATGGGATCAGGTGGGGCCATGTCGCTATTGTCGCTAGACAAAAAGGGTACAATCTTGAAAGCCGTATCAATGAGACCTTGTCTCAATGATGATAAATACGTTGACGTGCACGGATGCACTAATGTCGTGGTGGCATGGATGCCAAGGAACGACGATTTTCAAATTTTTATTCAATTCTTTATGTACGTGTCATTCTTTCGAATGTTAGTCAAACTTACCTACAAAACCACTTGGGTGTTGTATGGTTAAGCCTCACGGGTAATTAGTATTGGTTAGCTCAATGCCTCGCAGCACTTCCACACCCAACCTATCAACGTTGTAGTCTCCAACGACCCTTTAGGGAGCTTAA
>Ga0209302_10000003_pt1 | contig 213830 bp, 193 predicted proteins | sample ArcOceMetagenome_2_FD_187445 | JGI IMG/M metagenome (GOLD analysis project Ga0209302, IMG submission 187445) | Marine eukaryotic phytoplankton communities from Arctic Ocean - Arctic Ocean ARC135M Metagenome (SPAdes) (version 2) | ecosystem: Environmental > Aquatic > Marine > Oceanic | place...
AAAAAGAAACTTATCCGCTTTCCGCTCATATAGAAAAAAGCAAAAATTAACGTAAAAACAATATCGTATGATTTATCGACAAATTAATTTAATTCATCTATGAGATGAAATTATCTCGTTTGCCGAGCTGGGAAAGTGCCCTTAAGATGAACTTGTTTTTGAGTCTCCCCCGATTCTACAAAACGCACTTTACATAGTTAATTTTGTTTCACTTTAAGGACATCGTTTGATGTCCTTTTTTTTTATGTATTTTTTATATGTTTACCCATAAAAAATCACCATTTAAATTCAATAAGTAAATCACAAAAAAGAAACTTATCCGCTTTCCGCTCATATAGAAAAAAGCAAAAATTAACGTAAAAACAATATCGTATGATTTATCGACAAATTAATTTAATTCATCTATGAGATGAAATTATCTCGTTTGCCGAGAACGAGAAGTGCCCTTAAGATGAACTTGTTTTTGAGTCTCCCCCGATTCTACAAAACGCAATTTACATAGTTAATTTTGTTTCATTTTAAGGACATCGTTTGATGTCCTTTTTTTTATTCTTTTTGTAAGTTAAATTAAAGTATTTAATTCAATTGCTATTACACCTTCATTTTGGTGCAAGCACACTATTATGGTGCACCCTAAAGCTTCAAAAAGGCACAAAAATAAAATAAAGCATTTAAAAACAGTAGGTTAAAAGTCGGCTTGAGTTTTGCAATTGTACTCATGTCTTCATTAAAAAATATTAACTATGTCTATCCAAACTCCTATACGTGGCCTTCGCTCTTTTTGCGTAGCATCAAAATGTTTAAGCTTTAAACATGCCGCATCACAATTATTTTTAACGCCTTCAGCTGTTAGTCATCAAATAAAACAACTCGAAACACAGTTAGGTATCGTGTTATTCAATCGAGGTACACGCACCATTGAGCTTACCAGTGCAGGAAAGCAATTTTACCAATCTATTCAACCCATTATTACCCAGTTAGAATCGACTATAACTGAGTTCACCCAAAAGCAACAAAACCAAACTATTGTGATTAGTTTGCCGGAATTTTTTGCTAGTGAATTATTTATTCCTCGGTTATCACAATGGTCTGAAGAAAACCCCACCATTAACTTACAGCTAGAAACGGTAAAATCAGGCAGCGAGCCTTCACAGTCGGCAGACTTATCTATCGTACTTGCTAATGGCAAACCTAACGCGAAAATAGTGGAAGAGCTATTCCCTATTCGATATGCCCCTGCTTGTAATAAAAAACTGTATAAAAAATTAAAGAACTCTGGTTTTGACGCCTTAAAAACTACACCATTAATTTTACATAGATCTCGCCCATGGTCTTGGCATCAGTGGGCTGATAAAAATAATATTGATGATTTTGATCCTAAGCAGATCATTCAGTTTGATAGCATGTTTGGTGTTGCAAGAGCTGCACAACAAGGCATGGGTATAGCACTCGTTCCTTTACCAATGAGTAAAGCCTGGTTCAGTGAAGAGCTATTAGTAAAATTGTTTGACGAAGAATTAAATACCAATGACAAGTATTACCTTATTCAACATGAAAATATGGACAACCATGCTGAACTCACCTTATTCGCCAAGTGGGTAAAAGAAAGCTTTTCGATTTAATTTTTACGCCTATTCTCAATTCAGTAACTAACTACTGAACGCCATAAATAAAGAGAGACGGGTCAGCGATCGGGTAATTTAACGCATTAGTTACTGTTTGAGACTCGTCTAAAAGTTTAATAATCTGTTTTGCTATCTAAGCGATTCTTCATCATTAAATGAATAATGCTAGCTTTATGCGTAATGTAAAATTTGCTTGAAATTTTTATCCTATATTTTCTCATGAATTTTGCGTGTCATATTACTGAGCAGTCTTAATAAAACGAATCGACCAGTAAAACACTTACTTTAAATGATTGAAATTTAAGTAATTAGCATGACATTTCTATTAGGATAGAAATGTAGCTACTCAGTAATATCCAAATTCTAATAAAAGTAAGTTTTTTTAGTTTATAAAGCGCTGAAGTTATGGAATATTATGTAAATTAAACAAATTTTATGGGACTTACGTTATTAAAAACGTGCCATAATATGCTGTTATATAAATAAGTCTGGCAGCACTATCTCTTAGGGCGCAATGTGAATGAATAAATCAGAAGCATTATCAAAAATAAAGTCTTCGCTAAAAGGAGATGCTCAAGTCATCACGCCTAAGGGCGAGACGTACGAAGATTATGTCGAAAGACTATCAATAAAATTATTGGAAAATGTTATAGATCCCCTAGAAGCAAAAGTAGTATCTACGTGCGCAAAGAATGGCGATTTTGAAAAGTATAAAAATTGTAAGGTTTGGGCAATTGCTAAAAATAAAAATAGCTGGCTTCTAACTTTAGATAACAAAAATGAGTTTGCTTTAGGCTTTGGTGATGATCCTAATCAAATTATGATGCATGGCTTTTCTTCTTCAGATGTACTAGGAGAGTGGTATACATAACACACATGATATACACTTAAAACAAAACAAAAACAGTTAGTTAAACGACCGTCAGGTTAATAAGGGGGGCACATTGAAGTGTCCTCATTGCTCCGAACAGTATAAATTTTTTATAAATTTTAAAGTGGCTGCCATTTTATTTATAGCTGATTTTGTATTATCGTTATTTATTTTAAAGCTATTCATCATCTCACTTGGCCTCATTGGGTGTATCTCTACAGGTATTATGGGTGGGTTACTTATTTTATTATCTAGGCGTTTTAAGAAGTTAGATTAACCTAATAAAATCAACAAGGACTAACAGTTTTCTCGGTTCTGCTTCGCTTCATATTTTAGCAAACCATTAATCAGCCCCTTAACTTGTATAGCCTTCCAGGAGAATGTGGTGAAATTCATATTATTTATTCTTATTTTTACCTCTGTTATAGCTCATGCTGATATGCCATTGCCTGAACCTTCAAGTTATCGGACTTGCGATACTTTTATAAATTTTTGTGCATATAGTGAAGTTGATAAAAAGACTACTATTTATGCTGTTAACGGTAAGTTTAATATTAAGGAGCTATACCAAATACCTGGATGGCATCGCTCTATATTTATATCTCAGACAGGGAGATATGTCGCTATCGGATACTCCGGATTAAACTTAGTAAATAAAGATGTAACCTCTCAAGAAGTAATGCTTACAATTTATAAAAATGGAAAACTAGTCAAAGAGTACACATTGGGTCAGTTACTTCATACAATGGATTCTTTAAAGCCAACAAGTTCACATTATCATTGGGGTAGTGTTATAGACATTGATGATTATGGTGTGGAACTCGAAACTGTCGAAGGTTTAGTTGGAATTGAACATAGCACTGGTAAAATCTATTTACCATATTAAGTAGGGTCAAAAATTAAATTAGGTCAGCTACACATTATTTCTTATCGAGCTACTCAGAATAGTTGGAACCCTATTTAATAACACCTGCAGCGATAAAAAGTTGAAGGTGCACATTAACTAATGCGTCAATATCTCTTTGATAACCACCACCAATAACTGCAGCGATTGGTATACCCTTACGCTCACAGTAATCAAATACTAGTTTGTCACGTGTTAAAACACCTTGGGTAGAAATATCAAGATGACCAAGATCATCATTACAGTGAATGTCTACCCCTGCATCGTAAATTACTGCATCAGGCTTAAAGCTAGTAAAGGCTTCGTTCAAAGCATTTTCTACTGTTTCCAAATAAAGCGCATCTGTTGTGCCTTTTGGCAAGGCAAAATCTAAATTTGAAACTTGTTTACGGTGTGGGAAGTTTTTTTCACCATGAATTGAAACTGTAAACACATTCTGGTTATTTGATGCTAACTTTGCTGTTCCGTCACCCTGATGTACGTCAGCATCAAATATAAGTACTTTGTTGATATTATCATTTTGTAACATGGATAATGCGGCTAGATATAAATCGTTAATCATGCAAAACCCAGAGCCAAAGTTAGCAAAAGCATGATGATAACCTCCGGTTAAATTTAGAGATTTCCCATGTTGCAAGGCTAACTGTGCCGTCATTATTGTTCCTCCAACAGCAGTCAGCGTTCGTTCAATCAATTGTTGAGACCAAGGAAAACCTATTCTTCGCATCGCTTTAGGATCTAATTGATTATTTATCAACTGATGGATATAGGTAGGATCATAAACAGTTTTTACATTATCAGTATTAACCGGTGTTGGTTTTTTAAACCAATCTTTAGGAACCCCATTAGCAGCAAGTGCATTTCGTATTCCAACATATTTTTCTATTGGGAACCTATGTCTAAAAGGTAATTCAAGTTGGCTATAAATAGGGTGAAATACTAAAGGTGTCATAATTTAACTTATAGAGTATTTAAAAAGCGTTAATGATAATAACTAAAATGTTGCCTATTTTCGATATCTAAAGCTACGCAAGAACTGTTTAAAAAAACGTAGCCATTTGCTTCGACACTTTTTTGTGAATTCTATTTATTGGTTATTAGATCACTGAAAAATCATTATGTCAGCGAGATAACTATTCATAGCCTATGGTTTTACCATGAATCATATCAATAAATTGTTGTTTATTTCATCAAAACAAAGCATTCAACCTGTTCTCTTAAGCTATTGAAGTACAGATGAATTATATTCACTTGATGGGTGTAATCTAATCGTTTGTCAGTAAGGGGGCTGGACTCTATATTGATGCTGTATCGATTTGATACGCAACTAATATAGAGAAATGAAAATGAAAAAATCAATGTTAACAAGCACACTATTAGCCACTTTGTTATTAAGTACAAGTTACTCAACTTTGGCCAGCAACTCGATATTTCAAGTAGCTGTTGTTAAAGGCGCTGTAGGTACTACTGACTTAACAGAAGGCAAAGTAGAGTCAGGTATAAAGAAATTAACCTCAAGTGAAAAAACTCAAGACTTTTATGCTAATAAAATGAATTTATGTGTGGCTTACTTGCAATCTGATCTTAGTCATAGCAACAAGTCTGAATCAGCCTGTACCGACGCTATTAATACCTTAGAGTCAGTAAAACGCCAAAGTAACAAGGTGAAATTTTTAACTGCATTAAATTACAGTAACCGTGGTGTTGCTCGATATAGACAAAACCAATTAGATGCTGCATTAAGCGACTTTGAACTTGCTGTAAAAATTGATGACAATGAAATTACAGTTAAAAACTTACAAAAGATCAAGCAACTTTTACCACTTGAACAAGTTGAGACAATTGCAGAGTTAGCTGATTAATACGTCTATATTAACTATCAATTTAACTATCAATTTAATTATCTTTTTAACTAAACGGAGTTTTACATGATTAGTAACATAGCAAGCACCATCAACGAAACCATCTCTTTCTTAATTGAAATAAAACATATCTCAATTAGTCAGTGGGACGTTGAATAACACTAGCGCATTACTCATTTTTATAGCCAGTAACGCTATCATCAGTTTAATGAGTAATGCTGCCTTTCATTAATAACGCAGTTAAGTAAACATCAATAAATTTTTATTTAATTGCGTTGCAACGCTATTCATACCAGCTAAATCCTCATCACTTCAGAATAAATAAAAGAATGTGCGATTCCATTACATGCAACACAGCACTTACAAACCATTGGGTATTGAAGTCTTTTTGTGCATAATGAGGTCCCTACAAGTTTACTTCAGCGCTTATAAAGACAAAACAAGTTCTATTTATGATCAAAGACATTTCTAATTTACAGATAAAGTTACAAACATTACTTGCCGAACAACAGGGTTTTTATACTCAAGGAAAAGTTGCCGACTACATTCCAGCTTTAGCGGAAGTTAGCCCTAAAAAGATGGGGGTTTGTGTAACAACTATTGACGGTAAAACAGCCGGCGCTGGTGATTATCAAGAACCTTTTTCGATACAAAGTATTTCTAAAGTTTTTGCCTTAGTAATGGCAATGAAACGCATTGGCGATGATTTATGGCAACGTGTAAATATGGAACCATCTGGGCAACCCTTTAATTCTATTATTCAATTAGAATGGGAGAAAGGTATTCCTAGAAATCCGGTGATAAACGCTGGTGCTTTATTAGTTGCTGATGTGCTAACTAGCCATTTTTCTGCCAGTAAATTAGCCTTTTTAAGTTTTATGCGAAAATTAGCGCATGACGAGTCAGTGTTTATCGATAATCATGTTTTTCATTCTGAATTGGCTCACGGCAACAGAAACGCGGCATTGGCTTATTTGATGAAAAGTTTTGGTAATATTCAAGCAGAAATACCTGACTTATTAAGCCATTACTTTACCCAATGCTCGGTAGCAATGAGTTGCGAACAGCTAGCAACTAGTTTGCTTTTTCTCGCCAATAAAGGTGTTGACCCACTAACCAATAAAGTTATTTGCAGCCCAAGAGATGCACACCGCGTTAATGCGATATTATCAACCAGCGGCATGTACGACCAATCGGGGCAGTTTGCTTTCTCTATTGGTTTGCCCGCTAAAAGTGGCGTTGGTGGAGGTGTTATTGCCATAGTGCCTAACTATGGTGTTATTTGTACTTGGAGCCCGCCTTTAAATTCATTCGGCAACTCTGTTATCGGTACAAATTTAGTGGCGAGCCTAGCTGAAGAATTGGGCTTATCTATTTACCACTAACACGTTAAACATCCGATTAAATTATAGTTAGCGTGCAGCTTTATGACTTTACATTACTGATAAAAATCGAGGTATTTAAAGGTAATAAGTATTTTAAAAGCTAAAATCAATTGACCTTAAAGTGCTAACTATAGTCTGTTAGCACTTAAACCCTTAATGGCCTGCAGCAATTAACCTACTTACTTTTGATCTTGCATTCTTCGCTTTTTAAAATCAGAATCTGCTTGCCATTTAGGCCAGTCATTACTGTTGGCCAATGTACTGGCAATATCAGCAATAAGTTTTATGTCTTGCTCCATGCCGCCCAACGACCATGAGGCAGAATAGTCATCTTCTTCTTTATGATAACGATGCGCTATATAGTCTGGGTCTGTATCACCTAAACTCATAAACAATAAACTGGGTACACCTTGTTTTGCTAATGAAAAGTGATCAGAGCGAAAAAACAAACCATTTTGCGGTCGAGGGTCCATTTTAACTTCACGCTGTTGTTTCGCAGCAGCATCAGCTAAATAGCCTTCCATTTCTGACATGCCTTTACCGTATTGCAAAATATAATCAACCGCGTCTAACGCGTTCATACCGTCAATATTTAACATGGCGACCATATTTTTAGTCGGAACAATAGTACCTAAAGCAAATAACTCTGAGCCGATCATTCCGGTTTCTTCAGCGGTGAAATTAACAAATAAAATCGAACGCTGAAACGGTTTGATTTGGTGTTGCTTCATCAAAATACGTGCTAGTTCAACCGTTGCAGCACTGCCCGTGGCGTTATCAATTGCGCCATTATATATTTTCAGGCCTTCCGCTGTTTGCTTAGTGCCAAAATGATCCCAATGGGCGCTGATCACAATATATTCATCAGCTCTGCTTTCACCTTTAATCATTGCAACAACATTATTAGATTCAGCATTTTCGATTGCACTTTTTAACGTTAAATTAGCGGTTTGCTGCAAGTTAACCGCTTTAAAGTTTTTATTTAGGGCAAAAAGTTGCATGTCTTCAAGTGATAAACCAGCTGAGGTAAATATTTTATCGGCCACAGCGTGTTGTATCCAGCCCATAACTGGTAGCTTACTGACATTGTTTTCGTTATCTACTAAGCTATATTTACTGCCAGTATTTGAACTTTCAACAACGCTCCAAGGGTATGCTGCTGGCGCTGTTTCGTGAATAATAAAAACGGCCTTCGCACCTTGTCGAGCTGCTTCTTCGTATTTATAAGTCCAACGGCCGTAATATGTCATTGCATTACCGGTGAACAGCGCATTATCTTGGGTTGCAAAGCCGGGATCATTAACCAATACCACGACAGTTTTGCCTTTTACATCAACATTTTCATAGTCATTCCATTGGTATTCTGGTGCGTTAATACCATAACCAACAAATACCACATCAGAATTGGCTAATACAATATCGCCATTAACTTGCTTTGTTCGTGCGGTAAAATCTCGACCGGCAACAAAGCTATGTTCACCAATAACCAACTGCATATTTTGATCAGGTGTAACTTTTGCCATAGGCACTGCTTGATAGAAGCTGTTTTTATTTCCAGGTGCTAGCCCTATTGACTGGTATTGTTTTGCTAAGTATTCAATGGTTAATTTTTCGCCGGCAGTGAGTGGGCCACGGCCTTCAAACTCATCAGATGCTAGCATTTTAATATCTTGGTGGAGGTTCTTTAAGTTAACCTCTACACTACTCGCTGCCTCGGTATTCGCTACCTCAGTATGCGTTATCTCGGTACTCGCTTGTTCGCAAGCACTCAATCCTAGCAAAGCCAAAACAGCGAAGGGAAATACGATTTTAAATTTCATGATTTACTCTATGGTTAATGTCGATACTTTAGGTAATACAGCTTTACAGATTATTTGGCTGCGGTTGAAGTTGATGATTGCTCTGTGATGAACTGGTTATATTTTATTGATAATAAATCAGTTAGCCTTTTAATGTAATGTTGATACGCATTACTATCATAGTTCGGCGATAACGCATTCATAAAACCATGCAACTTTCTGCTTTGTTCAATAGTAATGTTTGGTTTTTTTTGTAAAACGCTGCACATTTCTGCAACCGAGAAATGTTCCTCACTAATAGGTAAAATAAGCCTAGTCTCAATATTCGGTGTTAACTGCATCATATGTCTAATTTGACTACTATAAAAGCAAGTAGCCAACACATTTTGCTTAGCAGTATTTTCTGCACATAACTGCCAAACAGCGCTGCCTCCAACACTAAAACCCACCAGGAAATTGATACCTGATATTTTAGAAAGTTCTGTCTTTAGGTGCTTAACGTAGCCTTGCAAAGTCACTGTTTTTGTAAAGTACTGATAAGCGTCTTGTTCAGAGTTGAACAGCTTAGGTTGCTTTTGATATGGCCCTATTAAGTGGCATTCAACATTAACTGAGTTTTTAAGGTTAAGCACTTGCTCAATATTAGAAGTTATTTGCTGACATAACGCCTTAAATTCTTCTGTACGGCCAAAAATATCGGCAACAAATATAATATTCAAATAATTACTCAAATATGCACGGCTAATAGGTAAATATTTGCATGTTATTATAAAATTTGAAAGCTCAAATGAGCTCAGCACTAGAAATAGCCGACACTACCCGTTAGAATCTAGCGCATAGAAATTTTAATCATTAGCAACGAGACGTATTCAGATGGGCAGAGCATACCAAAACCGTAAATTATCAATGGCCAAAACTGCGGGTCAAAAGACTAAAGTTTATTCAAAGTACGGTAAAGAGATTTACGTATTAGCTAAAAATGGTGGCGTTGACCCCGATAGTAACCTTTCATTGCGTCGTACAATTGAAAAAGCTAAAAAAGATCAAGTGCCAACGCATGTTATTGAAAAAGCAATTGAGAAAGCATCAGGTGTTGGCGGTGAAGATTACGTTGCCTCACGTTACGAAGGTTTTGGCCCTGGTAACTGTATGGTAATTATTGATTGCTTAACCGATAACGGCAATCGTACCATTAAAGATGTTCGTCAATGTTTTACCAAAACTTATTCAAAAATTGGTTCGTCTGGCACCGTTTCTCACATGTTTGATCACCAAGCTGTTTTCGCTTTTAAAGGTGAAGATGACGAAGTTGTACTAGAAAACCTAATGATGGCCGATATCGACGTAACCGATGTTGAACTTGAAGACGGTATTATTACCGTTTATGCACCGCATACTGAGTTTTTTAAACTAAAAACTGAATTTGCAGAAAACATGGCTGATGTTGAGCTTGAAGTAGAAGAAATTACGTGGGTACCACAAACTTATACTGAAATTTCAGGTGAAGATGATTTAGCCAACTTCGAAAAATTCATCAACATGCTTGAAGATTGTGACGACGTACAAAATATTTATCACAATGCTGAGCTTCCAGAAGACTAAGCAAATTATCAATGACTAAAACTAAGGCATCAATATGATGCCTTTTTTATATTAAGAACAAAATGGATTGCGCGTTCATATAAATACGAAGTTTTTTGCTGCTGCACGCCATTAATACTCTGTCTATTTCAAATTAATTAAAAAGGTACACCATGATTGATTTTCGCTCTGACACCGTAACGCGCCCTAGTAAAACAATGCGAACTGCTATGGCAAATGCAGAAGTAGGCGATGACGTATACGGTGATGATCCTACGGTAAACGAACTTGAATCTTGGGCAGCTAAACGTCACGGCTTTGCCAGTGCTATGTTTTGTAGCTCAGGTACACAAGCAAATTTATTAGCCCTAATGGCGCATTGCCAACGTGGTGATGAATACCTTTGTGGCCAACAAGCCCATAATTATATGTTTGAAGGCGGCGGTGCTGCGATACTAGGCTCTATTCAGCCACAACCAATCGCCAATGAAAAAGACGGTGCACTATGTTTTAAGAAGCTGGCGGCCGCTATAAAACCTGATGATGCTCATTTTGCTCGCACTACATTACTCAGCATTGAAAATACCATTAATGGTAAAGTGTTACCTTTAGAGTATATGTCAAAAGCCCGCGCCTTTACTCAGCAACATAACTTAGCATTACATTTAGATGGTGCGCGTGTTTATAATGCGGCCACAGCATTAAATGTAGATATTACAGAGATTTGCCAACATGTAGACTCAATGTCTATTTGTTTATCGAAAGGCCTTGGCGCACCAATAGGCTCAATACTATTAGGCTCAGAAGCGTTAATAAAAAGTGCTAAACGCTGGCGAAAAGTTGTTGGTGGAGGTATGCGCCAAGCAGGCATTATTGCCGCTGCAGCTAAAATAGCTTTAGAACAAAACCCGAAAAAACTAGTATTAGATCACGAAAATGCAAAATATTTGGCTAACGCTCTAAACCAGTTACCTAATGTTTCAGTTAACCTTGAGCACGTTGAAACAAACATGGTTTTTGCTACTTTTGCAGCAGCAGTCGATGTAGTGAGCTTAGTGGAAAAATTAAAGCACCAAGATATATTGCTAACCCCAGGTAATCCTATGCGACTAGTGACACATTTAGATATTGATAAAACTGACATCGATAACTTTATTCGGCAGTTAAGCCACGCTTTAAAAGCAAGTTAAAGAACAACTTAGATAACGCAATAAGTAGCTCATTTTAAGTCATTACAAAACTAATACAGGTTAAAAGCGGCAACTGACTAGCTGTCCCTTTTAAATAATTTTTTAATAGCTTTTAATAGCGTTTAATATGTCTAACTAAGTTATTTAGCCAATTTCTCAATCATGGTATTTACAGCCGTTAAATGTTCAGGGTTGTTATGACACATGCCCTGAAATACGGCGCATATATCAAGAAAGTCGGGTAACTCTGTACGTTGTGCTAATTTCATTAATCGCTTAGTTAACCGTAAGGAAGCAACAGGCTTCACCGCCATTTCATTCGCGAGTTGGTTTACTCTTTCGATTAATTCATCAGGCGCTACAACTTCTAAAACAATACCTATTTCTTTTGCTTCTTGGGCATTAATAACACGCCCGGTAAATGTTAACTCAGCCGCTTTTTGATAACCAATTAAGCGCTGCATAAACCAGGCACCACCGTCACCAGGAATAATCCCTAAGTTGACAAAAGTTTCGCCAAATTTAGCTTTAGTTGAGGCAATTCTAATATCGCACATATTGGCAATATCAAAACCTGCGCCTATAGCTGGTCCGTTTACCGCCGCAATAACAGGCACTTCTAACTTATGTAGCGCTAGAGGTATACGCTGAATACCTTCTCGATAACGTCGCTCAAGTGCTTGTACATCACCAGCAAAGTCGCCAGCACGTTCAGCCATATCTTTAATATTGCCACCTGAAGAAAAAGCAGAGCCAGCGCCAGTTATAATCAATACCGCTATTTCAGGTGTTTTATTAATCCATTCAACTGTGTTTACAATATCATCTGCTATTGTCGTACCCGTTAACGCATTTCGCACATCGTGGCGATTAAAAGTTAAGGTAACAACTTGATTATGTAGTGTTATTTTGCTGTCGACTAACTCAGGTACAGAATTCATATTTACCTCAAGGTGTGGGTTGAATAGTGATGCTAATACGATGGTTTTTCAGAAACTTTCACTTGTTGCCAAAATGCTTCAAGTTCATCTAGCGTGTGTTGCTCCATACTTTTATCAGTATTATTTACTTGTGCTTCAACACCATGAAATCGCTTAGTAAATTTGTTATTTGCTTGGCGTAATAATACTTCAGGATCTTGCTTAGCATGGCGGCATAAATTAACTACGGCAAACATTAAGTCGCCTAACTCTTCTGCCAAAGCGCTATCATCTCGATGCAGCTCTGCCTTGACCTCTAACACCTCTTCTTCTACTTTCGCAAAAACATCATCAATATTGTGCCAATCAAAACCAACATGTGCACAGCGTTTTTGAATTTTTGCCGCTTGCGATAATGCCGGTAAATTACGTGGAATATCAGCCAAAATACTTAAATTATTATCATTGTTTTTATGTTGACGTTCTTTAGCTTTCTCATTTTCCCAATTGGCTTTAATTTCAGCATCAGATGTAAAGTCACTAGTGGCGAACACATGAGGATGACGACGAATTAGTTTTTCACAAATGGCGCTTACAACGCTATCGAAATCAAAACGCTTTTCTTCTGCGCCAAGTTGGCTATAAAACACCACTTGAAACAGTAAATCACCCAGCTCTTTTTCAAGCTCAGTAAAGTCTTCTTGCTCAATGGCATCAACAACCTCGTAAGCTTCTTCAATCGTATGCGGAATAATAGAAGCAAAAGTCTGTTTTAAATCCCATGGACAGCCAGTTTCAGGGTCACGTAACTCAGCCATTATCCAACGAAGTTTATCTATTGAGGGTTTCTCGTTTAACATTATTTTAAATATTCCGCCTATAATCTTTTAACTTCAGTAACATCATCTAACTGTTTAAGTTTTGCTAATAATCGCGTTAAAGCTTCATTGTTAGCAATTTCTACTTTGATGGTCATGCTCATGCTTTGCTTGGCGTTATCAGTGTTACTTTCAATACCAATAATACTGACTCTTTCATTAGAAATAATTGTTGATATATCCCTGAGTAGGCCTTGGCGATCGCCACCGATAATATTAATGCTAACTTGATAACTTTTATTATTACTACCACCCCATTGCACTTCTACTTCACGCTCGGGTTGCTGGTTCAGCGAATTAGCAAGTTGGTCACAATCAACCCTGTGTACAGAAATGCCCCGACCTTGGGTAATAAAACCGAGTATTTCATCACCTGGCACCGGCTGACAACATTTAGCCATGTGAGTTAATAAATTGCCGACACCAGAAACTGTAATACCATTGCTATCGCCCGTTTGCGTATCAGTTTGTTGTGGCTGACGAATTAAGCTTTGCGGATCAATTTCCACTTCAGGTTTTGATTTTTCATCTTGCTGCTGTAAACAATGAACCACTTGTAACAAACGGGTATTGCCTGAGCCTATTGCTGCAAATAAATCATCATTAGTGGTTAAATTAAAACGCTCTGTTGCTACTGACAAATCAACTTTTGCTAATGACAGTTGTAATTTACCTAACGCGGTTTCTAACATTTCTTTACCGGCAGCGAGGTTTTTATCTCGGTCAAGTAATCGGAAAAAGTGCTGAACTTTTGCCCTAGCGCGCGAAGTATGCAGATACTTTAAACTTGGGTTTAACCAATCACGACTTGGGTTTAAGGTTTTACTGCGCAGAATTTCAACTTTGTCGCCTGTACGTAAGGTATGCGTAAAGGGCACAATTCGACCAAATACTTTTGCGCCAATACAGCTGTGGCCAACGTTTGAGTGAATATAGTAAGCAAAATCTAACGGTGTAGAACCGCTTGGTAAATCGACTACGTCGCCGCTTGGGGTAAAAACATAAATACGGTCTTCAAACACTTGGCTACGTAACTCATCAAGTAACTCGCCACTTTCTGAAACATCATCTTGCCACTGTAAAATTTTTCTTAACCAGCTTACTTTTTCGTCAAAACCAGAAGTTTTGCCACTGGCATTACCTTCCTTGTAGCGCCAATGGGCTGCAACGCCCAATTCGGCATCGTCATCCATTTGCTGGGTTCTTATTTGGATCTCTATCGTTTTACCTTCAGGGCCAATAACAACAGTATGAATTGACTGATAACCATTACTTTTTGGTGTCGCGACATAATCATCAAATTCTTTTGATAAATGATTCCAGCTGGTATGTACTAAGCCTAATGCGCCATAACAGCCCTGTAACTCATCAACAACAATACGTACGGCTCGCACGTCAAATAACTGTTCAAAATCCAGTGACTTTTGCTGCATTTTTTTCCAGATGCTGTAAATATGTTTTGGTCGGCCATAAACGCAGCCTTTTATGCCGCTAGACTTCAGCTGTTCTGCAATATTAGCAACAAAGTCAGTCATGTACTGCTCTCTGTCGAGACGTTTTTCATCTAGCTGTTTTGCAATGCTTTTATATACTTTCGGATGTAAATAGCGAAAAGAAAGATCTTCTAGCTCCCACTTTAACTGACCAATACCTAAACGATTAGCCAAAGGTGCATAAATATTACTGGTTTCTTTCGCAGCAAGCACACGGGTTTCTTCATCACTATTTTTAACTAAACGAAGATGGCACAAACGTTCTGCCAACTTAATAACCACAGCACGAACATCTTCCACCATGGCTAATAACATACGGCGCACATTATCAACTTGGTTAGCACTTACTCGGCTAGATTGGGATTGGTTCAACGCTTTAATTGCTTCCATTTGGCTTACGCCCTTGCAAAGCAAATATATTTTTTTCGAAAAATTTTCTTCAATATAATCTAAGCTAATACAGTTGTATTCATACAAAGGACAAATAAAGGCGGCACATAATGAATCGGTATCAAGGTTTAATGCAGACAGTATTTCTACCATCTCTAAAGATTTAGTTTGGCAAGGAGTACTCGCATCAAATAAATCGTCTACTTTCGCATACAATTTTTCTAACGCTGCTTTCTTGTCATTATCTAATTCAAGCGCAACTAGCCACTGTTCAAAACTTGCTTGTGACATTTGATGCGACTTACGTACAGAAACCATGAAACTCCCTACCTGTGATTCAATGTTAGATCCGTTTTATAAGCTAAACATTACCATAGTTTCAACATGCTTTGTTTGCGAAAACATATCCATTAAGGCAATTTTTTCAATTTTATAACCATGTTCAATCAATAACTTTGCATCACGTGCTAAAGAAGCAGGATCGCAACTAACATATAACACTGTTTCGACTTTAAAAGTAAGCAATTGTACTAACGCTTCGTAAGCTCCTGCACGCGCGGGATCAAGCAAAACCTTGGTATATTTTTCTTTTACCCAGGCATGCTGCTGCCAATCACTGTTAAGGTCTGCTTGATAGAAACGACAATTAGTAATGCCATTTTTTAAGGCATTTTCTTCTGCCTTATCTACCATAGTGCTAACACCTTCAATGCCAACAACACGCTTAACTTGCTGAGCAATCGGCAAACTAAAGTTACCTAATCCACAAAACAAATCGAGTACAACGTCATTTTCATTTAATGCTAACCAAGCTTGAGCTTGCGCTATCATCTTTTGATTAACGTGATGGTTTATTTGAATAAAATCTTGCACGGTAAAACCAATATTTAAAGTATCGGTTAGGGCATAATTTAAGGCTAAATCTTCGAGTAATGGCGAAATGCTTTTTCCATCATCAAAATAGACTTGCCATTGGTTGTTACTGGCAAAGTGAGTCCAAACCTTTCTGTCTGCCGCTGTAATGTTAACCAGCTGTCGAATAACAACTACATTAACGTTAGCTGAAATCACTTCAATGTGCCCAACCGCATTTTTTCCTGAGAGTTTAGGCAAGGTTTTCTTTAACTCGGCAAAAACATGGTCAAAATCATTAACAAGAACAGCGCATGATTTAATTTCTGTTAAATGGTTACTTTCACGTTGGCGAAAACCAATAATAGGTTCGCCTCGTTTATTATATTGCACCCCTATTCTTGCTTTACGGCGATAATGCCATGGCTCACTCACAATAGGTGCTTGCCATGGTAAGTTTTGTTCGAGTGCTTGACGAGAAAACAACTGTGTTATTTTATCTTGCTTATACACCAGCTGTTGCTGGTAAACCATATGCTGTAAATTACACCCGCCGCACTGGAAAAAATGCCGGCACTTAACCTCGGTTCGATCATCACTCGCCGAAACAACCTTGAGCAGCTTAGCTTTGGCGAATTTACTTTTTTGCTCAAATACTTTTACTTCAACCGTTTCATTCACCAATACACCATCAATAAAAACCGGTTTTTTGTTATGAAATGCAACACCACAACCTTGATGATCTAAATGGCTTACTTTCAACGTTAAGTTTGGTTGAGCTGTTACTTTTTTGGGGCTTGCTTTAAAAAAATTTGCCATAGTTATCTTAGTTTGCGAACAATGAGCAGCATAAATTACCCATTTGCTGTTATAGTAAACGATTATCTATTTGGTATTGATCTTAATTGTGCCATTATAGCGTTATTAACCCGAAAATTTCACACTAAAGTTCAGCAAAAAATGCATAAAATAAGCCTGAAAGAGTGGGTAATTTTACTTACCATCTTTCCGACAGTCATACTCAGTTTAATTATTGCCGGCTATCTGTCTTATAGCCGCTATAGCGAACTCGACCAGTTTATTTACCAACGTGCTACCAGTATTATTTCTCCGCTAGCTATTAGTAGTGCTGAACCGTTAAGAGAGAAAAAAAGAGATGACTTAAGGACCTTAATCGGCTTTAGTCATCGCAGTCAGTCAGACATTATCAAAAGTATTGCGATATTTACTAAAGACAATCAAGTTTTTGTCACGAGTGCGTATCATGGCGATACGCATACTTTACGGGTAAGACCAGGGCAAGGTTTACCCAAGCGCATACAGTTTGATGAACAAGGTAATTACCTTATCTTTCGTGCGCCTATTATTGACGAATTTTCAACTGAAAACTCAGCGATTACATCTGATATGAATATTGTCGGTTATATTGCACTTCAAATTGACACAAGTACTATTAAGTATGCTCAACAACAACTACTGATAACGGTATTTTTTATTTTACTCATTGGTTTTATTGTCAGTGCTCTTTTTGCCTTTAAACTGGTTAACAGCGTTACTCGGCCAATATCTTCAATGGTGTTAGCTATAGATCGTATTAGAGAAGGCAAAATCGAGAGCCGCATTAGTGGTCAACTTGTTGGCGAGCTAAACTTTTTAAAAAATGGTGTTAATGCCATGGCGCAATCTCTTGGCGATTACCAAGACGAGATGCAACGCAGTATTGATCAAGCCACTATCGACTTACGAGAAAGTTTAGAGCAGTTTGAAATTCAAAACGTTGAGTTAGATATTGCCAAGCGCAAGGCTCAAGATGCCAATAAGGTTAAATCTGAATTCTTAGCCAATATGAGCCACGAGTTGCGTACGCCACTTAATGGCGTTATTGGTTTTACACGCCAAGTTTTAAAAACGCCATTAAGCGATACACAACGTGATCATCTGCAAACGATAGAGCGCTCTGCCGCGAGTTTACTTTCTATTATTAATGATATTTTAGATTTCTCTAAGCTTGATGCTGGCAAAATGATTATTGAAAACATTCCGTTCTCAATCCGTGAGTCTGTTGAAGAAACACTTACCTTACTCGCGCCGAGTGCACATAAAAAGAATATAGAACTCTCATTGCGCGTGAGTCCACAAATTCCAGACTCACTTATTGGCGACGCTATGCGTATAAAGCAAGTCATGGTTAACCTAGCCAGTAACGCAATTAAGTTTACTGATAAAGGCGCGGTTGATATTAACCTTGAAGGAAATGTTACTGAAAATAATCTCTATAAAATCAGAGTTACAGTACAAGATACGGGTATTGGTATTCCTGGAGCGCAACAAAATTCAATTTTTGAAGCTTTTGGTCAAGGTGATAAAAGCGTTACGCGAATTTATGGCGGAACGGGGTTAGGTTTAGTTATATCACAACGTTTAGTGTCAGAAATGCAGGGGAATATTGGTTTTGAGAGTATGGAAAGTGAAGGCTCTACCTTTTGGTTTACCTTTCAGTGTGAATTAAACACGATACCAACTATACAAGTATCAGCGCCTGAATGCTTAATTGGAAAATCAATACTTTATTACGAACCGCATGCCGCAAGCCGTTTAGCTACTAGCGAAATATTAGCAAGTTGGCAGATGCAAACAACAGCGGTTCAATTACGTAGCGATTTAGACGAAATACTTCAGGATAAAGCCGCATTAGCTTCTTTTGACTTCGCATTAATAGGCCATGATGTTACGCCTGTAGCCCTTAATGAAGCAAAAAAATTACTCTTTACGCTCAAAGATATTATCCCATCAGTGCACCTTGCGATTAATAGTAATTCACCTAGTTTACATGAAGCGTTAATTTCAAGTGGCGCTAAAACTTGTATTAGTAAACCCATTACAGTTCAACGCCTTAGTAAAACACTGGTACCTTCAGCAACAATACAAGGTGGTCATATTATTGAAGTATCAGACCAAAAAGTACCGATCAAAGTACTCGCCGTAGATGATAACGAGGCCAACTTAAAATTAATAAAAGAATTACTTCTCGAACAAGTCGTTGATGTTAGTACAGCAGTAAACGGTGCTGAGGCTGTTGCTCTTTGCCAAAATGAAAGGTTTGATCTCATTTTTATGGACATACAAATGCCTGTGCTTGATGGCATTTCTGCATTAGGCATTATTCGTCAACAAACACTTAATGAGCAAACACCTATAATTGCTGTAACAGCGCATGTTTTTGGTGAAGAAAAAGATAAAATTCTCAGTAATGGCTTTAATTCATTTATTACCAAACCCATAGATGAAGCTATGTTACACCATAGTATTTATGAATACTGTGATTCAACTCAACTAGCCAGTTCTCCAAAGCTAGAGTTACCGTTTATCGAAACTATTGCGAGTAATAGGCCCCAAATTATAGACTGGAAATTAGCGCTGCAACGCGCGGGTCAAAAGCAAATGTTAGCTAAAGATATGTTTGTTGGTTTGGTAAATAGCTTACCTGAAAGTAAAGTTAATATATCTGAAGCACTTATATCTCAAGATATAGAACAACTGAAGGTACTCATCCATAAACTTAATGGCGCGTGCTGCTACTCTGGCGTGCCGAGTTTAGGAAAAGTAACCCATGAACTTGAAACAGAATTAAAACGAGGGATTGGCTTAGATGATTTACAGCCAGAATTTTTTGAGTTTTTTGAACAAATAGATTTAGTGCTAGAAGATGCTGAAGAGTTTATCAAAAAGATTTAAAGTAACAGAAATATTTAACGTAAATATTCAACTAAACCTTATCGAACTTTAATATCTGGTGAAGTATTAATATCGCCATCTTCAGTAATAACAGCAATACCGGAATTGCACATTAGTACCGCTAAACTATGCCCTTCATTGTTGCGAACAAAACATAATTCGTAACCAAATTTTCCAAGGCTGCTCGCGGAAAACTTTTGCGCTAACGAGAGTTTAGACCACCATACTGATTGCTCAGGGGGCTCTTCTCGTCTATCAACGATTGGGTATTTTTCCGTTTCCATTTCAACTCCTGAATCAACAGCAACAATTCAAAAAATCAATCAGCGTAATTCAAGTATAGAACATATATGTTTACAAGGACTAAATTTATTATTAAATAACCTGAACACTTGATAAGCAGCACTGGCTCAATGCTCCCTTTGAAGCCATTATCTGCGTTAAAACGTTTATAAATAGCGAGCTATTCATAAACGTTTTGCCTTGGAAATGACATAAAATGAAGCATTGATGGTGTAAATTCGTGATGTTCACCCTGCTATAGCATTTACTTTACCACCTAAAATTTTGATTCACTTGAGTATCAAGCACTCATTATCCAGTGTTCAGGTTAACTAGAGTAAATACTTTTATAAGAGGCTTATTTTTAAAAGCTATTTTGATAAAACAACGAAAGCAGTAGCATATTTAACTTCATCTGAAAGTGATATATGCCAAGAAGTAGCAGCTAACTCATTCGCTAACGTTAGCGCCTGTGAAGTAAGTTCGAGAGTAGGTTGGCCTGATGCTAAAGATACTATTTCAATATGTTGAAATGAAACACCATTGGCAATTCCAGTCCCTAATGCTTTAGCTACCGCTTCTTTGCCAGCCCAACGTTTAGCAAGAAAACGTTCAGGCTGTTTGAGAGTTAAATAGTGTTGAAACTCTTTTTTCGTTAAAATTCGATTTGCCAGACGCTGCTGAGCATTGCTAGACATTTTAGCAATACGGCGAATATCAACAATATCGTTACCAATTCCAACTACTGACAAATTATAACCCTCTATGGTGCCAATTTAAGCTAAACCGCGTGCTTCAAGCATTAGGCGCTTCATATCGCGTGTTGCTTTATCTAAACCATCGATAACCGCACGGGCGATAATGGCATGGCCAATATTCAGCTCTATTATTTCAGGAATAGCTGCAATAGGTTTTACATTAAAGTAATTAAGACCATGGCCAGCATTCACTTTTAAGCCTAAACCATGGGCATATTCTATACCTTCGATTAGACGTTCCAGCTCTAGCTTTTGTTCTTGCTCAGTTACTGCTTCTGCATATTGCCCGGTATGAATTTCAATATAAGTCGCTTTACTCAACAGTGCCGCGTCAATTTGCTTTTTATCGGCATCAATAAATAAACTTGTTTGAATACCTGAATCAGCCAAACGTGCTACCGCAGCATTAATTTTATCTTGTTGACCTGCAACGTCTAAGCCACCTTCAGTGGTTAACTCTTCGCGTTTTTCTGGCACTAAGCAACAAAAAACAGGTTTTACATCGCAGGCAATATCTAACATTTCATCGGTAACGGCCATTTCAAAATTCATGCGAGTATGTAAAGTCTGTTTTAATACATAAATATCTCTGTCTTGAATATGGCGACGGTCTTCACGTAAATGTACCGTAATGCCATCAGCACCAGCATGCTCAGCAACCGAAGCCGCATAAACAGGATCAGGATAGTTTGTGCCACGGGCTTGTCGTAAGGTGGCTATGTGGTCTACGTTTACGCCTAATAAAATATCATTCATGCTTAATCTCTTCTTAATATTCTGAATTCGGTTCTGATTACTTTTCTAAAAACTGCTCTAAAAACTAAACTGCTTTATGCTGCTGATATTAATTAGTATTTTAAAAGCACTTTGCGCTTTATATCTACATATTCAGGTTTGTAATTTTTTTACTAAATAGTTTTCGACTATTTAAAGGTACACCATTGAGCAAGTGATTTATAACTTGCCTCATTAAGGCTTTAAATGTACTGAGTATCTCAGGTGACGACAAGTCGTTTTGAGCAATAGCGATTAAATGCTCACGGTTATAACAGGTTTGTTTTAAAGCGGTATAAGCGGGTATAAAACCTTCGTCGGGTAAATAATAAAAACCTTGAGCGCTATGTTCAAATACTAACGAAAAATCAAATGAAACACCTAATTCTTCCATTAGCGTTAACTCAAACTCTCGCAAACAAACTTCAATATTGCTGGTTTGGGCTAAAGTCTGAAGACTCGTTTGATATTGCTGAAATAGATCGCCGCAAGCAATATTATCGCCCAGTAATTTCACTAATAATTCATTGATATAAAATGCGCTAAATAAGGCATTTTGCTTTAACAAGTATGACTTGCCAATCGGCTCTACACGGAGCAAATTTTTAAGGCTACTCTGCCCTTTTAAGGTTATGCTAATAGGTAAAAATGGCTGTAGCAAGGCTTTACGACTAGATTTAGTAGAGTGCCCAATATAACTTAATGCTGCCAGCTTACCGTCATGCTCAGTCAATAAATCAACCAATAACTGGTTTTCTCGATATGGCCGAGTATGAAGTACAAAAGCTGATTGGGTAATTTCTTGCATTAGTATCTGCTATCTAAGTTGGTTCAAGGCTATCGAACTATTTACTCAGTGAGAATATGGAAGTTGAACACAAAAGTTGCTTCGTTGATGATCAGATCTAAGCAACTCTAATGTTCTGAGATAATAAAAACTATTAATCTATGCTATCGAACTTAGGTTAGTCTCTGACAACTAACCTGAATAATCATCACCGTAACCTAAACTTCTTAACGCTCGTTCGTCATCTGCCCAGCCTGATTTGACTTTAACCCACGTTTCTAAAAAAACTTTACGTTCAAATAAGTTTTCCATATCGCGTCTTGATTCTTGGCCAATAACTTTTAATTTTTCGCCTTTATTACCAATAACCATGCGTTTTTGGGTTGCTCTCTCAACTAAGATTAAGGCGTTAATATGCAAAACACCTTTATCATCAATCTTAAACTGTTCTATTTCAACAGTAGTTGAGTAAGGTAACTCATCACCTGTAAAGCGGATCAGTTTCTCGCGAACAATCTCTGATGCCATAAAACGACTTGAACGGTCGGTAATATAATCTTCTGGGAACCAGAAATCGCCTTCAGGTAGTGCTTTAAAACAAATATCTTTAATTGCAGCAACGTTGTCACCTTTACTGGCGGAAATAGGCACAATATCGGCAAAATCATGCAAAGCACCTAACTTTTGTAAATGTGGCAGCAAAGTGTCTCTATCTTGAATATTGTCAATTTTGTTCACCACTAAAACACATGGCGCACCACTGTTTTTAATTTTAGTGAGTACCATTTCATCGTCTGTAGTCCAATGCGTCCCCTCAACTAAAAATACCACGGTTTCAACTTCAGCTAACGTACTGCTTGCTGCACGGTTCATTAAACGGTTAATGGCTCGTTTTTCTTCTGAGTGAAGTCCAGGAGTATCAACTAATACAGCTTGGTTATTACCTTCAGTTAATATACCTAGTATACGATGGCGTGTCGTTTGCGGTTTACGCGAGGTAATACTTACCTTTTGACCAAGCAAAGTATTAAGTAATGTAGATTTACCAACATTTGGTCGACCAACGATAGCGATAAGACCGCAATGGGTTTGTTCTGTAGTCATAATTAAATTATCAACTTTATTGTCAAAAAAGCTATTTAGCTTTTTCGATTAATGTAAGCACTTGCAAAGCCGCTGATTGCTCAGCTTTACGACGGCTAGTGCCTTTTGTAATTACTTCATTTTCAAGCACACTGGTTGTGCAACGAACCGTGAATTGCTGATTATGCGATTGCCCAGTGGTATTAATTACATCATATTGTGGCAATGGAATTTTTCGCCCTTGCAAGTATTCTTGCAAACGCGTTTTTGGGTCTTTTTGCTCATTACCTGGTTTTATATCGGCTAATCGCTTCTCAAACCAACTTAAAATAAGTGCTTGGCAGGTTGGTAAGTCTGAATCTAAATAAACAGCTCCAAGGATAGCTTCAATTGCATCTTCAAGAATAGAGTCTCTACGATGACCACCACTTTTAAGTTCGCCTGGACCTAAGATTAAATACTGTCCTAAATCGAAGGAGCGACCCACTTCTGCTAAGGTTACGCCTTTTACCAAGCTTGAGCGCATACGTGTTAAATCGCCTTCAGCTTGTTTTGGAAATTTTTGATACAGAGATTCAGCAATAACAAAACCTAAAATTGAGTCACCTAAGAACTCTAAGCGCTCATTGTGAGCACCTTTAGCACTTCGGTGCGTTAACGCTTGCACCAATAAGTTAGGCTCTTTGAAAGTATAGCCAATTTTTTTTGATAGCCGCGCAATCGCGGTAGGATTAAGTAACACAGCTATTCAATTCCGCCGATTCGAGAAAAACGCACATTGGTTGGTATCCAACTTGGTAAAAAGCTGTCTGTTGAACGCTCGAAATCAAAGCTCATCCAGATAGCAACAGCCTCTCCGACTAGGTTTTCTTCAGGTACAAAGCCCCAAAATCGTCCATCTAAGCTATTATCACGATTATCACCCATAACAAAGTATTGCCCTTTAGGAACAACAAATTCATTATTTTGAGTGCCACCTTGTCTAAAATAGTGTTGAACGCGCGGTAAAATTTGCTCATTAACTAATAAGTCATGCGTTTTCTCACCCATGGTTGAGGTGTAACGTGATAACGGCATGCCTTGGTCGTTATAATCAGTTTTATTTTTAAAGGTTTGTTCTACTTGTTCAAAGTCAGGACATTTATCATCTGACACTGTACATGCAGGCTTAATGTATAAAATTTTATTTTTATAAATTACCCTATCACCCGGTAAGCCTACTACGCGCTTAATATAATCAATTTGTGGGTTTTGTGGGTATTTAAATACCACAACATCGCCACGCTCAGGCAAACCTACTTCAACAAACTTATTACGTGCCACAGGATCGCGTAAACCGTAGTTAAATTTATTGACCAAAATAAAGTCACCATCAAGCAAGGTTGGCATCATAGAACCAGACGGAATTTGGAATGGCTCGTAAATAAATGAACGTAGTATTAAAACAAAGGCAATAACAGGAAATATTTGTACTGGCGTATCAATAAAAGCAGGTGCTTCTACGATTTTTCTTACAACATCATCACTTAATTCGCCATCACATTGTGCTTGTGTTGCTGCTAATTTAAGCTGCCTTTGCGGTGCTAAATAAAACTTATCCGCAAGCCATACAATACCAGTAACTACGGTAACAATGACTAGAAAAATTGAAAAGTAAACTGCCATATTATTCCTATTTATTCGTTCTTCACTAAGATCAAACTGATGAGTAAATGACTTACTTGGTTACTTTTAAACACTGTAAAGTAGCAAAAAAGTCATGTTAGTAAGTCACCGGTTTGATTAATTATTTATCCAGTTTAAGTACAGCTAAAAACGCTTCTTGAGGTACTTCAACATTACCTACTTGCTTCATGCGTTTCTTACCATCTTTTTGTTTTTGTAATAATTTTTTCTTACGCGAGATATCACCACCGTAACATTTTGCGGTTACGTTTTTACGCAATTGCTTAACGGTTGTACGCGCGATAACATTGTTACCAATAGTCGCTTGAATAGCGATATCAAACATTTGTCGATGAATTAATTCTTTTAGCTTCTCAACTAACATACGACCGCGAGGAACTGAATTCGCGCGATGCGTGATCATAGCTAAGGCATCAACTCTATCACCGTTAATCATGACATCAACACGCACCATGTCAGCGGCTTGGAAACGTACGAAATGATAATCTAATGAAGCGTATCCGCGACTGGTTGATTTTAACTTATCAAAAAAGTCCATGACTACTTCAGCCATTGGTAATTCATAAGTTACCGCAACTTGATTGCCGTGATAAATAATGTCTTTTTGTACCCCACGTTTTTCAATACATAAAGTAATAACATTACCTAAATGTTCTTGTGGCACTAAAATATTCGCTTGTACAATTGGCTCACGTATTTCATCAATATTATTTGTTGCTGGCATGTCGCTTGGGTTATCAATAGAGATAACGTCACCATTAGTACAGGCTATTTCATAATTTACTGTAGGCGCAGTGGTGATTAAGTCAAGGTCATATTCACGAGCTAGTCGCTCTTGAATAATTTCCATGTGCAGCATACCCAGGAAGCCGATTCGGAAACCAAAACCAAGCGCTGATGAATTTTCAGGTTCAAAAAATAACGAGGCATCGTTCAAACTTAATTTATTCAAAGCATCACGAAAATTTTCATAATCGTCAGAGCTTATTGGGAAAATACCTGCGTACACTTGCGGTTGAACGCGTTTAAACCCAGGTAAAGCTTTATCAGCTTCTTTTTTAAGAATAGTGATAGTGTCACCTACAGGTGCACCATGTATTTCTTTAATACCGGCAATGATAAAGCCAACTTCACCCGCTTTTAAGATACCAGTATCGGTTTGCTTAGGTGTAAAAATACCTACTTTGTCGATAATATGGTTTTGTCCTGTCGACATAACCACCATTTTATCGCCTTTTTTAACCTGGCCATTCATGATTCTTACTAAAGACACTACCCCTTGGTAATTATCGAACCATGAGTCGATAATAAGCGCTTGAAGTGGTGCGTCTGAATCACCTACCGGCGGTGGTATATTTTCGACTATAGTTTCTAATACATCTTCAATACCTAAACCTGTTTTCGCTGAACAAGTCACAGCACCCGTTGCATCAATACCAATAATGTCTTCAATTTCTTCACTAACGCGCTCAGGATCGGCTTGTGGTAAATCAATTTTATTTAGGATTGGAATAACTTCTAATTCCATTTCGATGGCGGTATAACAATTCGCTACCGTTTGCGCTTCAACACCTTGACCGGCATCTACAACTAATAGCGCACCTTCACAAGAGGCTAAAGAGCGTGATACTTCATAAGAAAAATCAACATGGCCGGGCGTATCGATAAAGTTAAGTTGGTAAGTTTCACCATCCTTCGCTTTATAGTCTAGTGTTACACTTTGCGCTTTAATGGTAATACCACGCTCGCGCTCAATATCCATAGAATCAAGTACTTGAGCTGCCATTTCACGTTGTTGTAGACCACCACAATGTTGTATTAGGCGATCTGATAGCGTTGATTTACCGTGATCAATATGGGCGATAATAGAAAAATTTCGAATATGTTTCATAAATGGGAAGTCAAATAAGCTTGTAGTTAATTCAATTATGGCGAGATTTTAACGAATTTAGCGCGTTGGGGCTATCTTTTGTTGCGAATCAATCAGTGATTTCTGTAATCGCGATGTTTTGAGGTTCTTTACGGATTATTTTTGGTGCTAGTTTTGCGCAGGTAGCACTTTTTATTTGTTGCTTTTTAGCTAATAAAAATCCGCTATAACCACCAATAAAGCCAAAAATAATAGCGAAAATTTCATGAGGTAAAATGGCGTTGTTTACTAACCACTGGCCAAACCAAGACGATATTATTAAGCCTAACAGTGGCCATAAATAAACTTGCCAAGCTGATTGTAATAAAGCACTTTCATTCAAACCTAAAATAACATGGTCACCCAATGCGAGTGCTAAGGGTGACTTTATCGTTAAAGTTAGTTTTTTTTGTGGAAATGCTTTCGCTACCTGGCCACTGCCGCAGTTATCAACTTGCTGACAACCACCACAAGCTGATTTGATTAAACTAGTGACAGTAACGTTATCATTATCGATGGCGACTACTGTCGCCTTTTCTTCAATCATGGCAGTTCTTTAGGCGTGAAAATAACAGAGTCAGCAATCGCTTTTGCCGTTTTGGCTGGAATTTTACCCACTACGCTTACTTCAAAACCGTTAATAACTTGGTTTAATACAACGGTTGCGCCGTCCATAACGTAATCGGTTGCTCTTTGTCTTTCTTCTGACTGGTTAACATAAACTGAAACATCAACTAAGCCATCATTAAAAAGCATAAACTCAACAGGCTTTTTAGTCGAAGACATACGATGACGGTTCGCATTTAATCGCGTGAAGCCCTCAGGTAACCACTTCACTTGCCACTGAAGCACTTGTTCTTGATAACCGTCTGGTATTTCAATCACAGCAGGCAAGGCGGTTTGCTGAAGTTGCATTAAGCTTTCGCTTAAATCATCGGTAATATCTAAATGCGTAAATTGAATTTGTTCCAGTAATTGCCCAGTACGGTTTGCTAAGGCCAATTTCAATAACATACCGGTTTTTTGATCTAACCAAAGCCAATGACCATATCGATAAACGTCTTTAGAAACAATACGAATTAATTGAGCTGGTCGCCCTAAAACACGGCTACGCCCTACAGAAATAAAGTCATAAGTTTTGGCCAGTTGTGTAACACCTTCACGTAAAACAGCTGGAATAGGACCCGCTATTTGTTGTGAAGATACTGAGTATGGAGGTGCTTCAGGTTCAATATAACTTACCGTATTGTGCTTACGTAATACATCTCGTCGAGGGCCATTTAATAAAGACAATATTTCTAATTCGTTGCCACTTTCATCAACACCATGAAACCAATGATAAGGCTCAGCTTGATTATTTTTAACAACAACAAATGAAGTACTAAAGTTTAGCGTTTGTAAGGATTGTGCAAGGCGTTCAAGCCAAGGTTCTGCTTGTTCATTTTCATTGGCTGCTACTGATGTGCTAATGGTGACCAATAGCAGCAGACTTGATATTAATTTCATTTAGCTGATTCTGCAGCCTTATCTTGTTCAGTTGTTGAGTTTACATCAACTGAGCTTAATTTAACTTGTTGATGATGATCAGACAATAACGCTTGAAAACGTCTTTGCTGTTCAATAAACGCTTGTTTTTCACTTGTACGACTGGTTTGTTGGAAGTTTAAACTTACCGGTTCTGCAACGCCACCAAATGGCATGGTTTTTACAACTTGAGTCTCTGGTAATAAAACATCGTTGTCTGCTGAGTTTTGCTGAACTCCCATAACCATAAGACCTGCCGCAGAAGCAGCAATGGCCATTTGACCAAAAGGCTTAGCAAACTGTACAACTTTTGCCTTTAATTTATCAACGACATTATTATTTGCACGAGGTGCTAAAATTGTTGGTTCGTCAGCAATAGCGGAAGCTATAGTTGAAGAGAGATCAAGATTAATAACATCAGAAGTATCACCGCGCATAACATCACCCATTAAATGGTAGCGCTGCCAGGTTGCTGACAAGTGTGAGTCGTTGAGTATTTCATCAAACAATTCATCTGTTTGCTGATAATTATCAACAACCGACGATACATTCTCAAACTTATTTTCACTCATAAATATACCTTAAAATCTAATACTTCATTCATCACTCAAAAAAATAATTGAGTAATACTCTTTGTACTTGCTTTGCTATTCTTGCAATAACGGCCTAATTTTTTTATCTACTGCATCACGCGCTCTAAATATTCTTGAGCGCACAGTACCAACAGGACAATCCATAATCGTTGCAATTTCTTCATAACTTAAGCCTTCCAACTCTCTTAAGTTAATTGCTGTACGTAAATCTTCTGGCAATTGCTCAATGGTTTTAAATACAACCTGCTTAATTTCAGCTGTTAGTAATAATTTCTCAGGTGAGGCATTTTCTCGTAAAGCTTCGCCTGAATCATAAATTTCTGCATCTTCAACATCAATATCTGAGCCGGGAGGTTTACGTCCTCCTGCGACTAAATGATTCTTTGCACAATTAACCGCTATTCGATAAAGCCAAGTATAAAAGGCACTGTCGCCTCTAAAATTAGGTAAGGCGCGATAAGCTTTAATAAATGCTTCTTGTACTATATCAGGTACATCACTATGGTTTTTAACATAGCGTGAAACCAAATTTGCTACTTTATGTTGGTACTTAGTTACCAGCAGGTTAAATGCGTTTTTATCACCACGTTGCACCCGCTCAACCAACTTTTGGTCAACGTTCTGTTCGCTCATTTGAGCCGTATCTCCTACTCACCATTATTTAACTTATCTACAACTGGTTTACATCTGGCTCATGGCAAACGCTACAAGTAGGACTAGCCTTGTGTTAAAAAGTTCGATAAATATTGAAAAAAATTAATTTTTATTTATAAAAATAGTTTAGTGCTGTTCTGTAACTGCAATAAAAGCTAATATTGAGCTATCAATTATTGTACCTCAATTTCAAAAATATATGAATCAACAACACAATTGTGACGTTTTAATTATTGGCAGTGGCGCCGCAGGACTATCATTAGCTCTTCATTTAGCAAAAAATGCTGATGTTATCATACTGAGTAAAGGACAAATAAATGATGGTTCAACCTTTTATGCTCAAGGAGGCGTTGCCGCAGTATTCGATGAAAATGACAGTGTGGCTTCTCATGTTACTGACACTTTAATTGCCGGTGCAGGTTTATGTGATGAAACCGCAGTACAATATACTGCTGAAAATGCGAAAAAGTGCTTAGAATGGTTAATTGATAAAGGTGTAAACTTTGATCAAGACGAACCTGGTGAGAATGGAGATGTTCATTATCATTTAACCCGCGAGGGTGGTCATAGCCACCGACGAATTTTGCACTCTGCTGATGCAACGGGTCAAGCAATTCAAACTACGCTGGTTTCTCAAGTAAAAAATCATAGCAGAATACGTATATTTGAACGTTACAATGCCATTGACTTGGTTTATCAAGATAATGAATCGATTGCAAAACGTGAATGTATAGGCGCCTATGTATGGAATCGTAATGACGAACATGTAGAGCGTGTTTTTGCCAGAAAAACAATTTTAGCTACTGGTGGCGCAAGTAAAGTTTATCAATACACATCTAATCCAGATGTGGCCAGTGGTGACGGTATTGCGATGGCTTGGCGTGCCGGTTGTCGTGTTGCCAACATGGAGTTTAACCAATTTCATCCTACCTGCTTATTTCACCCCAAAGCAGGTACCTTTTTGTTAACAGAAGCATTACGCGGTGAAGGTGCAGTGCTTCTTCGCCCTGATGGCACTAGGTTTATGCCTAGTTTTGATGAACGAGCAGAGTTAGCACCAAGAGATATCGTAGCGCGTGCAATCGATTTTGAAATGAAACGCTTAGGCGCTGACTGTATGTATTTAGATATAAGCCACCAGTCAAGTGACTTCATAAAGCAACATTTTCCAACCATTTATGAAAGAACATTAGCATTAGGTATTGATATTACCAAGCAGCCTATGCCTGTTGTACCTGCAGCGCATTACACTTGTGGCGGTGTCATGATAAACCAACAAGGTAAAACAGACATTGAAAATTTATATGCCATAGGTGAAGTTGCTTACACCGGTTTACATGGGGCAAATCGCTTGGCAAGTAACTCATTATTAGAATGTCTTGTTTTTGCTCGTGCAGCCGCCATTGATATTGAAGAAAACATTAATTTAAATAAACCTAACATTGAGTTACCGCCATGGGATGAAAGTCGCGTAACTAACTCAGATGAAGAAGTAGTGATTCAACATAATTGGCACGAGTTACGATTATTTATGTGGGATTTTGTTGGCATCGTAAGAACAACCAAACGTTTAGAACGCGCCTTGCATCGCGTTGAATTATTACAAAGTGAAATTGAAGAGTATTATTGTAACTTCAGAGTAAGTAACAATTTATTAGAGTTGCGTAACTTAGTACAGGTAGCTGAGTTAATTATACGCTCTGCATTAGAAAGAAAAGAAAGCAGAGGCTTACACTACACGCTTGATTACCCTGATTTACAGGCAGAAGCTAAGGTAACGATTCTAAAACCTGAGTAATTAGTTGATTAGCTTTAGCTGAGTTTATTCAAGTGTGTTTTCAGACTTAATGTCATAGCTACTGTTTCATCGCTACTGTTTCATCGCTACTGTTTCATCGCTACTGTTTCATCGCTACTGTTTCATCGCTACTGTTTTTAGCCATACTTCTTCACCCTTAATATGGTACGAGCAATACGTGCCTGATCTTGTCTTGATATGCTGTCTTTAAAAACAAAATGTTTTTTCAAGGCAGCATCACTTTTTGTAAATACTAGCCAATACCCCCATAAATTAATCTGAGATTTTGCTGATATTTGCAGAGTTTCTTGGCTATTAAATTGGCACTCACCGGTATCTGTTAAAAAAAAGTTGCCTAATATTGAATGATCAATTGAAGTATTGTGACTCAAGCTTGGTTGGTTTGAAAGCAGTAGAGAAATCTGGCGATGAAAATAATTAAGAAAAATTAAACAGCTAACGCATAAAAGACTTAACCAAAGATAAAAGCCGAATAGCACTGTTATCGTAAGATAGATAAAAACCGTATAAAATAACCAATTAAAAATCGCCCTGTGCTTAGAGGGCGATACTTCAATATTATACTTTAACGCGCTGTAATATAATTTGGACCATGGCGTTGAGTTCTTTGTCTTCACAAATTTCGTGTCCCATAAACCAAGCAAACAACTCAGGATCTTGGCAAACTAATAAACGTTCGAAAATAGCTTTGTTTTCAGCTGAGAGATCATCGTAGGCTTCTTCAACAAATGGCATAAATAGTACATCTAACTCTAGCATGCCGCGTCGACAAGCCCATCGTAATCGAGGTTTATTATCTGTTAATGTCATACATAACTCTACTTAGGAAATATTTTTATATATTCTAACAAATCCGCAGTAAAAATAGCCACGAATTGATCATTAAATTCATCCTATGTCTTATCAAAATAGCAGAAAAATAACACCTGTGGTTGTAATTTGAATAAATGTCCTCACTTTACTTGTTAACAGACTTTTTCAGCCTTATTGCCGGATGAACATCATCATGAATAATAACTTACCAAGTTATAACGAATTACCTGAAGTATTTGCGATTAATCTCAATAGTATTGGAGCCATAACATTAACGGGTGAAGAGCAAATAAAATACTTACAGGGCCAAGTAACTTGTGATGTTGCTAATTTAGAGCAAGAGAAGTTGCTAACTGGTGCTCATTGCAATGCTAAAGGTAAAGTCTTTTCTGCATTTCGATTACTTGAGCGCGAGGGTAAATTTTTTCTTATTCAACCTAAATCATCGATTCAACAGTCGTTAGCTGAATTAAAAAAATTTGGTGTTTTCGCTAAAGTTGAAATAGCTGAAGATACTGAACAAGCTTACTTAGCAATTGCCGGGCAACAAGCCCCCGCAAAAATGGCCGCTTTATTTCAGCAAGTACCTGATGCACAAACCCCTGTTATTCATCAAGATAATACAACGTTAGTTTATATCGCTGGCAATATGAATCGCTACCTTATTATTGATAATGCGGCGAAACTATCAACTTTTACAGCAACACTAGATTGTACTGTTTATAATGATGCTGTTTGGAGCCTACTTGAAATTAGTGAAGGCTTCCCACAACTGGCTCAACAAACCATTGCTGAATATGTGCCGCAAATGCTTAACTTACAGGCGATTAACGGTATTAGTTTCACAAAAGGCTGTTACTTAGGTCAAGAAACCGTTGCCCGTATGCAATATCTAGGTAAAAATAAGCGGGCACTTTTTGCGTTATCAGGTGAAGCAACTCAAGCCAATGTAGGTGATATTATAGAGAAGAAGTTGGGTGAGAACTGGCGTAAAGCTGGTGATGTATTAGCCGCTTATCAAGCAAGTAATAATCAAACTTATATTCAAGGTGTGTTAGCTAACGATGTTGACGAAAATACCGAATTAAGAATTAAACAACAGAGCTCAAATTTAGCCATACTCCCTTTACCATATAAAACAAACACAGACATAGCATAGGACTCAATATGAAAATTACCGACAATAAAGTGGTTGTACTACATTACGCCGTTTCTGATAGCGAAGACACCTTAATTGATAGTTCATACGATCACAGCCCATTAGCGGTAATTCAAGGTTCACATTATCTTATCCCTGGTTTAGAAGAAGCATTAGTTGATCACCAAGCAGGCGATAAGTTTGAAGTTGAAGTTAGCGCAGACAATGCCTATGGTCAACGTGAAGACGGTTTTGTACAAACGGTACCAAAAGAAATGTTTGGTGGTATTGAAGATCTAGATGTGGGTAGCCAACTACGTGCAACGACCGATGATGGCGAACAAACGGTGATAGTAATTGACGTGCAAGACGATGAAATTACTGTTGACGGTAACCACCCGTTAGCTGGCATTGATTTAAAGTTTGATGTTGAAATTTTAGAAGTTCGAGATGCCACTGAAGAAGAGTTAGCTCATGGTCATGTCCATGCAGAAGGCGGTTGTGGCCATAGCCATTAATTAGTTTACGCTACACTTGAAGAACAAGGCACCTATGAGGTGCCTTTTTTGTTTTAAGGCAATAACTTAAAAACTTCTTTTTTTATCTCTGCATAGCGCATGGTTTGACAAATACCGAAATAACTTAATTTCCTGACTTTCGCACGCGTAAATAGCGGTATCGACATGCCTGATAAAAATCGACATATTGTTTCTATAGATACTTGCTGAGGTTGCTCATGAACAGTGGTTTTTAATGTAGAAAAATGCTGTTGTAATTGCTTAATGGCAAGTTCAATTGTTTCTGAACTTACGGCTTGAACAGTGTTTGAATAACCTAGTTTTGCTATCTGCCCGCGACAAACCGAACAATGGCCACAGTTTTTAGGCGCTTGCTGATCATCAAAGTAATGACAAAGCGCTTGCGTTAAGCACTGCTCACTTTGAAAAAATGACACTAACTTATCAATACGTTTAATTTCTGATTGCTCTTTTTCATGAAAATAATTAAACAACCTATTCGCTAAAGTATTATCATTTAATACAGTTGTATCAACACTATAGACTTCAGTGGCCTTTTTCGTTTCCAATACAATATGCTGTTGATCTGCTAAATACTCTAATGCTGCAACAATTCGTTTTCTAGGCGCTTGATAACGGCTGAACATTACATCGAAATCTGGCTCTCCCCAGATTTTTTTCATTTTAGCAGCACTAAAAACTTGCGTTAAAAAAGTATTTCGTTCGGTATTAAAGGCGCGAATTATATTTTCTTTAGGCGTGATGAATTTAAACTTAAAGTCAGCAAAATAACTAAACTTAGCACTAATGACACCAAGTAACTCTAATTGCACCAACAAGGTTTTTAGTGCTAATTGCTTAATGTTACTAGCATTTGACAGACTGAGTACTTGTAACTCCCATTGCCCATTATGCATTTCATTGCGAATATTGTTTAGCACATACTCAATACTGCTTTTTTCGGGGGTATCGGCATAAACAAAATTTTCTACGGTATGTATTCCATCAAGATTAGCCAATGTATAGCAAGCTGAGTTGTTGCTATCTCGACCTGCTCTGCCAATTTCTTGGCTATAGTTTTCAATCGACTTGGGTAAATCGTAATGTATAACAAAACGAATATTAGATTTATCTATCCCCATTCCAAAAGCAATAGTCGCTACAATTACCGGGGTATTACCTTGCATAAAATCTTGCTGAATCTGCTTACGTACATCATCTTGAAATCCGGCATGATAAGCCTTCGCAACTATGCCTTGTTGTTGCAGAAAATCAGCTACTTTTTCAGCACTTTGCTGCAAGGTAACATAAATAATACCGCAGCCTTGGTGATGTTGAATTAAATCAACTAGGGTTTTATTTTTAACTACTTCTGCAACAGGTAAAACCGATAAGTCTAAGTTACTACGATAAAAACCAGTTTGTATTATATGCTCAGGCTTAATGGCAAACTTAGCAGCCATATCCTGTTTTACTTGTTTCGTGGCTGTTGCGGTAAGTAAAAGCACTAACGGAATATTAAGCTCTTGACGATAACGTGGCAGTTTTAAGTAATCAGGGCGAAAGTTATGCCCCCACTCCGAAATACAATGTGCTTCGTCGACTACTAGCATTGAAATAGCAATTGACTCAATAAACTGACGAAAACGTTCATTTTTAAAGCGCTCAACCGAGACCATTAGAATTTTAATTTTCCCCGAACGTACATCACGATTAACTTGCTGGCTTTCTTCGAACGATAGAGTGGAATCAATACTAGCGGCGGCAATTCCTTTGCTGTGTAAAAAAGCTAACTGGTCTTTCATCAAGGCCAATAAAGGTGATACAACTAAGGTTAAATGCGGTAAATTTATTGCCGCTAATTGATAACAAAGCGACTTACCTGCGCCGGTAGGAAAAATAGCAAGTGATGACTCGCCATTAAGCAACTGCCGAACAGTTTGTTCTTGACCTATTCGAAAACTATCAAAGCCGAAGTGTGTTTTTAACGATTGCTGAAGGGGCAACATATCTAGCCTAATTATTTATTCTTTATACTAGTGTACCGAATAAATTTTATAACAGCATATATTACAATTAATTATTTTATGAATACGAACTTTAGATAACAGATATAAAAAAGCCTTACTCATAAGTAAGGCTTATTACTGATAAAATTTATTATAAGTAAAAATTTACTTTTTAAATTTACGACGGCCAACAATACCAAACAAAGCCATACCTAATAAGGCAAGAGATGCAGGCTCAGGTACACTAGTAGTTTGTGTTACATTGAAGCCAAGGCCTCTAACATTTGCTAAATCTTCGCCTGAAATATCAAATGCGTAATTAGACGTACGGCCATCAAAGTCTACTTGGCCGGCGTTACTCCATTCACCTTGAAATAAGTCACCTGACTCATAATCACTATCATACTGTGTTAATACAGCAATGTACGAGCCTATATTTAAACTACGTTCAATTAAAGAATCATAAGCAATACCGTTTGACGCTGATCTCACGCCTGAACCATCATCATCACTTTCAATTAATGAACCCGCTGAATTAAATAAGAATAATTGAGGATCAAAACCACCATCTTCAATCGTTGTACCAAATAAGTTTACGCCACCAGCATAACCCAAAGTAATTAACTCAACATCGGTGTTATCTACGGTTACATCAAATGTAATGTAATAGCGCGCATCGTTATCATCAAAATTACCCGTAAAAGACTGTGTTATCAAACCAGCGTTAGCAGCGGTTGATAGTCCAAATGCAAGAGCAATAGCGAAAAGTTTTTTCATTGTTATTCCTTTAATAAATATATAAAAAATGTGTACAAAACAACAAAGAGCAAAAAATAAGCCAACATAAAATTAAACTTAAAATACAACAAGTTACATTACCATACAAAAACTAACTGATCCGACTTGTAAAATAACCTGACAATTTTATCTATATAATGCAATGACTTACAATAATTATGACGATCAAAAAACAACCACAATGCGCTCAAATAACAAACGATAAAAAATGAGCAGCATAAAACGCACTATTTAAAAATAAATAAATGAACACTCGATAATCTAAACCAGCAATCGAAAAATTTTAAAACAAAAAGAAAATTAAACTGCTTAATTGTACGTTATTATTTAAAGTAGCCATCGCATTAATAAATTAAGGACGGCGCTATATTTCAGCGGCAACGACACTTATTTCGACTAGCAGTACATCTCTCGCCATTGCAGCTTCAACACAAGCTCGTGCTGGTGCATGCCCATCTGGAACCCATGCATCCCATACCGCATTCATTGCCGAAAAGTCAGCCATAGTTTTTAAATAAATAGTTGCTGAAAGCATATGTTGCTTTGAACTGCCAGCTTGCTCCAATAAGGTTTCAACCTTGTCTAACATCGTTTGTGTTTGCTCGGTTATATCTTTAGTTGCATCTGCACATACTTGACCACATAAATAAACCGTACCATTGTGCTTAACAATACGGCTCATGCGAGGTTTAGTTTCTAATCTTTCAATAGTCATTTAATTTTCATTCACATATAAAAAAGCCCTGTTAGATGTTAACAGGGCTTATGATTTTTCACACTAATAATTAACGTTGGGTTGCTTTCATAAAGTCAGGATCGGTAAATAAAGCACCACAAAGCTTTTGCACCAATACTGGATAGCTTAATTGGCCATTTGGAATAGCAATATTCCCAATAAATGATGAATCAAATTCGTGGGTTACCGAGATTGATTTTGTAAAGATAACGCTATCCTTATTTGAGACAACAAACTCTACGGTCATGTTACCTTCACCTACTGAGAAACCAGAAACATCAATATCATTTTCAATGAGTTTTCCATTAATAACGATTGAAGAAACACCAGAATAAAGCTTAGCTGCAGTCAACTCACTCTCTAGTGCTAGCTCTAAATAATCTCCAAAAGATTTATTATTCGGGGAAACTAAACTAGAACCACGAAGAGAAATAGAATTTACTTTTTTGCTATCTTCTATATTTCCAACAGCGACTTCTTGCATAGCACTTCGCTTTAAATGTTGTAAATTATCCATTGAATTTTTATATGGCGGTGACACCATAGTACAAGCAGATAGTAACAACACCAACAAAACGGCTAAATATTTCATCATGATCCCTCAGTATTATTCTGTAATATTGTTAAGCTCTTCAACAAGCAAGTTAATGGCTTGTTCTGAAGCGCGGCGTGCTGATAAGGAAAAGTCACTCTTAAACTCATCAAACTCTGCATGACCAGCAGACTCAATGGTTTTCTCCCAAACTAAGTCACCACTAGCAGAGATAGCTTTACATGTTAATTTGATTGAAAAGTCAGTGGCAGGCCAAGTCATAATACTATCGGAGCTTGAATCAGTTTCTATTTCTGGTACAAAAATTAATGAAATACCTTTCTCTTTAATAAAGCTACTTTCATCTAGTGACTTTACAGAGTAAACATCTTTGTATTTATTTGATAGAGCAGTATAAAAAGCGCTTTCTAAGTCGCTATATGGCAGATAAGAAATTTTATCGCCACCGCCGCCTGGTGTTGTTACTTTTTTCTTTTTGTTTTCTTCTGAAATGAAATAACCAACTATTTTATCACTTTTATTTTCTACTTGTTTAATATTTGCCATGTCGGGGTTAATTTCAATTTGATGCGCACAACCAGTAATTAGTAACGCAAGTCATACTACAATGCTTTGAATGTATGTTTTCACTGTGAATCCCTTTCAATTTATTATTTTTAATTGTTATAGTTTTGTTAACAAAGTTAACGAGCACAATGTACATATTTTTCTGCGTATTATCAATAATTAACTCTAATCGTTAATGAAAACAGCTAAGACCCAATAAGTAATATAATGTCGTGACTAATATTGAATATCGCCCATAAAAAAACCTGCTGATTACAGCAGGTTTTAAGTTTATAAACTTCATTACTTAGCAGCAATGCCACTTGAAAATAACACGTAAGCCTACTCACACTATCTTCACGCTTAAGCGCAGGTAGAACATTCAAGTTCAAGGCGGTAGCACGGAGCCTAGGTTACTAGGTGAGTACTTCCAATCGACAAATCGATTGTTACCGTAATTCACGCTTAAGCGCAGGTAGAACATTCAAGTTCAAGGCGGTAGCACGGAGCCTAGGTTACTAGGTGAGTACTTCCAACGCCGAAATTGGATGTTCTAACAAGCTTAAGGTAGGGTTACTCCCATTCAATTGTTGCGGGCGGCTTCCCTGATATATCGTAAACAACGCGAGAAATACCATCAATTTCGTTAATAATACGGTTAGACACTAAGCCTAAGAAATCGTAAGGTAAATGTGACCAGCGTGCAGTCATAAAGTCGATAGTTTCTACACAGCGTAGGCTTACAACCCAGTCATATTTTCTTGCATCGCCCATAACACCGACTGAACGTACAGGTAAAAATACCGTGAAGGCTTGGCTAACTTTTTTATATAAGTCATGTTTGTGCAATTCTTCAATGAAAATATGGTCGGCACGGCGAAGTAAGTCTGCGTATTCTTTTTTCACTTCACCTAAAATACGAACACCTAAACCTGGCCCTGGGAAAGGATGACGATAAAGCATGTCATAAGGTAATCCAAGCTCTAAACCAATTTTACGCACTTCATCTTTAAACAATTCGCGTAGGGGCTCTACTAAGCCTAACTCCATATCTTCAGGTAAACCGCCAACATTATGGTGCGATTTAATCACATGGGCTTTGCCAGTTGCAGACGCAGCTGATTCAATAACATCTGGGTAAATAGTACCTTGGGCTAACCATTTAGCATTCTTAAGTTTACCGGCTTCTTCGTCAAAAATTTCAACAAAAACATTACCAATAATTTTACGCTTTTTCTCAGGATCGTTCTCATCAGCTAGTCGGTCTAAGAAACGATTCTCGGCGTTAACGTGAATAATATTTAAACCGAAATGGTCACCAAACATATCCATTACTTGCTGGCCTTCGTTTAAACGGAGCAAACCGTTATCAACAAAAACACAGGTCAACTTATCGCCAATTGCGCGATGCAAAAGCATAGCAACAACAGATGAGTCAACACCACCAGACAAACCAAGAACAACTTCGTCATCACCGATTTGTGTTTTCATTTTCTCGATTGCATCTTCAATAATTGATGCTGGTGTCCACAACTTTTCACACTGACAAATATCAACAACAAAATGCTCAAGAATTCTTAAGCCTTGCTTAGTATGAGTAACTTCAGGATGAAATTGTACACCGTAGAATTGCTTGTCTTCATTTGCCATTGCCGCGTATTTACAACTTGGCGTTTGGGCAACAGTAACAAAACCTTCAGGAATAGCTGACACTTTATCGCCATGGCTCATCCACACATCTAATAATGCATTGCCGTTTTGACTGACATTATCTTCAATAGCATTAAAGAGTGCTGATTTTGCGATAACTTCTACCGCTGCATAGCCGAATTCTTTATGTTCAGAACCTTCTACACCGCCACCTAATTGTTCAGCCATGGTTTGCATGCCGTAACAAATACCCAATACTGGCACACCCGCATTAAATACATATTCAGGTGCACGAGGAGAGTTTTGTTCGGTAACTGACTCAGGTCCGCCCGCTAAAATTATGCCAGTAGGATTAAAACCTTCAATTTGTTCTTGAGTAACATCCCAAGCCCATAATTCACAATAAACACCAATTTCTCGAACACGACGAGCGATTAGTTGAGTGTATTGCGAACCAAAATCTAATATCAGTATGCGGTGATCATGAATGTCTTTACTCATGTTGTTTTCCTACTTTTATTTAACTATAAAATGAACAGGCTGAGCTTGCTCAAAATGAGATAGCGCTCAGCCTATTTGAATTTCTTTAGATGAGTAAAAAATCATCTTCAGTTTTATTTTTCTAACAACAAAACGTTGAGAGTATTTAAGTTCAAGTTCAGATCAAAGTACCTGTTCAACATTCGTCAATAGGTGCTCACCGAATACAAACTTAATTTAAATAACTCTACCGCTCTTACTAGCCCATGCGATAATTTGGCGCTTCTTTAGTGATAGCAACATCATGAACATGAGACTCACCCATACCGGCAGAAGTAATTTTCATAAACTCAGGTTTAGTACGCATGATTTCAATGGTAGCAGAACCCGTTAAGCCCATTGATGAACGTAAGCCACCCATTTGTTGGTGGATAATAGCGGCAACTGGACCTTTATAAGCAACACGTCCTTCGATGCCTTCTGGTACTAATTTATCGGCTTCGCCATCAGACTTTTGGAAGTAGCGATCACTTGAGCCTTCTTTCTGACTCATGGCGCCTAAAGATCCCATGCCACGGTAAGATTTGTAGTAACGGCCTTGGTATAACTCTACTTCGCCGGGTGCTTCTTCAGTACCAGCAAGCATGCTACCAACCATCACACAATGCGCACCAGCAACTAATGCTTTAGCAATATCGCCTGAAAAACGAATACCACCATCGGCAATAACCGGAATTCCGGTCCCTTTTAATGCTTCAACAGCATTAGAGATAGCGGTTAATTGTGGAACACCTACACCGGTAACAATTCGAGTAGTACAAATAGAACCTGGGCCTATACCTACTTTAACAGCATCAACACCAACATCGGCTAAAGCCTTAGCACCTGCAGCTGTAGCCACGTTACCGGCAATAATTTGTAAATCTGGGTATTTAGCGCGAGTTTCAGCTACGCGATCAAGAACACCTTGTGAGTGGCCATGTGATGTATCAATTAATAAAACATCAACACCTGCAGCAACAAGTGCATCAATACGTTCATCTGTGCCAGCGCCAACACCAACAGCAGCACCAACGCGTAAGCGACCTAACTCATCTTTACAAGCATTAGGTTTACTTTCAGCTTTTTGATAATCTTTAACGGTGATCATACCTTTAAGCGTAAAAGCGTCGTCTACCATTAGTATTTTTTCAATGCGATGTTCGTGCATTAAACAAAGTATTTCTTCTCGTGATGCACCTTCTTGTACTGTGACAAGTTTGTCTTTCTTGGTCATCAATGCCGATACTGGCTTAGTTAAATCAGTTTCAAAGCGTAAATCGCGCCCTGTAATTATGCCAACAAGCTTATTTTTTTCGTCAACAACCGGGAAGCCTGAAAAACCAAGTTCATCAGCTAGGCGCATGGTGCCTTCAATTGTTGCTGTTGGGTTAACCGTAACAGGATCTGAAACAATGCCGCTTTCATATTTCTTAACTTTAGAAACATTTTTAGCTTGTTCAGCAATGGTCATATTTTTGTGAATAAAACCTACACCACCTTCTTGAGCTAAGGTAATAGCTAAACGTGCTTCGGTCACTGTGTCCATCGACGCAGAGATCATTGGAACATTTAAGTTGATCTTTCGAGTTAATTTAGTTTTTAAATCGGCAGTATGGGGCAGTACCTTAGAATGAGCAGGTACCAGTAAAACATCGTCAAACGTTAACGCTTCTTGGGCAATTCTTAGCATCGCAACATCTCTCTAAAATGAGTGGTTAGGGAGGAAATATTGCGGCAGAATTTTAACCGCTTTCACGACTAAGGTAAACTTATAATTGCGATAAAACGAAAATAAACTGCCGATTATGGGTTAAACAAATATATAATGGTCGGCAATAACATTTTGTTACCTCTTAATCATATAGAAAGTAAAATATTTATGGCTCAACAGCATATTCTACAAGTTAGTGAACTCACCAAAAAAGTACGTTTTATTCTAGAGAGTGAGTTAAATACTGTTTGGTTATGTGGCGAAATATCTAATTTTATTGCCGCAAGCTCTGGACATTGGTATTTATCTTTAAAAGATCAAAAATCGCAAGTTCGCTGCGCTATGTTTAAAGGTAATAATCGTAGGGTTAGCATTCAGCCACAAAATGGCCAACAAGTTCTAGTGCGAGCTAAAGTATCCTTGTATGAGCCGCGTGGCGATTTTCAACTGATTATTGAGCAAATGGAGTCTGCCGGAGAAGGCTTACTACGACAACAGTATCAATTATTAAAAGACCAGTTGCATAAAGAAGGTTTATTTGAGCTTTATCATAAGCAAGCTATACCTAAATTAATTGAAACAGTCGGCATCATTACTTCGCCGACGGGTGCGGCAGTAAAAGATATTATGAACGTATTAAAGCGAAGAAACCCGCTCTTAAAAGTTATTGTTTATCCGGTGTTAGTTCAAGGTGAACAAGCTAAATATGATATTACCCATGCAATAACGTTAGCAAACCAACGCAATGAAGTAGATGCATTATTAATAGCTCGAGGTGGAGGTTCTTTGGAAGATTTGTGGGCTTTTAATGAGGAAATTGTAGCACGAGCAATCTTCCAATCGGCATTACCAATAATTAGCGGAGTAGGTCATGAGATAGATACAACGTTATCTGATTATGTAGCAGACTTAAGGGCCCCTACGCCGTCTGCTGCTGCAGAGCTTGTTTCTGCTGATACAGAAGAGCGTATCAAAAACCTTCTTTCTCTTTCTAAGCGCGCGCACATAGCTATTGGCCAACAACTAAAACGCTCAAGCCATTTGTTGGGGAGTTTAAATCATAGGTTGAGCCAAGTTCATCCTGAACAACAGTTACGAAATAAACAACAAAAATCAGACGATCTCACGCTTCGTTTACAAGGGCTTATTTCGAGGAAGTTAAATCAAGTTAAACATCAGCCAACATACCTTGAGCAGCGTCTTATTAATGCTAGCCCGGCTAATAAAGTAAAACAAAAACTTCAGTATGCAGCGCAATTAAATACACAATTGATCAGAGCCCAACAACGGCTATTAATGGCTAAACGTGAAGTTTTTTCTCATCAATGCGAACAGCTTCATATTGTTAGCCCATTAGCGACTATTGCTCGTGGCTATAGTATAACTCGAACTGAGCAAGGGAAAATGGTTAAAAGTATTAAAGATTTAGAAATTGAAACCAGTATTAAAGTGGAAGTTTCTGATGGTGTAATCGATGCTAAAGTTTTAGCAGTAAAAGCCAATTAGCTCGATGAAATTACCGCTTCATGTAATAATTTAGTCACTTCGCTTTTACTTGAATCGTTAAACTTAACCCCGAGCAATACACCAGCGGTTTGTATTCTACTATTACAAATTTCAGCCGCTAACTTGAGGTTCTTTAAACCTTGGAAATCTTCAATAATGATTTCTATCGGCTTATCCTCAGTTAATGTTAGCTTTTCACCATTTGTGATCATGAGTTTACAGCCAGAAACAGAAATATCAGAAATTACTGAGCCCCAATATTCCTCTTTAATTTTAGTTTTAGCTTTAATATAGGTTTCAATGCGCATTGAACCACGAAGATTCTGTAAGCTTACTTCCCTTGGAAATTCAAGTACTAAAATACGAGAAGGAATTTGAATAGCCATTTTAATATTAGAAATGAATGCTACTACCGCTCCTTCGTGTCCCTCAATTAAACCACGAACAGTTACGCCCATTCCGGGAGCAATGTATTTCGCGAAGGTGCCCATTTTTGAGCTATCAGGATATTGCACTAAAACATAATGCTTTTGTAAATAACCAATAAACGTTGAACGAAACTTACCTCGTTGCCCTGCAGGGGTCGACATATCTAGTGTTACAACAGAACCAGGGTGTAACAATGCTAAATTTTTATTTAACCGTTCTACTGTTTCAATCTTTGCAGAGGGATCAGACATAAGTTTCCAAAAGTTTAATCTTAATAGAACAAAATTATTCTGTTAAATAAGTTGCTTAGGGTATTTAACATTAGCGGAATACATTAACTAAGGCAATATCAATCGTATTAAAAACAAGCAAAAAATACGGATAAAAAAACTGACATTGAGTTGTCAGTTTTTTTATCACTTAAGCGAAATACTTAGTCTTTTTTATAACCTTGAGTTGCTCGGGCAAGTTTCTTTTGCTCGGTATAATTTAGTTTTTTCTTACCCGCAAATGGATTAGAGGTTTCTCTAAATTCAATTCTAATTGGTGTTCCCATTATTTTTAATGACTTACGGTAATAGTTCATTAAATAACGTTTATAAGATAACGGTAGGTTTTTCGCTAAGTTGCCATGAATCACAATAATAGGTGGGTTGTAACCACCGGCATGGGCATATTTTAGTTTTATGCGACGACCTTGGTGCATAGGAGGTTGGTGGTCAAACACCGCCATATCTAAAATTTTAGTTACCATAGAAGTAGAAATACGTTTAGTTGCTGAAATAAACGCTTCTTCAACTGACTCATATAAATGTCCTACACCTGTGCCGTGTAGCGCTGAAATAAAGTGAATTCGAGCAAAATCAATAAAGCCTAGGCGACGATCTAATTCAGATTTAATTCGCTCTTTAACGTGGTCATCTAAACCATCCCATTTATTCACTGCTAATACCAATGAACGCCCTGCTTCTAAGATAAATCCAAGTAAACTTAAATCTTGATCACTAATGCCTTCTTGAGCATCAATAATCAACAAACAAACATTAGCATCTTCAATCGCGCGCAACGTTTTAATAACCGAGAATTTTTCTACGATGTCAGTAACATTTTTACGACGACGAATACCTGCCGTATCAATTAAAGTATAAGGACGACCATTGTGCTCCATTGGAATATAAACGCTATCACGCGTTGTACCCGGCATATCAAATACTACGACTCTGTCTTCACCTAAAATACGATTAGTTAAAGTCGACTTACCTACGTTAGGTTTACCAATGATCGCTAGTTTTATAGTGTCAGTTTCTTCTGGCGCTTCTTCAATATTCTTTTTATCGAGAGCTTCAGAGTCTAAGTGTTCTTCGAAATCACCGTCAAATTCGTCATTTTCTTGTGCTTTGGGTTTACCTAACTCTTCAATGTGGGGTGTTAAGGCTAACGTTAATAGTTGCGTAACACCACGGCCATGAGCCGCAGCAATTTGATGTACTGCATCGCCTAAACCAAGTGAGTAGAAGTCAGCAACCGCAGAGTCAGCATCGATACCGTCGACTTTATTAGCAACCAAAAATACTTTTTTATCTTGTTTACGTAAATGGCTAGCTATACCTTGATCTGCAGATGTTAAACCTGCTCTTGCATCAACCATAAATAATACGGCATCGGCTTCATCAATAGCAATTAAAGACTGTTCAGCCATTAAAGCATCAATACCCTTCTCATCACCTTCAATACCACCGGTATCAATAACAATAAATGGATGCTCTTCAACTTCCGCTTTTCCGTATTGGCGGTCACGCGTTAAACCAGGGTAGTCGGCAACTAAAGCATCTCTGCTGCGTGTTAATCTGTTAAATAGTGTTGATTTACCGACATTAGGTCGCCCAACGAGTGCTACTACAGGAAGCATGTTCACCTCAAATTTCTTTTACGCTAATATGATGTTAGCGTTATTAATAAACAACGGCTCCAGCACATTTTGCACTGGAGCCGTTTATAATTTTAGTCTAAATATTTAGTTAGTCAGAATTTTTTAACTGACTCATTAAATTATTTATTTTGGAATAGTAATCGCTTCTAAATCACCATTACGTGCTTGGCTATACAAAACGTTATTTTCAACTGTTGGTGTTGCATGAATTCCGCTGCTATCCACATGATGGCGAGAGACTATTTCGCCGGTATCTTGATCTAACCAATGTAAATAACCTTCAAAATCACCAACAACAACATAGTTACCTTGAGGAACCGGTCCGGTTAGGCCACGGTTAGTGAAAGATAACTGGCTCCAAAGCTCTAAGCCATTATTACGGTCAATTGCGTATACATGACCTTTAACATCAGTTAAAAATAAACTGTTACCGCTGATCGACACTTCACGATAAGATGAATATTGACGCTGCCATAATACACGACCTGAACGTAGTTCAACGGCACTTAAATTGCCTCTTGAAGATACGCTATAAATGTTATCACCGTAAATTAATGGCGTTGAGTCAACATCAATAACACGTTCTAATTCGGTTGAGCCTGCAGCTTCACCAATATCTACCGTCCAACCTTGGCGGCCTTGTTCAAGTAAATAAACAGATAATGAACCGTCGGCAGAGCCAACAATAACACCACCGCCAGCAATAACAGGAGCACTAATACCACGTAATGTTAATGGTGGTACATCTTGCTCTATTTGCCAATCGTCTTGACCGTTTGAGGCATTGAATGCTTTCATAACACCCGAGGCGGTATTTACAACTAGCTTACCTGAGTCTAGTGCTGGTGCAGCTATAACTTCACCTTTAACTTTACCTTTCCAAGCAAGTTCGCCATTTTCAATATCCAGTGCGAAAACTTCACCATTTTCACTACCAAAAAAAGCTTTGTTAATACCGGCAACAACACCGCCACTAATTAAAGCAGGTTCTTTGTCGTCAAAAAAGCCGCGCTTATTTTCTATGTCGCTTAAATCAGCATGCCAAACTTGATCACCGCTTTGTTCGTCAAATGCGTAAGCTTCACCTTCGCGACTTACACTAACCACTTTGCCGTAAGCAACTACAGGTTGAATACGAGAGAAGTAATCTCCCACACCATTGCCAACGCTTGCATCCCATTTTACATCAGGTTCAAACAATGCTTTTATTTCAGTTAATTCTGCAACCTTTAGATCTTCGTCTTCATCATCAGTTGATGAACACGCAGAAATTCCTAGTGCTAAAAAACAAATAACAAGGAGTTTTCTATTAAAGCGTTTACTCATAAACATGCTTATCGCTCTCTATTTGTTTAAGTTAATAACTTGCGCTAGATTATCTAGTTTCATCTGTAAAGCTGGGTTGCTGCTATCATCTGCGCTGTCGATGGCCGCTTGATAAGCAGTACGTGCTAATTCAGACTTACCTTGTTTAAAGTAAATATCACCTTTAATTTCTTCAACACTCGTATCGAACGAAGCAGGTAATTTAGGAGCTAATGTTTTCAACGCTAGTTCAAATTTTTCTAACTGTAACTGCACACGCGCTAAACGCACTGTGGCTATTGCTTTAATACCGTCATCAACTGATTTTTCAATCGCTGTGCTTAGATATGTTTCAGCTTTTTCCCAGTTTTGGTTTTCAGCAGCTTCTTTAGCTAAGGCAATTGCCGTTAGCATGGTATAGCTAGAGCTTTCATTTTCAGCAATAAAAGCATTACCAGCTACTTCAAAATTAGCACCTTCTTCAGTCGAAGCTTCCATCATTGCTTGATAAGCTTCTGAAGTATTAAGTTCTTGTTGTAATTTATAATCGTTATAGTAATTAAGACCTATAAATCCTGAAAAACCAATAACTAAACCAGCAATAATTGCGTTTCCGTTGTTACTCCAAAACGTTTTGATTGCTTCTACTTGTTGTTCTTCTGTTTGATGTATATCCAAAACTAACCCTTAAAGTAAATTTGTTAAAAGGCTTGCTACTTGCTCAAGTGGCAAACTTTGTTGTTCTTGTTGTCCGCGCAAATATTTTACGGTTACCATTTTTTGAGCTACTTCATCTTCACCAAGAATCAATGCTATTTGGGCACCTGATTTATCTGCACGCTTCATTTGTTTCTTCATATTGCCACCACCACAGTGACATTGTAATCTTATTTCTGGTACTTGATCGCGCCATTGCTCAGCTAAGCCATTACCCGCTATTTCAGCTTCATCGCCCAGCATAATAACGTAAGCATCCACTTGGGCTCTAACATTATTCGCTTTTTCTAAACTGGTTAACATTAGGACTAAACGTTCAATACCCAATGCAAAACCAAAACCAGGTGTTGATTTTCCACCTAATTGTTCTACTAAACCGTCATAGCGACCACCGGCACAAATAGTACCTTGTGCACCTAAGCTAGATGTAACCCATTCAAAAACAGTGCGATTATAATAATCTAAACCACGAACTAAGCGATCATTAATTACATACTTTACGCCAGCAGCGTCTAAACGCTGACAAACTGAAGCAAAGTGTGCACTAGATTCTTCGCCAAAGTAATCGGCTAATTTAGGCGCGCCCGCTAATGCTGCTTGTACATCTGGGTTCTTACTGTCTAGCACACGTAATGGATTAGTGTGCATTCTACGCTTGCTGTCTTCATCTAAAAGATCTTCTTTTTCAGATAAAAATTCTACAAGTGCATCTCGGTATTTACCACGCTCTTCGTTCGAGCCTAAAGAGTTTAACTCTAGTGTGACAAATTCATTGATACCAAGTTCCCGCCAAAGTCGCGACGTTAACATAATAATTTCAGCGTCAATATCTGGTGTTGCTATACCAAAGGCTTCTAGGCCAAATTGATGAAATTGACGGTAACGCCCTTTTTGTGGACGCTCATGGCGAAACATTGGTCCCATATACCATAAGCGTTGCTCTTGGTTATATAGTAACCCATGTTGATTAGCTGCTCGCACACAACTTGCCGTACCTTCTGGTCGCAAGGTTAAACTGTCACCATTGCGATCATCAAAGGTATACATTTCTTTTTCAACAATATCGGTAACTTCACCTATAGAGCGCTTGAATAAGGCCGTAGACTCTACAATAGGCATACGTATTTCTGCAAAACCGTAATTACTGGCAACTCGGCGTAATACTGTTTCTACCATTTGCCAAATACCTGTTTCTGCTGGCAAACAGTCGTTCATACCTCTAATGGCTTGTAATGCTTTACTCACGTATTATTTTCTCGCTCATTTGTATTTGTTCATTTTTAATTCATTCGCTGATACAAAATATACTTTTGTTGAGCGCCATTATTTATCGCGCATAGTATAGGCAGTTTGCTATCAAACGTAAATAACAGCCGCTAGCGTAATGAATTAAGCTTAATTAATCTAGCTCTTGTATTGCTATTTGATTACTCGCATCAAGCATCTTAGCTTTTGCGCGAATTCGTTGTTCGAGCTGATCAACAAGATTAGTATTATCGAAACGCTCTTTTTGTCTTATGCCATCAAGGTAATAACCACTTTTTTTGCTACTGCCGGTTAAACCTAAGTCAGACACTAATGCCTCACCTGGGCCATTAACAATACAACCGATAATAGAAACATCCATAGGTGTCATAATATCTTCAACACGCTGCTCTAAAGCATTTACGGTAGAAATAACATCGAACTCTTGGCGAGAACAACTTGGACAAGCGATAAAATTAATACCACGACTACGCAGTTTTAAAGACTTTAAAATATCAAAACCCACTTTGATTTCTTCGATAGGATCTGCCGCTAATGAAACGCGTAAGGTATCGCCAATACCTTCAGCAAGCAATAAACCTAACCCTACTGATGACTTAACAGAGCCTGATCGCAAGCCACCTGCCTCGGTAATACCAAGGTGCAATGGATTATCAATTTGTTTAGCTAATAAACGATATGCGCCCACGGCAAGAAAAACATCTGAAGCCTTTACACTGACTTTAAACTCATGAAAATTTAAACAGTCAAGAATATCAACATGACGCATGGCTGATTCTAATAACGCTTCTGGTGTTGGTTCTGTGTATCTTTCTTGAATATCTTTTTCTAACGAGCCGCCATTAACACCAATGCGAATAGGGATATTATTATCACGAGCACATTCTACAACAGAGCGAACCCTATCTTCTCGACCTATATTACCCGGATTTATACGCAAACAATCAACGCCATACTCAGCTACTTTCAAGGCAATACGATAATCAAAATGAATATCGGCAACTAAGGGGATATTTGTTTGTAACTTTATCTCACGAAAAGCTTCAGCAGCATCCATCGTTGGAACACTCACACGAACAATGTCGGCACCTACAGCTTCAAGAGCATTAATTTGTGCAACGGTTGCAGCTACGTCTGTGGTAAGTGTGTTGGTCATTGACTGCACCGAAATAGGTGCGCCACCACCAACTGGCACATTGCCAACCATAATTTGACGTGATTTTCGACGGATAATAGGAGATTCTTTAAACATAATAAAATTTCAGTATTGTGATATTAATTAAACAAAAAATGACCGAATTAAGGCGTCATAGGTAATGAAAATTTAGCGATATTTCCAGCGTTAAAACCCGTCATATCAACCGCAAGGTCATTGTAATCTATTGCCACTAACTCAGGTTTACCTAAAGTAATAGAGAAAGGCGCTTGACCCGAAATTTTCATAACATAGCCAGACTTTTTCACACCCCAAGCAATTCTTTCACCGGTAGCATCATATATATTAACCCAACAGTCACCTGAAAATGTAAAAACCACATTAGCGATTAATGACGTTTCGCTTTCATCAGTAATGCTTTCAACATTAGTACTTTCAACATTGTTACTTCCAACATTAGAACTTTCAACAGTTTCGCTAGGTATAACAGAGCTTACACCGTTATCTAATTGCTCAGTAGCAATATCAACAGTTTCGGCATTAGTAGCATTCTCTATTGACGTATTTAATGCATCATTAACATCGAAGGCTTCACCTTCATTGGCTGCATTACTTTCGGTTATACCGGAATCGTCAAGGTTATTTGTATGAGTTAAACTGCTATTGGTTGTTGGGATAGTATTGTTCGTTTCGTTATTAGTTGACGATTTTGCAACTTGATTAGCCTTCTCAGCTTCAATAGGCTCAGGTTGCTCTGAAGGCGTTTGAAGCCACCAGACCACAGTTGCCGTAAGGAATATTGCCAAAATAAGATAAGTGATCCACATTAACAATTTATGCTCAGCTTGCTTTTCTGTTCCCTTAGAAAAACTTTGCATACCCGCACACTGGCTTTGTACTTCAGCTAACTGATCATAACTATTTAGTACGACAGTTTCTGAAATATTAACCAATTTAGCGTAACTTTTCAGATAACCACGATTGAAAGCTTCAGGTAAGCTACGGTCAAAAATGTCCACTTCTATATTTTGCACTAAGCGTAATCTAAAATTAAGCTTATCAGCAACTTGCTGCTCAGTTAAACCACCAGTTTCTCGTGCTTCTTTCAGTATTGCTCCAGGACCAACAACTAAGTTGATTTCTTCGGTAGCGACTACTGCTTCATTTTGTTCATTTTTCAATGTAGTTAACTCTTGCTTCATCAAGCGTTTCTCTTAGCGTTTAGCCGCTGATTTTGGGTCTGCGAGATAAATAACATCACCAATTTTTAACAGATATGGGCGACCTAACTTATTCCAACGCTCTAAACTTTTCATTACAATATTGTATTGCTTAGAAATAGCAAACAAACTATCACCTTTGGCCACTACATGAATGGGTAATGACACCACCGGCGCTCTATTTTCTTCATCTTTAACTTCAGTTACCGGTGCTGTATCTGTTTTTATATTTGATACATTTTCAGGCTTGTTAACCGTTAACTTGCGTGTTTTTTTATCTAACTTCTTCTTTGCTTCTTTATCATTAACAAATGTTTTTTGAACAGCCGTTTTAGAAGCATTTTTTTGCTCGTTAGCCCTAGCGTTCTCTGTTTTTACATTGGCCTCTTGTTGAGACGTTGGCATAACAGAGTTTTCCATCACAGGCTTTAAACCATAATGAGCCAAACTTGCGTCCGAAACTTTTTTATTTGTTTTTGGAGATAATACAACAACTCGCTTTTTACTTTTTTTGCTGCTTTCATCTAACAGTGACGCTCGGTATACCTCTGCTAGTTTGTCTGCATCAATCTGATAAAGTTCATTTAATATATATTGCTTTGCTTCAAATGAGTTTGGAAACATTTTAACTAACATGCTGCCATAGTTAGATGAAATACGTTTATTACCTTGCTTTTGAAAGATTTTAAACGCTAAGGCTAAAGCATCAGCACTAAATCGACGAGTCGATTTCTCATAACGATGAAGGTAAGTTTGCGCTAACTTATAGTCACTTTTAGCGTATTGTAAACGCATCATTTGTAACAAAGAGCTTGCTCTATTTGGGCTATGAGCTATAGCTTTTTCAAGGTAAGTTTGTGCTTTATCAAATTGCTCAGCTTTTAATTGGCAAAAAGCTAAGTTTTCATAACTTTGCGCGACTAAAATATAGCTAGGAATCGCTATCGCTTTTAACATTTGTTTTTCGGCGGCTGCGTATTTTTCATTACGACATAGAAAAACACCATAGTTATTAAGTGTATCAGCGTCTTGGTTATTAATACTCAACGCATACTCATAAGCTTTGGTTGCCAATTCAGGCTCGCCAACAGTATCGTAATAATGTGCAAAAGCGGTGTAAACTTGCACTAAATTAGGCGAAAAACGTTTCGCCTTTTCTAAATTAAGTTTAGCTTGTTGAGTGTTACCCATTTTTAAGTAGCCTAAACCAAGTGATATGCGGGTCATGGCTATTTCGTTGTTACTGGTTTCGTTTTCAATTAATGGCGTGTCTTTATCATTGCCATAATTTTGCGTCACACAAGCGGTAAGTGTGCTTGTTGATAGTAACGCGATAAACACCGGTAATAGTTTTTTCATAATAAAAATGAGGTCACTTAGTAAAAGTTAAAAAATTGTAATTAAACCATTTTTACTGAAATTGACTCAGCTTTCACCTCTTTTTTTCCTGCTCGCTTAGTTCTATCTAAAACATCACCTGCTAATTGCCCACATGCGGCGTCAATATCGTCACCACGAGTACGACGTGTGATCACAGTAAGACCGTAGCTTTGCAGGACTTTATCGAAGCGATCAATACGAGAATTACTTGAACGTTTATAAGGCGAACCAGGATAAGGATTAAATGGAATAAGATTGATTTTACTCGGCAAATCTTTCAAAGCATGCGCTAATTCATGTGCTTGATCAGTACTATCGTTAACATGATCCAACATTACATATTCAATTGTTGCTTGTTTATTAGCTTTTGAGCCATCAATATAACGCGCCGCTGCAGCAATAAACTCTTCTAATGGATACTTTTTATTAATAGGTACTAATTCGTCACGTAAGGTGTTGTTGCCTGCATGAACAGATATTGCTAACGCACAGTCAATTTTTTCTTTTAACATATCTAAAGCAGGTACAACACCTGATGTACTTACCGTTACACGACGTTTTGACAAGCCATAACCCAGATCATTTAGCATAGTATCTAACGCTGGAATGAGATTTTTCATGTTAAGTAATGGTTCGCCCATGCCCATCATCACGATATTGGTAATTGGACGTGTACCAGCAATGCGCGTAGCTCCAATATCATTGGCTACACGCCATACTTGGCCAATAATCTCGCTCATAGAAAGGTTGCGGTTAAAGCCTTGTTGGGCAGTAGAGCAGAAAGTACATTCTAAAGCGCAACCTACTTGTGATGAAACACAAAGTGTTGCTCTGCCATTTTCAGGTATCCAAACAGTTTCAATTTCTTGACCACCTTCAAGACTTAAGGCGTATTTTATTGTACCGTCGCTTGAAACTTGTTTTTCAGATATTTCAGGCGCTTTAATTTCTGTATCACGTTGCAATTTTTCGCGTAGCTTTTTATTCAAGTTAGTCATTAACTCAAAATCGTCGTAGCCGAAATGGTACATCCACTTCATTATTTGGTCAGCACGAAATGGCTTTTCGCCGATTGAAGCAAAATACTCTCGCATACCTTGGTGATCAAGGTTGAGTAAGTTAATTTTTTTCTTCACTGGGGTTACTACTTCGGTTACATCACTCATGATAAAAGCTTCTCAAAACTACAAAAAAATTACAGGTTAAATTGTACGCTTTTTATACAAAACAAACAATTTAGTGGTTCTACTTTAAATCATCTACAGATTTAAACTAAATAAAATTCAATGTTCTCAGTTGTATATCAACTCTGAAAGCACTCAATTTTATACGGTCTTAAAATAGACAAAAGGATTTTACCGATTAACAGTAAAATCCTTCAAATTAATTTTTAAACTACATTTAGCTGCTCTAAAATAGCTCAGCTAATCTGTAAAGTTTAAAATTAACGAGTACGTGGGCAAATTTCTTCGTCAGCGAAGAAGTAAGCAATTTCACGTGCTGCTGATTCTAAAGCATCAGAACCGTGAGCAGCGTTTTCGTCAATTGAATCAGCAAGGTCAGCACGAATAGTACCAGCAAGAGCTTCAGCAGGGTTAGTAGCACCCATGATTTCACGGTTTTTAAGAACAGCGTTTTCGCCTTCTAAAACTTGAACCATTACAGGACCAGAAGTCATGAATTCAACTAAAGCACCAAAGAAAGGACGTTCGCTGTGCTCAGCGTAGAAACCTTCAGCTTTTTCTTGTGATAAGTGAATCATTTTAGAAGCAACGATTTTTAAACCAGCAGTTTCAAAACGGTTGTAGATTTGACCAATGAAGTTTTTAGCAACTGCGTCTGGTTTTACGATAGAAAAAGTACGTTCGATAGCCATGATAGCCCTCTCAATAAAATTAGAATTAAAATACGGTATAAATTTTGGCGCGATTATAGACGAATTAAATGCAAATGCCTAGGGTTATCATTTTTCACTGTAGGGTTTGCATTAGGCGATATTACGTTGGGGGAATATATAACTGTCGGTTTGTGCTGACTATACCTGGCGTTTTCTTGTGAGTCTTATGGTAATTTTGATGAGAGTGGCGTCTCAAGCAAAAAAAACGCTCATCATTGTGAGCGTTTATCAACCGTTTAAATAATTACGACAAGCAATAGATTTAAATACTCACTCGGCGATATTGACGGTACTGAGGTGTCCAAAAATTACGTTCAATATGCTCTAAAAGTTGTTCATCGCTAAGTGGTAAGGCTAACTCTTGTTCAAAGGCAACTTGAGCAACGGCGAAAGCAATTTTTTTACTTAAGTCGGCAATTTCTACTAAAGGAGGCAATAACTCACCTGTGCCATTATTCGCTAAAGGAGAAGCTTGCGCTAACATCGCACTTGCTGCCATTAACATTTCATCAGTAACACGATTAATATTTGCTGATATCACGCCTAAACCAATACCTGGAAAAACATAGCTATTGTTGCATTGGGCAATTGGGAATAGCTCGCCTTTATATTCAACTGGCTCAAATGGACTACCAGTAGCAATGATAACCTCACCATCAGTCCAGTTAATTACCTGTTCTGGAGTCGCTTCAACTTGACGACTCGGGTTACTTAGCGGGAATATAACCGGTAAATCACAAGTTAATTTCATTGCTTTAATAACCGCTTCAGTGAACAAACCTGGTACACCTGAAACACCGATTAAAATGGTTGGCTGCGCGCCATGCATTACTTCAAGCAAAGAAGCGTATTCACCGGCAATATTCCATGATGCTAATGACGCTTTTGGTTGTACAAGTTGAGCTTGAAAGTCACGTAAACCTACCATGCCTTCAGTTAACAAGCCAAAACGGTCAACCATAAATACTTGGCTACGTGCTTGTTGTTCTGAAATACCTTCACTGACCATTTGCGAAATAATTTGCTCTGCAATACCACAACCTGCTGAGCCCGCACCAACAAAAGCGACACGTTGTGTAGATAATGCAACATTTTTAGTTCTACACGCCGCTAACAAGGTGCCAACAGTTACAGACGCAGTACCTTGAATATCGTCGTTAAAACAACAAATCTCATCGCGATAACGGTTTAATAATGGCGTAGCATTTGGCTGAGCAAAGTCTTCAAATTGTAATAACACATGCGGCCAACGGCGTTTAACGGCATTAATAAACATATCTAAAAACTCATCATATTTATCTTGTTCAATACGCGGATGACGCCAGCCCATATACATAGGATCATTTAATAGCTTTTGGTTATTCGTCCCTACATCAAGCATCACAGGTAAGGTATAAGCTGGGCTAATACCACCACAAGCGGTATAAAGCGAAAGCTTGCCAATAGGAATACCCATGCCGCCAATACCTTGATCGCCTAGACCAAGAATGCGTTCACCGTCGGTAACAACAATAACTTTAACTTTGTTTTTTGTCGCATTACGTAAAATGTCGTCAAGCTGGTGGCGCTGATCATAAGATACAAACAAACCACGAGAGCTGCGATAAATATCAGAAAACTGCTCACAGGCATCACCAACCGTCGGGGTATAAATAATTGGCATCATTTCAGCCAAATGCGCCTGCACTAACTTAAAGAATAAGGTTTCATTATTGTCATGAATAGCGCGTAAATAAATATGTTTATTTAAGTTAGTATCAAAACTACGATACTGCATATAGGCGCGTTCAACTTGTTCATCAATACTTTCAAATCGTGGTGGTAATAAACCCGTTAAATTAAAATGCGATCGCTCTTCTTCGCTAAAAGCACTACCTTTATTCAATAGTGGTGTTTCTAGTAAGCTAGGGCCTGCGTAAGGGATATATAAAGGACGTTGATTTTTTTCAGATGTCATAGTTGAATCTTTTTATGCTTTAGGTGAATGATGAAAATTCATCATGAAAATAATGGTGTGCGCATTATAATCAAATATCAATTTTAAAAAAGTTAAAATTGGTTATTAAATAATATTAATGTAAACAGAACAAATTATGGCTAGTCGCTCTCAGAAATCCACGCTAACTGAATCGCTTCAAGTACACGCTCGCCGCAATGTTTAGGATCATCATCAAAATTTTCTAAGGCGAGAACCCACTGCATTAACTCAGGAAAATGTAATTTCATCGGATCAACATCCGGGTGTTCTTCAATTAAATCAAGCGCAATATCTAGAGAATCTGTCCAGCGATAAGTCATAGTGTTACCTTATTTTATGCTATTAGTGAATAATTAAACCAAACCAAAGCCCGTCTGCAACTAACATCAAAATTAGCCAGAAAACAATCATTCTAGATTTTCGACAAAACTGACAGTCGGTGTGCCACCATTGCTTAAAAGTTGATTTATTCACTGCATATTACTTAAATTAATGTCTGTTTCACGAGTATAATACCAATTAACCGCGTTTACCCTCACAAAATTAATTTCAAGGAATATACTATGTCGCCAGTTCAATTTTCTCAGGCTGAAAAGTCACTGTTAATCGACAAACTACAACGTTACTTCAGCCGGGAGTTAGATCAAGAACTTGAACAGTTTGATGCTGACTTTCTACTTGATTTTTTTACCAAAGAACTAGGAGCCGTTTATTACAATCGAGGTTTATTCGATGCTCAAACATTAATGTCTCAAAAGCTTGAATTGATTTCCGAGCAAATTGTTGAATTAGAATTACCGGTAGGTTAAACAACACTTACTGATTAATAATGGAGTCGCTCGTGTGTATAAAGTGTTATAAACTTAGAAAAATTTTCCTTCTGAGTATGTAACATGCACGCGGTATTTTTAGATTATCAAACCTTTAGCCATTCGCTTGATTTATCAGCACTTAATAAAGTTATTAGCAAGTTTGATTTTCACTCAACAACGACACCCGACCAAGTACTAAATCATTGTTCAACCGCTGAAGTCATATTGACTAATAAAGTCGTACTAGATAGCACGACTTTAAAACAATTGCCGCATTTAAAGCTTATTTGTATAACCGCCTCAGGCTATAACAATGTTGATATTAACGCCGCACGTGAGCTTGGCATAGCCGTTACTAATGTTAGTGGCTATGCCAAGAATTCAGTCGCACAATATGTGTTTGCGCAACTGCTGTCGTACTATAGCCATATTGAAGATCACAATAAAAATACCCGTGAAGGCCAGTGGCAAAAAAGTGAAACGTTTTGTCTGCACGGTAAAGGCAGTAGTGAATTAGCAGGGAAATCAATTGGCATTATTGGTTACGGGGCATTAGGTGGCCAAGTAGCAACTATAGCCCATGCTTTTGATATGCAGGTGCTAATCGCTGACCGACCTAATGCTACAACAATTCGTGCTGATAGAACCGAATTTAAAGAAGTTATAGCTCAAGCCGACATCATTACCTTGCATTGCCCTCAAACAGCTGAAACTGAAAACTTATTCAACGCCGAAGTTTTTAGCCAAATGAAAAATAGTGCTGTATTAATTAATACCGCCAGAGGAGCATTAATTAATAATCATGATTTATTAACCGCACTCAACAATAATCAATTAGCTTGTGCAATTTTAGATGTACTGGAACAAGAGCCACCGCCAGAAGATCATATACTTTTAGCTGCTCAGTCGAGTAAATTAAAGATCACCGCTCACATTGCTTGGGCAAGCGAGCAAGCACAACAAGCTTTACTTAACTTAGTTTCTGATAATATCGTGGCGTTTCAACAAGGTAATCGTGTTAATCGCCTCGATTAACGCCTAGCTTATTTCAAAGCTTTTAAAACCACTGGTCTTTAACTTTACCGTAATGAAAATAGCCCCATTGCCCTACGCGTCTTAACGGCGCAAAGGGAAATTTAGGCAGCGCCTTATTGTACAAAGGTAAATTCGGTACCGTTTTTTCAGCCACTTTCTCCGCTAAACGTTTGCCAGCTTGTACCGAGAAGGCAACACCACTGCCACAATAGCCCATACTATAAAAAACCGATTGCTCATCATTTTGATAAATATGAGGTAAGTCGTCTAACGCCATGCATATCCAGCCCGACCAAGCATAACTATATTTTATATTCGCCAAGGCAGGAAAACTGGTTTTAAGCACAGACAATAAACGTTGAGCGTAATAAGGATCTTCAGCACTTTTGCCGGTAATAGCCCCACGACCGCCAAATAAAATGCGATTATCAGGCAATTTGCGATAGTAATATTTTAGCGCCCGAGTATCCATAACCACATTTGAAGTTAAGAAATTACAGGCAGCAATTTGTGCTTCAGTTAAAGGCTCTGTAACAATAATTTGTGAAAGTACCGGTAAGGTTCTATCTGTGGTTAAGGAATGAAAGTTTTTCGGTGTATAACCATTAGTGGCTATTACAACCTTTTGTGCGCTAACCGTGCCATTAGGCGTATGCAGTACTTGTTTATTACCCTGAGTTTGCCATTGCGTAACGGGCGAAGCGCAATGCACCTTTGCGCCAGCCTCACGCGCCAATTTTTGATAACCCCAAGCAAGCTTTAACGGATTCAAACCAAAACCGTCTTGATAACGAATAGCGCCATAGGCATTTTTGTCATCCATATACTGTTCGCGTACTTGGCTTTGTGACAGTATTTCAACGTCATAACCAAACATATTCTGTTGAAGTTTTGCCAGCTCAATTAGCTCTTTTAGTTTATTAGGTTTATGTGCAACTTTAATATAACCCGCACTTTGCCTGTCGCAATCAATGCCTTCGGCGATTAATCTATTAACCGTGTCGACCCCTGCCGCCATTTCTTGGTAAATGCCGCGCATCACTTCTTCGCCCCATTGCTTAGCCATTTGGCCATAAGACTTACGACCAGAAGACTTCAAAATAAAGCCAGCATTACGACCACTGCAACCCCATGCGGTTTGATTAGCTTCTAGCACATGCGCTTTAATACCGTGCTCTCGCGCTAAGTGCAGTGCGCAAGAAAGCCCAGTATATCCAGCACCGATAATAGCCACATCAACATCAAGATCAGCCATTACAGCACCATCATGCTCTGGCGCTACGCCTGATACATTTGCCCAATAACTTTCAGGGTAAGGTTCATTACAACCGGGGGATAAATCATGCAAAGGATCGTACATTTTCACTTCCAACGTTTTAAATTATTTTTCACTATAAGAGCGCTTAAAGTATCTCAAAAAACACAGTACAATGCTGTAATAACTAACTCAATTAAAATAACTTTATGAGCATAGCGCTTAACTACCAACATTTAACACCAGCTGACTTTGAACTTGTGATTAAATTAGCAACTGAAGTACACGGTGCAGGCTACCTAGATCAAAATAGCATGCAAGATTGGTATAACAAAGGTCTTAAAAATAGCATTAATGCCGGTTTTGTGGTTTATCATGACGATAAATTAGTCGGGTTTAGAATTACTTATGCTGCCCAACAGTGGCAAGTAGACAAGTGGTGTTCGCCAACGCTATGGCCGGTTGCTGTTGATCAAGTCTGCTATTTTAAATGCAATACCGTTGACGAAAACTACCGTGGCCATGGTATTGGCGGCGAACTATTAAAGCGCTCGATTACAGCAGCAAAGCAACAAGGTGCCATTGCTGGTGTAAGTCACTTATGGAAACAAAGCCCGGGTAATAGTGCGGTAAAATATTTTACCAAATGCGGCGGCAAACTCATTAAAGAACACCCAGATAGGTGGCATGAACTCAGCCTTGCAGGTTACGAATGCCCTGTATGCCAGCACAATTGCCATTGTGAGGCCGCTGAAATGATGGTTACTTTTGACTAACAAAATAGCGAACAAACGATTAATCGCTATTACTCGCGATTAATCGTGTTTACGAATATTCCTGGTAGCTAAATTATCCAAAAAATTTGCGTAACATTGAGGGTGCTTCGAAGCTGTTTGTTTTATCTTTTAATCTTGAAGCTCCTAAAGCATTAAAATTAGCTAAACTCGGAAACTCTACGTCATGTTTACAGTGCTCATAATCACCTAAAGCAGGGTTAAAGCGATACGCTTTGCTCCATTCGACTATGTTTTCTGTTACTTTATTAATAGCATCAACCACAAACGCCACTTCTTGATCTGAGGTTGTAGGATGAAACGACGCGCGAATCCAACCCGGCTTTTCAGCAAAATCCCCCAAATCTATTTGTTGGGTAATTTTTGATGACGTATCTTGATCAACATTCAATAAAATATGGCCATAAGTGCCGGCGCAAGAACAACCTCCGCGCGTTTGTACGCCAAACTTATCATTGAGTAAGCGCACCACTAAATTATAATGAGCACCAGGTATGTAGAACGACACAATGGCTAAGCGATCACGAATACTAGGCTCTAACATAACAACGTGTTCATTTTTAGCTAAGTTATCCATTACATAATGAGTTATTTCAGCCTCGCGCTTTGCAATATTATCAACTCCCATGGCATCTTTTACTTTGATCGCTAATGCGGTTTTAATACATTGTAAAAAGCCAGGGGTCCCACCATCTTCACGCATTTCTATATTATTAAAAAAGCTATGTTTTCCCCAAGGGTTAGTCCAAGTAACTGTGCCACCACCCGGATGATCAGGCACTTTGTTTTTATAGAGTGCTTTATTAAATACCAACACGCCTGAGCTACCAGGCCCACCTAAAAATTTATGTGGCGAAAAATAAATCGCATCTAGCGCTTGCTTAGGGTTACTAGGATGCATGTCAATATCAACATACGGAGCAGAAGCGGCAAAATCGACAAAACATAAACCGCCATGCTGATGCATTATTTCGGCTAACTCATAGTAAGGTGTTTTAATACCCGTAACGTTTGAACAAGCGGTAAATGATCCTATTTTAACCGCGCGATTTTGATATTTTTCTAGTAATTGCGATAAATGCTCAAGCGAAGGTAAACCTTGCTCATTAGGGTTGATAATTTCTAGTGTTACATCACATTCATACCAAGAGGTTTGATTTGAATGGTGTTCCATATGGGTGATAAAAACTACTGGTCTATCATTTTCTGAAAAGCTGACCTGTGCTTGCATGCGCTCAGGTATACGTAAACCTAAAATGCGTTGAAATTTATTTACCACAGCGGTCATACCTGCACCTGCGGTGATCAAAACGTCGTTATCACAAGCATTTACATGACGCTTAATGACATGCTGAGCATCATGATAAGCGTGGGTCATCGCACTGCCCGTTAAATTAGTTTCAGTATGAGTGTTGGCAACATAAGGCCCTAATTCATTGGTAAGGTAATCTTCAACAGCTTGGTATAATCGTCCACTGGCGGTCCAATCGGCATAAATTATATCAAGTGTTTTCCCATTAACTTGATGTTGTAAATTTTGACCTATGACTTGCTGACGAAAAGGTAAAAAATAATTTTCTAAAGACATTTGCTAACTCTCAACTTTTGCTAATAAAAATATACTAGCACTTAGCAAATATCGAGCAATAAAAAACCAACCAATCAACATAAATAGCAAATAAATTTCAAAATAAAAACATAAGGCAAATTAAAAAACCTATATTGTTATATTTTATCTATTTTCAGAAAATAAATTTTATAAACCCTACTGAGCTGAAATTATTTTCTTAATAGGCAATAAAAAATTAAAGAAATTTAATTGTTTATTTGCCAGTTAATCATGCTTTTATTTTGTGCTGTTAGCCATAGGTTGGCTTTTGAGAAATGTTGACAGCCGAAGAAACCACGATAAGCTGAAAGCGGTGATGGATGAGGCCCATTAAGTACATAATGCTTTTCTTGATCTATATTCTTACCTTTTTTTTGTGCATGGCTGCCCCAAAGTAAAAATACACAACCTGCGTTGTGCTTATTGAGTTCAGTAATAATTTTATCGGTAAAAGTTTCCCAACCTAACTTTGCATGAGAGTGCGCCTGTCCTTGTTTAACGGTAAGTACAGTATTAAGCATCAATACACCTTGAGCAGCCCATTCAACTAAGTAGCCATGCTCTGGTGTTTTAAAACCAGGAATATCTTGCGTAAGCTCTTTATAAATATTGACTAATGAAGGCGGTACTTTAATTCCTTTACGTACAGAAAACGCTAAGCCATGCGCTTGTGACTCTCCATTTTTTCCTAAGCCATGATATGGATCTTGCCCAAGTATAACCACTTTCACATCAGACAAATCAACACTAGAAAAGGCAGAAAAAACGTCTTCTTCAAGGGGAAATACCACCTCGCCACTCGAACGCTGTTTATTTACCTCTGAGGTTAATTTTTTAAAATAATCTTGTTGTTGTTCATGAGCAATTATTTTTTGCCATTGGGGTTTTAACGTTGTCATATTGGGTAGCGCATCAGGTAACTTATAGTATCGTGCTATTATGCGGCATTCTGTGTAGGTATGTCATCGAGTGAAATGAAAAATATTTACTAAGGGCAACTATGCATCGTACTATTTTCAACACTATGGTGAATAAAAGTTATCAGTGAGGTTTTAGAGATGAAGTTAAATTGCCACGCGTGTTACAACATTTCGATAGCTAAAAGCTGACATCAACTTTTATGTATTGTTGACCATATATAGAAGAATATTAACCATAAATTTATTATTTACCGTCACACAGGTTCAAGCGGTGAGTAGATTTAGTCGCTGAAGTTATGATGGTTGGCTTAATAAGGAGTAAAGTGTATCTGACCCTACTTAATATTTAATTACTTAGTTAAGAGATTGGCAAGGGCTTGTATTCCAGACTCTAGTGGACTTTCTTTACGATAAACGATTGAAAGCTGCACATGTTTGGGGCCATAGTTAGCAGGACTCATTTTAAGTGAGTCTTCATACCGACTACCTACGACCATATTCTTACCAATAATGGTGTAACCTAAGCCGGCGGAAATACAGCCTAAAACACCATCAGCACTACTCATTAGCATTATGTCATCATTAGCGCGATTTGCTTCCTGCCGCCAAAAAAGTGCGTGTTTTCTGTATCCACAACCTTCTTCTCGTACAAACAGTACAGGATCATGACCACCTTCTATAGGGGTCACCATAACAAGCTCCTCCTGTACTACCGGAATGACGATCAGATCTTTATGTTTTGGAGCATTCCCGATAGCAGCGCAATCTACCTTATTATTAAGCACGGAAAATACCAGTCGGTCACTTGTATCAGTGAATATTTTTATTTTAATTTCTGAATTATTTTGTTTAAGATTTTTCAGGGCAAGCGGCATATGAACGGCTGCAAATGTTTCTGGCATACCTACTCGTAATTCGTAACTACCTTTATTGTTTGAAATGACGGAAGTTGCCTGAACTTCTAACTGTAAAATTTTATCGGCGTATTCACAAAGTATTTGCCCATTGGGTGTTAATTGTAGTTTTCGACCAATTAAATTAAATAGTTTTGTATCTAGTTCAATTTCGAGTTTTTGAATCCTGTTGGTAATGTTTGACTGAACGGTATGCAATTTTTCTGCAGCCCCCTTAATACCTCCTTCTTCAATAACTGCTTTAAAAGTTTTTAGGGTCAATATTTCCATATAATTCTCTTAATAAGAACCTTTCATTCTGAATAATTCAATTTTTAAGATTGCCAGAGCAGGATAAACTTTGTAAATACTATTTCAAAAAAGAGGTTTATACATGTTAACGGAACTGACAAAATTTCGTGTATATTTTGCAGGTATTTGTAGCTTAATTGTGACCGCTGGAGTGGCTCGTTTTTCTTACAGTCTATTAATACCAATAATGCAAGATGGTGCAGCACTAACGGGCTCAGGTGCTGGTTGGTTGGCCACAACAAACTTTATGGGATATATGTTGGGTGTATTTCTTGCCGCGAGTATGCACAACCTTCAACATAAATATCAGTTGCATCGTTTATACCTTATCTTGAGTGTCGTCACCTCAGTGGCAATGGTAATAACTACCGATATGATGACATGGGCTATTTTACGATTTATTGCAGGAGCTTGCGCATCAGGGGGCTTTATCATCGCCTCTGGTTTGATTTTAAAGTGGCTAGTTAAAAATAATCACCGTTCAGAGTTAGGTATTCACTTTGCTGGCGTTGGTGTGGGCATCATTGTTACTTCATTATTAGTAGAAGTTATGCTAACTGTTTCAGCCAACTGGCAGCAGCAATGGTTAGCGCTAGCTGTGTTAGCAATAATATCCGCTATTCCCGCATGGTTATGGATGCCGTATCCTTTGAAAGGTGGTTCAGCTGAGAGTATTGAAAAAGATACACCGCCAAGTAAGCTCTTTAAATCACTCATGATGATGGCTTATTTTTGTGCTGGTTATGGCTATGCTGTTAGCTCTACTTTTATTGTCGATATCGTCGAGAGGACTGAAGGGCTTCAAGGTCAAGGTGGACTTGCTTTTCTATTAATAGGACTTGCGGCTACTCCTGCTGCACTTATATGGGATCGAATAGCGAGAAAAATAGGTTACCTTATAGCGTTATTAGGCGCATATATTCTAAACGCTATAGGAGTTATTATTCCTGCATTAAATGATTCCTTGCCCGTTGCTGTCATAAGCGCCCTGCTCTTTGGTGGTACTTTTATCGCGTGTGTAAGCCTTGTATTAAGGATGGCAGGTAATTTCTATCCTAGTAACCCTGCTAAGTTTATGGGGAAAATGACCTTGTCTTATGGGGCAGCACAAATCATTGCACCAGTAACGACTGGATATCTTGTAGAAGCTTTGGGTAACTATAATGTTGGGTTATATCTGTCTGGTGCTGTAGTAATAATAGGCACAGTATTTTTACTTGGTTTACTAAACATTGAAAAAAGCTCTGTAAAAAACATCTTGGAAGAATAACTCCAATAACTGTTAATAATGATAACTCATTACCTGACCCTACTTAATATGATTCAAATGGAAAGCACCTTTACACACTTAAAGGTAGGGAATATTAGATTTCCCTTCCTATTTATCCTCTTTGTTAGCAATCAAATCTAGCGCGTTAACCAAAAGTTCGTGCTCTTCTGAGCCCCTTTGAATATGCCACGCTTTACCAAGACAAAGCCCGACTAAAAAAGATAAACTTCCTGAACCGAATCCAAACTTGTCATCAAAAGCTAACGCTAAGCTTGGCGTAAACACTAAAACAATAAAAACGACTCCTAATATAAGAAATAACCATTTATTTATTGTTTGTTTTTTGTAGTACGCTTCTAACTTGTCGGCAAATTCCAATTTTGTCATAAATATTCCATTGATTGATTTAACACCTAAACTCAGCCTTTTAACAGAGCATAATTAGTGGGTTAAATAGATAATTCTGAACTTAGTATATTATTTAACCTGAACTCTGGATAATGAGTGCTTGATACTCAAGTGAATCAAAAGCTTAGTTGATAAAGTAAATGCTCTAGCTAGGTAAACATCACGAATAGACATCATCAATGCTTCATTTTATGCCATTTTTAAGGCAAAACGTTTATGAATAGCGCGCTATTTATCGACGTTTTAACGCAGAAAATGGCTTAAAAGGGAGCATTGAGCAAGTGCTGCTTATCCAGAGTTTAGGTTATTTATACTGAAAAAACAAGCAGATATGAAAAAGGCAGTTTTCACTGCCTTTTAAATAATATGACATCCGCTAATGCGCCATCAGTTTATAAACCTATTAGGGTTATGCTAATAAATAAGCTCTAAGTTCAGCAAAATCAGTAGAGCTTGTTGTTGAAAGAATGGTTTCACTTGCACAATCAGCGAGTTCTTTTGGTAAGCCAATAGGTTGGCCTAAAGTGCTTTCAACGATGTCTTTAAATTTCGCCGGGTGTGCAGTCCCCAAGAACACGCCAAACTCAGCATCGGTAGCGTTATATTGTAATGCTCTGTATGCAACAGCGGCATGTGGCTCACTTATGTAGCCAAGTTTTGCTAGTTGGATCATCGACATTTGTGTTTGCTCTTCGTCTATTGATACAGAGCTAACACAGTCTTGTTCAACTAAGCCTGCTTTTAGCATGTGCTCAACACGTGGCCAGTTATTCGGGTTACTAACATCCATGGCATTAGAGATTGTCGCTACGGTATCATTAGGTGTCCATTCGCCAGTTTCTAAATAACGCGGTACGGTATCGTTGGCATTGGTTGCAGCAATAAAGCGCTTAATTGGCAAACCTAAAGCTTTGGCAAATAGCCCAGCGGTTAAGTTACCGAAGTTACCACTTGGAATTGAAAATACGATGTCGTTCAACGCTTCAGCACCTTTTTGACGGTAAAGTTGCGCCACGGCTTCAAAGTAATAACAAATTTGCGCTAACAAACGACTGATGTTGATTGAGTTAGCCGAGTTTAACCCGATAGTTTCTTTCAATTCTTTATCTTCAAAAGATTGTTTTACTAAAGACTGACAATCGTCGAACGTGCCTTCAACCGCTACCGTACGGATATTTCCGCCTAATGTAGTGAACATTTTTTCCTGTAATAAACTTATCTTGCCTTTCGGGTATAAAATAACCACTTCAATGTTCTCAATACCATGAAAAGCATGAGCTACCGCTGCACCTGTATCGCCAGAGGTCGCGGTTAATATTGTTATTTTTTTATTCTGACTGAAAGCTTGTAAACACTTAGCCATAAAACGCGCACCGAAGTCTTTAAACGCAAGTGTTGGCCCGTGAAATAGTTCTAGTATCGCGCGTTTTTCGCTAATAGGTTGTATTTGTGCTGGAAAATTAAAGGCATCAGTTACTATTTCAGTTAACTGCGCTTCAGTTAAATCGTCACTCACAAATGGGTAAAGCACTTTAACGCTGCGCTCGACCATAGGTAACGCTAGTATGGCTTCAATATTCTCAAGGCGCGGCATTTCTTCTGGAAAAAACAATCCTTGATTACGCCCTAAACCTTGTTTTACTGCACCAGCAAAGCTAACTTTTTCATCATTTTCTTTTAAATTATAAAATTTCACACTCAATTCCTATATCGGGTTTCTTCAGCTTGCATTTTACTAGCATGCTGAACTAATAACTCACTCAGGTAAACTCATTGCACCTTGAGTATCAGCTTGGCAAATATGAACAAATCCTTCACTTTTGCCTGTTGCTGATGTTTGTAAATAATTTTCGTTTAGCCAGTTTGCAAACTTCTTCGCTTTTTCTTCATCGTCTGTCACGCAGAAAAGTGTTGGCCCTGAGCCTGAAATACCCACCGCTAAACAACCTTCTTGGGTTAAGTAACGCGCTGCATCGCTATAACCGGGTAAAATTGATTTACGATAAGGTTCTGCAACTACGTCGGTTAGCACTGAAAATGCTTGGGCTTTATCACCACGATGACAAGCATCGACAAATGTTGCTAAGTTTTGTCCAAAACTAATTAAGTCTGCACGAGAATATGACGCTGGTAATATTTCTCTGGCCGCTTTTGTTGATACTTCAATACCTGGATATGCCATGACAAAATAACAATCGTCAAACGGTGGCAAATTACGGGTAATTATTTCAGGATTAGGCACCATCAACTGCATACCACCTAAATAACAAGGCGCAACATTATCATAGTGTAGACTACCACTAATTTGCGCTTCCATTTGTCCCATCATTTTTAATAACACTTGCTCTGAAAAACTAAACTGATGGTACTTTTCATAAAAAGCATTTAAACCTGCAATAGCTGCTACTACAGAACAGGCACTAGAGCCTAACCCGCTGCCTACTGGCATGCGCTTGTCTAAAGTAAGTTTAACAGTTGCAATAGTTTGTTCGTTGGCTAACAACGCTTTGTTAAACAACAATAAACAATGCCATACGATATTTTGCTTTACGTCGCTAGGTAATTTTTTAGCAAAATCACCTGTTACTTCTATTTGATCGCCGTCATTGCTGTGTGTCACCGTTACAACGTCGCCAAGTAATGTGCCATCAACAGGCTTAACCGCTAGGCCTAAAACATCAAAACCAACATTAACATTACCTATTGATGCCGGTGCAAATACAGATACACTCATTAGTGTTGTTGCTCCCACGCTAGAGTTCTTAACATATCACCGAAAACACCGGCAGCAGTAACTGCAGCGCCAGCGCCATAACCACGTAAAACAAAAGGTAACGGTTGATAATAGCGACTATGAACCGCTAAGGCATTTTCGCCATCTTTAATGCTATATAATGGGTGTTCAGCGCCAACCGCTTCAATAGACACCTGACATTTTCCATCAACAATATTACCAATATATCTTAGTACTTTCCCTTCCGCTTTAGCGGCAGAAATACGCTCAGAAAATGCTTTATCTAACGAAGGTAAATTATTCATAAAGGTGGCTACATCACCGCTATCATCAAATGACGGGTCTAGCACTGGTTCAATGGTAATATCCGTTAACTCTAATGCCATACCTGCTTCACGTGCCATAATGAGTAGCTTGCGCGCAACGTCCATACCACTAAGATCATCACGAGGATCTGGCTCAGTAAAGCCCTGCTCTTTCGCTAACGTTGTAGCTTGAGATAATGTCATACCCTCATCAAGCTTACCAAATATATAAGATAACGAGCCTGATAATACGCCTTCAAAACGCACTAACTCATCACCTGCTTTTAATAAGTTTTGTAAGGTATCAATTACCGGTAAACCTGCACCAACTGTTGTTTCATATAAGAACCGACGATTAGTTTTTTGAGCGGCTGTGCGCAGCGCCTGATAATATGCCCAAGAGTCTGTATTGGCTTTTTTATTTGGCGTTACTACATTAAATCCAGCTTCTAAATAATCAACATATTGTAAAGCTAGCGCTTCGTTAGAAGTACAATCAACCAATACTGGGTTGATTAAATGATTTTCACGGACAAACTGTTTAAGGTTTTCAACCGTAACAGGCACGGCTTTCTCGCCAATATTCGCTTGCCAATTTGCTACATCAATTCCATCACGATTAAACACCATACCTTTACTGTTTGCTAAACCATAAACGTTAAGGGCTATATTATCGGCGGTAAGTTTTTCTTGTTGGCGCGCAATTTGAGCTAACAACTCACTTCCAACCACGCCACATCCAACCAAAAACACATCGATTGCTGGTTTGTGTGAGAAAAAGTTTTGATGACTCACTTTCATTGCATCGGTACATTTTCTGCTTTCAATAACCACAGAAATACTGCGCTCTGACGAGTCTTGTGCAATCGCTACGACGTTAACACGTGCCTGTGCCAGCGAGCTGAAAAATTTAGCGGCAACACCTTGCTGATGATGCATACCATCACCAACTAACGACACAATAGATAATTCATGAGTAAGCGAAAGTGGCTCTAATAAACCGTTTAATAACTCTAATTCAAATTCTTCTTGCAGACTTTGCTCTGCTTTCTCGGCATCAGAAGAATAAATACAGAAACTGATACAATATTCACTTGAAGATTGGCTGATTAAAATTAACGAGATATTTTCACGGCTCATAGTGGCAAAAACACGACTCGCCATGCCTACCATACCTTTCATACCGGGGCCTGAAACGTTAACCATCGTTAAGTCGTCAAGGTTTGAAATAGCTTTTACGCGTTTTTGTTGATCATTTTCATTCGCGATTAACGTACCTGGCGCATCAGGATTACCCGTATTTTTAATAAGGCAAGGAATATGATGTTGAGCAATAGGGCCAATGGTTTTCGGGTGAAGCACACTCGCACCAAAATAAGATAACTCCATAGCTTCTTGATAAGACAAGTAATCTAAAAGTTGCGCTTCTTTGATCAATCGCGGGTCGGCATTATATACGCCATCAACATCTGTCCATATTTCACAGTATTCTGCTTCACTACATACCGCTAAAACTGCTGCAGAGTAATCTGAACCATTACGACCTAAGGTTGTCACATTGCCACTGCTGTCAACGCCGATAAAACCTGGCATAAGTGCAATATTATTAAGGTCATTATAGTTATTTTGGAATTTCTCTTTACATAACACTAAATCTGCGACGGCATTCATAGCCACATCGTTGGTGCGTAAAAACTTTTCTGGTTCAATGACGCTAGCTTCGATTGTATCAACTGCTAATACAGATTGTAATAACGCAACGCTTAGGCGCTCACCAATACTAATAATACGAGCACGCACATGTTCAGGACAAAAAGACAGTAATGTTGCACCGTGCAAGTACCGGCTTAATTGATGTTCCCAAGTGGCAAGAGCTTGCTCACTGTGTTGTGGACAAAAGCTAGGTAAAGTGGCTGATAAGTCTTGAATAATGTTTTCAATAGCGTGTTTAAAATGCAATAAGTCACTTTTCAACTTATCTTCGTTAGAAATATTTTCTGCCATGGCCACCAAGTGATTAGTTACCCCTTGTGGCGCAGATACAACTACTGCAAGACGAGATGACTGGCTTTTGTTTTTGATGATGTTCGCAACTTCAATAAAACGTTGCCCTGAAGCCAATGACGAACCACCAAATTTTAATACACGCATTTTTACCCCTTTAAACCCTAAAAACAAAAAAGCCCGTAACCTAAATGGTCACGGGCTTTATAAAATTGCTAAATTCTACACGTCAGCCGATGACCACCATCCCGGTGAGGGTGGTAATGGTAATAATTGTAATGTTGCGACGAAATAGAATATTCATAGGTATAAAGTGCCTGATATGGTTTTTTGTGTCAACTGCTTTTTATGAATAAAAAAAACTAATATATGTATAAAAGTTAGGAAGAGTGAATATTTTCTAAAATTATTCAGGAAACGCTTCGTTCTTTAGCGACACAAACTTGGTTTCGACCTGAGTTTTTTGCTTTATATAAAGCTATATCTGCTCGACTAATAATGTCTTCATAGCGGGTATCATATTCATTCATAACGGCAATACCGATACTAACCGTTACATTAATGTTTTTCCCTTGATACTCAATAGCGTTATTTTCTATAGTTTTACGTATTCGCTCAGCTACATCGTATGCACCTGTCAATTCTGTATTAGGCAAAATTACAGCAAATTCTTCGCCACCATAGCGACCAAATAAATCCCCCATGCGTAATAGCTCATTAATGACTTCTGTCGTTTCAATGAGTACCTTATCGCCTCCCTGATGGCCATAAGTGTCATTTAAAAGCTTAAACTGATCTAAATCTAACATTACTAAAGCGAGTTCTTGCTTATAACGAGTAGCACGTGAGAATTCAGAGGCTAAGCATTCTTCCCAATGTTTTCGATTAAACGCTTGGGTTAAGCCGTCTATTCGATTAGATAACGCTAATTCATTTAATGCTTTATTGAGTTGTGTTTGGTAGTGGCAAACATCGGTAACATCTTCTATTAGAATACAAATACGCTCAACTTCACCTTCAACCTCAATAGGTAAAAAAGTGCAGTTTTGCGCCATAAAGTCACTGTCGGTAGTAATTGGCCGAGAATGAGAAAGCTCAAAAAGGTGATGTCGTTGCTCCCAGCCACAAAAAGTTTGATTTTTTAACTGTATTACGCTTGAAAGCTTTCGCTCAAACCACTTCCTAGGTAATTCAGGAAAAATAGTAAAAATACTTTTACCAATAACTTGTTTGTCGCTTTTATTGGCATGCACTTCTAAAAACCGATTCCACATAAGGATATTGAAATTTTTATCTAAAATTAAAATACCGGTATTAAGACGATTTGGCAGGTCTGCAAAAAGGTTATCTAACATTTTTAAAAGTCTGCCAGTATGCGATCAATAACTGCTTTAATATTACTTATAGCTTCTTCAGGTATTAGTAATACCATGTCACAATTGAATGAGTAATCAGTTACTTGGTAACTTATTCTCACTTTTAGAGCATAATCCCAATTAAAAGATTGCTGCTGAATGTGCTGATTTATTGTGTTTAAATTTGTCGATAAAAGTCGTGGGGCACTGTATGACATTTGATTATCAATTTGACTAGCAAACACATTCAAAAAAGTCGTTGTTAAAATTGAACTTAAATCTATCATTTGTTCATCAAATGATAATTCATCGGCTTCATAACCAAGTAAGTCAGCTAAGCGACTTGAGTCAAGTGGCTGATACATTAACAAAGCCTCTCCACGAATGCCTTCATAACCAAAAAAGCCTTGGCTAACAATCGACGTTGCTTTTAAGTCATGATTAAGGCTGTCGAATAAGAGCTCAGAGCGAACTTGTTCGATACTAGGGACTTTTAAATACACAAAGGTATCTAAATATCGAGCAAGTTGATCGCTCGCTTGCCCCATGGCGACATTGATCAACTCTTGTAAACAATCGTGTTGATCTTCTGTTAAGTCAAATGCGTTCATAGGAAACCGTGACTTTTTAAGTGTTCATTTAATGTATCTAATTGCATAGGCTTACGCAAAAAAGCTTTTGCACCTAACGCTAATACGCGGTTTTGCATTTCAGGTTGAACATCGGCAGAAATAACAAATACCGGCAGGTTAATTTCTTCATCTTTTAGTGCTTGAAGTACGCCCAGTCCATCAATAATAGGCATAGTTAAATCAAGAAAAAGAATATCAATGTGTTGATTACGTAAAATATCTAGTGCTTCTTGGCCGTCTTTGGCTAATTGCACATCAGTTGATAGGTTTTCTGGAAGGCTTCTAAGTACTTGCTTTCTTGCTAAGTTAGAGTCATCACAAATAAGAACACGGGTACTCATTTGGCGCGATTCCTTAATTATTTTTTTTATTAAAGCCTAATTTACCTTAAATTTACGCTGCTGTTAATTGAAAAACGCATAAAGGCGACATTTTTATGCAACTTTAGTAACTAATAATACTGACTTGCGACATATTTAAACGGGTATTAGCGCTATTAATTAAGTTTATAGCTATAGCGCTTTAGCAAAATGTAAGTTATTGCCTCTTATTATTGCTTATACTTTTGTGGGCTCATAAGCTTAACCACTATATGTATTATCTTATTTCAACGCATTTAATTACATTTAATGCAGCTTGTAATTCCATAAAGTAAGTACCCGTAAGCAACTAGCAATACGGGTTATAAGTTTATTAATAACTCTATAAACGTTACTGACATAACGGCAGATATCAAATAAATGCCTATGGCCTTCCAACGGTAATTTGTTAATTTCATCATCATCCCCTAACTATCAATGTAATCAACAATTGTGGGTAATTATTGATACTGAAGCACATTAAATTTTATTGTTTTGATTTTTTAATCGCTTAATTGTTTAGTAATAAACAGAAGCAGATTTTGTGCCAATCATTTTTATTGAAAAGATAGAGAGAACAATACATTAGGAACTTTCTTTAGGGTTGTTATTTTTGAAGGGCTGTCAGGTGCTCAGAGTTTTAAAACGATTAAGACCATTTAAGGTTAGGCTGATTTTTATGCATCCAAATTTTAGCATTTTTATATTCAGGGCAATATATGGCAACTAGCTGCCAAAATTTTGTCGAATGGTTCATGTGCTCAATATGGCATAACTCATGAACAATAACGTAATCAACCACCCACGTTGGTAGCATTTTTAGTAAGTAATTAAAGCTTAGTTCAGCCCTGCTATTGCAACTTCCCCACCGGGATTTGTATTTTCTAACTTTGACTGATGAAGCGTGCAACGACATTTTGTTTGAAAAAATCGCTAAGTGGTTTACAAGATAATTCTCAATGCTGACTTTAAACCAACGCTCAATTTGCGACTTAATTTTCGACACAGTTATATCACAATGCAAACCGAGCGCATGGTAACGTTTATTAATAATAACCGTTAAACTTTGCTCAAGTGGATCATGAATAACATTTGGGCTACCAAAGCTAACAATAATGCGATGGGGTAAGCCATCGATAAAAACAGATGGCTGTTGCTTAGTGTTTTCGCGCGTAAATTGCTCGCTAAAAGAAGGGTTTACTAAAGAGTTTTGCTGTTGTTCAGCAATTTTTTGATTTAGCCATTGTAATTTAGCTTGGATTAAGCTTTCAACATAAGAAGTTTTAACAAATGTTGGTGCTCTGACAATAACTTGAGCATTTTTAACTTGTAAGCCAATGGTTTTTCTTCGCTCACTGCGTATTAACTGATATTCCAAAACAGCACCATATTACATCCAGTTTAACTGAGCGTTAATCAAATTAAATACACCTAAGTATGGTGATTTACTTCAGAAAACACGCTTAATTACGCTCGAAAAGTTAGCGACTATGCAGCAGATTTAGCTTTCGCTTTTGCTTTAGTATTTGTTGTTTTAGCTTTTTTAACGGTCTCAGAACCTGTGCTAACACTTGGTGCTTCAACAGGTTCTTCAGCAACTTTTTCTACTGCTTTTTCTACTGTTTCGTTTTTAGCTTTATTTGAGCTAGGCGCAACAACTTTTTTGCTCTCTGCTTTAGCTTTTTTAGCTTGTAATGCAATAAGCACGTTATCTCGGTTTTGTGCTAAATAAACAGCAAGCTCTTCACGAATACTTTCAGAAAGCTCTACAGGTGCCTGTTCAAACATTTCAGATAAATTGTCTGCCATATCAAGCATTTTATCGTATTCATCTGCGGCTTTTTTATCCATGAATGTTTCTACCTCCACACCTTGTCTTATGACGACAAATCGACTTTCAACTGCCATTGTTATCCCTTATTTAACTATTTACCAAACTCTAGTTATTGCCAAAATGTATTTGTAGCACGCCGTATACACCCAAACAATAACTGTACATATTAACAGTATCATACCTAAATTTTATCAAATTGCCAGACAATGTTATCTGGCAACTGATAATTTATAAGGTAAGAAAATTTAAGTTACTTTAATTCGCGTATTCTAAATGTACGGCCTTTCAATTTACCGTGCGTGAGCTTATTTAACGCTTTTCTCGCTACCATTTTCTCAACGGCAACATAAGCCCAATTTGGTCCAAGTTGTATTTTCCCTACTTGCTCAAATGAAATGCCATTTTCGCCCGTAAGTGCACCAACAATATCACCCGGTCTAACTTTTTGCTTTTTGCCGCCATCGATTTGTATTGTGGTCATTTTCGCGCTGAACACGCTTTGCTCTAACACGTCGCTACTCGGGAGATCTTCACCTTCAATGGTGCGCTCTAAATAATCTTCCAATAAACCAATTTTATATCTGTCTTTATTATTAAACAAAGTAAACGCCTGTCCAGTACTGCCTGCACGGCCCGTTCGGCCAATACGATGCACATGCACTTCGGTATCATGAGCAAGGTTATAGTTAAATACCGCGTCAAGCGCTTCAATATCTAAACCACGAGCCGCAACATCTGTGGCAACCAGTATTGAAGCACTTTTATTTGCGAAACGTACTAGGGTTTGATCTCGGTCTTTTTGCTCTAAATCGCCATGCAATGCCACAACACCAAAACCGTATGCGGCTAATTTGTTCGCAACATTTTGAGTTTCAATTTTGGTATTACAAAAGATTACGCTCGACTCTGGCTTGTGTGTTAATAACAGTAAACGAATAGCCAACAGACGATCTTCATCGCTTTCTACTTGATAAAAGTGTTGTAATATTGTGCTGCTTTCGTGATTCGCTTCTACTTTTATCACCGCAGGCGTATGCAAGTATTTATTGGCAATTTTTTGTATTTGATCAGGGAAGGTTGCACTAAACAATAAGGTTTGTCTTTGCTGTGGCATGGTCGCAATAATATTATCTAGAGCTGCTTGAAAGCCCATGTCTAACATACGGTCAGCTTCATCTAGTACGAGTGTATCAACATGCTCTAGCGACAAAGTACCACGTCCTAAATGATCTTCAATTCTACCCGGTGTACCAACAATTATATGCGCGCCGTGCTCCAATGAGCCCACTTGTGGTCCAAAAGGTGTGCCACCGCAAAGTGTTAGCACTTTAATGTTATGTATAGCACGCGCTAGTTTTCGAATTTCTTTAGCTACTTGGTCAGCTAATTCACGTGTTGGACAAAGTACTAAGGTTTGAATTCTAAACTTTTTAACTTGTAGTTTATTTAATAAACCTAGGCCAAAGGCTGCTGTTTTACCAGAGCCTGTTTTACCTTGAGCAATAACATCTTGCCCCGCTAAAATAGCCGGCAAGCTCTTAGCTTGTATCTCTGTCATCTCGTGGTAACCAAGAGATGAAAGGTTTTCTAAAATTGCAGATTGCAAGGTAAGTGATGAAAATTTGCTGTCGCTCAACGTCAAAGTCCTAACGTAAAAAATAATTGTCGCTATTTTACACGCTTTCGCTCACGCAAGCACAGCTTTACGCAATTATATTAGTCGTTAAAATAAAAGCATGAAAAATAAGCTTAATTTATTATGAGGTTTGCGAGTACTTTCGCTAAGGCTTCTGGCGATTCTAGCGGTAACATATGGCCGGTATTAGCAACGTCTTCTATAGTAATATTTTCTGCCGTAATAGGCGCTTGTGTTAACTCTGCTCTTAACGCGACCAGATCGACTAAGTTATCTTTATCACCGACAAGAAATGTAATTGGTAAGGTTAAATTTGCCAATAAAGGCAATAAATCAGGCCTGAGCAAAGAGACCTCAATTTGATGCAATAATACATTTCCGCCAAGCTCTTGGTCCATGACGGTAATAATGTTTTTAATATCTTGGTAGCGAGACAAACTGAACGCTTTAATATTTGGATGCAACAAGTCATCAATGCGCTTATCCGGAATGCCGGAGTAACCCCGTTGCTTTATCCAATTAACCGTTCGATTACGTTGCTTAACTTCTGCTGCCGGCAGGTTTTGCGGAAAGTTTGACACTATGAGCAAATGCCTAAGTTTATTGCCAAGTTTTAACGCGATTGCACTCGCAATATAACCGCCAAGTGAAAACCCAACCAATATTGCATTATCGTGGGTTATTTTGTTAGCCAAGTTAGCAACCACTTCATCCATGCTGCCCGAACTGGGTATCACTAAATGAATTAGCTGATAGTCGCAGTTACATTCAACACTTTGCTGCTGTAGCAATTGCCAAGCGGGTTGCCACAGTTTTTCATTGCACATAGTACCTGGAATAAAGTAAATGACTTTTGACAAACTTAATCCTACTTTTTTAAAATTGGCTTTGGGCATAACTACAGATAAACAATCAATCACAAACGTTTATTTAGAAAGCATTTACCGGTGACTTCCTGAAAATAACGTCATAAAAGCGATCAAGCAAAAAAGCGTTCAAATAAACGAATATTCACTGTTGCATTCGCTTTAACTCGACCTTGCTCCGCTGGCAGAACAATATAACAATTAGCAGCAGCAATACTGGTTAATATGCCTGAACCTTGGTTGCCAGTGCTTGTTACCATTAACTCACCTTGCTCGTTATAAGATAAAACACCTCGCTGAAAATCCATACGTCCTGGTGCTTTTCTTAAATCGGTTACCGTTTTTGCGTGTAAAGTAATTGCAGGGTTAGCTTGGCAGTTTTGCAGCTTCATTAATGCTGGCATTGCCAATAAATCAGCGGTAACCATCGCCGAAACAGGGTTACCCGGTAAACCAAAGAAAATACTGTTTGGAAGTTTACCAAAAGCGAAAGGCTTGCCGGGTTTCATTGCTATTTTCCAAAAAGCTATTTCACCAATTTGCTCAAGCACTAACTTAGTATAGTCGGCGTCACCTACTGAGACACCACCCGAAGAAATAACCGCATCGGCTTGGGCATCGGCTTGTAAAAATGCCTCTCTAATCGCCTTTTCGTCGTCAGCAATTACCCCGAAATTAATTACATTTACGTTCAGGTTTTTAAGCATTGCTGATAAAGCGTAACTATTACTTTCAAAAATATCGCCACTCTCTAGCGGTTGCCCTAAGGCTTTTAATTCATCGCCAGTAGCAATTAAAGCCACATTAAGTTTTCTATAAACACTTAATTCGTTAATACCAAGCGATGCTAATACGCCAATATCGATAGCTGACAATCGACGTCCTGTTTTAAATACAACTTGGTCACGACTTATATCTTCGCCTGCCAACCTAACATTATCGCCACGATGTCTAGGTGCTAAAAAATGAATATTTTCACCATCTACTTGACAGTTTTCTTGCATTTCAACCGTGTCACAATCAGCGGGAATTTTAGCGCCAGTCATAATACGAATGCACTGACCTTTTTTACACTCACCTTCAAAAGGTTGACCCGCCATAGAGCGCCCAACTAACGTTAAGCTTTGTTGGTTTTGCAAGCTTTCATGGGCAAATGCATACCCGTCCATAGCAGAGTTATTGTGCCCTGGTACATTAATCGGACTCGTAATATCGTTTGATAAAACCCGGCCCAATGCTTGAGTTAGGGTAATATTTTCAACATCAGTTATTGGCTTAATAGCGGCAAGCATATTCTCTAATGCTTGCTCAAAGGGTATTAATCCGGGTGCAGAGCAACAATCAACCATAATAAAACGCTTCCAGTTTTGTAATTTTATTCATAAATTTAATTTAAGTAAGAACGTTAACAATAATATTTCCATCAGTGAACACTATTTAACATAACCACGGTCTTTATCTGTTATATTAAGTCGAATCATACTATGCTTGCCATTGTATGATATAAAATATTTAATCATTTATTATTCGCCGAGCTTTCTTAGCTACACCTAATAATTTTAGGCATGCTACTTAAGCCGTAAACCAAGTTGTAAACTTGAGTTTGCCAGGGTTAACAAGGAAACTTGTTTGCCTCCCGACTTTGGAAAGGTGACATGTTAACAGACAACTTCGGCCGCAAGTTTTATTACTTGCGCCTATCGATCACTGACGTTTGTAATTTTCGTTGTAGCTATTGCTTACCCGATGGTTATAAATGCGATCACGATAGACAATTTTTAACCTTGCCTGAAATAACCCGTTTAGCTTCAGCATTTTCAGCTATGGGTACGGAAAAAATTCGTATTACTGGCGGTGAACCTTCACTGCGTAAAGACCTGCCTGAAATAATTGCAAAATGTAAGCAAACGCCTGGCATTAAGAAAGTAGCTATTACGACTAACGGCTATAAACTTCCTGAGCACTTACCTGCTTGGCTAGCTGCAGGTATTGATGCCATCAATATCAGTATCGACAGTTTAGACCCAAGACAATTTCATGCTATTACCGGCCACGACAAACTTGATCATATCCTCAAAGGTATTGATATGGCGCTCGAAGCCGGCAATGTCGACATTAAAATAAACACCGTATTAATGCGTGAATATAATGGTTACGATATTGCGAGTTATTTAGCTTGGTTAAAAGATAAACCCGTAACATTACGCTTTATTGAATTAATGCAAACAGGCGATAATAAAGCGTTTTTTGATGCGCAACATGTGCAAGGCTCTCGTATAAAGCAGAACTTAATTTTAGATGGTTGGTTGCCAGTAATTAACGATAAAGCAGCAGGTCCAGCACAAGAATTTTATCATCCAGATTATGCCGGTAAAATCGGTTTAATCATGCCTTATTCGAAAGATTTCTGTAATACCTGTAATCGTTTACGCGTAAGTTCGTTAGGTAAATTACATTTATGTTTATTTACCGAGCAAGGCTTATCGTTAAAAGACTATTTACAAACAGATGATGTAGAGCCACTAAAAACGGCAATTACCAGCATGCTAACAGATAAAAAGCAAACTCACTTTTTACATGAAAAGCTCACTGGCGCTACAAAGAACCTCGCGATGTTGGGCGGATAATGGCTCTCTTTCAATCATGTTTAGGGGTGGTTTTAGCGGGAGGGAAATCTTCTCGAATGGGCGAAAACAAAGCTAATTTACTGCGCGAAAATCAAGATATGCTCAGTTATAGCAAGTCGCTACTTAACGCAGTGGGAAGCTCGCAAGTGATTGTTAGTGGCGGCGAACAAGGTATTAAAGACCTTGTTGCCGACATGGGCCCGCTTGGCGGCATTCAAAGCATTATTGAACAATTTAAACCGCAAGCACTGTTAATTTTACCGGTTGATTTACCCTTAATGACCTCAAACGAGCTTTTGGCCTTAAAGCAAGTGGGCGAATTAAGTCAACAAGCTTGTTATTTTACTGATCATTACTTGCCGTTATATTTACCGGTGAATGCTTTTGTTGAACAGTTCTTTCAACAACCTTTATCCGTAATGAAGCCTAAAGTAGCTACACAAAAGGCTCAGGGTAATCGTAATTTATCAGGACCTTCTGTACGCAGTTTACTCGCGCAAGTGCCACACAAGGTCATTACGCCTAAAAACAGTCAATGTTTATTTAACACTAATACGCCTGAGCAATGGCAACAGGCAAAACAACTTTTATCTTTGCAAAGGAAATCTCATGTCTAGCAACTCCTCTATCCATTGTGGCGATGGTTTCGTGCCATTAAATATCGCCGTATTAACCGTTTCAGATACGCGCGAAGAACACAACGACACTTCAGGGCAGGCCTTAGTTGAGCGTTTACAATCGGCTGGTCATAAGTTAGCCGCTAAAGCCATTTCAAAAGACGATGTATATCAATTACGTGCTGTTGTTTCTCAATGGATTGCCAGCGATGATGTACACGTTATATTAACCACAGGTGGCACTGGCTTTACGGCCAGAGACAATACCCCCGAAGCACTATTACCTTTATTCGATAAAAACATTGAAGGCTTTGGCGAAGTATTTAGAGCAATATCTCTTACCGAAATAGGCACGTCTACAGTGCAATCTCGTGCTTTTGGTGGCATGGCAAATAGTACCGTTATTTTATCAGTTCCAGGGTCAACCAATGCGTGTAAAACAGCCTGGGATAAATTAATTGTAGAGCAATTAGACGCTAGCCATCGCCCATGTAATTTTGTGCCGCATCTAAAGTTTACATAAGCTTAATAGCTAGCACATAACTTATAAAAACCTCTTATAAATATGCCTTATAGAAATATCGATGTTGAAGATCATGGGTAAATTAATGCCAACATTTTTATCAAAAGTGAGCTTAGCATGTGCTATTGGTTGCATGTTATTCGCTAGCACTACTTTCGCTGTAACAGAAAAGGCTCAAGCTAGGCCTTTACGCATTGCAGTCGCCGCTAATTTTGCCCCTGCACTTAAAATACTGCTCGATGATATGCCCAATAAAGAGCAATTTAACCTGCAAATTATTAGCGCAGCTACTGGCACATTATATTTACAAATAAAGCACGGTGCTCCTTTTGATTTATTTTTATCGGCTGATGCAACACGCCCAGAGTTACTTGAGCAAGCACATTTAACGCTAGCAAATAGTCGTAAAACTTATGCACTAGGACAAATAGCCTTGTGGTCGGCAACTCAGCCAATTGAACATTTAAATACCTTAACGCACTATACAGGAAAATTGGCCATTGCCAACCCTGACACTGCACCGTATGGCGTAGCGGCTCAGCAAGCACTTACCTACTTGTCGTTATGGCCAAAAATAAAAAGTAATTTAATCACCGGTATTAATATCAACCAAACCTTTCAACAGGTTCGCAGCCAAGCCGTTCCATTAGGTATAGTGGCGAATAGTCAACTGGTGATGAATAAGCTCAGCGGTGTTATTATTCCAACGCATTACTATCAGCCAATAACACAACAATTAGTGATTATTAAATCTAGCCGTCAAATCGCCCTAGCCAAAAAAATTAGTGACTATATTCTCCAGACCAATAGCCAAGCAAAATTACAAAGCCTAGGTTATTTAGCGGTAACTTCATCAAACCCATTAGATGAGGCCAAGCGATAATATGATTGACATTTCAGCGGATATTCTCGCCCTTGTTACCACCTTAAAAATGGCGGCCGTAACTACGGTTATTCTGTTACTAATAGGCACGCCACTGGCATGGTATTTAGCAAAATGGCAAAGTCGCTTTAAAGTGTTTTTTGAGGCAATAGTCGCCTTGCCATTAGTGCTGCCACCCACGGTATTAGGCTTTTATTTGTTATTAGCGTTTTCACCAACATCATTACCTGGTGAGCTATGGCAAAGCGCAACAGGTAGCCAACTTGCATTTAGTTTTAGCGCCATTGTTATTGGCTCTGTGCTCTACTCTTTGCCCTTTGTGGTGCAACCCTTGCAAAAAGCTTTTGAGCAATTAGGCGATCATCACCTTGAGGCTGCCGCTATGTTGGGCGCAGGTCCAATAGACCGATTTTTCAGTATTGTTTTTCCATTAACCAAAGCCAGTTTTATTACCGCAACCGTATTAGGCTTTGCGCATACCGTTGGCGAGTTTGGCGTGGTGTTGATGATTGGCGGAAATATTCCTGGTGAAACAAGAGTGCTGTCTATCGCGTTATTCGATCATGTTGAAGCCTTTAATTATGCTAATGCTCATATACTTTCTGCTGGGCTATTAATCGCCTCTTTATTACTGCTTTCATTGGTGTATTTATTGGGTAACAATCTAAATAGCAACTTAAACAAAAAGCAACGAGTCACTAAGTTATGAGCCTTTCAACGTTGCCAAATAACTCGCCTACGCTTAACAATGCGATTAGTACTCTATCATTAGATTTTACAGTCTCATTTAGTCAATTCGAAACGGCTATTAAGCAAAATATTAGTATCGATAACATTACTGGCATTTATGGCGATTCAGGCTCAGGAAAGTCAACTTTACTGCGGGTAATTGCTGGGCTTGAAAAACAGGCAAAAGGCCAAGTATCGTTCAATGAAGTAACGCTACAAAACAGTGAAAAACGCGATTTTGTTAAAGCTGAAAGTAGAAACATAGGCTTAGTTTTTCAAGACAGTCGATTATTTCCTCATTTAAGTGTTTATGAGAACCTCGCTTATGGTGCAAAACGACGTAAAAATCCTAAGCTAACCATAGAAGAGGTGCTGACGTTAACGCAATTAACATCTTTGCAGTACCAAAATGTATCGCAACTTTCTGGCGGTGAAAAACAAAGGGTATCCATTGCTCGAGCTTTACTCGCTGAGCCTAAATTGCTGTTATTAGACGAGCCATTTAGTGCGCTAGATAAAACCACAAAATCACAAATGCTGACATTTTTAAAAACCATTCAGCAGCAACTACAATTACCCATGCTTTATGTCAGCCACAGTTTAAGTGAATTGCAATATATAGCGGAGCAATTAGTGGTAGTTTCAGCTGGAAAAATAAGCCATGTAGCGCCAATTCATCAGGCTATTCATTACTTAAACAACCGTGGTGAAACGAGTGTTAAAACGAGCTTGTCGCTGACGATTGCCGAGCATTTACCTGAATACGGCCTGACACGACTGAAATTCAACGAGTTACAAAGCACAGAGCAAAGCATTTATTTACCGTTACTCGCACTCAATTCTCAGCGCTCAGATGAAGAAAGCTTAATAGGTCAGCAACTCCCTTGTATGATCTACGCTCGCGACATCAGTCTCTGTTTAACCGAACCCGAGCACAGCTCAATTGTGAATCATTTACCCGCAACTATTACCGCTATTGATTACAATAATACTAATGCTTTAATTACCCTCAAATGTGCAGAGCAGGTTTTCTATGCACAAATAAGTTTATGGTCAGCAATACGTATGGCGCTAGTAGTCAACGCCAACATCTATCTTCAGTTTAAAGCTAATGCGGTGCATAGCTATCATTATACAGGCTCAATAACTCATGCTTAGTGCAAACGAAAAATTACGTTTCAGTCGACAAACCATGTTGAAAGGCATTGGCGAACAAGGCCAACAGGCGCTAAAAAATGCGCGGGTTTTAATTGTTGGTATCGGCGGTTTGGGTAACCCTGTAAGTGCTTATTTGAATGCCGCTGGCATTGGTAATATCTATTTGGTTGATGGCGACACTATTGATATAAGTAACCTACATCGACAAATATTGTTTAATGAACATGATATTGACACAAACAAAGCTGATATAGCCGCCGAAAAGCTCCAGCAACTTAATACGAGTACCAACATTGAAGTGCTCGATGAAATGCTCGACGCTGAGCTTGCCGACTATTATTTGCCATTAGTCGATTTGGTACTTGATTGCACTGATAACATAAACACACGCTATTTAATCAATCAAAAGTGTATCGAACATAAAAAACCCTTAATTATTGGCGCTGCAACAGGGTTTGACGGTCAATTTATGTTTGTAAATCCAAACCAAGTAGACAGCGCCTGTTATCAATGCTTATTTCCTGCAGAGAAAAAAGCCCCTGATAATAACTGCCAAACCCTAGGCATATTAGGGCCAGTACTCGCGGTTATCGGCGGTATGCAAGCTTTGCAAGCCATTAAGTTTTTAACCGGTAATACTGTGAAAACTAATCAATTAAATATTTTCGATGGTTTAAATAATTCATGGCAACAATTTGCTTTAAAGAAACAGCAAAAGTGCCCTATTTGCGCAGGGTAATTCAAGCTTAGCATGGTCAATAAGACGAAACTAACATAACAATAAAGCTATTAAGCTCAATTATAACTCTTTAAGTTAAATAAGCCCCTAGCGCTCAGCGTAGCACTAAGAGTTTTAAACTGATTAGTGCTACCGTAATACTACATTAGCGCTTAACTCCTTAACAAAGGCCTTAACATATCCTCTAAGCCATTAAGTTTTACTTCATAAATAAGTGCTAACTGCTCGCCAAGTTTGCCCTCAGGTAAGCCCTTAGCATGAAACCAAACTAAATATGGTTCGGGTAATTGAAGTAACTTTCTGCCACTATATTTCCCAAAGGGCATTATTTGATTAATCGCAGCAATTAATTCTGTATTATTTTCTACCGACATAAAGTTTGTTTGCTCAACCGAGCCCTCATATATTATTTATTATTGCTTAATTTACTGACATAAAAATGTCATGTCTGCTGCTTATAATCACATCATATTAACGAATTGGTATCAGTGTGATGCCTCAATTTGATACAAGGAATTATGATGTCAATAATTAGGAAGCGTAACGCAGCAGCTAAAACCTACATACCAACTAATGCGCGCGACAATCAGTATATCTTGGCTGAATTTGCTTTAACAGACGAACTGCTCGCAAACTTGCCTGCACAAATAGCAAAAGACGGCAGCAATAATTATTATGGCTGCTATCAAGCATTAGCTAAGTTATTGTTTACGCTAAGTGATGAAGGCGGCATAAAAAATAGCGTATTGGTAGCCAACAATAAATTAGTGAGAGTGCGTTATAGCCAAGAAATGCATCAATGGCAAACAAAACAACAAATCATATTTTATTACGATCCAAATCAACACGTATTACAAAATGCGTTTTTTGACGCCAATGTCAGAGCAAAAAAAATCACCTTGTTATTTTTAGCTTCAGGTACTGAGATTAGAATTGGTGCGGCCAGTTTTCACCAACGGGTTAAAACCCTACTTCAAAGCTTTGCAGAAAAAATTAAACTGCCATTAAGCGAAATACGTATGCGTGATCATCAGCATTTAACCTACGATATTTTTGCTAAAAACAAAGGCTGCAATACAAGTACAGCACATAAATTTAGACCTATTGCCCAAAGATATTCAAGTGAAAATGTTGATTTGCCTAACAATGTAGCTTCTATCACTTATGCCATTATCGACTTAACACTTGATCATAGAATTTCTCAATTGGTAGATATTGACGCTACAGCAAAAGACCCTTACAACCCACTTTATACTTACCTAACAGATACTTTTTCTTTAGTGGCGAAACGTTTTAACTTGAACAATGGTGCTTTAATTGCAAATGGATTAGTCCCTATTGTTAGAAACAGCTTACATGATTTAGTCTCTAAAGTAGGCGAATTACAAATGTTAGGCTACAACCCAAACCAGAGTCCTTGTGGCATAGTTAGTCGATGGCAGGCAGCTGAACTAGTTGATAATGTTCAGTTTATATTTGTTGCTAACAGTGAGAATGGCGAAGAACAAAACTATGCTAAATTTGTTAATCAAATTGAACAAGCTATGCGTTTATTAGCGACTGAATTAGAGCTTCCAACAGCAAAAGATGAACTAACTTTACGCTTTCATCAGCATATTGCTTTTAATCTAACCTCAGATTAATTTTTTCTAATTTCATATTGTAAACCTAGTGCTAACTAAGGCACTAGGTTCTCTATGTTTAATCTTATTGGCTTTAAAGTATAAGCTTTAATAAGCCGGTAAAAATGTCATCAATTTGTCATAAAAATAACTATTTTCCTAAACCTCGCTAAATAAAAAACAAACTCTAGCATTTGTTTTTTTGCTTTATACACGCTCACTTTAGTACTACTTCAACAATGACTCAGCGACAAGACTCCTGATCAAATCAATTTAACGAATAAATTATTTAATAAATTAACTCACAAAACATATAGACATCTAAACGGCTAGGTGATATCTTCTGAAAAAGTTAAACACATAGACGTCTAAACGTCTTATGTTTTCATCACGTAATTATGTTGTTCACTAGCAATAGTGAAGAGGAAAAGAAAATGAGCATCGAAAAAATAACTTTAGGCGCTGGCTGTTTTTGGTGTATTGAGAATATTTTTGCCCGAATTAAAGGCGTTGTTTCTGTAACCAGTGGTTATGCTGATGGCGATATTGAAAACCCAAGCTATGAACAGGTTTGTACTGGCACGACTAATCATGCAGAAGTAGTTCAAATCACATTTTCTCCTGAGCAACTTAGCGTTGAACAAATATTAACCGTGTTTTTTGCCATACACGATCCTACATCGATCAACCGTCAAGGCGATGATATTGGTAGCCAATATCGCTCAACAATTTTGTTTCACAATCAAGCTCAGCAAAAATTAGCTATCGCTCGAATTGCAGAGTTAACTAACAAACAAGCTTTTGAGCAGCCTATTGTTACTACAGTGAAGGCCGCTAATAACTTTTATAGCGCTGAAAGTTATCATCAAGATTACTTTACTAACAACCCAGAAAATAAATATTGCCAGTTAGTGGTTGTGAGAAAAATACAAAAGTTTCTGAATGAATTCTCTTATCTATTAAAAGATGAAGACTTAATACCTCAAGCAAGTTAAGTGTCAAAGCTTTCAGGCAAGTAAATGTTTGATAGCAAAAATTTTTCTATAAAAAACGCATAACAATATAATTGCTATGCGTTTTTTAGTTTTTATTAACGTTAAGTTTTAGCGTGAATAGCTGAGCTTAAGAATAGTCACAAACGGTGTTAGTACATAAGGGTATACAGTTTACGTCGATATTTTGTCGCTAAGGCATCGCCGTCTGGCAGTGACTTCAATACATCTAATAATAAATCTTTACTGGTAATATCTGCGCCATTACTTTGCACTAGCAAAAACAAAATTGCCAAAGCTTCTTCATTTCGGTTAACTTGGCTGTATTGCGCGGCTAACTTCTGCTTTAACTCTACATTTTCAGGGTTACTTTGTAACTCTTGCTCAAGCGCTTGAATTTCTGGAGAATCGGCAGCTTGGCTTGCTAATTCCAACTTAGCCATTAATGATTTGAAGTGACTATCTTGATCAATCATTTTAATGCTATTTAGCAGCGTTTCAGCCTCAGCGATTTTACCTGTTTGAATATAAACATTTGCCAGCACTAACTTAATATCAGCACGTTCACTGTCAAGTTGATAAGCCTGGTTGATCACAGGAAATGCTTCTGTAATTTTATTCTCTAAAATTAATTCGTTAGCTTGCGCTAATAAAGCGTCTTCGGCTTTAGGTAAGTATTTCGCTAAAAATTCACTAATACTTTCATCAGTTTGAGGCCCAGTTAATCCATCTAGTGGCTGACCATCTTTAACTAAAATCGCCGTTGGTAAACCTTGAATACCAAACTGTTGAGCTATTTGCCCTTGAGTTTCACAATCAATAGTAGCGTATATAATCGTTTCGCCAGCATTCGCTAATGCGATAGCTAACTTATCTCGTAACTCCACACTTTCTGCTATTTGCTGGGCCCAAAAATCAACCAATACCAGTTTAGTTTTTGATTCTTCGAGAATAACTTGCTGAAAATTTTCTAAGGTAATCGCAATAGAATTTGCCATCAATGCAGTTCCAATAATAAAGACATATATTTTTAAGTGGGGTCAAACCCTAAAGATGCAAGCAAATGCCTTAAATATTTATTGTTGTCATCTAACGCCTGCGTTACAGGTGTGTTAGAAACTAATTACTTTTATTTTTTAATTCGCATATCGTTTGGATTGTCGTGTATGCAACAGGCAAATAGCATTACATTTGACCAACATTATTAATAAGTTCATAATTTATCTAATTTTATTATTAAATAAGTCATGAAATGTCATTAGAATTTTTTGTTATAGTTTTCGTCATAATTACCTCGGTTCTCTGGTATTTAAAGCGAGGAAGCAGCACTAAAACAATGAGAAGAACTCAAAAAACTGTTGCTCAACGAAGTCAATTATCTACAGCGAAAATACGCAGCATAAACACAGTTATTCAAGCACCTGTACGCCTGATTCCAGAAATAAATAATAATCAGAATAGCGTTGTAAAAAATTCAAATGACTTAATGAATTTTACCTTATTACCTTTTGATGCTCTTGATCGTAATCAGCAACAAAAAATTAATGAAATAAGTCAGTGCTGCCGCCAACCAAATCCTTTATTGCTCAATTTGACCAGCGGTGAACTGGAGGCTAAAGAGCTAATATCTTTGATTAAATCTGATCCAGAAATGACAGCCAAGATCATCAATACCGTTAACTCTTCACTTTTTTCGTTACGACAGCCAATTGAAAGTATTCACCATGCCATAGTGTTTATGGGGGTTACATCTGTTAGAAGTATCGCTTTACAATTTATTTTACAACAAAGCGTTCCCTTTAAAGATGAAGCACAATCAGCAGCTTATAAAAGAATTTGGCTTTCTAGTTATATTGCGAGCTCATTAGTCTTTTTAATCGCTAAACACTTAAATAAAGAAAATGCGGCTGAATTGTCTACCTTATGTTTGCTTATAAGTTTAGGGGATATGACAATGCTTTCTTATCAACCTTCAATAGCCAATACATATTTAGGCAAAACATCACTACTTGAAAGAGTAGAGAATGTACAATCTTATCTAGGTTTAAACTCCGCTGTAATCGGTAAAGCTTTGGCCGAACAATGGCAACTGCCAACGTCAATTGTGTCAGGAATTGCTACTAGCTTAACCCCTTTGATTAATAAACAATTAAACCGTGTTATGCCGCACGAAGAAGCGCAAAATACATTACTGTGTTATTTGTCTTGTCGACTAGGTGACTTAATTGCTTTTGAAGGTGTGAGTGATATTTTTAAAGTTGAAGATGACGGGTTGGCAGCTTTATGCGGTTCAGATTTTGCCTATATACAAACCAATATTGAGCAACTAGCACTTGAACAAGTAAGTCAATTATTTCGGGATGCTAGCTTTATTAATAAAGCTAAGCGACTGATCGCTCAAGTGGCTGCCTAGGCTATAATATTTATGCGCACTAAGTTTTGTATCTAGCGCTTAATTAACGCTCTAACCCTCGCTTAATTTCAAGCGTAAGTATAAGGGTTCAGAGCGTTTAGATTTTTAAGACTTAGAATTTTATGGTTGAGGTTTTCAAAACAAGGTTAACTATTTAAACGTTCTGTAATAATTCACGAGCAATAATAACTTTTTGAATTTCACTTGTACCTTCATAAATTGCCGTTACACGCACATCACGCGCCATGCGCTCAACAGGGTATTCTTTCACATAACCTGCCCCACCCATTAACTGTAATGCGTCGTAACAAGCTTTGTTGGCATTTTCTGTGGCAAATAATTTTGCCATTGACGCTGCCATACCAAAAGGTTGACCTTGATCTTTAGTATACGCTGCTTGCATTAATAGTAATCGAGCCGCTTCCATTTCAGTGTAGCGTTCAGCTAACTTCCACTGCAACCCCTGAAAATTTGCAAGAGATTGACCAAATTGCTTACGATCTACAATATACGCTTTAGCATAATCAAGTGCAGCAAGACCAACACCCAGTGCTAATGAGCCTATACCAATTCGACCACCTGCAAGTTCACCAACAGCAACGCCAAAGCCTTTATTTTCTGCCCCCATTAACGCTGAGGCTGGTACGCGACAGTTCGTAAAGTTTATTTCGTTAGTTGGTGATGCTTTTTGTCCCATTTTCTCTTCGGCTTTACCTATGGTTATTCCGTCGGTATTGGCTTCAACAATAAAACATGAGATGCCTTTACCTTTTTTAGCTTCTGGGTCGGTAACTGCCCAAACTACGAATACATCAGCAAAAGAGCCACTGGTAATATAAAGTTTACTCCCGTTAATAATATAATCATCGCCATCTTTAACCGCTTGCGTTTTCATACCTGCGGGATCTGAACCTGCTGTAGCTTCTGTTAAACAGAAACCACCAGCTCGGTATTCGCCACTACAAATTTTTGGTAGGTATTTATTTTTTTGTTCTTCATTACCTACCGCTTGAATGACTTCTGCAACCATATTAGTTACAGACGTTGTTACCGCTGTTGAAGCACAAGCGCGAGCGAGTTCGGTTATGGCTAAACTAAAAGCGACCGTACCAGCTTCAACTCCGCCATATTCAGCTTTAATATTTAAGCCCATAAAGCCTAATTCATTTAATTGAGCTAAGTTTTTTAAAAACAAGCTTTGATCTCTTGTTTCATCAAGCTCTGCCGCTACGGGGGCTAATTCACTATCGGCAAACTTTCTTGCCATATCTTGAATCATTATTTGTTCTTCAGTTAAAGACAAATCCATCAAAAATCTCACTTTTATTAGTTTAATATTAAGCGCTGCCGGTAATGGCTGGTGTTAATAATATTAGGACTAACGCTATTATTATGTGTAGTAAGCTATGCTGTTAATTACAGTTTCTAAACTCTGTTTTTTCAGTTCACTTTATTAATTACGTTTGTTAAACCGAATAAGTTTAAATTTTGTAAAGCATGGCTTTTTGGTTATATAGCAAAAACGCGCCAGGGCGCGTTTTCTATTAAATAATATTGTAACAACGATTACAGTACAAACCAAAGCAGACCAGCGCCCAAAACTAAGCGATAGATTACAAATGGCATCATACCTATTTTATTTACCATGATAAGGAAGTAATGAATACATGCATAGGCACTCACAAAAGCTAAAACACTGCCTAAGCCCATGGCTGACCAGTCAACCGCACCCGCCTCTAAAATAAGTTTTAAGGTTAAATAACTGCCCGCCATAGCAATTGCAGGTATCGACAATAAAAAAGAAAAGCGTGCAGCGTTTTCTCTACTTAAGCCTAACATTAGGCCGATAGTCATCGTAATACCAGAGCGCGACGTGCCAGGAATTAACGCAATGGCTTGTGCTAAACCAATTAACATTGCGCCTTTAAAGCCTAAGTTCTCAATACTTTTATTTTGCTTAGCTTTAATATCAGCAAAACCAAGTAAAAAGCCGAATAATAATGTGGTTGCCGCAATCACAAGTGCACTACGTAAGTGCTCTTCAATAAAGTCTTTACCTAATAATCCAAATAGCCCAGCAGGAATAGTGGCAAAGATTATCCACCAAGCTAATTTTCCATCAAAATTATTACGTTCGCCTTTTAAAGTACCAAACCAAGCCACAGCCATGCTGCCTACTTCTTTACGAAAATAAAGTACAACGGCTAACAAAGTACCTACATGAACAGCTACGTCGAATGCTAAGCCTTGATCTTGCCAGCCTAAAATAGCTGAAGGTAAAATTAAATGCGCAGAGCTAGAAATAGGTAAAAATTCTGTTAAACCTTGAATCAACGCTAAAATAAAAACTTCTACAGTGCTCATATTACTTATATTTCCTTATTTTTTCTTGCCCAAATCAAGGGCACTATTTGTAATTGTTGTTGGTCTTTATCATATTGTTGCCATAATTCTTGATAACAAAGCCCAAGACTAGGATGAACTAGATGCCCCGCTATTTCGGCTAATGGCCATAAAACAAAGGCATTTTTTGTAATTTCTTCTCGTGGTATTTGTGCTGGGCTGTCTGTTATAACATCATCATAAAGCAGCAGATCTAAATCTAATGTGCGCGGGCTAAATTTTTTAGCATTTTGACTACGCCCATGAGCAAACTCTATTTTACGTAAAACTGAAGAAACGCTGCCTAGACTTTGGTCTGTTTGTAAGCCAACCACCATATTGTAGAATGCTTTTCCAGCAAAGCCGACTGCTTCACTTTCGAATAACGAAGACAATGTCAGCAAACCAAATGCTTCGGTTAAGGCATTCAGCCCTTGTTCAATATAATGCTGGCGATTAATGTTACTGCCAATTGAAATATAAATTTCAGCCATTACATTGCTTGTTCAAGTCGCTGTGAACCACGTTCTATTTCAACACCTACTGTAGTAGCGTTATGTACAGCGGTTGGTTTCATCAGTTTTAAGCGTAACCAAGGTATTTGATAATTCGCGATAAGAAAGGCTGCAATTCTTTCTGCTAGAGTTTCAATTAAATCTACCGGATTAGCGTTTGCGAATTCGACAATAGCTTCAGAAATAGCGGCGTAATCAAGTGTTTTAGCCAGTTCGTCATTTTCAGCGGCTTGTGCTGTATTCCATCCCATGGCCAAATCAATAACAAGTGTTTGTTTAATTTCTTTTTCCCAGGCATAAAAACCAATGGTTGTTTGAAAAGTTAACCCTTCAATATAAACTTTATCCACACTCAAACCTTATTTATGTAATGGCGTTTCATGAGATAGTACAAACAATCGCCACAACTTACTTTACAAAATAAATGGCGAGTTTACCTGTGCAGGTCTAGAAAAACTAGTAAACAACACGCTACAATGACAAAAAGCTAAAATAATAGGTTATTTTTACAGCTTACTTTGAAAGGAACTATGTATCACTAGTTTACTTGTTACGTTTTTAATGGTGGTTATGGCCTACTTAGTAGGTTCAATTTCGAGTGCCATTTTACTTTGCAAACTATTGAGCTTACCTGATCCCCGCTCTGCTGGTTCTAATAACCCTGGCGCTACAAATGTACTAAGAATTAGCAATAAATTTGTTGCTGCATCAGTGCTAATTTTCGACATACTAAAAGGTACTTTACCCGTGTGGGCTGGTTATTTTTTAGGTATAGAACCCGTTTACTTAGGTGTTATTGCTCTCGCCGCTTGTTTGGGACACATGTACCCCATATTTTTTAATTTTGAAGGTGGCAAAGCAGTGGCTACTGCCTTTGGGGTATTGTTACCTATTGGTTTAGATTTAGCCGGCTTATTAATATTAACTTGGTTAATTGTGGCAAAAACCACACGCTACTCAAGCTTAGCTGCCATTGTAACTGTGTCAATGGCACCTTTATATACATGGTTGCTAAAGCCTATTTATGTTATTCCAGTGTTGATGCTGTCTGGTCTGATAATATTTCGCCATAAAGAAAATATCATCAGACTGATACAAGGCTCAGAATCAAAAATATCTTTTACAAAAAAATAAGCCTGTTTAATGCTATACATTCAAAGCAAATAAATTAAATTGGCTCTAAAGTATCAAGTGGCCAACGTGGTGTCGCTTTAAAAGTTAAATCGGCATCTACGCCAGATTTTAAACGCTGTAAACCTGCATAAGCGATCATGGCACCATTGTCAGTACAAAACTCAGGTCGAGGATAAAATACTTCTCCTCCCAGCTTTTTAGTAATCTCGGCTAACTTTTCTCTTAATGCACTATTTGCACTTACACCGCCAGCAATAACTAAACGATTTAAATTACACTGTTTTAGTGCGCGCTTACATTTAATAGCTAATGTATCAACGACAGCTTCTTGAAAAGCATAAGCAATATCGGCTTGAGTTTGCGCTTTTTGTTCTGGCGTTAATGCTTCCTTTTCTTCTTTTCGAATAGTATTAGCCGCTGAAGTTTTTAATCCACTGAAACTAAAGTCTAACCCAGGTCTGTCAGTCATTGGACGCGGAAATTTATAACGCCCCTTGCGACCACTTTCAGCCATTTTAGCTAATACCGGGCCACCAGGATAATCAAGTCCAAGCAACTTAGCGGTTTTATCGAATGCTTCACCGGCGGCATCATCTACAGATTCACCTAAAAGCTCATAATGACCAATACCATCAACACGCACTAACATGGTATGGCCGCCTGATACCAACAAGGCGACAAACGGAAAGTCAGGGACATTCTCTTCTAACATTGGTGCTAATAAATGCCCTTCCATATGATGCACAGGTACTGCCGGTAAGTTCCAACCATAGGCCAAACTACGCCCGATTGAACAACCAACTAATAAAGCCCCCACCAAACCTGGTCCTGCAGTATAGGCAACACCGTCTAAATCTGCAGGCGTTAAGTTTGCATCTGCCAACACTTCTTTTATTAATGGAATTGTTTTACGCACATGATCGCGCGATGCCAATTCAGGCACTACACCGCCATAATCGGCATGAACGGCAATTTGACTATAAAGCCTATGCGTCACTATTCCTTCAGGTAAATTACCTTCACCGTCATCATAAATGGCAATGCCGGTTTCATCACAAGAGGTTTCAATACCTAATATTCGCATAGCTTTAATTTACCTAGAAATGTTTCGTCAATGTAAGAAGTCGACCGAGTGTTAACATAATACTCAGCCGTCAATGGACGCTGATTTTACCTAGCCACTTAGCAACTTTCAATTTATAGCGTATAAAAGATAGTTTTATGATCAATATCAACCATTAAGCGCCAATTACCGACAATAATTTTACAAATATAAACGAAAAAGTTATTACTACTTTACATTAGCATATGCTTGGCATTAGAATACGGCACCAATTTTTAATAGAGTGGGTGAAGATGAGGCCATGTGGCTGAAATCAGACACCGATTTAATATAGATTCTAACTAAGGTAAAACAGTACATGCCAGTAATTAAAGTAAGAGAAAACGAACCATTTGACGTTGCACTACGTCGTTTCAAACGTTCATGTGAAAAAGCAGGTATCCTTTCTGAAGTTCGCCGTCGCGAGTCTTACGAAAAGCCAACTTGGGAACGTAAGCGTAAAAAAGCAGCAGCAGTAAAACGTGCAGCTAAAAAAGTTTCTCGTGAGAACGCTCGTCGCGTTCGCATGTACTAAGAATACCTTAGTAAATCCTAAGCCAACTGAGTTAACTTAAAAGTAAATTAACGATGAGTCTACTTAGCCAACTTAATGATGAAATGAAAATCGCCATGCGTGCTCAAGACAAACTTCGTCTTGGCGTAATTCGTATGGCGATATCTGCAATAAAGCAGGTAGAAAAAGATCTCAAATCAGAAGCAACTGACGACAATATCATTGCCTTGTTAACTAAAATGGTTAAACAACGCAAAGAGTCTATCAAAATGTTTACTGAAGGTGGTCGCGATGAGTTAGCAGCTAAAGAAGCTGCAGAAATTATCGTTTTAGAAGATTTTCTCCCTCAGCCATTATCTGCAGATGAAATTAACCAGCTGATAACAAAAGCGATTGCCGATACCGGTGCAGCCTCAATGGCTGACATGGGTAAAGTAATGGCGGTGTTAAAACCGCAAATGCAAGGCAAAGCGGATATGGGCGCAGTAAGCGGACAAATTCGTAAAGTTTTAAACAGCTAGTTAATCTTCCAATTTGAACTTCACTGTTCATTTTGCATATAAACCGCGACAGCTTTGGCCTCGCGGTTTTATTTTAACTAGCGCACATAAAGTTACTATTTTCCCAATATTAATTGTGTAAAAATAGCGTTTTAATTAGAAGTAATGGTATTTATGGCTGGTATGATCCCTCGACAGTTTATTGATGACTTATTGGCGCGCGCCGATATTGTCGAACTAATAGATTCTCGCGTACCATTAAAAAAAGCCGGTAAAAACTACCAAGCTTGTTGTCCATTTCATACCGAAAAATCGCCCTCATTTACTGTTAGCCAAGACAAACAGTTTTATCACTGCTTTGGTTGTGGTGAGCACGGTAATGCTATTTCTTTTTTGATGGAGTTCGATCGTTTAGAGTTTCCAGACGCAGTTGAAGAGCTAGCTTCCCATTACAATATGGACGTGCCACGCGAACAAAGCAATCGCTCTCCTGCTCAACAGAAACAAGATCAAAAAGCCTATATTCAAAAGCAAGATGACTATGAATTAATGGCACAAATCAGCCGTTTTTATCAGCAACAATTAAAAGTTGCCACAGATAAAGACGTCGCGATTAATTATTTAAAAGGCCGAGGACTCAGCGGCGAAATAGTCAAACGTTTCGGCATTGGTTACATCAGCGATGCTTGGGATGGCATGATGAAAGTTTTTGGCCGCAGTAACCAAATAAATCAACAACTTGTTGATTTAGGCATGGCTATACAAGGTGATAAAAATAGACCATATGACCGCTTTAGAGGTCGTATTCAATTCCCTATTCGAGATAAGCGTGGCCGCGTTATTGGTTTTGGTGGCCGAGTATTAAGCGATGGCACACCTAAGTACCTTAACTCGCCAGAAACACGCATTTATCATAAAGGCCAAGAACTATATGGCTTATATGAAGCCAAGCAAGCTGTAAAACAATTAACACGTTTAGTGGTCGTTGAAGGCTATATGGATGTAGTAGCCCTTGCTCAACACGGGGTTGACTATGCAGTAGCATCGCTTGGTACTGCGACTACGCCTGAGCAATTACAAACATTATTTAGAACCGTTAAAGAAGTTATTTGTTGTTACGATGGTGACCGAGCCGGTCGCGATGCGGCATGGCGTGCGATGGATAACGCCCTACCAATGATTCAAGATGGTTATAGCTTAAAATTTGTGTTCTTACCCGACGGGCAAGATCCTGACTCAATGATCAGAGAACAAGGCCAAGCCGCTTTCGAAAATACATTAGATAATGCCACACCTTTATCACAATTTTTATTCGAGCATTTGTTAAGCCAAATTAATATGAACTCGCCTGAAGGTAAAGGAGCTGCTGTTGGCGCTTTTCAACCTTATTTAGCTAAACTTCCTGCAAGTAATCTTAAAGACGCTATAGTAACTAAACTCGCAAATCAGTTTGGCGCAAGTAATGAATTGCAATTAAAAAAACTTCATACAAGTTTTGCAAACACAACAGAAAATAAAGCCAAACCGCAGCGACCAAAAATTACGCCAGTGAGACTTGCTATTGCATTATTACTAGAGCATCCCCATATAGTAGAAAAGCTGCCTGATCCAAATATTTTGGCAGATTTAAATTTACCGGGCATTCCGTTACTTAACCAGTTATTAAGGTTATGTAAACAAAACCCGAAAGTTAACAGCGCACAGCTTATTGAACACTTTAGAGATCAAGAAGCCGGAAAGCAGTTAACAAAAATAATGTGCATAGAGCATCATGTAGAAACGGATCATGCTGAAGACACTTTTCTTGATATTATTGAAAAGTTTTTGAACAAATTTTTAGAAAACCGCTCAAATGAATTAATGGAAAAGCAACGCACTGAGGGATTAACCAAAGCTGAAATAGGCGAATTACATAGTCTACTAAGTGAGCAAAAATAATATAACGTGCTGAATGTATGTCAGCATTAAATTAACAACAAAAAACAGTTACGTCTGGTAATTTAGTAAACATTTCGCTATAATTTCCGGCTTACTGTTGTAATTTTGATAGCCATAAATAGGTGGACACTCGTCAATGGATCAAGCCCCACAATCTAGACTTAAAGAGTTAATAACCAAAGGTAAAGAGCAAGGTTATTTAACTTTTGCCGAAGTTAACGATCATCTCCCTCAGGATATTATCGATTCCGATCAAGTTGAAGACATCATTCGAATGATTAACGACATGGGTATTCAGGTGTTTGAAAACGCACCGGATAACGATACGTTAATGATGAGTGAAGCCAATACTGATGAAGATGCAGCTGAAGCTGCGGCCCAAGCACTTGCTACTGTAGAAAGTGAAATCGGTCGTACTACTGATCCCGTTCGCATGTATATGCGTGAAATGGGTACAGTTGAGCTACTGACACGTAAAGGCGAAATTGTTATCGCTAAGCGTATCGAAGAAGGCATTAAAGAAGTTCAACGCTCGGTTTCTGAATATCCGCCAGCAATCAACTACTTGCTTGAGCAATGGGATAATTTTGAAGCTGAAGAAGTTCGCTTAAGCGATATCATCGTTGGCTTTTTAGACCCTGACGCTGAAGACGAAGAAATTCCTGCAGCAGCAACGCACATCGGCTCAGAGCTTTCGAAAGAAGAATTAGACGACGAAGATGATACTGACTCTGACGACGATGATGACGAGGAAGAAGAAGATACAGGTCCTTGTCCTGAAGAAGCACGTGAAAAATTCACTGCTTTACGTGAAGCTTACGAACATGCCAATAAAGTAATCAAAACTGAAGGCCGTGGTCATGCAGATGCACAAGCGGCAATCGATGCTTTAGCTGAAGTATTTAAAGAATTTAGAATCGTACCAAAAGTATTTGATCGCTTAGTGAAAAACATGCGTAGTGTAATGGACCGTTTACGTGTTCAAGAACGCTTAATCATGAAGCACTGTGTGGTTGGTGCTGGTATGCCAAAAACAACGTTCATTAAAATTTTTCCAGGCAACGAAACCTCGAAAAACTGGTTTGAAGAACAAAAAGCTGCTGGTCTTCCTCACTCAAAGAGAATGGCTGACATAGAGCTTGATGTTGAACGCTGTATTTACAAACTAAACATGTTAGAAGAAGAAACTTATCTTAACGTGCATGGCATAAAAGACATTAACCGTCGTATGTCAATCGGTGAAGCGAAAGCTCGTCGTGCAAAAAAAGAAATGGTAGAAGCTAACTTGCGTTTGGTTATCTCAATTGCGAAAAAATACACTAACCGTGGTTTACAATTTTTGGATTTAATTCAAGAAGGTAACATTGGTTTGATGAAAGCGGTTGATAAGTTTGAATACCGTCGTGGTTATAAGTTCTCAACTTATGCAACATGGTGGATACGTCAAGCAATTACACGTTCAATTGCCGATCAGGCGCGTACTATCCGTATTCCAGTACATATGATTGAAACGATTAACAAACTTAATCGCATTTCACGTCAAATGTTACAAGAAATGGGTCGCGAGCCAACACCTGAAGAATTAGCTGAACGCATGATTATGCCTGAAGACAAAATTCGTAAAGTGTTAAAAATTGCCAAAGAGCCAATTTCAATGGAAACGCCAATTGGTGATGATGAAGATTCTCACTTAGGTGACTTTATTGAAGATGGTAGCGGTGAATTGCCGGTTGACTCAGCAACGTCTGAAAACTTAAAAGATGCAACACACGAAGTATTAGCAGGCTTAACTGCACGTGAAGCAAAAGTTTTAAGAATGCGCTTTGGTATCGACATGAACACCGATCATACCTTGGAAGAAGTGGGTAAACAGTTTGACGTAACACGTGAACGTATTCGTCAGATTGAAGCCAAAGCATTACGCAAATTGCGTCACCCTTCTCGTTCTGAGCAACTTAAAAGTTTCTTAGACGGCGAATAAATTTACATAAAGTAATTTAAAGCATAAAAAAAGAGCCTGTTAGTTTAACTAATAGGCTCTTTTTATTTGTCTGCGAAGCTATTAACCCGTCGCTACGGTGATGTGACAGCGAAGACAATATGCCGCCACTACTCGATAATTTCCAGTTCACTATTTTTTATAAAACTGGCTATCTATATCATATTTAATTAGCTTTAAGTTAAAAGTACGCCGCTCCATATTAAGCTCTTCAAGTACCGCTTGCACACTCCCTTTATGACGCTGTAAAGAATTAATAAGCATATTGGCTTCAAAATCATTAACCAGATCTTTCAAAGACGACTGTACGTGTTTGTCTTGCTTGTCTTGCTCGTGCGGATTTAACAGTTCATTAAGATCATGACAATTTTTTATAACACAGCGAGTAGCAACATTGATCAGTTCGCGAATGTTACCCGGCCAGTGATATTCTAATAACTGCCGTTGAAGCTGAATACCCGCACCTGCCCATTCAATGTTGTTTTGGCTCATAAATTGACTCGAAAAATGTTCGAACAACAATAAGATATCTTCTTTTCTTTCACGTAGCGGTGGAATATATAATTCGGCAACTTGCATGCGGAAATATAAATCCTGTCTAAAGTTTGGATTGTCCTTTAGATCTTCTTTAGTCGCTGAAATAATACGAATATCTATATCTTTAGCGGCATTTGACCCCAAGGCTTCAACCTGATTTTCGGACAATGCACGTAATATTTTTACTTGAGCGCTTAAAGGGATAGACTCTACTTCATCAAAAAATACGGTTCCTTTATTAGCAAATTCAAATTTACCCATCCGTGTAGTATCCGCACCACTAAATGCGCCTTTTACATGGCCAAATAACTCTGATTCAAATAAGTCTTTTGGGATCGCAGCACAATTTAAAGCAACAAATTCTGCTTTTTTACGGTCACTAAAATCGTGTAAACAGTTGGCAACGACTTCTTTGCCAGCACCGGTTTCACCGTGAATCAGTACAGGTACGTCTAAATTAGCAACTGACAATATATCTCGGCGTAACTTGGCCATTTTCGGTGACACACCCATTAAGCGAGTTTCAATGGCATCTTTATTTTTTAATGCATTGCGTAGTCGGGCTTGGTTATAAGTTAATACCCGCTTCTCAATGGCTCGATTAATGCTTTCTAATAGTCGCTTAGGCTCAAAAGGTTTTTCAATAAAATCATAACAGCCTTCTTGTACAGCTTGCACTGCTTGTGATATATCACCGTGTGCGGTCATTAATATAACGGGAATATTTTTATCACAACTAAGTACCTGATTAAGAAGCTCAACCCCTGTAATTTCTGGCATTTTTATGTCACTAACCACGATGCCTGGAAAATCTTTATAAATAAACTTAATGGCTTCAGCAGGATCCAGAAATGAGTGTACTTTGTTAAAATGAAGGGATAAATAATCAGAAACATTAGTCAGTAAGTCTTTATTGTCGTCGACGATGACGACTTCACAACTTTCAGCATTTAAATCATCAATATCGGTCATGTTTTCCTTCAGTACTTTGTATGTTTTTATTAACAAGTGCTTAAATGAATATAATAGCGCTTTATTTGAAATTTTTGATGCAATTTAGCCATTAATTAAATGGCTAGAGCTTATGTTTAACGCGCGTGTTATTTCATGATAAAGGGAGTGAAATTGTAAAACGCGTTGAGTTCTCCAAACATTTTACCTCAATATTCCCATCATATTCTTTAATAATATTATTCGTAATCGCCAAGCCTAAACCCAGCCCTTTACCAATAGATTTGGTTGTGAAGAATGGTTCGAAAATATGTTCGATAACACTTTCATCCATAAGGCCACCATTGTCTTCTACAATCACAAAGGCATGTTGGTCAATCACTTTGGTTGACACTAATACTTTTGGTGTTGCAGATTTTTCAACAGCATCTAATGCATTCCTGACTAAGTTACCAATTGCCATTTCAAGTTTAGTCGAATTAATACTAACTAACGGCGTCTGGTTATCTAGTGTTATATCAATAGTAGTAGCATTACTTTCAAGGTAAATACTTAGTAAGCGAGTAATTACACTATTAAGATCAACACTTTCCGCCTTAGTTGAACCACCACCTTGATAAGCAAATGATTTTAATTGAATAAGTATATCCTGCATATTATGACAAAGTGGTAACAGGTTATTCAACGAGGTGTTTACCCCTTCCCAATCACTTCTTTGTTGCTTAATAGCAATACTTGCTAATGCGCTTTTAAAGGCAACTAAAGGCTGACTTAATTCATGTACTATCGCCGCAGCCATTCTGCCTAGCACGACCATTTTTTCTTGGCGGATGAGCTCTTTTTGGGCAACATTAAGTGCCAAGGTTCTTTCTTGCACCAGTTTTTCGAGACGTGAGTTAGCAAAACTTAGTGCTTCTTCCACTTTTTTTCGTTTAGTAATATTCACAATAGTCATTAAATACAGACTATCGTTAATGTTGATAGGGCTAATAATGTACATTATGGGTAATGCAGAGCTACCATTTTTTTCTGTTAACGAAGCTTCGGTAAATGTTTCCTTTATGTTTATAGCTTCTGCAAGTTTTTTCGGTAATCCAACAAATTTATTTATATTTTTTCCTTTAATTTCATCGCTATTATCATAATTGCACAGTTCTTGAAACGTGGCATTATTACTGAGAATATTGCCTTTTTGATCGAGAGTTAAAATACCGACTTTAGTCTGATCAATGATCAGCTGCATTTCAGCACGATGCTTTTGATCGGTTTTTGCTTTCATATTGCGTGTGTATTCAATAAATCGGAGATGCTTAATAAAAACATAAAGGCCATATAATAAAAGCGCGATGATCAAACTGCTGTAAATAGTCTTTTCAATAATAGTGTTCAAAGGTAGTGCGTAATAAAGTCGCCAATTTTTTAATAACGTATTTTCTTCTTTCCCAAGTTGAGTCGACTCCATTAAGAAGTACTGATCATCTATATTCCAAAGGCTGACGGCAGCCCAATTAAGGTAAAAAGTGTCATTAACGATTAATTTAGGAATTTGACCCGCAAATTGGCGATGCTTTTTAATGCCCTCTAATTGGGTAGTAGAAAGTGCTGTAAGGCTATTATATTTCCATGATTTTTTTGCCGACATAATAACAACATCATTGTCGTCAACCACCAATACATCGCCTGTCAGTTGTTGCCAAGACCGCTCAATATTATGAGGCTCGACTTTAGCAACAATAACGCCAAATCCTGAGTTAAACCCTTCAATTCGAGAAGAAATAAAATAACCCGGAATTTTACTCGTGATACCAACACCATAATACAAGCCGCTACCTTCTCGCATACTTTGTTCAAAGTAAGGTCTGAATTCATACTTATTATTCATAAAGCTGGTGGGTTGGTCATAATTACTGGTGGCGATAACAAGACCTTTACTATTCATTAAATAAAGAATGTCGACACCAGCAGAAATTTGCATCGATTTTAATAATTCATTGAGTTGTGAACCATAATCATTATCTTCAACCGCTAACCTTAAACGGGCATCATGCGATAATAATTTAGGGAGGTACTGATACTTTTCAAAAGTACTACTGAGTGTTTTCTCAATTAATGATAATCGAAATAAAGACGCGCTTTGGCTATCTTTAATCCAAATTAAATGCACCACAATCACTAGGCTAACAAAAGTTAGCCCAAATAAAAGTGGTATGTATTTTTGTTTAAACAAGTTGGGCACAGGTAGGTTTTTTATTAAATTGAATGAATGAAAAAAGTAAATAAACTAAGAATATTACAGATAACACTATTTTTAGTAAAACTCCGTCAAACGGCCAGAGTAATAAAGTACCGACAATCCCTAGCACCAGCCTATTAGCTCGATTAATAACGTCCATTACAACTCCTTCCCAGGCTGCGATAATACAAAATAGACCGATAGCAGAAAATACAAAAATGAGAATACGTTCTTCAGCATCACCCATCACTAATCCAGTGTACGCCATTAGTATAGGTACAATATATAGCCCTTTAGCAAGCTTCCAAGCACAAAAGGCTGTTTTAGTATGATCGCCTTTAGCAATACCCGCTGCAGTGTAAGCAACTAAGCATACTGGCGGGGTAACATTACTGTCTTGTGATAACCAAAATATAACTAAATGAGCGGCTAATAAAGAACTCGCTAAAATCTCTGGTGATAACACCATGTCATACAACATAGTACGAATTTCACTTGGTGCTGCTAATAAAGCATCTGACAATGGCATACTGCCATCGGCAAAAGCAGGTAATAAGGTTGCGATCATATCCTTAGAGACCGATAACGAACCATTATTAATGACTTCTGTTGTTACTTGTAATGAAATCAGGTCACTAAGCACAGGGGCTAATAATGTTGCCACTATAATATAAGAAGCAGTTACAGGTAATCCTGCACCTAAGATAAGTGAAGCAACGGCAATTAATACGATCAGTATCAGTAAACTACCATCTGCCCACTCAATTGCCATTAATGAAAAAGTACTTCCTAAGCCTGTCGTAGTAATAGCATTTACCATTAATCCGATTGTAATTAATAGGATTGCAGTAACCACCATGCCTTTGGAGCCTTCAGCAAGGGCATCACTAATTTCTTTTAGTTTCATGGGTTTTTCTGATATCCAAGATAAAAGGATAATAGATACTATTGCCATGCCTACAGCATATAGTGGAGTAAAACCAATGATTAAGCACGTGACCAATATACCAATAGAAACTAAGTGTCTCCAGCCGTTTTTAACATTATCATCACATTCTGATGAGTCAGTAGCCAACTTGTTCGGGATATCAATACCACGTTTAATCGCGTACGCTCGAACAAAAAAACCTACTGTAATATAATAAAGTAAGGCAGGAAGTAAGGCTGCTGTAACAATAGTTAAATAAGGTAATTGAGTATACGAAGCCATAATAAAAGCACCAGCGCCCATTACTGGAGGCATAAGTTGCCCGCCAGTCGATGCTGCCGCTTCAACGCCACCCGCGAACTCAGCAGAATAGCCTGCCTTTTTCATTGATGGAATAGTAATAACACCAGTCGCCGCTGTATTAGCAATGGCAGAACCTGAAACTGAGCCCATTAATCCAGAGGCTAAAACCGAAACTAAGCCTGAACCGCCTCTGAATCGTGATGCAAGTTTACCTGCAACTTTTAATAAGTAATCGCCCGCACCTGATACTTGTAAAAAAGCACCAAACAAAACGAACATAAAAACGAAGGTCCAAGACAGCTGAGCAATAGTACCGAACATACCATCAGTACTAAAATAGCTGCGAAAAAGCATAGTTTCCCATGACAGACCAGGAAAATTAAACACACCCGTTACGTATTGACCCCAAACGGTTATATACGTTAGAAAAACAACAATTAAAGTTGGAATGAACCAACCAATAGCTTTAAACATTAAGGCTAAAGCCAAGATAATAGCTAAAGCACTGAAAAAGAAATCTGTACCAATAAAGGTTTGTCCTCTTTCATAGAGACTGTCTTCGGCAAATATAAGATATGTTGAGCTAGCAATAATACCAACTGAAACAGCTATTTGTTGCCATAGTTTTTTAAAGTGTATTAGTGAGCCAAGACAACCAAATAGCGCAAAATGAGTGGCTGCAGCCCAATTTTCAGGAATAATAGCGAAGTAATTTAAGCCGACATGAACAAGGCTTGATAAAACGGCTAGCCAATATATCATGGGGATTTTGATATTTTCAATATTCATAATTTATCCAACTATTGATATTTTTAATTGATGTTTTTTATTAAGGTAATTAACGCGCTATTGAACGAGATAACTTATGTTGCTGGCGTTTTCGACGAAGTGTTCATCGTATTTTGATATCACTTAAAACCTTAAAACCCCATTCTACAACAACGCTAAACCCTGATGCAGAAGGGGTATTTATCATCTATTCAATGATTAAGTGTGCTGGAATTTTAACACCTACTTCGCGGTAATAGCGTACAGCTCCTGGGTGAAGTGGTACAGTTAAGCCACTAATAGCACTTTCAATGCTCATTACTTTGGTTGCCGAATGAATACTGTGTAAGAAAGGTAAGTTTTCATAAATCGCTTTTGTGACTAAGTAAACGTCATGTTCGGGCAAATCTGCTCTTACGGCTAAAAAATTAGGTTGAGCAATAGTGTTAATTTGCTCTATTTGATTAGGGTATGTCTCGGCTGGAATTATTTGACGAACCCATAATGGAAAATCTTTGTTAATTTTTTTCAACGATTCATCTGAAATATTCAACACTTTCAAGTTATCGCCTTCACTAGAAAAAGCACGAGTAACCGCACTAACAGGAACACCAGCTGGAGTGTTCATACCTTTAATTCGACCATCTTGCATGGCGCCAGCACTAGCTCCGTAGCCCATATGAACATTGTTAAGTTTGTCAGTGTTAATACCTACAGCGCTTAGAATATATTTGCCTGAGCCTTCAGTTCCTGAGTTTCTTTTACCAATCGAGAATGACTCATTATAAAGTGCGGTAATATCGGTCAGGTTGTTTCCTTTTACGGCATCTTTTTTAACCGTGAAGTGCTCAACGTTTTTCCATAACATGCTAACAGAGCGGAATTCTTTATTCGCGCCTTGTTTTTCAAATGGTCCAATACCATTCCACGCCCACGCACCATATAAACCTTGCAAAATACCAAATTGTGCTTCGTTTTTACGCATTAAATTTAAGTTATCACCAGAGCCTGCAGAGGTGATAGCAGATAAAGATAGTTTTTCTTGAGGGGCTAGTTTTATTTTTGCTAAAGTAGCTACCGCAACACCTACGGGATAGAAAGTACCGCCGGTTGATGCTGTAGACAAAATGTAAGATCTGGCCGTTTTGTTCTCAGCAGCTTGTCCTAATATAGGTAACATTATTAATGATAGACAAGTGACTGCAAGTTTGATTTTATTCATGTCATTCTCCAAAGTATTAAAGTTTAGGTGCTTATGTTTGCACTTTAAATAAGTAAGTAATTAAGCTCTTAGAAAGATATTTTCACACCGACAGTTATGTCGTCATCGCGTTTTTTAAGCTGGGCAGCTTCATCATCATAATTGGTGTATTCAATAAAAACTTCACCATATTTATTAAACTTCTTCGTAGCACCAATCGCCATTTGATTACCTTTAATAATGCCATTATCTAAATTGTAAATTCTAAATTGCGGTGTGATACCAGATGCAAGGGTGTATGAATAATATACCCCTACGGTATTAAATTCAGTGCCATCAGATACATCTTCATTTTGATAACGTAAAACAACCTTGTGATTATTAGCTTTATATTGCACTGCTGCTGCAAAAGTATTTGCATCTGGCTTGATGGCATCGTTAATGCGCATATCATCACTACGATCAAAATAAGATACGCCCAGTTGCCATGCACCTGTCGTATATTTAGCAGCAATGTTATAACTATCAACATCAGAGCTTTGAGTGTCATCACCATCTATTTCTGCAAGCACACCAAAACTTAACCCGTTATACGATGGTGAAAAATAAGCCACTGAATTAGCCTCTCGAATTGAGGAGTTCTCGCTGGCATTCCAACGAATATTGTAATGTCTTGGGTTATGAAAAGTAATATCAATAGGCATAACTGTCCACAAATAGTGTGGTGAGTATTGCTTACCTAACCTTATTTCACCAACCTCGTTATTTTTCAAACCAACAAAAGTTATACGTTTATGGTAATCGCTAGCATCACTATTAATAACACCATCATCTAAAACTATTCGCCCTTCAAGTCGGTAGGTGCCTTTCCAGTCATCTGAAAGATTAACGTGGCCTTTAATGCCTATACGTGAAACACCATCAGCAACATCGCTTTCTTGCTCTTTTTCTTTAGTAACAAGAGCTCTTAGGCTGCCATAAAATTGTACTTTGCCCCACTCACCTTCTGTAGCAATTTCTGCCGATGCGGGTGCGACAGATGCAACAGCGATTATCGATGCAGTAAAAATTCGGCTTAATGCAGTATTCATAGTGTTCCCTTATAGTGTGCTTTTAATTTAATTGGGTGATGAATGTTGAAAGTATTGTGTTTTAGTTCTCGTTTTACTTTCTCCATCACAACATAGATTGCACAAGTCATGCCTAACTTAACCACCTGAATTTAATTGATATTATTTTCCACATGAGAAAGTTGATTCTCATTATTGACAATAGAAGGAATATTTTTACCTAATTTATACATATTGAATAAAACAAGTTTATTCGTGAAAATGTCGTTCTATCAGCGACTAATTAAGGACTATTCACTGTAGCTTTGTAAGATAATAAAGTGTTTACCGAGGGGGGTTGAAGCAAAAGGCTTAGGTCATACTTATTGCTCTGAACAACTAAAAATGTCACATGTTTAAGTAACCTGAACTCTGGATAAGCTATATACGTCAATGCCACGATTTTTGCTCGTATCAGCGTTGCCTGCATGGATGCAGGTCTGTCTCTTGATCACAAGTCAGTAGCCTGCTGAATGGACTTTAATAGTTCAGCAGACTCTACTATCTCCATTAATGTGAACCAACCTAACCATAATGCTTTAATGCCTACTCGGCCATTTCGTTTACTATCATACCAACCACCAAGTTTAGCTAATGCATAATAAAACCAATAAAGGGAAGGCGCTTCCTTGGGAAGAGGTGCGCCTTTTTTTACTTTCATCCAGAGCAACTGCCATGTTAATTTTTTCGCACATACTTCACAGCTAACGCCTTTAGCCTGTTCATTATTTTGAGCTATTTCTTGTAACTGCATTAAACGTACGGCGATAAATGCTTGGATAATAGCAATGCGTTTTATATTGTTTTTACGCTGTAACCTCAAACCTTCAACATCTGTACCATCTGACTTCCAGACTTTGTGAAACTCTTCTACACGCCAGCGTAATTCATAGTATCTGACCATTCTCAACGCATCATCTACGTTATTGATTATTTCATTCGTGTACAATATCCAGCATAAAGGCTCCGCTATCTCTGCATTCATTTCTCGACAAATAATCACATTGACATCAAGTGCATGCTCGCCTTGCGCTTTTTTTTGGTTTCTTAAGAGAAACGCTTTGATAACTTAACGCCATATAAGCTTTTCGACTTTTTCTCCCTCCTCGTTGTTTGACATCAACGGTATAACTACATTGTGGTGGGCTTGTTTCGATGAACGTCTTCAGCTTAATGTTAGGCTCGATAAGTGTGCGGTTTTCCTTAGCGCGCACTAAAAACCGGTGATGATGTTTACTGTGATAATCCAGATACTCATAAATATCAGCTTCTCGGTCACAGACATCTATCACATTGGATACGTCACCGAGGTTGTTTTTTATTTGCTCAAAACAGGCCTTCCATCGATACGTTTCTTTCTCTTCAAAGGGCCTGTTTTGTTGTTCTTCTCGCGTACCAGGCACTTTTTTATTACGGTAAAAATAATACTGATTTGCCAACCCAATGGTTTGCTCAGTTTGTGCATCAAGTACCAATGTTGAATGTGCGTAAAGCGTTCTTGTTTTTGAGGTCTTATTCTTTGAGCAGCAGACATCACCTAGTTCTTCTGTGACGTTATGCTTGTATGTCAGCCCTGTTGTATCTTGAATGGCCAGTACGAGGGGTCTTTGTTGAATAATCTCTTGAGTATGCTTAAAGCCTGCGTTTGCAATTTCATCAGGAGAAATTTTTTCATTACGAATAAAACGATAAGCCCCTTCTATTTTAGCGGATGTGCCACATGCTTTTACAATTGAGCTTGAAGCATTTTCGGCCATATCACTTGTCAGCTGGACTAATCGTTTTGTGCGTCGAGGATCGTTTAAATTAGCTTGGCCAAAAACCAATTGGGCCCATTGTGTTGCTTCAGGATTATACATATTTACTTAGAAGGAGATAAAAACGGTATTAGATCATAAATATAGCTCGTTGAAAAGTTGTGTATAAGAGACAGGGATGCAGGTACTTAGGTTATGTCTGGAACTAATAACCTGTAAACTTGCTACTAATAGCCAGCTATTAGGTACACAAACTTGCCTTGATTCATGCAAACCTTATGACATGGGTCAAAATAATACATTAATAACCCAATGATTTATTTTTATATCTTTGAAAATTAATACTTTATACTTGTTAGTCGCATATCCGTTATCCAGAGCTCAGGTTAAGTAAGTTGAAGTGCAATGCGCAATCATTCACCGTCACAGTCTTTAAAAGGCTATCGACGAGTGAAACACTACCGTTGACCGTTGTAGCTGCACCAGTAGTTATTCCAACAGCCGATAAAAAATCATCAGGCAGTGGCTCAATCAGCTTCCCTATACTATTGATGCTTATTTTAATCATGAGAAAAAGGATAAAATTAGCCAAAAAGCGAGTTCATATAGCAAGCTAAGCGCCTAATTGTTCAACTATTGAACTATCAAACTAATTTATCAGGTTTTTTAACGTTATAGTGGTGACAACAAAATAAAAAATGCTTATACTTCCCGCCGCTTTAAAGAACCTTTCGCGTTTAGCAAAGCAAAATAGAAAGATGGCCCCTTAGCTCAGTTGGTTAGAGCATCCGACTCATAATCGGCAGGTCCCCTGTTCAAGTCAGGGAGGGGCCACCATTTCAACAAAGACTATCCTAGTAAGTAACCACCAACTAAATATGTAAAATCGTTAAACAAGGTCTAGTTGTGGGTCCAGTTAGTAATTATTTAATGCTTATTTGACAGGATAGCTTTTAACTTAGGTCTATCTTAGGCTCGTTAATCATGAAGCTACTTCTTTAAAGTAAAACACTCCCAAAAACCTTAACAATATTTAACACTGAAAACTCAGCCCCCCTTATTAAACTACCTTTTATAAGGTTAGGAAAAGTCATATTTATGATTCTATAAGTGGGAGTTTAATTTTAAGTAACTCTATTAGTGTTAACTGTTGATAGCTTGATTTTTAGTCCACTCAATGAAAATGAGAGCTTACTTTACAGCCTAGCCCATTGTTATTCATTCGCCTCTTAAGTGCTTTTATTGACGGTAGCGTAACGCTAACAAAGTGCGCATTAGATATATTGGTGTTAGAAGTTTAGGCATATATTTTCTAATGAATTTTTCGCCTCATATCACTGAGAAGTCACAGCAATATCCAGTTTATGATCAGGATTTAATATTTATGTTTCCTAAAACTGTGAAATTATGTGATATTAATTTCAATCAAATAAACATTATGGAACGGAGTCTGAATAACATGAATAAAATTATACTTATACCTTCACTTATACTTCTCGCAAGCTGTGCTTCAACAGCTCCTAAAATCACTTTGTTAGACGATGCTAAAAATATCAAAATTTTTAGAAAAGTTGATCCACCAATTTCATGCAATGAAATAACTACAATTGTTGTGTCGCATGGTAATGGTTGTGGTGCATTTGGTGCTGTGGGTAACTTTGATGATGTCTATAAGGCTTTTAAGAATGAAGTAGTTAATAATAAAGGTAATGCAGCACTATTGCAGAGTGAAACACCACCTCATTCTTCGCCTAACTGTTGGGTCAATGAGTATGTAATGAGAGGCATTGTGTATGCATGTCCTGTTGAAGTCATTTCAAACTAAAAAGCTTAATCCGAATTTTTAAGTGTCTTTAAAAGCAAATGTCTCGAGTATGGCAACCTCGAAAGAAAGTCGTTAATTATCTAGAACCACAATTAACGCTAATAGAGCTTTTTGAATGTAAGGTTTTGATAGGTTTTTAATTTATAGTTTTACCACTAAAACCTACCCAAAACCTCACCTATTTATTTGAGTTTTTGAGGTGTTTTTTTTGCACACTGGTATGAAAAACAACTATTTCAACCGACTATTTGAATAGTCTTTTGTTTGCATAGGGCGATAACCTTTACCTCTCGTTTTAGCTAAGTAAGATAAATGATAAATAGCATCTTGCCTTGATTGGTGATCATCTCGATAAACCATGTGATAGGGTATCATTGTCATGTGTCCACCTCTGACAAACCACCAAGTATCTTGAATCATTTCCCATATACATTCAGGCGTTCTAATTTTTCGCCCCTCTACAAATATTGCCATGTGGTAATGTTGCTGTTTTGAGCGCTCTTGTTCTCTACACCATGCATACCCAATATCATTAAGTTTGTATTTATCTTTAAGTCTGTTAAGTAGTAATTTAGTAAATTTTGATATTTGAGTATTGTTGTCAGTATGGCTATCTAAGTGAAGATCAAACCTAACCACAAGCACTCTGCTGTATTGCTTCGTCATAGCGTTAAGTTGATTGATGATTGCTTTTAAGGGCTTAGTATAAATGGCTAACGGATAACCTGATTTACTATAGCCTGCATTAATTGGCCAAATTTCTTTATCAACAATAATGTATTCTGATGTTGTGGAATATTTACTCATAACACTAAAGACATACTTAGATATTATTAAATACCCCCACCAAAGTTAGTATTTACTATCACAGTTTAAAACCCGAAAATAACAAGGTGCTATGTAAAAATAAAAATAATCGCAGAACTAAAACACGATAATCAGATTTCATATTATTACACGCTTAATTTAGCTATTTTGAATTAGCCTTTAAGGACTGCAAAAATTAGGTAGCAACGTAGTCGATTTTCACTTGAACTTTTTACGGGGCAATTGTTAATAACTCTAACTTATGCATATAATCCTTTTGTTAACTAGTGGCCCTTGCCGCTAAACTTGAACCACTAGTGTTAATACCTAAGCCTATTTATGATTACTCGTCATTTATAGGCTTTTCTTTTGGCTCTAATTCGTATTTCATAATCCCTCTTATTTTCCCCGTTACAGGACTACGATTATTGATCGGTATATGTTTAATATTCATCATTCGCCCGAGCGTAGAAACAACCCTTGGAACATCTACAATGGCATATTTTAAGCGGGCCTCATCTGTATTGATTGGTCCTATATTCTCAAGATGATTTCGTATAATGTCGACTTGCGTTAAGTTACTCACTATTCACCCCCTTGGTTATCATCTAACCATTGAGTTATTACTGAGGTTTTCCAACCAAGGCATTTACCGTTAAGCAATATTGGTTGAGGCAAAATTTTATCTTTTGCCCACCAACGCCATACAGTGACTTTAGATTTGTTTACTAATTTGGCTAAGTCAGCCAGAGACATTATTTGAGTGTTTACCATGCTTTATAATTCCTTAAAGGTTGTTGAAAGCACACTAATCATATTCAGAAAACAGCATTGTGAATAATTACAAAAGGGCTTTTGAGCACTTATAAAGGTAATTATTTTATTTTTTTTTGGGTCGACCTTTTTGAGGGAGTGTAATGCGAGGATCTATTTTTGAGTACAATAAACGTTGCTCCCTCATGACTCTTTCCATTGTTTTCTCATGAACTTTAGGTAATTTTTCACCATATTTATCTAGCTTTTTATTATCTGCTTTTAAGTGCCTATATTTTCCACTTTCCAACTCTGCCATTACTGTATACGTTGAAGGATAATCATTATGAATCCAATGTTCCAGATAAAGGATTTTGGCTAATTCATGCGCCCAATCTGACTTTGAAAATGCTTCTCTTTGTGAACGATCTTTTGCGATGATAGTATTAATATTAGTTTCTATATTGTTTAAGTTACCTGCACGCTGTCCCATTAAAAATATTTCATCAAATATTAAGTTGTCATCTGTAGACCTAATGACTCTTTCACATGATGTAATCAGCTCTTGAACCTGAGTTCTATTTTTTTTATTTTCGTTAAAATCACCTATGCTAAATTGCAGAGCCCATATTTTTTTTATGTAGTAACCTATAAGGTTGTTCGCAATCATAGGTAAATTACTTCCCCCAAAAGATGGTTCACAACGCTCAGGTTTCTCAAAAACATCAGCTTTGACACTGTCCCAAAAATTTATAGCAAGATTAAAATCGTCAAACTTTTTATCGAGCTCATTCTCTATTGAAACTGCAATAATGTTTTCTATACGATCTTTTATTAATGTCATTTCATTACGATATTTTGCTAATAAACTATTGATATAGTTAATTTCTAAATGCGCTACTTTATTGGCTTTTAACAGTAAACTCTGCGCTAATTCTTGCGAATCCCTAGGCAATCTTTGCCCCTGATCCGCATAAACACCACCTTTTAAATCTCGTATTGAGCAATGCAACTTCATTTCTAAGTCTTGTAGTTCTTTAATTGATTCGTGTTGCTTTATAGCTAAATCAATTTTTTTACTTACCTCTTTTTTTTCCTGAATTAGCTTTTGCTCTATATGTTTGTCCTCGTCTGACATCTCTACAAATATTGTTATATGACTATTTTTCATTATTTACCTCCAATAGCTATGACATTGTCAACGGCGACATTGTTCAATTCACGTTCCCATACTTCCAACGCTCTGAGCTTTTCAGGCATATACTCATAGCGATCATAATGCTTTGAACTAACATCTTGTAAGGCGTGATTTTGCAACCTGTCACGTATAGATTTACTTATACCTAGCTCGCCCATTAAGGTTTTACAGGTTCGTCTTATATCACGGGGTATAAACGAGCGTATTGCGCTTTTCTCACAATAACGATTAACAGCCCTAGATAATGACTCTAAGTTGATATGGCGCTCCTCACTAAGCCTGTGTGGAAATATAAAGCCATCACCACTGTTAGATTTTTGCTTGGTTAATATATTGATAGCTGTATCTGTTAAAGGGATTAAATGGGGCCTTTTGTTTTTTGATAAATCAGCGGTAATTAAAAGGGTTTTAGTCTCCCAATTGATAGCGCCCCACTTTGAACTAGCAAGTTCATAAGGTCGTTGACCACCTGTATAAAAACATAAGCTGATTAAGTTACGAATATGATCACCCATTTGGAAACCGATAAATTCATTTTCTAAATCCGATAGCAACTGTTTAACTTCACCATTGGTAAGAAAATGCTCTCCAACCTTTTCGGCTGACTTTTGTTTAGGTATTGCCGATACAGGATTAAACTGCAAACCAAACTTAGCATTACCAATATAATTTGCAGGGTCGTTGTCATGCGCTAAACCATAATTAAAGGCAGCCATTAAGTAACTTCTTACTCTGTTACTTTGAGTATTAGCTCCTCGCTTTATCATGTGGGCTAAAATACTAATCAAATCATCTTTAGTTACGTCTTTAGCTTTGGTTGTTGGTGGTATAAATGGATAGGTTTCTTTTTCTAATGCAGAGAGGACAGTTTTAAATGTTCGTTTACCGTCTTTTTCCATTTGAGCTGTGTAGCTTATAAATAATTGCTCAATGCTACCTTTTTGTGATTCAAGCTTTGCTTTGTGTTCCTTTTCTTGATTTATGATCCCCTGTTCAAGTCTCGGATCAACACCACGTTGTAACATCGCTCCATATTCTTTCGCCTTTTCCCTAGCATCTGCCAAACTCATACCAAGTGCTTTATCTCTAGTCTTGCCGCCATCGTTAGGCACATTACCAATTAAAATGAAGTTGGCTTTAGTTCCAGTAAAATATCTGAAAACAAAGCGTTTACTGCCACTAGGATAAATTTTAACGCATAAGCGCCCCATTCCTTTAGTGCCATCATCATCTGACACATAGTATGCAGAACTCTTTTTAAGTAGCCCTGTGATCTTGTTTGGGGTCAATTTAGCCATATCTAATCCTAGTTGCTAACTAGACCTTATTTGAAAAAAGGTCTAGTTGTGGGTCTAGTTAGAGTGTAACTTAACGAAAGAGGTTAAAACAAGAAGAAAGCTAACTTCTTATTCTAGTCGTTGAAATTCATGGTCTTTATGGGGCTTTTTTCTTTGGTGTTATTTGATGAAATGTGAATATCGCTTGACTCATAATCGGCAGGTCCCCTGTTCAAGTCAGGGAGGGGCCACCATTTCAACAGTAAAGACGCATTTAAGCGTCTTTTTTTATGCCTAAGCTACAAATCTGCCTAAACTTAACTTTTTCACTATTCTCTATTCTCTACAATCAAAAAGTTTATGGTACCACCAGATGTACCAGCAAAATTAACCATATTCTTTACAGCATCTTAGTTTTTATCTCTCATAAAATATCTCCCTATGAATCAAAATGCTGCATTAAATAAAAAACCCTTAATTTCGAATGACCGAAATTAAGGGTTTTACCTTGATTAATCTTTGCTAATTTAATTAATACAAAAATCTATGTAAGCATAGCGTTAGCTATATATCTTAGGCATTTTTAATTGCTTCAGAAGTTATAGGTAAATCTCTTACTCTAACCCCTGTTATTTGGAAAATAGCATTGGCAATAGCTGGTGCTATTGATACTACTCCTGGCTCGCCTAATCCAACAGGAAACTCTTTGCTGTCGACAAATTCAATATCTAATTCTGGCACATCATTCATGCGTAACGGTGAGTAGGTATTTAGGTTAACTTTACTTACTTGGCCATTTTCTATTGGGCTTTGCTCGTGCAGTGCCATGCTTGTGCCCCATAACATTGAACCTTGTACTTGCGCTAAGGCACCGTCAGGATGAACTATTACCCCTGCATCAACCATCATAGTAAGTTTTTTAACGGTTATTTTTTTAGAGTCGGGCTCAACATGCACATGTGCTGCACAGGCCATCCAAGCCGGCATGGTTTTTTCTTGTCCGGCGCTTACTGCAACACCTATAGCTTCATTTTTTGCTAATTTAACTGTGCTTACTTTTTTCTTCAGCAGGGTTAATACGTTGGCTAAACGTTTTGCGCCACCAACACTTTCAGGTGCCTTGCCAGCTTGTTTACCTAAACCGTCTAGCATAGATAAACGAAAATCAATGGGATCAGCTTTTGCTTGGTGAGCAATTTCATCTATAAATGATTCTAGCCCCCAAACAATCCAACCCTGCCCTACTGATCTTAACCAACCTGGCAGAATAGTTTCTTGTGCTAGTTTATTATTGATCGCTCGAACACGATGGTTGTCCATGCTGTACCAATGATCTGCACCACTGGTTGAAAACATGTCTATTTTGATTTTTTTATCTAGGCTTTCAGGCATAAAGCCAGGGGCCATTGTTAATGTTGGCCAGCCAGCCGCAAGGGCATGTTCCATCCCCGTAAATTTATTTGTTTTATCAAACGATGCTTTAAATGATACAACAGATGGAGATCTTGGTTGATCAAAGCCAGAGTCATCTTCACGGGTAAATACCATTTTTACTGGTTTACCTATCGCTTTTGAGGTTAATACTGCAGGTATTGCATAATCACCAAATAAGCGCCTGCCAAAACCACCGCCTAAATATTGTTGATGCATAACAACTTTTTCGTCTGTTACCTGCAGTGCTTTAGCTATCGCTGGCAGTGTTAAAGATTGCCATTGATTACCTGTATAAATGTGCCATTGGCCATTTTTTTCTTCAACCGTTGCATTTACCGGCTCTAAGGCAAAATGCAAAACGGTATGAGTACGATATATTGCATCTATAGTCTTTGCCGCTTTTTCGCTAGCAGCGGTAAAGTCTCCATCATCAATAAATAAGCCGCCTTCATTCTTGTCGGCGACTAAGCGCTCGCCTTCTTTAAGAATATCGGCTTCGCTGACTTTTGCTCTTTCACCTGCTTGATAACTCACTTTTATAGCATCGGCTGCTTTAATTGCGCCGTAATAAGTGTCTGCCTCAACCGCTATCCATCCTTGAAGGTTCTCACTAGGATCTTGTAATTTATGGTAGCCGATATAACCTTTGATTTTTTTCGCAGCACTATCATCAACAGCTTTAATTTTACTGCCATATCGTGTTGGCGGAATAATGGGGCGAGCATAAACCATCCCCTCTAATTCCACGTCAATACCATAAACTGCGCTACCGTTAGTTTTAGCAGGAATATCTAGCGCTGAGCTAGACTTGCCAACTAAGGTTCTTTGACTGGCTGGCTTTAAAGGTAAGTTGCCAATTTCTTCTGGTGTAAATGTACGATTAAACGTACCTTTTGCAACAATATCGCCAAAACTTATAGCGCTATCTTTACCAATTACAGCGCCATTTTCAACGCGACACTCATCAACTGAGCAATTTAATATCTTTGCTGCCGCTTCAATTAATGCGATACGTCCAGCAGCGCCAGCTTGAGATAATGGTTTAAATGACTGAAATACAGACCAAGAGCCGCCGGTTACCATGTAGCCCCACTTAGGATCAGTATCTACATGAGTTATCGATACCTTTGACCAGTCAGCGCCTAACTCATCAGCAACAACTCTGGCTAGCGCGGTACCAATATGTTGTCCCATTTCTGCCCTAGCTATGTTGATATTAATTTCGCCCATCGGGTTTATTTCAAACCAAACGGTTGGAGAAAATAGTTTATCTTTTAGCGTTTGTTGTGCATTTTGGCTTAAACCTGTGGCACCCAGTAATGGTGCAAAAGCCATTAATAGTGAACCACTAACCGAACCTACTAAGAATCGACGGCGAGATAAGCTAATGTTGTTTTTTTCATCTTTAATCGTTTTCATTATTACTCACCTTTATGATTGTTGCGTTGTTGCACGTGGATCAAAAGTTTGAACCTCAGCTGACATAGAATCAGCGGCATTTTTAATGGCACTTTTAATTCGCACATACGCCATGCAACGACATAAATTTCCACTCATGTGGTCAACAATTTCTTGGTCACTCGGTGAAGGATTACTTGCTAATAAAGTCGCCGCTTGCATAATTTGGCCTGATTGACAGTAACCGCATTGTGGTACTTGCTCTTCAATCCATGTTTTTTGTAGTGGATGATTATTTTCTAGGCCTTCAATCGTGGTGATGTTTTTATTTTCAGCCCCAAGTAATGGAAAAGAGCACGATCTAATAGCGGCACCGTCTAGATGCAAAGTACAAGCACCACACATGCCAATGCCGCAGCCAAACTTGGTGCCTTTAAAGCCTAATTCATCGCGAATAATCCAGAGTAAAGGTGTGTTTGCATCTGCTGTGGTGGTAACTTCTTTGCCATTTAATTTGAATTTAATCATAATTTCATCTCTTAGAACTGATGTTTAAAATTACTCATTTATTATCTAACGTTATAAACTAATTTAATTAGCTAACAACGGAGTAAGTTGGAGAGTTTTTTGTTTCGACTATGTGCTTATTTACTCAAAGTAAAGACATTATCGCTGCTGGTTGTAGTGGGTTTTATCAAATAAGTTAATATTGTTAAACAATAAAAAATTGTTTTTCATTAATATAATAGCTTAGCAGGTTAGATGATTTTTGCTTTAGCATGAACATAGACTGCAATTACACCAAACGTTTTAGTGCCAAATACAATTAGTTACTTAACGTTTTCTTGGTGATAAGTTATTAAAAGGTAAGTGATAATTAATAGTTATATCGTGTATTAACGATAGACTAACCACTTACCTTTATCTTATTGCTATTACTTTTTAGTACTAAGCAAAATCATAGCTGCCACCGGTTTTTAGGGCTTTTTTATATGCTTCACGCGCCTGAAAACGTTTTACGTATGCAACAATTGTTGGGTAATTTTGATCAGCGCCTCTATTAGCGGCCCACGCTTCTAATGGAAAGCTCATTTGAATATCGGCACCTGAAAGCGCTTCGCCAGCAAACCATTGATTATTTTTTAGGTGGTTTTCAATTAATGTTAAGTTAGCGGCAATATTTGGCCCAACATAACCCGCCATTACTTTCTTCATTATGCCTTTGGCAATGGGTTTAACAAGAATAGGTAATGAGCGCTGCACTGTTTTTTCTAAAATAAGTTTCAACAATAATTGCTGCATTAATGTACCTTCAGCAAAGTGCATCCAATATAAGTACTGGCGATGCGATTCGGTATGCGCTTGAGGTAAAATTTTATTTTCGCCGTATGTTTGCGCAAGGTATTCAACAATTGCACCTGACTCAGCAATCGTTATATCACCGTCGGTGATCACCGGAGACTTGCCAAGCGGGTGCACTTTTTTCAAACTCTTAGGGGCTAAGTTCGTTTTTAAATCACGTTGATAATGCTTAACTTCATATGGCACGCCTAACTCTTCTAAAGCCCAAAGCACACGTTGTGATCTTGAATTATTTAAATGATGTACAACAATCATAGTTTCTCCAATTTAGTAAAATATATAACTTAATTTTCGCGACCATATAGCCAAAATCAGCGAGTTAGCTTAACTAAGCGAGCGGCTAAATATATAATAAAGTGCAATAGTGCTATTTTGATATTATTTTAGTATCTTTATTTATTGCTGTCGCATAGGATCGAACCTAATACTTGTACTATCGGACTATTTAAATGCTCTGGAGCTCTAGCGTTTTATTCAGGAAAAACATTGAACAACACAGCCATAATGTTCATGAGATGATAATTTGCTTAACAGGCAGTGTTAATATTCAACTTAATGATGAATATTATAGCTTGTCGCCGGGTCATTCTGTTTTTATTCCTGCACAATACTCCCATGCAATTAACGTTGTTAAATCTGCTGAAACAACATTATTATTCGCCTGTATAGATCTACCCACTTTTGACAGCTTATCAACTCCAACTAATCGGTTGTTCTTAAATACCATATCAACAGGTAAGTTTTTAATTAATAACACGAGTAAAAGTGTGAATAACAACACAAACACCTTGTTGGCTGCAGCTAAAGAGTTAGTCAATATTCCGCAATCTGCTTCTCCTTTACACGCAAGCTTGAAAGAAGCTTTATTCTTAAAGTTATTGTTTACGCATATAAGCGGTGCGGGTTATGAAGAGAATACCAATGAGTTAGCGTCATTGCGGATCAGCAAAGCGCAAAATTGGATAAATAGTAACTATGCATTAGATATAACATTAGCGATGGTAGCTCAGCAGGTTAATATGTCGAGAAGCCATTTCGCTCGTCAGTTTCGTCAGCATTCAGGCTATAGTGTTATTGATTACCTACTCAAAGTTCGCTGCGATGCTGTGGCTAATTTACTTGCAAGTTCGAATGCAGATATTACAGAAATAGCTTTTTCTGCTGGGTTTAGTAATTTAAGTCATTTTTATCGACATTTTAAACGCCGTTACGGTATTACCCCCAGAGCTTTCAGGCAAATGAATAACCACCAAGATATTACTGTTATAAATAAATTAGCTTAAGTATTTGTACAACAAAATATCTTTAAAAGTTAACTGGGTTTTAATGGCTTAATTAGACTTGGCTTAACTTGCTTTAACTTGATTTAACTTGATTTAACTTTTTATAAAATAACAAAAAAAGCTCTCACCTAGGTAAGAGCTTTTGCATTTATGAACTGTTAAGGGTTATTTAAAACTTATAACTTGCTTTAACATATACAAAACGACCTTGGCTATTGTGTGTGCCACTAACAAAGCCCATAAAGTCGTGATAAGCAAACGGCGGCTCTTCATTAAATAAGTTTGTCGCACCAAGACTTAACGTGGTGTTTTCAATACCAATATAATTTACTGTAGTATCAACTGTAGTCCATGAGTCAACATCACCCATTCCTTCAGTAGCCACGGCTGCATCTTGTTTAAATGCGCCAATATAGTTGATCGCCATACTTGCGTTCCAATCACCTTGAACCCAAGCGGTGTTGAATGTCCAACGTACTTCAGGTTGCTCAAAGTCACCTTCTTGAGTGTCAATACGCATAGAGCCATCGGCATTTGGACGCGCGTCTTCATAAGATAATACATAATTTACCACGTAGGTAAATTTGAATTCGCCCATGTCAGTATCTAAGCCGTAGTTCGCTTCAATATCTAAACCAGAAGTAGTGATGTTACCAATGTTTTCATATTGATCAAAAATACGAACTACTTCACCTGGGTCGCCAGCAATAGTAGAAGGTAAGCGCTCAACAACAGTAGGATCATTACCCAAAGTACTAAACTTAAACTGAGTATCTTTAGTGATTACGTTTTCAATATCATAATCATAATAGTCGATTGAAAAATCTAGGTTATCGGCAACTTCATAAATTAAACCTAAGTTGTAGCTTTTAGACTCTTCAGGTCCTAAATCATCGTTGCCTGATAATACGGCTGTATACTCTTTCGGGTCACAATCAAGTCCGACTGCTGCACAACGCACTGAGTCAACTAAAGTAGGCGACTCGTCAGTATTACCTAAACCAATTTGATGCAATGAAGGCGCTCTAAAAGCCGTTCCGTATGAACCACGTAATGATAATGATTCAGTTGGCTGCCAAATAAAGGCAACTTTAGGGTCGGTTGTAGTACCAAAGTCACTGTAATCTTCATGACGTACAGCAACCTGTACTTCTAAAGTATCTAGTACTGGGATAGCTAATTCGGCAAAAATTGAAGTGTTGTCACGTTTACCATTTGCTTGTGTTGCTTCAGTACCAAACACTTCACCACGCAAGAATTGGTCATCAGGGTTATCACTAATGCTTTCTTCTCGGTATTCAACACCAACAGCTAAACCAAGTTCACCATGTTCCATTTCCATGACTGAACCACTGATTTTACCGTCGAAAGACTTACTGGTTGATTTACCAATACGTGTTGTTGTGGTTTCAATAAAGTCTAATGCTTCTTGAGTGTTGCTTGATGGTTCAAACGGGTTCCATAAACCACTATCAATAGCCTCTTGAGTACGGCGAGAGTTAGGAAAACCATTTACACCACGTTCAGTTGATTCGCTTTTTATGTAGTTGTAAGCAATTTCCCAACTCCAATCTTTTATTTCACCCTGTAGGCCAATAATTGAACGGTAGTAGTCTGACGTTACGCGTTTTTCACGGTTGCCAATATCTAGCATACGTCGGCGCATGGTTAAATCTTGCTGATAAAAAGCATGATCTGGCATGTCGGCAAATGGGTGATTTATATTATCGCCCGACATAAATAACTCATTAAAGCTTGGGCTACCAGCACCACGAATGGTGGTTTTAGAGTGTTGGCCATTTAATTCAGCAAAACCACGTAAGTTGTCGTTTATTTCATATTTACCCATGTAGATAAAGCTAGCACGCTCAGTAGCAGGCACTGAGGTCATTACAGGTGCATAGTCATAACCACACAGGTTGCCAATAATATCTTCAGGCGCACAAACATCATTACCAAACGTATCTGGCATACGAATAGTAGAGTCATCTTTTAAAGCAATAGTACCTGGGAATCCTGATGAACTTCTAAAGTCAGTGGCAAATGGGTCGTTAGGTCTTAAAGCACTTTGGTTCGCTGATTTTGAATAGTCGCGATCAGCATAAAGAATTTCTTCACGATCAAAGTAATCTAGTGCAAAAGTATGGCTACTTTTTTCGGTTGAGTTACCCCAAACAAGGCTAATGCTTTTTTCTTCACCACCACCGTCGGCAGTATCACCAAATTTTGCTGAAAGTTCTGCTCCTTCAACATCGTCACGTAACACGATGTTAATAACACCAGCAACAGCATCTGAGCCATAGGTAGCTGATGCGCCATCTTTTAAAATATCAACACGCTTAATTGCCGCTAATGGAATATTGTTAATATCAACAAACGCCGTGTCGATATTATTAGCAAATGGAGAAACCGAAACACGGCGACCATTCACAAGTATTAATGTTGAGTCTGCGCCCAAACCACGTAACGACACACTTGAGCCACCATTACTGGTATTGTCACTGCTATTCCCTTGTGTTGAAAATGTGCCTTGCCCGGCCATAGGTAGCTTAGTAAAAAGTCCTATTAGGTCAGTAACGCCGCTATTGGCAATATCTTCTGCACTTAAAGACGTTAATGGCGAAGGCCCTTCCATGTCAGTTCTTTTAATGTGTGAACCTGTAATTTCTATTCGTTCTACACTGTCTTTTTCGGCGGCGATTACAACATGACTTTGAGAGGCAAATAAAGCTGCAGCGATGCTGAGCGCAAGTGTATGTTTACGACTATTTGAAACTTTCATTTTATCTTCCTTTATATATTTTTATATTTCTATGTTTTTATAATGACTTGTATTTTATAACATTTTATTAACATAACTTTGTTAAAACCCTATTTAACTTGATTACACAAATGAACAAAGTCATTAGATTTTTATAACAAATCAAATGACTTTTTAACAGGTAAACCACAGAGTTCTCTTCATAAAAATGTAAAGTAATGTAACCAATAAATATAAACTACGAAATTTATCGGAGTTTTAGCGGTTTTTTAGCGCCAGTAAAAACAAATTAACTGTCGAGAGATTATTAAGATAAAAAAAAATCCGATGAACAAGTTCATCGGATTTCGCTTTTCTTGAGTTTTGAGCTAAAAGCTCGCCACTTTCGATCTTATTGCTTTAACACAATATTTTTTGGTTGGGTCTGTTTTCGACATCATTAATGATGTTGGTAACTTATGAAAACTGGTTAGAGGTGTTTTTAGCGCCACCTGCTTTAAGTGCGTTTTCACCAGCAAAGTATTCTTTGTGATCATCACCCATGTCTGAACCAGACATGTTTTGATGCTTAACACAGGCAATACCTTGACGAATTTCTTTACGTTGTACACCTTCTACATAGCCTAACATAGCTGCATCACCAAAGTATTCTTTAGCAAGGTTGTCTGTAGATAACGCCGCTGTATGGTACGTTGGCAAGGTAATTAAGTGATGGAAAATACCCGCTTCACGTGCTGTGTCTGATTGGAAGCTACGGATTTTATCATCGGCTAATGTTGCTAATTCTGTATTGTCATAATCAACATTCATTAAGTCAGCTCGTACATAAGCAGATACATCTTTACCAGCTTCAACCATAGCGTCGTATGCTTGTTGACGGAAGTTAAGCGTCCAGTTAAACGATGGGCTGTTGTTATAAACTAACTTAGCATTTGGAATTTCTTTACGTACTTCGTTCATCATAGCGGTAATATCAGCTACGTTTGGTGTTGCAGTTTCAATCCAAAGTAAATCTGCGCCCGCTTTTATGGCTTCAATGCTGTCAAATACACAACGCTCTTCACCAGTACCTGGGCGGAATTGGTATAAACCAGAAGGTAGGCGCTTAGGACGAACAAGTTTACCATTACGGTTAAAACATACATCGCCTTCAGCCATGTCTGCTACGTCAATTTCTTCAACGTCTAAGAAAGAGTTATAGATATCACCTTGATCGCCTGGCTCTTTAACAACCGCGATTTCTTTTGTTAAACCAGCACCTTCTGAGTCGGTACGAGAAACAATAATACCGTTGTCGATACCAAGTTCTAGGAAAGCATGGCGTAATGCACGAATTTTAGAATGAAAATCTGCATGAGGTACCGTTACTTTACCATCTTGATGTCCACATTGTTTTTCATCAGCAACTTGGTTTTCAATTTGTAGTGCACAAGCACCTGCTTCAATCATTTGCTTAGCCATTAGGTAAGTGGCTTCAGCATTACCAAAACCAGCATCTATATCAGCAATAATTGGCACAACGTGAGTTACATGGTTATCAATTTTATCTTGAATTGCCGCTTTGTCGCCTTCTGCTGCTGCATCTAATTCGCGGAAAAGACCACCCAATTCACGGGCATCTGCTTGGCGTAAAAAGGTGTATAACTCTTCAACTAAAGAAGCTACTGAAGTTTTCTCATGCATTGATTGGTCAGGCAAAGGACCAAACTCACTGCGCAATGCAGCAACCATCCAACCAGAAAGATACAAGTAACGACGGTCAGTTTGGCCTGCAAAATGTTTCTTAATAGAAATCATTTTTTGTTGGCCAATAAAACCATGCCAGCAACCTAACGATTGTGTGTATTTAGAACTATCAGCGTCATACGCAGCCATATCACGACGCATAATATCTGCTGTGTATTGTGCTATATCTAAACCTGTTTTAAATTTATTTTGAGCACGCATACGCGCTATTGATTCAGGATTGATGGCATCCCAAGAACTGCCAGCTTTTTCTTTAATCTCTTTAACTGCTTCTATTGCACTTTGGTAATTAGACATATTACTTTCTCCAAAAATTATAACTGACAGTATGTAAATACTTTATAGTGTAACTCGCCATGTAAGCTGTCACACCGAACAACATAAATACTAAACCAACCCATCAAAATAAATAAAATATATAATTAACATACCTACCATTCACAAAGAAAATAATAGTGTATTAACTCTAAACTGAACTATAAAATAGAGCAATAAATTCAATAACTAAGGTTATTCACCATGACTTTTTTTATAATAAAAAGATGATATTTAATTAATTTTTTATGTAAATTTACTTGATTATCAACATTAGCCATGACATATATCTTAGTTATGTTTTTGTATTAGATGATTAATTTTATGAATATATCGAAAATTGATTTAAATTTGCTGATTTATCTTGATGTATTACTTAGAGAAAAAAATGTTACTCGCGCTGCGGGCCAGTTAAATATTACACAACCAGCCATGAGTAATGGCCTAAAACGCCTTCGCACACTATTTAATGATCCTATTCTAGTCAGAACATCTGACGGCATGGTGCCTACCGAACGTGCACGAGCCTTAGCACCTGCTATTCGTAAAATTTTATTAGAATTAGAAGAAGCCTTACAAGGTGAAGAAGAGTTTAACGAGCTAAATAGCCAACGAGTTTTTCGCTTAATGGCGAGTGATTATGCCGCTTCAACTTTATTGCCGAAATTATTAAAACGTATTAATCAAATAGCACCAAATGTGACCATTGATATTATGACGCCAAGTGACGTTAATTTTCATGACGTTGAAGCGGGTAAAATTGACATGGCGATTAACCGGTTTGATGAATTACCGCAATCGTTCCATCAAAAAACCATCTGGCGAGATTCTTTCTCTTGCTTATTAAGTGCTGATAACCCGGTAGTGTCAAAGTTCAACCTCAATACCTATCTTGATGCCAAACATGTTTGGGTTTCTAAAACAGGCTTTGGTGTTGGTGTTGGTATGGATCCAAAAGATGTACAAAAATTGGGTTGGGTTGATGAAGCGTTAGCGCGTTTAGGCAAGCAGCGTGACATTAAAGTATTTACCCGTAATTACCATGTTGCCATGCAATTAGCACTTGAAGATGAGTTAGTCGCCACACTACCTACGCGTGCAGCTTTGATTCATAAAAATGATGCTAATTACACCGTACTAAAACCGCCATTTGATATTCCTGACATAGAACTTAAAATGATCTGGAGCCCACTTTTACATCATGACGCTAGCCATATTTGGTTTAGACAGTTAGTCATTGAAGCGGCAAATGAAGGTTAGCTAAACGTTAAGTACACCCGGGTTGTGAGGTATTTTGAACAAGTTTAAACACAAAGTATTCAATGTTTTATATAGTATGTTCGCCATATTAAGTTGTGTTGCTTTGGGGAAAGTCTGTGCTTTTTATGCTCCTTTATTACCGGGGAGCTTATATGGTTTAATGCTCTTTACACTAACATTGCACGTACGCATTTTTGATGCCGACCGTATTAAAGACAGTGTAGTGTGGGGCGTAAAACATATGGGCGTATGCTTTGTACCTGCCGGTGTCGGCATTATGAATCATTTCGACTTGATCAGGCAATTTGGCATCACCATTGTTATGATTACTTTTATAACCACCTTTATTCTACTGACTATCGTCGGCCTACATTATCAACGTTACGCCAACGATCAAGATGAAAATGATGATGAGGGCTCACATGTTAGCTGAGTTATTAAATCATCATTTATTATCTTCAATTTTCGCAGTAGTGGCGACTATTGCCCTATTTCAATTTGTCGCTGTTTTTCAACGCAAATTAAATGCCATTTGGCTACAGCCAATGCTGGTTAGTATTTTAGTTATTATGTCATTTTTGCTGTGGCAAAATATTAGCTTTGATCACTACTTTGCCAGTTCTTGGTTTTTAAACGCCTTACTTGAACCTGCCGTTGTTGCGCTAGGGTTTCCGCTTTATCAACACTTATCAACAATTACTAAGCAATGGAAGAGTATTTTATTGGTACTTTGCATAGGCGCATTTATTGCCATTGTTACAAGTTTTGTAGTTACTATGCTATTAATTGGCGATTACGCAATTGCGGTTGCTTTGGCCTTAAAGTCAGTTACTACTCCCATTGCTATTGCCATTGCAGGGCAATTAGATGGCAATACAGCTATAACCGCTTTTGCCATTATCCTAGCCGGATTTTTTGGTGCTTTAGTTGGCCCTCCTTGGTTAAAATTTATAAATGTTAATTCACCAAAAGCGCAAGGTTTAGCCATTGGCGCAGCAAGTCATGCTATCGGCACAGCCACGGTGAGTAATATTAGTTATGAACATGCTGCGTATAGCTCATTAGCATTAATTGTTTCAGCGGTTATTACCGCTACATTTAGCCCATTTATTATTAATTTTTTAGTTACGCTTTTATAGCTAAATGAATGTAAATAGCTTTTCAGTGCAGTCATTTCTTAAGCCAAGTGTTTATGAGCAATGTGATTTTTTTTATTACCAATACGATCAAAGCTTTTAACATTACTCAATCAAAGATAATTCATAAAGTAAATAGCAAAAATCACAATAAACAATAGTGTGAATAATGGTATTTGAAAAACAACACAAAACAAATTTACCCTATATTTAACAATAAGTTACAAATCATCATTTTATTAAAGCAGTTATAAGGCTATCTTTGTCGGCTAAGCCACTAAATTGCAGCTATTGCATCAACTTCACATTATTTCTACATTGCAGGTAGTGGTTTTACGTAAATGTATTAAAAAAAGAATACTTTCTTCCAAACTTTCAAAATAGGTGTCCCATGACAAACAGAATTTCAATCGCAAATTTGCAGGTAGCAGAAGAACTTTATAACTTTGTTAACCAACAAGTGCTTCCTGGTACTGCGCTGCCTGAAGATACCTTTTGGTCTGGCTTTGGCAAACTTATAGCTGAATTAGCGCCCAAAAATAAACAGTTATTATTAAAACGCGATGATTTACAACAACAAGTAACCGCCTATCATCAAGACCATCAGGGAGATAATTTTAACTTTTCTGACTATAAACAATTTTTAACTAAAATTGGCTATCTTTCCGCTCCAGTTGACGACTTCACTATAACAACCACCAATGTCGATGCAGAACTTGCGACTATTGCAGGTCCACAACTGGTAGTACCGGTTATGAACGCGCGTTTTGCTTTAAATGCTGTTAATGCTCGTTGGGGCAGTTTATATGACGCATTATATGGTTCAGACGTTATAACTGAAGAAAATGGCAGCGAAAAGACTAAAGCTTACAACCCCGTTCGCGGTAAGAAAGTTATCGCATTTGCACGCGAATTTTTAGATCAAACTATCCCGTTAATCCATGGTTCGCATATCAATGCCAAGCGTTATCAAGTTGTTGACGGTGAATTAGTTGTAACACTAACAAATGGCGACTCAGCAGTATTATCGCAAACTAATTTATTTATCGGTTTTAATGGTGAGCAAGCATCGCCTAGTGAGTTAGTTTTTAAACATCACGATTTACACTTTATTATTGAGTTTGATCAAAAAAATACGATTGCAAAAAGCGATCAAGCCGGTATCAGTGACATTGCAATGGAGTCAGCCATTACTACTATTATGGACTGCGAAGACTCTGTTGCCGCTGTTGATGCTGCAGACAAGGTAATTGCCTATCAAAACTGGCTAGGCTTAAATCAAGGCACTTTATCTGAAACATTTGAAAAAGCCGGCAAGCAACAAACCCGTTTAATGCATGCAGATAAAACCTATCAAACGCTTGATAACAAAGAAGCTCAATTAAAAGCGCGTAGCTTAATGTTCGTACGTAATGTTGGACACTTGATGACCAATAACGCCATTATTGATCAAAACAATAATGAAGTGCCTGAAGGTATTATGGACGCGGTTATTACGTCATTAATTTCAATTTATGACGTTAAGCAAAAAAATACCCTACGCAACAGTGAAACAGGCTCTGTTTACATTGTTAAGCCAAAAATGCATGGGCCGGAAGAAGTTGCTTTCGCTAACGAGCTATTTGATCGTGTAGAAGACCTATTAACCTTGCCACGTAATACCTTAAAAATGGGCATAATGGATGAAGAGCGCCGCACCAGTGTTAATCTTAAAGCCTGTATTTATCAGGCAAAAGAGCGCGTTGTATTTATTAACACTGGCTTTTTAGACAGAACAGGTGACGAAATTCATACCTCTATGGCTGCCGGTGTTATGGCTAGAAAAGCAGATATCAAGTTAACAAAATGGATAACCGCTTATGAAGACAATAATGTTGATGTTGGTCTAGCCTGTGGCTTTAGTGGTAAAGCACAAATAGGCAAAGGCATGTGGCCGATACCTGATCAAATGGCTAATATGCTGGCAACAAAAATTAATCATGTAAAAGCCGGTGCAAATACTGCTTGGGTGCCATCGCCAACGGCTGCTACATTACATGCTTTGCATTATCACAAAGTTAATGTTCTGCAACTACAGCAAACACTTAAAGCGCGTGTTCCTGCCAATGTAGATGACATATTAACCATACCTTTAGCTGAAAATACGCAGTGGACGGAACAAGAAATTTCTGATGAATTAGACAATAATTCGCAAGGTATTTTAGGTTATGTTGTGCGTTGGATTGATCAAGGTGTTGGCTGTTCAAAAGTACCTGACATTAATAATGTTGGCTTAATGGAAGATCGTGCAACACTGCGTATTTCAAGCCAACATATGGCAAATTGGTTGCAACATAATATTTGTACGCCTGAACAAGTACTGGCAAGTTTGAAAAAAATGGCAGCCGTTGTTGATCAACAAAATCAACATGATAAACAATATCATGCAATGTCAGCTAACTTTGACAACAATGTAGCTTTTCAAACAGCTCTGGCACTAGTACTTCAAGGCCATAAACAGCCTAACGGTTATACAGAGCCTTTATTACACAAAAATAGATTGCTGTATAAAGCCCAAGCTAAATAATAACGTAAAAGCAATAAAGCCGACTAAATTTTCTGGTAGTTAAGAATGAAGTTATCCTTAGCTACCGGGAAATTTTTTAATAAAAAATACCGTTATTTGCTTTAATACTTTATTTGCTTTAATACTTTATTTACTTTATTTACTTTATTTACTTTATTTACTTTATTTACTTTATTTACTTTATTTACTTTATTTACTTTAATACGTTATTAAATAATCGATTGTCTGTCCTTAACCAGCAGATAATTTTCTATTAACTTGCCCTTCAAACTTCCTTCTACAATGTGAGATTCCAGACTCAGCTTTTTATACCTAACCTATTACTCAGTTAAGCCTAAAATTATCGAGTTAAAACATCTTAATATTAAAGCCATCGTTATTGGTCTGATAAAATAAACCATCTACCTTATTGTTCTCGCGTAAACACAAGTCATTATCTATATTAATTTGTAACATAATGGTACGATAAAGAAATCAAGGATTGATTCAGGATATAAATGTGATGAGGAATACAAAATGACAATACAATTTACCCCCAAATTAGTGGCTCCATTACTTGTTGGATTTAGCGTATTTTTCCTTTATTGCTCAACAGCCTACGCAGAAAAAAGAATAAAACAAAAACTAAATACAAACTTAACTAAGCAAGTGGTTACTTTCAAAGTATCTTTACCTACCATCGATGAGTCGAGCAAATTCGCTTACCCAGCCATCACTAGCGAAGTCTATAATAAATATAAAAATATCAATGTAAAACAAGCTTCTCAAACTTCACAACAACCTATGATGGGCATTAAAGTCGCTGACTTTTCTAGCATAGTTCCTCGAAAACTTGAGAACAAAAATTCCTTCTTTGAATTTGCAGCAAAATTTAATGATAAACTGCAGCAAGTTATCGCCTACTTTAACTTTTCTTCCAAAACGGTTGAAAATAAAGATAATAACAAAGACATAAATCAGAAAAGAAAAGTGAGCTTTATTATAGAAAGCGTTAACTAAGTCGTTAATAAGCTTTATATAGCCATGTTATTACACAAAAAAACCGCTAATTAGCGGTTTTTTTCGTTGTAATAAATATGCTAACTCAGCATTATTGGTTAATTTTCATATCATTAAAATTGATAAACTTGGCTTTTATCGATTAATGTTGTCGCCGTTATTTTATCTGCTGAACAACTAGCAATATCTTGCTTAGAAAACACCAAAATACTATCTTTATATCGGCCTGCTGATTTTTCCCCTGCCGACTTTAAAATAACACTAACATGTTCATTTTTAGGTAGTTCTTTTAAACCATTACCATATAAGCACAGGGTTTCACTTAACTTAACTGTTAACTCTTGAAAGTACTGCGAACGCTCTTTTGTTTTCTTCACTTGCTCGGCTTTTTGCTTAACGGCTAATGCATTAGCCTTATCAGTAATTTTTTGCTTATCTGCGAGTAATTTAACTTCTTGTTTTACAAGTTGTTCTAGATCTTGTTTGAGCTCGACTTTACGTTCATCACTGGCGCGAGCAAACTGATAATTTAAATCTCGTTTTTCTCGCTCAAGATCTCTTAAATCATAAGCAAGTTCGCGTTGTTCTTCTCTTAACTCTCTGGTTTTATCACGGTTATGCTCAAAAATCTCTACTATTCTTTCATAGCCAACAGCTGCCGACTCCATCGCCTGACTAACGGTTTGATTAATATCAATATCAAATTTTTCATGAAAGTCTTGATTAGCCTCTGGTGCTATTGGTGCAGCTGGAACCTCAGGCATAGCAGGCATTTCAGGCATAGAAAAATTAAAACTATAATTTCCCCATTGGCTATTACTTGCCGCAGAGCTAATAGTAAAAACAACACCTTGACCTCGTAAATATGTACTTTCAATACTATTTATTTTTGATAACTGATCTGTCGATTGGTCTGTAACCGATGACTTAATAATATCGCTCATAATTGACATTTGTTTGTACAAACCTGAATATTGCTCTGCATTATTTTGTGCAGCAAATAATGCTGTCGACATAAATAGACAAGGTAATACTACGCTCGATGATAATAGGTTAAATTTCTTCATTCTTTATTCCTCAGTTGTCCAATTTGCAGGGGTACTTATGGCTTCACCTTGCTGTAATCCATAGCCTTTAACATTGCCGCTTTGATAAGCGTTGTTATATTTAATTGCTTGCTCTAGTGCCTGATACTTAATTTTTTGCTCCAGTAATTCATCTTTTCGCTCAGCATTGATGTACTGAATAAAGTCACCCAAATCTTCTTTTCGTTCTTGTCGAGAAGCGCCCATGATATAACTGGCCAGTTGTAAATTATTGTCTTGCTGCTTAACCTTAATATCGGCGGCGTAATTCGCTAAAACCACTTGTTGCTCTTGAGCAAAACTTTGTAAACGCTGATCAACTAACTTAGCCAGGTTTTGCTCTTGTAACTTATGATTACTACCGGCAAAACTCAGTAATATTCCATTGTCTTGAATGACTAATTCAACTTTAAACACCACTAGTGCTAACGCGAGAATAGAAAATGCCATTGATAATGCAGGTAGACCTCGCCATTGCCAAAAAGGGATTTTATCACTTTCAAAGCCACTGGCTCGGTCCCACTCAGGCACTTTTTCATCAATAGACATGGCGACTTGGTGTTCAATTGCATTAACGGTATTTTTACGTTCTTGCCATAACGTTTCATTATCTGTCGGACAATCAATTGACTTATCATCTAGCCAATCTGCAAAAGCTTGCTCTGTTGATTCAGCTTTGTTCGCGACTTTGTTTGGCACTTGCTTTGAGTCATTATTTGACATGTTCTAACTCCAAATGATCTTTTAATTTATCTAAAGCACTGTACAAACGTGACTTTACCGTATTAACAGAAATCCCCAGCTGCTTAGCAATTTCATCAAAAGTACAGTGTTGAAAAAATTTCAGCTCCACCACTAGTTTTTGATTTAGCGGTAAAGTTTTTAGTGCTTTATGCAGAGCGCTTGATTGTTGTCCCGAATAAAAGTGTGCCTCAGGGCAAGCATCGCTACTCTGCTCTTCTTGTTCGGGTGTATCATCTAAAGATTGCGTGGGTTTTTTTCGACGATAAAATTCAATGCAACGATAATGTGCAATTTTAAACAGCCAGCCTTTAAATGGACTATCGCCACGAAACGACGCTAAATTACGAAATACCGCCATAAAAACATCTTGCATTAAATCTAAGGCATCATCAGGGTTACTCACCATGCGCAGTGTGTAATTGTATAGATTTTTTTCATACCGCTTTACTAAGGTAATCCAAGCTGATTTTTTACCTTTTAGCGCTTGTTTTACTAGCGTTTCATCGCTTCTCTCAAACACGCAATATCCTATTTATTTATCTTCTTATATTAAAGGTAGAGCCGGGCGTGAAAATAGTTTGAAAGTTTTCAAACTATTTTAATAAATTAACTAATATGGTGGATAATTTTTGATAAACCGGAGTGGCAGCACTGGTAGAACGACGCATTAAAGCAATTTCTCGATAAACATCACCCGAGAGTTTATCTATCGTTAACCCTTCGGCTTTAGAGAAACCTTTTTTAACCGCCATTTCAGGTAGAAAGGTAAAGCCTTGATGATATGCGGTCATTTGCACTAAAGTCGCTAGACTTGAAGCCGAGAAAGCGTTTATACGGCTGGTATCTGCTAATTTACAAGCAGACAAAGCGTGCTTAGTTAAGCAATGCTCATTTGATAATAAAAACACGCTATGTTCGGGTAAGCATTGATAATCTTGCTTGAGGCAAAAGCTCGTCATTAATTTGGGATCGCCGGCAGCATAGAAATGATCTTTACCAACCACCTCACTTTCAAAACCTCTTTGTGCTATCGGTAAAGCTAAAATAACAACATCAAGTTCACCATTTTTAAGCATATTTAATAGATTGTCAGTGGTGTCTTCTCGAAAATAAATTCGTAAATTAGTTAGTTCACGTTTACAAGCGGGTACTAAATCGGTCAATAAATAGGGAGCTATGGTAGGTATACAACCAATATTAAATACACCGCCATCACTTTGACCTTGTTGTTTAGCACCATTTACTAGGTCATTAGCATCTACTAACAACTTACGGGCTTTTTCAACAAAGTCATTACCTTGGCTAGTAAATAAAAAAGACTTATTGTCTCGTTCAATTAGCTGACAATTAAGCTGCTGTTCAAGTTTCAAAATTGCACTGCTTAATGTTGATTGGCTAACAAAACAAGCCTGCGCTGCTTGATGAAAATGCTGATGCTGATGAAGTGCAACTAAGTAACGTAAATGTTTCAGGTTGGGTAAGTACATGACAAGCTCATTTATTATGATTTTCAGTAATTAACTTTTGTCGTTAATTTTTGTATTAATTTTTGTAATTGGCTCTTGCAATTAGTTTTAGCAAACAAATTTACTCGCTAATTAATTTAACTTATCAATGAGGTGCATTTCAATTAATTAAATCGATAACAATTAATTCTATTGTAGTTATTAATGTAAAATGCGAACATCAAAACCACATTCACGGGCTTATTTACTCAATATATTACCTGTATGTATTGAAACATTTAGAAATTTATTTTAACGAAATGAGTCTATTATTTTTAAATAAAATACGCTAAAGTCTTGAGATATTTAAATAAATCAGAGGTAATAAAATGTTAAGAGCGTCAGCACGTCATTTATTGGTAGATACTGAAGAGCAATGTCTAACATTGAAGCAACAAATCGCAGCTGGTGAAGATTTCGCCGCCGTTGCACAAGCCCACTCAAATTGTCCTTCTAAAGCACAAGGTGGCGCATTAGGCTCTTTTGGTCGCGGCCAAATGGTACAAGAGTTTGATGAAGTTGTATTTTCAGCTCCATTGAATGAAGTACAAGGACCAGTAAAAACACAATTTGGTTATCACTTACTTGAAGTAACTGCTCGTAGCGAGTAATGTTCGATAAGTTAGAATATCACTGCTCTTTTTGAGTATTAAAAGCGAAAGTAAGCACTTTCGCTTTTTTTGTATCTGAAACTTTAGTTAAACCCTCAACCTTTAACTCTCAAGCTTAACTCTCACTTAAGCATTGTAAAAGTAGCTGCTATTTAAACCAACGTTTTATTTTGTCTTTGCGTAAAGCTAAAAGAAATAGCGCGATAGTAAAATAAATCATGGGTTCAACAATGTCAGACTTTACCGACCAAAAAAAGTGTAAGGCAATAAGCAAAGCGGCGATATAAACCCAGTTATGTAATTTTTGCCACTTCTGTCCCATTCTCCTCCTCAGTGCAGTTATCGATGTTATAGCTAAAGAAAGAAGAATAATTAATGCAGCCATACCTACGGTTATGTAAGGTCTGTCGAGTATTTCATTAAAGAATAACTTTAAGTCAAATTGTACTTCAAAAGCTAAAAAATTCAGTAAGTGCAAGCAAGCATAAGTAAAACTATACAAGCCGATAAGCCGTCTAGTTTGCACTAAATAGCCTTGCCTAAATTTTTTAGCCATCGGCGATATCATTAATGAAAGAAGCAGTAAATTAAAAGCACCGATACCAGTAAAGTGAATAACTTCTTCTACGGGATCTGCGCCAAGTTGTTCAGTAAAGGCTAGAAAATAAAGGCCGAACAAAGGTAAAAAAGCCAATAAATGAATAGCAATTTTAAGTAGTAACACTCTATTACGTAGAAATACGCTTTTAAATGTTACTTGCTTTGTCGTATTTGCACTTGCTGACACTAATAGTTTTTCCTTAAATCCATGCCTTTATACAGTTGAGCAACTTCTTCACCATAACCATTAAAAGGCAAAGTGGCGATGCGGTTTCGTGCAAATAAACCACCTGTGGTAATGCGCCTTTCGCTGGCTTGGCTCCAGCGAGGATGATCGACTTCAGGATTAACATTGGCATAAAAGCCATATTCATTCTTAGCCAGAATATTCCACGTGGTTGGCGGTTTGTGTTCAACCAACTTTATGCCAACAATTGACTTAATACTTTTAAAGCCATACTTCCAAGGCACAACTAAACGAATAGGCGCGCCATTTTGAGCTGGGAGCGTTTTACCGTATAAACCCACACTCATAAAGGTAAGTGGGTTCATCGCTTCATCAATACGTAACCCTTCAACATAAGGGTATTGCACACCGCCGCCAATTCTGCGGCTTTCTTGCCCTGGCATTTGTTTAGGATCGTACAAAGTTTCAAAAGCGACATATTTAGCTTTTGAGTTAGGAGCAGCCTGTTTAATTAATTGTGCTAAACCAAAACCGACCCAAGGAACAACCATAGACCAGGCTTCAACACAACGTAAACGGTAGATGCGTTCTTCTAGAGGAAAGCGTTTGAAAAGATCATCGTAGCCTAAGGTGTAAGGTTTATCGACTTCTCCCGAAATTTTTAATTGCCACGGGTTAACGTTAAAGTCTTGAGCGTTTTCTACTGGGTCGCCTTTATTAGTACCAAATTCATAAAAATTATTATGCGTGGTTATTTTGGCTTCAGGGGTTAGAATTTGTGAGGACTCTTCAGCTTTTGCATAGGTAAGCGCATGACGCTGAAATACGGTGTCTTTTTTGCTACTAAAAAAATCAATTGGACTGGCTTGAGATGCTGCCGATTGTGCCAATAGGCTGCCAGCACCAAGGTAACCAAGCTTTTTTAAAAGATCGCGCCTTGAATGATAAACCGATTCATCTGTTACTTGTTGTTCAGACAGCTGGTAGCTTTTTCTAGTTTTAATTAACATATTTACCCCTAATAGACCTAATTATACTAACCAGATGAAATAAGAGATCACAAAGCGAGCCTTATTTCATCGGTTCAGTATAGATAGACCAAAGAATGGATAAAAAAATTCTTAATAAAACTAAATCAGTCTGTAAAACTAACTTAACGAGAAAATTTTGCTAAATAGTCAATAATGTCACTTGACTCATACATCCAGGTAACAGATTGATCTTGATTAATAATCTTTAAACAAGGCACTGTTCTTTTTCCGCCTTCGTTAATTAACTCTTCTCGGTATTGTTCATTCTGATTAATATTACGCAACTCTATATTTAAACCTAATCGCTTCATTGCACGACGAGTTTTAACACAAAAAGGACAAGCAGGAAGTTGATATAAGCTTAAATGGGCTGTACCCGCATCAACTTCTTTTTGTAGTTGCGGTGAACGTTTTGGCGAACTTGGTGAAAATATAAAGTTTAATAACAAAATTAAACGGCCAATCGGCCAACGAATTAAAAACATAATAAAGCTGTGCTCACTGTTAAAGAAAGAAACTAAAAAATAAACTAAAAAATAAACTAAAAAATAAACTAAAAAATAAACTAAAAATTATATACTAAGGTTATTACCACATCATATCATCGGGTATTTGGAACTCTGCATAAGGGTCATCTTCAGCAACAACGTCTTCAACAACTTTAGTGTTTTGCACCAAAATAACGCTACTGTCTAAACTCGACACTTTTTCTGCCGTTTCTGACGTTACAATATAGGTAGTTTCATCAACACCACATAATGCTAAACGACCATTCACTAATGCTTTATGTGTAACATTATCAACAAATAGTTTTTTGATTTTACTATTAAACGTGTAGTTGTACTCAGCCTCACCATTTACATTAGTAACTTGGTGATGCTTTAAAATTTGCAAAATTCTTAGTTGCTGCTCTTTAGCAACTAATGCTGACTTTTTCTCGTTATTTAAAGCAATATCGCGAGCAAGCTTTTCTTTTTTTGCTCGCTCAAGATCTTGTTTAACTTGTTCTTGTAAGCTGGCATCAACCTTAACGCCACTGCGCTTTTGTTTGCCGGTTTTGCGTTTGTCGCTATTTGCTTGTCGAGCTTTTTGTTTGGTCGTTAAACCTGCTTTTAACAATTGATCTTGTAAAGAAGCCATCTATTTTCCTGCGCTAGCCTGTTAATTGAATATATAAATTGTCAGTATTTTATCAGTTCATTGGTTATTTAACAGCATTCAATAAAAAAGCAGCAAAAGTGCTGCTTTTTAAATGACTTAACAATAGCCTAACTAATAGATGGGCTAAACTGCATGCTTATTAATTAAACAATACCATACTTTTTCAAAGGTAATTCTCGATAACGTTTGCCGGTGGCATTAAATATTGCATTGCAAATAGCCGGAGCAATTGGCGGAACGCCAGGCTCACCAACACCGCCTGGAGGTGCATCGCTGGCAATAATTTCAACATGCGTGGTGGGTGCATCGGCAATTCTAGCGACTTGATAGTCGTCAAAATTGTTTTGCTCAATTACCCCGTTTTTAGCGGTAAGTTCACTATAAAATGTTAACGATAATGCAAAGATAGCAGCACCTTCCATTTGTGAGCGAATACGCTCAGGGTTGACCGCTAAACCACAATCTACCGCCATCCAAACGTCGTGTACTTTAACTTTGCCATCAATGTTTTCTGAAACTTCAACAACACATGCCACATAACTTACAAAGCTTCGGTGCATAGCAATGCCAAGACCATGGCCTTTAGGAAGACTTCTTCCCCACTTTGCCATTTTACTGGCTTTTTCAATTACGGCTTTCATACGAGCAGTATCAACCGGAAACTTCTCTAATGTTTCACCGTAATTGCTGTAGTCGGCATTCTCTTGTGCAAAATCAATTTTACGATCCGAACCTAGCATGTTGATTAAGTTGTCTTTACTGTCTACGCCTTTCGCTTGTGCTAGCTCATCAATAAATGAACTAATCGCAAAAACGTGGTTGATATTGGTTACTGAACGCATCCAGCCAATTCGCGTATGTGCCGGAGCTTTACCAATGGCGCAACTAACATTAGCAATATCATATGGCATATCAACAAGACCTAAACTTGCTTCTGAGCCAATTAAGTCTGCTCCTTTACTAAATGTTGAGCCAATCGGCGGCTCGGCCACATGATGTTGCCACGCAGTTACTTGGTTATGTTCATCAATGCCGGCCATTAATTTTTGATAACTCACCGCATGGTAATAACCATTTTTAACTTCGTCTTCTCGTGTCCACATAACTTTAACTGGCACATTTAGCTGCTTAGATAATATTGCTGCTTCAACAACAAAATCTGGCTTAGATTTACGACCAAAACCGCCACCTAGCAAAGTTACGTTAATATTCACATTTTCGGGCGCTACAGCTAATATTTGTGCCACAGTACCTTGTGCTGATTGCGGTGTTTGCGTACATGCCCAAATATCAAAAATTCCATCATGATAATGAGCCGTTGCTGCAGGTGGTTCCATTGGCACGTGTATAAGCTCTGGCACATAATAAGATGCTGTAATTACTTGTTTAGCATCTACAAGTGCTTGAGTTACATTACCTTTACTACGTAATGTTTTTGCTGGATTGTCACAACTTTCAGCCAAAGCTTTTTTATATTCTGCGCTGTTGTAACTTTTATGAGCACTTTCATGCCATTGAATATCTAAAGCTTCACGGCCTTTAATTGCTGCCCAAGTATTTTTTGCGATAACCGCAACTCCACCTAACGGCTTGAATAGCGCGGGCTCTTCTAAGTCAGGCATTTGAACAACATCAATAACACCGGCAATAGCTTTTGCTGCATCGCTATTGAACGATTTAACTTTAGCGCCTAGAACTGGTGGTCTGGCAATAACCGCGTATTGCATATTGTCGAGTTCAACATCAAAACCATAGGTAGTTTGGCCAGTGGCAATTTTCTTACCATCGACAAGTGCTACATCTGATTTACCAATAAGATTAAAATCTTTTTTAGCTTTTAAAATCAAATCAGATTGCTTAGGCAATGTTAACTTACTTGCCGCTGACACTAAGCTACCAAAAGTTAATACTCGGTCTGACTTTGTGTGCACAATAGTGCTATTTTTTGCAAGGGTTTCACTTACATCAACTTGCCATTGCTCGGCTGCGGCTTGTTGCAGCATCATGCGGGCAGCAGCGCCAGCTTCGCGTAATGGTTGATAAAAACGTCTTACAGAACGTGAACCATCGGTATTTTGGCTACCATATTTTTTATCACCTAGGCCTTGTACAACCGCTATTTTTTGCCAATCTGCGCCGATTTCATCAGCAACAATCATTGGAATACTGGTTCTGATCCCCTGGCCCATTTCAGATCTATGTACAACAATACTCACAATATTATCAGCACTAACTTGTACATAGACACTCGGCGAGAAGGTATCTGAACTGGTAACGCCCGCTAACGCTTTGGGTATGGTCAGCATTGATGGTAATTGTACGCCCAAGACTAATGCTGTTGAACTCATGCCGAATTTTTTCAAGAAGCTACGGCGACTAACATTTTCAATATGTTTCATGGTTAGCTCCCTTTAACTTCGGTGGCTAAATCTGCAGCAAGATGAATCGCTTGTTTAACTCGTTGATAAGTACCACAACGACAAATATTACCACTCATAGCAAGTTCGATATCTTTATCGTTTGGATTTGGCTCTCGCTCTAATAATGCGACTGCTGACATTATTTGCCCTGATTGGCAGTAACCACATTGTACAACATTCAAATCTTGCCAAGCTTGTTGAACCGGATGGTCTCCTTGCTCAGATAAGCCTTCAATCGTGGTAATTTTTACATTAGCTAAAGCAGATACTGGCATAACACAAGAGCGTACAGGTTGGCCGTCAACGTGAACAGTACAAGCGCCACATAAGCCTTTACCACAACCGTATTTAGTCCCGGTATATTTTAAAGTGTCTCTTAATGCCCATAACAATGGCATATTGCCATCATCATTAAATTGATGTTCTTTACCGTTAATATTCAAGGTGATCATGCTATCTTTTCCTTTAATTTTAATCGTCACTAACAATGAGTAAAGCGTTAGATAAATACTTTATCACGCCTGCTTAACTGTGTTTATTTATTTACCCAATTCTTTATACATATTACTTAACTGCTCAGGCGTGTCTAAATCGAAAAACGCCTGCACAAGGGGAACTTTTAATAATTTATCATTATATTTCGCTAATAATGGCTTTGCGCCTTTATTGCCTGTTAAGGCGATTAATTCAGAAAAATATTGTTGAGGAAATATAACCGGTGGACCGATGTTTTCACGACCCACTTGTTTCGAAGTTTTTGTGCTTTGTGCAACAACAATAACATCAGAGTTTATTTGCCAATTAGATATATGGTTGCTCAAATCAGATGAGGTTAATTGCCATTGGTCAACTAACACAATCATAGCTGCACTTGTATCTGCAGGTAAAGCCGCAACACCAGCAGCAATTGAAGATGCCATTCCATCAAAAAAGTTATGATTAATAATAGTTTTTATAGGTAAATGGTTAATTCGAGACTTAATTTCATCGGCTTTAAAACCTAAAACACAATAGACCTTATTAGACACTTTTAACGCTTGTTCTAATTGATTTTCAATTAAGCTTTTGCCTTTAATCGACACTAACTGTTTCATTTGCCCTAAGCGAGAAGACTGCCCCGCCGCCAACACGATAATGGCAACATTACTTTGTTCATTAGATGTCATTGTCAGCAACTATCCTTATCAACTTAGCGATTAGAGAAACAATCAACATAATTGTATCACTATATAATGCAATAGGGTAAAGCTGCTAATAGCTTTTGTTTTAGCGATATTCATAAACATTTTAACGACATAGCTCAAAAAGGATCTAGCACAAGATTCAAACTTCAATTGTTTTAAGGTACTCTAACTTATCTCAATTTTGGTTTTGCTTATTGTAATGAAAAATTTAAAAAACATATTCATTGGCATATTATGCGTTCTGCTCTTGGTTCTTGCGACTGCGGGTACGTGGATATATAGCCAAATTGACAGTGCTTTACCGCAATTAGATGGCAATAAAACACTGTACGGTTTATCTGCCACCGCGATCGTAGAACGAGATGCTCAAGGCGTTGCAACAATAAAAGCTGATAACCGTTTAGATATTGCAATAGCAACAGGCTTTATTCATGCTCAAGAGCGCTTTTTTCAAATGGACCTATTACGTCGAAACTCAGCTGGTGAGCTTTCTAGCTTATTTGGCGCAGCGGCAATCGACTATGACAGCGAGATACGTCGCCATCGCTTTAGAGAACGTGCTAGTGTAATAGTCAACCAATTATCAGCGGCCGATTCGGCCCTGTTAAAAGCTTACTCTCGCGGGGTAAACCAAGGATTAAAATATCTCAAAGCTGCACCTTTTGAATACTTACTACTTCGCCAAGACCCCGTAGAATGGCAAGAAGAAGATACCATTTTAAGTGTTTTCAGTATGTATATAGATTTACAATATCAAGATGGTAAGCGAGAACGTACTTTAGGTTTATTACACACGTTATTAAGTCCTGAGGTATTTGCTTTTCTAAACCCTAAGGGCAGCCAATGGGATGCTGCCATCGATGACACAGAACTTTCAGCGTCACCACTCCCCAAAATGCCATGGCCTTCGGCGTCAAGTGAGCATATAGCGTTAACCAATAATGAAGAGACGATTCCTCGCCCCTATTTACCAACAGCTACTGCAGAAAATAAACGCATTTCTGCTGCTGATGTTACATCGCCACTTAACCGCTACGAATCTTCACAAAGCGAAGCTTTTCCAGGCTCTAATAACTGGGCCGTAGGCGGTAACTTAAGTACTACAGGTAGTGCCATTGTCGCTAATGATATGCACTTAGGTATCAGAGTACCTAATACTTGGTTTAGGGCTTCTTTTGAATACCAAGCAGATGACCAAAATCAGGTAAAAGTTACCGGTGCAACTTTACCTGGTACCCCTAACATTATTATTGGCAGTAATGGCCATATAGCTTGGGGGTTTACCAACAGCTACGGTGATTGGAGCGATGTTATTGTGCTTGAAACTAATGCTGATAATAGCCAATATTTAACACCCGACGGATATAAAAGCTTTAAAGAGCGTAAACAAATTATCGCGGTAAAAGGCCAAGAAGCCATTAACATTACACTCTCAGACACTATTTGGGGACCTGTTATTGGTGAGAATGAGCAAGGCCAATTACTAGCATATCGTTGGATAGCGCATGACAAAACTGCCGTAAATATGGCTATAACCGAATTTGAAACTGCGAAAAATGTGGAACAAGCCATCGCAATTGCTGCACGTGCAGGCATGCCAGCACAAAACTTAATGGTAGGGGATAAACAAGGTAACATTGCCTGGACCATTATGGGGCCCATTCCACAACGCAGTGCTGTTTTTGGTGAAACCCCAACCTCTTGGGCCAATGGAAAAAACAAATGGTTGGCCCCTTTATCACCTGTAGAATATCCCAAAGTCATCAACCCTAAAAATGCTCGATTATGGACCGCAAACTCGCGTGTAGTCGGTGAAGAAATGCTCAAAAAAATAGGTAACGGTGGCTATGCTATCGGCGCTCGCTCTACGCAAATAAAGCAAAGTCTTAACGCTAAAACTATATTCGATGAGCAAGACATACTCGATATTGGTTTAGATGACAGCGCAATGTTTCTAACTCGTTGGCAAACGTTTTTATTAACCGAAGTACTTAACGATTCTATGCTCGCCAAAGATGAAAAATGGCGTGAGATTAAAAGTATTGTTGATATTGAAAACTTATCAGCCAGCACTGACTCTGTTGCCTATCGCGTAGTCAGAAACTTCCGATTAAACCTTAGGGATCAGCTGTTCGAAATTTTTAATGAGCATATGACCAAACTAGATAATAGTTATAGCTTTAACACTATACGTCACCAAATAGAAACACCTTTATGGCAGTTAGTTAATCAACAACCTGAAAATTTCCTCTGGCGTGGTCACGATAGCTGGGCGGCATTATTTGAAACCAGCTTAGAAAAAACGCTAGCCGATATGACCACATCAACGTCACTTAAAGATGCGACTTGGGGCAAGCAAAATATCAGTAAAATTCAGCACCCTTTAAGCCGTGCAGTCCCTTTTATCGGACAGTGGCTAGATATGCCTGAAGTTGAGTTACCAGGTGATAGTTATATGCCAAGAGTGCAAGGTCAATCATTTGGTGCATCGCAACGTATGGCGGTTTCTCCAGGTCACGAAGCAACGGGGATTTTTCATATGCCGACTAGCCAATCTGGACATCCTTGGAGTCCGTATTACGGTTTAGGTCATGAAAGTTGGGTTAAAGGAGAGACAACACCTTTTCTGCCAGGTCCAAGTAAATACACATTAACTTTATTAAGTTATTAGCAACTTTTAACTAACTTACACGTATAACCTACAAAAAAAGGAAGAATAATGTCGACACTTATTATTTGCTTATTTATCGCAGCATTATTGCCTTACTTAGCTAAAGTCCCAATGGCTATTGCCATGAATAAACTCGGCGGTTACGACAACAACCATCCTCGTGCTCAGCAAGCAAAACTAACTGGGTTTGGCGCTAGAGCTTGTGCTGGGCATCAAAATGCCTTTGAGTCGCTTATTATATTTGCGCCAGCAGTATTGTTAGCCATAGCAACACAAAATACTGGTACTTTTATCGAGCAGTTAGCAATAATACATGTTGTAGCTCGCGTGCTTTATCATATTGCTTACTTGCTCAATGTCGCATTAATTCGAAGCTTATTATGGGCTGCTGGAATTATTAGTTCTTTCAGTATTATCTATATCTGTATTTAGTTGAATTTGAGATTAACGCATAGTTGAGCGCGGCCAAGCTCAGGCTATTACTATTGAGATACTGGCGATTAAATTCAGCCTATAAGCTTTTTTTATCCTGTAAGTTAAAAATAGGCATAAAGAAACGGTTGTACTCTTGCTTGATGGTGGCTAAAGTAAGGCTATGCAAATGACAAAACCACCTTTTCTCTTTAATACTTTCTTTTTCTCAGTTTACTGAGCGCTTTTTAGGTTTTGGCATTTAAGAAAACCTCCTTTAGGAGGTTTTTTAATTTTAGTAATGGTAATAAATAGACTTCATCAGTAAAAGTTACTAAAACACTTTATTTATAGTACGTAAATTCATATCAACTAATTAGGAAAACACGGTGAACGAAGCATTAGACTTAAATAAAATACGTGAAAAGATTACCAGCCTTGATCAGCAATTACTGACCCTTTTTGCTGAACGTCGTGCCCTAACGCTAAATGTTGCAAAAAGCAAAGCACATCAAATTCGCCCGGTGCGGGATCAACAGCGAGAGCAAGAGTTACTTATTCGCCTTATTACGCAAGGTAAAGCACTTGGGCTAGATGCACATTACGTTACCAGTGTTTTTCAAACCATTATTGAAGACTCAGTACTAAACCAGCAAGCTTACCTGCAAACACTAGCAAACCCTAATATACAAGAGCCAACCGTAAGTGTTGCCTTTTTAGGAGATAAAGGCTCATACAGCTACTTAGCAAGTCACCGTTACTTTTCTCGCCGCGCTGAAAAAATTATTGAAAGCGGTTGTCAAAGTTTTGCTGAAATTATGCAACAAGTTGAGTCTGGATCAGTCGATTACGGCATGTTACCGGTAGAAAACACCAGCTCTGGCAGCATTAATGAAGTTTATGATGTGCTTCAACATACAAATTTATCGATTGTTGGTGAAATAACTCAGCCTATTGAACACTGCTTACTAACAGCGGTGAACACTAAGCTAAATAAAATTAAAACTATTTATGCTCATGGACAGCCATTCACTCAATGTAGTAACTTCCTTGATAAACAAAACGATATTCGTATTGAATATTGTGAAAGTACCGCTGATGCTATGGCCAAAGTTTATCAATTACAAGACGATACCGTCGCGGTTATTGGTAGTGAAGAAGGCGGAAACTTATATCAATTACATGCCTTAGAAAAATCGATTGCTAATCAAACTGAAAATCATAGCCGCTTTATTTTAGTCGCACGAAAGCCCATTGACGTAGCAGAACAAATTCCAGCCAAAACCACTTTAGTAATAGCTACAGGACAAAAACCGGGCGCACTTGTTGAATGTCTTTTAGTATTAAAAAATAAAGGTATTAATATGTGTAAGCTTGAGTCTCGCCCTATTCAAGGACGACCTTGGGAAGAAATGTTTTATATTGATGTAGAAGCGAATTTAAAGCACTTAGCATTACAAGAGGCTATTAGCCAAATTACTGAGCAAACTAATTTCATTAAAATTTTAGGTTGTTATCCGATTGAGCATATCAGCCCAACAAATGTGCCAAGTAGCGCAATAAGTTAGTATTTATTAAGCATATTAAAAAGGGCAGTTTAACTGCCCTTTTTTCTATCGAAAATTTGAATTACGCGGAAATAATATCTTCACGCTAGAGTTTTACGCCTGTTTTTCAAACGAAATAAAATCGCACTAAATGTCAGAACAATTAATATTGGTACTGCAGCGAACATCACTGAAACCAGCATAAACTGACCAATAAGCAGCGTTAATGTTAGAAAACATAAAGTAGGTAATAACAACCAAAAGGTATGCTCACTCGCACATATTTTAAAAGCTTTATGCATAAAAACTAGCATGAATATAGTAACAATGATCGCACTTAACGCCGTTATTGAACCTGAATAATAATCAAGAATAAAATCGGTATGGGGATGAAGGATACTAGGTACAGGAGCTAAATTACCCACATGAACTAACCAAACTAAAGACCCCGCAATTAAACAGCCAAAGTTAAATGACCAGAGCTTTTTATTAATGTCGAACATGGTTATTTCCACTATTTATTATTATTATTTTCCTACTTTATATCTCATGTTCAATTTTTAATCAAGTCGATGTTTTTTTATACATAGCTATAGCTGTAAATTAAAGAGCGGTTAACTTAATGACCAAAAACGTTGCGCTATAAAACAAAAAACCCAACTAGCATTACTGCTAATTGGGTTTTAAAATGTTTTGTTAATCTAGATTTTATTATTGCTAATTAGTGCTTGTTGTCGGTCTATTTCTTGAGCAATAATTTGTGGTGAGCCGGTATTTTTACAAAGCCAATAGTAAGCTCCTGGTACAATAAAGAGTGTAAAAATGCTGGCTAACGATACACCAGCAAAAATAACAATACCGATAACCATTCTGCTTTCAGCACCTGGCCCTGCCGCTAAAATCAATGGAATAGACGTAGTTACCGTTGTAAATGTGGTCATTACAATCGGTCTTAAACGCTGGGTTGCTGCTGCAATTATTGCCTCTTCAAAAGCAATACCTTTATCGCGTAATTGGTTAGCAAACTCAACGATTAAAATACCATTTTTTGCTGCTAAACCAATTAACATAACAATACCAATTTGGCTGTAAATATTCAGGCTCATGCCCATTAACTTCAGACCTGCTAAAGCGCCCACTAACGCTAACGGTACAGTCAACATGATAACAAAAGGATGAATAAAACTTTCAAACTGAGCAGATAAAACTAAATAGGTAATCACTAATGCAAGTATAAAGATAAAGGCGATTGAGTTACCTGACTCTTGGAGTAATTGAGACTGGCCTTTATACGCAACTTGTACTTCTTCTGGTAAGTGTTCAGCCACCGCATTATTTAAATAACTTAAAGCCTCTCCAAGGGCATAACCATCAGCTAAATTGGCACTAATAGTAACACTTCGAAGTCGGTTAAAACGATTCAGTCTTGAAGATGTGGCATTCTCTTCTATGGTGATCAAATTAGAAAGAGGAACCAGTTCATTACTTACGGTTGAGCGAACAAAAATATTATCAATATCTTTCGGGTTAGAGAAATCGGTTTTTTCACCTTTAACCACTACATAATACTCTTCTCCGCGCTCTACGAAGTTTGTAACTCGTCGCTGGCCCAGCATGGTTTCAAGCGTGCGCCCTATATCACCAACCGACACCCCGAGATCGAACGCACGATTATGATCAATTTTAACTAATAGTTGCGGATAAGTTTCTTTGTAATCACTGTCTATACCACTCAGACCTGGATTCTCTTGAGCTTTAGCGATAATAATATCGCGCCACTTTGCAAGTTCTTCATAAGTATTACCCTGTAACACAAATTCTACAGGCGAAGCAGAACCGCCACCGCCGCCCAAGCCTCGGCGCATCATGGCAAATGCTCTTACATCGGTTACTTGAGATAACTCGCCATTCATTTTGTTAATAAATTGAAAAGTGTCGATAACACGATCTTTCCATGCCGGCATACCAACAATTGCAATTCCTCCTGTACCGCCAAAACCTGGCACACGAACCAGCACGCGATCGAGTTCACCATTTTCTTGATGCGTTAAGAGCTTTTCTTCGATTTGTTGCATATTTCTAACGTTGTTTTCATAACTTGCACCTTCTGCGCCTCGCATTACCACGAAGAAATTGCCGCGGTCTTCTTTAGGGGTATATTCTGAAGGCAAGTCACTAAATAAAGTATAAACTGTAAATAAAGATAAAATAATGACAATGAAAATCGTCAAAGGTTGATGAATACTGGCTTTTATTGCGCGGCCATAAGCCGCTTCTAAACTGGCAAACCCCTTATCCAACTTCTGACCAAATGACGAGCTACGCTTTTTATGCCTCAACATTTTTGAACACATCATTGGCGTTAATGATAAAGCAGTTAAGCTCGAAAAAATTACCGCGGCAGCAATAGCAATCGCAAATTCTGTGAATAAACGTCCGACATTACCTGATAAAAAGATCAAAGGTACAAATACAGCAACGAGTACTAAGGTAGTTGCAATAACGGCAAATGCGACTTCTCGCCCCCCTTCGTAAGCGGCAAGTAAAGGCGTTTGCCCACCTTCGATACGACGATAAATGTTTTCTAACACAACAATAGCGTCATCAACAACCAAGCCAATGGCCAACACCATAGCAAGTAAGGTTAATAAGTTGATAGAAAAGCCAAGCCACGAAAGCACCATCATAGAGCCAATAAGTGCTACAGGAACAGTAACAGCAGGAATTAGCGTTGCCCTAACATTGCCTAAGAATAAAAATATCACCAGCACTACCATTAACATAGCAATAGCTAAAGTACTGTATACTTCATCAATAGAACCTTGAATAAATACTGATGAGTCATAACTGTTGGTGATAGTTGTACCTAAAGGTAGTCCTTCACGTATTAACGTCATCTCTTTTCGTGCCGCTTTAACAACTTCTAAAGTATTCGCTTTTGACTGTTTAATGATACCTAAGCCAACCATGTTTTTGCCGTTGCCACGAAACATATTTTCTTCATCTTCGGCGGATAAAGAAATCTTAGCAACATCACCAAGGTAAACTAATGATTTAGTATCGTTACGCGCCACCACCATAGTCGTAAAGTCTTCTACCGTTAAATAACTACGTTCAACCCTGATTGAAAAATCTCGTTCAATGGACTCTACTTTACCTGCAGGGAGTTCAACATTTTCAGCACGTAAAGTTTGCTCGATATCATTAACCGTTACGCCTCTAGCAGCCATGGCTTTTCGGTTCAGTACTACATTCATCGCATAAGTTCTGCCACCACCAACTTGCACGCGTGCAACACCATCAACGACTGAAAATCGATCAACAATATAGCGCTCTGCATAATCGGTTAGCTGTAACGTACTCATAGCGTCACTTTGTAAAACAAACCATACAATGGTGCTTTCATCATCATTCGCCTTAAAAACTTCTGGCGGTTCGGCTTGTTCGGGTAGGTTGTTAAGCGCACGTGATATTCTATCTCGAACATCATTAGTTGCCGCGTCAATATCTCGGTCTAATTCAAACTCAATAGAGATATTTGAACGACCAACACGGCTATTCGAGTTAATCGATTTCACGCCTTCAATGCCGCTAATTCGATCTTCTAGAATTTGTGTTATTTTACTTTCAACTATCGCAGCTGAAGCGCCGGGATATGTGGTGTTGATACTCACTACTGGCGGGTCAATATCAGGGTATTCACGCAGCGGTAAAGTTAAAAATGCCACAATACCAAAAGTAATTAAGAGTAAATTTATTACCGTAGCAAAAACAGGACGCTTAACCGAAAGATCAGATAAAATCACGATTTACTCTCCTGAGTAGTAACCGCAACACCATCGCGCAGCTTTAAAGCGCCTTCAATAACCACATCAGCGCCGACTTCCAGCCCACTGAGTACCTCAACGTAACCATGATAACGTCGGCCAATTTGCAATTGTTTTTTTACGGCTTTATCGTCTTCTACCACAAAAACAAAGTGATCATTTTCAATCGGAATAACCGCACTTTCAGGCACTTGTAATACTTGCTCTATTTTACGAACAACTTGCAAGTTTAACAGCATTCCGGCACGAAGCTTCCCTTCGTCATTGGGAATTTTTGCCCTTACTTTTAACGTTCTAGTAACGCTATCTACACGCGAGTCTATTGACGTGATTTCACCAATAAACACTTCATTTTTATATGCCGTGTTGGTGGCTTCAATACTATGACCAATAGATACGGTTGTTAAATACCGCTCAGGAACAGAGAAGTCTACTTTTATAATACTAAGGTCATCTAAACTTGTGATCACATCACCGACATTAATCAATGCACCTAAACTAATTTCACGAAAACCTAAAACACCTGAAAATGGTGCTTTAATAGTTAATTCTGCGAGTTTTATTTCGGCGCTCAACAATTGTGCCGAAATCGCTTTAGTTTTTGCTTCTTGTTGATCTACCAATGACTTAGATGTGGCTTTTTGTTTGTATAAATCTTGAAAACGATTCAGCTGCGACTCTGATTCTTCAAGGTTAGCTTTAAGTTCTTTTACTTTTGCAGCTTCTTCACGACTATTAAGGCGAACCAGCTCTGCACCTTTTTTAACGCTTTCACCATCTTGAAATAAAACTTCATCTATTACGTCTGAATATTTACTGGTAATAATAACTTCTTCATTCGCACGTGAAGTACCAACAGCCTCAACAGCATCTTTAAACTCAGCTAAAGCAATTTTGGTTGTTTTAACCGAAACGACACGCTGATGCTTAGTTTGATTAGATACCTGTTTTGGCCATTGTAAATAAACAATTAATGCGATTAATACGCCAACGAGTAAAAACAAAGGTATACGACGACTTATAGCGGCAGACATAATCAAAATCTCTAAATTTGCGAAAAATTACAGTAGTATTACTATAACCTAGAAAATAGTACTGCTCGATACAACTTAGCCTAAGATTTAAGGCTTTGGTCGCAAATCATAAAAAATTAATTAACTTTGTGATTATTAAGATATAATTTAATTATACATACACCAGATGAAGAATTAGCACTATTTGCTATAACTTCACACTTTACATTTAAGGATTGAATTCGTGAAAATTATTGCCTCAATTATTGTTATTTTATTATTACTTGGCGGTGGAGCTCTTTGGTTTTTAGCTAATGGCTCGCTTAACGATTATATTAAAAATCAAATTGAAACAGTGGGTACACAAGTTACAGAGCAAACTGTATCTGTAAAGGCTGTCGACATTAAATTAGCAAGTGGCGCAGGGAGTATTTTAGGTGTTAATTTAGCTAATCCAAAGAGCTATAGCCAACCTAATGCTTTCGCTTTAGAAGAAGTTACGCTTGATATTAACTTAGAAAGCTTAACGTCTTCTCCCATTATTATTGACGCTATTGTGATTAAATCGCCTCAAGCGTTTGTTCAGTTTACACAAACTGGCGGCTCTAACATTCAAGATATTTTAGATGCTATTGAGCGTAACACTCCTAAAGGCGATGCAAATACCACAGAGTCTACTGGCGGTGAAGAACCTAAAATAAAAGTCAGTAAAATTATACTTGCAGGAACTGCACTCACTATTGATTTAAGTGCTTTTGGTAATAAAGAACACAGCGCTTCATTACCTGACATTACGTTAAGCAATGTTGGTGGTGAAGCTGGCTTGCCTGCTAGCCAACTAGGTAGTGAAATAGTTAAACAAGCTTTATCTAAAATTTGGCAACAAGCAAAAGAAACACAAAAGAAAAAACTAACCGATGATGCTAAAGAAAAGCTTAAAGAAAAAGCGAAAAAGAAATTAACTGATTTATTTGGCTAATTTTAAATCTTGAGTGGTAACCCTAGCTAAATCCAGTGATGGCATTAGCTAGGATTATAAAAATAAAAACCATAGGATAAGTTGTAATGAAAGTGAACTGCCAGTTAATAGTAATAACAATGCTTTGCTCTTTAATTGTTTCAAAAACCGTGCATGCAAACCAGCTTGAATTAAGCGTTATGGTTGGACAAATGTTTGGCTCTGACCTAGTTGCAAGCGACAATAGTGATATCAGCACAGATTCAGGAAGTAATATTGCCATTGGTATTGCTTGGGAAGAAAATGTAAATGGCCAAGGCCAAGTGTTGTTAAATCGTGTTAGCCACGACTTTGTTGGCGAAAACGCTGAAAATAACTCGCTAGACATCACTTATGCCCACTTTAACGGCGTAGCTTTATTTCGCCAACAAAACTATGTAACGACTTTAAGTTTAGGTTTTGGTGGTGCGTATTTCGATGCAGATCAAGGTGGTGATGAAGTTTACCCTTCTGCAAGCGTTGCTTTTGGCACTCGTTATGAATTTTCTAAACAAGTGGCGCTAGTAACCGAGTTACGTGCATATGCAACACTCATTGATGAAGATGATGCTATGTTTTGTCAACAAGAGCTTTGTAGTGCGAACTTCAAAGATTCATTATGGATTGATAGCTCGATTACGGTTGGTATTGCCTACAAGTTTTAAACTTTAGCACTATACATATAGCCAATGAGTTTCAACTGTTTTAGTTTAAGCTCAATAAGTTAAAACTGTAAAATAAAAAATCGCATTGAAGCTGGCTTCGATGCGATTTTTTTATGTTTATTTTCTGTTGCTATAGCATGCTAGAAATATCTGCTGTTAGTGAGATTTTAGGGCGCTCAATAATTCGGCCAATCTCTTTATTATCCCGATAAACAATAAAAGTGGGCGTAAACTTTATATCATGTATTTTAGCTGTGCCTTTAGGCTCAGATTTATTATAGTCAAGACCGATTAAACGAGATGTCATATCGGCGTTTTCGCTCAAAACCTTTAAAAACCTAGGCACTTCTCGCTGACTATCATGACACCATGTGCCAAAATAAACCTCAACGTGTAAGCCTTTAGGCCAGCGCTTTATTTCAAGTATTTCTTCTTCAGACAAGTTATACATACGATAACTTTGCTGAAAGTATTGATATTCGCTCAATAGTTGTTCTTGACCTATTTCGCCTATTACCATACCAGAACTTTTTGATTCGCTATTTGCACATGCAGAAAGCACGACGATAAAAAAGCTGAACAGTATTGATGAAATATTTTTCATTTAATTCCTTAACCTTGATTAACTAAATTAACACGCTTTAGTTACTATGATTTATTTAGTGCTTTTTAAGCTGATCGGCTTTTATTAACATTTCTTTACTTTCCTGCATAAAAACATCCGCATAGTCACCAAACCACTCAGCAACTTGAGAAAACATTTTTGTAAAAGCTTCTTTATCATCAAGTTGCACATCTTCAAGCAATTCTAAAAACCGATAAGCGAAGCGTTTCATCATAGCAATATTATCTTGGTTGGCAAAAATAATATCGGTGTAAAGTATCGGATTCTGGGCGAATAAGCGTCCTACCATAATCAATTCTAAGCGATAAATAGGAGAGCTCATTTCTACCAACTGAGCAATATCGGCACCTTCAGCCATTAAATGATAACCATAAGCAATAGTAGAAAAATGTCGCATTACTTGCACCATAGACATTGCTTGGTCGTGAGTATGAGCTTCAACAGGATGAATTTTAGCGCCCCATACTCTAAACTGCTCAAGCAGCCAGTGGTATTGGTCTTCAAAACGTCCTTCACAGGCGATAATAGTTTGTTTAACTAAGCCGGTAACATCAGGACCAAACATTGGATGCAAACCCACTACAGGTCCAGCATGCACTTTCATCATTTCGTACAAAGGTGCTTCTTTTACACTCGTAACATCGGCCAGAATACAGTTTTTAGGTAAAGTACCTAGTTTTTGAATTACTGGCGCAGTTAATCGAATAGGTACCGCAACAATGACCAAACCAGCATCCGCTAAAATCTGTGCACTGTCTGGCCAATCGTCTTGTTCTAAAGAATGCACTTGATATTGAGAACGCTTAAATAAATCAACAAATATTCGTCCTAATTGCCCTTCTCCACCAATAACAACCACTTTTTTGCAATCAGGGTTTACACAACGATAACCGCTAGCATCTTGGCTTATATAAGAATCTTGCATTAACCTGCGAAGAATATCTTCTATTAACTCGGGTGATAAGCCTGCTTCTATCGCTTGCTCACGGCGAACTTTTAATAAATTAGCTTCGCGTTCTGGAGCAAAAATTGGCATACCTACCGCGCTTTTAAGTAAACCAACCTTAGTGGTTACGGCGCGACGTTTAGCCAGAAGCGCTACGAGTTGACTATCAATATCGTCAATTTCGTTACGCAACTCGCCTAGCTGTTGTTCAAATGTAAGTTCATTGTTCATTGGCAATAACTATTCCTATGCAATAACAGTTAATCGATTCGTTTCTTTAAAGCCACTTCAAGCTTAGCACTTGCGGCAGCAATAAGTTGTTCAGTGGTTTCAAAATCAATACAAGCATCAGTCACCGAAACACCATATTTAAGTTCACTAAATGGTAAATCTGCACTTTGGTTACCTTCATTAATATGACTTTCAAGCATAATACCAATAATTGTTTTATTACCGGCACAAATTTGATCAAATACATTGTCTGCCACGATAGGTTGTCGACGGTAATCTTTATTTGAATTTCCGTGTGAACAATCAACCACAATGCCAGGCTCTAAATTTTGCTTGGCTAATTCCGCTTCACATAACGCAACATTTTCCGCATCATAATTGGGCTTTTTACCACCACGTAAAATGACATGGCCATCTGGATTACCAGACGTTTTAATTAGTGCCACTTGCCCTAAACGGTTAATTCCCATAAACCTATGTGAAGAAGCCGCAGATTGTAAAGCATTTATAGCGACACCTAAGCCACCACTCGTGCCATTTTTAAAACCAATAGGCATAGATAACCCACTGGCCATTTCACGGTGAGTTTGTGACTCAGTTGTTCGCGCACCAATTGCCGACCAACTAAATAATTCAGCTAAGTACTGTGGGCTAATTGGATCTAGTGCTTCAGTGGCTAGAGGTAAACCTAACTTTGTTAAATAGATTAATAATTCTCGTGCTTTACGCAAACCACTTTCTACATCAAACGAACCATCCATATGCGGATCGTTAATCAAACCTTTCCAACCAACAGTAGTACGAGGCTTTTCAAAATATACTCGCATTACAATGTATAAACTATCTTGGTACTTATCATGCAATACTTTTAACTTTCTCGCGTATGCTTTTGCTGCATCTAAGTCATGCACAGAACAAGGGCCAGAAATTACTAATAATCTATGATCTTTTTTGTGAATGATATTAGCAATAATTGTGCGAGCATTTTTGACAAAAACCCTTCCTGATTCAGGTAAAGGTAATTCTTCTCGCAATGCATTAGGGGTAATTAAAACGTCTTCGGCATTCACATGAACATCGTTCAATCTGCTTTTAGGTATTTCGGTTGCGTTTGACGCAGTTGAGCTTGAGTTTGACATGGTTCTTTCCTGAATAGAGAGCAATTAAAGTAAGCTGTTAATATAAATAGTTAATCTGTGTAGTGAACTAAGCTGTTAAGTAAAACATTTTCGGTTAGCAGGTATGCCTGCTAATAACTAGGCCGCAAAAAGCGACTAGATAAAGTATGGGAGGTAATAATATCGGTATTGCAGATTGTGCACTTTTTAAACCTTTCTCAATGTAAATTTATGTTTACTTATTTTGTATCGTTTATATTACACTATAATTTACCTCGGTACAGCCCTATTATTAAAATTTGGATAAAAAAAAACGCCTTTCGGCGCTTTCTATAAAATTTCACTAAATGCTAGCCATGCACAATGCGATTACTTACTAAGTTATCTACAACAGCAGGATCTGCTAATGTTGAAGTATCGCCCAAAGTGTCTAGATCATTCTCAGCAATTTTACGTAAAATTCGTCGCATAATTTTTCCAGAGCGTGTTTTAGGTAAACCTGGCGCATATTGTATGTAATCAGGTTTAGCAAAGCGACCTAGCTCTTTAGCAACAAATTCAGTTAACTCTTTTAGTAATGCATCAGATTCAGCCGCGTTATTCATTAAAGTGACATAAGCGTAAACACCTTGACCTTTAATTTCGTGTGGATAACCTACTACCGCAGCCTCAGCAACCGCAGGGTGCAAGACTAAAGCACTTTCAATTTCAGCAGTACCTAAACGGTGTCCAGAAACATTTAATACGTCATCAACACGTCCGGTGATCCAATAGAAGCCATCTTCGTCTCTTCTTGCACCATCGCCAGTAAAGTAATTTCCAGGGTATTGACTTAAATACGTTTGATAAAAGCGGTCATGATCACCATAAACACTGCGCAATTGTCCAGGCCAGCTGCCTGTTACCATTAACAAACCTTGGTTTTCACCTTCTAAGGTATTGCCATCTTTATCAAATAAGGCAGGTTTAACACCAAAAAATGGTTTGCCCGCTGCGCCTGGTTTCATATCAACCGCGCCAGGTAAAGACGTTATTAAAATCCCTCCCGTTTCTGTCTGCCACCAAGTATCAACAATTGGGCACTGACTTTTACCTACAACTTTATAATACCATTGCCATGCTTCAGGGTTAATTGGCTCGCCAACTGTACCCAATAAGCGTAGCGATGATAAGTTTGCGTTCTCTACAAAACTATCACCTACACTCATTAGTGCGCGAATAGCGGTTGGTGCGGTATAAAAAATATTAACTTGGTGTTTATCACATACTTGCCAAAAGCGGCCAGCATCAGGGTAAGTAGGAACCCCTTCAAATACTAGTGTTGTTGCGCCATTAGCTAGTGGGCCATAAAAAATATAAGAATGACCAGTAATCCAACCCGCATCGGCTGTACACCAATAGATTTCGCCTTCTTTATAGTCAAAGACATATTTATGGGTCATTGCGGCATAAAGTAAATAACCACCACAAGTATGCAAAACCCCTTTTGGAGTGCCTGTTGAGCCTGAGGTATATAAGATAAAGAGAGGGTCTTCAGCATCCATAACTTCTGGCTCACAAATAGCCGGAAGTTTGGCAACTTCTGCTTGATATTTAATATCTACTTTGTCATTCCAAGCAACGTCGCCGCCAGTACGTTCAACAACAATGACAGAATGAACACTAGGACATTCAGCTATTGCCGCATCAACATTAACTTTAAGTGGTATAACACGACCACCACGAAGACTTTCATCAGAAGTAATAACAACTTTACAATCTGCGTCAATAATACGTGAACGAATAGCTTCAGTTGAAAAGCCACCAAAAACAACGGAGTGTACTGCCCCAATACGTGCACAGGCTAACATCGCGTAGCCAATTTCGGGGATCATCGGCATATAAATACAAACACGATCGCCTTTTTTAACGCCACGTGCTTTTAATAAGTTCGCAAAACGACAAACATGGTCGTGTAATTCTTGATACGTAATATTTTTATCTTCACTCGGGTCATCACCTTCCCAGATAATTGCCGTATCGTTAGCTTTAGTCGCTAAGTGACGATCAATACAGTTATAGCTAACGTTTAATTTACCGCCAGTAAACCAGTTAATTTTAGCTGATTGCAAATCTACATCTGAAACACTATCCCAAGGTTTATACCAATCAAGAAACTCTTCAGCTTGTTCTGCCCAAAACACATCAGGTTGTTCAATTGACTGCTTATACATAGCGTCATATTTCGCTGCATCGATATGCGTGTGAGCTTTGGCTTGCTCTAATACTGGATAATGGCTTTTTAGTTCTTGCATGCTTAATCCTTGAAATCTTGAATTTAATGGTTTATTTGTACCAACGAGCAATGGGTTTGCTCAACCATCTTGTTAATTTAACTTACCAACATCATAACTCAAGTTTTAACGTTGTAATACACCACTAAAGTCGAATATTAATAGATCTTTCTTATTAATATTGGACAAAAATCACGTAATTAGATTGCAGCTAAAAGTATTATTAATAGCGTTATTAACAAAAAATTGTGCAAAATTTCAGGAAGTTGAGATGCCTCAATTGAACAATTGAGGCTATAAAGTAAAGTTTTGGTTAACGTTTAATTCGACGAAAGACCATAAAAGACAGTAACATAGCAAATAAACCTAAAGTAGCAGGCTCGGGTACTGCAGTAGCAGGCAAACTAGGTCCATTAACGTTGCTTACAGGCATTGCGTTACTTTGACGATATGTAAAAAATGATTGTATGCCTTTACCTGTTGGCGCTCTAACATAATCTGCAAGTGCTACCACCCCAATACTCTGGCTGTTACTGTAGTAAGCCATATATTGCTCATAACCATTGCCTACATTATCGCTAGTGAAACCCTTAACACCAAAGAAGTTTGAGCCTTCACTCATCGATTCACCCAATATAACTAAACTATTAACCACATTAATAAATGCACTTTCAGGTGAGCTGTAATAATGATAACCATTTCCTACTTTGGCAGTGCCGAAGTCATCATTAACTTCGTCATTTAAATCAAAGTTGCTAAATAAATTTGCTACTAAGTCACTACTTGCAAAGTTCCATTCATCATTTAATGACAAAAGGTAATCTTGATATTCATTGAAATCCATGGTTCGAGTGAATGATAGATCAAGCCATTCTAATTGGCTCTCGGTGTCATAAGTAACACCGCCTGTAACACCTAAATAGTCTCGTTCAATTAATGAGGCGGAGGCGTTTAATGAGAATAAGCCCGTTACAAATAGTAACTTGATAAAAAGGATACTGCGCATGAGTTTTCTTCCTCGAATATTTTTATTTTTGTTATTAATTCATCTATATAAACATAGAAACGTTAATAAACTCGCTACCTGTTAACATTTCGGTTACGAATTTACACACATTTAGTTACACTTGCAATAGGAAGTGACTTTTCTGCTTGTAAAATCTGCAACTTACATGCGTTCATTACCGACTATAGGCAAAAAAATTTATATCATGCTGATTGATTAAGTTATACCAATTTCATTATTTAAGGTTACTTAGCAAATAAAACACACAAAAAAACCTGCTTGGTTTCCCAAGCAGGTTTTTCGCATCATCTTTCTTTACTAAAAAACTAGCAGAAATTAAGCTTACAAAAGCGTAATTATCTTTTTGCCAATTTCTCTTTGATACGTGCAGATTTACCTGAACGCTCACGAAGGTAGTAAAGTTTAGCTTGACGCACATCACCGCGACGTTTGATTTCAATTGAATCAACGATTGGGCTATGTGTCTGGAATACACGCTCTACACCAACACCGTTAGAGATTTTACGAACAGTGAATGCAGAATTGATGCCGCGGTTTTTAATAGCAATTACAACACCTTCAAATGCTTGAAGACGTGATTTATCACCTTCTGTAACTTTTACTTGTACAACAACTGTATCGCCTGGGCTATACGCTGGTACATCTTTTTTCATTTGCTCAGCTTCAAGCTGCTTAATAATATTACTCATAATACCTTCTTCCTAGGGTTCACAGTCATCAGTAGCATTTTTGATATCAGCTTTTATGGCTGTTAACATTTTCTGCTGCTCTGCTGTCAGAGCTAGGTTAGTTAATAGTTCTGGTCTTCTAGTCCATGTTCTTTCTAAAGACTGATATTGGCGCCATTGCCTTATATGTTCGTGATTACCACTTAATAGCACTTTAGGAACAGACTTAGTTTCGTTATCTGAAACGTCCATAACTTCTGGCCTAGTGTAATGTGGACAATCTAATAAACCGTCAGAAAATGAATCCTGCTCAGCTGATTGTTGATGTCCTAATACTCCGGGCACAAAGCGTGCTACGGCATCAATTACGTTCATAGCAGGTAATTCCCCACCACTTAATACGTAATCACCGACCGACCATTCTTCGTCAATTTCTGACTCAATTAATCGTTCGTCTATGCCTTCATAACGTCCTGCTATAAATATCAGTCGGTCATGTTGTGCTAATTCGCGTACACCAGCTTGGTCCAATTTCCGTCCTTGCGGCGACAAATAAATAACCTTTGCTTTACCCTTTGCTTTAATAAGCTCTGGGCTGCTATTTTCATCTGCAGCTTTTCTTGCAGCTTGAATAGCATCTCGTAATGGTTGTACCATCATAAGCATGCCTGGTCCGCCGCCGTAAGGTCGGTCGTCCACAGTGCGATGTTTATCATGAGTAAAGTCTCTTGGGTTCCACTTGTGAAACTCAATTAAGCCATTACGAATCGCTCGGCCTGTCACCCCATACTCAGTAATTGCGTCAAACATGTCGGGAAAAAGGCTTATCACCCCTATCCACAGTTTCTTATTGCTAAGCATGTCTGTTGATACACTATTACTCAAGTTAGAAACCTGGGTCCCAGTCAACACAAATTTGTTTATTTTCAGTGCTCACTGAAAGTATAACTTGGTCCATTAAGTAAGGAATTAACCTTTCTTTTTTCCCGAAGCCATCTTTCAAGTTAGCCTTTACAACCAGTACATCGTTAGCGCCCGTTTCCATTATGTCGGAAACCTGACCTAGGTCGTAACCTTTGTCAGTAACTACTGTCATGCCGATAAGATCACGCCAATAAAACTCACCCTCAGGCAAGTCTGATAACGCGTCTTCGCTAACAAATATTTCAGAGCCAACAAGCTTTTGAGCTATGTCACGATCATCAATACCTGCAACTTTAACAACAAGACCATTGTTATGTTTACGCCAATCGGTAATTTCTACTGATTGAACTTTATTTCCTAATTTTAAAGACCAAGGAAAATAGTCTAGTATGGCTTCTTGGTCATCTGTGAAGGAATGAATCTTCAACCAACCTTTGATACCGTAGACTGCGCCTACTTTACCTAAAGTGACATCTTTACCTATTTCTTCCACAACAAACTCCTAAAACCTACCAAAGTTAATTAAGCTGCTTTTTGGGCATCTTTAACTAATTTGGCCACACGATCAGATACAGTTGCACCTTGACCAACCCAATGGTTGACACGGTCTAGGTCTAAACGTAATTTTTCCGCTTGACCTTGCGCTGTAGGGTTGAAGAAACCAACTTTCTCGATGAAACGACCATCGCGAGAGTTACGGCTATCTGCAACAACAACCTGATAGAATGGACGCTTCTTTGCGCCGCCACGAGCTAAACGAATGGTAACCATATCGTCCTCTATATAATTTAAGTGTTAAAACGAATTTTCCAGACATTTCTATCGTCTCAGCGACAGAAAAGCTCGCGTATTTTACGCTTTCCTGCTGATAAAGCAACCTAAAGCGCGTGATTGATTAATTATTTCGCAAATCAGTAACGTTATTAGTATTATTAGCGCTATAATTCTGCCCCCAATAATATAATAATCGAGCGCGACTTCACTTACGCTTAATTTACCTTTCTGGCTGGATAAACAATGACCAAACTTGTCAATAATAGTGCAAAAGGATTAACGCTAGCTATGGTCACAGCGATTATGTGGGGAATTTTGCCCCTGGCGCTAAAATCTGTTTTGCTTTTAATGGATGCTTATACCATTACTTGGTATCGCTTCTTGTTCGCGGCTTTCTTCGTTGGCATATTATTATCTGTAAAAAATAAAATCCCACGCTCTGCTTTGAAAAGCCCCAGTAGAATAAAGCAACTTTTATTTGCCGCCATATTACTGAGCTTAAACTACATTCTATATTTGATTTCATTGCATTATATTCCAGCTGAAACCGCACAAATGTTGATACAAATGGCGCCTTTTTTCATGTTGCTTGGCAGTGTTGTAATACTAAAAGAGCATTTCAGCCGAGGACAAATGCTTGGCTCCTTGGTATTAATTTCAGGCTTAGTATTATTTTTTAATCAACAATTCATTAATAATGTTGGCCTTGATAACAGCGACTTTCTAATGGGGTTTGTGATTATATTTGGCGCAGCAGTAACGTGGGCAGCTTATGCTATTATTCAAAAACAACTGTTGGGTTTCTACAGCTCAAATCAAATTATGTGGTGTATCTATTTATTAAGCGCCGTATTCTTTTTACCTTTAGCGAGTCCACTACAAATAACCACATTAGATAACACTGCTTTGCTGCTGTTATTATTTTGCTGTGCAAACACGCTTATTGCTTATGGTACCTTTGCTAAATCGTTAGAATACTTACCCACGGCAAAAGTAAGCGCGACATTGGCCGTTACCCCGCTACTGACGGTAATTTTTGCAACTATCGCAGAGCTAATTTGGCCAACAAAATTCCAAGCTCAGCATTTAAATATTCTTGCTTATATTGGAGCAGGCTTAGTGGTGTGCGGTTCAATGCTAACTGCTCTAGGTGACAGAATAGTGAATAGAAAAAACATTAACGCATTGAAATATTATTTGGGGTTTAAGAAAGTCAGCTAATACCAAATGTAATAAGTTATTGACCAATTTTGAGCGAGGATCAATTGTCCAATAATACATGTTTATTGCTCCAGACTAAACATAAGTACCTGCAGGCACATGTTTATTGTTCCAGACTAAACATAAGTACCTGCATCCCTGCAGGCAAGGCGTTTGATTGATTCTTACATGTAAGTCATTAGCGAATGCAGGAGCATATTGTCGAGTAATGGCGGGCGTGTGTGATTGAAAACAACGCAGTTATTGACGATTTAAACCGCCTTAAAATGATCGATTATTTATTTCAATGGTATAAAAGTAACTTTCGTTTAATTATTTAAAACCAAGATATACTGGTATTTCTCAAAAAATCAAATAACAGAAAGCAAAAAGGTAGCTATTCGCTACCTTCTATCTATGAGTATTAAGTTCAATACAGGTTGTTAACGGCCAAACATACCGCCGCCACCCATGCCACCACCTGGCGGCATCATACCTTTCATTGAGCGCATCATTTTTTGCATGCCACCTTTGCCAGACATTTTCTTCATCATTTTTTGCATTTGCGTAAATTGTTTTAATAACTTATTTACGTCTTGTATTTGCGTACCTGAACCAGCAGCAATACGACGCTTGCGCGAGCCTTTAATGATTTCTGGTCGTTGACGTTCAGCCGGAGTCATAGAGTTGATCATAGCTTCCATACGTATGGTTACTTTGTCATCCATTTGGCCTTTAACTTGTTCAGACATATTTCCCATTCCTGGTAACTTGTCCATTAAGCCCATCATGCCGCCCATGCTTTTCATTTGCACAAGTTGGTCACGAAAATCTTCTAAATCAAAGCCTTTACCGCTTTTAACTTTTTTAGCTAGTTTTTCAGCTTGTTTACGATCAACTTTTTGCTCTACTTCTTCAATTAAAGAAAGTACATCACCCATACCCAATATACGCGAAGCAATACGGTCTGGATGGAAAGGCTCTAACGCTTCAATTTTTTCGCCAACACCCATAAACTTAATAGGCTTGCCGGTGATATGGCGAATAGATAGCGCAGCACCACCGCGTGCATCACCATCAGTTTTCGTTAAAATAACGCCGGTTAATGGTAACGCATCGTTAAATGCTTTCGCCGTATTTGCCGCATCTTGACCTGTCATTGCGTCAACGGTAAATAATGTTTCAATCGGTTTGATTGCTGAATGTAACTCTTGGATTTCAGCCATCATATCGCCATCGATATGTAAACGACCGGCAGTATCAACAATTAACACATCAAAGAAATTTTTCTTGGCGTGGTCAATAGCCGCATTAGCAATATCAATTGGCTTTTGTTTAATATCACTTGGGAAAAAGCCAACGTTAATCTCGTTTGCTAATGTTTCAAGCTGTTTAATTGCGGCAGGACGATATACATCAGCACTAACCACCAGTACTTTTTTCTTTTCGCGTTCAGTTAAAAACTTCGCTAATTTTGCAACCGAGGTAGTTTTACCAGCACCTTGTAAGCCAGCCATTAGTACTACAGCTGGTGGAGTGGCTTTTAAGTCAAGTGCTTCATTAACTTCACCCATTGCTGCTTCAAGCTCTTTTTGGACAATTTTTACAAAAACTTGTCCTGGCGTTAGGCTTTTTGAAACATCTTGCCCAACCGCACTTTCTTTTACTTTAGCAATAAACTCGCGAATAACCGGTAATGCAACATCGGCTTCTAATAATGCCATGCGCACTTCGCGTAAAGTTTCTTTTATATTGTCTTCAGTTAAGCGACCACGGCCACTGATATTTTTTAGTGTTTTCGTTAAACGATCGGAAAGATTTTCAAACATAAATGACTCAAATATTAACTTTGCGCAAAAAATTAGCTCTATTATACCCGTACAATTAATTAGCGAAAGTAGAAGTTATGCTTTTAAGCTAAAGACTTAGCTTTAAAGAAAGTAGAAAACTGACATATCGTACGATATCACCCTGATTTTTTTTATAAACTACTGATAATCAGACAATGTATTGTGAGTGCTAACTGCAAATAGCATGGGCTCTACTTAACAATTGCAAAACAAGCTAAATGCTTGATATAAAATAAGCATTAGTTATGGTGTCTTATAGCTATTCTGCTAGAATCGCTGTGTAATCTAATTGATAACAGTTTTTCTTTTTTTCGGAGCATTTTGTGGAATTTTCAAGTATCACTGCTTTTACTGCCTTTGTTTGTTATAGCGTAGCGACGATATCAATTTTATCTCGCTTGTTTCATCCTAAAGGCCCGAATATTATCATTACGTTAATTTTTGCTTCTTTAGCAATTATTTTCCATGTCTTAAGCAGTACTCAGTTTTTAAATTCACATAATCACCTTAATTTTTCATTACCTAATGTTGTTTCGCTTGTTAGTTTAATTATTACGCTTGTTATCTCAACTGTTGCACTGCGTTTTAAGGTGAATTTATTGCTGCCGGGTATTTATGGCTTTGCGGGTCTTTGGCAACTTAGTATGATTTTTATTTCTCCGGTTGGTAACCTAGAAATTGTGTCAGATAAAGTCGCAATGCTAAGTCATATTACACTTGCACTTATCGCCTATTGTATTCTGGTGATTGCTACGCTTTATGCCTTCCAAGTTGCCTATATCAATCAAAAACTTAAGAGTAAGAACTTCCAAGCTGTTCATCATTTACCGCCATTAATGCAGGTAGAGCAACAACTATTTGTTATTTTATTAATGGGCAGTATCTGTTTGCTACTTAGCCAAATCATTGGCTTTATATTTCTTGATGGCATGATCTCGAAAGAAAACGCTCATAAAACAGTATTATCGTTGATCGCATGCGTAATTTATTTTGCTACGTTATGGGGGCATTTCAAACTAGGTTGGCGAGGACAGCGCGTGCTTACATTAACACTAATTGCGACTTTTCTGCTTACATTGGCTTATTTTGGTAGCCGATTTGTGAAAGAGTTTCTCTTATTATAAATTTTAGCGTATAAGTTACCTTTGTATTACGTTTCAACTTTTACTGTAATGCTGATTTCAATTAATATATAGGATCCATTTTGGATAACATCTCTACCGATATGCTGTTTGTCGTACTTGGCATTCTCATATTTATATCTGCCTATTTCTCTGGTTCAGAAACAGGCATGATGTCGATAAATCGATATCGTTTAAAACATCTTGAAAAACAACATCACCGAGGCGCTAAGCGAGTCAGTAAATTACTGGCAAAACCTGATAAATTAATCGGTTTAATTTTAATTGGCAATAACCTTGTTAATATTTTCGCAACCCTTATTACGGGTATTATTGCTCAGCGTTTATATGGTGATGCCGGCGTTTTCTATTCGGGCTTAATACTTACGCTAGTTATTTTAATTTTTGCTGAAATTACACCAAAAACATTAGCCGCGTTATACCCTGAAAAAGTCGCATTCCCTAGCTCATTGCTGCTAACTTTACTGCTAAAGTTATTATATCCGTTCGTTATTGCTGTTAATTGGATCACCAATGGCATTCTAGCCTTATTAGGCATTAGTTCAGAACAACGAGAGCAACACAGTCTTAGCTCAGAAGAACTGAGAACTGTGGTCAATGAATCTGGTGCGTTATTAAAATCTAAAGATCAAGATATGCTGGTAGGTATTCTTGATTTAGAAAACGTTACCGTTGAAGACATAATGATCCCGCGTAACGAACTCGTAGGTATTGATATAAATAACGAGTGGAAACGTATTCAAAAACAATTAACCCAGTCAAACCATACTCGCGTGTTGTTATATCGTGACAATATCGATGATGTTGTAGGTTATGTTCACGTTCGTGATGCTTTAAGGCTTGTTTCAAAAGAGCAATTCACTAAAGCCACTTTGTTGCGTGCAGTGCGAGAAATCTACTTTATTCCTGAAGGTACGCCACTTAATGTTCAACTACTGAAATTTCAGCATGCAAAAGAACGTCTTGGTTTAGTTGTTGATGAATATGGCGATATTCAAGGTTTAGTGACATTAGAAGATATTCTTGAAGAAATTGTTGGTGATTTTACCACGACCATGACACCTACCACCAGTGACGAAGTTAACATACAACCTGATGGCAGTTATTTAGTTGATGGTAGTGCAACCGTGCGTGACATTAATAAAGAAATGACCTGGAACTTCCCTACTGACGGTCCTAAAACAATAAATGGTTTAATTTTAGAGTATTTAGAAGATATTCCTGAAGCTAATTTAAGTGTAAGAATTTCAGGCTACCCACTTGAGATAATTGAAGTTAAAGACAATATGATAAAAACAGTGAGAATTTTGCCAGACTTCTATGATGGGATAAAACCTTGATAGCAATTAAACAAACTTACCGCTAGTATCATGCAGCATTAATTACTTAGTGCTGCCTTTCACTCTTATCTTTAAAAACTCACACCTTTTAGAGCTCACACCTTTTAGAGCTCGCACCTTTTAGAACTCGCACCTTTTAGACCTAGCAGAACTGACTGCTAGTGAAGTTTCATGATAGTGGCCGAATTAATGGTGGTATTTTCAATCATGTAAAAGCGAGTTATTAAGGGTAAGCGTAAAGCTAAACATTTTTAATCAACATTTGCTTAATTATGTACACAACATTTTCATTTGAACGATTAAAAGTGAACAGTAAATTAATCAACTTGCTATAACGATAGTGACTAATTATTTGCCTCAATAAGACCGCTTTAATCGCGTTTGCTTTCGTAGTTTTCACGGTGATATTTGTGTATTTCTCTTTAAATTACACTAAGCACGATCGCCATATAAGAGTGAATTAAATATATTTTTGTGGATAGAAATAACGTGAGAAGAAGTTAATAACAAAGTTATACACAGCTTTAGATCGGAGGATCAAGTTTCCACAATTTCTGTGGATAACAAATGCAAGCCCTACCAGAAAGCGGCTTTGTATTTTGCAATCAATATTTGGAAAAAAAATGAAGTTTTTTTTTAATTTTTTATTGCTTATTTGCCAAGCCTTATTCTCGCTGATTTTGGCATAAAAAATAGAATAAAAAGCCAACTCTGGCAAGAACTATGCAGTAACTTGTTGGTCAACTTTATCGTAATAGCCTGGTTAATATTTGATAAAATATGACGTGAACTTAACAGAGAAATAAAATGATTTAATAACGTGAAGTGTAATGGCAATGCTATTTATTTATATCTATTTAAAACTTGAGGATAGCTTACAGGACCTTCAATTTAATATGTCGCATAAGCCATTATATAGTGCAAATTTATTAACTTTAAGCGAGGCTGCAAGTAGCAACCTCGAGATAAGTTAATCCGCTAGTCCTCAAAGAATAAGCGCCATAACCAACCATGGTCCAGTTCTTTTTCACAGCTTTTAAGTTGGCTAGAATAACGCTTCGAACGGTTATCTACTTTTCGAGCAACCTTAGTCAGCCATCCTTTCTTTTTGTATGTTTTACGCTTAAATCCACCCCAGCCTTCATGGTAATTTAAATACTGATTATAGGCGTCCCATTTAGATACTTTATTAATTTTTTGCGTTTTATAAATAAACCAACCCATGAAATCCATCGCATCATCAAAGTCATCACGATCAGCACCAGAATTATCTGTTTCTCTGATGTAATCTTCCCAAGTCATGGTTTTGGCCTGTGAATAACCATAAGCCGTACTTACTCGCCCCCAAGGAATAAAACCTAGCAAGTAATCTCTAGGAGGCAAAGCTCCAGCTTTAAATGAGCTTTCTTGATACATCATACTCATAGGTACATGGATAGGAACTCCCCAACGCTCACGCATGTCTTTTGCAGCGAAGTACCAACCTCTATGTTCACGAAATATTTCACAAAGGTTTTCAGGGTTTTTAGGTGGACTGGTCGCACAACTCGATAAAGTTATGCAAGCTAAAGCAGAAATAAATAATGTTTTGAAAAAAGTCATGAATGCTGACACTTAGAGTTGAGTTAATAATATCATGCCAGAATATTTATAGGTTTTCAGGTTAAAGTCATCATATATTTCACTTTTATCATTTAAACTTTAAAGATTAATTTAAATACATTCCTAAAATGACGCTTATTTTTATTTAAGTAATGCATTTGAGTCAATGAAAAAGTTTTCAATGCTATTTTTATACCCTCAATTAAGCGTGACTTGTAAGCAAAACTTATCGCTTAAGTGTCTTGATATTTGGTAAAGCTGGGATTGATATTAGATAACCGAGAGGTAGGGATAACTGCGCTTTGATTAACTTGTTTCTGTACAAGTATTTATTAGAAAATAAAAAGCGATAATTAAAAATAAAATAAAATTGAACGATAAATGAACTATTGAGAATTCCACTGGTCCTAACTTATGAAAGCTAAACCTCCCTGGACTGCTTTCTTATTATTTACAGCGCGTTACCTTAACGCGCTATTTTTTTGCCTACTATTTCATAAAATATATTCTTGATCTTTTAAGCGAATGTATTGCTGAAATTAGCGAGATATTATTTAAGCAAAGTAATCTTGAAGAAAAGTATCAAAATCAACCTTGTCACTTTGCTCTATTTCCAATTGATTTTGTAACGAAGTAGCAACTGTTTCACTAAAGTATTGCGCATTAAACGCTTGGTAGTCATTTGCTAATAGTTGTTGACGATAGTTTGTTGCTTTGGTTAAGGCCATTTTAGTTAATGATTGATTTTCATCAACAACGGCAGTTAATATTTTTGCCGATGGGGTTAATTTCGAGTGAGTTATTTTTTCAGCTTCGTGATTAAGTGCTGCAGTGTAAAGTTCACTTTGGTTCGCTTTATCTAATAAGTTTGCAACTTCAGCCATTTTAGCAAACAGCTCATTACCCCATTGCTGTACTGATTTATCTTGCTCGCCATCACGTAACAATAATTTTGGATCGCGGCCTCGAACAACAACTTCATCCATATTTTCTTCACAGATCCCTTGTTCGGTACAGCTCAATGTCGGGCTATCTTCTAACATACAGAAAGTCAGGAAAGTATCTAAGAATCGAATTTGCTCTACGCTAATACCGGTTGCCGAATCTGGGTTTACATCAAGCGCTCGCACTTCAATATATTCTACGCCTCTATTTCTTAACGCTTCAGATGGTTTCTCACCTGGTTTAGCAACACACTTTGGGCGTACCGGCGCGTATAATTCGTTTTCAATTTGTAATACATTACTATTTAGCTGTTGGTATTTACCGTCTACTTTAATGCCAATTTTTTCGAATTTTTTCGACGGTAAGTTAATCGCATTTTTCACACCATCTAAATAACCCGATAAATTGTTATAACAAATTTGTAATGATGACTGTTCGCTATTGGTATAGCCTAAATCGCTCATTCTTAATGATGTTGCATGCTCAAGGTACATGTAGCCTTTTTCAGACTTTTTAAACGGTAAGTCTGTTGGCTTATTCTTTAAAAACGAGCCGCAAATGGCGGGTGAACTGCCATACAAATAAGGGATCAACCAACAAAATCGTTTATAGTTTCTGAGTAAGGCAAAATATTTTTCAGAAATATAGTCATCAAGGTTATCGGTATTTTCTTCTATGGCTTGCAGCGACTGAAAGAAACTACGTGGAAAAGAAAAATTAAAATGAATACCCGAAATAACTTGCATCATACTGCCATAACGATTTTTCAGACCTTGTCGATAAACCGTTTTCATTCTGCCAATGTTAGATTTGCCAAATTGTGCTAAAGGTATTTTATCATCGTCTTCAACAAAACAAGGCATACTCATTGGCCATAATAATTCACCGTCAAGTTGGCTTAAGGTGAATTTTTGTACATCTTCTAGTTGTGCGATTGCCATTTCGGGTACATGGCTAACAGGAGTAATAAATTCAAGTAAGGTTTCTGAATAATCTGTAGTGATATTAGGGTGTGTTAAAGCAGAGCCGATAAGTACACTGTGTTCGCGATCAGATAAACGCCCCTGTGGTAGCACTCGAAGTGCTTCACGTTCTATGCCTCGACCAAATTGGCTAAAACTTGTGAGATGCTCATTTTGAGAAAAAGCCGAGATATATTCGTTTAATGATAAAGTCAAAATAATTCCTGATGCGAAACGCCAGTGAGTAACCAACTATTTAAGGGTGAAAAACCAATTTTTCAATACCTACAATGATTTATTATTGTCTATTTATGCAAAAGCACAAACTAAAACAAAACACTTAATCTTAACATAATAATGTAGACCGACTGTTACAGCATGTTATTGCATGATTATGAAAATATTGATTGTTCAGTAGTCGTTTGGTGTTTTATTTTATATTAACGGCAGCTGCTATGCGCAGTTAAGCATGGTGTTTCATATTACATATACATCCACTAAAGTTATCATAAATATTAATTTTTTACGTTATAATCGTCTGCACACCCACATTCTAAAATAATAATAAAGGTTTACTATGCAAGATATGCAAGACAGCGCTTTCAGTTTACTTCCTCCCTTAGTTGCTATTGTTATTGCTATCTGGCGAAGAAATGCACTTTTTGCCCTGCTTTGTGGCGTAATGCTTTGTTATTTAATGGTCGTAAATGGCAATCCTATTAATGGATTTACCGAAACAGTTTTTGGTATTGGCGGTGTTTTCTCATCTGTAGGTAACGTTTACATTATTAGTTTCAGTTTATTGATTGGGGCTTTAGTTACATTAATGAATCAATCGGGCGCAGTAAACGGCTTTATTAATCATCTTGCTTCGCTAAATTTGGTTAAAAATAGTCGACAAGCCAGTATTTTACCTACCGTTATTGGTACTACTATATTTACCGATACCAATTTAAGTATGTTTACCGCAGGGATGGCGAGTCAAAAACTATTTGATCAACATCGTCTTAGCCGAGCTAGGTTAGCTTATCTAATTGATTCAACCTGTGCTCCAATCAGTATTTTATTTTTAATTAATGGTTGGGGTGCTTATGTTTTGGGTTTGTTAGATGGTTATTCATTTAATGACCCTGTCGGTATTTTAATTGGTACTATAGGCTATAACTTCTACGCGATTATTGCCGTAGTTCTTGCTTATTTCACTGCATTTAGTGGGCGAGTTTTTGGACCATTAAAACACGCAGAATCTGTAATTAAAGATGAACAAAAAACGACAGTTGAGCATGTTGCCCCCGCGCATATCATGTGGATTCCGATGTTAACACTACTTATTGGTACCTTTATTTTCCTGTGGTTTACCGGTAACGGTGATATTCGTCGAGGCTCAGGTGCTTTTTCTGTATTTTGGTCAGAAGTTATCGCCCTCGCGCTTTTAGTTATATTAATTATGCGCAATAAGTTAATGTCACTTTCGGTAGTATTTAAAACTATGATTACCGGCATTAAGTACATGTCGCCAGCCGTGGCAATTTTAGTGCTTTCATTTGCATTTGGCGATGCAATAAAGGCATTAGGTACTGGCGTTTATGTTAGCCAATTAATAAATGTTGAAGTACCTTTATATTTAATAGCGCCAATTCTGTTCATTGCTGCAGCGGTTATGGCTTTTGCAACGGGCACATCATGGGGCACGTTTGCAATACTTATTCCTATCGCTGTACCTATTGCGCAGCAAAGTGGTTTGCCAATTGAGTTTTTAGTTGCTGCTGTGCTAGGCGGTGGTATATTTGGCGACCATGCATCACCTATTTCAGACACTACCGTGGTAGCGTCAATTGCCAGTGGTTGTGATCACTTTGAACATGTAAAAACACAATTACCTTACGCGTTATTTGGTGGGGTTTTAACCTTATTTATTTATATTCTTATCGGTTTGAGCTTTTAATGACAGAGCACCGATTAACCATTATAGATAACCAAGCTGACTTCCTTATTATTAACAAACCTCAGGGCATGGGCTTTCATGATGAAGACCTGATCGGCAGTGGTTTTTTCTCGACAATAAAAGCCCAGCTCAAGCGTCAGCTTTTACTTACCGAACTTTATCCTGTTCATCGATTAGATAAAATGACCTCAGGACTTATTATTGTTGCAAAAAATAGTACAACAGCCAGAGCTTTTCAGCAGATGTTTGAACAGCATCAAGTTGAAAAATATTATCTTGCTATTGCTGAAGGTAAGCCGAAAAAAAAACAAGGCTTAATAAAGGGCGATATGGAAAAAAGTCGCAGAGGTATGTGGAAGCTATTAAGGAGCATGAATAATCCTGCAATAAGTCAGTTTCTATCTTTCCCGAATATACCAAAACAAAGGCTTTATTTAATTAAACCTCATTCGGGAAAAACCCATCAAATTAGAGTGGCATTGAACAGCATAGGCGTACCAATTTTAGGCGACCCACTTTACAGTACAGGTAAAAAATCAGATCGCGGTTATTTACACGCTTTTGCTTTAAAATTTAGTTTAAATAATGAACAGTTTCAGTATTGTATTGCCCCCAACACAGGTGACTATTTCACTTGTGACAGTACAAAAGAGACTATCAGTAAGATAACTCCCCCCTGGAATATTAGTTGGCCTAAGATATAAGGCACATTGAAATAATTAAATTTTATTATAAAAAAGAGAGCATTTAAGCTCTCTTTTGCTATTTAAACTTGTTTGTTATTAGTGGCAAACTTTCAATTAATAACCTATTTCAAACAAACTAATTTTATAATGAATGCCAGAAAACAATGCCGATAGCCGTTGGACAAATAAATTTAGTATACCAAGGCCAAATCTTCCAGAATAATGAATGTTCAACCATATCATTACCTTGCTTTAATTCAGTTAAAATATCGTTTCTAAACCAAATCCATCCGACAAACACACAACACAACATCGCAATTAATGGTTGACCATAAACTGTTGAAATTGAAATCGCCAAACCAAACAGGGTATCAAAATTTAAGACGATTAATGTACTTAAAATAAAAATACCTAAACCAATAAAAGTCGTCGCTTTCTTACGTTCAACCTTGTGACGCTCTACCACAAAAGATACCGGCCCTTCTAACATTGAAATACTAGAAGTTAATGCGGCGATAGACATTAAAACAAAGAAGCCAAAGCCAACAAATAACCCTATAGCCCCCATACCATCAAATAAAGTTGGCAGTACATCAAACACTAAATTAGGGCCAGAAATTAAGCCTCCATCAGCATCAAAAATAGCCACTCCTTGTGCTTGGGCAACATACATAGATGGAATGATTAATAAGCCCGCTAAAAAGGCGATTGAAACATCAATTAAAGTAACTTGTGCGCCAAGTGACACTAGGTTTTCTTTTTTTGAAATATATGAGCCGTAAATTACCATCACGCTGGTACCTAACGACAATGAAAAGAAAGCCTGTCCTAACGCGCTTATTAATAAATCAGGTTCAAATACTCGTGAAATATCAGGGTTTAAATACGCTGCAAAACCTTCGCTTGAGCCTTCCAAAGTAAAAACATAAAAAATCAATAAAATCAGTAAGCCGATCAACATCGGCATTAGGCGTTTTGACCATTTCTCAATCCCTTGTTCAACGCCGCGTCGAATAATAGATATAGTCAATAGCATAAATAACGCTGTAAAAATCAAGTTACGCGCTATAGATTGCGAGGTGAGCCAGTTTGATGCTTCATTCAAGCCCATTAAGGAAGTAACAGGTTCAATAGCGAATGACATCATCCAGCCAGCTAAAATACCATAAAAGCTTAAAATTATTGCAGCGCATATAATGCCGCCAAAGCCGACAATAAAGGCAAAGCGTTTATGGAAAATATTTCGCGATATCTTTTGTAGTGACGTGACCGCGTTCGCTTGGCCATATCGGCCAATGAGCAACTCTGCCATAAAAGCTGGATACGCTAGACAAAATGCCAGCACCAAATAAACCAGTACAAATGCGGCACCACCGTTACTTGCTGTTTGTGTTGGAAAACCCCATATATTACCTAACCCTACGGCAGAACCCGCAGCAGCCATAATAAAACCTATACGAGAACTGAACGCACCTCTAGAAGCAGCCATTTAAAATCATCATTATTATTATTGAATAAGTTAATTTACTTTTTCTATTAAGAAAAAAACAGCGTTTATTGGCAAAAATATCCCCGAAAGTACTTTTAATGAACATTTACTCCGTAAAGAATTCATTACTGGTTAAATTACAGTCATATTTTCAGCGATACTTCACAAGGTAATAGATATAAAAATTTTGATATAAAATGTTAAGCAAAAAAAAAGAGACCGAAGCCTCTTTTAGTTATAATGATGAATTGCACTAAAGCGTTCGCAAATTAGTCTTTAAAGTTATTAAATTGAAAAGATTGCTCTAATTCAGTCTCTCTTAATAACTGCATTACAGCTTGCAGGTCGTCACGCTTTTTTCCGGTAACTCTAACTTGCTCACCTTGAATTGACGCCTGTACTTTTAGCTTACTGTCTTTGATCAATTTAACTACTTTCTTAGCAACAGGTTGCTCAATACCTTCTTTAAAGGTGACTACTTGGTTAAAGTTTCGACCTGAGCTTTCCATTTTTTCTAAGGTTAATGCTTTTGCATCAACATTGCGTTTTACCAATTGCCCGCGCAATACATCAGCCATTTGCTTTAAGCGCTGCTCAGAGTCACCTTTCATCGTTACTTTTGGGCTTTTCCATTCAAAGCTGGCTGCAACACCACGAAAATCGTAACGTGTCGCAAGTTCACGAGTAGAATTGTCAGTCGCGTTTTTTACTTCTTCCAAATTAATTTCGGAAACAATATCCATTGAAGGCATGATAGTTCTCTAGCTAAAAAAATTAGTGATATATTATCAATTAATTAAATTTAATTCCATTGACGATCTTTGCTATAAATTAAGTTTAATAAAAGTAATTTATTTTGTGTGGTTGAACAGTGATAGTTTTCGGTGCTTAGCCCTGATATGATGAATCTTATCTAATTTTTAAAGTTAAATGACTAACACCTCAATGAAAAGTCGCTATCATTTATCCATTCTCGCTATTATCGTTATACTGTTCTTCTGCCTTTACTTTAGCTCAGCCGATTTCAGACGAATAGCTTTTCGCAGTGCCGAAATTGATTCTATTGGCCATATTATTAGCTTTTTTTGTTTAACTTGGGTACTACATAGCATATTGAAATTACCACTATTAAATACCATGCTAACCGTGGCATTTTATGGTGTACTAACTGAGTTAGGGCAATATTACTTAGGCTTTCGTAGTGCACAAGTCAGTGACTTTATTGCTGATTTAATCGGTATTGGCTTGTTTGCTATTATTCGATGGTCAATTCTTATGTACCGTAATCGCTCTAGTCAAAGATCAGGTTAATGAATATTGTTGTTATTGGCCAAGGTGCTATTGGGCTTCTCTGGTATCATCATTTAGTTCAATCTACAGATAACCGGGTTAGTTTAAGCTGCTCTTCTAGTATTTCCTCAGCGCCTACATATTACGAATTTACTGATATTGAGCAACTGTATGGCCGCTTTGCATTAAATGTAGCGGATGAAATAGCGTTTGCTAAAGCTGACGTAATATTACTGTGTGTAAAGTCATACCAAGTCAATGCTGCTATTGAAGCGTTAAAAAATAAAATACCTACCAATGCCGTGATAGTTTTTTGTCATAATGGCTTAGGTGCCTTCAATGATTTTTCTACCCTAAAGCACACCTGTTTAGCGCTACTAACAACACATGGCTGTAAAATAAAGCACCCTTTTCATGCACAACATACTGGCTTGGGACAAAGTGACTTAGGGCTTATATATGGCAATATTTCAAACTCGGCGCTTAATGAAATAACGACGGTATTCAATAATAGCTTGCCAACGGTAACCTCTAGCGATGCCATAAAAGAAAAACAATGGCTTAAGTTAGCCATTAATTGTGTGATTAACCCCATAACAGCATTAGAAAACGTTGATAATGGTGAATTACTCAATGATAAGTTTCAAAGACAAATAGCAGCATTAATTCACGAAATTATAGCGGTTGCCGCCTTTGAAAACATAAGGTTTACATTTGATGACTTGCTAAAAAAAATACTCACTGTCGCAGAAAAAACAGCGAGAAATAGCTCATCAATGCGCAGCGATATTTTGCAAAAACGAAAAACTGAAGTTGACTATATTAATGGCTACGTTGTCGCTGTTGCGAATAAAATGGCATTTTTGGTGCCTGAAAATGAAAAACTGCTACAACAAATTAAAGCACTAGAAATAATGAAGTGATCGGTAAATAGCAAGTATAAAAAAACCCTTAAATTGTTATTTAAGGGTTTTAATTTTTCGTTATGCGTTGCGTTAACTTGAAAACTTAAGGGCGATAAACTTTTACATTAGTAAAACCTGCGCCTAATAAATATAGCGCTTGTAGTTTACTCATAACACCTTGGTCGCAATATAATAAGTAGTCTTTAGATTTGTCTAAGTCACCAAATTGCGTTGATAACTTGTAAAATGGTATATGCAATATTTCTACATCATCTAGCGCTAAAGGGTTTTCATCTTCTTCTTCAGGGCTGCGAATGTCGAGCACTACAGCGTTGTCAGGAATATTATCAAGCGTGTCTACCGCATGAATTTCTTCTTCGCTTTCTTTACCAATATCACGAATATCATAAATACGCGCGTCTTCAATGACTTTGTCTAAAATTGAAAAATCAAAATTAGCTTCTTCTGCTTCTACTTTAGCTAATACCGCTTTAACTGTCGGTTTTTTAGAAATAACACCACAATATTCAGGAATGGTTTTGGCAAAGTCTTCTGTACCAATTTTACGTGCAATATCAATAATATCTTGTTTGTCGTATGCCACTAATGGTCTAAGAATTAAGGTTTCGGTAACACGGTCAATAACATTTAAGTTAGTCAGTGTTTGGCTCGATACTTGCCCAACGGCCTCGCCTGTCACTAATGCTTGAATGCCCATTTTGTTGGCAATTTTTTCTGCAGCACGCATCATCATGCGCTTAAGCACAACGCCCATTAAACCATTTTCAATATTTTCTAATATTTCTTCTACTACAGGTTCGAAATCAACGGCAAAAAACTTAACACGATGCGACGCGCCAAATTTATTCCATAAGTAGTAACTTACTTGTTTAACACCAACTTCGTGCGCTGCACCACCTAAGTTAAAGAAACAATAATGTGTACGAGCACCTTTTTTGATCATTTGATAACTGGCAACACCAGAATCAAAACCACCCGACATCAAAGACAACACATCTTCTTGGGTAGCGATAGGAAAACCGCCCATACCTTTATGGCGTTCGGTAACGATAAATAAATTTTCATTTTTAATTTCAAGGTGTACGGTGAAATCAGGCTTTGATAGTTTTACACTCGCCGACTCTACAAGTTGGTTTAAACCGCCGCCGACATATTGTTCAGCTTTTATCGAGTTAAACTCGTGTTTGCCTGTTCGTTTTACACGTACACAGAAAGTTTTATTTTCAATGTTTTTTGCATGTACCGCTGCTGTTTTTTCATAAATATCATGCAAATCAGTAAAGTTCGTTTGTTGCACTTCAAGAAACATTGGAATGCCAGGGATCGACTTTAGTGTATCGATTAATTTTAAGCGATTTTCTGGCGTATTATTAGCAGTGTTAACTTCGATGTTATCCCAGTTCATGCGTGTTGTTACTTGGTCATCAACACGACGTAAAACGTTTTTCACACTCGACTCTAAAATCTTAGTAAAACGCTTTCGTACCGGACGGCTTTTAATCGTAATTTCAGCCTGTAATTTAACAATAAATTTCATTAACAATAATACCCACACTTAGAATGGCGCGCATTATATACCCGATCGACTGTAATTTGCAAAAGTTCAGCACATGGCGTAGTTGACAAATGTTAGTGAAATAAAAGCTCAATATAGATAAATAGTTAGGGCTTTAAATGAGTATTATTGGGCTTTGGGTATAAAAAAGGAGCACACTTTTTGTGCTCCTTGGCATAAAGATTAATAGCTAATGTTATTTAACATTACTATCGAATAACTATCGAATAGATATTGGGTCAGTTTCTTTTGCTTTACCTTGATTAATGGCAATTTCAACACGTCGGTTTAATCGTCGATTTAATCGAGTAGTGTTTGGCACTAAAGGTCGAGTGTCGGCATGACCTACAACAAGTAACCTCGATTGATCAAAGCCCGGTACTTTAATGATTTCATGCGCAATAGCGACCGCACGTTTACTTGATAAATCCCAATTTGACGTAAAGAGTTCAGAGCTTATACCTTGGTTATCAGTATTACCTGAAATCATTATCTCACCTGGAACAGTATTTAGTAACAGGCCAATTTCTCGCATAATAGGCTTAAACTGCGGCTGTAGAAACGCAGAGCCCGATGGAAATGAGCCATTTTCGCGAATACGAATAATCACTTGTTGACCTAACGATTCCAACTCAATAGCACCGTCTTGAATTTGTTGCTCTAGTTGCTCGGCTATTTTCTTCACAAGTTCATTCACTTCTTCTTGTGAAGCTTGCTCTATTGCATCTTTTGCCTGCTGAATAGCCTCTTGCGACATTGCATCTGCCGTGCTTTGTGATTGCCCACCTCGTTCAGCACCACGTTGCTCTTGTCTGCCGCCCGCTTCAGTTTCATCACCCGCCTGAAATTCCAACATTTGTTGCGTCATTTCCATGGTTTGCTGTTGAATAACTTCAATCGGTGTTGGTTCCGGCTTGCCTGGTCGAAATTCTTGCGCGATTATGCTCGTACCCTTAGGAATATCTTTTACTTCAATTTTGTTTTGCACACCAAAGGCAAACTTCATCGAGCCAGCAATTTGCTTAAACTTTAAAACGTCCATTTCTGAAAATGATAAAAGCAACACGAAAAAACACATCAGCAGCGACATTAAATCAGCAAATGTGCCCATCCATGCTGGTAACCCAGGAGGTGGACATTTACATTTATCGGCCATAATTAACTCCTGCTATTCTTCAGTGGTATTAACAGCACGCTTACCTTCAGCAAGGTAATTTTTTAATAAACCTTCAATAACTCGCGGATTTTGACCATCTTGAATACCTAGAACAGCATCTAGTACTAATTCTTGGTTCATTTTTTCTTCCGCTAAACGTAGCTTCAACTTGGCAGCAATCGGTATGGCAATAACGTTAGCTAGAAATGCGCCATATAACGTAGTTAAAAGCGCTACCGCCATCGCTGGGCCAATGGCTTTAGGATCATCCATATTCGATAACATGGCAACTAAACCAATTAAAGTACCTATCATACCCATTGCAGGAGCAACATCGGCTAATGCCATCATCATATTAGAGCCGGTTTCATGTCGTTCGGTCGTTAGATCAATATCTTTTTGCATCGTAGCTCGAACTACATCTGCATCGTGGCCATCAACCAGCATATCAACACCTTTTTGCATAAAAGCGTTCGATATTTCAGCTTCTTCTAATGCCAAAAAGCCACCTTTTCGTGCCGCATCAGCCATTTCAACTGATTTTTCAATTAGCTCTTCAGGTGATTCCAGCTTAAACATAAAAGATTTGCCGATAATTTTTCCAATACCAAAAAACTGACCTAAGTTATAATTTGATAAAACAACAAAAATTGAACCACCAAATACGATGATCACCGACTGAGCATCCATAAACATGCCAATGTCACCAGCGAGTAACATTGCCATAATCAGTAAGCCTATTGCACCGACTATGCCTATTAACGTTGCTAAATCCACAAATGCCTCCGAAAAGTTTCTTAACTATATTTTTACCAAATGGTATTTCTTGTTTGATAATACCTGATGAATAGGTCTTACGCGAATACTTATAGTCTTAGTTATAGCTCTATTATCGTCCATACTGTCAATAACTTAAGTAGATATTGTGAGTATTTGCAATATTGTCTTAAATTCATCATTAATTGACCCAGCGCCCCAGCTAAGGTAAGTTTGCGCCTAGAGTTCATATCACGCTAAAAAATGCCCATGGCCAAAAAGAAAATAGAAAATCTAAGCTTCGAAGAATCATTAGTAGAATTAGAAGTAATTGTGCAAAATTTAGAACAAGGCGATCTAAACCTCGAAGAATCTATGACGTTGTTTGAACGTGGTTTACATTTGAGTCAGCATAACCAAGAAAAGCTCAAAGGTGCTGAACAGCAAATCAATATTTTACTCGAAAAAAACGGCCAAGCGACATTAGAGAAATTTAATACTAACGAGACTGAAAGCTTTGACTAAACTTGCCTTTATTGACGATGTACAAACACGCATTAACGATTACCTGACTAAAAAGCTCGACAGCTTAGTTATTAACGATGAGAAACTTTTAGACGCTATGCGCTATGGTTTGCTTATTGGTGGCAAACGTATGCGACCTTATTTGGCGTATATTACCGGCGCAACCTTAGATGCAGAACAAAGTGATATAGATGGTGTTGCGGCCGCTATAGAATGTATTCATGCTTATTCACTTTTACATGACGATTTACCAGCCATGGATGATGATGATTTGCGTCGTGGCCAATTAACCTGTCATAAAGCGTTTGATGAAGCAACGGCTATCCTCGCTGGTGATAGTTTACAAACATTAGCATTTGATATTATTGCGAATCACGATTTTTCAGCAGCCGTAGATAACAAACGTATAAACTTATTACGTTATTTAGTAAGTGCATCAGGTTATCAAGGAATGTGTGGCGGTCAGGCGCTTGATTTATCAGGAACAGACAAAGCAATTTCATTAGCTGAGTTAGAACATTTACACTCATTAAAAACGGGTGCGTTATTAGAAGCAGCAGTAAAAATGGCGGCAGAATGTAGTAACAATGCCACCGCATATGATAAAGAGCAGTTAGCACTTTATGCAAAGCTTGTCGGCTTAGCTTACCAAGTTCGAGACGATATAATTGATATTACATCAACAGAAGAAGAGCTAGGCAAGCCTGCTGGCTCAGACCTAGCGGCTAATAAAAGTACCTATCCTGCATTGCTCGGTTTAACAGGTGCGCAAGAAAAAGCTGAAAACTTATATCAACAAGCACTTCAAGCTTTAGACACTTTGCCTTACAATACACAAAGTTTGTCCGACTTTGCGACTTTTATTGTAAGCCGCAAAAATTAATTTAAAAATTTAATAGAATAATATGACTATAAACCTAGCTGAATATCCTTTACTGGCCAATATTGATTGTCCGAATGATTTGCGCAAATTAGATAAAAATCAATTAACAAAAACCAGCGAAGAGTTAAGACGTTATCTGTTAAATTCTGTCAGTAAAAGTAGCGGACATTTTGCTTCTGGTTTAGGCACAATTGAATTAACGGTCGCTTTACATTATGTGTACGACACTCCCTTTGACCATTTAATTTGGGATGTAGGTCATCAAGCATATCCTCATAAAATACTAACCGGCCGACGTGACCAACTACATACCATTCGACAAAAAGACGGTTTGCACCCTTTTCCTTGGCGTGAAGAAAGTGAGTACGACGTTTTAAGCGTTGGTCATTCAAGCACCTCTATCTCTGCCGCATTAGGTTTAGCCGTATCAGCTGAACAAGAAGCGAAAAATCGTAAAGTTGTTGCTGTTATTGGTGACGGCGCCATGACAGCAGGTATGGCATTTGAAGCCTTAAACCACGCTGGCGATATCAATAAAGACATGCTAGTTATTTTAAATGACAACGAAATGTCGATTTCAGAAAATGTTGGCGCGTTAAATAATCATTTAGCTAAAATGTTATCAGGAAGCCTATATACTGGCCTTCGTGAAGGTAGTAAGCGCATACTTAACAACATTCCGCCAATCAAAGAACTCGCCAGCAGAGCCGAAGAACACTTAAAGGGTATGGTTGTACCTAGCACTTTCTTTGAAGAGCTTGGTTTTAATTACATCGGCCCAATTGATGGTCATGACGTTAATGGCTTAGTCGACACTATTACGAATATGCGTAACCTTAAAGGGCCGCAGTTGCTTCACATTGCAACAACAAAAGGTAAGGGTTACCAGCAAGCAGAGCAAGATCCAATTAAGTACCATGCTGTACCTAAATTTGATCATACAGAAACTAGCTTACCTAAGAGTGCGCCAAGCCTTCCAACCTACTCGGCAATTTTTGGTGATTGGTTATGTAAAGTCGCAGAACAAGACCCTAAACTTGCTGCGATAACGCCAGCAATGCGTGAAGGCTCAGGTATGGTGCAGTTTAGCCAACGTTTCCCTAATCAATATTATGATGTTGCTATCGCAGAACAACATGCAGTAACGTTTGCTGCTGGTTTAGCAATTGGCGGACAAAAGCCCGTTGTCGCCATCTATTCAAGCTTTTTACAACGTGGTTACGATCAATTTATTCATGATGTAGCCATTCAGAATTTACCCGTTTTATTTGCTATTGATAGAGCGGGTATTGTTGGCGCTGATGGTGCCACGCATCAAGGCGCCTTTGATTTAAGCTTTATGCGCTGTATTCCTAATATGACCATTATGACGCCTTCTGATGAACGTGAGTGTCAGTTAATGTTTAATACGGGCTATCAATTAAATGCGCCTGCGGCTGTTCGTTACCCACGTGGTAGTGGTAATGGTGCAGAACTGCCAAGTGTTGATGAAACCATTGAGCTAGGTAAGGCCAACGTTATTCGCACAATAGACAACGACCAAGCTAGCAATAAAATAGCAATTTTAAATTTTGGCACAATATTAGGCGAAGCTAAAATTACGGCTGAAACGCTTAACGCTACTTTAGTGGATATGCGCTTTGTTAAACCATTAGATCAAACGCTTATTAATACCTTATGTGAAAGCCATGATTATATTGTTACTGTTGAAGATAATGCTATTGCTGGCGGTGCTGGTTCAGGCGTAAATGAATATATATTAAGCCAAGGCATAGCTAAGAAAATTCTTAATATTGGCTTACCAGATAACTTTATTAAGCACGGTACGCAAACCGAGATCCATCAAGAACTTGGGCTTGATGCTGCTGGTATAATTGAGCAAATAAGTCAGTTTATCAAACGATAAAATACAAATCACAACGACATAACAACAGTCACTTGCTAAAGCATCTGGCTGTTTTTTTATTATTAAAAATATTTATACTTTAAAATAAATGGGCAAGTACTGATAATTATTTTGGGCACTTGTCAGTAAATAACAAAAATCAACAGACATTAAAAGATGATTAGTATAAAAAAAGCGACTTGAATATTTTCAAATCGCTTGTTTATTTGTCAGCTAGTGTAGAACTTCTAAGTCATCAAAGCTGAGCTATATTTTATGAGTTGATAACTCTTAATCAGCAATATATTCAACCACTTCAAGGCCAAAACCTGAAAGTGAATGATATTTCGTTTGTGAGCTTAGTAAGCGCATTTTGCTAACACCTAAGTTAGCTAAAATTTGTGAGCCTACGCCAACATTTCGCGATCCAACATGACGTTTAACTTCTTTTACTGTTTCACCGCCATCAAGCTTAGCGTATTTTTGCACTTGAGCAATTAACTCAAGCGGTGATTCGTGCTTGCCTAATAACACTAGCACGCCGCCCTCTTTACCAATTTTTTCTAAAGCATTTGCGATTGGCCATTTAGCTACGCTTTCACGTTGGCTAAATAGTAAGTCCCTAAAGGTATTTTCTAGGTGTACACGCACTAAGGTTGGCTCTTCAGGCTTAATTTCACCTTTGGTAAGGGCAAAATGTGCTTGGCCGTCTATGGTGTCTTTAAATACGGTTAAGTCAAAGTCACCAAATGCTGTAGGAAGCTTACATTGCGATACACGCTCAATCGTTGTTTCATTAGCATTTCGGTATTCGATTAAGTCGGCAATAGTGCCCATTTTTATACCGTGTTTTTCAGCAATAACTTCTAAATCTGGACGACGCGCCATGGTGCCGTCTTCATTTAAAATTTCTACAATAACTGCAGCGGCTTCTAAGCCGGCTAAACGCGCTAAATCGACACCTGCTTCGGTATGTCCAGCACGATTTAATACCCCGCCATCTTTAGCGATTAACGGAAAAATATGTCCTGGTTGCACAATCGAATTATGATCAGAATTTTTACCTACAGCCGCTAATACAGTGGTTGCACGGTCGGCAGCAGAAATACCAGTAGTTACCCCTTCAGCCGCTTCAATTGAAACAGTAAAGTTAGTGGTAAATTGTGCGTCGTTTTTATCAACCATTAAAGGTAATTTTAAAATTTCACAACGTTCAGCAGACATCGGCATACAAATAAGGCCACGGCCGTGCGTTGCCATGAAGTTAATGGCTTCTGGTGTAACTTTTTCTGCAGCCATAATGAAGTCGCCTTCATTTTCGCGATCTTCGTCATCCATTAGGATAACCATTTTACCTTGAGCTATATCGTCGATAATCTCTTGTGGCGTGTGTAAATTCATGACAACCTCTTTATTTAATAAAACCATTGCGCGCTAATAACGCATGCGTAACACCTGACGTTTGAGTCTCATCGGCTGTTTGCTTTGTAAGTAATCTTTCTATGTAGCGGGCAATTAAATCTACTTCTAGATTCACTTTCGTGCCCACTTGGTATTGACTAATAATTGTTTGGCCTGTGGTATGAGGAACTATGGTTAAGCGAAATTTATCGTTGCTTAAACTATTAACCGTTAGGCTAGTTCCATCAATTGTAATTGAGCCTTTTTCGGCGATATATGCTGATAATTCTTCCGGCATTGTTAGCCAGTAATCTATGCTATTACCTTTATGCTCAATCGCACATATTTCGCTAACTGCATCAACATGGCCAGAAACCATATGACCACCAAATCGTGTTGTTGGCAGCATAGCTTTCTCAAGGTTGACACTATCGCCTATTTTATAATGCGCTAATCCTGTTCGCGTTAAAGTCTCGCTAGAGACATCAGCACTAAAATTAGCACCACCAAGAGATACTACCGTTAAGCAGATACCATTTGTGGCTATTGAGTCACCCAACTTTACATCAGATAAGTCTAGTGCTGCCGTATCGATGGTAACGCGCGCGCCGTCACCTGAACTATTGATAGCGCTTAAACGCCCTACGGCTTCTATGATCCCTGTAAACATGTTGTGTGTCTCATTTTCTGTATGCTGATAATTTAAATGTTAATTAGTGTAATACAATCTTATAAATTAACGACTGAACATGGCCGTTATTCTAATATCTTTACCAACCATACTGATATCAGTAATATTAAGGTCTTTAGCCTCTGATAACTGCAATATAGCCGGTATATCTACCAAACTTTTACCTTCGCTGCCGATAAGTTTTGGTGCTTGGTATAATATCAATTCATCGACCAAATTTTCGCTCATAAAAGCACCGGCTAACTTAGCGCCTGACTCTATTAATATGTCATTTAACCCTTGTTGAGCCAGATAAATAAGTAAGTGTTTAAGGCTAATTTGCTCGCTATCTTTAGCTTTAGAAATAACTACCTGCTCTACGAAATGCGGCCATGTTTGCTCATTTTCAATAGATGTTCTAATTAATATTATTTTACTTGCTGTATTAAAGATAGCGAGATCAGGCGTGAGCCTATTTTTACTATCAATAACAATACGAATAGGCTGCCTAACTTTAGCCTCTTCGTAGCTGTTTTTTAGCTCACCCAAAGCGTTCCAACGCACGGTCATTTTAGCGTCGTCAAAAATTACGGAATCTGCACCACAAATAACGCCACAGCTTTGGGCTCTTAGTCGTTGAACATCTTCGCGCGCATGATCCGATGTTATCCATTGGCTTTCACCGCTAGCCATCGCCGTTTTACCGTCTAAGCTTGCGGCTAATTTACAACGAACATAAGGCAACTTAGTGGTCATCAAACGAATAAAACCCGGATTTAAGTCTCGAGCATCTTGCTCTAATAAACCAAACTCTGTGGTTATACCTGCACTTTTTAAGCGTTCAAGACCACGGCCTGATACTTGTGGGTTGGGATCAACCATAGCGGCAATAACATGGCCCACTTGTGCTTTTATTAATGCTTCTGCGCACGGCGGTGTTAAGCCAAAATGGCTACAAGGCTCTAACGTAACATACGCTGTGGCACCTTTAGCTTTAGCGCCAGCTTGTTTTAATGCATGAACCTCTGCGTGACCTTGCCCTGATATTTCATGAAAGCCTTCACCAACCACTTCACCATTAAGCACAATAACACAGCCAACTCTTGGGTTAGGCGATGTAGTGTAATGACCACGTTTTGCTAAATAAATAGCACGTTGCATAAACTGATGATCTTGTAACGAAAATTTATTCATTTATGGACTCAGGGTTAAATTTTCTGCCTGCTGATGACAAAATAAAAGTTAATCAATATCACCTAAGCGGGCAATTTCTTCACCAAATTCTTTAATATCTTCAAACGAGCGATAAACGGAAGCAAAACGAATATAAGCCACTTTGTCTAAACTTTTCAGTTGCTCCATAATAATAGTACCAAGCATTTCACTCGATACTTCGCGCTCGCCGGTTGCTCGCAACTGAGATTTTAATTTGTTAATCGATAGTTCCATTTCTTCGGTGCTTACGGGTCTTTTCTCTAAAGCACGCAGCAGACCATTACGCATTTTATCTTCGTTGAAAGGTTCACGAGAGCCATCACGCTTAATAATACGTGGCATAACTAACTCAGCACTTTCAAACGTAGTATATCTCTCGTGACATGCTAAACATTCACGACGACGACGAACTTGATGGCCATCTGAGACTAATCTAGAGTCAATAACTTTAGTATCGTTAGCTGAACAAAAGGGGCAATACATTGAAATATTCCGTAGTTAACATGTCATAGACATTTTATTGTCAGTATTTTAATGGAAAACAGATCATTAAGCGAAATAACTTATTATTATTCGCAATATAACTTATACCATTGAAATAAATAATCGTTCATTTTACGGCGGTTTAAATCGTCAATAACTTATTATATTTGGTATTACTAAAAATTTAACAAATAAAAAACAGTCAAAAAAAATGGCCACAATTGTGACCACTTTTAGATGTTCATTTAGCTTAAGTAACACGGCTAAACACTCCTTTTATCTCGAGTGCTTAGCGCTAAACAGTTACTTATAAACAGGGAAACGAGCGCAAAGCTCACTAACGCCTGCTTGAACTTTAGCAATAACATCATCGTTTTCGATATCATCTAAAATATCACAAATCCAGTTCGTGGTTGTTTTAGTTTCTTCTACGCCAAAACCACGACGAGTAATTGCTGGTGTACCAAGACGAAGGCCTGAAGTAACAAATGGTGAACGCGGATCATTAGGCACAGAGTTTTTATTTACCGTGATATGTGCGCGACCTAAGGCGGCATCAGCATCTTTACCTGTAATGTCTTTGTCTATTAAGTCTAATAATAACAAGTGGTTGTCAGTACCGTTTGAAACAACTTTATAGCCACGCTCTTGTAACACTTCAACCATAGCTTTAGCGTTATCTAAAACACTTTGTTGATAAGCTTTAAACTCAGGTGCTAATGCTTCTTTAAATGCTACGGCTTTTGCAGCAATAATATGCATTAATGGTCCGCCTTGGCCACCTGGGAATACTGCACTATTTAATTTTTTGTAAACATCTTCATCATTACAACCAGAAACAATTAAACCGCCACGTGGGCCAGCTAATGTTTTATGTGTTGTCGTTGTAACTACATGGGCATGTGGTACTGGGTTTGGATATAAACCAGCAGCAACTAAACCAGCAACGTGAGCCATATCTACGAAGAAGTATGCGCCAACTTTATCAGCAATTTCACGCATACGAGCCCAATCAACCACACCAGAGAACGCAGAGAAACCACCAATGATCATCTCAGGCTTATGCTCTAAAGCTAAACGCTCTAATTCAGCGTAATCAATATCGCCAGTTTCTGGGTGTAAACCATATTGAATAGCTTCGTATGACTTTCCTGAAAAGTTAACATGCGAACCATGCGTTAAATGACCACCATGCGCTAAGCTCATGCCCAATACTTTACCACCTGGAGAAACTAACGCTTGAAAAACAGCTGAGTTAGCTTGAGAGCCAGCATGTGGCTGTACGTTAGCATAAGTAGCACCAAAAAGTTCTTTCGCGCGATCTATAGCCAGTTGCTCTGCAATATCAACATATTCACAACCACCGTAGTAACGCTTACCAGGGTAACCTTCAGCATACTTGTTGGTAAGTTGTGAACCTTGAGCTTCAAGTACACGTGGACTACAGTAGTTTTCTGAAGCGATGAGTTCAATGTGCTCTTCTTGACGAACAACTTCATTGCTCATTGCTTGATAAAGTTCTGGATCAAAATCTGCAATATTCATATCACGTGTAAACATGTTTTATCCTCAAATAGTTTGCCATTGGCAATTGCTAGGGTGGCGTAATTTCAAAATTAATTGCGGCATATTTTGCCTGAACTTAGGCTGCTTGTACACGCAAAAACTGCGCTGCGTTAGTTCATTTTGCAATCAAATATACTTTGAAGTGAGGCATAAAAACTTTTATAGCTCACTTCAATAAACAATTAAAACAACATACTTCTTATTAGGCAATAAAACAACAAATTTAAAACAGATTTTCACATAATTATACAAATTAAATTCTGGACAACCAAATAAAACAACTTTTTATTCATTAGGCGGTGTTTTTTAATTTAGCTAATTCCGCTTTTCGTTTGCGATGAAATAAATGCGTTATTCCCCACATAACACCGACTGAAACGTTCATAATAATTAAGCCGAGCCACATAGATTTGTCATTTTGTTTTGCCATTTCGATTACGTACCAACTACCTGCAGGCACTAAAAACCAACATGAAAATTTAGTTAGCCTTATATAGTTAATTGAAGACTCTATACCCTTTATGGCATTTTTAACCGCCATATCTGGGCTTGCTGAAACTTGCTGCCATGCAATTAAACGAATTTTAATTTCATAATAAACAAATATAACTGAGCCTACAGCAGCGAAAATAAGATAGGTCATCGTAGTTTTATCTTGCGAGTTGCTGAGCCACATAACAATAACCACAAAAATAAAGCAAACAGTTGCCAGAATATTTAAAGCTAATAAGAATTTCGCCCAGAAAGTGCGCTTTTTGGTTTGGCTTAATAACGCCTGCACATCAACTTTTTCATAAGGTTGGCTTTGCCAGTCTTGAGTAAGCTCAGCCCAGGTATTATCAAGAGCTTCTTGCGAGCTTTCAGAAGGCTGGTCTTTTTTACTGGTTGTTGACGCTTCTATAACAGGTTTATTTTTTTCGTTTTCGGGTCTCATACTGCCTCCAACAATTGCATTAATTTAGCCTTAGCTCGTTGTAACCTAACGCCCACTGATGTGGTGGTTATTGCTAAAACGTCAGCAATTTCTTGATAACTCATACCTTCGAGTGCCAAGGTGAGCACTTGTTGATGTTCAAGTTTTAATAGCCGAATGGCTTGTGCAAGTTTTTGTTGTCTTTGATTTTGATCTAATGATTGATATGGTGTTGGCTGGGGACAAACAGGGATATTGTTATCACTTGCCTGTGCTTGATGTAATTCAGTGTCCGTTAACGACCTTGTACTTGGCTCTGTTTTTATCGTTTTAACCGCTTTTGCTACATGAGTAGCTAAAACATTATGCGCTATACGAGCAATAAACGTTTTTACTGCTGAGTCGGCACGAAAACTTGGTAAAGCTCGCCAAATATTCAAAGCAATTTCTTGAAACAGCTCTTCCTGAATTGACGGCATAGCTTCGAAACCATTAATGATATGACGCAAAAGCTTTTCGTGCTCAGTGATCCAGTTAATAAATATATCTTGGTTGTTCAATGAATAACCCTGCTTTGGTTTAACTGCTTGGAAACAGTCTTTTTTTTATAGGCCAATTCTACTGGGTTATCCATTTTATACAACATAGACGCTGAGTGACTAACTCAACGACATTACAACTTTTTCTGAGGTTAGTCTTTTTGCTAAAATTAACACTAAGCCAACTGTCAGCACTATTGTTGCAACACTTGTGAATAATAAGGCATTCCAATCAATAGGTAAGCCTTTAAAAACGTCTTCCATTAATAGCGACTGTCCTGAAATAGGCATCCACTCAACCCAAGCAGGTTTGTCATCCATCATCATTAACGCAAAAGGGATAAAACTAGGTGCCATGATCAACATGGTGACTGTTGATTGCGCTTCTTTAAAACTTTTAGCTTGAAAGGCAAATAACAATTGTAATGACGCGGCTAAAAAGCAAATAGGAATTAACAATAACAATAAAATAACGAAGGTTTGAGCATCAATACTAAAAGTTGCCCCTATTTTGGTCAGATCAACAAAGTTCATCGCTATCGAGGTTAGTACCAACATTAATATAATAGAGATAATAGAAATTGAACTGGCACAACTTAACTTTGCTAATACTATTTTTAGCGTACTCACTGGCTGACACAATAGCATTTCTAAAACATTGCGCTCTCGCTCACCCGCACTTGAGTCAATAGCAACAGGCAAGCCTGACATAAATGCCGCCATCATTAAGTAGACGCCTAAAATCAAGGTGATCATCATGGCATTACTACTGGGTAGCGCCGTATCTTGTTCAAGCAATTTAATCGGCTGTAATAATTTAATATCAACACCGCGCACTAATAAACGCTTGTATCCAATAGCTAGCGAGTGTTGGTTAACCACATCTTTAATTCGACGAATAGGGGTTGATAATGATTTCTCATTGTAATCGGCCCGTAAAGTTAACTCTATTGGTTTACCTGCCGCCATATCCGCGGCAAAGGTGTCAGGAATAGTTAACTCAATGTTACGCTCATTCCAGTTACGTTCTTCGTCTTTTGGCACGTCACTAAAAGATAAAATATTTTCGTCTTTTAATGCTTCAATTAACTTAGGTGCATGTTGTTCACCACTGTACTTTACATATACCGCAGGGTTATCCACCGCTTCTTTAATCGCTACTTTTAGCATTACCATGATCATTACCGGCATTAATAATGCCATGCTCATTGCAACCATTAAGGCACGGCGATCACGAAAGGCCTCTTTAAATTCTTTCACCATTAAGGCTTTAAGCTGCATCATGCTGCTACTCCTTCATCTGAGCCGATTAGTTTTACAAACGCTTCTTCAAGTTGCTTTTCTCCGGCTAAATCACATAACTCTTGTGGTGTGCCTTGAGCGGCTAGCTTGCCATTTGAAACAATAATAACGCGATCACATAACGCCGCTACTTCTTGCATTACGTGCGAAGAAAATAAAATACAGTGTCCTTTCTCTTTAAATTTAGCTAAATGATTGCGCAATATTCGTGTGCTCATTACATCTAAACCGCGAGTAGGTTCGTCAAGAACAAAGTTTTTTGGTTGATGTACGAGTGCTTGGGCTAATGTAACCTTCATTCTTTGACCTTGAGAGAAGCCTACTGTTTTACGGTGCGCTAGTTCTGTCATTTCTAGATCAATCAGTATTTGCTCAATAGCAGCGTGTTTATTGGCACCTTTCATTCCATGAATACTGGCGAAATAATCAATTTGTTCATAGGCGGTTAAGCGCTCGTATAAACCAAATTTATCAGGGAAAATACCTAACAGTTTACGTGCTTTAATGGGTTCTTCAGTAACTTTGATACCGTCAATTGTCGCATAGCCTTCATCGGCGCGTAATAAGCCATAAAGTGTGCGAAGGCAGGTAGTTTTACCAGCGCCATTAGGCCCCAATATGCCGGTAATTTCGCCATCTTTAGCAGTAAAAGACAATCCATCTAAGGCTTTAACCGTATTTTTCTTACTAACAAAACTTTTATGTAAATTATTTACTTCGATCATGACTTATTCCTTTTCCTTGCTTGGCTTAGTTGGCATATCTAACATAGCTTTCGGCGTTTTTTGAGGTAATGCACCACCATTTAAGCCCACCATAAATGACTCAGCGGGAATCTCTTCCAAGCATGACTCGTCGAGTTCTGTTGGCTTTTGTTGCTCTAAAAACTCATTCACAATTTTAATACCACACACAGTAGAGGCGACTATATGAGCATTGTTTTTAGAAATAATGTGATGGCTATTTGGCAAGTTTTCATGCGATTTTTCGCCATTACTGACAGGCGTAACGGGATCTAAATCGCCCGACATAACCAGGGTTGGAATATCAGCATCAACCGTTTGATAAAACGCTTCACTTGGCTGGTATTTAGGCCAGACAGAACACACCTTGGCGACCATATCTAAACTCATGCCTTTAGCAAAACTATTATCAGCGTCTGCGGTTTTCATCTCATTAGATATTCTTGGTAAATCTTCATTACAAACAATATTAAAGTGCAGACCAACATAAATGCCCATGCCACCTTCATTTTGCGCAATTAGCCCCGCCAAGGGTTTATAGTTACCTAAGTAAGCTTGGTGAATTAACAGCGGCACTAACCCACGTGTTTCCATGGAGTAAAGTTGCATTTGTAAGCTAGAAATAAATTTATCGTTACTGATGTTAAAAATGGTATTGGTGCCTAATCTTGGGTGTGCAATTTCAACGCTAGCCGGTGCTTGTGTTAAGCGCTCAACAACAACATTGAACTCTTTTAATAATGCTGGATATTGCGCCGCACAACTTTTCTCATTTTGGCAGTTACTCATTAACTTTTTAAAAGATTGCTCTGCACTTTTACCAAACAAGCCAATAGGTACTTCGATAGGACCAACACTGTCGAGTACTACACTCTTTAACGACTTTGGAAACATACGCATATACACTAAACCCGCACGTGTGCCATATGAACCGCCATAAATATGTATTTGCTTATGCCCAAGTGCAGCTCGAATGGCGTCGAAATCTCGAATGGCATTCTCTGAATTATACTGGCTTAAATCGCCACTAAGCTTTGCCACACATTGCTCAATATCAGCAATGGAAAACTCTTCAGGCAAACTAATGTATGGGTCAACCTCTAGTGAGTCTTCACATTGTAAGGGGTTAGACTTACCCGTACCGCGTTGGTCAACTAAAATTAAATCACGGGTTTTTCTGATCTCATTAAAACCACGATAAATCTGTGCAGACAGTTCAGCCGCTGCCTGGCCTGGGCCGCCAGCAAGAAACATGAGAGGGAGTTTTTCTTGGCTATTATCTATCGCCGGTAAAACGACAAAATTAATATCTACTTTTGCACCGTTAGGCTTGGCATAGTTTTCAGGAGTAGAATAAGTACCACATTGTACTTGCTGTCTAATGCCTTTTATATGACAACTCTCTAATAACAATTGTGGTTGTTCGATATCTTCAGCAAAAGCGCTGTTAGATAATGCGCTACTAGACAATGCAATAAGTAAGCTCGCGCTAAATAAAGCTTTCCAATTTATCTTCATTTTGACTTCCTTTTAAAATATTAACTACTTAACCTGAACTCTGAATAAGCACATTGATGGTGTAAATTTGTGATCTTCAACTTGATATAGCATTTACTTTACCACCTAAGCTTTTAATCCACTTGAGTATCAAACACTCATTATCCAGAGTTCAGGCTACTTAGTCTGAACAAGTTAGATTTTATTACACTTTTTTAAAATTAATTTTTTATCTGGACTATTTTATCTATTTTTTTATAAAAACTTATCTTACCAACACGGCTTAATTCCAAATGTATCGCGATATTTGCCTTCATGCTACTTGCACAATAAAACACATAAAATCGGGTTCATTAGGTAGCTAAAAGTGATTAAATTTAAAATAACTAGTGTTATTAACATCGAGTGTCACTAATCTGGCTTACTCATGAATATTGATATTGGTAATCTACATTCCACCTTAGGGTAAATAATTAGTGTATGCGTTAAAAACTATTAAACGAAATAATAGAATTAATCATTCACTTACTCTTAAAATAACGATAAAGTCTATTACAGCAATTAGCCGCAAAACAAGAGGATGACTGATGGAATTAAATCAGTGGGTAGATGAATTATTTGAAGTGTTTGATGAAGATAAGGACGGCGTCATCAATAGAAGTGAATTTGTTGAATTGATTGACTGCTTGTTACAAGATAAGGGCATTCGCATGTGTGAAACCATATTCAATCGTTTTGATAAAAATCATGATAACTCAATTTCCAAAGACGAGTTACGTGACATGGTTATAGACCTAGCATTATAACGCTTATTTGCGCTTATATTTTACTCGCATTTATAAGCGCAAATTTTCACGCTGATGTTTAATCTTTGGCATTTTTACAAGGTCAGTAAAGTACTGCCATAATTACTTACACTCATTCTCTTGTAGGTAAATTTACCCTATCTCGCCTATATTTAATTATTTTTCATCTACGCTAATAACTTAAGTTTTCCTTAGTTTCAGCTTTTCAAAACAGCTTACTTAATAGCGAAACACGGCTTTTTAAAAGAATATAGCTTCAAGCTATCGACAGTTTCATTAAGCTTTATTTATACATTCTTAATCTATCTTTATTGCTTAAAATCTCAAAAGGTCAGACCACTAGCATTTCATTTTATGGTTTGATATTATACTCGGCGTACACTTGTACACTGAAATAGGAATATTAAACATGCAAAATCAGGCTTACGGTTTAGCAGAAGAAATTATTAATGCGGTTAGTCATGGGCTAGCAGCATTACTCAGCGTTGCTGGCTTAACACTGCTAGTAACCTTAGCTTGGTTACAGGCTGATATGGTAAAGGTTGCAAGTTTTAGCGTTTATGGCATAAGCCTAGTTTTATTATTTAGCGCCTCAACCTTATATCATGCGTTATTACATGAAAAAGCGAAGCGCATTTTTAAACTACTCGATCATTGCGCGATTTATTTATTAATTGCTGGTACTTATACGCCACTGATGTTGGTCACATTAGCAAACGATATTGGCCCAATAGTACTCGCTATTATCTGGGTATTGGCAATCTTAGGTATTGTTTTTAAAGTTAAATTTGGCAGTAGATTTAAAAAGCTCTCATTGGCAACATACTTAGGCTTAGGCTTAATATCACTAACTTTTATTGATAAGTTAAATGATAAACTTGCCACTGAAGGCATGTTCTTACTCGCTTTAGGCGGGATAATTTATGGCTTAGGTACTATTTTCTATGTTAGAAAGAACGCAAAGTACAGCCATGCAATTTGGCACTTTTTTGTATTTTCTGCCGCTGTTTGTCACTTTTTTATGATATTTTTCTACGTACTTTAAAACCTATTTACTTTAAAACCTACGTACTTAAAACCTAAGTGCTTTAAAAAGTTAACTGCTGAATTTCACGCTAAAGTCAGCAGTTAAACAATACCATTATCCATTGATAACAACTGACGTTCAAAAACCAATAACGTATGAGCAAAACTTTTTTGCCCCAACCCCAAACGAAAATAATTGCCAGTCATACCAAACAACTCACTTGGCAGTAAAAGCACGCCACTTTCTTGAGCAACCTGAGCAGCCCATGATGTTATTGAGCTAATATTTTTTACTTCAACTAACGATAGCATACCGGCCTTAGGTGGTTGCCAGCCGAGCTTGTCTGAATGTCTGTCTATAAAAGCCTTGAACAGTGAAATATTATCGAGAATAGTCTGATTATTATTAGCTAAAATTTCGCTGCGATTTTGTAAGGCTAATACTGCTAACTTTTCGTCTATTTTAGAGCAACAAATAGAATTGACCGCTTTAATAGCTAGCAGCTGATCACGTAGTTTGTTATTTGGGGTAACAGCCCAGCCAATGCGAATGCCAGCTAAACCCAAACTTTTTGACATAACACCAACAACAATACTCTTTTGATAATCTAAGTAACGATGCGCTAATGCTAAACCATAATAATTGCTTGCTTGGGAGACGTCATCACTTAATAGGTAGCACTGATATTGTTGCGCCAATTGCAGTATTTCTTCAGCTAGCTCTGTAGCTATAACACTGCCCGTTGGGTTATGCGGCGAGTTCACCACTATAAGCTTAGTTTTATCGTTTACTGTACGCTCAAAGTCATCAATATTGACTTGCCAATTATTATCAGCACAAAGTGGTATTTCCCTAACAATAACGCCCATCGACTTTGCCATATTAACTAAGGAAGGGTAGCTTGGCGTCATCACAACGATTTCATCTTCTGCACATAATAGCGATTGATAAATAGCGGATAATGCTTCCTGTGCTCCGCAAAAGGTTATCGCGCTATCAACACCAATTTTACTCGTATGACTATTTAGCGCTTGATGAAAATTAATGATTTCTTGGCGCAATACTAGATCCCCCTGCAAAGGGGAATATTGCAGCAGAGTGTCACCTAAGTTAGCGTGTTGAGTATTGCTTTTATCTACTTTACTGTCCGCCAAAATACAGAGCTGGTTTAGTGTTAAAGCCTGAGCGGTAGAGTCACTTAAATTATATTTTGTATAACTCGCAAGGCTTTGGCTAAAAGCAATATGCTTTGGTAATGAGTGTGTCGTCATAACGAATAATTTATACGCAACAATTTGATGATATATTTTCTCATAACGCTCGCCATACACTAAGCTGGCATTGGCTAACATTAAAGTTACGTGCAGCATCAGCAATCACCCGGGTTAAGTCTGTCAGGAGAACTTGTTCAAAACTGTCTTGAAGCTCACTGGTTAACGCATCAATGCCTGATAAATTTTCGCCATTAACTTTTATACCACTTAGCCATTTAGACTTTTCTGTGATTTGTGTTTGAAAATTATAATCTGAAACTATAATCAATAAACCCGAAGTATTTAAACGACTAACAGCATTGGCCAATAAGCGTTTAGGATCATAACTTTGCTCTAGTGCATGCTGAATTAAAATAACATCATAATGATTAAATTTATCTTTTAAATTACCGCCATCAGCTTGACTAAACAGTATGCGTTCGCGATTTACTGCTGCCACTTTATCCGCTAAAAAAAGCTCATTAAATTGACAAATATCGCCTTCAATCGTATCGGTATAACGCACGCTACCGCCCGCTTGCAACTGCACGCCATGCTGTATTGTACGTGCAGAAAAATCCACGGCATCAATATGTTGAAAATACTGACTTAATTCAAAAGCCACTCGCCCGACACTACAACCTAAGTTCAACAAACGTTTAGCTGCATTGTTTTGCTTGGTTATTGCACTAACAACGTGTTGAGCTATTTGTTGTCCGTAGTTTTCAAAGCCAAGTTTGTTAGCACCAAAATAACAGTCAAGTTGCTGACAAATATCTTTACTGGTTTCATATTTATTAACACTGACTTGCCCGCTGCTAGGTTGCTTACTGGCAATATACCTAAAACCAGCATGCTGATAAAAGTGTCGCCTAAAAGCATAACGTGAAGAGGCTAAAGTTTCATTTCCGGTAGAAATCCAAGAGCCCCCTTTGATGAGATTGTGTTTGCCATCAAAAGTTGGCGTTGAAAAGTCGTCATAAAGTGGATGAACCTTGAAGCCAGAAAAGCCATCAATGGCTGACTCGGTCCATTGCCAGACATTACCAATAACATCGAAAAAATCACCATTTTTATATTGGTTAACCGGACAAGAAGAAGCAAAGTAGGCTAAATCAATATTGCCTGGCGTTTCATGCCATTGATGTTGATCTCCTTTAACTTGCTCACGTAAACAATACCACTGCGCTTCGGTAGGCAAACGAATGTAGTCGGCACTTTTGTGTTCTAACCATCGACAAAATGCTTTAGCTTCTAAACAATTAACTTCTACCGGCCAATCTAAGGGTAATGGCATTTCGTTTGCTAAGTTACGTTGGCTATATTTACCATTATTGTAGCGCCAGAATCTCGGCATTTTCGCTTGCGTATAGGCTAACCATGCTTGACCTTCTTCACACCAAAACTGCTTAGAGTGATAGCCATCAGCTTCAACAAATTCCATGTATTCTTGATTAGACACTAAAAACTTGCCGGCACTAAATGCTTCAACGTCAACGGTTTGTTGCCCATACTCATTATCCCAGCCAAAGGTACTGTCTGTTTGCTTTTTTCCTAAGTTTAAGGATTGTGCTTTCACAGAGACAAGTTCATTTGCTGGCGCACTCGATGAATGTATACAAGGTTGCCATTGCGCATTATTTGTTAGCCACTTTAATGGCAACATTCTCATGATCACCGAAGACGTTTCAAGGTGAATACGCTCATGTTCACAACCCATTAAAATAATCCACGCCAATGAGTCTTGAGTTATCGGTAAACTTAACTCCATGGTGTCGATTAAATTTAAAACTAAATTGTACACTTCCTGGCGATACGCTCTAACTTCATCAATGCTTGGCCAATCATAGTGTTCGCTGTTGAGATCATCCCAACTCATTTCGTCAACACCTACTGCACAAATAGCTTCTATTTGGTTGTTAACCCGTTGTGGAATAAACTTTCCTAAAATCAATTTATTGATATAAAAAGTCGCCGTATGTCCAAAATAAAACACTAATGGATGTCTTAGCGATTCAGGTCGTAAAAAGTAAGCTTCATCATCATTAATTAAAGAGAACAATGACTCGTAAGTCGACCAGGTATTTTTAAAGTAAGAGCTTAACTCTGCTCTTTTTTCCTTTATTGACGTTCCATTAAGAGTTGGCGTATTTAATTGATTTATCATGTAATATTCACTAAATTTTATTATCGTTTTACCGGTGTATTTAAATCAAAATATTTATGTAACGATACTCGGCGGTTGAAAAAGTGTTAAATAATACTGCTGTAATAATTGCCCAACGGTTAACTCGCTAGCGTTATTAAAGTTTAAGTTAAGGTTTAAATCTTCAATGTTAAAACTTGTCTTACAAATTACCTGATCAATACTGCGACTGAACCATTCACTGTTAGCAAATAATGAAATAGCACCAAGCGTATTATCCATATCATATAACGAACTCGGTAGCTGCCCATTTTCATTTTGGGCTTGCGCACCACTAATTGTGGTTTCATCAATAGCATCAATCACATTCAACAAAGCAAAAATCACATTTAAGTAAGGATTATAGTGCTCGCTTGATGCCCCTAATCTATGCTCTATGCGCGCTGTTTTGTGCCAGTTATTTTGACTAGCAATAACATTATTTTTATCATCATATAGTAAGGGCTCAACCCCCATTTTCTGATTATGTTTACCTATATCACGATAAAGCGCGATGCTGCCTTGATGACCACCTGACAGATCTACAGGTGAACATAGCTCTTCTGCCAAGCCATATTTAGATTTCAGTGCTAAGCGCTCAAAAGCTTCTTCCTCAGGTAAATAAATCAGGCTACAAGCTAAACTAGTGTTTAAAAAGTGCTGCTGCAAACGTTCAGCAAAATTACCTGATACCAACAAGTTATTTCCCGCTAAGTCTTGCACACTAACATTAATTTGAACCGCATTAGGTATATGAACCGCACGATTATCACCACTAAAGATATTCTCACATCCTGTAGCCAACTTGCCGTGATCACCCGCCCAAACCACAGGTTTGATAAGCGTTCTAGTAACCCCTTGTTCGGCAAATAATTTCGGTAGATAGTAAATAGCACGATGTAAATTTCTGGCTTCTTTTAATGGCGACTGACCATTAAAAAGAGAAATATACTCCCATTGATTACTCCAATATTCAGCCACTACCTCACCATCTATTCCCAGTGTTAATAGTTTTTTATTCACCTGGCTATAATCAAGGGTTTTATTTACTGGCTTTTGAAAACACCCTTCTAACTCAAAATGTATTAATGCACGAAACCTTCGCTGGTTAATATATTCTTGTAAACTTAAAATAATGGCTTCAGCAAGCCGATGTAAATTATTCATAATTGATAAATGTTTGAATTTTTAGTTTACGTTTAACCTGAAAAACTTAACTTTTCTGTACTTTGAACTAAACAGACAACAAGTTTTTTTATTAATGAGTGGTTATACGTAATGAAGATGATTTTGGATTAAAAAACATGAACTTGATTTTTTCCAGAGTGCTTTGCCTGGTAAAGCGCCTGATCGGCATTGATATATAATTGATTTATATCTTGGCATTGAGAAGATAATGCGGCAATTCCTATACTTACCGTAATCTTATCTTGCTGACCTTCAACCATAGTTGATGATGAAACTAATGCCAAAAATCGCTCTGCTATTTTTGTCGCTTCAAGCACCGTTGTTCTTGGTAGAATGCATAAAAACTCCTCACCACCAATACGTCCGAAGATATCTCCTTGACGAAAAACATCTCGGCCCACTTGAGCAACCTTTCTGATAACATCATCGCCCACAGGATGACCATAAGTATCATTTATTACTTTAAAATCATCAATATCTATTAACACAACTGTTGTGGAAAATTTATCAGGATCACGTCCTTGAATAGCTTCTTCTAAATATTCAAAAATGTAGCGTCGGTTAAATAACCCAGTTAAAGAGTCTTTTATCGACAATAAATGCATTTTTTTGTTGGTTTTATATTGAGCGACCATAACAACGATAACGATGAAAATAGCCGTAATTATAAAAATATTAAAATAGATTTGAATGACATTATCATTCTGTTGTTTTTCGAGCTCAAGCAGTTGAACTTGAGAACGTTTTTCTGCCAGGTTTTGTGCTATTTTATGACGCTCAACTTCCATCCTTGCTCTCACTTTTAAGAGTCTATCTGAAGAGTTTTTTATCAGTAAATCTGTATGTTCAATATGATATTTATTGAGCATATTGTAGCCAATATCATATTGCTTACGTGCATAAGCTAATACGCTAGATAGTTTTATCACTTCAAGTTGCCAAGTGGTGCCTATTAACTCTGGAATATTAGCAAAGATACTCGCTGCTTCAAAAATAGCTTCTTCAGCAGCGTCAAGTTGCCCTAGTTCAATCAAACAACTGGCTTTTCGTTTATATAATTCTGCATTGTAATCAATTACACCTTTAAGCTTCAAAGCTCTATTTATTATTGTAATCGCTTCAAGGCAGTCGCCCTTCTCTGCTAAGGTCATACCTAGGCCATATTCAGCAAAGAAATTGATATTGGCATTAGGGGTATAATTAATTTGTTGTTGATACTTTTCGAAATACTCAATGGCTAAGTCATACTTTTCCCAATAACGATAAGTTGAAGCTAAACCATAAATTGCTTCGGCAATATGAGCAGGATATTGTAAATTTTGATAGGCATCATAAGCTCTGTGGTAGTACTCTATTGATTTTTTATAATCATTTAAGTATCCGTAGATAGCACCATAAGTTTCATTAATTGAAGCAATTAAAAACTGATCTTTAAGCGCAAAAGCCTCAACATAAGCCTCTTGGATGTCGACGAGTGATGTGTCAAAGAGTTCGGTTAATGTTTTGGTGTAGGCAAGCTCTTGTTTAGTGTAGATATACAGCCTACTTAGTTTAGCTTCTTTAGCCTGCATTAAGCCTTTAGAGAGAGCGACACTAGATGATTTGTAATGACCATTTCTTCGGTCTATAAGCCCTTGATATAAACTTAAACGCGCTGTAATTTCCAACGGAGTTTTCGATGAAACTAACCCGCTCGCTAGAGTAACGGTATGACTAAAATCATCGTAAAAGTAAATTAAATTTTCTGTTTGTGCTTTGCGTACAAGCCACCACAGGTAGGTTAGTTCGTTATAAGATTGTGCTGCTGACTCTACAGCAATAATTTTTTGATAAGACTGCCAAGGTTTAAGGTAAATTTCATGTTCCATGTTTTCAAAATCAATAGTCTCATTCGCTATTGATGCTACAGAGAAGCTTAACAATATTATGACGATACTTACATAAATAGCTTGCAAAGCTTGATTCATAAAAGGCCCATGGAAAGAATATATATATACGAGTAAGTAAACTACCACAAAAATATAAAATGAACGATCAAAAATCATACACCATAACGAAATATCAAATAGCGTACATATTTAATAGTGCTCATAAATAAGAGTAAACCGTTTATGCAGTTACCTGAAACTGCTTTAATTCGGGATAATGAGCCATTGATTAACAGTACAAACAACAAAAAAATTAACCACTCGTGTTAAGCAACCACATTAGTTTTAAAACCAGTGAAATATAAATTTTATACTCTCGCGCCATAGTATCTGGCTAAAAAACTCATAATGGCTAAAACTAGCGAGTACTAATGAAATTGCTTAATCATTTTTCAGCAGTTGATTAAAACGTTTAACGTCAAAACCTTTCAGTATTTGATCGCCAACTTTTACAACAGGTACACCACGCAAATTCAACTTTGAAAATTCTTTTTGCCCGGCTGGCGTTTTTATATTACACAATCGAAAAGGAATATTTTTATCTTCCATATAGCGCTTAGCCGTTTGACAATGCGGGCAGTTACTCATGGTGTAGAGGATTATACGTTTCATAATAATAAATAATTATTGAAGGGGTTAATTGAGTTTAATTATCGCATATCTTAAAGTAAAAAATATGACCTTTTCCTGCGTTAAATAGATTAAATTGCTTGCCATTGTTTAGCGACTAAAACCTCACTTCGATGCAGCACTTGTGCTTCAAAAGTGTCACCAGAAACAACTTCACCCACACCTGCAGGTGTGCCGGTCATTACAATATCACCATCTTCAAGGGATATAAAAGATTGAATTTCAGTAAGAATTTCTTGCGGAGAGTATATCATTTTAGCAACAGAGCCAGACTGTCGACATTCGCCATTGATATATAAGGCTAATGCTAAATCATCGTCAATTATGTCTAATGTAACAAAGTCACTAAATAGTGCAGAGCCTGTGAACGATTTTGCACGTTCCCAAGGTAAACCTTTTGCTTTTAACTGAGATTGTAATGCTCTTTTAGTTAAGTCTAATCCTACAGCAACCGCGCAAAACTTGCCTTGCTTATACAGAAAACATAACTCTGCTTCATAATGCAGAGTTTCTTGATGATAAGAGCAAAGTTGTGCTGATATTGCAGCATTGGGTTTAATAAATAACACCATATTATCAGGAACTTCATTCCCAAGTTCACTGATATGTTCGACATAGTTACGCCCAACACAGACTATTTTAGATGGTGTAATATTACTATTAACAACTTTAACCGAATTCATTTGACAGCCCTTTCAAATAAGTTAAAGCACCATTCTAAAGCTTAATATGATCTATTTTCTATACTTTAACTAACTTTAATTCAGGTTTAGCGCCATTAACTGGCGGAACTTTAACAATGTCTGATACTCTTTGTTTTTGCTTAAAGCGATCAAAGTTAACGGTATCTAATCCTAATTGTTGACTCATTTTTACAAATGTTTGGTAATCTTCACGAGTAAAATCTTCATCTTCCCTGGTTAATAAACCATCAATATATGCACTATTGCCATTTAAAGCAAAATTAGCAACAGCTGAATATGGTTTACCAAAATCATCTACACGTATTGCGCGTACTGACTTTACTTCAAAAATCCATTTATCAATTTGAACGTAACGAGATAATGTTTCCGAGGAAGGTTGATCTTTCATGGGGGGGCCTTAAGTTAAGTAAAAAAACCGACTGTTTGGTTGGGAATAACGCAGACAGTCGAAAAAATAATCTATTAAGTCATAAGATAGCGACTATAGCAAAGTTTTTTTCATATTTGCTAAATACTGTTTAAATTCTTCTTTATTTATCTCTTTATCGCCATTTTCATCGATTTTAGCGAAGTTTTTCGTTAAAACATCGTTTTTAGCGACTTCTGCTGTACTTAATGTATTGCTCTTATCTTTATCGTAGTCGGCTACAAATTGAGAGAAAGATGCTGCTTTTTCAGCCACTTTAGGTAATGATTTAGTCATGTCGTTTCCGGCAAATACTAAACTTGAAACTAATGATGCAGCAATAACCGAAATTGAAAGTGTTTTTAAGCTAAAATTATTCATACCTGAATCCTTTATTTTTAATTAAGACAACATATATTTAATATGCCAAATGTGTCGTGTATAGAAATACGACTAACTCCGAAGGTATTGCACATGTCATGCCACAACATAACCACATGATTTTAAAGGAAATTAAAAAAAACAGACCTATATAAGTGTCACCATTAAGCAACAACTTATTGGAATAATTAAAATAACAAAGCTTCAAAAACGATTAAAACAAACAAAAACACCTTATTAACAACAACTTAAAAAACAAAGAACATTTAAACTTCTTTGTCTCCATTTTGAGACACCGTTGTTTTTTTCGCGTTTTTAGCTAACACTACATCAGTATTTTGATGGAAATGAGACCGGAATAGCCATTTTGGGGAATTTAATTACATTGTTCAGTCAAGCGCAAAAAAGGGCTTGGTCACTAAAAAGCTTATCAATAAAGTCATTAACCTTATTAGGGTTTGGCTTAGTGGCTTTACCTTTGGTTATCGCACTAATTTTTGGGGCTTCTCAAGTTAATACCTTAGCGAATAAAAGTGCCGAGGCCATCACCGATATTACAAAAATACAAGATCAACAACAATTACTCAAAAGCAGCCAAATAAAATTAGAAAGAAGCGCGGCACAATATTTAGTTTTGCGAGATCCTGTATTAGCCGAAAATTATCTTGAGCACAGTAGGCAAATATTGCACTTAACAGAACAACTTATGCAAACAAGCCAAGATAATACACTCAAACAACGACTAACTGAGTACGGGCAAACGATCACTTTGCTGATAGAAACAACAATACCTGCAGCAGCAAAAAAAACGCCTACCGACAGCTCACTACTAAAGCCATTACAGATTAAATTTAATACTTTGAATATACTGTACGAGAACATTACCCAGCGCAGTAATGAGCTTAATACAAGTTACATCAACAATATTAAGCAGGCAGCTCAAGCCGTGCGCGATATTATGATTCAAAGTTTAGTCATTATTCCTGTGAGTGTGCTCTTAGCTGCATTATTTATTTATTTAATTACTAGCCCACTTAAAACACTCACTAGTAATATTGTGCGTTTACAACAAGGAAACTTTGATCATGAAATTAACGTGCTCGGCTCGCCAGAAATTCAAGAAATCGCGCAAGCTTTAGAAAACATGCGCACACGTTTACAAGCGCTAGAGTTACAAAAATCAAGTTTCATCCGCCATATTTCACATGAATTAAAAACACCGTTAGCTGCCATTAGAGAAGGGACTGAGTTGCTATACGACAATAGTGTTGGTGAGTTAAATGCTGAACAACAAGAAATTTCACATATTATTAAAGACAGCGTATTTCGTTTACAGCAACATATTGAAGATTTACTCGATTTTAATATTGTACTCGACTCTACAAGCTTGCAAGACTCAGAGCTGATACAAATTAATGAAGTGGTATTGCAAGTAATCTCTGATCGAAAACTAGATATAAAACGAAGAAAACTTATTTTTACTAAACATTTAAATAACATTTCTTTGATAAGCAACAGAAAACAAATCGCTGTTATTATTGATAATATTTTATCTAACGCGATTAAATATTCTCCCGATGGTGGAGAAATAAACATATCTTCTTTGCTAATAAATGAGCAATTACAGCTTTGTATTAGTGATCAAGGCATAGGAATTGAAAAAGAAAACCAAAGCAAAATTTTTGATGCTTTTTACCAAGGCCCTCCACCGAAAACAAGCATTATAAAAGGTAGCGGATTAGGTTTAACCATAGTTAAAGAGCTATTATTACGACTCAATGGCAACATCGAAGTAATAAATACTCCTAACAACGCGCAAGGCACCACAATTCAAATAACATTGCCACGCGCTTTTCAACAAGAGGAACCAGCCTAATGACTAACACTCTGCCGCATTTTATATACAAAGCGCTAGTAGTTATGACGGTTATATTGTCATCAGGGTGTCAGCTCACTTCAAATAATATCAACTCACATTTAAGTTATGGTGAGTATTACCTCTCCTTGCAGCAACTTAACCAATTACAATTAACAGATGAAATAGAAAAACAGCAAGTGAGTATAGAACAAATACCTCAAGGGCCCGCTAACTACAATGCACAAATCAAACTATTGTTACTTTACAGCCACCCTAAGTCACCTATTTATAATAGCTTTCACGCTAAAGTGTTATTAAATCAATTAAAAGCTGAACAAGATAATGCCGCATTTGCATCTATAACTCCTGATGAACAAGCCTTTATTTCGTTACTGCATGATCAATTGAACCAACGACTGTTAATGAGAAATAGATTAATTTCTCAACATAAAGAACAACAAGAAAGCCTGCACAAAACAGCACAAATGCAACAACAACATGCCATAAAAATACAACAACGTTTAACTGAGCAAGTTAAGTTGTTAGAACAAACAATTAAGCAATTACAAGACATAGAACAAGCTATTGATAAACGAGATCAATAACTAAAAGTTAATGACGCTTTAACCATAAATTAGGTTTATTAATAGCGTTAATAATTTCATTCATTTAAGGACTGAGAATTACTCATGCCAGAAGTTGAGAAAATCCCCGTAAAAGTTGACAGTAAAATTTTAATTGTTGACGATGATCCAAGTTTGTTACGGTTACTCGGTATTCGTTTGTCTGCTGCGGGTTATCAAGTAGAGTCCGCCAAAAACGCTAAAATCGCCTTGGGGCGACTTGAGAGTTTTCATCCGCAATTAGTGATCAGCGATCTAAAAATGGAAGGTATGGACGGCATGGCTTTGTTTGAACAAATTAGAGCTAAGCATCCACATATACCGGTAATTATTATGACAGCTCATGGCACTATTCCTGATGCAATTAGTGCCACTAAACAAGGCGTATTTAGCTTTCTGACTAAACCTTTTGAAAGTAAAGAGCTACTCGACATAGTACAACAAGCTATTAGATTACAGCCAGCAGAGCTAAATTATAGCCAAGTAGATAGCCAATGGCGCGATAAAATTATTAGTCGCAGCACTATAATGGAGTCACTTTTACAACAAAGTAAGCAAGTAGCCAAAAGTGATTTTAGCTTACTCATTCACAGCCAAAGCGGCACAGGTAAAGAGTTATTAGCTAAAGCAATACATTTGGCTAGTCCACGGCATAAACAAACATTTACCGCCATTAATTGTGCAGCAATTCCTGAGCAATTATTAGAATCTGAATTATTTGGTCATACGAAAGGGGCTTTTACTGGAGCTGAAAAAAATCATATAGGATTATTTCAAGCAACAGATGGCGGCACCCTGTTTCTAGATGAAATTGGTGATATGCCGATGAACTTTCAGGTAAAGCTTTTACGAGCGTTACAAGAACGTGAAATTCGTCCTGTTGGCAGCACACAATCTATCAAGGTTGACGTTAGAGTTATTTCAGCAACACATAAAAACTTACAGCAAGCGATAATAGATAAAACTTTTCGTGAAGATTTATATTATCGCCTTAACGTCGTTGAGTTAGAGCTACCACCGCTAAGTGAACGAAGAGAAGATATTCCTTTACTGGCTCAGCATTTTTTGAGTAGATCTGCCGAACAATCGCATATCAATATTACTGGTTTTTCACAGGAGGCAATGGAAATACTGATCAGTGCAGCTTGGCCAGGTAACATTCGCCAATTGCAAAACGTTGTTGAACAAACCGTGGCCTTATCAAACGAGCCGTTAATCAGTGAAATGTTAGTAAAAAACGCCTTACGTGATAAAACCACGATTTTACCTTCATTTGTACAAGCCAGAGATAAATTTGAGCGTGACTACCTCGCTAAGCTCTTAAAAATAACCGCTGGAAATGTTTCGCAAGCAGCGAAAATAGCACAAAGAAATCGTACCGAATTTTACAAGTTACTTAACCGACATCATTTGTCGGCAGAAGCCTTTAGGGAAGAGTAGCAGCGACTTACCCGGCTATTAAACCAGCGAGTTAAAGGTCATGATCTTTTCAGGCTCATGACCTTTAACTATTTACACGCCATATTTTACAAGCCACTCAGGCGCGCCAATATTTAAAAAACATGCTAATTTATCGCCAATAGCTCAACATCAAAAATTAATAATGAGCCTGCAGAAATTTTACCTGTCGCGCTATTACCGTAGCCTAAAGCTGCTGGAATAAATAAGCGGGTTTTCTCTCCAACTACCATTAATTGCAAGCCTTCAGTCCAACCTTTAATCACCTGATTTAAGCCAAAACTTATCGGCTCATTTCTATCTACAGAACTATCGAAAACCGTACCGTCGAGTAACGTACCGTGATAATGCACTTTAACTTTTGAACTTGCCTTCGGGTGTATTTCGCCACTGCCTACTGATAACACCTGATACTGTAAGCCTGACTCTGTTTCCATCACACCTTCAACTTGTCGGTTTTTCGCTAAAAATTGCTCAGCTTCAATAGCATTTATTTTCGCTGCTTCTCGGTTAGCATTACTACGTACAAAGTAACTAACGATCAAAGCTAACACTATGATTAAAAATATATACTTAGTCATTTTATTCCTTAATTTTTATTCTTCGATTACGGTGTTTTCTGGTTATTACATTTTTGTTTTATTGTAACTTTTAAGCATCAAGCGGCAAGTTATTTATATCGATGTTGTTAACTTCAATCTCACTTAATTCTCGGCTTTCTCCGACAGTTAACTGGTTATCAAGCACTAAGTTACCAATAGCACATCGATGCAATGCAACTACAGGATTGCGAAAACGCCCAAACATACGTTTAATTTGATGATAACGCCCTTCAACAAGTTCAACCTGCGCTTGATAATCAGAAAGTATGGTTAACTTTGCAGGTTTAGTGGTTATATCCTCAAAGGCAAAGTACATACCATTTGCAAAAGCAGTTACATATTCTTCACTCAATTTATTGGCTAACGTAACAATATAACGTTTGGTCACTTTTTTTTCTGGTAACGTTAATCGTTCAGACCAGCGACTATCATTAGTCATCAAAACTAAGCCTGAAGTATTTAAATCAAGCCTACCCACAATATGTAGTTCGTTTTTGTAAGGAAATTCAAGTAGATCAATAACGGTTTTATGCTGCAAGTCTTTAGTTGCACTCACCACTCCAGTGGGCTTATGCAGCATAATATAATAGGCTGAATTATCTTGCAGCACTTTGCCATCTAATGAGATGTGACTGAAATTATCAATTATTTCATCTATGTCATGCGCTACAGCGCCGTTAATCAACACTCTATTTTGAGCCAACATCAGCCGCACATTTTTGCGACTGATCTGACAATGTTGTGCTAAAAACTTATCTAGCCGCGCTTTATTTAATGCCATAGTAAATGAAGCTTAAACCACACCGAATTAAGCCAAATCTTTAATAAGATGAATATCGCGTTGAGGAAATGGTATTTTAATATTGGCATTATCTAAAGTTAGATAAATCTCTTTATAAGCTTCATATTTTGCGCTATATAAGTTTTCTGTTGGCGTCCATAAACGTACGGCTATGTTAATTGAACTATCAGCGAAAGCATCAATACCAATCAAAGGCTTACGAGCTTTACTGACGATATCTAACTTGCCAAGGGCATCTTCAAGCATAGCCACAACTTCGAGTGGGTTTTCACTATAATCAATACCAACGGTTAACTCTAATAGTGAGTCATGTTTCGAGTTATGCAGCACTTCACCAACAATATGTTTGTTGGGAATCGTAATTTCTACATCGTCTTCATCCGTTAAAATTGTGTAGGCTAACAACACCTCTTTAACTAAACCTCGAACACCTTGTACTTGAATGGTATCACCAACAACAAAAGGTCGTATGATGATGATATTAAAGCCAGCCGCATAATTAGATAAAAGCCCTTGCAGAGCTAAACCAGCCCCTAATGAAATCGCACCTATAGCGGCAATAAATGGCGTTACGCTGATACCTAATTTACCCAGTGCAATAATACCTATCATCACAACGATTACCATTTTACTGGCATTAGCCAAAAAACGGCTCAAAGTAACATCAAGTTTGTGCTTTTCACATACTTTAAGCACCAAGTTCGCTATTTTCCCTGCAAACATGAAACCAATAATCAGAATAATTATTGCGCCAATAAGTTGAAAGCTATAATTAGTAAAAAATTCAACGATTATGTTGTAGATACGACCAACTTGGTCAATTTCGTTTTTAAGCAAGTTTGCAGGATCTAACGTGTTCATCACCTGTTCCGTTTTGCCTTCTGGGCTAGCTTCAGCCATAAATTTATTCCATTTAATGTTCATTTCTTAGTTTGTCTATAATACGACAATTTACCGGCTAATTTACAATATTATTAACATTAATCTCTGTATTAGTGCTTAAATGTTGATAATCTTAATGTCAAAAAATACTGCAAAAGCCAAAAATTTCAACATGTAGAAAAGTACCACCTCATAAATTAAGCAATCATTTTAAAAATCGTAATCTACTGAATATATTGATTTAAAAACTATAAGCCTTAATAAAATCACCAGTCTTAATTTACAAAAACTAAAAATGAAATTTAAAATAGAGGTTGATTACTTTTAAAAATTAAAGCTAGAATATAACCACGTTTAAGTAGTTTAAAAACTTAAACGTTTTGACTTGTCGGAGTGCCAAAGGGCTGAGATCGCGAAAGCGGGATCCGTAGAACCTGATTAGATTAACATCTGCGAAGGGAACAAGTAGTAGCTGCACAGGCAAAATTTATTTTTGCCTCGAAGGCTATTCCTCGTTACTACCCCATACAGCTCCGCCTAACTTTTATTTAATAAAAACAGGTGAGAGAACATGAGTTCAATTTCAAGACGCGAGCGTCGAAACCAAGCAACAGAGTTTTTAAAAAACGTTGCTGATCAATCTTTTCCAAATTCTGAAAAAGTTTACGTCACCGGAGAAATTCACGATATCAGTGTTGGCATGCGTGAAATAACCTTGTCTGATACTTTGATTAGTAACAATGAAAACAACCCGAGTTATGAGAAAAACCCACCGTTATGCGTTTACGATACTTCAGGAGTTTATACTGACAATGCCGTTAATGTTGACGTACATAAAGGTATTCCTCGCTTACGTGATAGCTGGATTGAAGCACGTAACGATGTTGAGTTTTTACCCAGAATAACCTCAACCTACAGCCAACAACGCTTAGCCGACGAAGGCCTAGACCATATTCGTTTTGAGCATTTACCGACAGTACGAAAGGCTAAAAAAGGTAAAAATGTTACCCAAATGCACTATGCCCGCCAAGGCATTATCACACCAGAAATGGAATATATCGCCATTCGCGAAAATATGAAACGCCAAGAAGTTAAAGACGATATGTTACTACAACAGCATCAAGGTCAGTCATTTGGCGCCAGCATTCCAGAGCAAATTACGCCTGAATTTGTTCGCGATGAAGTTGCTAGAGGCCGCGCCATAATCCCGGTTAACATCAACCATCCTGAAGTTGAACCTATGATCATCGGCAGAAATTTTTTGATCAAAGTAAATGCCAATATCGGCAACTCAGCAGTTACTTCTTCGATTGAAGAAGAAGTAGAAAAACTCGTTTGGTCAACTAAATGGGGCGCTGATACGGTAATGGATCTTTCTACTGGCCGTTATATCCACGAAACACGCGAATGGATACTGCGTAACTCTCCTGTTCCCATTGGCACCGTCCCTATTTATCAAGCGTTAGAAAAAGTTAATGGTATTGCTGAAGACCTAACATGGGAGATTTTTCGCGATACTTTAATTGAACAAGCTGAACAAGGTGTTGACTACTTCACAATTCATGCAGGTGTATTACTGCGTTATGTACCTATGACGGCTAAGCGCGTTACAGGCATTGTTTCGCGTGGCGGTTCAATCATGGCAAAGTGGTGTCTAGCCCACCACAAAGAAAACTTCCTCTACACTCATTTTGAAGATATCTGTGAAATTTTAAAAGCTTACGATGTTTCTTTCTCTTTGGGTGATGGACTGCGTCCAGGTTCAATTGCCGACGCCAATGATGAAGCACAATTTTCTGAATTACGTAACCTGAACTCTGGATAATGAGTGCTTGAAACTCAAGTGAACCAAAAGCTTAGGTAATAAAGTAAATGCTATAGCCAGGTGAACATCACGAATAGATATCATCAATGCTTCATTTTATGC